>Ga0153999_1000003_pt1 | contig 622474 bp, 588 predicted proteins | sample TSNC083MetaG_FD_104675 | JGI IMG/M metagenome (GOLD analysis project Ga0153999, IMG submission 104675) | Attine ant fungus gardens microbial communities from North Carolina, USA - TSNC083 MetaG | ecosystem: Host-associated > Fungi > Mycelium > Unclassified | place: USA: North Carolina, Lumber...
AGATTTTTACGGCTGGGAAAATAGAGATAAAACCCGGCAAAGCTGGGTAACCACTCATCCAGCACCGTCACCAGTTCGCCGCGATCAATGTAGGGCTGAAAAGTCTCTTGCATGCCAAAGCTGATGCCGCCCCCGGCGCATGCGGTGCGGATCATCACCCCCATGTCGTTGGTTGTCAGCTGCGGATTGACGGCAACATCAAACTCCCGTCCCTGCTCAGCAAACTCCCAGCGATAAGGCGCCAGGCCTGGCCCTTTCCGCCAGCCGATGCAGCGATGAGTGACCAGCTCTTCAGGATGCTGTGGCGTGCCTGCACGCGCCAGATAAGAGGGTGAGGCTACCGCCACCTGACGCTGCGCAGTGGAGACCGGCACCGCAATCATATCCTGCGCGATCACCTCGCCCAGCCGCACGCCTGCGTCATAGCCCTGCCCGACAATATCAAACTCGTCATCGGTCACGGTGATATCCAGCTCTACCTGCGGGTAGGCGGTAATAAAGCTCGCCAGCAGTTCGCCTCCCAGCATCCGCTCAGCAATCGAGGAGATCGCCAGCCGTAACTGGCCACGCGGTTCGGCCGCCAGCTCGGCAATATCGGTAACGGCGCGGTTAAGCTGGTTGATCGCCGGAGCCACCTCCGCATAGAGCCGCTGTCCGGCTTCTGTCAGCTGAACTGATCGTGTGGTGCGCTGCATCAGTGAGATGTTAAGCCGGTCTTCCAGACGCCGCAGGCTCTGGCTGATCGCCGGTCGGGTCACGCCAAGCTGTTCCGCTGCCAGACGGAAATTTCGGGTCTGCGCCACAATCACAAAAACTTCGAGAGCATTCTTGTCCGCATTCATTGGTCAGATTTGGTTACCAGTCCGTAAAGTATCAGGTGGATTATCTTTATAATCCAGCCGCCGTATGATCGCCAGTGACAACCTGACTGGAGAGACAAAATGACGCAGAAAGTGATTTTAATTACCGGTGCCTCAAGCGGTATCGGTGCAGGCATCGCACGTGAACTGGCAAAAACCGATGCCATTCTATTACTGGGCGCACGGCGCGAAAGCCGTCTGGCCGCGCTGGCTGAGGAACTGCGGTTTAATGGCGCTGAGGTGGCGATCAAAGCGCTGGACGTTACGCACCGCGAAGATGTGGCGCAGTTTGTGGCATTTGCGCTGGAGAAGTGGGGACGGGTTGATGTGATGATCAACAATGCCGGGATTATGCCCCTGTCACCCATGGCCTCACTCAGGGTCGAAGAGTGGGATCAGATGATCGATGTAAACATCAAAGGCGTGCTGTATGGCATTGCGGGGGTTCTGCCGACCATGCTGGGCCACCAGCGCGGACACATCATCAATATCGCATCAATCGGTGCGCTGGCCGTGTCGCCCACGGCGGCAGTTTACTGTGCCACCAAGTTTGCGGTGCGGGCGATTTCTGACGGTTTACGGCAGGAGAACAGTCAGCTGCGTGTGACCTGCGTCCATCCCGGTGTGGTCGAGAGCGAGCTGGCCTCAACCATTACCGACCCGACAGCTGCCGAGGCGATGCAGCATTATCGCGCTATCGCGCTGCAACCGGATGCCATTGGCCGCGCCGTGCGCTATGCGATTGAGCAGCCTGAAGAGGTGGATGTAAACGAGATTGTCGTGCGGCCAACCCGCACACAGCAGTAAGCAACCGGCCCGCTGCGCGATGTGCAGCGGGCCGGAATATCAGTAAAGGCTTCTGCGGGTTCGCTGCACGGTAACGGCAATGGCCGTCAGTGCTACCAGCATCAGAAACACGCCCAGGCCAACCATCGCGTTAAACCCATAGGTTTTGAACAGCAGCAGCCCGGCGATACAGCCGCTCAGGAAGGAGAATACCGTGGTCAGATGGGTATGCAGAACCTTCTGGAAGAAGCGACGATCGTCGGTTTCCAGATGCACAGCATGAGACGTATGCGCAAAAATCCACGACCCCAGCGCTATGCCCGCATCGGTCAGCGTGCCGGTAATGTGGGTCGATCTGACGCGGCCATTAGAGAGTTGCGTCGAGGTCGCATTGTGAATACCCATCAAAAAGCCCAGCATTATCAGAACTTCCCCGTTAAAGCTTGGCCGGTAGAACACGATCTCAAAGATCGACGCCGCTGTCAGCACCGCGCCTTCTGCCAGAATAATCAGACAGAAAATGGTGCGTAACTTATGCCTGATCCCCACAACTACCGCCAGCCGGGCTACGGTACAGCCCAGTACAAAGGCAACAATCAGCGCCATCAAAAACAGCATAGTGTGAAGATCGCTGGTGGTGACTTCCTGAGATATCTGCGAGGTGTTACCGGTCATATGCGACGGGAAAAATCCGAACGCGCCCAGCGCCATGGCATTAAGGATACCAGCGGTGGTCGCCAGCACCAGCGCCAGCAGTCGGTCTTCGGTATGTGAACGAACTTTCTTCTTTTTTATCAGCACAGGCTTCCCCACATCAGGTGAATGCAAAACGTTCTTATAAGGCTTCAAGCATACAACCTGATGGGAATTATTCCTGTCAGAACCAGATAACTCTGATGAAATAAGCCATTAATTTTGCTGATTTTTATAAAGCAGATTCAGTTTACTTTTAAAAGTGTCAACGACGCGATGATCCACCACCGGGCGAGCCCTGCTAAAGCAGATAACAAATTCAGTCGACGATAAAGAGTTGCGCACCTGTCGTTGTAAAAGAACGATGCGGTTCAGCCTCATCCGCAACCTGATAGCTCACGCCCGGAGTCAGCACGAAACGGCGGCCATCTGCCAGTTCAGTGTGCAACTCGCCCGCCATGCAGAGCAGAATATGACCCTTGGTGCACCAGTGGTCGGCGACATAGCCTGGCGAGTAGTCGACCATGCGAACCCGGATGTCGTTAAATTTCATGGTTCGCCAGGTCGCCTGCCCTTGTTCGCCGGGATGAATCGTCTCTGCAACCTGATCCCACTGCGTCAGGCCAAACGGCAGATTATCTATTTTCATGCGATTCCCCTGTTGAGGATGAATGTTAAGTCAGCGCCTGGATAACGGCCTCTTGCGCGTGGATCAGCGTGGTATCAAACAGCGGCACGCTGGCATCGGAGGCATCAACCAGCAGGGTAATTTCGGTGCAGCCCAGAATAATGGCCTCAGCCCCCTGCGCCACCAGTGACTGCATAATCTCCCTGTAGCGACGACGCGACGCGGGATTGATTTCGCCCAGACAAAGCTCGTGGTAGATCACCTCATGCACAAACAGACGATCCGCTTCATCGGGCGTCATCACTTCAAGACCGAACTGCTGCTGAAGACGCCCGCGATAAAAATCCTGCTCCATAGTGAAGCGCGTCGCCAGTAATCCGACCTTACGTATCCCGGCCTGCTGAATGCGCCGTCCGGTGGCATCGGCAATATGCAGCAGCGGTATGCCTGTTGCAGCGCTGATTTGCGCCGCCACTTTATGCATGGTGTTGGTACAGAGCACGATGAACTGCGCGCCAGCCCGTTCCAGATTGCGTGCCGCATCAGCCAGGATCTCGCCCGCCTGCTGCCATTCGCCCGCAGCCTGAAGCTGCTCTATGCGCTGGAAGTCGACGCTCCAGAGCACCAGCTCCGCTGAGTGCAGGCCACCCAGCTGCTGTTTAACCTGCTGATTGAGAATGCGGTAATAGAGCGCGGTAGATTCCCAAGACATGCCGCCTAACAGACCAATAACTTTCACACTGCACTCCGGTTCGAGGGGGTTTATTCCAGCATGCCAGATCGCCATTGAACGGCAACGGCTTTGTTCAGGCTGCCCTGTTTTGCGCTCTGAAGCGGCAGGCCATCGCCATCAGCAACACGACGCCAGCGCTCATGATCAGCCAGGCCTGATTAAGAGACGCACCGCTGTCACGCACCCAGCCCGCGATCAGCGGCATCAGCGCCGCAATCAGGTATCCGCCACCCTGCACCCTGGACAGCAGAACCGACGCTTCCCGGGCGCTGCGCGCATGATCCAGCGTGACAATCAACGACAGCGGAAACAGTGCGCCGATGCCCGTACCCAGCAACAATGCAGAGAGCAGCGGCATTGTATTCGGGTAAAACACAAGGCTTACCAGCCCCGCCAGCAGCAGGGCCAGGACACCGAGCAGCAGCGGACGGCGATCGGGAAAGCGATGTAAGGTTGCTGTGACGATGAAGCCTGCCACCACTTCGGTTATCGTCAGCGCGGCGAGCAGATAGCCACTGTGGCGCGCACTCCAGCCCAGCTGAATATAAAATGGCGGCAGCCAGGCCAGAACCAGCGTGTAAGCCCCGGTGCCAATGCCGAAAAAGAGCGTCAGCAGCAGTGTTCGCGGCGCTGGCAGCGTCATTGCCTCAGACGCCAGGCTCACCTGCGGCGATCGCATGACTGCACTCAGCCAGATTAACAGCGCTATCAGCGCTAACCCGCCGGAGAGCGCCAGTGCGGGTTGCAGACCCAGCAGTGAAAACAGCGGTTCGGCACTGGCTGCCGTCAGCGCTGCGCCTGCCATAATCCCGGTGCTGAACAGCGCCATCAGCGTCGCCGCTGCGTCAGCAAAACGTTGCCGGATCAGCGCGGGCATCATTGCTTGGATTACGCCAATGCCTGCGCCACCGGCCAGCGCGGTAAGCATCAGCTGAGCGGAGGTCAGGTTAAGGCCGCGCCACAGGCAGGCCACGGTCAGACAGAGCAACCCGATGGCAATGCCGGTTACCGGCCCGAAGCGGGCGATCAGCCACGGCCCGAAGAGTGCCGCCAGCCCCATCATCGCCACCGGCAGTGCGGTCAGCAGACTGAACGCCGTCGCCGACAACCCGGTTTGCTGTTGCAACACCGGAAACAGCGGGCCGATAATAGCCAGCATTGGCCGCAGATTGAGTCCGACCAGAAAAACGATCGCGGCAAACAGAGTGGGGAAAATTTTCATCATGCAGGCTCAGCCAGAAATTGACGATGACAGCACCGTGCTGTCACTATTTATCTTAACGTTAAGATAAATTTCGTCCACTGTTAAGAGGCTGAGCACAACCCGACAACATAACCCCGACATTTGCAGGTGATTTATGCGTGACCATATTGATTTCGTTGTCATCCAGTGGGACAACGCCATGCCCGACCTGGACACCGCTTCCATGCGTATTTTCGGCAGGATGCTGAGGCTGATGAAACATCTGGCTAAAGCGCGCAGTGAGGCACTGGCGCCGTTTGGTTTTCAGGAGGGGGAATTTGATGTGCTGGCGACACTGCGACGGGCGGGATCCCCTTATCGGCTGTCACCCACGCAGCTCTACCAGTCGCTGCTGGTGACCTCCGGCGCAATGACAAATCGCCTGAGCCGGCTGGAGCAGCAGCACCTGATTGAACGTGTTGCTGCGCCGGATGATAAGCGCAGCATGCTGGTGGGGCTGACGCCGCACGGTCAGCAGCAGATTGAGCAGGCACTTCGTGCACATACTGCCATTCAGGAGGCGGTGCTGGCACCGCTGGCCGCATCAGAGCGCACCGAACTGGAGGGGTTACTGAAAACGCTGCTGCTGGCCTTTCCCGGCGAGGCAACAGCCGAATAAAAACGCCGTCAGCGCTGCAGTTCCGCTACCGTCATGGTGAAGATAACGGGCTGGTCATCGGCACTGGCATAGGCATGGGGCATATCGGTACGGGCCACCGCTGCACAGCCCTGCTGAATCACCAGAGTCTGCTCACCCACGGTCAGAGCCAGCGTGCCCTGCTCGACGTGCAGCAGTTCCAGCGTGCCCGACGAGTGGCCGGAGGAACTGAACACCTCGCCTGCAAACATCTGCCAGCGCCATAGCTCGATCATATCTGGCCCACGGGTACCGGCCAGCAGCTGCGCACTCCCGCCCTGCTCACCCTGCCACAGTACGGGCATTTCGCTGTTTTCAATCAGCCAGGCGTCAGGTGAATGGGAGATGCTAACGATATCCGCTACCGAGACACGCAGTGCGGCAGCTATCTTGCAGAGAATGGCGATGCTGGGATTGGCAGCGCCCTTTTCGATTTCAACCAGCATCCCTTTACTGACGCCTGCCCGGCGGGATAACTCATCCAGCGAGAGTTTCTGGCTTTTGCGCCAGCTTTTTATGCGGTCTGAAACTGCCTGACTGACAGTGGCGACATCAGCACCTGCATCGGTCGATATATTGACTTTTTTGGTCATCGGTCATTACTATGAAATAAATTAGTCACTGAGAGAGTATCCGATGTTATCCGTTCATCCGTCAATCGATCCGGCCATTTTCACACTCGCCCCTGGCTTTCGTGCCATGAGCATTGTGGTGGAAGCCGCACCTATTACCCGACCAGAAGTCGCCAGCGACGCACTGAAAAGCGCATGCCAGCAGGTCATACAGGATGATGTGCTCTGGGCAGATGCTCACCTTGCGGCCTGGGCCGAGGTGTTCAGGGCATTTGGTGCCAAAGCGAAGCGCACGCCCTGTTCTGCTGAAGCATTGCGTAAACGGGTGCTGCGGGATGGCACACTGCCTGCTATTGATCCGGTTGTCGATCTCTACAATGCCATCAGCATCCGTTACGCCCTGCCGGTCGGTGGTGAGAATATTGCGGCTTACAGATGCGCGCCACGTCTGGTGATTGCTGACGGCAGTGAACGTTTCGATACCGTCAAAGAGGGCGAAGTCGTTTATGAATCGCCGGAACCGGGCGAAGTAATCTGGCGCGACGATCAGGGTGTAACCTGCCGCCGCTGGAACTGGCGTCAGGGCGTGCGTACCCGACTGGATGCCAGTGCGCATCAGATGTGGTTTATACTGGAAAGCCTGCCCGCTATGCCGCTCTCCGCGCTGCAACAGGCCAGCGACGAGCTGGTCTCGGGATTGCAACAGATGATGCCAGGTGCACAGATTGGCAAGACGCTGATCGAAGCGCCCGCAGGCTAAACAGGGACGGGGTTAACGCTGAGCTGAATCTGTGGCAGGATACGCGCCCTGCGTCTGGCCATACCCGGCTGACTTAACTGACCACACCCGGTGACCATAATGGCCAAAGTAAAATTCATCCTTCCCCTTCTGCTGATCCTGTCCCTCGCTGCCTGGTGGTTTATCACGCATGACAGTGAGGAAGACAAAGCGTATTACGTCGCGGTGTTCTGCGCGATTGATCACCACGGTCAGCAGCCGTTCGACCAGCAGATGCGAAATGTTATTGAAGGCGGCAATTCTGACTATGCGCTGCAGAAAATAGCCTATAAACCGCGGCTGGGACGCAGCGTGATTGGCCGCTGGGAGCAACTGAAAGCCGATGAGCAACAGCGCGCCGCGCAGGATGACCATGCCTGCCAGCAATTGCTGAAACGCTGATTTCTGGTGAGCGTGTTTATCTTATTATTCGAATAATTTCGCGCTGGTCATCATTATTGCTGCGCCCGTCTTGCCTTATTCCTCAGCTCCTGAAATCAGCATGGGTTTACCGTCTACGGCTGAAAGAGATGCATTAAAAATAGTGTCAGAACCTATTGATGGTGCTGAAAGCAGTCTCATTATGACAGCATACAGTTTCACCAATAAGCCGGCTGCGGCGGCACTGGCTGGGTGAGCTGGCGCCTGCAGAAGACGGCTGCCCGGATTCGCATCGGTCGCGTTCAGCTGGAAGAATCTCTGCTGCTCATGGTCATTAAAGATACGCTGCAGGTTATCGCTAACCGGGAATACCTGAGAGCGGCAGGAAAGAACAAATAGCGACGTATCATCGTTTCTGTGCTGGCTGGAGTAAAGCCGGTGAAGCACGATGGAAGACTATACTGCCGCTGGGACTGTTTTCTGGTTTTCCTGACCTGGTTCTGCCGGAGGACGTGCGCCTGCGCCTGGGGAGGAGTTTTAGCCGCGAGCTGGGCGACTGGCGCCGGGGAATGAAGGTAGTAGTCATTGCGGAAACGGATCCGCCCGAAACGACGTTCAGGCACTTTGACGGACGCAACCGACCGTCCAGCTGCAGCACCGTCGTCGACATGGCGCTGATGACGGTCAGCCCACGCTTTATTCCGCTTGATTCCGGCTATGAGGGAACTGTGGAAGAAAAACTGTGGCAGGAAAAGCGCTCTTTTATCAAGCCTCTGCGCTACGACGGTGAGGAAGATGTCTTTCCGGATTTTGTGCTTAAAGATGTTCCTGGTGTGGATGCACTGCCGATGGAAGTGTTCGGCATGAACACGCCAGAATACCTGCAGCGCAGGCAGGTAAAAACCTCTCACTATGAGGCGGAATATGGGCCCGGGCGGTGGTGGTACTGGGATGCTGCTGCGAAGTCAGACATGCCTGCATTTCCCTGCGTCTGACACTGGTGTCTTTTAACTGCAGGGAGATAGGGCTGAAGTACCGTATCTGTTTACCCTGTGCCTGACAGGTTGTCAGGCCTGAACGCGGAGGGTATTGTTTAAGAAGCGTCAGGACGATAAACGAAGCTGAACATGCAGGAGCTGGCAGTGGACACGACTGAAGAACTCAATAACACCTATTTCTACGCGGGCAGACCGAACCTCACCGCTGGTGAGCTCTTTTTCATGATTTTCTGCGAAGAAGTCGCCGAACAGCTGGGCATCGATGACTTCGGCGCGATCGTGGCCATCCTGTCCGGACGTAATGTCCTGACTACCCGCACCAAACCGCGCGATGCTCTCAAGGGAACCTCCTATGCCTCACGGGCAGCGCGCAGAGCGTTCCCTGATGCCAAATTTCCCTTTGGCATCAAGCTCCCCACCATCGTAGGGGGATACCCGCCCCGGACCGCGCGTATTCTCTTTACGCATAAGCTCAGCACCTTTGTCGGACGGGCGATACCCGTTGTGGGCTGGGTGGTTCTGGCCAGAGACGTTGCCGATATCAGTTTCAATTCGGTCAGACTGTACAATGCCATCGCCCGCGGGGAGGATAAGATATGGTAGATGACACCCAGGCACGCGTAATGGCACTCATTGAGCCGTGGAACGGCCGCTCCCTGCTTACGTTCCGGAGAAAAACACTCACGCCAGAAATGTCGCTCAATCTGGACATGAAGCTCGACCCGGAGGACGCTGCGGAATGCCTTCAGAACGTCTTCGATGCGTTTGCAATGGATTCTGACCAGGTGACTTTCAGTCTCTACTATCCAAAAAACCCGCGTGAGGCCATCCCTCTTACTATCGGGATGCTGGTAGAGGCAGCGCGTACAGGTTATTGGTGTTACGACTGAGGTGCAGAGAGTCCACCCCTTACTTCCGGTAATCCTCAAGGACATCCTTAATGCTCACACTTGACTGCTCATCAAGGACTCAGACTCTGCTGACACTTTCTGCAGGTTTTTCCTGTAAAGTTCATGAACTTGAAGCGGTTCTGTTATCGTTAGATCTTGAACAAATTTATGAATCAGACCCTGCCATAAATGTTGGCTCAAATTATTATCTCAGGGAATACGTTTGCGGGATGCTTGGCGAGCCACGACCGTTTACTTCTGCGTACTGGTTTCACGGTACCCGCACTTTCTCAGGTAATACCTTCCCAGGCGGGTTACTTTCACTCGACAAATCAGAATCAGTTGTAATGGATATGCTGATCAAACTGGCCCCCGATCAAAATATCAGTGGAAAAATGCAGGCTTGGAACAAAAAAATGGGTGTGCCGGATTCTATGTTTCAGCAACGCACAGCTGACAGGACACACTGGGGCCCATACGGCCATCTTATAAGGGAAGTTCATTTTCATGCTAATGAACTGGGATTAGGAGACTATGTCAGATTGCCGGAGCTGGTTGAGGACGTGCTCAACGCTTACAACGAGGAATATCAATGCGATCTGACAGAACATTATTTGCGGGTGTTGCATCCCTGCCTGGTCTGGTTCCTGGCAAAAATAGACAATAAAGAAAATACTCTTGAGACGGCGTTAAGCTATGCATATACCTCTGTGAGAAGACTTCCTCCCGGGCACGGGACCACGTCAGGCATTGATTGTAACGGATTATCCGTTCCATCAGAGCACGTTATAAAAGTTGAATTTCTCAAATAGAGTCTATTTATTTTTGACAACAAAAGGCCCTGGTAGCTAGTCGATTAACCTGGAAATTCATCCATTCTAACGCCAGAGTTGCCTGATAGATTACTAAAGCACGAAAATAGCCGATTATATTCCTGCAGGTTAACAATTTAATACACGTCAGCAGTTACTTTTCCGATGAAGGTTAAAAATGAAATTCTTAACGGATTTAAAAATGAAATACAGCGAAATGACCTCTGGCAGAAAAAATAAAGCTGTAACTGACGACAGCACTGAGCAGGTCTACGATGCACTGACCCCGGTGATAATGAAAGATGCCCGTACCGAAGAGTACTTTACCGCCCTGAATTACGCCTTCTCACAAAATCAGGTAAGAAACATAGCGGTTACCGGCCCCTACGGGGCGGGCAAAAGTACGGTGATTTTTTCTTATCTTGATGAACGGAAAAAAAACGATTTTATCAGTGTGTCCCTGGCCGATTTTTCCCTTTCAGGAAAGGACCTGGAACCGCCAAAGAATGCAGAAATTGAGCTGAGCATCCTTCAGCAAATTCTTTACAAAGAAGACAAGTCGACCCTTCCCGACTCACGTATCGACAGGATTCAGAAAAGAGACATAAAACACATTTTAAGCATCTTTTTTTCCTCATTCTTCATTGTGATGCCGCTGTTTCTATTCAGCCTGTCAGTCATGCCCAAAAAAATACTGTCTTATTTCGGTGCAGATGTGAAGACGCTTGCTTATGTCGAGAATGCGTTTCCGGAACGGTTAGGGATAAGTATGATACTGGCGTTAATTTCCCTTTTTTTTACTGTCAGGGTGGCCTCAAAAGCGGGCTTTTTTGACAAAAAGCTGAAGCTGAGCAAAATAGCCTTTCTCCAGGCAAGTGCTGACGTATCCGCGCAGGAATCCTCCTCACTGCTGAACAACTGCCTGGACGAAATCGTCTATTTTTTTTCCCGTTCCAGAAGCAAAGTGGTCGTGTTTGAGGACCTCGACAGACTGGGGAATTCTGACATTTTTGTGAAGCTAAGGGAAATAAATCAGATAATAAACAATAACATCAGAAATGAGCCAGTCAGGTTTATCTATGCATGCCGTGATGATATTTTTCTTGGTTCTGATGTCCGGACCAAGTTTTTTGACTTCATTCTGCCCGTCGTTCCCGTGCTCGACAGCCGGAATGCGTACACCCACCTCAGAAACAAACTGAAAGACTTCCCTGTCAGAGACAATGTCCTTCTCAAGCAGACTTCTTTATATATTTCCGACATGCGCTCTCTGAAAAACATCGCCAACGAGTACAACGTTTTCAGGAAGGTGGTTGATGAAAATAAAAATGAAGCGAAAATTTTTTCCGTCATTTTCTACTAAAATGTTTACGCGCAGGACTATAACCTGACCGACAAGAAGTCAGGGGTTCTGTTCTCCTATATAAATGATTACAGGTTAAGAACACTCCATGATCACTATTTTAAATCTCTGGATGAGGAAAAAGAAGAACTCGAGAAGAAAGTTGAACGACTAAAAAAAGAAACCGCATCATCAGCTGCCGATGTCAGAAAGGAAATTATCTGCAGATATATATCGGAAGCGATGTGGTCAGGGATTTATTTTTCCACTTCTCAACACCCGCGTTATAATAACAGTGTTTATTTTATACCCGAGCAGTTATATAAGAGTGAAGAAGATTTCCTGACTTTTTTTGGCAGAGGCAATGCTTGTTTTATCGGATATGATGAGCGGAGTTCAAATGGCTTCCGTGCTTTTCAGATAGATATAAGTGATGTTGTAGAAGAATACAAAAAAAGAACAAAGCTGGTTTCTTCAGACAGAAGGCAGGAATACCAGAAAACCGTTTCTCATCTGAACGATGTTAATGAAAAAGTACGTATACGGAATTCCATCACACTCGCCGAATTAACCTTGTTCATTGGTGAAAAAAAATTCACTGATATAGCCGAAAGCTACATAGAAAAATGCATCAGTCCGGATATTCTTGACGTGAAACAGCTTGAAACCCTGCGAACGGGCTTCCTCCGGGGGGGCTTTGAAGTTCTGTATTACCTGCTGACCAACGGCTACATCATGCAGGATTACATGATGTTCAGGTCAATCTTTCAGGAAGGGACCATTTCAGTTAACGATAACGACTATATCAAAGCAGTGGGACGCTTTACCGGGTGTAAAGAGGTAAATGACAGCTTTTCTCTGGACAGTGAAAAAGAGGTCATTTCCGAACTGGCAGAGCAGCATTATATTTACCGTGAAGGCGCCCTGCATCATCAGATCGTGACTTACCTGATGAAGGTGCCCACTACGATAAATTCATGTTATCTGTCAGATATGATCTCTAAATTATTTGAAAATAAAGCGCATGAAGTTCTTTCCGTGTTCGAGGTTCTGGCATCCAAGTTTATCCACGGTGAATCCTTTAAGGACTTCATTATTTGTGCTCTCGAAAAAAACGGGTATCTGGACAAAATGCTGTCCTTTCTTCAGTCCAGTGAGCCTGCACCAGTACTGATAAAAATCATCATAAACATGATTGCGTTTGTGAAGCCGGTCACTTCCGATAATAAGGTAAATTACAGAAAGTTTGTTGAAGAGCAGGGATATGGTCTGATATCCCGCCTTGATGAAAATACGCTTCAGCCCTTTATGGATAACATCAGAGAACTCGGCGTAATTTACAGCGACGTTGAACTGCCGGGGAGCGATACTGAGGCACGGGCTTTGAATTATATCGTTGAACACCGTATGTACCTCTTCGATAAAGCCAACTTCAGGACCGTGGTCGCGGGTCTGCTCGCAAAGGATAACGTAACCTGTGAGGATGTGGATGCCCGTCCGCTCTCTCTCGTAACGGACAATGACTTATCGCAGGTGAAATCCCGTATTGATTCGAACAGTGATGTTTTCGTCAGAAATATGCTTATTGGTTCAGACGAGAGCAGCTCAGTGATTGTCAACATGCTCCTTCATGACACCTTGTCTGATGAGGTAAAAACGGAGATTCTGGAACAGATGCAGTTCACCGTGCCTGACCTGAAACCGTTCGGCGATGACTTTTTAAATACGGATGAGGGGCTGTCCTGGCGGGATCTGTTTTTCCTGCACGACCACGTGGAGCCACACTGGACGTCTCTGCTTGAGTATCTTCAGCAGGAGTGTGACCAGGCGGTACTGAGAGGCTACATTGAGAGGCACGCTGAAGCTCTCGGCATGCAGCAGGTGGTTTTGACCGGCGACGGGGATGAAAAACTGTTATACGAGCGAATCATCTGCGATGACGGTCTGAGCGATGCAGCGTATAAGGTTGTACTTCCTGCCCTGCCTGCAAATACCGATTTATGGGACCAGAATCTGAGCTCCGGAAATGTCCGCCGTATGATATTCAACAATAAACTCACTCTGGGGACAGGGTCTTTTTCAAAAGTCACAGAGCGGTTAGGCACACTCACTAACGGCGCCGTGTGCAAGACTTTACTGTTCTGGTTTACGCAGTTCAGGGAGGAATTTCTGACTGATACAGAATACTACCTGCATTCTGATAATGATCAGACTTACCATGAATGTATGCTGGCCTCAATTTGTCGTTCTGCTGAGTTCACCGCAGCGGAGAAGGCCACCCTTGTCTTAAATGGCTATGAAAATTACAGCGAGGACGTCCTGGTTAATTTAGGATTATCCGCTGAAGTCATTAAAAATATGATTCGTAACGCAGACAATGACGATCTGAAAATAAGCCTGATTCTGAGACTGTTAAAAACAGGTAACCCCACCAGAAACGACATGTCTGCCCTTGTGAACGTACTCAGTGAAAAGGAGTACAGAAAAGTATTTTCACAGAAAACGGCGACTCTCACCCTGAAAAGCAGTTCCAAGGCCGAAGCCTTACTCGGTGCACTTCAGGGCAGCGGTTTCATCACCTCATGGTCAGTCAAAAGTGAGGGCAAGTATTTCGTCACCTGCAGCAGAACATATTCTGAGCAGGACGAGTAAAATCCCCGATTTTTTCAGTTGGGGATTAATGATGCTTTCAAGCGGCAAAATGCATTGAAAGCATTTTTTCTGCGTACAGATAAAAAAGACTCTAAATGCAGGATTTCTGCTTTAAAACTGTAAAAGCATCACAGTGCATGTTTTTACAGTTTTAGCATTCTTCCTGCAGTATTCACTGCAACCTGCGTACATGACTTCTCTCGATTATCCGGGATCCGTTTCCTGTAGGAACCGGATCCTTATTCATCTCAATGTTATATATATATATTTAATCTTTCAGGTGACTGATTGTTTACGAATAGGATCCGGTTCTTGAATCTCGAAAGAAGAACCGGATCTTCTCCCTTCAGCGGTGCTTTTCTACACGGAGTACTACATGTAGTGGTTAAGGCATCTGCTCAGGCTACCAGATATAGTGTTATGACTACGGGCGAGCCGTGATAAAGCGGGCTTTGCCCCGCCCCGCCGCCGTGTTACGCTTCCGGTTACTGCCGTAAATGGAAAAAGTCGGATCATACCGGTAAAGGCGCCCGGTAATTTCGAGTGGTTTATTTAAGCAAACTATTGGTAACCAAGGATAAAATAAGCACACTCATATTATCTTTGATTAATTTTTACATATTGAGTAAATCAGCCCTTCTGTAAGAACGCTATGAATCCTCCGGAAAACTGTTACGTTCGAATCCATGAAAGCCCATGATGATTTCAGCTAAGCCTTCGAGAAAATCCGGTACGGAATTACTTCCTCTGAAAAGAGAGACGCAGACTTCGCGAACGGAACCGCGCTGAAAATATTCAGCAGAAAATATGCGGAGTTCCGTCAGGTGCTGAGCGACGCAGGTGAACTCGGTGACCACGAGTACGATCTGGACACGTTTGCGCATGGCATTGACGTTCTGCAGGGCTATTTCGATGGCACTCCCGGCGGCCTGACCGAGCGCCTGCCGGTATAGTATTGCATCGTCTGATTCCGCTGTCCGACCCGCAGTACGTGGCCCAGCAAGAGCTGATGGTCTCCACACCGAAATTTTTGCTTAGACGCTGTCATGCTGAGACCGACCGTACCGAGAAAAGTCAGGCTCTGGGCCGTGACAGACATCGCAGTGTGCATCTGGCTGAACGAGGCTGGACGGGATTACATTTTCATTACTTTTCAGCGGTAGCTACGCCATGCATATGCTCTATGCGGACATTCCAATGAGAATGCTGCAGAGCATGATGTGACACAAAAGCGTTAATTCGACAAAGGTCTATAAGAAAGTATTTGCGTTGGCGGCAGGGTGCAGGGTGCAGGGTGCAGGGTCAGATACTATCGCCATACTGAAAAGGGTATGAGGCTGTTAATCATACGAAAACCAGTGTTATAAATGGTTAAAATATATTCTTCCGCTGCTGCTTATCCTCGCCCTGGCTGGCTTTTAATCCCGCACGACAGCGAGGAAGACAAAGCGTATTACGTCGCGGTGTTCTGCGCGATTGATCACCACAGTCAGCAGCCGTTCGACCAGCAGATGCGAAATGTTATTGAAGGCGGCAATTCTGACTATGCGCTGCAAAAAATAGCCTATAAACCGCGGCTGGGACGCAGCGTGATTGGCCGCTGGGAACAACTGAAAGCCGATGAGCAGCAGCGCGCCGCGCAGGATAATGTTGTCTGCCAGCAACTCCTGAAGCGCTAAGGGGTGGCGCGGAGTAATATCTGATGATTCACATGATGAAGGAGAAAATATGACCCTGTCAGAACGTAAAAATTATCCGCAATTGGGCGAAGTCAACGCGCCTTATGTCCATGCCGTTAAACATGGCACGACGCTGTATGTCTCAGGACTTACCGCCTTTGGCACGGCCGCTCAGCAGGGTAATATGGCTGAACAGGCTGAAGCCATCTTTGAACAACTCAGAGCCGTTGCTGCTGCTGAAAAGACGTCGCTTGCCGCGCTGCTGAAAGTCACGATATTCATCACCTCTTTCACAGAAATCGCCGAGCTGCGGGACGTGCTCTATCGTAATTATGGCGAACATCTGCCTGCCAGCTCGCTGGTCCAGGTCAGCGGCCTGTTCTCCACTGACCTGCGCATTGAGATTGAGGCTATATTTGCCCTCTGAATGGCAATCCGCATCAAGACCGCTGCTACAGCCGCAGATCTGAAGCGGCAGCGCCTCGCGCCAGATAACCGATGCGATAGACCTCCGGGCCGGACGCCGGTCGATGCTGTGATGCGTTAACCGTTAATCCCTGCCAGCGGGTCACATCCCAGGCGCTGAAGCCTGTTGGTATAGGCAGTGTGGCAAGGTTCGCATGCGGAGGAATCGTCCAGCGGTTCAGCGTCATAAAACGGGCTTCAGCCAGATCGGTGATGAGAGTCTGTTCCTCAAACGCCAGCCAGCTTTCGATGATCGGCCAGCCAAAATCCCTCACCAGCGCCGCAAAACCCGGGCTTTGCAGGAATCGCTGCATGCCACTCGCCTCCCGCCAGAAATAGAGCGGTGCATAGCGATGTTCATTGATTCCCCCATCCTCGCGGCAGGCGTAAAGATATGCTTTTGCCACCAGCCCCGGAAAGCCATCCAGCCGGGCACCGTTCAGTCGGATACGCTGTTCAATGATGCCCATGTCGTAGTCCCCAGGCAGCGTAAAGCGATAATGCATGATAATCATAACGCCGCCTGTGCCAGCATCTGGCCGCCGCTAAAGCTCCACTCGTCTCGGCTGTTAAACTGAATGATGATCATCACATCATCAGGATCGATTGCCATCTCTGTCTGAAGCGCCGCGCAAAGTGCGTGATAGAAGCGTTGCTTCTGTTGCCGGGAACGCGGGCGGCCTGCCGTTATCTGAAACAGCATGAAATTTTCGCTGCGTCCGCCGCTGAGATAATGGCGATCAAACACACGCTGAGGGACAGGCAGCATCTCGATGACCTGAAAGCAGTCCTGCTCGGGCACATCAAATTCTGCGACCAGCGCCTGCTGAAGCAGCGTGGATAGCAGATGCAGATCCGCATCGCTGTAACCTTGCCGCAAGGTGATCCGGGTGAAGGGCATCAGTGATTATCCTCCAGATAGCTCAGCGCAGTCACGGCAGCGGGCCAGCCTGCATAAAACGCCAGATGCGTGAAGCTCTCCACCAGTTCATCCTGCGTCAGTCCATTTTGCCGGGCGTAATTAATGTGCCATGGCAGCTGCTGGACGCGCCCCAGCGCAATTAAGGTTGCCAGCGTCAGCAGGCTGCGCTCACGCGGTGACAGCAGACCGCGCTGCCAGATATCATCAAACAGCACCTGCTGCGTCAGTTCCGCCAGTTTTGGCGCGCGCTGCGCCAGTGTTTCCCGGTCCAGTGATTTTTTCATTGCACACTCCTCGTTGGTCAGAGAGAGTGTCACTCAGCTCATTAATCCTGAAAATCAAATTAATCAGCATCTACTATCCGCATTTTAAGGACAATGATGAACAAAGTACCGGAATCGCTCGACATGGATGCGCTGCGCAGTTTCGTGGCGGGCATTGATGCGGGCAGCTTTGCTCTTGCGGCACAGCACCTCTGCCGATCAACCTCAGCCGTCAGTGCGCAGCTTAAAAAACTCGAGCAGCAATGCGGTACCGCGCTGGTGATGAAAAAAGGGCGGCATCTGCAATTAACCCGTAGTGGCGAGCAGCTGATGAGTTACGCCAGACGTCTGCTGTCACTGAATGATGAGACTTTGCGGGCAGTAAAAGGCGAAGCGTTGCAGGGCGAAATTCGTATCGGCATGCAGGAGGATTTTGGCGAGACGCTGATGCCTGCCATTCTCGGCGCGTTTAACCGGCAGCATCCGGACGTGATGCTGACCGCTCGCGTTGACAGAAATCTGGCGTTATTAACGGCACTGGCTCGCCATGAGCTGGATTTAGCGCTGCTGTGGCAGGCGGAACAGCAATCCGGCACGCAGGTGATCGGTCAGTGCCCGTTAGTCTGGATACAGCATCCGTCGTTTGATCTGGCGGGATTTCTGCAGCGTGGCGAGCCGCTGCCGCTGGTGGCGTTTGATGCGCCTTGTGTGATGCGATCCCGCGCCACCGGCGCGCTGGATAAGGCGGGCATTCCGTGGCGCGTGGTGTTTACCAGCCACAGTCTGAGTGGCATCTGGGCCGCGCTACAGGCCGGGCTGGGGATCACCCTGCGCACCCGCGCGGGATTGCCGGAGGGGCTGGTGACAGAATCACAGCGACTGCCGCAGCCGGGCCATCTGGGTATTGCGCTGGCCCGATCAGACCAGAGTGATGATCCGGCGCGTACGCTGTTGCAGCACCTGATCACCGAAGCTGCCCTGCCCTATGTTCAGTGCTGAATTAAAATGCCTGCTTAATCAGTAACGAACAGTATTCCGCTGAAACGTCGCGATCGCCAAACAGTATGTGGAACATCACGGGCGCAACAGCGACATCGACGAGACGATCAACGTCAAAACCCGCTTCCCCGCGCGCGATGGCCCGGTTGTTCAGGGTTTCAAGATGCTGATAGGTGAATACACAGCATTTATTGCTGGCCTCTTCAGCATGACTGCCAATCACATCGGCAAGCAGCTCACGGCCCACTTTTGAAGACATCTCTTCAGCATACTGCTGAATGAACGCGGTAAGATCGCCGATCATCGAGCCGGTATCTTCCGGATCGGCAATCGGACGCATCCTCGCCACGGCAACATCCGCCAGCAACTGGGCCAGATCGCCCCAGCGTCGATAAATCGTGGACGGCGTTACGCCTGCCTGTTCGGCAATCATCGGTACGGTAATGGCGGAACGATCCAGTGTTTCCAGCAGCCGGTTAACGGTGTCATGCACTTCCGCCTGAATACGGGCGCTGCGCCCGCCCTGACGAATCATCTCCCTTGCCATCTCGTTCTCCTGCTTTTATCTGCCTCAACGTTTTGGTTAACGCAACGATGTTGCATTAACAGATAGCGGCAGTGTACCGCATCTCAGGCTGAGCAGGCGCTAAAGTGTGCGATCGGGCGTGTGACAATCAGGGCTGAAGTTTACTCAGGCCCGCTTTGACCGGTTCTCCGCTGAAATGAGACGAACGGTTATCTGATGCGCCTATCCACAACAAACTGACTGCCATTACCGCTGAAATAAAAATCGTACGAATATCCATAAATCCTCCCCTGAGTAAGGCGGTTAAGGTAATCCAGTCAGCAGGGAATTAATCGCGGGATAAGAGAGGGTTTCTCAGAGGTTTAAGACTGTAAGAGGACGCAGACAACGCTGCGCCCGACTCGCAGGATAAATCAGACGTTAAGCGCGTTGCCAGCGTCAAGCCATTCCCGGCGGCTCAGGGCATACATCAGGCTGGGAGGCAGTCCTTCGAGATCGTTAACCTTTTTCAAGAACGTTAAGCCTGCTTTTTCCAGCACCCGGCGCGAAGCCAGATGGTTTTCACGCACCACGCCTGTGATGACGCTGAGTCCGGCCTCCTCAAATCCGTAGCGAATGGCTCTGCGTGAAAGCTCAGTGGCATATCCTTTTCCCCACGCGTCTGGCTCAAACCGGTAGCCGAGATTATTGGTCTGACGGCCGTCAAACTGGCTTCTGAAGACGCCACCAAAGCCGATAATTTTTTCCGGATGGGCTTTCTCGAATATTGTCCAGTCGCCGAACCCCTGATCCCGGTAGCTATCCTGTATGCGCTCCATCGCCTGAACAGCATATTCCCTGTCAGGCCACGGGCCGCGCGGGTTAAATTTATGCGTTTCCGGGTCGCCATAAATTCTGAACAGGTCGTCAAGATCCTCACGAAGGGTAAATCTGTAGAGCAACCGCTCTGATTCCCAAACCATCCTTTTGCTCCTTATGGGTACTGATCAGGTTAATCCTTTATATCAGCAGGTTGTTCTGATACCAACACCTGGGTTTTACAGGTCAGGCATGGTAATCCCTTCCTGTTTAAGCGGGATTCACAGATCATAGTGAATAGTGATCACAAAGGACGGTGCAGTATCTCTGACTCTGCAGCTATTGGTGTTAGAGTCCTGCTTAAACCTGCGCGTCGGATCTGTGGTGTCTTATCGTCAGCGTCCTCAGGACGCTGATCAATGAAAGGAAAGTGCAAATATGGCTGAACAGAGCAGCATAGTGACGGAACTGGCCGAACTTGAACGTCTTTATGGCACTGTCGCCCGGCCTTCTGTGGCTAAGGTGACCGATTATATTCATCCCGCCTATCGTCCGTTCATAGCCGCCTCGCCTTTTGTAGCGCTGGCAACATCGGGACAGGAGGGACTGGATGTTTCACCGCGCGGCGATCCGGCCGGATTTATCGAAATCGAAGATGATAAAACTCTGCTGTTGCCGGACAGACGCGGCAATAATCGCATCGACAGCCTGCGCAACATTCTGCAGGACAATCGGGTCGCGCTGCTTTTTCTCATTCCTGGCATTGGCGAGACGCTACGCGTTAACGGTACGGCGGCGATCAGCACCGACCCGGCGCTGCTTGAACGCTTTGCTGTCAATAATCAGCTGCCAAAAACCGTGCTGCGCATCCACGTGGAAAGCGTTTTCTTTCAATGCAGCCGGGCGATTATCCGCTCCGGGTTATGGAACGCTGAAACGCAGATTGCGCGGCAGTCGCTGCCCAGCACCGGCTCGATTCTTAAACAGATTGCGGAAATCGATGGCGATGCCTACGACAAAGCGCTGCCGGAGCGATTAAAGAACTCGCTTTACTAAGCTCCTGCGGGTTGCACTTCAGGCAGCGTGCTGAAGAGAGAAGTGCTTATACTTTCGGGCCGCAGATGATCATGCACCTGCGGTCGGAGCCTTGCGAGAGTGTTATGTTAAGCAATGCTTTCCAGTATCTGCTTCGCCTGAAGGTAGTCGTATGAGGTCACTTCAATCTTATTATCACTGAGATCGCTGAAATAGACTGACATCGACACGTCGTGATCACTGACGCTGAAAGGGATTTTATTCTTACTGAGTACAGGCAGGAGTTCGGTAAAGGATGACGCTGTCACCCCGAAAGCCACTGTATGGCCCGGATGCTGAGATTTTCTCTGGAAAAGGGAAAGTGATGCTCTGTTATTCCTGATGACAAGTGGCCCGCCCTGCTCAAACCAGAAGTACAGTGCATCGTCGCGGGAAAAGCCCAGAATTTCGCTATACCATTGTTCTGCCTGCCCAATATCTTCTACATACAGATGGATATGATCAATTTCCGCTATCTCCATAGTCTTTCTCCCTGATGATTATTTGCTGAGATACCTGAAAGAGAATTGTAGATAAATAACCCGCAAAGCACCTGAACTTCTGTCAGGAGCGCAGAGATTGGGCGGTAAAATTGTTTTCATGTTCAGGGCAAACAGTGTGCCCTGCACTGCAGGGTTAAAAGCTTTCATGCAACCCTCATCCCCACCGCAATAAACGTTAAAGCAAAGATATTGCATTAAGCTCAGAATCACCGTATACCTTATTAAAAGCTAATCCTTTGCATTAAGGTGACTCCCATGAACCCTACCCTGACACCGCAGGCGGCTACCCGCACCTCGCTTTTTAGCTTTACCGGTGCGGCGCTGATCTCAGCCACCAGCAGCGCGCCAACGCCGCTCTACCCGCTCTATCGCAGCCTGTTTCATCTGACGCCGACCATGCTGACGCTGATCTTTGGTGCCTATGCTTTCGCGTTGCTGGCCGCGCTGCTGACGGTGGGTAAAGTGTCGGACTATACCGGCCGCCGTCCGCTGATGCTGCTGGCACTGGCGATTAATGTGGTCGCGCTGGTAATCTTTATGGTGGCCAGTTCGGCTTCGACCTTGATTGCCGCCCGACTGGTACAGGGCTTTGCTACGGGTATTGCACTGCCGACATTCGGTGCCAGCCTGATTGACGCCAGTAAAACGCGTGGACCCCTGCTGAATTCGTTCACCGCGTTTCTCGGGATGACACTCGGCACGCTGACAGGTGGCTTTCTGGTCAGCTTTGCGCCGTTTCCTACGGTCACGATTTACGCGCTGCTGATGGTGCTGATGATAGTCGCGATGGCTCTTCTGCCCCTGATACCTGAAACGATTGCGCCTCAGCCGGGTGTACTGGCCGCGCTACGGCCTCAGGTGAGCATTCCGCGACGCGCACTGGGCCCGTTGCTGAAGGTGACGCCGGTAAACATCGCAACATGGATGCTGGGCGGATTTTATCTGTCACTGATGCCCACGATGGTGGCAAATGCAACCGGCCTGACGTCGCCGTTTATCGCCGGCTCGATTGTGGCAACGCTGATGCTAAGTGCAACGGCAGCCGTATTACTCTTTCGTCCGTTGCCCCCCGCGCGGGCGTTGGTTATTGGTACGCTGATGCTGATGGCGGGTGTCAGCGTCACACTGACAGGCCTTTCTATGCACAGCGTGGCCCTACTCTATCTCGGCACCGCCATTGCGGGTCAGGGGTTTGGATCGATTTTCTCCAGCGTGCTGAAGATCATCATGCCGTTAGCGGAGAGTCATGAGCGCGCCGGGTTGTTCTCCGCCTTTTTGATCAAAAGCTATCTCGCCTTTGCCCTGCCCGCGATTGCGGCCGGTATTGCCGCACCCCATATCGGGCTGACCCAGACCGCCTGGTTCTATGGCATGACCCTTATTGTGCTGGCGCTGGTGTCACTCCTGGCGGTCAGAGGTCGCGCATTAGCTGGCACGGCCTGCTCATAAACGTCACTGGCGCGGCCAGATATCGGCCGCGTCATCCATAAACGGCAATTTTCACTTACACTCAACGGATTAATTCCAGCCGCAATCTCTGCGTGATGCCGTGAGTATGATGTTGAAATCCCAATCTGATACGGTCTTAGCCCGGTTTTCACCCGCCACCCGACGCTGGTTTTCTGCCGCCTTTGCTGCGCCGACGCCGGTGCAGAAGGCAGCCTGGCAGGCGATTGCCAGCGGAGAGCATGCGCTGGTGATCGCGCCTACCGGTTCCGGCAAAACGCTGGCGGCCTTTCTCACCGCCATCGACACGTTGTTTCAGGTCAGAACTGACCAGCCTTCTCCCACACGCGAAACGACCACCCGCATTCTCTATATTTCACCGGTCAAAGCGCTGGCAGCAGACGTGCAGCGCAACCTGAATCTGCCGCTGGCAGGCGTTTACGCCGAACGGCAGGTGCTGAATGAACCTGAGATCGCGCTGAATATCGGCATGCGCTCCGGCGATACCCCCACCGCAGAGCGCGCCAGGTTGTTGCGTCGTCCGCCCGATATCCTGATTACTACGCCTGAATCGCTGTTTCTGATGCTGACCTCCAAAGCACGCACCACGCTTCAGGGCATCACCACGGTGATTGTCGATGAGGTGCATGCGGTGGCGGGTTCAAAGCGCGGTTCCCAGCTGGCGCTGAGCCTGGAGCGGCTGGATGCGCTGCTGCCACAGCCCGCCCAGCGCATCGGGCTTTCCGCCACGGTGCGACCGGTTGAACGGGTAGCGGCCTTTCTCGGCGGCTGTCAGCCGGTTCAGGTGGTAAATCCGGCCGCCGATCGCACACTGCACCTGATGATCGAAGTGCCGGTTGAGGATATGACCGATATTGCCAGCGCCGATGACCTGACTGGTGAAGCGAGCACTGCAAGCGGATCGATCTGGCCACATATCGAGGCGCGCATTCTGCAGCAGGTAATGGCCCATCGCGCCACGTTGGTGTTTGTGAATTCGCGTGGTCTGGCAGAAAAGCTGACGGCGCGGCTCAATGCGCGTTATCTGGCGCAGCAGATCCCTGCTGAAAATCAGGATGAAGAGCGCGCCGACGATCTGATTGCCCGCTCCCACCACGGTTCCGTTTCGAAAGAACAGCGCGGTGAGATCGAAGCTGCCCTGAAGCAGGGCAGTCTGCGCTGCGTGGTGGCGACCTCCAGTCTGGAACTGGGCATTGATATGGGGCCGGTGGATCTGGTGATCCAGGTGGGCGCTCCGCTGTCAGTCGCCAGCGCCCTGCAGCGTGTGGGTCGCGCCGGACATCAGGTCGGCGGCATCTCCACTGGCATCCTGTATCCCCGCACCCGGCGCGATCTGCTGGATTCGGCCGTGATATTACAGTCGATGCGGGCGGGTCACCTCGATGCGCTGGCTCCGCCCCGTAACCCGCTCGATATTCTGGCGCAGCAGACGCTGGCCGCCGTGGCAATGGATGCTCTGCAGGCTGACGACTGGTATGCACAGGTCTGCCGGGCCGATCCATTCCGCACTCTCTCGCGTCGGCTGTTTGATGCCACACTTGATATGCTGGCGGGTAAGTTTCCGTCAGATGATTTTGCTCAGCTGCGGCCACAGCTGGTATGGGATCGCCAGAGCGGACTGCTGACGGCGCGACCCGGCGCTCAGAATCTGGCCGTGACCAGCGGCGGCACCATTCCCGATCGCGGCATGTTCAGCGTCATCCTGCCCGAAGGCGAAGAGCAGGCGGGCTCTCGTCGGGTCGGCGAACTGGATGAAGAGATGGTCTATGAATCGCGGGTCAACGACATCATTACTCTGGGTGCAACGTCGTGGCGCATTCAGCAGATCACGCACGATCAGGTGCTGGTGGTGCCCGCGCCTGGCCGTCCGGCTCGTCTGCCCTTCTGGCGCGGTGAGGGCGTTGGCCGTTCTGCCGATTCAGGTGCCAGCCTCGGGCTGTTTCTGCGTAACCTGAACAGTGCTTCACCGGATGATGCGCAACAACAGCTGCACGCGTTGGGGCTGGATACCCATGCCGTGACAAATCTGCTGGCTTTACTGGCTGAACAGCGTGTCGCGACTGGCGTACTACCGGACGATCGCACATTGCTGATTGAACGCTGCCGGGACGAAACTGGCGACTGGCGGGTAATCCTGCACTCGCCATGGGGAAAACGGGTTAATGCGCCCTGGGCACTGGCGATTTCTGCCCGGATCCAGCACCGCATGGGGATTGATGCTTCCGTCGCAGCCAGCGATGACGGCATCGTAGCCCGCTTTCCCGCCAGCGAAGGGCATCTGCCCGGCGCTGACCTGTTTATGTTCGACGCCGACCAGCTCACTCAGGACGTTACGGAGAGTGTCGGACAATCGGCACTGTTCGCCGCCCGCTTCCGGGAGTGCGCCTCACGCGCGCTGCTGCTGCCGAGGCGCAATCCAGGTAAGCGCTCACCACTCTGGCAGCAGCGGCTGCGCGCCGGTCAGTTGCTGGACGTCGCCCGGCAGTATGATGATTTCCCCATCCTGATCGAAACCGCACGCGAATGCCTGCAGGATGTCTACGATCTTCCTGCTCTGCACCAGCTGATGGAACAGCTGGCACAGGGAAACGTAAAGCTGGTCGAGGTGACGACCGAACAGCCCTCGCCTTTCGCCGCCCCGCTGTTGTTTGGCTATATCGCAGAATTTATCTACGCCAGCGATGCCCCACAGGCTGAACGAAACGCCTCACTGCTGGCGCTCGACAGCAATCTGCTGGGTGAACTGATCGGCCAGACCAGCAAGCGTGATTTGCTGGCACCTGACGTGGTTGAGCAGGTCGGCCAGGAACTGCAGCGCATTGATTCCCGCTATCAGGCACAACACACCGAAGGCATCATCGATCTGCTGCGTGACCTCGGCCCGCTCTCCGTTGCCGGTATTTCGGCGCGGTTCAGTGGCAATGACCCGCAAATCGCAGAAGCCGTCGCGTTATTTTCTCATGCCCGGCGAATAATTCCGGTGAAGCTCGCGGGCGAAGATCGCTGGGCAGTTGTTGAAGATGCGTCTCGCCTCCGCGATGCGCTGGGCACTGAGCTGCCTGACGATCTGCCCGACACATTTCTGGAGCCGCAGACCGATCCACTACGCGATCTGGTGAACCGCTACGTCCGCACCCATACGCTATTCACCGCCCGACAGCTGGCGACCCATTTCGGTCTGGGCGTGGCCGTCGTGAATGCGGTGCTGCTATCCCTGTATCAACAGGGCAGCCTGCTGAACACAGGTGCGGCAGCGGGCACATCGGAAACGGAGTGGGTTTCCTCAGAGATCTTCAAACGCTTGCGCTTACGTTCACTGCAATCAGCGCGCGAAGCAACCCGGCCGGTTTCACCCGCCGCCTGGGTCAGCCTGCTGCTGGCGCGGCACGGCCTGCTTAACCACGCGCATCAGGGTGTCAGCGGGCTGGTGCGGGTGATAGAGCAACTGGCGGGCGTGCCGTTACCCGCCTCGCTGTGGGAGTCACAAATCCTGCGCGCCAGGATTGCCGACTATCAGCCTGCAATGCTCGATGAATTGTTAGCCAGTGGCGAGGTGATCTGGTGCGGACATAAAGCGCTGGGACAGAATGATGGTCTGATCTCGCTTCACCTGGCAGAATTCGCCGCTGAGACGCTGCCGGAGGCTGACGCCACCCCTCTTACGCCGATCCAGCAGGCGACACTTGATGCACTGAGCCGCGGCGGCGCGTGGTTTGTTCATGAGATTATGGCGCAAATGGAGCAGCCGGAGGCACAACCCACCGACATCCATGACGCCCTGTGGCAACTGGTGTGGCGGGGCTTTGTCACTGCGGATAGCTGGATTGCGGTACGTGGGCTGCTGAGCACGCCAGGCGTGACCCGTTCACGTCCGGCACGCACTCTGCGCACCCGCTTTGGACAGCGCTTTACGCCTGGCGCATTGCCCGCACGCCGTCCAGCGGTCAACACGCTGGCCGGGCGCTGGTCACAGATTAACCGGCAGGAAATTGCGCCTGCACGACTGGCTCTTTCGCTGGCAGAAAATCTGCTCGACCGATATGGAGTGATCACGCGAGGCAGTGCAGTTTCAGAGCAGATCCCCGGTGGATTTCCGGCGTTACAGCCCGTATTGCGCAGCATGGAAGATGCCGGGCGGCTGCTGCGCGGACAGTTTGTCGCCGGGTCCGGCGGTGCGCAGTTTGCTGACCATCAGACCATTGAGCAGCTGCGGGCGCTGGCCGAAGCGCCAACCGATGCCACTGAAGCGGTGACGCTGGCTGCACTCGATCCCGCGAATCCGTTTGGCGCGATGCTGAGCTGGCCGGTTCATGCCAGCGGCATACGCCCGACGCGTCGTCAGGGCGCGCGGGTCGTGATTGCTGGCGGCATGCTGATGCTCTTTCTGACGCCGGGAGGCAAAGAGTTGCTGACGTTCAGCGATGACCCTGAACAGCTTGAGACCGCAGTCGCGGCGCTGGGCGTGGCGCTGAAACGTGAAAAGCCCGCGAGTTTTACGCTGGAGACGGTAGATGGTGAAGCGGTGTCGCAGTCACCGCTGCTTAACGCATTGCGACACGCCGGTTTTTCACGGGTGCCGCAGGGATTCAGCTGGTATAGCTGACAGGTTTTTCGCGCGCATTTATTTCGCGCACAAAATCGATAAACGCCTGAAGCGGAGCCGGAATCAGACGGCGATCGTTGTAGTAAAGCCACGGGCCGGAAAAGGTCAGCCACCAGGGTTGCAGCAGCGGTTCCAGTTTGCCACTGTCCAGGGCCGGTCTGAGCCACTCATCAAACAGATAGATCACCCCGCTTCCGGCAATCGCGGCATCTACAGCCAGATCCATTGCCCCGCCGACGGTCACTACCAGCGGCCCGCCGGTTTCAACGCTGATCTCTTCTCCGTCGCAGCTGAATGTCCAGTCAGCCATGATGCCGCTGGCATAACGGCCACGCAGACAGCGATGATGGATCAGATCGCGCGGGTGATCGGGTCGGCCATGTTCCGCAAGATAAGCCGGAGACGCGGCCAGCGCGAACCGCTGCTGCCGGGGGCCAATGGGCATCGCCACCATATCCTGCTCCAGCCGCTCATCATACCGAATTCCGGCGTCGCAGCCGTCACGAAAGACATCCTGCACGCTGCTCTCAGCCACGATTTCCAGCCGGATATCAGGATAGCGCCGCAGAAATTCCGGCACCAGCCCGGGCAATACCAGCCGGGTGGCACTGACCGGAACATTCAGCCGCAGCGTGCCGCCTGGCGTGTTGCGATAGCGATTAACCGCATCCAGCGCGCCATTAACTTCATTCATGGCGGGCAACAGACGTTCCATCAGCGCCCTGCCCGCTTCAGTCAGTACTACCGTGCGTGTCGTCCGGTGAAACAGTCGGATACCCAGTTGCTGTTCTGCCCGCCGCACCGCATCGCTCAGGCGTGACGCGTTGCTGCCTGTAATACGCGCGGCTTCCCGGAATCCTCCCGCTTTCGCCACTGCCACGATAGCATCCAGCAGCGCCATATCGATCGCCATTGTGCATCACCCCGTACAGTTTGTCCTGATTTCACCGGATAGTTGCACAGCTGAATCACCGTTACAATTAATCTACATTTACGCAGGAGGTTTTCATGTCAGATATCACCATGACTTATCCGTTAGGCGATCGTGAAGTTAACCGCCTCGGCTACGGCGCAATGCAGCTGGCCGGGCCAGGCGTATTCGGGCCGGTAAAAGATAAAGCCCGGGCAATTCAGGTTTTGCGCGACGCCATCGCGGCAGGCGTCAATCATATCGACACCAGCGACTTTTATGGCCCGCACGAAACCAATCAGTTAATCAAAAAGGCGCTCCATCCCTATCCACAGGATCTGACAATTGTGACCAAGGTGGGTGCCCGCCGCGATGCAAAAGGCGGCTGGCTGGCGGCGATGGAACCTGAAGCGCTGACTCAGGCGGTGGAAGATAACCTGCGCAATCTGGGGCTGGACGTGATTGAAGTGGTGAACCTGCGCAGTATGCTGCATCCGGCGAAGCCGAAAGAGGGCTCTCTGGCACCCCAGATGGAGGCGCTGCTGTCATTACAGGCGCGCGGCCTGATTCGGCATATTGGCCTGAGCAACGTCACCGCCACGCAGATTGCCGAAGCCCAGGCGATGACGCCCATTGTCTGCGTACAGAATATGTATAACCTGGCGCATCGACAGGATGACGGGCTGGTGGATCAGCTGGCGCAGCAGGGCATCGCTTACGTGCCGTTTTTCCCGCTCGGCGGCTTCTCCCCATTACAGTCGGATCAGCTCAATGATGTTGCTGCGTCCCTGAATGCGACGCCGATGCAGGTGGCGCTGGCCTGGCTGCTGAGGCGCTCGCCCAATATTCTGTTGATTCCCGGCACGTCTTCACCGGAACACCTCAAAGAGAATCTGGCCAGTGGCGGCCTGCAACTGTCGAATGAGGTAATGGAAAAGCTGAACGCGATATAAACCCAGGCCCGTATCATGCGGGCCTGTGGTTTAATTGATTCAGAAACTGCTGAGGCAGGTGGCCAGTTGCGGCTTGTCACTGCAACCGATGTGGTGATCGATTCGGTGAATCATGTAAGGGTAAAACGGGTTAGAGGTTGCGCGCATAATCGAGTCCAGTCCCACAATCAGCACTGAACTCTCGCCGCGCAGTGACAACGTACCAAAACTGATACCAAATTCATTCTTCTTCGCAGGTGCACTGCCGTAGAGACCATCCTCAGCCGGGAACGGGATCGCCACATGCGACAGCGAGTAAAGCCCGGCCGGATAGTTGATGGCCAGTGGCTGGATTCGCTCCTTAATCTCACCGGCAGGCACGCTTTTGGTCACCATTTCCAGCGACGTGGCGGCAGCATTGGTGATCACCGTGGAAGAATAATGCCGACGGGCAGCGGGTAAGAGCTGATTCACTGCCGTGTATGAGGAGTGACGGAATAACGGGCTGACGCTGACGGCCTGATTGATATCGAACAGCACCAGCTCACTGCCGTTTTCTGGCAGATAATTGTATAACGAGCGAATCACCGACGGCGTGCTGACAGTAGAGTCCATGACCGACTGAAAGGTCAGTACTGGCGGGAAGCCGGACAACTGCTGATTACGCGCGTAGTGCTGGATCTCTTTCTGTAGCGCCTGCGTCAGCAGATAGGTCTGCCGGGCAGCGTGCACCGGAAAAGAGTTGTATTTAAACGGATTAAACTCCGGCACGATGTTCAGCCAGGCTGTTTTCGAGAAGGCCGGGAAAACAGAGGGCAGTCCCGCAAGCCCGGCAAACCGCGCAAAACGAGTGACACCGATCATCGGTGATAACAGAATCAGCTGCTGCGGACGACGCAACGTGGCGTCGCCCAGGCTGTCGAGCGCATATTTTACCGCCAGCGCCCCGCCGTTAGAGAATCCTACCAGATGCAGCGGCGTCTGGGTGCCCGCCAGACGGGTTGCTTCGCGCACCGCCAGGCGTGTAGCCGCCATCCAGTCCTGCCAGTCCACATCGGTCAGGCCCGCAGGTACCGTGCCGTGACCCGGTAACCTGATTGCTACGGCCACATAACCCTGCTGGCGATAGGTTTCTGCGATATGACGCAGGCTGTAAGGACTGTCGGTCAGACCATGCAGTAAAACGACTGCACCACGCGGCGTGCCCGCCGGACGCAGAATATAGGAACGGTTCCAGTCCTGTGCAAAATGACCCGGATAGATCAGACTGCCGGAAAAATATCGGTTGAGCGGGGTTTTCTCATCCGCATCCAGTTTGTCAGTGACCTGCTGCTTCATCTCATAAAAAAGATGATTTTCAGCATTAAGATAATCGGTGTAACCCGCTTTATCGAGCTGTTCAACTGTCAGCTCATGCGGAATCCAGGTGTGCCAGCGATGTAATTCCGGGCCACGTTCCGCCTCATAGATGCGAATGATCAGTAGCAGCAATAATACTAAACCCACAACAAGCGTTGAATGCCAGAGTCTGCGCGTAACAGTTTTCAACTTCCGGGTCATAAATCCTTTCCTGAAAAATTAAAAGGCATAGCGAAACCACGCGAACAGCACGTTGCCATTATTGTAAGTGCCGGGGATGTAAGTGAACTGGACATTCACCGCTTTATAACCGGCAGAGAACAGCGGCAATATAATCGGCAGCGGAATATAGTTGCCAAAGTCTTCACGCGCGGTGATACCCGCTGTTAATCCGGCACCAAGCCGGAAATCCTGACCAGAGCCCGGATACCATCCCTTCTCCCAGCCATAACCGACAATGGGCTGCCACTCATTGTGCGAATCTTTAAACGCCATCGCATAAAGCGCACTCCAGTTGCCGCTGTCGCTGTAGCGGGAAACACCCAGACCGCCGCCCCAGGGATTCTCGTTATAGTTATCGGTTTTTTCTTTGTCATACATAAAGCGGGCGTGCCAGCTAATAAACGGCAGATAGAGATCGGTGTGCTGAGGCGCGTTCCAGGTTTGTGCAACATCGTCAGTGAAATCATTCCACCAGGATGAAACCGGCGCATTTTCAGCATGCAGTGGCGTGGCAATCAGCAGTGCAGCAGCCACTGCCACAGAGTTTGATATATTCATGGTGCATCCCGGTCAGCATGCGGAGCAGATGAAAAGTGAGTATAGCGCAGAGCCAGCTCCAATCTTTGTCAGCGGTCATGCTTCGCTTAAACGGCGTTTTCAACCGTCAGCGGCATATGAGGGTTACGCCGGATTCTGGCGATTTCAGCCTGAAATCGCCAGGCATGGCCGGAAACCTTCCCGCAAAATCGAGCTGATTACAGTGAATGAAACGGCTTAACTGACAGAAAGGGATACGACGCAAGGGGGCAGAGAAGTGAGAGAAACCGGATTCAGCCGGCGGGCCGAATCCGGTAGGGACGTTAGCAGGCTTCAGCCTCATTGGGCTTTTCACCAAACTTTTCTTTCATGTGTGACTCAATCTCTTCCAGACTTTTGCCCCGCGTCTCGGGCACCATCGTCATCACGAAGATCAGCGAGCCGACGTTAATCGCAGCAAAGATAAAGAAGGTCGTGCTGCCGGCATACGCCATGATCGGTGGAAAACCGAACGCGACCACAGCATTGAAAATCCACTGTAGTGAGACAGCGCCACCGGTTAAAACGCCACGCAGCTGCATCGGGAACAGCTCTGACATCATCAGCCAGTAGACCGGCGAGATGCACATCTGCATACAGAACAGGAACAGCAGAATACAGCCAAGAGCGAGGTAGCTCTGCATCAGGCCTGAGCTCATAAAGGTCATCACGCTGCCCAGCAGGATCTGTGCGGTAATCACCAGACATAAACCGGTGATGAGCATAGTACGACGCGGGAAGCGGCTGATCGCCCAGATACCGACAAAGGTCGCCAGAACAGACACCACACCGTTACCGATGGTGGCTGCGATCGAGGCGCTGGTTCCCAGGCCGGTCGACTTCAGGATGATCGGCGTGTAATACATGAAGCCGTTAACGCCGGTAAACTGCGCGACAAAGCCGAGGCCAACACCAATAATCATCAGGCGGATAACCCATTTCTCACGAATCAGGGTTTTCGCATCCGGCCCGCGTTCTGCTGCCTTCGCCTGCTTCTTCATCTGTGCCATCTCATGACGCACCTCACGCGGTGTTTCACGCAGATACTTAAGAATCTTCTTCGCCTCTTTCAGACGCCCTTCCGCCACCAGCCAGTGTGGTGAAGCCGGAACGAAGAAGGTGCCGATAAACAGCAGGAAACCGGGCACCATCGCAATCGCCAGCATGTAGCGCCACAGGTGCTCATCATGCAGCAGATAGCTCAGTAGCGTACTGGCGACATAGGCAATGAGCTGGCCGGTAACGATCATCAGTTCATTGCGGCTCACCAGCGGCGCACGCAAACGTGGCCCGGCAATTTCGGCAATAAACACCGGCACGGTTGAAGAACCACCGCCGACAGCAATTCCCAGCAGGAAGCGCATGGCCACCATCACATTGACGGAAGGCGCCAGTGCCGTACCAAGCGAACCCAGTACAAAAATGACCGCCAGGGTGCGAAGGGTAATGCGACGGCCAAAACGGTCCGAGAAGAAACCACTGAGGAAAGAGCCGATAGCGGCACCAAACACCAGCGAAGAGGCGACGAGCCCTTCCGTGAATGAGTTCAGTCCCAAACCACCCTGATCGGGTGGCGAAGTCATGTAAGGTAATGCACCCGAGATAATCCCGGTGTCATAGCCAAAAGCCAGCGCGCCCATAGTGGCAACCAGCACCACTAAAAAAATGCGCTGGCGTACCGTATCCGCAGGCGCGTGATCGCCCGCTTCCCCAGCGTCTGGTGTATTTGTACTCATAATATTCCTGCCATTAATAAGTTAAACATCCGTTTGATTAAATTTCATACGGAATAGAAAGGGAACATATTTACCGATTGGGTAAAGAAGTGTAGACGGTATTTAAAAGTTAGCTTTGGCAATGCGACTTTTATGGCGTGAATAATTACCAGCAGAAATAAACCCGCGTCATAGTGACGCGGCGGAAGTTATTTTAACATCATATTAACGTTCTGAGTTGTTCCTGTATCCAGCTCAGGAAATGTGCAACACGGGGGAACTGGGCAAATCCACGCGGAAAGACCAGATGGTGCGCGCTGACAGGCAGGCTATGCTGCTCAGTCAATACCCTGACCAGTTTCCCGCTGCGAAGATAATCCTCCGCCAGCAATTCGCTTTCAAAAATAAGACCGTGGCCTAACATTGCCGCTTCAAGACTCATATAAGAGCGGTCAAAACGAAATAACCACTCTTTATCCGGCTGAGGTAATTGCTGCGCCGCAAACCACTGCGGCCATTGAATAAGCGGCGACTCCGATAATATCAGCGCGTGATGGATTAAATCCGCGGCCTGACTGACAGGATGCTGTTTCAGATAGCCTGGCGAGGCCAGCACCGACATTTTTTCGTGGCGGATAGTTTTAATCTCAAATGCGTTCCAGTCCGGGAAGCCGTGACGTATTGCTATATCAATATTGTCGCGGCTGAAGGAGAGATTTTCATAAGAGCAGGAAAGCGTAAGCTGAAACTCTGGATAGCTGTCGCGAAATTTATGGATACGCGGCAACAGCCAGAGCAGACCGAAGCTGGGTGCGCAGTGGATCCTGAGGTTACTGCGTGCTTTCTCGTTACTGATGCGCGCCGTGGCCTGCGTCAGGCACAGCAGTATCGGGCCGATCTCCCTGAGGTAATGTTCCCCCGACAGCGTGAGCGTTACGCCTTTTGCCGAACGATTAAACAGAATACAGCCCAGTTCCCGCTCCAGTTTGGCCAGCTGATGACTGGCTGCGGATGGCGTAATACTTAATTCCTCAGCCGCCCGCGCGACATTACCAAAATGGGCCACCTGTTCAAAAACCCGCAGTGATTTAATTGAAGGTAAGTGCTCCGACTGCTTTTCCATCCGCCTCTCCACACAGAAATTATGTGATGTGTGCCCATTTTTAAATCGCAGATTTGTTAACTGCATCAAATCAACAAATTCATTCAGCATCAAATGAATTTTTCTGCATTGCCAATATTAGGCGCTTTATCAATTCTGATCGTGACCCTGCCGGTAGCGATACCGAACCACTAATAATTATTCTTCTGGAGTGGACAATGTTACTTGAAAATAAAGTTGTGATTATTACTGGTGCCGCATCTCAGCGCGGCATTGGACGAGCCACAGCGGCCTGCTTTGCTCAGCATGGCGCGCGCGTGGTGGTGCTTGATTTAGATCTGCAGGCAGCTCAGGCCAGCGCGCTGTCGTGTGGCGACGGGCATCTCGGCCTGGCCACCGATGTCACCGATCCTCTTTCTATTCATCGTGCTATCGATCAGGTACTTGAGCACTACGGCCGTATTGACGTGCTGGTCAACAATGCCGGGATCACTCAGCCGGTTAAAACACTGGAAATCGGCATCGAAGATTACAACCGCATTCTTGATGTCAATCTGCGCGGTACGCTGCTGATGTCTCAGGCGGTTATCCCGACGATGCAGCGGCAAAAAAGCGGCAGCATTGTCTGTCTGTCATCCGTATCGGCTCAGCGTGGCGGCGGCATTTTCGGCGGCCCGCACTACAGTGCGGCGAAAGCAGGCGTGCTTGGCCTGACAAAAGCCATGGCGCGCGAATTCGGCCCGGACCAGATTCGTATCAATGCCCTGACGCCCGGTCTTATCCAGACCGATATCACCGGTGGCCTGTTACAGGATGAACGCCGCCATGCCATTCTCGACAGCATACCTCTTGGCCGCCTGGGAACTGCCAGCGACGTCGCTAATGCGGCGCTGTTCCTCGCCAGCGATCTCTCCGGTTATCTCACCGGCATGACGCTGGATGTGAATGGCGGCATGCTGATCCATTAAATAGCGCCCTGCCCTGCCCGCACGCCTTGCGGGCTAACTTCGGGAGTGAATACCATGACCACGCTTAATCTGAGCGCAGCCTCTGCTGCGCGCGATATCACCTATCGCAAAATTGCCTGGCGGCTGATGCCCTGGCTGATGCTCTGTTACCTCTGTGCCTATCTTGATCGTGTAAACGTTGGCTTCGCGAAATTACAGATGATGGATGATTTGTCACTCAGCGAAACGGTGTACGGGCTGGGTGCCGGGATCTTTTTCCTCGGTTACTTCTTCTTTGAAGTGCCGAGCAACCTGATCCTGCATCGGGTCGGTGCACGCCGCTGGATTGCCCGCATTATGATTACCTGGGGTGTAATCTCGGCCCTGTTCGCATTTGTAGAAACCGCATGGCAGTTCTACCTGCTGCGCTTTCTGCTTGGTGTGGCAGAGGCCGGACTTGCACCCGGTTTACTGCTCTATCTGACCTACTGGTTTCCCTCTCACCGTCGCGCTCGCATGACAGTTCTCTGGTTTGTCGCGATTCCACTTTCCGGAATGATTGGTGGCCCACTCTCTGGCTGGATCATGGCGACCTTCGCAGGCTTTCACGGATGGGCGGGCTGGCAATGGATGTTTATGCTGGAGGCTATCCCTACCCTTGTTATGGGATTCGTAGTGCTGCTGGTTCTGAAGGATCGGGTGGAGCAGGCAGAGTGGCTGGATGAGGATGAGAAGCGCCGGGTGCGTGCCGATCTCGACGAAGACAATCAGCAGAAAGCCTGTCATGGCACGGTGAAAGCCTTTGTTGCTGACCGTCGCCTGTGGCTGCTGGCGCTGATCTACTTTTGCGTGGTGATGGGACAGTATGCGTTAACGTTCTGGCTACCGACGCTGGTAAGAAATTCAGGCGTCAGTGAACCTCTGCATATCGGATTACTGACCAGTCTGCCGTACCTGTGCGCCATTATCTTTATGCTACTGGCCGGACGCAGTGGCGATCGTCATCGTGAACGTCGCTGGCACCTGATTGTTCCGATGCTGATCGGCCTCTCCGGACTGACGCTGGCGACGCTACTCAGCCATAACGTCTCCCTGTCACTGTTTGCCCTCTGTATTGCCGCTGCGGGCATTCTTTCCGCTTCATCACTGTTCTGGATGCTGCCGACCAACCTGCTGGGTGGCGTCTCTGCTGCCGCAGGCATCGCTGCGGTGAACTGCATTGCCAATCTGGCCGGTTTTTTCTCGCCGTGGCTGATTGGCTCAATCACCACCGCAACCGGCTCCCCCGCGTCGGGAATGTATTTTATTGCTGCCGTTCTGCTGGGTGGTGCGCTATGCGTACTGCGCATTCGGGCTGCGGATGTTAATCGTTAATCAGGAGGTTATATGACTGACCCTCGTCACCGTTCACGCACGCTTTCATTGCCGCAGCGTGCCAGGAATATTCGCCGTCATGCCTTGTTAATGGGGCAGATACAGGGACAGGGCTATATCGGTCAGGCATTGGGTGCAGCCGATTTGCTCGCTGTCAGCTATTTTCACGCCATGAATTACCGTCCAGATGAGCCTGAGTGGGCAGAGCGCGATCGTTTCTACCTGTCGATTGGGCACTACGCCATCGCGCTTTACGCCGCGCTACTGGAAGCGGGCGTCATACCAGAAGAAGAACGGGAAACCTATGGCACCGATGAGAGCCGCCTGCCCATGTCCGGCATGGCCGCCTATACCCCAGGCATGGAGATCACCGGCGGTTCATTAGGTCATGGATTAGGAATAGCCGTGGGTGCCTGTCTGGGACTGAAGCAGAAAGGCTCACAGGCGCGAATCTATAACCTGCTTTCTGATGGCGAGCTGAATGAAGGCTCAACGTGGGAAGCGGCCATGTCAGCCTCACACTGGCAGCTTGATAACCTGATCGCCATTATAGACGTCAACAATCAGCAGGCTGACGGTCACAGCAGCGAGATTCTCGCGTTCGAACCGATAGTGGAGCGCTGGCAGGCTTTTGGCTGGTATACCCAGCGCGTTGATGGCAATGATATTGCTGCTTTGCAGCATGCCTTTGACGCAGCCCGCAGCTGGCCTGAACCTCAGCCGCGCGTCATCATCTGCGATACCCGAATGGGAAAAGGTGTGCCGTTTCTTGAAAGCCGGGAGAAAACCCACTTCATCCGTGTTGATGCTGATGAGTGGGACACAGCCCTGACTGCACTTGAGCAAGGAGTCTGATATGCGTTCACAACCGCAAAATAAACGGCTGACCACTTCCGCCATGATCGCCTCGATTGCTGCTGAGGGTCAGCCCACGGTTTCGGCTCCGTTCGGGCATGCGCTGGTGTCACTGGCAGAGCAGCGATCAGATGTGGTCGGTATGACGGCAGATTTGAGTAAATACACCGACCTGCATCTGTTCGCGGACGCTTTTCCGCAGCGCTTTTACCAGATGGGAATGGCGGAACAGTTACTGATGAGTGCCGCAGCAGGAATGGCGCGCGAGGGCTTTATGCCTTTTGCCACCACCTATGCCGTGTTTGCTTCCCGCCGCGCCTATGATTTTATCTGCATGGCCATCGCCGAAGAGAATCTGAACGTCAAAATCGCCTGTGCGCTGCCGGGCCTGACCACCGGTTATGGGCCAAGCCATCAGGCGACTGACGATCTGGCAATTTTTCGGGGTATGCCAAACCTGACAATCATCGATCCCTGCGATGCGCTGGAGATTAGCCAGGTCATCCCGGCGATTGCCGAACATCAGGGTCCGGTTTACCTGCGCCTGCTGCGCGGTAAGGTTCCGCTGGTGCTGGATAAATATGATTATCGCTATCAGCACGGCAAGGCCCAGCGTCTGCGAACGGGCAAAGATGCGGTTATCATCAGTAGCGGATTGATGACCATGCGGGCACTTGAAGCCGCTGAGGTGCTGGAAAAGCAGGGCATTGAGATTGGGGTGGTTCACTCTCCTGTGATTAAGCCTCTGGATGAAGAGACAATCCTGCGAGAGGCAGGTGAAGCGCTGCATCATAACCAGCTGGTTATCACAGCAGAGAATCATTCAATCACGGGCGGGTTAGGCGAGGCAATCGCGGGGTTGCTGATGCGGAACCATGTGACGCCTCGCTTTAAGCAGATTGCCCTGCCGGATGCATTCCTGGCAGCAGGCGCTTTACCGACGTTGCATGACCGTTATGGCATCTCTGCCAATGCGATGGTCAGGCAAATAACAGCCTGGCTCGAAGCCTGATTGATAACAAAACCGGGCCGGGCCCGGTTTTGTATCGTTGTTTGCCACACCAGATAACGATCCTGTTATCACCTCCATCGTACGCACTCCTCAGGCAATATGACGATTGCCGTGCTCAACGCTGGCTGCGCATCAACAGATTCTGATGAGCCCGCCAGCCGATTGTCTGTGCTGCTTAACCTCTTTAGCTCCGCATTCACTGTAAACAGTTTTACGGTCAGTCATGTCCCTTTCCTGAGCAGCCGGTTCTCGTTTTCTGCTGTTGAGCACATCCTTTCATCTGCTTTACTCAATACAGTGAATCTGTCTGAAGTAGCCGATTTCAGATCACTGGCACTTTTTCTGTCCAATCAAGCTCATGTCGTTCGCATCAACAGAAAATAATTTTAGCCGGATGAGAAAGTTATCCACTTTTTCTGTGGATAAGTGAGGGATATTTTCTGAGTATCTTTTTTCACTCTGAGAAGATGCCTTTGCTGTTAGGTGGTTACGCTGCAATTATGATCTCAACGAAGCTTTTATATCCGCTAATCAGGACAATTTTCAGCAGAAATCGTGGCGATTTCAGGCTGAAATTCACAGATATTTTCGATTAAAAACAGTCGCTTAAGCGTTAAATTTTGCTGGCGGCCAGCATAACTATAAAAAGACTTGCAGAGAAAGCATCTGACGGTAGGAAGCAGTTGTGCAGGAACTGAGGTCTGGTGAGAAGTAACTGGTCACTAATGAACCAGCTTGCGAAAATCTTTACTTGCAATTTGCGACCGCTGAATGCGGAAAGGCAGCATTTGAACCCTGCGGAGGTTACATCAGAATTTGAATCCGCTTTTTCCATTACAGACAATTCAGGGACTCAAAGGCTGTCAGGAACGCAGGTGAAATGTTCAGGAGGAATGGCGATTTCACAGGAATCAGATTGAAAAATCTTATAAATAATATCAATAAATTCAGTTATTTATCCAGATGATCATCATTGAAAACCTGGCGATTTCAGCCTGAAATTCGGGTTTTCATGCATCGTCGAAGTATCTTTCGGGGTAACAAGGCAATAAAAAAGCCAGCGTCAGGCGCTGGCTGATTTGGATGTATATAAATTAACGATTGAGATATTTCTTCAGGGTCTCGGCAATGACTTTATCCAGCTCCTCCTGCAACTCTTTCGACTGCCGGTTAAATTCATAGCTGAACATCCGGCCGCGTACCTTTTTACGCGCAAAGCGATCTTTATCAGCAAAAGACCAGAGTGCAGTCGCCTGTGTTTTATCTTTCTCAGGCTCTTTCATCAATGTCTGGCTGCCCTGGCGAATCAGACGCAGAATGTGATTTTTTAGCTCATCCTCGGCAAGTCCTTCTCGCGCGCAAACCACATCTATTTCCCGCGAGATAGAATTAATCAGAGCTTCAACGCTTTGCCCGGATTCACTTAATTTGTCAGCCGCCTGCAACAGCGCTTTGTAATCAGGATAAGTCAGCTCAGCGTGATTAGGGAAAAGTGAGATCAAATCGGACGGAACACTGGCCGCCTGAAGAGCACGCGTGACCTTCGCTTGTGATAACCCCTGATTCTCAGCGATCTCTTTTTGCGACAGTCCACCCTCTTTTAACGCCAGCAGGCGCATTCCCACTTCCCGCAGGTTATGTTCGCGGGCCGTCTGGATATCCTGCGCCAGTCTGCGTGCTTCATCGGCGCTAATAGCGGCATCAGTGACCAGTACGTCCAGCCCGGTCTTACAGTAAAGCGCAGCTGCACGCCGACGTGAGCCGTCAAGAATCTCAATGCGGTCATCGCGCATTACGCCAATGGCCGGGAAGAACTGCTGAAGCTTAATGGTGCGGATAATGTCGCGCAGTGAATCGGGTGTCAGGCCCGCCTGATCGCGGCCATTGGTTTCCATCGTCACGAATGTTTTGTTTTCAACATCACTGGCGGCAATACGTTCAAAGCGAAACAGGGCGCGCTTGCCCGTAGCCAGAACGAATGTCTGGTTGTGCTGGCTATCTGGCGTCTCATTTTCCAGTGGAGTCTGGCTGAAGGTTCTGCCAATCGTAATTCTTTTTGCGCTCATACAAACCTCAGTTCAGGCGAATAAATTCGATACGGTCAAAGACGGCTTTTGCAAAGTCCTCTGCGGCGGATCTTGCATTTTTCAACGCTTCACTGCTGCCGACGTATGTCGAAGGATTTGCGGAGATGACCGTATCAAAGGATTCGCCGCAACGTTCGAAACCATCAAGGCGGGGAAGGGCAGCATCAAGCATGTCACCACCGAAAATTTCTTTTGCCAGGCTATGACAGAGCTTATGGTCGGCTTTATTCGAGAGCTTAGACATAAACCCAATGTTGCCCTGCAGGCGACAGGTAGCGCCGGAATCCTCGATAATCGCAATCAGTTCCGGCAGACGCGTCAGGTATTTGAGCGTGGAATGAAAGTCGACCTGAGCCGGTGGCACCGGCGTCATCAGCAGATCAGAGGCCGCAATGGCGTTCTTAAGGAAAGCATCAAGATGCGGGCCGCTGTCGATAAAGATAAAGTCATAATCTTTCTTCAGTTTGGCAATGACGTTGTCATACAGCACGGCATGAACATTCTGCTGTGGCAGATGCTCAGCGCAAAGCTGGTCCCAGCTTGAGGCGATAAAGGCGTCATCAATGGAGGCAGGCAGCACATCCACACCCGGAATAATCGACGGAACGATAAATTCGTTCACCAGCTCATCACGGGTGACATTCTGCAGCATTGCCTGTGCCGCTGTCGCTTCCACTAGCCCTACTGAACGTTCATGATTCAAAAACATGGTTGCTGAGGACTGCGGATCAAGGTCAATCACCAGAATACGCAAATCTTCAAAAAGCAGATGAGGATGGGCACGAAGTGCATGAGCCAGCGAGACCGTAGAAACCGTTTTCGAGACACCACCCTTAAGATTACCCACAAAAATGGTATAGGCCTCACTGTGGCGATCGCGATATTTCGGCACACCACGATGATGATAAATATCGATAATGTTCTGAATCGACATTGCATATTTAACGGAAGAACCGGCCGCACGTTTATCAAACTGATAACCGCTCTCTTCCATCTCATTTACAGCGTAATCGACACTGGCTCGTGTCAGTTTGGGCAACTTTGCTAACGCCGCTTTGGCATAAACCTGATAGTACGTATTTTCATGCAGTTCCTGCTTTTGCGCCTGAATCTGGTCGGTGAGGCTCAGCAGCATGCGTTCAGAACGCTGTGCAACCTTCATCACCTGCTTGTCATCGTTAGCCATAGTTGCTCCAAACATGTAGGATTTATGACTTTATACAGAAATCCTGCACGTGAGGCAATAAATTATCCTTTCAACATAATCTTCGTTTTTATGTAACAGCACGGGTTTTGGTGAGGTACATCACATTATTATTTGTGGCCTGGCAATTTACGCAGTTCAAATGCGAGCAGCGTTCACTGTAATCAGCAGAACATTCACTGTAATCAGTAGAAATCGATCCGCAGTAATAGAGCAGGGGGGAGTGGATAGTACTAAGCGGGTTGATGAGTCTGAACGTTCACTGTAATCAGTAAAGTCAGTTCTGTATCAGGTGAATTACACCGGAGGAATTTAACGTGGTGGTGCAGATGACAAACCGCATTCAGAAAGCCCACGCGATAAAGCCTGGCTGATGCCTGACGCTGAATGAGCCAAACGTTCACTGTAATCAGTAATGTCATTGCAGATACCCAGGCAGCAATCACGTTCACTGTAATCAGTAAACTCGTTGTTCAGCTAGCAGGACAGGAAGCCGAACTGAGTAAACGTTCACTGTAGTCAGTAGTGAGGAGAGGAGAAATCCTGTCTGGTTCATAAAAGCATCGGAAGCTGATGAGATAACAGGCAACTACTGTTTGGGAGCCAGAATGGATCGGCAGGCATGAACAAGACAGTCCGATAACGTTCACTGTAATCAGTAACGAGGATATATCGAACGTTCACTGTAGTCAGTAAAATAAGAGCCTTGCTGACCAGACATTCACTGTAATCAGCAGAAGCGTCAGTTCAGTTCGACCGGAATAGAGGACAGTAAGATAACGATACGCAGATATCATTTCGATTCTGGCACTGCTCAGGCCAGCAGACATCAACCCCTGATCATGAGTTATGTCACCACAACTTTCCCGTGAATGTTCACTATAAACAGTAAAGCGGCAAAGCGTTGCGTCAAATTTCAGCTATCATTCACTGTATTCAGCAAAGCATTCACTGTAATCAGTAAAGCAGCATTCCTGAGGATCACCGCGGTGAAGACAGCTCCGCGCTACAACGTTCACTGTAATCAGTAACCGACAGGGGAATCCGCAGTACGCCGGAGCTCTGACGATGCCAGTCGGCAAACATTCACTGTAATCAGTAACAGTGTCACGCTGGCAATACTGATAAGTTAAAGCGCCTCAATACAGTACGCACGCCGGCCGTGTTGAACGTGAATGCAGTCATTCACTGTAATCAGTAAAGTGCTCAACGGTAATCAGCAGAAAGAGACGCTGTCCTGCCTGAATCAGGACGTTCACTATAATCAGCAAAGCCGATCCTGGAAGGGGCTAACCAGTTAGTAAGTAAGCACGCACTTACTTTATAAGCCTTATGGCATAGTACGACAGGAAAAGAGAGGAGGAGAGCATGATTGTAGAACATGCCCCGTTTACTGATTACAGTGAACGTTACTGATTGCAGTGAACAGAGATGGAGTACTGATTACAGTGAATGTGAGAGGAAGGGCGCAATATCACTTTCAACGGTAAAAGTGACACTGCCACGCAGAAATGCTGATTACAGTGAACGTCATGAGTTAATCCTCAAACTCGATCTCGTCCAGCGAATCGATGCTCTCCAGATTACCGATGCCATCAAGCTTAGGTGTGCGACTATGGATAATGAAAAAGACTGAGCGGCCACGCTTCACTTCTGAATAATCCAGATAACCAATTTCCTTCAGTTGCTCCATTGCACGCCGCACCACATGGTTCTGCGTGGTGGTCTTAGAGCCGAGATTAAGGCGCATACGCAGGCGTGCCAGTGATATCGGTGCCGGATTGGTCGGCAGGCTCTCAAGGAAAGTATAGAGCGCCTGTGCAGACTCTTTACGCTTAAGGCGGGATATTGCACGAAGCTGCAGCAGTACCTTGTGATCGAAGTTGTAGAGTTCAAACAGTTTGGGATCTGCCTGAATCCGCACAATATCTTTTTCGCGGTCGTAATAGGCTGACTGGACAAGGTGGGTATGATACGCCTTGCCGTTGCCTTCAAAAGAGAGCGTGTTAGTTGCAATGCGGCGCAGAGAGGCATCAAGACGCTTACGTAGTGCGGCAGACGAGTTGGCAGAGGGAATGCCGCACATCTTCACAAAATCGATAAACGGCAGTGTGACGGTATCGCCTTTAGTCGGATAGCGCGAAAAGGACTGAATAATACCTGCCCAGGTTTTGAAATCGTTATCCATATCCAGCCGTGCGCCGGTAATGGTAATCTTTTCGTAGCCTTCCGCCTTTACCAACGTCAGATTCTTCAGCTCTTTCGTCGCATCCGTTGATGCCATTGCACCGGATTTACCCCGTGCGGTTGATTTCAGCGTCGGAACGAACAGTCCAAGACGCATCAGTGCCACCGGCTGAACGGTATTATTCTTGTTGGGATGAAGCTGAATAACTTCACCACTGTTTTTGGTCACTGACAGAAAAGGTTCAAGTAACGCTTTGTTTTCGTTGTCTTTATCTGCCATGGCGTAGGATCTTCATTCTGTGGATGAAAGGGATCGTTTTCTGACTACAGTGAACATTAGCACTGTTTACAGTGAACATTCTACCTGGTACAGTGAATAAAGTACTGATTACAGTGAACACTTTACTGATTATAGTGAACGCGATCACCCTTTGAGCCCTTGCGGGGTGCGGCCTGCGACGATCGGGGATCTCTTAGGATCTCTCTATGATCTATTAAGGATCGTTTTTTAGGATCGTGTCACTGTATAAGTGGATAACTGCTTATCAGGCATCAGTTTCAGACTCACGGACAGGTGGCGTGATCGCATCATCATCTCCAGAGTCCTTCGCGCTTGCTGTATACCGTTTTTGCAATTCAGACATTCTCAATTGATAAACAACTTCCTCACTATTATTCATTTTTCATCATTAACTACAGCGCGTATCGTTTCTCAATCACTGAACGAATGAGGAAAACAGCACCATGACTGAACATGCCCTATCACGTAACCCTGCAACAGGCGAAATTCTGGCACGCTATCCTCTGCAGAACAGCACAGAACTGGAAAAGACGCTGGCAGAAAGCGCTTCCGCTTTTGCAGCATGGCAGCGCAGCAGTATGAGTAACCGGGTGCGCGTATTGCGTCAGCTCGGCGAACAGATCCGGCTGAGAGAACAGGATCTTTCGCGCATGATTACGCTGGAGATGGGTAAACCCATTGCACAGGCTCGCGCTGAAGTACTGAAATGTGCAAATTTGTGCGACTGGTATGCAGAACATGGACCGGCGATGCTGGCCGATCAGCCCACTCAGATTGCCGATGCGTGGCAGCGATTCCGTCCTGTCGGGGTGATCCTGGCTGTCATGCCATGGAATTTCCCCCTGTGGCAGGTTCTGCGGGGCGCAGTCAGCATGTTGCTGGCAGGTAACACCTATCTGCTGAAACACGCCCCTAACGTCATGGGAAGCGCCACACTGATGGCTGAGCTGTTCACAGCAACTGATCTGCCAGCAGGTGGCTTTAACCTGATCAACGTCGACAACGACGGTGTCTCAGTCGCGATTAAAGATGATCGCATTGCGGCCGTCGCGGTAACCGGCAGCGTGCGGGCGGGTGCGGCAATCGCAGCACAGGCGGGTGCAGCGCTTAAGAAAACGGTGCTGGAGCTGGGTGGATCCGATCCCTTTATCGTGCTGGCCGATGCCGATCTTGATGAAGCCGTGAAATCTGCCGTAATCGGACGTTTCCAGAATACCGGACAGGTCTGCATGGCGGCTAAACGTTTTATTGTGGAAGCCCCCATCGCGGAAGAGTTTGAAAAACGCTTCACTGCAGCGGTACAGGCACTGAAAATGGGCGATCCACTGGATGAAAATACCTTCCTGGGTCCGATGGCACGCGCCGATCTGCGCGACGAACTCGACGGACAGGTAAAAGCGACCCTTAGTGAAGGTGCGCGGCTGGTGCTGGGTGGTGAGAAGGTGGCAGGGCAGGGTAACTACTATGCACCAACTATTCTCGCTGATGTTACCAGCACCATGACCGCGTTTAAGCAGGAGCTGTTTGGTCCGGTCGCGGCTATTGCCGTCGCGCGGGATCCGCAGCATGCACTGGAGATCGCTAACGACAGCGAATTTGGCCTCAGTGCTACTGTCTGGAGCGGTAACGAAGAAACTGCCGATCGGCTGGCACTGCAGCTGGAAGTCGGGGCCGTATTTATAAATGGCAACGGCGCATCCGATCCGCGGGTGACCATCGGCGGCGTGAAGAAAAGCGGCTATGGTCGTGAGCTGTCACATTTTGGTGTCCACGAATTCTGTAACGTGCAAACCGTTTGGAAGAACCGCCGCTAGTTTTTACTGCGCTGCCGGAAGATAGGCAGGCGCGGTTTTAACGACCTCACTGAGCGGACGCAGCAACCGATGCGGGGTAAACCTACTCAGCATCGGTGAAGGTGTACCGCTCAGCATCTCCTCAGCCACCAGTCTGCCCAGTAACGGGGCAAGGGTCATGCCACTATGGCTGACCATCAGATAAACGCGTGCTGAGTCACTGATGTAGCCCAGTGCGGGCAATCCATCTGCCGGACGCGATCGCTGTCCTGTTTCAATCCGCTCAATTCTCGCTCCTTCCGCATTGTTAAACAGTCGACGCAACCGACGCAGCATCTCTTTGCCAGTCAGCCCATCCGGAGAAGCGGGGCGTGACGGATCGGCATGCTGGTCAAGATCCAGTGCCTGCAGCATCAGGCGTCCTCCGCCATCCGGCCGCACATTCAGTTCCGGGGTAATGAGATTGCAGTTAAGCGGGATCGGCAAGGGCTGTGTCTGCGCCAGAAAACTGCAGGCAACAGGATCGGCGCGGTTCGCATCGGTCATCGCCAGTTCAAGTCCACACTGGCTGATCAGCTCAGGTGCCCAGCGACCGGTTGCCAGCACCAGCTGATCCCCGTGCCACTCATCACCACTGGCCAGCGTCAGATGCACATCCCGACCTGATTCAGTCAGCGTGGTCACCTCATTGTTGCAGACCAGCTGACCGCCACTGGCGCGCAGGTCGGCAAGCAGAGAAGCGATGAACAGGCTGGGATAGAGCAGGCACTCCGAAGGGAAAAACCACGCGTGCTGAATGCGGGGATCGAGCCGCAGTCCGGGCAGGGCACCCAGTAACGCAGCGCGGCTACGCTTCTCAACGGGGTAATCGAGCGTAGCAAGCTTTGCTGCGCGCTGCGTTAGCTGGCGCAGGGATGATTCATCGGCTGCCCACTCCAGCGAGCCGGTTTCAAGCAGCCAGCGGGGCCATGCACGGTGGTTCGCCTGCCATCGCCTGTGCTCGTTTATCGCATGGGCGTTGAGTTCATGATAGTGGCCGGGTTCTTTGCCGTTGGCATTGACCCAGGCGTAGCTAATCTGGCTGGTGCCACTGCCAGGCAAGCTTTTGTCGAACACAGTGACCTGTGCGCCCCGGCGGGACAATGACTGCGCGACGGCTAAACCTAGCACGCCTGCACCGATAACAGCGATACGTTGTGGCATATCCGGCTTCTCCTGAACAGAAATCAGCGGGTGATGGCCACCCGCCGGGACGTTTTACTATTGCGGAGCGACAGTGTGCGGTCAACCGTTGCGTCAGGCGGTCATCTCATCAAACCAGGCAGGCACCGGATCGTCCAGTGTAACCCAGTGCTCCGGCCCTGCCGCCATCTCATGAGGCGTCAGCAGCGCGTGATCCAGCGCGGCAATAATGTGCTGCTCATCCATATCTATGCCGATAAATACCAGCTCCTGACGCGCATCGCCGGTGCCTTCCTGCCACTGCTCAGCGATGAAATTGAGCGAATCTGCATCCTGTGGCCAGTTGTCACGCGGCACGCTGACCCACCAGCGCCCGGCGTAACCCTGGCGTGCTACTGCGCCCGCCTGCGACCACATTGCCGCAAATTCAGGCCGGGTGGCCAGCCAGAAGTAACCTTTTGAGCGAATCACGCCGTCGAGCTGGTGGTTTACAACCTCCCAGAAACGCTGAGGATGGAAAGGACGACGCGCGCGATAGACAGCGCTGCGAATGCCATACTCCTCCGATTCCGGCTGATGCTCGCCCCGCAGGGTCTGCAGCCAGCCAGGGGCCTGCGCTGCCCGGTCAAAATCAAACCGGCCGGTATTCAGCAGACAGTCCAGCGAAACCTGCCCGAATTCGCTGTTCACCATACGAGCGTGTGGGTTGAGCGCACGCAGCATACCCTGTAGCTGATGGAGCTCCGCCGGGCTGAGCAGATCCGTTTTGTTCAGCACCAGCAAATCACAGAACTCAATCTGATCCACCAGCAGATCAACCACCGATCGTTCATCCTGCTCGCCCAGCGACTCGCCGCGAGACTGAAGATCATCGACTGAACGGTAGTCGCGCAGGAAGTTAAAGCCATCCACCACGGTAATCATGCTATCCAGCCGGGCATAGGCTGAAAGGCTTTCACCCGCTTCGTCTTCAAACGTAAAAGTTTCAGCCACCGGCAGGGGTTCAGAAATGCCGGTCGATTCAATGACCAGATGATCGAAGCGGCCAGCCTGCGCCAGACGTTTCACCTCCAGCAGCAGATCTTCACGCAGCGTGCAGCAGATGCAGCCGTTACTCATCTCGACCAGCTTTTCATCAGTGCGTGACAGTTGTGCGTCGCCGTTGCGCACCAGGGCCGCATCAATGTTGATTTCAGACATGTCATTGACGATGACTGCGATCCGTCGTCCTTCACGGTTATTCAGAATATGATTGAGCAGCGTGGTTTTACCGGCACCCAGAAAACCGGAGAGAACGGCAACCGGCAGACGTGGATCGCCGGATATCAGAGAAGAGAGTGTCATACTGTTACCTGTCAGATGCGGATAAATAATTATGTTATAACATAACATTAATAACACTGTTTTCAATCCGGATTTCTGGTTTTGTGGCAGCTCTCAAAGTGGATTTGAAGAAAGGAGAGGAAATGCAGCAACTTACACTGGTTCCCCGTCTGATGCCCGTTGTCAGACGCGGCGAGAAAACCTCCACGATACGCTGGCAGGAGGGCGATATCGCCACCGGCCCACTGAGGCTGGTCAATCAGCAGGATGAAGCCGACACGGTGATCGTCTGGGTGACGCGGATCGATACACTGCGCTTAAACGAGGTCGCTGCCAAACTGGGGAAAGAGCACGAATGGCCGGATGCGGTGCTGCTGGAGGGGATGCGCGAGCACTATCCGGCGATCAGATTGAGCAGTGAGGTGCAGCTGATTACACACCTCACACCCGCTGAAACCCGGCAGAAACTTGCTGAGCGGTAACTAGCTGTGCTCTATCACCAGCAGCGCCAGCGTATCGGCTTCCAGCGCCCGAAAGATATGCAGCTCGTCGCCCGGATAGGTAATGTAATCACCCACATCCAGCTCCACCGCGCTGTCTACCGGACCCACCAGCGCCCGGCCTTTAGCAATAATAATATGCTCAATCGTATTGGGAATATGGGGCTGTGAAATGCGCTCACTGCCAGGCTGAACCTCCAGCAGATAGATATCACGCCGGACCCCGGGCGGGCAGGATGCCAGCAAAACCGCCTGATAGTCTGCCAGATCGGCAGTCACCGTCAGACCTTCTCCACGGCGGATCACCTGCAGACGACGCGCATCCGGCTCCAGCAGCCGTGAAAACGGAATATTCAGCGTCACGCACAGTGACCACAGCGTCTCAATGCCCGGATTGCCGTTACCCGCCTCCAGCTGTGAGAGCGTTGATTTGGCGATACCGGCACGACGCGCGACTTCAGCCAGTGACAGGCCGGATCGCTGACGTTCACGCACTAAGGCATTGGCAATGATGCTGATAGGGGTATTCAAACGCACTCCTGATAAACGAAAAGTTTTTTATACCGAACGCTTTGTTCGTCTTGTAAAACGATGTTGAGGTGTTCATTATATCGGATTATACGTTCATTATGAGACAGAGTGATGCTTTTTCCGCAAATGCAGTCGCTGGACAAAGGGGTAATCAAAGCGATTTTTCTGGTCTGCCTGGCCGATGGAATTGTCGGTTTATCCTATGGCTCGCTGGCCTCCGCCGATGGGTTTCCGCTCTGGGTGCCGCTGGCGCTATCAACGCTGGTGCTGGCAGGCGCGTCTGAGTTTCTGTTTATCGGCATCGTGGCCGGTGGCGGTAGTCCTTTTACCGCCGCCGCCGCGGGCCTGCTGGTGAATGCGCGTCATCTGCCTTTTGGCATTGCGGTCAAAGATCTGGTTGGAAAGGGGCCTCAGGGCTGGTTTGGCTGTCACATCATGAATGATGAAAGCGTGGTGTTTGGTATCTCACAACCACAGCTGGCCCAGCGTCGCAGCGCCTACTGGCTGTGCGGCATCGGTATCGGCTTAATCTGGCCGATGAGCGTTATGGTTGGGGCGGCGGTTGGCCAGTTTATTCCCGATGTCTCGGTGATTGGACTGGATGCGGTGTTTCCGGCGATCCTGATTGCCCTGATCTTCCCGGCGCTGCGACAGCGGCGGACCCGGATCCCTGCCACCGTCGGCGCGCTGCTCTCATTGCTGGCAACGCCGCTGGTTCCGGCGGGCATGCCGGTGCTGTTCTCGCTGCTGGGCCTGCTGACATGGAGATCGCGCAAATGACGCATCAGGGAATGATCATCGCCGGGATTGCCATGCTGGCCGCCGGAACGTATCTGATGCGCTTTGCCGGCGTCAGGCTGGGAAACCGTCTTCCGATTAGTGAGCGTACTCAGCAGATGCTCTCCGACGCTGCCACGGTGCTGCTACTGGCCGTCGCGGCGACCACCACGCTGTTTGAAGGCCAGCATTTTGCCGGTGTGGCACGAGTGGCAGGCGTGGGTTTTGCTCTGTTGCTGGCATGGCGTCGGGCACCCCTGATTGTCATTATTCTGGGGGCGGCAGCAATGACCGCGCTGTTGCGTTTTCTCGGCGTGGCCTGAGGCTTCTTTACGCAATCCACTGCTCTCTCTTCCGGAGAGGCTGTAAAGCGTCTCCGGCAATCATAATTGCTATCTGACCGGGCATCACGGCATGATGGTCACTCATCACCCGCCGGAGTTCACGCATGAATCGTCCGCTACAGATTGGTCTGTTACTTTTCCCCGATGTTACCCAGCTCGATTTAACCGGCCCGTGGGAGGTATTTGCACGCACGCCCGGCGTGGAGTGCCATCTGATCTGGAAAGATCGTCAGCCGGTGCGCTCCGATCGCGGCCTGTCGATATTACCGACTGCTACCTTTGGCGATTGCCCGTTACTGGATGTGATCTGCGTACCGGGTGGGCCAGGGCAGATTGCCCTGATGTCGGATGAGGAAACGCTGGATTTTCTTCGACGGCAGGCTGAGCAGGCGCAGTGGGTCACGTCGGTCTGTACCGGTTCGCTGGTGCTGGGCGCTGCCGGATTGCTGAAAGGATACCGAGCGACCTCACACTGGAGCTCCATCGACCAACTGGCTTTGCTGGGCGCGGAGCCGGTGAATCAGCGGGTGGTGCGTGACCGCAACCGTATCAGCGGCGCGGGCGTCACTTCCGGCATCGATTTCGCCCTGACGCTGGTGGCGGAAATCGCCGGGGACGCCGTCGCCCGAGCCGTTCAGCTGCAGATGGAATATGACCCCGAACCGCCGTTTTCCTGCGGCTCGCCGCAGACCGCGCGACCCGAGGAGGTGGCGCAGGCACGGGCGAAAATGGCTGAGTTCATCGCCACGCGGCGTGCTGCAACGGAGCATGCCGCGCGGCGACTACAGGCTGATCAGCTTACGGACGCCGGGGATGCGCAACAGCAGCAGTGACAGCGCCATTGAGAAGATCAGCGTCAGGGCGATGACCAGCAGTTTGTCGCCCAGGGTCTGAATGCGGATAGCGGCCGCCAGCACACCAAAAATCAGGTAATGCAGGATATAAACGCCGGTCATGGTTTTGCCGAGGGTGGTCAGAAATGTGGTCAGCCATTGGGCTTTTTCCGGCAGCCGGATAGCGTTAATGCTGATCACGATCAGCACCACCAACAGATAAACCTGTGAGCCCGTCAGCACTACGTCGTTGTGGGTCGCCAGAAAGCGCGCAATAAAGTAATAGCGTTCATACAGCCAGGTAAAGAGATACACCGCGGGCAGCAGAAGCAGGCTTACCTTTATCACTCTGGGTGATGTCAGTAACTGCATCACACGTGGTGCGGCCATCAGCCGGCCGGTGAGGTAATAAAGTACCCATGTCCAGATTCGGTATTGTGGCAGCAGCGAAAAGGCCCGCTGGCCCGGATAGAGGCTGGCGAGCAGGTCATAAGCAAAGGCCAGCACCAGCAACAGCAAAATCCCTGCTGCCATTACGCCAGGCCGCTGAATCAGCCAGTCGATTAGCGGATGCGAGACGTAAATGACAATCAGTGCAATCACAAACCACGGCTGGATCAGGTAGCCTTTGTGGTGCATCCCGGCAAACCAGAAAAAGCTGAACCAGAAGATAAAAATCAGCAGAATACGGCGAATTTTGCCGAGCTGCCACGCGGGCGTGTGCAGCTCGCCCGCGTCGAGATAGCCGCTAAGCAGAAAATAGAGCGGTGTGGCAATGGTCGAGATAAAACTCAGCACATTCAGCGTCAGATTAACGTCGTAATGGTAGCTGTCGTAACTCTGATACAGCGTGAAAAACGACACGGCGGTGATACAGGCCAGCGTCTTCAGCATTGCCAGCCCGGTCTTATTCACCGTGCGCCTCCCGTCCGTGGAAGCAGCGATAGATTACCGGCAGTACCAGCAGAGTCAGCACCGTCGCGAATCCCAGACCAAAAATAATCACCACCGCCATGCTCTGGAAAAAGACGTCGCGCAGCAGCGGCAGCAGGCCCAGTACGGTAGTAAAGGCCGTCAGCAGGATAGGGCGAAGACGTGACGTCGCCGCATCAATAATCGCCAGCTGCAACGGTTTCTCCTGCCGGAATAGTCGGATCTCCTCAATCAGCACAATCCCGTTACGGAGCAACATCCCTGACAGGCTTAGCAGTCCAATCAGCGCCATAAAGCCAAACGGAATACCGGTGATCAAAAAGCCACAGGTGACACCAATCATCGCCAGCGGCACGGTGATCCAGATTGCGACGGCGTCACGCAGCGAGTTGAACATCAGCACGGTAATGATGAACATGGCCAGGAAGCCTGCCGGCAGCGAACTCAGCAATCCGCTTTGTGCTTCACGTGAGCTCTCCAGCTCGCCACCCCACTCAAGCCGGTAGCCCGACGGCAGCTTAAGTTGATCGATCTGCGGCTGAACCCGTGCCACCACCTGCGCGGAGGTTAATCCTGAGGCGGGATCGGGGTCGGTTTGCACCGTCAGCACGCGCGTACGGTCACGACGCATAATCAGCGGATTCTCCCACTCCAGCCGGAAGTCAGAAATCACATTGCTCAGCGGCACAAAGTGCTGCAGGGCAGCGCTCCAGAGCTGAATGTTTTCGATGTGATCAACACTCTGCCGCTCTTCATCAGCCGGATAGAGCATCACCGGCATCAGCCGCGATCCGTCCCGGAAAATGCCTACGGCATCGCCGCTGAAATTCATTCTCAGCGCCTGATCGATATCGCGTTTATCAATGCCCAGCTCCTGACCACGCAGTGCGGAATAAACCGGGCGGATCACTTTACTGCGCTCCTGCCAGTCGTTGCGTACCGGGAACGTCGAGCCATCCGCCAGAAAAATCGCATCCAGCTGGCTGCCGATGTGACGCAGCACTTCCGGGTCCGGGCCGGTTACCCGCAGGGCAATCGCACTGTCACTGGCGCTGCCAAACTGAATACGTTTGATGCGCTGATTCACCTGCGGGAAGTTCTGCTGAATATAATTCTCAGTTTTCAGCGCCAGCGCATCCAGCAGTCGGCCATCCTTAACCCGCACCATAATCTGGGCGAAGTTGCTGTACTGGCGCGCCGCGTCATAGGTCAGGGTAAAGCGTAGTGCGCCCTGGCCCACGGTGGTGACCGTCGCCGCAACGTCCGGATCCTGATTAATGAACCGGGCTATTTCCGCTGCGGTATCTGCGGTGTAGTGGATATCGGTGCCATAGGGCAGCCAGAGATCGGTAAAAAAGACCGGCGTGCTGGATGAGGGGAAAAAGTTCTGCTTCACCAGGGTAAAGCCATACAGCGACAGTGCCAGCAGCGCGACCATCGCCGTCAGCGTGATCAAGCGAAAACGCAAAAGGCCGCTCAGCGTCTGACGATAGCGCCGGAAAACGATGCCCTGATAAGGATCGGAGATGTCAGTTTTTGCGGGCTTCGCTGCGCCACGACGTTTCTCGCTCCAGTTAATGAATACCGGGGTCAGCGTCAGTGCGGTTACCCAGCTCAGCATCAGGGAAATCAGCAGTACCTGGAACAGCGATTTACAGTATTCGCCGGTTGAGTCCTGCGACAGGCCAATCGGTGCAAAGGCGAGTATCGCGATCACCGTGGCACCCAGCAGGGGCAGGGCAGTGCGGCGCACCATGCGGGAAATCGCCTGCTGTAAAGGATGTCCGCGCTGGTGGTCGATCTTCACTCCTTCGACAACGACGATGGCATTATCCACTAGCATGCTGAGCGAAATAATCAGCGCGCCCAGCGACACCCGCTGCAGTTCCAGTTTAAACAGATACATGATCAGTAGCGTGCCGAGCACGTTTAGTGCCAGTGACGCAGCAATCACCATGCCGCTGCGCAGGCCCATAAACAGCAGCAGCGTTCCCACCACAATCGCCAGCGCCATCAGGAAGTTGAGGATAAAGCCATCAACAGACTGTTTCACCTCATGCGCCTGGTTGTAGAACACCTTCAGACTAATCCCGGCGGGGGTATCCTGCTGATAGTGTGTTATCCGGGCGGAGAGCGCGTCGCCGACATCAATCACGTTGACGCCAGGCGCAAATGAAATGCCGATTGCCAGTGCCGCTTCACCATCGGCAAAGTAGATATTGGCAGGATTATCGGTCACGCCACGTGTCAGGGTGGCGATATCGCGCAGATGCACGTTCTGCGGGCTGCCCGCAGGCAGAATGGGAAGATTCGCCAGGTCGTCGAGTGTCTTTAGCTCGCCGGTAGGGTGAAAACGGATTGATTCGCTGTCGACCCGCAGCGTGCCAGCACTGGCAACACTGTTATTCCGGTTCAGCAGATCGGCGACGCGCTGCGGCGTCATGCCATAGGCGGTCATTTTGCTGGCAGAAAGGGCAATGCGGACCTCCTCCTGCTCAACGCCCGCGACCGCGACTTTCGCCACGCCGGGCACCAGAACGAGATCGCGCCGCAGTTGATCGGCATAGTTACGCAGTTCGCTGTTCGTAAAGTCTTTGCCGTGGATGACGAAGAAGTAGCCATAAACATCGCCGAAGTCGTCGTTAACCAGCGGAGCCTGCACGCCTGGCGGAAACTGCCGGGCCGCATCGCCGACGCGACGGCGTAGCTCATCCCAGATTTGCGGCAGCTGATCGGCAAGATAGCGGGTATGGATATTGACGGTAATCTGCGACAGGCCATTGCCTGAAATGGAGGTGACATTGTCCAGTGAGGGCAGGCGTTGCAGCGCATTCTCCAGTGGCAGAGTCACCTCTTCTTCGACCTGCTGGGCTGACGCACCAGGATAGTGGGTGACAATCACCGCCGATTTGATGGTAAACAGCGGATCCTCAAGGCGGCCAATGTTCAGCAGGGCATAGATACCGCCCACGCCCAGCAGCAGAATAACCATCCAGATGCGAATGGGTTTATCAAGGAAGTGCTCCTGAATACGCATTATAACCCCCGCTCACGCTGCCAGATGCGCACCGCTTCACCGTCACGCAGCTCACCCACACCGGCAGCAACAATGCGGTCGCCAGGCTGCAGCCCGCTGATGATTTCAATACCCTGCGCGGTGAGACGACCCACTTCGACGGGGCAATCTTTAATGCGCAGCGCCTCGCCATCCTGCTCAACCAGCCAGACGTGCGGCTGGTTAGTCGGGCTACGGTCGGGATTGAACACCGCAGCCGCCGGTACCACCAGCCGCGGCTGCGCAGGGGCATTCGGCAGGTTATGCAGCTTAACGCGCACTGAGCCGCTGAGACCGGCAACGCCAGGCAGATCAGCGGGACGCGGCATGGTCAGCACCACCTGATACGTCAGCGTGGCAGCGTCGGTCTGGCTGGTGTGCTCTTTGTATTGCGCGGTGAAAAAGCGACCGGGCAGAGCGTTAAACTGCACCTCCGGCTGATAGTGAATATTCTGGATGTCCAGGCTGGTGAAGAGGGTTTCCGGCAGCGTGAAGATCACGTCGAGCAAATCGGCCCGGGTCAGCAGCGCAATCGGCTGTCCTGCGGCCACCACCTGATGATTACGCGCCTGCACTCTGGCAATCACGCCATCAAACGGCGCGCGCAGGGTCAGAAACTGCAACTCTTCCTGCGCAATTTTCAGTGCGGTAGCGGCGGCATCGCGGTTAGCACGCTGCACATCCATTTCCGATTTTGAAACGGCGCTGCGCTGGGCCAGCGTGTTAAAGCGCTGAAATTGCCGCTCCGCCAGCTGCAGCGCCGTCAGACGATCGCGTACCCGCAGTTTCGCATCCGCGTCGTTCAGGGTGGCAAGAATTTGCCCCGCTTTCACGGGCGTTCCGTCACGTATATCCAGCTGTACCAGCTGGCCCGCCCTTTTAAAAGCAAGGTCGGTATTGTCTCCGGCCTGAATACGTGCAGGAAATACCCGGATATTCTGCGCAATGTCCGGCTCAAGGGTAAAAACTTTTATTACGCGGGGTGGCGGCGCGTCCGGTTCTTTTTTTTCATCGCACGCTGTCATAAATAAGCAACAGAGAAAAACGGGAATAACCTTGCGTTTAATCATTTTATTCGCCTTAACATCAGCTATTTCACTGCGGTTTAATAAGCGTTAAGGCGTCATTAGCCTGGTGCTTATCGCCACCGGGATAAAAATATTTTTAATATACGTAATCTTATTTTAACGAGACGGCAGGGCCGCTTCGCCTGGATCGGGTTACGCCGCCATATGAGAGACCACCAGCCAGGTCAGTAAGCCGACTAATGTGGTTGCGGTGACTGCGAGAATAACGAAACCGCAAAGCATGATAATGCTCTGTTTTTTCATCAGAGTTTCCTTTTTCGAGCCAGAGTACAAGCCGAAGCACACTGCATCAGCATACTTAAACCTTAGCTAAACAAAAACAACGTTGTTATTCTCATAATATAGGTTAGATTTAATTTAGCCATTTTATGTTATTCATCAGACGTTTCTTACCTAAATATGATATCGGTCATTAACGGCGGGAGCGGCTTCCCGCAAAATGCATGTCTTTTAATTGCGCCTTTAATTCATCGCTAAATGGCACGAGGTTTATATATGCTAAATAATGATAAGCAGGATAAAGCGTTAGCTTTATCTGAGCGCCCCTGGTATCAGCGCAGTGTAGCCGAGATATTTTCTGACCTGCAAAGCTCTCCGGCAGGATTATCGACTGCTGACGCACAGGAACGTCTGCAGAAACAGGGGCCAAACGCGCTGCCGCAAAAAGCGGATAAATCTGCGCTGCTCAAATTTATCGCCCATTTTAAAGATGTGCTGATTTATATTCTGCTGGCCGCAGCGGTGATCACCGCGCTTATGGGCCACTGGGTGGATACCTTTGTCATTATCGGCGTAGCCGTTATCAATGCCCTGATCGGTTTTATTCAGGAGAGCAATGCCGAGAAATCGCTGAAGAGTATTCAGAACATGCTCGCCAGTGAAGCGATGCTGGTGCGGGATGGCAAACAGGTCACTGTCGCAACACGCGATATTGTGGTCGGCGACGTGGTGATGTTACGTCCCGGCGACAAAATTCCGGCTGACCTGAGACTGTTTGAAGTCAATAACCTGCGGGTGGAAGAGGCGATTCTCACCGGCGAATCGACGGTGGTGTCTAAGAACATCGACACGCTGAGCGGTGAAAAGTCGCTGGGGGACCGTCTGAATCTGGCATTTTCCGGCACCACCGTCAGCTCCGGCACCGCCTCAGGTGTGGTCATCGCCAGCGGGGGTGATACGGAACTGGGCCATATCAACGAAATGATCAGCGGCATAAAAGAGGCTAAAACCCCGCTGCTGGTGCAGATCGACAAACTGGGTAAAGCGATTTTCCTTATCATCCTGGCGATGATGGTGGTGCTGTTTATCTTCGGTTTCATGCTGCGTGACATTCCGCTGGGCGAACTGCTGCTGTCCGTTATCAGCCTGGCCGTCGCCACCGTGCCGGAGGGTCTGCCCGCCATTATCTCCATTATTCTGTCGCTGGGTGTGCAGTCGATGGCGCGCACCAATGCGATTATCCGCAAACTGCCGACGGTCGAAACCCTGGGCGCCATGTCCGTTATCTGTTCTGATAAAACCGGCACGCTCACTATGAATGAGATGACGGTGAAAGCGGTGGTGCTGGCAAAAAGCCGCTGGCGTGTCAGCGGCAACAGTTACGAACCCAAAGGCGAAATTGTGGCTGAGCAGGGCGGCAACGCGGGTGCTTCGGCGGCACAGGATCCGTTGTTTCAGCAGTTCCTCCATGCGGTAGACACCTGTAATGAAAGTCAGCTGCGTCAGGAAAGCCAGGGGCTCTGGACGATTGTTGGCGGCCCGACTGAAGGCGCACTGAAAGTGCTGGCAGCCAAAGGTCTGACGACGCCTCAGCCGGTTGACGTGGTGAGCAAGCTGCCGTTCGATTCCCTCTATAAATATATGTCGGTCAGCTGTGTAGCTGACGGTGAATCTTATGTTCTGCTGACCGGCGCACCGGATGTGCTGCTGACGCTGTGTCAGCAGCAGCAAACGCCGGACGGTACAGAGCCGATTGACCGTGCTTACTGGGATGCGGCTATTACCACCTATGCCAGTGAAGGATTACGCACCGTTGCTGCAGCCTGGAAAAAAACCTCCGCACCCATTACCTCGCTGGATCATGCCGATCTGAAAAGTGACATGGTGCTGCTGGGGCTTGCCTGCATGATGGATCCGCCGCGTCCTGAAGCCATAACTGCCATTGATGAATGCCAGAAAGCGGGCATCCGCGTCAAAATGATCACCGGCGACCATCAGGAAACGGCAATGGCGATTGGTCAGATGCTGGGTATAGGCAACAGCCAGACGGCCATCACGGGTTACCAGCTTGAACATATGAGTGACGCTGAACTTGCCGAGGCGGCAAAAACCTATGATATTTTTGCCCGCACCAGCCCGGAACATAAACTGCGTCTGGTGAAAGCACTGGAAGCGAGCGGCGAGATCGTGGGTATGACCGGCGACGGCGTCAACGACGCACCGGCGCTGAAGCAGGCGAACGTCGGCATTGCGATGGGGATTAAAGGCACGGAGGTTACAAAAGAGGCGGCCGATATGATTCTGGCCGACGACAACTTTGCTACCATCGCGGCGGCAATCAAAGAAGGCCGTCGGGTTTATGACAACCTGAAAAAAACCATTCTGTTCGTTATGCCAACCTGTATGGCGCAGGGGCTGCTGATTATTATCGCGATTCTGATGGGTAATCTGCTGCCGTTAACGCCGGTTCAGATCCTGTGGATGAATATGGCGACCTCCGCCACGCTGTCGTTTGGTCTGGCATTTGAGCCAGCAGAACCCAATGCAATGCGCCGGCCGCCCCGTAATGTCAAAGCACACGTGATGGACGCTTACGCCATCTGGCGTGTGGTGTTTGTCAGCCTGCTGATTTCAATCAGTGCCTTTGTGCTGGAAGCCTGGCTGCAACCGCGTGGCTACAGTCCTGAGTTCATCCGCACCGTGCTGCTGCAGATGCTGGTTACGGCGCAGTGGGTCTACATGCTTAACTGCCGCAACACAGATGGTTTCTCCCTGGACCGTGGCCTGCTGAAAAACCGCGGTATCTGGCTTGTTACGCTGGTACTGATTGTGCTTCAGGCGATCATTATCTACGTGCCGTTGATGAACACGCTGTTCGGAACACGCCCGCTGCCAATTAACTACTGGCTGATTTCGCTGTTTGTCAGTATCGCAATCTTCATTGTGGTAGAGATTGAGAAACGTCTCACCCGCGCATGGCGGGTGAAGACGCCGTCACTGAGTTAACTCTGACTCCGGGTCCTGCTGCGGATAGCTCGCCAGCAGGACCTTCTTAATCAGATAGGTCAGAGGAATGGCCAGTATCCCGCCCGTAATCCCCAGTAACGCCTGCCAGAAGAGAAACGCCAGCAACTGTGTAGTGAGCGCCAGATTGAGTCGTTTACCAATCAGCAGCGGTTCAATCACCGAACTCAGGCAGAGGTTCAGCACCATAAAGAAGCCTGAGACTGCCAGCGCAACCTGTAAATCAAACATGATGTAGCTCTGGATCACCGGCGGAATCGCAGCCAGGAAAGAGCCCAGCACCGGCACGTAGTTAAAGATGAACATCAGCACGCCCCAGAAAAAGGCAAACTTCAGCCCGATCAGGTGCGCACCTAAACCCACGATGATCCCGCCAAGAATACTGGTCAGTGTTTTCACCCTGGCATAAACAATCACGCTCTCAATTCCCTCCTGCAGCGCCAGATAAAAGGCCTGATTTTTTCCGCTGACCCGCTGCTGAAGCGCCGCTTTCAGCAGCGGCATCTCATAGAGCATAAACAGCAGCATCAGGAACACCATAATCCACCAGGAGATAACGCCGGGAATTTGCGTCAGAAACGCGGTGACGATACGCACTATCGCGCCCGCATCCACAAAAGTGAGCATCTGGTCGGGCGTCATACCGATATCAAGCCGGGCAAAAGCCAGCGTCAGCTGTTCCAGCCGTGCCGCCAGCAGCATGGGGGCCTGGCGGCTGAGCTGCATTAAATCGGGCGTCAGTGCCGTTAACTTGAGCGTGGTGACCACCATGACCATCAGCATCAGCGTAATCACCAGCAGGGATGAGATAATGCGTGGGATGCGTTTTTTATCCAGCCGGGTAATCAGAGGGTCAAGCATGATAGCCAGTAACGCCGCCAGCAGGACCTGATTGATCAGCGGTGCCGCCAGATAAAGGCCGGTGAGAATAATGGTCAGAGAGGCGAGGATAAACAGTACGCGCGCCAGCGGTTGCCAGAGAGTAAACCAGCTCAGTCCCATGTTCGGGCTCCTTCAGCAAAGATAAGCTGCAGTATAGATGAGGCTTACCTGTCAGTGCTTTGCGTCAGGTCAGAGCAGGGGGAAGAGTTATAAGAGACGCTTCAGATCCGATTATCATAGGCTCTGAATCACTGTTCAAAGCCAAATGCGTGGTCTGTCGCTATCCGGTTAGTCTATTTACGGTCCGGTTTCAGCCGACGGTCAAACCGGAACGGAATGGCCTCAGCCTGTTGAACGATCCGGGAAAACTCCGGGTGTTCAGGATTTAACAGATAGTTGTGTTCTGTAGGAGATAGAGCACTGGGAACTCGCAACGCAACCGCATCGCAGGCAGAGCACCAGGCGTCGCCATAGTCAGCCAGTTCCGCCGGCGCGTCTTCATCGGCCCAGTTTGCAGGCAATTCACTGATATCGACGGTTTGTATCAGCGCATCGGGAACATCGATGCGCAGTAGCGTGAAAGCGTCGAGGATGTGTGCTGAGTGCAGATGGACCAGTGTTTCCAGCAACGTCAGTGAGGCGGTTTCTGAGACATAAACCATTGAGATGCCGATGCTGTTCCAGCGACCGCCCGCCTCTTTTGCGCCGAATCCCGTCCAGGCGGTCGAAAGATACTTTGTCTTAGTCAACCTGTAGAGGATCAAGAGTAAACCCCATGCTCCAGGCGCGTAATCAGCTTCAGGACTTCGTAAGCGCCGGTTTCCGATGCCATAAGTTCTGCTGGCATTTTCCAGCTCAACGCCCGGTTAGGCTCATTCAGCCATTTTTGCGCTTCATCCTTATCGCCTTCAAACAATTCAACCGCCCGATCAATAACGCGGATAATCCGCACCAGTCGTTCGCTTTGTTCAGCGCTGAATTTCGATTTCACGCCACGGCTGAACGTCGTGGAGGGAATACCGGACATTCTGCGCAGGTCATTTTGGGTAATCTTCGCCCAGTCGATGATGAGGTGAGCCACGTTGCCATCGAGGCCATCGTTGATCTGGCCCAGCAGAGCGACACCATCCGTACTGTGCAGGCCCGCAGCCTGCCATAAACGTGGCGGTCTGGTCTTAGCTGCAGAAAAACTGAATGTTTTCATTCGTCACCTCCAGTTGGTCATTTAATCATAACCATTTGGTTTGCACTGCGCAATTGCTGAAGCCTGATGAAAGATGTCGGATAAAGTACAAGCGCTTTTTTAACTAAGTAAAGAATCAGTCTATCTTTAAGGGAATAATCATTTCCTAATGGTGCTATCAATGCACGATAACCGTAATAAAGATCGGGGACGACCACGGGCATTTGATACCGATGCGGCACTCGACAGCGCAATGCTGGTTTTCCGGCAGAAAGGCTATCACGCCACCTCAATCGGCGATTTGGGCCATGCTATGCAGCTGACCACTGGCAGCATTTACAAAGCCTTCACCGACAAACAAACGCTGTTTGCTACGGTCTTTGCCCGCTATCTCTCACAGCGTAACGGCAGCTTAGCTGCGCGGCTGGCGCAATGTGAAAATGGCCGTGAGCAACTGGCGGCGCTGCTGAATTTTTACGTGGATTCAGTGCGCGATGTGGAAGGCGAGCGCGGCTGTCTGGTCGCGGTAAGTGCCGTGGAGTTGCAGACGCTGGATGAGGAGCTGGCCGGCGCGGTCAGCGCGGCGCTGATGCGCAATCAGCAGAACTTACAGCAGATGATCAGGCTGGGTCAGCAGGATGGTTCGGTTAACCCTGCACTTGACTGTGAAGCCACCGCTTCGCTGATGCTCTGTATCGTGCTGGGGATGCGTGTCGCCGGTAAAGTTGCGGCTACCCGGCCCGATAGCAGCATCATCCCTGTGGCACTGAAGTTACTCGACTGAATTTTTTTATCCATTAAGGAAGTGATCGTTTCCTTATTATCCGGAGGCTTTATGTATTCTCAACCCGCTTATCAGCATCATTTTATCAACGTGGGCACACAGCGCCTGCACTACCTTAGCGCTGGCAGCGAACACGCCGAAACAGTGGTGTTGCTCGCCGGTTTTCCGCAGAGCAGCTACGCCTGGCGGGAGGTGATTCCCCGGCTGGCCAGTCGATTTCATGTCATTGCACCCGACCTGCCGGGGCAGGGTGATTCAGATTTCCCGGTCAGTGGCTATGACACCGACAGTGTAGCGACATGCATTGTGACGTTGCTAAATCAGCTGGGAATCGAACGCTTTCATCTGGCCGGACATGATGTCGGAGCATGGATTGCCTGGTCACTGGCGGCAGCCCATCCCGATAAGGTCAGCCGTCTCGCGCTGCTGGATGGCGGCATTCCCGGCGTGACCCTGCCTGACCTGCTGCCGATGATCGGTGATAGCGCCTGGAAAACCTGGCATTTCGGTTTTCACTGTGTGGATGATCTGCCGGAAGCCCTGATCACCGGCAGGGAGGCGATCTACCTTGACTGGTTTTTTAACCGCAAAGCAGCGAATCCTCGTCGAATTGATGCGACGGCGCGTCGTGAATATCTGCGCATTTTTCAGCAGCCCGGCGCGTTACGCGCGGGATTGGCTTTTTACCGCGCCTTCTCGCAGTCGGCAGAGCAGAACCGTCAGCGTGCGTTAAACGGTAAGCTGGCAATGCCGCTGCTGGCGGTGAGTGCTGATCAGGGATCGATACCCGATATGGCTACGCCGTTACGCGCTGTGGCGCAGCAGGTAAACAGTGAAACTATTCTCAACTGCGGTCATTTTATTCCTGATGAACAACCGGAGAAATTAGCGGAAATACTGGCAGACTTCTTTATTTAACCTCCGGATATACGCTGAATAACACCGCTCAGAAAGTAGGGAAAGTAATGTGGGGCGGCGGATTATTAATATTATTGCTGATCCGCTGCTATCTCATACGGCTTTCCAATAAATAAACCTAAGCTACTGATTATTAATGGTTCCTCGTGTGTTATAACGCGTTGCTTTCTGTCACGTGCTGTGAATAAATAAACGGTCACCACCATCCAACGTCAGGATGAGATTAAAAAGAGGGCCGGCACCAGACTGCCGGCCTCATATTGCCGGGGCTGCGATGAATCAGGAAAAAGAACGACTGGCCGGGGAAATAAAAGCCAGAGTTAATGAGATTGAACCGCAATTGGTGGCGATTCGGCGTGATATCCATGCGCATCCGGAATTAGGCTTTGATACGCTGCGTACCGCCAGTCTGGTCACAGAGTATCTGCAGGCGCTGGGATTGAATCCCCGGACCGGCGTTGGCCGCAGCGGTGTCGTGGTGGATATCGACGGCGCGGAGCCGGGTAAGACACTGCTATTGCGTGCTGATATGGACGCGCTGCCCATACATGAACAGACGGGTTTACCCTTTGCCAGCCGCTATCCCGGCAAAATGCACGCCTGTGGTCACGACATTCACACGGCGACGATGCTGGGTGTGGCCACAATCCTGCCGCACTATCGTCAGCAGCTAAAAGGCCGCGTCCGGCTGATCTTCCAGCCTGCGGAAGAGACACCAGAAAGTGGTGCTGAGGCTATGATCGCCGACGGTGTGGCCGACGACATTGACTGGGCGGTGACCCTGCATAACAAACCTGAACTGGCTGCGGGTGACGTTGCCCTGACGCGCGGCGCCAGTACTGCCTCCAGCGACGAATTCGACGTGACGGTACAGGGTATATCTACCCATGCGGCCCGTCCGCATATGGGCACTGATCCGATACTCGCCACTGTGCATCTCATCAGCCAGCTCCAGACCATCATCTCGCGTGAACGCGATCCTGCTCACTCCGCCGTGTTAACCATCGGGCACATTCAGGGCGGCACCACCCACAACATCATTCCTGACAGCTGTCTGTTTCAGGGCACCATCCGCACTAAATCACCGGAAGTGCGGGCAGCGATGGAAGCGTCATTTAAACGGATGTGCGAAGGGGTGGCGCTGGCGCAGAACGTCCGCGTAGAAGTTAACTTCCAGCGTGGCGTTCCCCCCTTAATGAACGACGATCGCCTCATCGATTCACTGGAGCAGATTCTGTCGCATCAGTTTAAGAAGGTCATCATCGCGCAGCCCAGCGCCAGCTTTGGTGCTGAGGATTTTTCACTGTTTACAGAACGGGTACCGGGTTGTCAGATTCATATTGGATCCGCTACGCCGGGCCGTGACGATCATCTGCATAACTCCGACTATCAGCCGGACGAACGCAGCATTGCCGCCGGGACGCAGGCGCTGACCCGCCTTGCTATTGATTTACTCTCTTAATAATAAAGACATGAGGTTTATATGATGATGCGTAACCGTCTCCTGAAGGCGTCTCTGACCGTGGCGCTGCTTGCCACTTCCGCCTTCAGCCAGGCGAAAGATTTCGGCACCCTGAAGTTTGCTACCGAAGCGGCTTATCCTCCGTTTAACCAGACGACCCCGAGTGGAAAAATCGTCGGCTATGAGCCGGATATGGTAGCGGAGCTGGCGAAGCGTGCAGGTTTTAAATATGAAATCATCGCCCAGAAATGGTCAGGCATGATCCCGGGCCTCATCGACGGTAAATATGATGCGGTGATAGACGCGGTGACGGTGACGCCAAAGCGCGCTGAAGCGATCGATTTTACTCATCAGTACACCGTCAGCGTCTCCAGCTTTGTGACCGCGAAAAAAAGCCCGCTCGCCACGCTGCCAGGCAGCGGCACGGTGGTGACGGCGGATGACGACGCCGGTATGAAAAAAGCGATCGACGATCTTAAAACCACGTTTAAAGGCAAAACCATTGCGGTGCAGGTCGCCACTATTCAGGCGGACTTCCTGCAGAAATACCTGGGCGATGTGGCCACTATCCGCACCTATCAGGCCGGTCCTGAAACCTTCGCTGACCTGATGAATGGCCGTGTTGATGCCGTCATGGCTTCACGCACCAACCTCAATGCCTTTGTGAAAAAACACAGTGATGCCATCAGCAGCAGCGGTTATGGCTTCTCGGGTGGTGTGCTGGGTGCAGGCTCGGCGATTGGTCTGCGTAAAGGCAACAGTGAGCTGCAGCAGGTGCTGAATCAGGCGCTGGACTCGATGATCAAAGATGGCACGCTCAGCAAACTGTCGATGAAATGGTTTGGCGAAGATGTCGCGCCAAAAGCGTAACCACTGATGCTGATGAATATTGACTGGCAGATACTGGGCTTCGGTGATGAGGGCTGGGGAGGCGTGCTGCTTAACGCCGCCGCCGTCACGGTCAGCGTGTCGCTCTGCGCCTGGCTGCTGGGGGCGATGCTGGGCAGCGTCCTCTGCTGGATGCAGATTGCCGGTTCGCGCTGGCAGCAGCGGCTGGCGGCAGGCTACATCACGCTGTTTCGCGGCGTGCCGGAGCTGCTGGTGATCTACCTCTTCTACTTTGGGGGACGTCAGGTGGTCTCCGCGGTAGGCACCGTGCTGGGCTTCCAGGGGCCGTTCGATGTGAACGGTTTTGTGGCGGGCGCGATCGCCATCGGGCTGATCTCCGGTGCCTATCAGAGCGGCGTATTTCGCGGCGCGTTTTACGCCATTCCGGGCGGTACGCTGGAAGCGGCGACCGTGACCGGCATGGGACGGCTGATGATGTTTCGCCGCATCATCGTACCACAGGCGTTACGCACCGCGCTGCCAGGTATGGGCAACCAGTGGCAATCGGTGATCAAAGAGTCGGCGCTGGTCTCGGTCACCGGGCTGGTGGAAACCATGAACCAGGTCTCGACCGCAGCCAACTCTACCCAGATGTCCTTTTTCTTCTACAGCGTGGGTGCGGTGATCTACCTGATTATCACCACCTGTTCCGATATGGTTTTCCGCTACGTGGAAAAGTTTGCGATGCGCGGTCAACAGCGCGTGAAGGGATAAGGAGTCCACGTGGATATGATGTTTTTACAGCAGACGCTGCTGGCGCTGCTGAAAGGATTGCCGCTGACGATCAATCTGGCGCTGCTCTCGCTGCTGGGGGGCGGCGTGCTGGCATTGCTGCTTAACCTGCTGCGCAAGACGCGCGTCGGCAGCTTGTTCTGCCGTTTCTACGTCTGGCTGTTTCGCGGTACGCCATTGCTGATCCAGATTTTTATGGTCTATTACGGCCTCGGCAGTTTACCGGCAGTGCGCGAAAGCCTGTTCTGGCCGTTGCTGCGCGATCCTTACTGGTGCGGCTTGCTGGCGCTTATCCTTAACGATGCGGCTTACACCTCGGAGATTCTGCGCGGCGGACTGCGTGCCGTCAGCCAGCAGTCGCTGGAGGCGGCTAAGGTCTCGGGCATGTCGTCGTACAAGATCTTTACCCGCATCACCTTACCGATTGCGATTCGTCAGGCGCTGCCGGCTTACAGCAATGAAATTATCTCGATGATTAAAGCGACGTCGCTGGTCAGCACCATCAGCCTGATGGAAATGACCGGCATTGCCGACTCAATTGTCTCCTCCACGTTCCGGGCGCTGGAAGTGTTCCTGAGCGCGGCGGTGATCTACCTGATACTGACCATGCTGGTCAGCAAAGGCGTATCGATGCTGGAACGACGCTTATCACCTTACTATTTCGGAGCACGATCATGACCGCACCTACTATCATGCTGAGTCATCTCAGAAAGAGTTATGCGGGACACGAAGTGCTGCACGACATCAGCCTGACCGCGCAGGATGGCGATGTGATTTCGCTGATTGGTGCCAGCGGTTCAGGCAAAAGTACGCTGCTACGCTGCATCCCGTTTCTTGAAGTGCCGCAGGCGGGTGAAATTGCGGTCGGCGAGGTAAACGTCACGCTGGATAACGCCGACGAAAAACTGAGTCGTGAGCAGCGCCGTCGCATCAAGCTGATGCGGATGCAGCTTGGCTTTGTGTTTCAGAGCTTCAATCTGTGGCCGCATAAAACGGTGATGCAGAACATCATTGAAGCGCCGGTTCATGTGCAGAAGCGCAGCCATAAAGAGGCGATTGAAGAGGCCGAAGCGCTGCTGCATAAAGTGGGGCTTTACGCAAAACGCGACGCCTGGCCGTCGCAGCTGTCAGGCGGACAGCAGCAGCGCGTGGCGATTGCCCGGGCGCTGGCGCAGCAGCCGAAAGCGATCCTGTTTGATGAACCGACCTCTGCGCTGGATCCGGAGCTGGTGGGTGAAGTGCTGCGGGTGATCCGCAGTCTGGCAGAAGAAGGGCGCACCATGATTATCGTGACCCATGAAATGGGCTTTGCGCGTGACGTGTCGAACAAAGCGGTGTTTCTGCATCAGGGGATGATTGAGGAGTCGGGTTCGCCGGAACAGGTGTTCCTCGATCCGATCTCGCCGCGCTGTCGTGCCTTTGTGAACAGCCACTTTGAGCGCAATGCAGGCTAGAATAACCGGGATCATGCAATCTGGCTTCAGCACTGATAGCTATCGTTTGAAGCCATGTTCAGGATTAATCACTCTGGCGCAGGCCGCCCGCCAGCTGGGTGAACACCTCGATCATCTTCGGCAGTGCCTTTTCCGGGTCACTGCTGGAGCCGACCCAGAGGGCGGCATTCAGCGCTGCGCTATTCAGCAGATGCGCGGCAGCATCGGCGTCTACCGGCTTGATCGTTCCGCTTTCGGTCAGCTTCACAATCGTTTCGCGCGTGGCTTCCAGACAGCTGTTCTGGCTGGGCCATTGCGCAGGATCACCCAGAAACGCCGGACCATCGCGCAGCACAATACGCTGCACTTCGGCCTCCATGGCTAACTGAATATAGGCGATGCCTTCTGCCACCAGCTTTTCCCACCCATCTGCCACGCCGGATGCGGCTGCTTTAGCCCGCTGCGCCATCTCACCATCAACCTGAGCCACGACCGCCGCCAGCAGCCCCTTTTTATCGCCGAAATTATGGTAAAGCGCACCACGGGTCAGGCCCACGCTGGCCGTCAGTTCATCCATAGATGCCGCCGCAAACCCTTTTTCAGCAAATGCGGTGCGCGCTGCTGCAATCAGCTTTGTACGGTTCTCTTCCATTGTCTCAGCGCGACGTTTAACGGTCATAAGCTCTCCTTTCACATACGTCTCGTATATTATTTGACATACGCGGCGTATGCGTGATTAATGTGACATACGCCGCGTATATTAAATCAATCCTGTGTACGCCGCATCCTGCTTTCCCGACTGACGCTATGTAAGGAACCACTATGATTACGCGCGAACCTGTTTTCCCCGCTAACCGTCATGCCCTGTATGATCAGCATGGTTATTCTGCTGCCATCCGCTCAGGCGATCTACTGTTTGTCTCCGGTCAGGTGGGCAGCCGTGCTGACGGCACGCCCGAGCCCGATTTTGCTGCTCAGGTTGAACGGGCGTTTGAAAATCTGGCGGCGACGCTCGCTGCGGCAGGCTGCACTTTTGACGACCTGGTCGATGTCACCACGTTCCACACCGATCCGGAGAACCAGTTTGAAACCATTATGCAGGTGAAGCAGTCCATTTTTCCGCAGCCGCCTTACCCTAACTGGACAGCGGTAGGGGTCACCTGGCTGGCGGGATTTGATTTTGAAATCAAGGTGATTGCCCGCATTCCGCCACAACAAAAATAATCTGTTCGTGCCGTAAACGGATGCCGGAAGAAAATAATTAAAAATTTTTGCATCCGTTTTCTTCACTCATTCGTATTAACAGATAAGGGCACATCGGCCCTGTCTGCAAACTCAATGAGGGAAGTGAAAATGAAACCATTCCTGCCAACTCTGCTTTTTTCTGCATTAGTTTTCAGCGGTGCCACCTATGCGGCATCCATGGACAGCGATACGGTCATGGTCGGTGGCGCTGCCATGTACCCGTCAAAAAATATTGTTGAGAATGCTGTTAACTCGAAAGATCACACCACGCTGGTCGCGGCTGTTAAAGCCGCCGGTCTGGTTCCGACGCTCGAAGGGAAGGGGCCATTTACCGTTTTTGCGCCGACCAATGCCGCCTTTGCAAAATTGCCGCAGGGCGCGGTCGACTCTCTGCTTAAGCCAGAGAACAAACAGAAGCTCACCAGCGTTCTGACCTATCACGTGGTCGCAGGAAAACTGGACATGAAAGCGCTGGAGAAAAAAATCAAAGCGGGTGGAGGCAAAGCGGAGCTGAAAACGGTAAATGGCGCATCGCTGTGGGTGATGGCAAACGGCCCGCACAACATTCAGCTTAAAGATGCTCAGGGCAATGTCGCTAACATTACCACTTATGATGTGAATCAGAGTAACGGCGTCATTGACGTTATCGATACCGTGCTGATGCCGTAAAGCGTTACCTATACTGTGTGTAGCCACTGATACTGTGGCTACACCTTTAACAGGGAAGCCGATGACAAAAACTGTGCCTCATATTCAGGCTGACTTAATGAACCAGATTGCCTGCGGCGATAAATCTGCGCTGGCGCAGCTCTATCACGTCCTCTCACCCAGGCTTTACGGCATTATTCTGCGTATGGTCAGACGGCGCGACTGGGCAGAAGAGATCCTCCACGACACCTTTATTCAAATCTGGCAGTCGGCAAACTACTACGACCACAAGCGCAGTGAACCGCTCATCTGGCTCAGTCACATTGCAAGAAACAGAGCGATCGATTTTCTGCGTAAACACGAGAACAGATGCTGTTCGATAGAGGAAATCAGCGAAGCAGAAGCGGGTTTTGAGCGTTCACGTCCCTCTGACGACAGTCCTGCTGAGGCGCGTCGCCTTCAGCACTGTATGGCGCAGTTACCGTCAGAACAGCGACAAAGCCTTTCGCTCGCCTATTATCGTGGTCTGTCACAGAGTGAGATCGCACTCTCCATGAGCCAGCCCGAAGGCACCGTAAAAAGCTGGATCCGTCGCGCGTTAACCCATCTTCGGGAGTGCATAGGCTTATGACTGGTCAGGAAAACGATGATCTCACTGCCGCGGAATATGTGCTTGGGCTAACGGACGCTGACACCCGGCAACGGCTGGATAAACGCTTTAATGACGATGCAGCCTTTGCCGCTGAGGTGGTGCGCTGGCAGAGCGCGTTCAGTGGCATTGACCTGACGACTCAGGAGGTCGCCCCGCCTTCTGCACTCTGGCAGCAGATTGCGCAGAATCTTGAGCGGAAACCTGGCATCCCCGGAAAAAAACGCAAACAGCAGCATCCCGGATTCTGGCTCGGCTGGGGCCTCGCCGCGGCAATGACCGGCATCCTCGTATTTAGCTGGGTGACGAAGCCTGATGCGACACACGCGCTGCAGCCGATCGCGGTACTCAGCGGCGCGCAGCCTGATGTACAGTTTGTGGTGAGTCTGGACAAGCGCGCGTCATTAATTCAGGTTTCTGCACTGAACGTCACGCTGCCAGAAAATAAAAACTTACAGCTGTGGCTGATTAAGGGCAGTGCTCCGCCACAATCACTGGGACTGATCGATCACCGTGACAGTAACGCCTTTAAGTTGCCTTCCGGGGAGCTGGATAATAAGACCATACTGGCGGTAAGTCTGGAACCGGTGGGTGGTTCCAAACTCAGCGGGCCGTCCGGGCCGGTGATTTTCCAGGGCAAAGTCACGCTGCTTTAACTTTCATCAGCAGGGATTTATCTGCCGCCTGGCGGTTATTGCACGTTTTGGCCTGGAAGAGGGGTAGCCAGGCCAAAACGTGCATCAGACGGTCAGTCTGTGTTTTCTGATTTTATGGCTGAAATGCGTCGGCCCCTCAGCCAGCCCGTTCCTGAATGGCCAGGGCAGTGATCTGCGTTAACGGATAAAACGTCGCTCCCCCGGCACGCGGGAGAGCGACACGCTCATGCAATCAGGATTGCCCGGATATCGTTGACGTTTGTTAACGTAGGACCGGTTATCAGCAGATCATCCAGCGCGTGAAAATAGCTGTAACTGTCATGGTCATCGAGAGAGTTAAGCGCATTAAGGCCCCTCAGTTTGCCGCGTGTGAGTGTGTTGGGAAAGACCATCGCCCCTGCCGCATCTTCTGTGCCATCAATACCGTCACTGTCACCAGCGATGGCCCAGATACCCTCCTGACCCTGCAATGCACAGGCAAGGCTGAGCAGAAACTCGGTATTACGTCCCCCTTTCCCAGCCTGACCCTGCCTGACCGTCACGGTAGTCTCACCTCCCGACAATAGCAGCGCAGGACCGCGAACCGGCTGACCATGCTGCTTCACCGATCTGGCGATACCGGCCATCACCACCGCCACTTCACGGCTTTCACCCTCTATTGCGTCCCCCAGAATCAGCGGCGTCAGCCCGTGCAGGCGTGCGGCCTGCGCCGCCGCCTGCAACGCCAGCGCAGGTGCCGCGATCAGCCTGACTTCACTGTTCACTGCGTTTTCCAGCGGACTCGCGGGCTGGTTCAGCACTTTGCGAACCGCTTCAGGGACCGCAATACCGTAACGTTCGAGCATCCTGAGCGCGTCGGGTGGCGTACTGTGATCGGCAACGGTAGGGCCGGACGCTACGTCCGTCGGGTCATCGCCCGGCACATCGCTGATGATCAATGACACGATACGCGCCGGCTGCGCCAGGCGTGCCAGCTTGCCGCCTTTCACTGCGGAAAGATGGCGACGGACCAGATTCATCTCCCTGATGCTGGCACCGCTGTGCAGCAGTGCGCGGGTAATTTTCTGCTTATCTGCCAGCGTCAGTCCCGGTGCAGGCAGCGCCATCAGCGCTGATCCTCCCCCTGAAATCAGCGCCAGCACCAGATCATCCGATGTTAATCCGCGCAACGTCTCCACAATCAGCATCGCCGCCGTTTCGCTCATGGCATCTGACACCGGGTGGGCCGCCTCGATAATACGGATGCGTCCGGCAGGCACCGCGTGCCCGTAACGCGTGACGACGACGCCTGACACATCCACATCCGGCCAGGCCGCATCGACCGCTGCCGCCATCGCCGCTGAGGCTTTACCGGCACCGATCACTACACAGCGGCCACGCGGTTTTTCCGGCAGGTTCGGCGGGATAACCGGCCCGGCCCGGGCGCTGTCAACAGCGTGCTGAAAAATATCGTGAAGGATCGTCGCGGCCTGTTCATTTCTCATGGTTATGCCGTCTCGGTAACGTCAGCGCTGGCTTCGATAAACTGCACGACCGCGCGGGTGACGTCAGCGGTCGTGGCAGTGCCACCCACATCCGGCGTCAGAATGCCTTTCTCGCAAACATATTCGATGCTGTCCATAATCAGCGCAGCGGCGTCACGTTCGCCCAGATGCTCCAGCATTTGTACGGCGGTCCAGAACGTGGCTATCGGGTTTGCGATGCCTTTGCCGGTAATGTCGAAGGCTGAGCCATGGATCGGTTCAAACATGGAAGGGAAGCGGCGTTCGGGATCAATATTGGCGGTCGGTGCAACGCCCAGACTTCCGGCCAGCGCACCGGCAAGGTCTGAAAGGATATCGGCGTGCAGGTTAGTGGCAACGATGGTATCCAGCGTCTGCGGATGCAGCGTCATACGGTGTGTCATGGCATCGACCAGCATTTTGTCCCACTGCACATCCGGGAACTCAAGCGCCACTTCGGCGGCGATTTCATCCCACATCACCATCCCGTGGCGCTGGGCATTCGATTTGGTCACTACTGTCAGCAGTTTGCGCGGACGGGACTGCGCCAGTCTGAAGGCATAGCGCATAATCCGCGTCACACCAACGCGGGTAAAGATCGCCACCTCGGTACCCACTTCTTCCGGTAAACCACGATGTGTGCGGCCTCCATTCCCGGAATATTCACCTTCGGAGTTTTCACGCACAATGACCCAGTCCAGATCGCCCGGACCGCGGTTTCGCAGCGGAGAGGTTACGCCAGGCAGGATTTTGGTGGGTCTGACATTGGCGTATTGATCGAAACCCTGGCAAATGGGCAGACGCAGACCCCACAGCGTAATGTGGTCAGGTACATCCGGTGCGCCGACCGCGCCAAAGTAAATAGCATCAAATGTCTTCAGCGTGTTCAGCCCGGTTTCCGGCATCATCACGCCATGCTGTTTGTAATAATCTGAGCCCCAGTCAAACGTCTCGATCTCAAACTTCAGCTGCGGATTGTGGCGTGTCAGCGCCTGCAGAACTTCAATACCCGCTGAAATAACTTCCGGACCGATACCGTCGGCAGGGATGGCAGCAATTTTGTAATTACGCATAGTAACTTCTCCAGTTAATGAGTATGAGGATGAGGAATTTCGGCTGTTTGCGGCTTATTCGTTCTGGCAGAGAGAATCAGAACAACCAGAGCAGAGAGCCCCAGCAATCCGGCGACAAAGTAGAGGCCCCAGGTATAGCTACCGGTCTGCTGACGGATTACGCCAATCATCATCGGGCCGACAAATCCGCCGAGGTTGCCAATCGAGTTGATGGTAGCGATGCCCGCCGCTGCCGCTGGCCCGCTGAGGAAGAGCGTCGGCATACTCCACAGTGGGGGCTTGGAGGCACTGATACCTGCGGTGACCAGGGTCAGGGCGACGATGACGGTGAAAAGCGTGCTGACGTTACCGGCATAAATCAGTCCGACGGCAGCCAGCAGGCACGCGCCAATTACGTGCCAGCTGCGTTCCCGGGTGCGGTCAGAGTGCCGCGCCCAGAGGATCATGGCGATAACTCCGATTACAGCCGGAAAGGCGTTCAGGAAGCCTATCTCCATTGAAGTTGCGCCGAAGCTGCGGATAATCTGCGGTGACCAGATGCCAAGCGTGTACAAACCGGCCGATGTACCGAAGTAGACCAGCGCCAGCGCCAGAACGCGTTTATCCGCCAGTCCCTGCCAGGCGCTGGTGTGGCTCTGTTTAGCTGCCCGGGCCTGCTCCTCAGCGCGCATGGCGTTTTCCAGCCAGGTACGCTCCTCATCGGTCAGCCATTTCGCTTTGGCCGGGCGGTCGGTAAGAAAGAACAGGACAACCACGCCGAGCAGTAATGCCGGTATCGCTTCAACAACGAACATCCACTGCCAGCCGGCATAACCCAGAAAGCCATGCATCTCCAGCAGCGCCGCCGAGATGGGCGATCCGAGTGCCGTAGAAAGGGGTGCTGCAGCCATAAAAATCGCCGTGACCTGAGCGCGTTTTGCTGCCGGGAACCAGTAGCTGAGATAGAGGATGATGCCGGGAAAAAAACCGGCCTCCGCCACGCCGAGCAGAAAACGCAGAACATAAAAGCTGGTTGTGCCCTGCACAAAGGCCATACAGCCTGAAACCAGGCCCCAGGTGATCATCACGCGGGCAATCCAGATGCGGGCACCGACTTTATGCAAAATTAAGTTTGACGGGACCTCAAACAGAAAATAGCCGAGAAAGAAAATGCCAGCGCCCAGCCCGAATACGGTGGGTGAAAATCCCAGATCCTGGTTCATGGTCAGGGCCGCAAAACCGATGTTCACCCGGTCCAGAAATGCGATGAAATACAGCAGCATGATAAAAGGAATGATGCGAAGGGTAACCTTGCGCATAACCTTTTTTTCGAGGTCATTATTCATTTCGCGATGCTCCACAGTCATGTAGGGTTGTTATTGTTTTGTAATAATCCCAGTATGAAGTTTTGAGCAGCTTTATCATCGGCACTGCTTTATACAAATAATTTGCATAATCAGATTCTGGTAAAAAAATGGATATAAATCAGTTACGTTGCTTTATTGTGCTGGGTGATGAACTTCACTTTGGACGGGCTGCCCGTAAGCTTGAAATGATGCCTGCGTCACTGAGTCGCTTCATCAGACTGCTTGAAGAGGATTTGGGAATAAGGCTGCTGAACCGTTCAACCAGAAATGTCTCGCTGACGCCTGAAGGAGCGGCTTTCCTCAATGAGGCCAAAACCGTTATCGCGGATTTCGATGCGCTGCGGTTGAGGTTCCTTAAAAACAGCTTAACGCAGAAAAGAACGCTGCGAATTGGCGCTATTGATAGCGCCGCCAGAGGACTACTGCCGAAACTCATTAATCTGTTTGTCAGGCAGTTTCCTGACGCGGATATCCATATTACGGAAGATAAATCACACACTCTTATTCCGCGGCTTTTATCGGGGTGGCTGGACGTGGTCCTGATACGCCCTCCTGAACAGGTTGATGCCATGCTGACGACGCGTTTCATCGCTAATGAAACCTGCGTGCTCGCTGTTCCGGCCCATCACCGGCTTGTTGATTATCCCGAGGTCACTATCCGTGATTTTTGTCATGAGCCGGTAATCATGCCAGAAAGGCGTACCCGGCCTCACAGCCATGATCTCACGATGAATGTGTTCAAAGCGGGTGGCTGCACACCTGTCATTGCACAGTATGCTGAAGAGAAACAGACTATCCTGAGCTTTGTTGCCGCTGGTCTGGGCATTGCTCTGGTGCCGTCATCCTATAAAAATATGAATGCTGACGGGGTTAAGTATCTTACTCTTTCGCCAGCCATAGACATTGAGGGGCTTCCGCTCAGTGCGATGTGGCATCAGGGAAACAATAATCTTTATGTCAGCGCCCTGCTGGATATGCTCGCTGATAACCTCGACGCGCTGACACGTGACCTGTAAATATCGATTATTTTCAGGAATAAATTACTGGATCAGATAAGTTATTTTACCTGAGCGATGTACAGTTTTACCGATAGCATCCAGCCAGATAAAAGCCCCCATCAGAGGCTTTATCACTCTTATTTTTCTGCGGGCGTATTGCGGCATGTCGCCAGTATATCGTCTGCGGCGACATATTCGCGGGTCTGAACGCCGGTCATGCCCAGCATGGTTGAAAAAAGATTATCCTGAGAATATTTTTGCGAAGTCGCCAGCCGGTTCAGGCATGTGTAGTCAACGGCATAACGCTGCTGGTAATCGGGTGACAGCCAGATCAGCAGCGGCACGCGGGTCTGAAATTCAGGTGCGATAGCATAGGGCAGGCCATGCAGATAAACGCCTTTCTCGCCCAGTGACTCACCATGATCTGACAGATAAACCAGACTGGTTGTAAACTTCTCCTGATGGGCTTTGAGTAATTCAATCGCTTTATCGACAATATAGTCCGCATAGAGAATGGTATTGTCGTACGTATTAATCAGTTGCTCCTGAGAGCACTCCTGTATCTGTTTCGTCTCACAGGTTGGCGTAAATTTACTAAACGCTGGCGGATAACGATGATTATAGGTCGGGCCGTGGCTGCCAATCGTATGCAGTACAATAACGCCATTACCCTGAAGCTGTTTGATATAGGTCTCAAGGCCATGGAAAAGCACTTCGTCATAGCACTCGCCTTTGATGCACATTCCCGGAAGATTCAGCGCTGTCATATCCCGATTAGGCACGCGGTCGCAGGCTCCTTTGCATCCACCATCATTCTCATGCCACAAGACGCTCAGGCCCGCCCGCTGAATGATATCCAGCAACCCCTCCTGATGACTGGCCAGCGCATCATCGTAGTGTCTGCGCGGCATATTTGAGAACATGCAGGGGACAGAGACTGCCGTAGAGGTGCCACAGGATGCGACGTCAGGGAAGTAGACAACGTCTTCTTCTGCCAGCAAAGGGTTGGTGGGGCGTGGGTAACCGCCCAGAGAAAAATTAGCGGTGCGGGACGTTTCCCCTACGACCAGAATCGTCAGGTTCTTTTTCGGGCCGTTAAGCATTTGGGGGCGTTGATGGGCATCTTCACCTATTTTCACCAGAGGAAGATTCGCCCGCTCGCGATGATTATAGTAAGAGAGCGAGGCCGCAATAAAATTAGAAGGGCTCAGGGATTTCAATAGCTGGTGGTTATTACGAATCAGTGATGCATAGTCTTTATAAAAAAACATCGCTATCAGCGCTATTAATGCAACTGAAATAACCAGGCTTAACCCGCGCTGAAGTAATCCCTTCCACACTGGTACCGACTTTTTAAAAGCAGGCCAGAAGGCGAGTGCGGCCATAAAGAAGCCGGTAAAGAAAATGACTAATATCATCTTAGGCGTCAGCAGTGCCAGGCTTTCAGCGGGTGTGGTGTCCACCATATTGGTAATCATTGAACGATCAAGAACGATGCCATAGTGCTGAATAAAGTACTGGGCTATGGCAGCGACAATGATAAACAGCGCAATGGTTATCCTGTCCAGCCAGAAAAAGGAGGCCAGCGTCACCACACTATTTATCACACTAAAAGCGACAATCGGCATGGAAAGGAAAAAAAGCATACTGCTCATCCCGTCCGGCACAATAAGTGACCAGGCCTGTTTGTAAAAAGCTAAATTGAGGAAAACAGCGATATAAAGTGAGAATAGCAATATGAACGCGACGCGGGGCAATACGGGCTGACTGACATTAAATCGTGGCATAAAGGTATTCCATAACCTTGCGGAAATAAGCCAATAAAGTTCTTTCTGAAATAATCAGCAAGCGTTAATAAAATTTATATGCCAGCAACTCTGAGCTGAGGAGTTGATGATTGTGATAATATAAATAACTGCTTTAAAACATCTGTTTAATATCGTTAATAACCTGATGGATTGACGATAGGCTCATTTTCACTCCTGTTAATGTTAAGTAAAAATGAACTTTTTGCTACACTTTGTGCGGTTTATGTAGTTAATTTGTGATGCCGATCACGCCGGTTCGTTTAAGAAAACGCGATTTCAAACCTGACAGGGTCGCGTTGCTTAACGATTGGACAGCTGCAATGGCTCTGAATGAGGACCGGAATTTATAGAGAAAATAGCGTCAGTGCCTGTCTATTCTTTTTCCCCCAGTCCGACAACGACATCTGGATGCCGCCTATTCTGCAGGTGATAAAAGAAGAGGGCGTCAGAGTAGTGGTCTATACCGGCTATGGCGAAAGCGCGATCATTCCAGTATTGTTCCGTGAATTAAAAGAGGCGGATATCATGCTGGAAGGTAATACAGACGAAGGCTATATCTGGCTTGGGACAGGCATTGGCAACATTCGTCGTGTTAAACGTGTCGTGGAAGTCCTAAATGATTTATCCATTCAATAAACCGATTTGAAGTGAAACGAAATCATTAAGAACTAAATTTAACGAAAAGGCGGGCCTGAATAAATATCCTCATAAGCGGTCTGTTCAGGCCCGTTTGTATAAAAATCAAACTTCCTTACGGCCCAGATATCGCTCTTTCATCAGCGACAGGGCAATGCCGATATCCAGTGCTGGCGAAGGGGGCATGACATTGGCTTTGCCCAGCGACAGCATATCTGCAATATGCGGATTATCCTGTTTCATCATGAAATCCGCCAGCAGCGTGCCTGCCACGGTCTGCTTTGAAATGCCTGCGCCGTTACAGCCGCCTGCCGTGCAAAGAAATTTGTTCAGCATACCCCATTCCGGCGCGCCGTTACGCGTGACGCTGATGGTGCCAGACCAGGTGTGGGTGATCTTCACACTGCCCAGCGTCGGATAAACTTTCTTAAATAAGTGCTCATGCAGCCGGGTCGCCTCATAAGTTCGTGCCGCATTTACCTGGCCCCTGAGCGCGGGTATGACATGCTGGCGAATCAGGAAACGGCGATCTGAGGTAAAACGGAAGGTCGCTCCGGCAATGGCATTAACCGGCGTGAGTCCCCAGCTCTGCATCGGGGGCAGGGTAGCCAGTTGTTCGTCCATCAGCGGATCGGTGATGCTGGCGAAGGTAGCCATAGCAGCCTGACGCGAAAGCCCCGGACGCAGCTCCGGCGATAGTGCATTGGTAGCCAGCATCACTTTTGGCGTTTTGATCACCCCAAATGGTGTAAGCACTTCAGCCATGCTGCCGTAACGGATCCCCAGCACGGGTGTGTTATCGAAGCGCTGAACATTCTCAGGTAAACACGCGTTCAGGCCGGCAATCAGCTGCGCCGGATTAACCAACACGCAGCCCGGTGTATAAATCCCTTTGCTGTAAAAGCGCGTACCGAGTTTCTGGTATAGCTCCTCGCTGTCTGAAATCTGCCACGGCTCGTTCATCAGATCGAGGTGGCTGGCATACTCCTTTAAAATAGCGTCATTACCAGGTTCAGCATGACAGTGATATTTGCCGACCCGTTCCCAGTCACACTGAAGATGATGCTGAGAAATAACCTGCTCCAGCTGACGAATGCCTTCCTGAAGCAAGTTCCGGTATGCGTTTGCCTTCTTCAATTCAGCAGTTGAACTGCCAATATTATGCGGCAGGCCGATAACGAAGCCGGAATTACGTGCCGATGCGCTTTGCTGTGTGCTATGAGCTTCGACGATGATGATTTTCAGGTTGGGATTGATTTCCGCGAGACGGCGCGCAAAGGCGACACCTGCAAATCCTGCCCCGACGATGACCCAGTCTGCGGTGATATTGCCCTGCAGCGCTGGCTGTGGCGAAAAACTGTGCTCACCTGCAGGCCAGCCCGGTTGGTTATGATTGAATGGTATCGATGCGTAGCGCAATTCCCTGTGCCTTATATGAAAAATAAAGCAATTTTATAGGGGAAAGCGGGATGCCTGTGCCAGCGGTAATCTGACTAATCTTGATTTCAGACAAGTAAAATAAAGGGTTTTTTCTGTACAAACCAATGCGCGCGGATTTGCGGAGGAAAGAGGATTACGCGCCCACAGAGTTATATGTTTTCTGCTCTTCAGGACCGATAAAGCACGCTGTTAATTTCAGCCACCACCTGCATCGTTGCCTCTTCAATGCTCCCTTCATTGCGGCATAAAAACCAGCCTTTATCAGCAACTTCCTGCTCAAACGCGCGGGTGCAGGCGATATGTTCTTCCAGCCGATGAATTACCGTACTTCCCAGGCCACGCGATCGTGCTGCGGCTCTTTCCCAGGATACCTCGGGCGCAGTGACCACTCCGACATGCAGATCTGGCGCGCGGACGTTGTGCGCACGGTTTAGCTGCAGAATCTCTGTAAAAGAAACCATCCGGCGAAACGCGGCATCCGATGGATACCAGCGATCCATCAGGATAACGCTGTCCTGTGGCTGTTTAGCCAGTACGTTCTGTGAAATCCAGGCGCGGCTGACAGCAAAGCGCTGACAGATTTCCCATTCCAGATCTGCCGAGGGATCTCTGGCGAGCCGGTTAACCAGTGCCATGGATTCCGCCCTGAAAGGATCGCTCTTTTTTTCGCTGAGTCGGATCACTTTCATATTATCTGCCCTCAGCACTTGCGTAATGGCCTCCAGAAGCGTGGTTTTACCGGCTCCCTTGGGGCCATCCAGAGAAACAAACAGCTGACGACTCATGCCCGGAATGACGATTGAGTCAGGATTTCAGTAAAAGGTACATTCGCCAAAAGCATGTTATTTCCTGGTGTGATAAGCGGGTATTTTCCTGAGCCGTCGGCCCTGGTTGCGAGAACAAAATCGAGGAGTATTCACAGACAATAATGTAACGGCTCTGCCTGGCAGGCTTTATCATCCTCTTTGCGTGTTCATGAATTAAAACCTGCGTCCTGTAGTTTACGGGAACAGCCAGGTAAACGAAAAGATCCTGATTTAGTCTGCTGACGGAGGGTTTGAGAGAAAAACGGACCTGAACCTATGCGGCTATAAGTAAGCTCACACAGATGCAGGCCAAAAATCGTTTCTGACAGGGAATCACATCGCATCAGTTAACCCGTAATGGGTAACATTTTGTCCAGTTGTAGTTGATCTTTGCCAGCGTCAGTTCTCCGGCGACCTCCCCAAAATCAACGGCCTGACGTTCCAGAAAATAGTGACGTAAGGTTGCGGGTATAAAAGCCGCGTTGTAACGCAGCAGGGTGCTGTGCCAGAAGGGGGGCGGTAATAGGCTGCCCGAATGACGCATCATCAGCTCATTTTTCCAGTCAGAGTTGAGCACCTTTTCGCAGAATGACTGGCGCATGGTTACAGCAGGACTTTCAGGGATCCCTGCGAGCAACAACTGACCGGGCAACGCAACGAGCCGGAGATTCCTGATAACGATTTTCTTCGCCTCAAATCCGGTCCAGATAGCCGTCAGCTGATCCACTTTTTCGGGCAACGGCGCGTTTTCGTGATAGAGCGGCAGGGTCAGAGGTAAGAAGGTAAAATGAAAACCGTCTGCTGGCAGAACATCGGCCAGCGGATCATCTTGGGTAAGTTGCTGCAGTTCACGCAGCAGACGTGAGACATCTGAGGACACAGACGGCTGTATGCCTGCTGCGAGAGCGAGTTTTACCGGATCGTAGTAGTTACCTTGCCTGATATCGCCAATGCCTGCATTTTCCCTCCACATCGCAACGGTATTCTCATTTGCAGAACGGTAAATGTTGTGCAGATTCATCGATTCCATATCAGACCTTTTGCCATTTAAATCTGTTTGTCGCTAAGGATATTTCTGACTGACGTTTCAGGCTACCTGATTAATCCGATGGCCGCAGACCTGCGAAGGCATCGTGATGCGCTGCTACAGAAATCCTTTCAGTAAGAATATTTAGTCCGGCTGTCAGTCTGATCTGTGGACATCAGCTTGCGTCTTGCATAGCTAAGGCTGAATCACCTTTCCCTGCTCATTAAGCAGATCTGTCAGGAGAGCTGTGCCATCGTTCCCCACGCGGAATGCCCCGTAGCGTGCCTGCGCGAAACGCTCGCCATGACCTTCCTGAAAGAAATAAGCGTTGGTGCCGACGGTCAGCGATCCGGAGTGTTGATGGTATTTCACCCGTAGCTGATTCGTCTGTAGCGGCTCACCCTGATCAAACCGGGCCTGAGTTGCATGACGCCGGGCATCGAGATCAACAATCAGGGTTCCGCTGGTGGGCAGGCAGGATGCTGACAGGGTCGCGCCGCAGGCCACCGCCTGTTGATACAGTGTCTGCTCCAGCGATCGGGTGAGGGCATAATTCAGGGCCATGTAATCACCCTGCATCAGGGATCGCGGGTCAACTGGCGCAAGGGGTAAAATCATGATCGCACCCTGTTTAAGCAACTGCTCTTTTTGCCAGATGCTGATATTAACGGTCACCAGCGCCAGCGCTATCACTGCGCCTGCCAGCCATCGGCTCTTATTACGCATTCTCACTCGCACCTCCGATTTGTGCGGGTAACACTTTTGTGACGCCCCACGCCAGCCCCAGCAAAACCAGACCGCCAGCCAGCAGTAACAGCGCTTTATGCAGCAGTAGCACTTCCAGGAAGTAATACCAGCCAATGACATAGAGCACCAGGAACCCGCCACTGACCACCAGCAATCCCGGACTTCCCAGATAACGCGCCATCAGAATTAACCATAAGCCCAGCCCGATACCTGGGGCATAAAGGGCGGCAGCCCCGCAGATAACGGCGGCGGGAAGGGTGATTATCGAAAACAGCGGCTGACCGCTTCTTTTCTGACTGAGCGCACTCAGCACTAAACCTGCCGCAATACCGGTGCCTGTCGCAGACTGAAGCATAGAAAACTGTGCAGAAGACCAGAAGAAATCCATGAGAACCGCCGCGTTTATTCCGGGGAAACTCAGCAGCATCAGACCCGTCGGGATGCCATACAGCAGCGGATGTACGGCGTCAGCATAGGATCCTGCCAGTAATTCCAGCTGATGGCTGACAATCCACAGCCACAAAAACATCACCGCTCCCACCAGCAGGGAAACAGCAACGCGGCCTGCCGTTGGCGACAGGTAGTGCAGGGAAAGTAAATAGCCTGCCAGCACCAGAAAAAAAGTCAGGGCAGTGATGGCCATAAAGCGGTAAGTGCGGTCAGGCATCGCCACCGCCATCGCTGTAAGAATCGGTAATGCGCACAGTGAGCTCAGCATTATAAAGCTGACGTCATTGCTCTGGATTTGTAACACAACGCCGAAAACCAGACCGCACGTCGCCGCAATGGCCCATGCCAGCCCGAGGTGATACTTACCGTCACGATCGCTACGTAACAGGCCGCGGGCAATCACGGCGAGGACCAGTGAAGGCAGGATAAGGGTGACAGCATTCTGGTCATCGAGCAGGTCGGTGGAATAGAGCACCAGCGCCATCAGTAACAGAGTAATGATCGCGGCGACCCAGCCTCCGACGCTCAGCGCCAGTCTCAGATACCAGGGCAGGTCCGACGCGTGACCACGTTGCTTAATCTCCCTGATCTGTGCGTCGCTCAGCAGGCCCTGCTGACGAAGGGCGTCTGTCAGTAAGGTCAGCCTGGCCGGAGCCAGATCGAGCGGTCCCTTTTCAGCCAGTTTGCGCTGCCACTTCAGCAGGATCGAAGCATTTGCCGCTACCCAGAAAATCATCAGGACGCCGGTCAGGTACAGGTCAGCCGTAACATAGGCCACCAGAAATAGCTGCATGATCAGCGCGCAGCCCACAACCGTCAGGCTGGCGATGCCCAGCGTCAGCATGCAGAGATCCACATGGCGATAACGGTACAGGTAATAGCCTGCCAGCAGGGTGACCACCCAGCCGCCCGTCACTAACGTAAAGTGGTTAGCACCGTGCCCGTCAGAGATATTTCCGGCCACGATGGTGGTCAATAGCAGCAGTAAAAATCCCGCCATGACGCGTGAGAACCAGCGGCTTGCCAGCCAGCTCTGAGGGTGATGCGTTATTGCCCGCCAGGCCAGAACTTCCCTGATAATCAGGCAGGCTGCCAGCAGCGCCAGATAGCCGTGCAGCACTGTCGTAGGGAGCCAGAAGAAGCTGTCCGATACGGCAAGGTCCAGCAGTGACGTCGGTAACGTGGCGGTGTAATAGAGCTGGAACGCCAGGTTAGCGACCAGCCAGCTGCAAAACCACAGGCTGTTTTGCCGGGCAATCAGCGCCAGCGGCAGAAGAACGTATAACCATGCCCGGAATAGCTCCCAGCTATCCGCACCCGTTTGATAAATCTGCCCGTAAAGCGCAAACAGCGCACCGAAACTTAATCCTGCTGCCAGCAATGCGCTGCGTGCCAGCGTGCTGTACCAGCGCCACCAGACCACTACCGCCAGCGCGACGATCAGCAGTTCGGCCAGGGTAAATTTCGCCATCTTCGGCATCCAGGCCCAGTTCCAGGCAATAAAAAACACCGACCCGGCAACCAGTGACAGTAATCCCAGAAAGCAAAGTACCGGGATAAGAAACTGACGCCACTGCGCATCTGAGGGTCTGATACCACAGAAAGCAAAGATGCGCTGGCAGGTCTCCGGGCTCAGGCTTCCTGTTTTGACCAGATGCCCGATTTGACGGCAAAGATATGCTGCCGTTCGTGATGGCATCCCGGTTATCTTATCGGCCGTAATCTCCCTCATATTTTCCCTGCCTCTGTTTGCGGTATGACTTTAATGATGACGTTAACCACGGTTCTTCCCTGTGATGGCGCTTTGATGAGCGGCAGATAATTTTGCTGAACAAATGTAAACATCTTTTCCGGGATATAACAGCGTAAATCAAAGACGGGGAGTGAACGCTGCGCGATCTGTCGCATTGTTATGATCGTGAGCATCGTTAACCAGAAGTACCTCCGTTTACTGATGTCCTGACACGGACCATTTTGTCTGAACAGACAGTTTCATCTCTCTTAATTAACGGGACAATAATCACTCTGTTAACCGCCAGTGTTTCCCGGTGATTTCATTTTTCTGTCATTTTTATTCTCTAGGCTCGTGTCTTTCCTTAACGGATATAAAAATATGAAAATAAAAGCGATTTCTCTGGTTATCGGTTGCGCACTCTCTTTATCAACATTAGCGGCACAGCCAAAGGTCGAACGCTACATCGTCAGTTTCCCCGAAGGAACGCGCGTGAGCTACAACGGTGCCTTCGCCAGCGCATTTCCTCAGGGTCTGCCGGTGGGTATCGGTTCCGGTTTGCTGTTTACCGGTAAGCAGGGGGATGCGCTGACCTTTGTTACCGTCACCGATCGCGGACCCAATGCCGACTCGCCTGATGTGGGTAAGAAAGAGGCAAAAATTTTCGTCACGCCGGACTTCGCCCCGCTGCTGATGAATATTCGGGTGCAGAACGGCAAAGCTGAGGCCACAGATGCCCGACCGCTGCATGACGATAAGGGCAACGTTAACGGATTGCCGTTACAGGATGGCGTCATCGGATCAACCAATGAGGTCGCGCTAAGCGATACGCTGAAAGCGCTGCAGGGGGATAACCGTGGTCTGGATACGGAAGGCATCACGCCGGATGGCAAGGGCGGATACTGGCTGTGCGATGAGTATGGCCCGTTCCTGATTAACGTTGATGAGCGCGGTAAAATCCTGGCGATTCACGGGCCGCAGGCCGCCGAAGGGGAGAAATCCATCGCGGGCGGTCTGCCGAACATACTCAAATGGCGTCAGCCAAACCGTGGCTTTGAGGGGATCACCCGCATGCCCGATGGGCGTATCATCGCCGCGGTACAGAGCACACTGGATATCGACGGTAAAAGTAAAAAGCAGGCGCGCTTTACCCGCCTGGTGAGTTTCGATCCGGCGACCGGGAAAACTGCCATGTATGGATATCCGATCGACAGCGAGGCTTACAGTAAAAACAGTGACGCAAAAATTGGCGATATCGTGGCGATCGACAATCAGCATATCCTGCTGATAGAGCAGGGCACCGACAAAAACGATGCGATGCGCAACCTTGTCTATAAGGTGGATCTCAGCCCCGCTACCGAGCTTTCAGCATATGATAAGCCAGGTGAATATCCCGAGTCTGACGACGAGAAAACGCTGCTGAAACGCGGCATAAAGTTCGCTGCTAAAAAGCTGGTGGTTGATTTACGTCAGCTGGGCTGGCAGCAGGAGAAAGCCGAAGGGCTGGCGCTGATCGACAATAAAACGCTCGCGGTCACTAATGACAATGACTTTGGCGTGAAAGCGGTGATGCAGAATCCGGTTGAAGGTAAGAAGCGTAAGGATTATCGGGTGACAGAGCAGGGGACGCTTACGGTGGATGACAAGCCGGTTGCCACGACGATCGGTCTGAAGCCGCTGAAGAAACCGGAGTCAGACAGTGAGTTGTGGATTATCACGCTGGCGGAATCGCTGAAATAAATGCTTTTCTGATTCGGGGCTTCACACCTTTAGCGCAGGTGATGAGACACGGCGTAATACATTTGCTCTTGCCCGTCGCGCATTGAGCCAAAGGGGAGAATCCTGAGTGGAAAAGTACAGGCGCTACCGGCCGCCGCTTCGCATTGGCGCGCATGTGGCAAGCTGGATGTCAGCTGAAGTGAGTTATTGAAAGCGGCTATGCCGGCAGAGGTCCGAAGGCGCGATATGAATCCACCAGTGAATCGAAAAGCGAGATATCAGAGCGACTTCTGGCAATAAGCTGGGCACCGGCAATGGCCGTAAAAATTGCACGTGCTCTGGATTCACTCTCCTCTGATTCGCACACCTTTGCCGCCACCAGAAGCCTGTTCAGCCATGCAATGTTGACATCAGCAAACTTCTGAATCTCTTCGCTCATCTCAGGGGGTAAGGTATCTTTTTCCGCACCCATAAAACTGCCCAGGCAGAGACGATTGTCGGCCTCCAGCGATCGTCGGAATATTTCAGGAAAGCGATGCAGGGCATCAATCGGAGAGGGACTTTCTGATTCGATTGTTTCCAGCGCGAGCGCACCGTCCTCCCAGTATCGTCTGGCAACCGCAATGCCCAGAGCGGCCTTACCTGGAAAATGGTAATAAATACTCGCCGCTTTAATACCCACTTCCTGGGCGAGGTCGCGGAAATTCAGACATTTGTAACCCTGGGACTGGGCAATTTTTTTGGCCGCCAACAAAATGGCTTCCCTGGCGTTGACGCTCATCTTGATGCCTTTGGTATTGGGATGATCTCTTAAACTGGGAACGCTAATTTACAGCAAACGCTTACCGGGTGACAGGCAGATTGTCAGTAAGCGCAGTGAGTTCAATGCGTCCAGGATGCTCAGGCAGATGTCGCTCCATTAAGATTCAGCAAGCGACATCGACAGCCGACGCTTTCCGGAAAACCGTGCTCACCGGGAAAGTCAGCAGATAACGATCCCGGTGTACCAGCATTTCCAGTAAGAGCGGATTACCGGGCTGGCGAATCCAGCTCAGGAATGCCGCTATTGCCATCGGCGTAGGCTGCCTGGAAAGCGGGACGTTTAGTCCAGCGCTGCCAGTACGCATCTAAGAACTCAAAACGCTCGTCCAGTGGGGTGGCATTGACCGGGAATTTCGAGAAAGCGATCGCGGTTGCCAGCGTAATGTCTGAGAAGGTAGGAGCATCGCCGCCGAGCAGCCATTCGCGACCGTCTGACAGATGACTATTGACCAGAGCGGCATGAGACAACGCTTCCTTACGGCAGTGTTCGCCCCAGGCCTCATTTTTGGTCAGTTCCAGCTTGAAGCCGAGCCCGGTGTGCAACACGTGGAATGCGGTAACGATGCGGTACAGGATATGCACCCACACCCGGTTATCCCACATATTATCCAGACCCTGTTCCAGCGCGGTCTCCCCCATAATCCTGCGCCCCGGATATTCCTGATCAAGATAACGAACGATAGCAGCCGTTTCGGAAATATAACTACCGTCAGCCAGTTGAAGGGTAGGCGTCTCGCCCCACGGGTTCATATTCAAATGACGCCAGCCACGCTGTTCTCCTCCAGGAGACATGTCATAGATGGTCTCGGCAAACTGATCAGCGATGCCCTTTTCATGCATGAACAGACGCAGGCGCTGTGGGTTCGGAAAGGCCGAAGGCGAGGTGAAAAGCTGAAGTTTAGCGGTCATGGTCGATCCTGTGGGTTGGTGGCTGAGTTGCCTAACAATCGTTAGGTAGATAAACCTTAGCTGCAAGATCGACCCACGTCAATGCCTACCTAACATTTGTTAGGTAAATATTCTGGCAGTCCATCTGGTCGGTGTGACATCTCAACGCAGGCTGAGCTGAAGGTGGGAAGAGGATGACGCAGGAGGGTTGAACGAATGCAGATGACGTGCGTGGAGCGATGCAAACAGGTATTCAGGTGCAGTGCTATTCCGCGAAGGCCATGGGGTGAGATGGTCGCAGTCAGGTCTGCCCCTGTAGCCGACGGGTGTCGGCATCTTAATGGGTTACGAAAACAGGCGGGCGCTACGAGCGGACGCTTAATAACACATCTGTTTTCAGTAAGAACGCCGGATTACCCTGATATTTATTATCAGTGCTATCCGGGTTTCTTTCATTCGGTTTACATTCCCAGACTGGCCAGCAGGTCGTCTACATCATCCTGACTGGCAGGGGTTTCTGATGGGGAGGCGGGTTTAGACGGCGCACTGGCCGTGCCATGTGAGCCGGTGTTATCACGGATAACCTGTATCAGCTGCTGCTCAGCCTGATTCAGCACGGCCATCATCGCCTGAACTATCTGTCCGGTGAGATCCTGAAAGCCCTGTGACATCATAATTGCGTGCAACTGCTGTTGTGTCAGACCCGTGATACGAGGGACCTCATCCAGCAAGGCCGCGGTATCCACAGCTAGTGCCTGAGCCTGTTCTTTGTCCGACGGATTCCCGGAAGCGGCATCCCAGCGTTGTGTGAGCTTCTCCGCTTTTTCGCCCAGTTCGGTTTGCAGAGGCTGCGTGATCTCTACGCTGTTGATGACGCCCTCTGCGGCTTCACGGGTCATTGTGACCACATAACCCAGCCTTTCACGGGCGTTCGGGATACTTCCCGCCACATCGGCAATGGTTTTATCAAGGCCCAGCTGTTGCAGACTGTCGCGAAGCTGCCGCAGGATGTAGCCAGCACGTGCCGTAATCTCGGTAATTTCCTGCTGCTTACTATGGGTGTCGAATGGTGACATAGATGCTGTTTCCTGCGTACGAAGTTTCGATACCTGAGGTTATCGGCAGCGTCCGGCGGTTTATTAAATTTCCTGTGATTTTTCCCTCAGAACAGACGTATCAGAATGTTAAGAAGACGCCTCGGCGCGGATGTTGTCAGGTCTGGAAAGGGAAAATGTGGCTGAATATCTGTGTTCACACCGCGGGCTGATATGCCTGGAGCATGATGCCAGCGGTTACGTTTGTTTTGATCGGGAAGCGGACTTCAGTTGTGGTTCTACAGCAGAGAACGTTACCGTCAGCAAAGTCACTTATTGAACAACAGGGGGCATGCCAGCTGCCGCCATTAATAAGGTGCTTTTGATAGCCGGTGCTCTGATTTAAAGCGGAAAGTGGCGTGTCAGGTAAATATTCATTGCTGCTGTGAACGGTATAGTATCTGTTGAGACAAACGGCGAGAGGTTGTAATCAAATGCTGACGTATATCACGATGGGTACAAATGACCTTCAGCGATCCGAGGACTTTTATGACGCTATTTTTAACGTCCTCGGCTATTCGCGACAGCCAGCCTGGACAGAGGGCTGGGCAATGTGGGGAGATGACAATAATCCGGATAAGGGGTTCAGCTTTTGTATTTGCCCTCCCTTTGATGGACATACCGCGACGGCTGGAAACGGAACCATGTTCGCATTCAGTGCAGATAACGCGGAGCTTGTCAGACGCTTTCATGCAGCCGGCCTTCTTGCGGGTGGAGAGAATGAAGGCGCTCCAGGCACACGAACCTTATACGGCCCCGACTTTTATGTTGCCTATCTGCGCGATCCTGACGGGCATAAGCTGGCATGCGTTTGTCGGGGTTATTCTCCTGAAGCGGATAACTACACAGTCGAAGAATAGTTACCCCATTTAATAAAATTTCACGATTTTCAGCGATGACAACTCAGCCGTGAACTCCAGCATTTACGGCGAAAAATCTCAATTAAGTTCACGGCTGGCGCAGTGCGATTCCGGCATAAAGCGGAGATACCAGCAGGGTGAAGTCTGCTGAAGGATAAAAGGGGACATGACATCCTGCAATGAACTCATTCCTTATCGTTCTGACTCAGCCTGGGCCAGACGTAAATGATGTGCTATAAAGTTTGCTTTGAGCGCGCTGTAGCGATGAGCATCGTTCCTGCTGAGTCGTGCTGCCGAGTGTTTCAGCTCAGCATACATCCCTGCGATGTGAGTGTTTTTTCGTAAGTAATCGCGGAAAACAAGATGTCTGGGTACCTGCATATCGCCACTAGCAAATGCATGCACCTGATGACTTCGCTGTTCGCCACCCTTAATGAAATATCTGCGCCCTGACATCCCATTCTCACCGCGGATAACATAACCGGCGTGGGCCATTGCACTATTGTATCTATCCAGTTCATGGATGTCGGAGACTTCCAGCAATATGTCGATAATGGGTTTTGCTGAGAGACCAGTCACGGATGTGCTGCCAATGTGATGGATATCTTTAGCCACACCACCGAGCAGTGTCTTTATCAGTAACCTTTCCGTTTCAAACATCTCAGGCCATTTATCATCGTATGGCACAACTATAACCGTCCGCATAAACACATCTCCTCAGCCCTGAGTATGCAGCTCACCCGTGAACCTCTGTGCCTGCCGCTGGCGTTCCCTGGTGAAAAAACAGCATCCACTGGTTTTCATCTGAACAAATCCAGTAAGAGGAACGTAATGAAGGATGGCTGCCATCAGCGCAAAACGTCCGATAGTGAAGCAGCGCGCTACCGCAGCCCATCTCCGTGAGCCGGAAATCGCTGCTGAGAATAAAGGGTGCATCCTTCTCACTCAGCAGCGCCGTAATGGTCTCTGATCGGTTGACCATTACACCTGATCGGGTGATTTCCCGGAACGCAGGATGAAGAATCAGCTCAAGCCACTCCCGATCGTTTCGCCTGTCACCATGAAGGCTGCACTCAAGTAATCTGAGCTTTTCCAGGAGCATTCTGCTTATCCTCAAATGATCATGGCGGACGTCTGAATGACTACAACAGTACGCCTGCATCTTAACTGCCGATGCAGGCAATTTCTGATGTACATAGTGTCTGCAAAGAGCGAACATCGGGTACGATTATAAGCATTGTGTGAGAATTAACTGGAAGCAGATCAATCTCACCAGGTTAAGTTAAACAACATAGTAGTGGAAACCTAAACAGGATGTCATTTCATTGAATGTATGAGTCGTTTTCCGAATCTCGTCTCATAAGATATTCGTCATGAAAATACCCTTAGCGTAAAGCGCAGCAGTATCAGTGGCCCAGTTAGTGAAACCGTACGACAGATAGAGTGCATACGCGGCATGATTCGTTGTGACGACGGAAAGCTTTATAGTTCTTACTGAGCTTGCAGCTTTCTGCGCAGCCTCCATTAGCCCTGATGATAGTCCCGAGCCCCTCATCCCGGCACGGACATACATTCCCCAGATAGTAGCGACATGATTTAGCTTTGATGAGGTACTCAAGCTCAAACCAATCAGGACCTGTATGGTGTTGTGAAGGTCAAATCCACCGAAAACATAATTGGTTCGCAATTTTTTCAGCAAAGAATGGTGCTGGCTTCTGGCTCCGGTCTTCGTAGGACGCGCCAAAAGCGTCCGGATGAAGGAGCAATGCTTCCAGTCTAACTATTCTGAAATCTTCTGGATCGCTCTCATTAATTCGACGCACCGTAAATGCTTTCACTTAAGGCTCTCTCCGGTCTTAAATTTTCACTTCCACTAGATAGCTCAATTTCACAAGAATTTTGCACCATGTTTTTATAAATACCACGTCATTAATGTCCGCTAAGAGCGAGAAGCGGACTTCGTTGTCTGGGGTGTAATCAGGGAGAATAATGCAGCCCTCAACAACCGTACGCCTATCTGAGACCGTGTGTGAGAGCTTCCGAAGACTCAGGCCTTATCAAACCGCTTAATTCGTAAAAATTCTTATCAATAGTTACTCATTAATGGGGAAAAGAAAATCATAACGGCACGCATTATTTGACGATAAGTGCGTTGTTTTTCAGGATAAGACCCTAATAACTATACGGCGATTAAACAACATTAAATTTACTTAATACTTTCACTAATCTTTACTATTGATGAGCATTCTACCCCTTTCCTCAGTGTTACAAAGTTGTTGTTCCCTAAGCTTTGAGCCCGTTTATAACTTCAGAGCGGTAACAAAAAGCCGTATAAAAAAATATTCTGAGGAGGGATGGATATGAAATCACTGACAAGACGACACTTTATGGCTTTTGCGGCAGGTGGCACTGTCGCGCTTGCAGCTGGTCAGGCCATGGCACATGACAACAGCGTAAAGACGTTTCCGGCAGGGACCGAAGGTGGGGGACGGGATCCCGGCCCCCATGATCCTACCCGTGAGGCAGAAAATCCGGACATTTTAAATCCACCCGACACAGACAGCGGAACGCTGCCAAATCTTCGCTTTTCTTTTAGTGATGCACATGTTCGCAAAGGAAGCGGTGGCTGGACGCGTCAGGTGACACAGCGGGAGTTGGGCATCTCTACCACAATCGCGGGTGTGGACATGCGTCTCAATGCCGGAGGTATCCGTGAACTGCACTGGCATAAAGAGGGGGAGTGGGCTTATATGACTTACGGCAATGCGCGGGTTACCGCTTTTGACGCCAGCGGAGGGTGGTTTGTAGATGATATCGCTGCAGGTGATCTATGGTATTTTCCACCCGGTATTCCCCACTCGATTCAGGGGCTCGGTCCCGATGGCTGTGAATTTTTACTGGCTTTTGACGACGGAAATTTTGATGAGGACAGCACTTTTCTGCTGTCAGACTGGTTCAGGCATGTTCCCCCGGACATTCTCGCCAAAAATTTCAAAGTACCGGTATCTTCATTTTCGCACCTGCCCTCGCCTGATGATGAGTACATTTTTGCTGGCAAGATTCCGGGCAGCCTGGAATCAGACAGCATTAAAGGCGCGGCGAAGTCGAAAACCCGCTTTACACACAGGATGCTGGCACAAGAGCCTGTACGCGCACCGGGAGGAACCGTCAGGATCACAGATTCGTCCAATTTTCCGGTTTCAAAAACGATTGCCGCCGCACTGGTGGAAATTGAGCCGGGCGGACTGCGGGAGCTGCACTGGCACCCTAACAATGATGAATGGCAGTATTACCTTAAAGGTGAGGGGCGGATGGGGGTCTTTGCATCATCCGGTCAGGCAAGGACTTTCGACTACCGCGCCGGAGATGTGGGATATGTTCCTTTTGCTATGGGACATTACATCGAAAACACCGGTAAGGGGCCACTACGTTTTCTTGAGCTTTTCAAAAGTGATCATTATGCCGATATTTCACTTAACCAGTGGCTGGCCAGTACACCTCCTGATCTTGTCCGGCAACACCTTCATCTGGATGACGAGTTTATGAACATGCTTTCCCTTAAAAAGGACCCGGTAGTGAAGTAACCGGGCCAGTCTGAAGCAATCAAAAAAGACGCTGACATGTCCATATTTAAACTAAAGTGTCCGCTTCTGGCACAAAGCGGATATACGTGCTGCAAGCTCCGCTGTGAGCGAAAAGCGGAACTCTGTATTTACCCTCACCACGGGCTTATTACAAAGCTGCACCAGGGTTGATTAACCAGGAGCAGGACATTGGATAGACATCTCAGACGCCAAATAGAATGAAAGCCCGTCGCTATAAAAGGTGACGGGCTTGATTAATAGTAGATATTATTTTTGGGGCTTAAATCAAAACGCCGCCGTCAATGATGATTTCTGAACCAACAGTCCAGGCAGACTCATCAGAGGCGAAGTAAAGCACTGCTTGCGCTACTTCCTGAGGCTTACCAAAACGACCTGCAGGAATGGTTGCAACGATATCTTTCATTACCTGATCATGATATTCGACCGGTATCCCCGCCTTATCGTAAAGCGGTGTGTCAACAGGGCCAGGGCTCACTGCGTTGATACGGACCCCACGGGAAAGCAGCTCATTAGAAAGTGTTTTCGACATGTTCAGTAATGCTGCTTTCGTTGAGCCATACACAGAAGAATTCACGGGGCCTGTGTGAGCATTTACTGATGTATTAAAGACCACCGATGCAGAGCTGGCGAAGACGGGCAGCAGAGCCTGCATCAGGAAGTAAGGGCCTTTGACGTTGATATCATAAATGCGGTCAAACAGCTCCTCTGTCCATAGTTCAATTGGCATATACATCGATATGCCTGCATTCAGGAAAGCGATATCAAGCTCACCAAAGTGTTCCTTTACCGCCTGAGCCAGCGCTTTTTGTGCGGTTACATCAGCGGAATCAGCGCTTACTACTAACACTTCATTACCCAGTTCTGCTTTTGTCTTTGCAATTGAATCCGGGTTTACCCCGGTAACAATAACGCGGGCACCTTCTGCAATAAACAGCTTCGCTGTTTCAAGACCAATACCACTAGTTCCGCCTGTGATCAGTGCGCGCTTACCCTTTAATCTGGACATCTTAAAATCTCCTGCTGGATTTAACGACGGATCAGAGAATGACCGACAGGGAAAAAATATATGCTCATGCAAACTGAGTGATAAGATTGTATATTTGAATATATTTCATGCTTTAAAAGCATAGATGGGCAACAAAATGGATAAACTACTTTTGATGACATGTTTTGTCCGTACTGTTGAAAGAGGCAGCTTTTCCGCTGCTGGCAGGGATTTAGGTTTAGGGCAACCGAACATCAGTCGTCATGTAGCAAACCTCGAAGAACATCTGCAGACCAGATTACTTCACAGATCGACCCGCAAGCTCTCATTAACGCCTGAAGGAGAACGTTATTATCTGGAAGCAAGGCGAATTCTTGAAGCCGTCGAAGAGTCAGATTCTTCTTTCAGAGAAAATGTCAGTCCAACAGGGCTGTTACGCGTTGCCTGCCCTACAGCACTGGCTCATACATTCTTAGTCCCGCACATCCCGGTTTTTTTAGAACGCTACCCTGAGCTGGAACTTGACCTGCAGATTAATGACCGCTATATCAATCTTGTTGATGAAGGGGCTGAACTGGCTATACGCATTGGCCACCTGGAGGACAGTGCTATGCGTGCCCGCAGGCTTGGGATGTTTGTGCGAGTCTGTGTTGCCAGTAACAAATACCTGGCTAAACACGGAACCCCTGATACACCAGAAGATTTAAAAAAACATGATTGTTTGATTTATACCCTGCTGACGACAGGAGCCACCTGGAGATTTCAGGATATCAGTGTTCCTGTTTCTGGCCGGCTCAGGGTCAATTCACCTGAAGCAATACAGAAATTTGTCAATGCAGGGACTGGGATCGCACAGGGTCCGGAATGGTTGTTCAAAGAGGGACTGGAAAATGGCGAATTACAGTTATTGCTGACTGATTACACTGCTTCGCCCGTTCCCATCCAGGCCGTTTATGTTGCCAATCGACTTTTGCCAAAACGGGCGACTGTATTCATGGATTTTGTAGCTGAAATTTTTGAAAAAAATCCCGCCTTCAAGGCTTACAATTCGGTGAAATGAAACTGAGATACCTGAGATAACTTAACCCTCAGTAAAATTCAGTCATTCTCAGGAGGTTTCTCTTAACCTCAAAATCGCCTGGGAAGAGCGCGATGGCACGCGGTTTAACTATGCTCAGGCAGTTCCCAGCGTCCGCTCCTGGCACACAGCAGATTACATGCAGTCAGGCGTCCGCTATGAGCGAGGAGCTGACGTTATAAAAGGGTTTTTAGAGAAGATAGCCCGCTGATTAGCGGACTTAATGCCATTATTTTTTTAACATGTAAATGTATGAACTGGCGGTTTCCCCATCACTCATAGTAACCTTAACAGGCACGCGCTCATATTGACTACCTTCAAATTCATCAAGTACATCCCAGTGATGCTGCAGATTATCTGACGTAAAAAGGAATCCTTGCACGCGATTGCCTGAGTTATCCAGAATAATACCGGGATAGCCCATTTCGGCTGCCCAACCTTCATTGATGAGGGAGCCTGCGACATGCCCTTCGCGCCATGTACCACCTATCTTTTCGAGAATATGAGCGTTAGGACGGCCTGGCCCCAGCGTTCCATAAACAAACAGACTTTCCATGCATCCTCCTGTTGAAAAACAATAATCAGAATATCTCACTATAAATTTTTTTTTCCACAGTTAATGCGAGGCAAATTCATAAATGTCCGCCTCTGGCACAGGGCTGCTGTTGCAGCCCCCACAAATTAAACTTCAATAGACTCAGATATCTCCAGTGCATCATCCACTTCATACCGAGATAACGGACTGTACTTTCGAGTTTTTTGTGACCAAACTGTAGCTGGATCACTCAAAGATTCTTCGTTTTTTTATAGATCAGATATGGCTTGGTTCTTCGCATAGAATGCCTACTGTACAGAGTCCCGTTGAGACCCAGCGTATCAATCCATCCATGAAAAATACGGTTATATTGCCTGGCTGAGATATGCCGTGAAGAACCAATGCGGGACTGGAACAGATAGTCGCTATTACGCAGATGAGCCATTTTGATCCATGCTGCTACAGCCTCTCTTGTTCCCTTAGTCAGTTCAAACTGAACGGGGCTTCCCGTTTTTTTGCTGCAGCACTGTCGCTCGGCCCGAAACAGAGTGCCCACAGGCCACATCAGAAACTTTTAGCTTAATCAGATTACTGTCCCGAAGTGTACTGTCCAGAGCCATGTTAAGCAGAGCTAAATCGCGCACTTTTACTTACAGCTCAAGTCTGATACGGATTTCCCAGATATGAGAGATCTGAAGAAGCCGTTTCTGGCCAATAATACCGTCCTTATTCCAGCGGGGATGTTGTCATGCTCAATCTCCTTTGGGTTAGGAGATGTGATTATGGTTGTTTCATATGAGCGAACAGCGCACATAAGAGTGATATGTCGGGAAGCATTGAAATGAAAATCAAAAAACGGATGCCATTTCCAGTGAGAGAAAACAATTGCCAGACCTGCAATCAGCCAATGAGTAAAATACCAGACACATTGAATTTAGACTGTGGCGGAGATTGTTTAAGTTGCATGGCCTGGCATGGTGATCCAGACGCAATAAAGGTGGTTGAGAGACTTACTGGCGAAAAAGTTGATGTCTGTGGAAATCGATAACGTTCATGTGAGATTGAAGGTCGCTATGAGCAAGAAGCGGACGTAAAGGCATTTCCGTTCAGGCGATTATGCTGCAAGCTATCTACTCAGCATCATTATTTGAAGGATGACGTTTTTGTCATCATCTGCTTCTGGCCTGACGAATATTATTTGAAAAGGATACTGGCATGATAACAGTAGAGAAATCAGATCCACTTTCTCCAGACTCTCGTCACTTAATCGACAAATTGTCAGCAGAACTCGCCTCTATTACCGGCAATAGTGGCAAAAGCAACTTCACAACAGACTCAATAAATGAGAACAGAGCTTTGTGGGCACTGGCACGGGACAGCAGGGGAAAAGCGATAGGATGCGGAGCTGTTCGACCGTTAACTGAAAATATAGCTGAACTTAAAAGGATGTTTTCGGACCGTAGCTTTCCCGGTATTGGTAACGCCTTGCTTACCTTCCTGGAAGCAACCGCGAAGAGCATGGGATATAACGAACTCTGGCTTGAAACGCGCCATGTTAACCGTAAGGCTGTAAATTTCTATGAGAAAAACGGATACATACGCATAGAAAATTACGGACCATACGTAGGTCGGAAAGAGGCGGTCTGTTTTGCGAAGTCCTTGTAAGGCTGACATAAATTTGTTCAACCTAAGCTCGGCATGCTCCTTGCAGCTTTTAGACCGCGTATCAAAGTCTGCTTCTGGCACAAAGCGGACACAGCACTCATGTCAGTATTCTATGTTATCGTCTCTGGAATCAGTACTGGCCGTAGCTGAATCAAAGGCCTTATGGCCCAGCATGACCCAGACAGTAATCGCACAAACAAACGTTAGTGCAGCCAGGACCTGAAATAGCAATGAATATGCATTGTCATAACTGACCTGGACTACCTCACGCGGCACGCCGGCTAGAAGGGTGATGGCCTGCTGAATATTACCGCCTCCCAGCCAGGATGATGCAAGGTGAATCTCCTGTGGCGAAAAACCATGCACGGTTTTGTTAAGGTTCAGATCGTTCATCTCAGTGAGAAACGCGGATACTATCGCAAGAGCAATACCCTCTCCTGCAACACGAACGGTGTTGAACAGGCCCGCCGCCATACCTGCCTTTTCAACCGGAACGGAAGAAATGGCCAGTCCATCCATCAGTCCCCACGGTAATCCCGCTCCAGCCCCCGTTATCAGCATCGGGATGAGAAGAAGAGTTGTGCTGTTACCGCGTAACGCGGGACTGAGGAAAAGTAACCCGGCAGAGGCGAGCATCAGCCCTGAGGCTGATAATACTGCCGGCGAAAACCAGCGCGTCAGCAGGGCTGCGAAGTAAGGAACGACCAGCATTGGAGACGTGAGTGCCATAAGATAAATCGCGCTCTGAGACTCGCTAAATCCACTCCCGCCTATAAAATGCAGCGGAATAATGATTAACAGAACAACGTAGCAATAGCAGGTGGCTAACGGCAGCAGCAAGACCCCGACAAAGCGCGGACTTCGGAGCAGGTGAATATCCAGGACAGGATTGCTCACGCGCAGGCATCGCACGATAAACCCGCTGAAGAGCAGTACAGAGCTGAGTAATAAAGCGAGTGTGAGAAGTGATAAAAACCCTTGTGTGGGCAGCAGCATAACCGCCGTGGTAAACACCATCAGCGCCGCCGTAAACAACGCCAGACCTGTTTTATCTGAAGGGGACAGACTGCTCTGCTGTGACAGAGGCAAAAACATCATACCGGCGAGCAGCACGCATCCTGAAAGTACAGCAAACAGAATATAGACCCAGCGCCAGGTGAGCGCATCCGTAACGAGCCCAACCGCCAGGGGGCCGAATGCCAGGCCAGCGCCAAAGACGGTGCCCAGCAGGCCGAACATGCGGGTCCGGGCAGCGCCGGTATAGAGCCTGGCCAGCAGAGCGCTTCCGCTGGCCAGTAACATGGCCGCTGCCAGTCCCTGCACACACCTGAGAATACCTGACATCATCAGGTTATTCGTGAGGACGGTGAAAATACTGCTGAGACAGAACAGCACTGCGCCGGCGATAAAAACCGGTTTTCTCCCGATGGCATCTGCCGCTATGCCTGCTGTCAGTAGAAAACTGCCGAACGTCAGCATAAATCCATTCGTAAGCCATGACAGCTCGCCGGGTGAGCCACCCAGCATGCGCTGTATGGCTGGCGTTGTTACCACGCCGCCGGTAAAACTTAACGGCAGAAGCGTAGCCGCCATAAAAATGGTAAGGGCTGCTGCGGTTCTTTGGGTGCGACAGAACGTGCTGGCTGCAAATGTCATGATGTGACCTTAATTATCCGGACAGCTGATGAATGAAAACTGCTGTGATGTTATTGCGGACAAAAGCGCAGATAAATAGACTGCAGCTACCTTCTGAGCAGACATAAAGTTAATAATTAATGGACAGCCTGACTTCTCTTACCTCCTTTGTACGGACAGCTGAAACGCTGAGTTTTGTGGAGGCTGCAAGACTGCTGGGTATTTCAGCGTCAGCGGTCGGTAAAAACGTTGCCAGACTTGAACATAAACTGGGCGTACGGCTTCTTAATCGCAGCACAAGAAAGGTAAGTCTGACCCCGGAAGGGGCGGCACTACTGGTCAGGTGTAAGCATATTCTTGAGCAGCTTCATGAGGCCGAATCAGAGCTGACGAACAGTGCTGCTGAACCCGTGGGAAAACTTCGGGTTTCCCTGCCCGTAGTAGGCTACAGGCTTCTGCTTCCCGCTCTTTCCGCATTTAACCGACGTTACCCGCAGGTCGAAATGGACCTGGATTTCAGCGACCGTCTGGTGAATATCATTGATGAAGGGTTCGATGTGGCAATACGCAGCGGCGAGCTGGCTGACTCCAGACTGACCGCCAGAAGGCTGGGTGAATTCAGCTTCACTCTCTGCGCCAGTCCAGGCTATCTGGAGGAAAAAGGCGTGCCGGCGTCACCTTCGGAGCTGGCGGCGCACAGGTGCATTGTTTTTCGATTACCCTCAACAGGTATGCTGCAGCCCTGGGAACTGAACGGTCTCCGCCCCGGGGTTGCGCTAAGCGCTGCGTCGGTTCTGACGGTGAATAATATTGAAGCTGCCATTGGCCTGAGCCTGGCGGGTACGGGCATTAGCTATCTGCCCGACTTTATAGTCCGCGAAGCGCTGGCAGGAGGACAGCTCAAAGAAGTGATGAAAGGGTACTGTACAAAGCAGGGGCATTTCTCCGCCGTGTGGCCATCAGGCCGCTACCTCTCACCCCGAGTCCGCTGCTTTATCGACTTTATTGCTGAGTCGGGTTTATCTGTGTAGGCCGCTCACGTGATGCAGACTATCGGGTTAATAGTCACTTCAGGTGCGAAAATGAGTTTTTATATGTCTGCTTTGGCATAGAACGGACTGACGGCAGGCGAATGTCCGCTATGAGCGAGAAGCGGACGTTTGATACATCACGATTACCTGTTTTGCTTGGCTGAACATTACGATTTTGCGAAATGTCTGGACTGGCAATTTCAAAGAGTGCCAATTAATATCCAGAATCTATGGATGTGAACATTTTTGGCTTTTTGCCAGCATTACTCCCTGTTGCACTGTCCCCGGGAGCAAGTTTCACCCTTGTTATGAACAGTGCTCTGGCAGAAGGCCATAAAGGCCTGTTCAGGACTCTCGCTGGAACAGCTCTGGGTATATATACCCATGCTTTTTTTATAGGGTTCGGTATCACGGCTGTGCTCATCTCGTCGCCAGCAGCGTTTACTGTGCTTAAAGTTGCCGGAACTGCCTGGCTGCTTTGGTTAGGTGCTGTACTCAACCGTAGTGGGATAATGGTAAGTTCAGGCGGGTCTACTGATGCAAAGCATTACGTGACTTTAAAAGAAGCCTGGCTGGCTAATCTTCTGAACCCTAAAGCCATACTTTTTTATCTGACAGTGGTTTCACAATTCGCAGGTGTTAAAGGCGGCGTTTGCAACTACCTGATGCTGGCATCCGTTCATATAGCAGTTATGAGCGTCTGGCTTTACGCGCTCGCTCAAACGCTGGTATTCTCATCGAAAAAAATTAATCCATCGACGCTCAAAAAATACGTTAATATTTCCGGCGGTGTGTTGCTCATTGTTTTTTCTCTGCATAATCTCATCCATTAATTCTTCGGCTATAAATTTAATGATCGCTACTGCATTGTTGGCAACTGAGTCCGGCACTGTCTGCTTTGAGCGGTAATCGTATACCTTCAGTTTGCCTGCGGCAGAACACCTTTGCTCAAGTCAAAAATGAACTGGCATGTACAATAGTCATGCTGTGTGTACGGTTACAGCAGACAGGCCTTATCGAGCGAGCCTTGCTCAGGAAATCTTTTTTTCATCAATATTAAGGTATTTCAGGTTCTCCTCAGGAAGCTGAGGTATATGGCGATTAAGCCAGTTCAGCAGTATTTCAACATTCTGCTTTACGGGAGAATTTTCCGGCCACACCAGATAATATCCGTCACCGGTTGCCACCGCCTCCGTGAAAGGAAGTGCTAGCAGACCACTTTTTAATGCCTCGCTGCTCAAAAGCAGGTCACCAACAGAGACGCCATGTCCGCTCAGGGCGGCAAGGTTTCCCTGCTCCAGCGTATCAAATACTTTTTCGCTACTGATGCTGAGCCCCTTGAAACGCCCGGTTCTCTGCAGCCACCTCCGCATGTCACGACGGTCCGGGGAGGGATGGATAAGGTCACAGTCAGGAAGAAACTTCCTTGCGCTGACGAGCATCGCAGGAGAACAGACCGGTATCAGCCACTCGCTGAAAAGCAGCCTGCTCTCTGTACTCTCCCCAAAATGACCGTTGCCGAGCAGAATTGCACAGTCGTAAGGTTCGCGGCTGAAGTCCACCTCGTCCATATCCATCCAGACACTGGTTATCTCGATTCCGGGAGTGGTGTGGTTTTCACGGAAATTGTTGAGCACGTCCAGAAGCCATCTCATGCTAAGCGTAGAGGGAGCTTTGAGACGCAAAAACTGACTGTGACTTCTGAAGGCATTACAGGCCCGCTCTATGCCCATGAACCCCTCGGTAGGCTGACCGGCCAGGGTACGACCCGCCTCGCTCACTCTTACGCGCGGCCCGTTTCGCCTGAAAAGTTCACAGTCAAACCACGCCTCAAGTGTTCGGATGTACCGGCTAAGGGTCGATTAAATTACAATAATCGTTATATAATCCTCAATACAACGATAAGTGGCTGTGCCTGCCCCGTCGACAGTGTTCTGGAAACTTCATGTTTATTAAACGTCCGACCCTGGTGAAAACAACGTTCACCAGTGCAATGTTATTGTCTGCTTTTCCTGTGTATGCCGCGAACGAACAACCAGCCATGACCGTTAACGCTCTGTCATCCGACGCACCTGCCGAAACCGATAAGAAAGCAACCCTGGGGAACCTGGGTGCCCAGGAAGTTCGTAACACCCCGTGGTCAGTTCAGACCATTCCCCCCCAGCTTATGAAACGGCAGCAATTTAAAAGTGTGAGCGATCTCTACCGCTACCTGCCTTCCGTTCAGGGAGAGGGGGCTCGTCCTCAGACACGTGGTATGCAGGGAAGCGTTGTTCAGAACAGTATGATTGATGGGCTCAATGTCGTGTCGACCACGGACTATGCAGCCGAACAGTTTGACCATATTGAAGTGCTCAATGGCCTTGCTGGCGCGTTATATGGCCCGGCCAATCCGGCGGGCTTATTCAATTTTGTCAGCAAGCGCGCCAGTGACACACCTCAGAGAAGCTTCACCCTGGGGGCCGGTACAGGCCCGACTCATCAGGTCGCGGGTGATTTCAGTGGTCCGGTGGATGCAAATGACCGGCTACGTTACCGGCTGAATATGCTGGATGATGAGGGCAATGGCTATGTCAGCGGCAGTAAGAAGCGGCGTCAGCTTTTCAGTCTGGGACTGGATGCGACCCTGAGCGACCAGACTGTGCTTGAAACTAATTTCAGCTATTACCATTTTTATGAAAAGGGTCTGCCGGGGAAATTTGCGCTGGGTAAAGGCTTAACATTTCCCGCATCGCCAGACCCGAAAACAGCACACCTGGGGCAATCCTACGCGGGAAATGATAACCACACGCTGACTGCCGGTGTCCATCTGAAGCATGATTTTGATGGCAACTGGCTCGGTGAAGTCGGCGTGCTGCGTCAGATCGCCGATCGCGAATCGACTGCTGTGACTAATACGTTTACCAGTAACCGTGGCGATTACACGACCACGACGTCATCAGCGACAGCCAGCCGCTTCACGATTAACAGTTACATGGCTGACTTAAATGGTGAGGTTGATACTGGTCGTATTCATCATCAGATAGCCACCGGCGTGCGGGGCTTTGTCTGGAAAAATTACAACCCGCGAAATGGTGGCACTTTAACATTGGGCAGCGCTTCGCTGGACAATTCACAGGCGTTCAATGAGCCTGATTATCCTGATTTCACCCATCGCTACCATTCTGCAACAGCCACCCAGCACGCTTTTCTGCTGAGCGATACCCTTCAGTTTTCTCCACAATGGAGCGTACTGTTAGCGGGCAGCGAAAGCCTGCTCAGCTCATCCAGCTATGCCAGAACGGGCCGCCGAAGCAGTAACGCCTCAGACAGTGGCTTTAGCAGCTCTGCCAGCGTGATCTACAAACCAGTCGATCCGCTGACGCTTTACGTGACCTACGCCGACAGCCTGCAGCAGGGCGACACCGCACCCGCTACCGCCAGTAACGCCGGAACAATTCTGGCTCCATACCGGAGTCGCCAGATCGAGACGGGCAGCAAACTGGCTATTGATAAGCTGCTGCTTACTGCCGCGCTGTTTGAGATTAAACGTCCATTCGCTTATACCAACGCCAGCGGAGATTACGGGGTGGATGGTGAGCAGCGTAACCGCGGCGTAGAACTGTTAGCCGATGGGGATGTCACCGATCGTCTGCACCTGTTTGGCGGCATGACCTGGCTGGATCCCCGCCTGGTGAAAACGGTCAGCAGTCAGACTGCTGATAAACAGATCGTGGGTCTGCCACGTTACACGGCCAGCCTGTTCGCGGCCTATGACTTACCGATGTTCAGCGGCACGGATATTCACGGTGGCATTCACTATGTGGGACAGCGCACTACTGATAATCAAAATCAGGGCTGGGTAAGCAGTTACACAACACTGGATATGGGGGCGGCATATCAGACCCGTCTGTTTGAGACCGCTACAACCTTTCGTCTTGATGTTACCAACCTCACGAATCGGCACTACTGGACCAATATAGTGCCGGGCGGTCTGAACGGCTACAGCGGTGCCGGTTATGCCAGCGCCTCTCTGGGGGAACCGCGCATGGTGCAGGTTTCCATGCAACTTAGTTTCTGATGGGGTAGTCAAAAATGAAAAGCCTGCAATGGGTAATACCGCTGCTGATAGTCAGTGCCCTGGCGTCGGCTCAGACAGTGACTGACGACAGTGGAAACCGTGTAGAGATAAATAAACCTGCCCGGAACATTGCCGATGCCTGGTTTGCCCATCACTCTCTGCTCATGACGCTGGGTGCCGGCGATCGCATCGTGGCAACTGTAAACCATCCTGCAGATCGACCATGGATGTTTAAAGTGCAGCCATCGTTAAACCGGGCGCTGCAGGCACATGGCAGGACCTTTAACAGTGAAGCGCTGGTAGCGCGAAAAGTTGATACTGTTTTCGTTCCCGCCAGCGACCCTGATGCAGGCTCCTATCGTCAGGCTGGTCTTCCCGTGCTGGCAATGAATTTTGATGATTTTGACTCAATGAAACGCTCGCTCATCACCACGGCTCAGGTGGTCGGCACGCCAGCCGCGGCAGCCCGCGCGCAGGCATACAATCACTATCTGGATAATCAAATTGCAGATATTCAGGCTAAAACGGCGGCACTCACGGACATACAGCGTCCGCGAGTACTGCATATCCAGTCGTTGCATCCGCTGAAAGTGGATGGCCGCAATACCCTGATTGACACCTGGATCCGTCTCGCCGGCGGTCGGAACGTAGCGGCATCTGTTAATGGCAACATGCGGCCTGTTTCTCCGGAGGAAGTCATTCGCTGGAACCCGGATGTGATTATCATCGGAGCCGGAGCGGGAACACTGGCAGACTCAGAATTCGGGACGCTGTTTGCCAGCGTAAAAGCCGTGAAGCAGCGCCAGGTCTGGCAGAATCCATCAGGTGTATTTCCATGGGATCGTTATGGTACTGAGGTCGCACTGCAGATCCAGTGGGCGGCAAAAAAGCTGCATCCGGCGCTATTCTCAAAGCGGGATCTGCGCAAAGCCACACAGGAATTTTACCGGACATTTTACGATTATCCGCTCAGCGCAAATGATGCGCAGCGTATCCTGCAGGCTTTGCCTCCTGAATAAGGCAGACAGTTATCAAAGCCAGTGCCAGTAGATTTGTCATCTTCGTAATTGATAAATGACACCTGTTTTTACTCAAGCCACATCGAAACCTGTCAGGAGGATAAGCATTACTCCTGACAAATATCAGCCGTGTGTACAGGACTTGCTGCTTTAAGCGAGAAGCGAACAATCAAAATTGATACTATTTTATTGCAGGCGCTGTGATGAGAACTTGAATAGTGTATAAAAACAGCGTGTTATTTCACATGAGGGAAGAGAATGATCACTTGTCACGTCAGATATGTTATTGATCCATATCAATTAAGCGATTTCGAGAATTATGCTTTAAACTGGATGGAAATTGTGGAATCTATGGGTGGCATCCATCATGGGTATTTCCTTCCATCGGAAGGTGCAAATAACATAGCCTACTGTTTGTTTAGCTTTGATAGTCTGGCGCAGTATGAAGAATACAGAGTAGCCATTTTAAGTAAGGCTGAATGTGTCAAACTTTTCGATGAAGCTAACCAAAAAAAGTTCATCCTTAGCTACGAACGCAGTTTCATGAAGCCGTTGCTATCTGATAAACAGCATTAACCTGTTATAAGATGCTGTGAAATAAATAGACGAGTTAAGCCAGGTGAAACTGCTCTACTCAAATAATATCCGTTTCTGGCACTATGCGGACATGCGTATGGCGTAAGGTCATTGATGAGAGATGAGCAGATATCAAAATGATAGCGGCAAGCAAATTCAGCCAAATTAAACGTAACGTAACAGCCCAGCCAGGAATTCCTGGCATGGTCAGCAGACAGGAGTAAACAAAAGGTTTTAAAGGTAAAAAAAACCGCCGTTAAGGCGGTTCAAAGAGGATTTCGTGACTTTTTCTTTTATGGTAATCGAGCGGAGCCGCCGCCGATTGGCCTTAATGATAAAAGGCTTCAACAGGACAACAAGCGTAAGCGGGGATTTTATTTTTTCGGCAGACAGTGTTGGATTTTGAGGCACCCAAGCAAAACCATCTCAGCGTCCGGGTACACCGAAGCGATATTTGACCTATCCCGTATATCAGCTCTGCCAGACAGAAAGAGCGCCCACCGCTGACGGCTATGCATGTTCAAAAAAAGAAGTAGAATGTTTGCCCGATAAAATAATGGGTGAAGCCGTTATCATGTTGCTTAATGAGGGAGGACCCGTAACCTGCGCTCAGCTGCATCTTAAGCTCCTCTCCTTCATGCCCCTCACAGAGGAAATAGTGCGCGAGGCTGCAATACAGGTCGCTGTCCGAAGTGTCCGGACAGCCATTCTTAAGTGCGAAGGCACAATACGATCGCAAGCGTCAGATATGCTCTGAACTAAGTACAATATATCTCAACTGCCGGGCATTCTGATCTAACCGCATGGCCATGTTCCAACGTTGAAAAGCCCTCCGGATGCAGGCTTTTTTCATCCAACATCAGGAAGCAACTGCGTCTGAACTCCTTTTTTTCTTACCAGACCTCCTTTGAGGCCCGCTTCACTGGCTCGCTCAGGGCTATTGTGAAATACCCTCCGATTAACTGACCACCTTTCCGTCCGGCCTCTGCCGCGCGCTCCGGATTCTCAGCAAAATTACCGGCTCCAACACGTTTTGCTGCCATAAAATCTTCACTTTGGATTAAGTATTATCATCTTTAAGTATAGGAGCCGCCGTTCTTCTGGCCGTTTTACAGCAATCTTTATGAAGGTATGGAAAGACTGAAAAAAACGTTATTTTCATTAATGTTACAGTAAGGTGCTTTTTGCCTCACGCGAATTTACCCTCTGGATTCAAACCGTGTGGTTTCGAGATTTTTAAATCTTTAAGCGTTTTTTGGATTTCGCATAAAAAAAGATCTGCTTATGGCGCATAAAATTTAATAGCAGACAGCTCAAAAAATCATACATCTTCACCAGCGCCATTCAGCCTTAGACAGCAGACCTCATGCCTCCTTCGACTTAATAACATCACACGATGCCATCAATATTTGCTCCTGGCACAATAGAGACTTAATGAGACTCACACGCACAATAGTTGAACTAGCAGAATGCTCATCACCCCTATGGTGGTGGAATAAAAGGTGCGCCCAGGCTGGTGAAACATCGGGCAGACTGGTCCCACTCTGTTACACTCAGGGCAGGTATGATTTCACAGTTTCAGCCAGGTCAGAGCTGCTACTGAAATCAGACAAAGGTTATAGCCGCTCAAGAGCAATACTGCTTGTCCGCCGCGACGGACTTTACCGCCAGGCAACAGGAAGTTTGATATGTTCAGAAGTGAAGAAGAAAAGATCAATATCGTTATTGGCGAAGCAATATTAACACTGCTTGAGGACGAAGATGTCTTCAGCGCTCTCACCCTCTCCCGACAGCTTAAACAGATGCTTGAGGTGGAGACAGAGGCTGCCCGTCGCGAAATCATCAGACAGGCAATCAGGCAGACCAGCAGGCTTCTCGCAACAGCCCTCTGTTCCGGTAGTTGCAGTACTGAAATAAAGCGAGTTCACGCGAGTTTTCTTGCCAGCAGAGTATCGGGCACGGGTGTTTGTCCGGTATTTTTACCGCACCGGTTACGTTCTGCCTTACTAAGTCAGTGTACCCGATGACTCAGCATCCGACTCGCCCTTGTGCTGTTTTCCCGCACACGTCAGTCCGCAGTGCTTTTGCTAAGCAGTTCCAGTGCATTTATCAGTTCATCTTTCCCTACCGTGGCTTTCTGGCTGAGCAGCCTGCGGGCCATGCTACCAATGAGATCCAGTGTTTTTTCATTGTAATTCTCGCCCGAATCCATTAATCCTCCGTTAAATGAACCAGCTGTAAATATAGCATTGTGTCAGACGGGGGAAGGTAGCAGTGTCCGTAACGGTGAGCTTATAACTTCATAAGCCCCGAGAATCAAAGAGAGCAGATTTCAGGCAGCGATTCAAGCCTATGACCTGCTCCCCGCAAACGAACATACCATGATACAAGCCTCGTTCGCTTTTGGCACAAAGCGGACGCTATCCGGCCCAATGTCCGCTATGAGCGAATAGCGGACATTCGGAATTGATGGTATACAACAATCAGAGTGGTCAACTGATATCAGTGCTTATTAGTTAACAGGGAGCACATAAGACTGACCCAGCATAAAAAGGCTTCCATCACCTTACCGATACAATTAAAGGAAGGATACAGCCAGATGAGGTTAAATCCACATCTGGCTGCCGGATAGATATCAGAAAGTTTCCCAGTTGGTTTCTGATGCCCTGACGGACAACTGAGGTTTTAACACACGCGTAGCCATCTGAACCTTCGGCATCAGTAATGCGGATGCCGGCACACGGAACACGGCAAAGGTTCTCTCAAGCTCGAGCGCCTGCTCTTCGAGACTGCTGGCCGCTGCGGATGACTCCTCTACCAGAGCAGCGTTCTGCTGGGTTGTCGTATCCATTTCTGTCATAGCCTGCGCAATCTGAGTAATCCCGCGGTTCTGTTCGTCCGACGCAGCGGCGATTTCGCCCATGATGTCCCTGACCTGCGACACGGACCTGACGATATCCTCCATGGTACTGCCGGCTCGATTAACCAGCTCGGTACCGTTACTCACCCTGCTCAGAGACTCACTTATCAGTGTCTCAATTTCTTTTGCAGCCAGAGAACTGCGCTGGGCAAGGTTGCGGACTTCACCGGCAACCACGGCGAATCCACGTCCTTGTTCGCCGGCCCGTGCCGCCTCTACCGCGGCATTAAGCGCCAGAATATTTGTCTGGAAAGCGATACCGTTTATGACGGAGATGATCTCACCGATTTTACCTGAACTCTGACTTATTCCGCCCATTGTGCTAATCACATCACTGATGATATGCCCGCCGCGACTGGCATTGTGTGACGCGTCGGTGGCCAGCTGGCTGGCGTGATGTGCGTTCTCCGCATTCTGCTTAACCGTGGATGTCAGTTCTTCCATGCTGGCCGCAGTCTCAACCACGGCAGCCGACTGCTGTTCTGTTCGTGATGAAAGATCGGTGTTACCCGCCGCAATTTCAGAGGAGGCGCGGGCGACGTTATTCACACCGTCCCTGACCCGGGAGATGATGTCTCGCAGGCTCTGGTTCATGGTGCCCACAGCAGTCATCAGTTCGCCAAGCTCATCGGTGCGGGAGCTGGTGATTTCTGACGTCAGGTCTCCTTCAGCAATACGCTTTGCAGAAGAAAGCGTTTCTCTCAGAGGGATGGTGATGCTTCGCGTCATTCTCCAGGCAATAACGAGGCTGAGAATAATACAGGCAAGGGTGGCAAAACCAATCTGCCAGAGTGCGGTTTGAATATACCTCTGAGCCAGCTCTGACTGAAAGAACGCGAGGCCTGTAATTGAGTTATTCAGTTTGCCTGCTGCTGCAGTCATTTCATCTGAGGCCAGGCTTTCAGCCCGTACTGAAAGAAGATAATTATTTAACAGGACAGAACCCGATAGTGTTTTTTGGTCTACTTCCGCCAATATTGCAGCGAGTGCATTGTCAGAAGCGCCCTTAAGCTGGTTAACAAGCGGAGAAATCGTGTCGCTGATCCCAGTGAATTTATCCAGCGCGGCAGAATCCGGCTTTCTGATAAAGGACTGGACATTAAATGCAGCCTGCTCTGTTTTGAAGCTGAGAGAAAGCAGGGGCGCAGCAAGTTCAGCTGAGACAGAAGCCTGACTGGAAGCCAGTTTTTCAGCCAGTGAAGCCAGGTCCAAAGTTTGTATTTGACTCAGCGCGAGTGCGGCCCTTTCATTGCTCTCAAGAAAGGCCCGACGTTTTTCCTGATACTGCTTCAGAATCACGCCCAGGAGAGAAAGCCTCTCCCCCCCCTCAACTGACCAGGAATATTTATCGAGACTGGTTCGTAAATCAAAGAGCTGATTCATCGCCTCGCCGTTAATGTCGATAAACTTTTTATCCCGTGTGTACTGAAAAAGCGTGCGGTTAAGCCTGGCTTTTGCCAGCGTGTCCAGCATCTGAACGGTGATATCCCGCTTGGCTGAGTTTTCCTGAATACTTAAAAAACAGCGAAACGCCAGCACCGATATGATAACGGAGGCCATTATGACCAACGTGAAACCTAGTCCCAGTTTTCCGCCTATTTTTAAACCCGTAACTTTTTTTATAATGTTCATCTTAATAATCCCAGTGTTGAGCAATCCTCTGTTCCTGATATCTTCTCAGGATTGAATACTGTATCGGTCAAAAAGGTGCTTTATTTATGCCTTTTATAAATATTAGTGAAAAATGTTTTATTATTGATCGTGATTAATTGTTGGTTTTCAGTAAGCCAGCCCTTCAAATTAACGAAATTGATTATACTTACAGTTATCGTTTGGTATCTAACTTGTTTTTTAAGCGAAACGGTATTTTTTAAATTAACTTAGAATGCATTGTGAAATGTGCCTGATGATATTTACTCCACAAACTTAAGCAGGTATAAACAGTTAAGTTCGGATGAAAAAAAGAAGACAGGCATTAATCATGCGCGCCAACATTTTTCACCAGAAAATCCACCGTTAACCAATTGAAATAAATAGTCAAGTCACATTGATATTATAGCCAGCCCCTACTCAATTACCGCTCGGGTTGAAATCGTGAATGTCTGTAATGTCAATATCATCGCGATATTTTCCTTTATACATACACAAGCCTTTTATAGTGATAGTTAAAAACGTTGGATTTACCTTAAAGTATTGAGGGGGTTATGACGATAAATTGTTAGAGATAGACATGAAGCAGGAATCCTGATGAAAAAATCAGATAAACAGTTTCATTGATACGGTGCTTTCTTGCTCCTTTTTTAAACACATGGCTCCCTTTATTTCCGAAAGAGAGTTTTTTATAAGTCAGTTCCAGAGTGTTTAGCGAGAAACATGCTGAAAATAGAGCAGGCTAATTAAGCTAATCATTTTCAATTTGTATGAATTTCCAAATGCTGTCAGGAAAAAACATTTCCGTAATCATGACGATGAGTAAGGGTATTGCTGAATTTAACCTGAGGAGATGACCATGTTACTAAGAGATGAAGACAGAGGGCACGTCATTATTAGCGAAGCCGCACTGCATCTGGCTCTGGCTGAAAAGGAAATAAACATTAATTCCCTTTTAAATGAACTGAGACTTATGGCAGCAGAAAACTGCCAGGACGACCGCCTGACTAAAATCTGTGCAGCCAGAGCATGGCTGAGAGAATTTTTTATTCCGGAATTTGCGAAACAGCGTGCACTTTACTTGCAGCTCCTCACTGGCCTTAATGAATAAAGGAACTGTTAATAACGCTAAATCCGGTTCTGGTACTATGACACCGGGCAGAAATGATTCCATCCGACTCAGGCGGCTTTACCCTGACACGGGATAAAAGTGTAATACTTTTGACGTACACTCGCCGATTAGAACATCCCGGTTTTAGCTATGTCCGCTTCTGGCACAAAGCGGACGCTGTGCAAGCTAACGTCAGCTAAGAGCGAAAAACGGACGTTTATGAGCTCGTGGGGCTGAGGGCATCGACAGGTATGCCCAAAATCATGTGCTTTGATTTTGGGCTTTAGATATTTTTCACATCAACATAACCCGCTTCCTGAAAGCTGATAAAACTGCCTCAGAAGCTGAGTTTATCCTGCTTTTTTGCCCGTAACTCCTTAATAATACCTAAAAAGGCAAGCCCGATGGGAATAAGAGACCCCCATAGCACGGCGTTCCAGCCGTAGAGACTGAGCAGAGCACCTGAAGAAAATGACCCGACGATCATCACCCCAAACACCACAAAATCGTTCAGGGACTGGACCTGGGTTTTCTCTTCAGGACGGTGATATTCAATAATTTTCGCCGATGCGCCTGTGAAGCCAAAATTCCAGCCCAGACCCAGCAAAATCAGCGACAGCCAGTAGTGGAAAATATCGGTCCCACTGAGCCCGGCCAGGACAGAGCACGCAGTGATAAGCAGACCCGCAGCAGCGATACGCATGGCCCCAAAGCGGTTAATTAGTTTACCGGTAAAAAAACCCGGACCGTACATGGCAATAACATGCCACTGGATGCCGAGATTGGACGCCTGCTGAGAAATGCCGTGCATGTGCATTGAGAGTGGTGCTGCTGTCATCAGGAAGTTCATGACCATATAGGTTACCGCACCGCTAAATACGGTTCGCGCAAACCCTGGCTGGCTGGCAATTTCGCGTAAAGGCCGTCCACCTGTTCTTATCGCACCTGCAGGTTCTGTGGTTTTCACACCGTTGAGTATGAATGCCGAAATGACGGCCACGAGAGCCTGGGCAAGGAACGTGACGGCAAAGGTATGAGGCGGCCACAGATGCATCGTTCCTGAAACCAGCATGGGGCCAACCACGCCAGCAACCACTCCGCCCCCCATAACCAGCGATAAAGCCCGGGCCCGGCGCTCGGGCGTGACGCCATCCGTCGCGGCAAAACGGAAGCTGAGCGCGACGGCCGCGTAGGCACCACCCAGAAATGCAGCAATGCAGAACAACAGGAATGAGCCCGCGACGACGGCGAGAGCTGCGGTCAGGCCGGTAATAACGCCCGCTCCGGTGCCGGCCATGAATGCGGCTTTACGTCCCTTTTTCCGCGCCAGTGAACCTAATGGCAGGATGCAGGCCGCCATCCCTGTAACAAACATGGTGATGGGCAACGTTGCCAGCGCACCGCTGGGGGCGATAGCGTTACCGACAATGGCGCCCGTGGCGTAGAAAACCACCGAATTAGCGCCGGCGAGAGCCTGAGCGGCCGACAGACGAATAATATTATTGTTCTGCTCTTCTACAGGCAGGAAATGTTCTGCGGGCATGTGATTAATTATCCTGATTCATGGTGAGCACTATCCGGTAGCGGGCCTGCCCCATCCTGATTCTGTTGAGAGCCTCGTTTGCACGCTCAAAGGGCAGCTGTTCTGTAACGGGTAAAGTCTGAAAGAGGTGGCTGAACTGCAGCGCGCGCTCGGTTTGCGCCGGTGTGCTGACGAAGGATCCTGTCAGGGCACGTTCAGCGCCGATCATCATCCCAGGCATGACCTGCAGCGGAGTTTGTCCGGTACCCAGCAGGACAGCTTTTCCCTTGGGGGTCAGAGCGGACAGAAGGGCTGATACCGTTTCTGAAGCTGGTGCCGTTGCCACGATAAAATCTACACCGCCGTCATTTTTCAGGCGTTCTGATGCATTTTCTTTAAGTGTATCGATGTAATGATGCGCGCCCAGCTCAAAAGCAGCTCGTTCTTTTTCGTTATTCCGCGCAACCACTGTTACTTCAAAACCCATTTTACGGGCGTACTGGACGGCCAGGTGGCCAAGCCCCCCCATCCCGAGAATCGCCACTCTGTCGCCTGCTCTGGCACCTGAATTGCGCAGTGCGTTAAAGGTCGCGGTTCCGGCACAAAGGATCGGGGCGGCATGCACGGAAGAGAGCGCTGAGGGAATGGCTATCAGTGCGGTATGTCGCATGACAACGTACTCTGCGTAGCCACCATCGATGCTGAGACCCGGTATCAGCTGGTTTTCACAGAGATGAAAAAGCCCGCTGCGGCATGACTTACAGTTATGACAATACCCCCCCAGACGTCCGACGCCTGCCCGCTGACCGGTTTGCCATATATCGGGTACCCTGTTCCCCTTTCCGGCAATAAATCCGACAATTTCGTGTCCCGGTATGCGGCCGGGCTGGCCCTGCTGTGGTGCTTTTTCCGCGTCCCGGAGGTCGGCACCGCATACCCCGCACGCTTCTATCCTGATGAGCACCTCATCCGGACCGGGAACGGGCAGGGGCCGCTCTGTCATTTGCAGCACCCCGGGAGCAACAATCTGCATAGCGCGATATTTTTTATTCATAAATTACACCGGAAATTAAGGGGTTATCAGATTGCAGGGGCGACGAGAGAACGGGATCCCCTGTTACAGGTGGCGACAGCGACAACTGCTTCCACAGTTTCCTTTTCGCCAGACAGGCTTTTCTCAGGTGATATCAGGCCAATCCCTGTCAGTTCTTCGCCGGGCCGACGGGCCTTTATCGCGTTGAGAAGATCGGCGTCAGCTGGCCCTTCATCCTGCCAGGGAGTTACCCTGGTGTGGTCATATCAGCTCTTCATGTTGAGTGGAACAATCCAGTCGCGTCAGCCCAGTATTAAGTCACCTTCGATTAGCATGTTCCGGGCCAGTAACCAGCGGTTCAGGGAGTAGTCAATAACCCGCTGATGGATCCCTTCAAACTGATGCATCGTGCCGTCGCCGCTTACACAGATGACATACTGAAGCCTGCCGGACGCATCCTCTGCCGGTCTGTCAACGGAGCCCGGTATACCCTTCGGAAGATGCCCGTCAGTGTGTATTTCAAGCTGTGTAAGGGCTAGACCTTCAGCCCTGACTTCCTGAATAAAGGCGGCCATCATGCAGGCATTAAACGCAGCGAGCATCAGCTCCCGGGGGTCAGGAGCCAGCCCTTCGCCACCCAGTGAAACCGGTTCATCGGAGTCAATAACATGACTTTGCGGGACAGGGGCAGCGTTGTCTGCGGAAAAGGACTGGCAGAGCGTCCGGCTGGTCATGCCTCCCTGCCACGAGGTGACAAGGTCATAATGCGCGGTCTGGATTTGCATAATCCCTCCGGTGCCGCACGCGGGTAAGCGCGTGCGGCATGGTCATCAGGCGTTACGGCCAGCCATGACGCCGCCATCAATATCCCAGACAGCGCCGGTGACCCAGCCAGTCTTGTCAGAAAGCAGGAAAGCAACGGTTTCCGCGATATCGGCTGGGGTACCTACGCGGCCGATCGGGTGGAAGCTGTCAAAGCTGTTCATCACGCCCTTCACGTCGTCTTTCGGAATGAAGCCTTCGTAAATCGGCGTGTGAACAACGGCCGGAGAAACCGCATTCACGCGGATCCCCTTTTCACCGAGTTCAATGGCCAGGTTTTTCGTCAGCGCATGCAGACCCGCTTTTGCCATTGAGTAAGCTGAAGACGGAGTGGCACCGATGGCCTGCTGCGCCCACATGGAGCCGATATTAACAACAGAGCCTTTGATACCGGCTTCGACCATATTGCGCACCACGTCACGGGTGATAAAGAACGTCGCGCGATTAATGTTCATGTACATGTCATAGTCTGACGCTTCATGTTCGGTGAACGGTTTCGGGAAGAATACGCCAGCCGCATTGACCAGCAGGCTGATATCTTTGTGTTCGGCGTTAATGGTGTTCACCACGTGCTGCATACCTTCTTCTTTCATCAGGTCGGCAACGATGATGGCAACCTGACCATCTGCAGCGAGCGCCTGACGGGCCTGTTCGGCTTTGTCCTGACGATTACCAACCAGTACAATGCTGCCGCCGTTCTTCAGGACCAGCTTCGCCGTTTCGAAGCCCATACCGCTTGTACCGCCGACCACTAACAGTTTTTTACCGGCAAAAGATGCGTTCATCACTAACCTCATTTAATTCATATGGTTGTCATTGATGAAAAGCCGAGCTCCTCATCGTGTGGAATCAGAATGCCACCCGGCTCTCTGATTGACGACTGAGAAGAAATTGCGATTCAGGAAAGAAAATCTTTCTCGCTGACGTATACTGAGGAAAATAATGAATCAGGATGACCACTATGCGATCGCTAAACCGGCTTAAATGGCTGCACGCTTTTGAAGCCACAGCCAGACACGGCAGCTTTACCGGTGCGGCACAGGAGCTGGGCGTAACGCCTGCCGCAGTAGGCCAGCTGGTACGTTCGCTGGAAGACTGGGTCGGACACCCGCTTCTTCACCGCACCCGCTCAGGAAAAGAGCGACTGACGCTGGTTGACGAAGCGCAGGAAGCGTTGCAGGACATCACTCAGGGGCTCGACAGACTCGAAACCGGGTTAAACAAGCTTCGCGGGCGCCGGTCGCGCTCGGTGGTGGTGGTGACGGCATCGCAGGTGCTGATGATGAACTGGCTGATGGATCGCCTGAACCGCTTTTCGGAAACGTACGAGAATATCGATCTGCGGCTTAACGTCACGGAAAAGCTGATGGACGTGTCGCACGGCGAGGCGGATATCGGCATTCGCTGTGGACAGGGCGACTGGTCAGGCGTGAATAAAACCTGGCTGATGGATGAAGAAGCCGTGCTGGTCTGCAGTCCGCGCCTGATGCCGCCCGGGAAAATGGCCTGCAGTGAATGGCTTGCCACGCAAAAACTCATACACGATGATACGCCGCATCCCGGGGCGGATTTTCCGTCATGGGATGATGTCCTTATGGCGGTCGGTGCACCCGAAGAGCTGGAAAGCGGACTGCATATTAACTCCACCTCAGCAGTGATCCTGTCCGCCCTGAGCGGCAGGGGAGTAGCTATTGTCCGGTATGCTCTGGTGAAAAACCTTATCGAAACCGGGCAGCTGGTTCAGTTGCATCCCGACCACCGGTGGCCACTCAGATGGTCCTATTATCTGGTCACCCCGCAGCAAAAAGTCATGCGTGATGAAGTAAAAGTTTTCCATGACTGGCTTCTTCAGGACGTCGTCTCAGACCATTCATAAACTGACGCCTCAGGCAATACGCCGCCCCGGCAGTCACCCGGGCGCGTAATGCTTATTCCACGATGTGCTACGACATAGAATTTCTTCTCTGCTCCGCAAGATTATCTGATTTGTTGAAGCAGTCAGGCTTACTGATAATCGCTCTCAACGGCAGTGAATACAGGCCATTTTTTAAACGGATGTATTTACGACGTCATGTAATTAATGATTTCTGAGACAATAAACCGGAGTTTTGAATGTTCTTAAACTGGAACGAATATCGCAGTGGTCTGCTCGCCACCATCGGTAAATTTGCCAGACTGCAGCCAGAGTTTATGAAAGGTTTTCAGCAGATGGATAAGGGTGCATCTGAAAACAAGCATCTCGATCCAAAAACCCATGAACTGATTGCACTGGCCGTGGCCGTAACCACCCGCTGTGACGGTTGCCTGGCCGTACACGTCGACGCTGCGGTTAAGCACGGTGCCACGCGTGAAGAGATCGCCGAAGCGCTGGCCGTTGCCATTAACCTGAACACTGGCGCCGCGCTGACTTATACCGCGCGAGCTCTGGATGTTTACGATAATCTGCCAAACAAATAGGCCTTCGGACGGTCCCCACAGAGCCGTCTGATCACTGACTATGATGTTACTGAACTCTGATTTTTCGCAGCGTGCTATCGTTACCCCGGATGATTATCAGTGGATACCTTCTCCCCAGGCCGGCGTAGAGCGCGTAATGTTTGACCGGATTGGTCATGAGCAGGCCCGCGCAACCAGCCTTGTCAGGTATGCGCCCGGCTCCGAATTTCCCGCACACAGCCATCCCGGCGGCGAGGAGATTCTGGTACTCGCGGGGACGTTTACCGAAAATGGTGTCGACCACCCTGCCGGCTGGTACCTGCGCAGCCCGGACGGTTCTTCTCACCAACCCTCAAGCCGAAACGGCACAACCATTTTCGTCAAGCTGCGCCAGATGTCTGCCGAAGAACGCCAGCCGGTCAGGATAAATACCCGGGAGGCAGCTAACTGGCATGGTCAGCCGCAAAGACAAATCTGTCCTTTATTCTCCGGCACACAGGAAACCGTGGTGCTTCAGAAGCTGGCTCCGGGCGAGCGGATTTTCTGTGCGCCACTTGCTGGCGGAGCAGAACTTCTTCTTCTGAAAGGGCAACTCGGGGCGCCGGAGGGTTGCTATGAGGCAGGAAGCTGGCTGCGGTATCCGCCAGGTGATATGCCTGCCCTGATGGCTACCGCCTCTGGTGCACTTTTTTATCTGAAAACGGGACATCTCAGCCCTGCAACTCTGACCGGAGCGACATTATGAAGCAGAGCGTAGTGATCATTGGTGCGGGCATAAGCGGCCTTTATGCCGCCACGCTGCTTGAAAAAGCGGGTGTTGATTATATGATTCTTGAAGCCCGTGACAGAACGGGCGGCCGCGTGCTGTCAGGCCCGGAACTGGCAGGCATCTCCGCAGGCATTCATGCAGATATGGGTGCAGCGTGGTTCTGGCCCGATATTCAGCCGGACTTCGCGCAACTTATCGAGCGGCTTAACCTTCCGGTCATCGCGCATGGCCGTCCGGGTGACATGCTTTACGAACGCCAGCTGAATTCGCCCCCCGAACGCTACCCGGCATGGGAGAGCTCCCCGGCGTCTTTCAGGCTGAAGGGAGGAATGCAGGCGCTGGCGGCGGCACTTAAAAGTCAGATCCCGGCTGAGAAGATTAAAACCGGCCATCAGGTGGTGGCGATTTCCCGGGCTGGCAAAGAAGTGGAGATCCATACCAAGGCCGAAGGCAGTAAAAAAACCGAGTTTAACGGTGAGCATGTCTTCCTCGCTCTGCCTCCTGCCCTGGCAGCGAAAATAGAATTCAATCCGGCGATGCCGGAACAGGTGCTGTCAGGCTGGCGGAAAACCCCGACATGGATGGCTCCTCATGCGAAATATGTCGCTGTATATAAAACGGACTTGTTGCATGCACGACAGCTTTCAGGGCATGCAGGGAGCCGTGTGGGGCCAATGGCTGAGATCCACGACGTGTCCGAGCCAGACTCGGGTAAAACGGTGATTTTTGGTTTTATTGGCGTACCGGCAAAATCGAGATGGACTGTCAGCGAAGCTGCTCTCAAAAACCTTTGCCGGGAGCAGCTCATACGCTTATTTGGCGAGGATGCGGCAGAGCCCGAAGCTGAGTATATAAAAGACTGGGCGGCGGATCCGTTTACTGCAACGGACTTAGATCTTCTGGAGGAAGCCGGACACGTAATGCCTGAGCAACTTCCCGCCGGTGAAGAATGGTCTGGTGAGATAACGGGTATCGCCAGTGAATGGTCGCCGCAGTTTTCAGGCTATTTGGCAGGCGCCATTGAGTCTGCATCAATGGGGGTTCAGCGCTGGCTACTACAAAATTAAACTCGTGAGAGTGGTTGGTGGCTTTTCGAGCCGGATATAGGATGTTAAATAAACATAATGATCCCGCTGGATTCAAATTAGCTGGCTTCTGGAACGTCCGCTTTTGGCACAAAGCGGACATTCTGAGATCCAGAAAGTCAACAAGGGCGAAATCAGGTCTTAGTGCCGGATTTCACCCTGACTGACAGATGTTCATCAGATTATCTTCTCAACAGCAACACTACTTCGAGGCCCTGGCACCGCTCATTCCAGGAGAACCGTCGTGACCCCCATTGCTACCTTCCTGTTCACCCTGAGCGCCTAATCCGCGGGGTTCCACTTTAACGCCATTTCCCCCGTTATCCGAACCATCACCATTACTGCCGGTGCCGCCATTTAAGCAGCCTGTCCGGCACGCTTCGGATCGCAGGAATAATGTCCATCATTTTTATTGGACGTTAGCGTTTCCATCACCTGACATGACGTCACTGAGGTACAGCTCTTCGATTTTAATGAAACGTTATCCTGTAGCGGGCAGGGAGACGATAAGTTCTCTCCCACAACCAACATTAGTGAGCTCTTCATTCACTTCCGGCGTACTGATCTTTTAAAGATAGTTGTATTAGCGCAGGTCCACGGTACGACAGAAATGTTACGGATAGAGGAGGGCGGCTGCGCCCCGCAGGACGCAGCCGGATATCAGAAGGTAGTCCAGTTTCCGTCTGCCTCAGCAGGCGTTTCTTTCTTAACTGTGGCGGGTACAGATACGATTGCTTGCCGGGTGACTGGGGGAGGTGAGACCGCCGCAAGCGTGAACACCGACACCGACTGCAGCAGCAGGGATGCCTGTTCGCGCAGGCTCTGCGAGGCTGACGTCGATTCCTCGACCAGTGAGGCGTTCTGCTGCGTCACACCATCCATCTCCGTTACGGCGATGCCAACCTGCTCAATACCGCGGGCCTGTTCGGCACTTGCAGCGGTAATTTCCTCAACGGTGTCACTTAACTGGCCGACCGATGACACGATATCTGCCATCGTGGTCACAGATCGGTTCGCCAGGATGCTGCCTGCACTTACGCTTGCCGAGTTTGCCTCAATCAGCTGACGGATTTCACCGGCCGCCGTGGCGCTGCGGCTGGCCAGCGTGCGTACCTCACCGGCGACGACGGCAAAACCTCGTCCCTGTTCGCCTGCGCGTGCTGCCTCTACTGCCGCATTAAGTGCCAGTATGTTGGTCTGGAAGGCAATGCTGTCAATCACCGATGTAATGTCCGCAATCCGGCCGGAGCTTTCGCCGATAGATTTCATGGTGCCGGAGATGTCGGCAGTGACCTCGTTGCCCTGACGGGCGACTTCCCTCACGTTGACGGCAAGCTGTGCCGCCTGGCGGGCATTGTCGGCGTTATTTCTGACTGTCACGCTGAGCTCGCTCATGGTAGCAGCCGTCTGCTCCAGCGCGCTGGCCTGCTCCTCGGTGCGCTGCGACAGGTCCGAGTTCCCCTGCGCAATCTGCAGGCTGGCTGCGGCAACGCTCTCGGCGTTCCGGCGTACTGTGCTGACCGTCTGCGCCAGCGAGTCCTGCATCTCAGCCACTGCGGTGAGCAGCATGCCGGTTTCATCCCGTCCGCTGACAGGTACAGCCTGGCTCAGGTCGCCGCGTGCGATGCGTTGTGCGGCAGCAAGCGTTATGTTCAACGGGCGGGTAATGCTGCGGGTGATGAGCCAGGCTGCGGCCGCAGCTAGCAGAACAGCGGCAGCACTCAGCGAAGTCAGCAGAATAGTGGCCGTATTTCGCTCATCTTCAGCAGCACTGCGCGCCGTTTGCATCTGTTCTTCCTGAAAAGAGACCAGGTCTGCAATAGTTTTCAGATAGTCAACCTGGGTCTGGTAGCGCGGACCAAGAAGAAGTTGCGCGGCCTCGTCCCGCTTACCCGCCATTCCCAGCGCGACAACATCATCAGAAAAGGCCAGATACTGAGTGCCGGTGCTCCTGATTGATGCAATCAACTCCCGGCTTTTGGGCGCCTTCAGCATGGCGTCGACCTGATCAACCGTCGCAGTGATTTTATCATGTACCCTGTCATAATCTTTTTTAAAGACTGCCTTCCGGTCAGGAGCATCTGCCAGAACAACGTTACGGACCAGCCGGCTAAGGTCAGTTGAATAGTAACGCAGATTAGTTGCAGCTGAGGCCTTCTGATAACGGCTGCCGGCAAGCGTATCCGCCGTTTCTCCCAGAGACTGAATGCGGCTAAATCCGGTAAATGCAACGATGACCAGAAGAAGAAGGATGAAGGCAAACGCAGCACCAAGCCGCGTGCCTATTCTGATGTTGTTCATAATGTTCCTGACTGAAATAACGTTTGTTTAATAAAGCGTTACATGGGCAAAACGCTTCTCTCTTATTTTTGTAAGGTCGTTCAGAGGCTGTTGTGGGCTATTGCTGTATGCGGCTTGCGCAAAAAGTCGGACTACAGGGAATGCATATCGATGCACTTACCTGTTCATACTTTGTTGATTTCGTAAAGATTAAAACGGGTATTGCCCGGCAGGGCTGGTGACAGAAATAAAAAAAACGACACATAGCAATCAAGCCGGGAACCGCTTCTTAGAGGACAAACGCTGTCAGTGACAGAGGCAATCATACCGACAGGCATAGCTTTTATCGGTTCGCTTATCGAAAACTTTATTGCTGGTGAAAGATTACACCTGAGCGAGCGTATGCATTTCCGTTGGTAAAGGGTGAGTGCTTCTGCCGGAATCTTTATCTCCGTGAAACATAACCCTATTGATGTTCGCTTTAATCGAGAAGCGGACATTTTTATCAGGGCTGGATGCTCCCGGAGTGTTGTAACCGGTATTACTTAATAACGTCGAACAATCCAGCCACACACCAGGGGACTAAAGTCAGGTGCTTTTCTCAATTATATGCAGACAGGTTCGCCAGGCTAAACAGTAGAAAAATTAACTATTTACTTTACTTATGCTGTTTGTGATCCGGCCGATAACATCAGTGTCATTATTTTTTACTCACAGGGAGCAATTATGTTAGGCAAATTATTTGGAAAGCCTGCGTCCGTTCAGGAGGCCAGGCTGCCGGTATTACCTGAAGTGCCAGCTGAAGAGCTCCGGCCAGACAGTACGTTATCCACCTCTATGGACAGTTTTCTGGCTCTGATGCCAGAGCTGTTGTGGATGTGTGAGGGTAAAGAAATTACCGACAGCACCAAATTATGGATTTCATCGGCTGCACCATTGGGTTTGCCACGTGGGAGTGGCGATCTCTCCACTCTGTCGGCGCTCTGTTCGCTTGTTCATGATGAAGATAAAAATCATTTCAGACAGCTTTTACGAAATGCTCAGCCTGGTCCTTCTCCGGGTACAAAACATGAATGCCGTTTTATGACGGCAGGCGGCAGCTATGAATGGTTTCAGGTAGCGGTAAAACGTGAACGCAGCGCCGATGGTACCAGCCAGAGACTGGCGGGGACGCTGCTGAATATCAGCAATGATAAGACGCATGAAAGTGAATATGACATTGTGATGACACGCTTCAACCTCTCGCGTGAAATGCTGAATGACGGACTCTGGGACCTCCAGATTATCAATGGTGATGCTCTGCACCCGAATAACGTTTTTTGGTGGTCTCCACAGTTCAGAAAATTGCTGGGATTTGAGACGGTTGAAGAATTCCCTGATGTCATTGATAGCTGGGCTTCGCGTCTTCATCCCGACGACAGTCAGCATACGCTGGATGCCTTCATTAAACACCTTAACGACCATTCAGGTGCAACAGGTTATGACGTTGAATACCGTGTCAGACTCAAAAATGGTAATTACCGTTGGTTCCGTGCTCGCGGTCAGACCCGACGCGACAAGGACGGTATACCTCTGCGGGCGGTCGGTGCACTGATTGATATACAGACGTTAAAGGATCAGGAGGTACAGAATAATAGCGAACGTCAGCGAAGAGATGACGCAGCGGCTTCTGTCAGAGAAATTGCTGATTTAGTCTCTGAAAATGCCAACATCGCTGCCCAGATTAAACTCATCTCACTGAACGCAAGCATTGAGGCCGCAAGAGCGGGCGTTCAGGGACGGGGCTTTTCTGTCATTGCCAGTGAAATTCGCGAACTGGCAGACAGAACCGCTGAGATAACAGAAAACATAAGCCGCCTGCAGGTCCGGCTTGATGCTTCTTCGCGCCTTTAAAGAGCATTGTGCAGCATGAGGTTCAAAAGCACATTTCCAGGTTTACGCCTGTGAAGTGTGCTCTTTAGTTAAAAGAAAATCGAATTATTAACGTGGGCAGATCAAATCAATTATACCGCTGCTTATTCTGTCCGCTTCTGTAACTAAGTGGTTACTGAAACTTCAGGCCACGATATAATCAGCTGCTGAATTTATAAATAAAGGTATCGTCAATCACTCCCATGCTATCCAGTCTATCAGAAGCTAATATGGCTTCAGGTTTGAACCCACACTTTAATGCAACAGACTGACTGCGCACGTTACGTCGGGCAGTGCGAATTTCGATTCTTATAGCGTTAAAAAATTCCGAGGCTATTTTTGTAGCCAGCTTGCATGCTTCGGGCATTATGCCTTTTCCCATCGCATCCGTGGCAAGCCAGTACCCGATCTCGAAATAAGGAATAGCACGATTTCTTATGAATAAGCTTATACAACCTAATAGCTCATCTGACGTACAATCAATAATCAAAAACTTATATTCTGCTCTGTCATTCAGGAAGTTTTCTGCTGCTTCCAACATATTCTCCCTGACTGAAGAAAACGAATGAAAGCCAGGAGACCAGAGTAGAAACTCATGATGAAACGAACTGAATTCATTTAGTTTACGTTGCATTTCTTCTGAACGACTCAGGTCTGGCGCAGTCAGATAAAAACGGTCGTGTTGCAATAAATAAGCAGGAATTTCATCAATATGCATCTTCACCCTTCCATTTATACAACCTATTGATTTACTTAGCACACGCCGGAATAAATTGCATCCGATTTATACAGAACAGGCTAGTAAAAGAATGGATTACTCAATGACAAGCAGGAGCCGTGTACAGCTAAAAGTATTACCGAAAGATTTTAATCCAATGGGCGGGTAACGGGGTCCGCTTCTGGCACAGAGCGAGCGGGCCCCCATTTCAACGCGATTGCGCCAGGCAAGATAGTGAACCGGCGACACCCTCCCTACTGGCATATCATGCTCATGAGCGCCACCGATGATGCCCTGAAGACTGTATTAGCCGATAACCATCATCAGCGCGCCGCACTCGGCAACCCGGTCATGGATAAACCTTAATCGATCAGGCATACGACCGCTTTTTAGCCAGGTGTCAGGGTGCAGCTGTAGCGTATTCGACCCCTATCCAACAGGACAATGACCGGCCCCTGTGGAGCGTATCAGTCGCCAGGGGAAACTCGTGGCGGATGTATTGGCCGGCATAGGCCTGACGGTAGTCGCCAGCACGCCTGAGCAGACGTCGACGGTTTAATTATGGCCCGGGCGATCCCACATCATCACAACGATTGATGATCTGGGCGTTTGCACCAAAGCCATTACACTGACGCGGGTAAAATGGTGCGACTTAGTAGCGGATAAGCAGGAACCAGTTCAGCACCTGATTGATCAGGCGCTGTCAGAAGGCAGACTTGTGACGGCACGCGGTCTGGCCTTTAAGCGGAAAGTAAGGCGCGCTTAAATGAGAATATATGCGCACGTGCGGCTTCGGCTGCGCGTTGCGTATCGCCTGATTCCAGCGCCGCAATGATTTCATTATGCTCAGCGATCACTTCATCCATATGCGCCACGTTGGAAAGTGTGGTGGCCCAGAAACGCTGCGCTTGTGCATGAATCACGCTAAGGATATCAGTAAGATGACGATTACCGGCAATCTCAGCCAATACCTGATGAAACTCGCGATCCAGCAGCATCATCTGTTCGCGGCTGCGTAACTGGCTCGCCTTATCAATTTGCTGATTAAGATGACGCAGGCGCTGAAGCTGCGTATCCGTCACCTTCTGGCTGCCAAGCTCAATACAGAGCGTTTCATTTACCAGCCGTACTTCAATCAACTCCAGTGCGTCATCAATCGATAATGGCGCCACCATTACTCCTTTACGCGGGATAATTTGCAGTAAACCCTCGGTTGCGAGGCGATGAACCGCCTGATTAACCGGTGTACGGCCTATCGCCAGATCGTCCATTACCTGAGCGGTGTTAAGGTATTCGCCAGGCTTGTAACGCAGCGTAATGAGCTTGTGCCTGAAAGCCAGATAGGCTTGTTCATTAAGAGAAAGGCTTTTATCTGCGCTGCCTGGGTTCACATTTTCCGCCACTGATTCACTCATCACCACGTTCCTTTTTTTACCTATGAGACATCTTACACAAAAATCTGGCATGAAAATCGCTAGTTTAAAATTACTGTGAAATTTCACTGTGATTTCAATCCGGAGGTTTTCCTTATGCAGTTGCGATTCTCTACGGGCGACAAAGCCGCTACCACACTGAACGTTGACGTTACGCATTTTATTATTGCTGGCTGGGCCGGCCGCGACAGGGAAGCCGTGTTGCACCATATCCGTGAATTAGAAGCCCTCGGCGTGCCCGCTCCCGGTGCAGTACCACTTTTTTACCGGGTTGCGGTTAATCAACTCAGCCAGCAATCACAGCTTGAAGTGGTAGGCGAGCAAACCTCCGGCGAAGCCGAACCATTCGTCTTCTCGCATCGCGGCGAATTGTGGGTTTCCCTCACGTCTGATCATACCGACCGCCATCTGGAAACCTTCAGCGTTGCGCTCTCTAAGCAGGCGTGTATCAAGCCGGTCGCCAGCGTCGCGTGGCGCATGAACGACGTTACCGAACACTGGGATGTGCTTGAACTCAGCTCATGGATCAAAGAGCAGGGTAAATGGGTCATTTATCAGCAGGGCACGCTGGCATCACTGCTGACACCACAGGACTTGCTCGCGCGCTATTTTAATGGCGGTGTCGCGGAAGAGGGCGTTGCTATGTCCTGCGGCACGCTGGGCGCAATTGGCGGCATCCGGCCATCCAGCGAATTCCGCATGGCGCTGCACGATCCGGTGCTTAATCGCACGCTGGAACACGCCTACACCACCGGCGCGCTGCCGGTGGTGGCATAAGGAGACTGCCGATGACCACACTCTGGCAAGCCAGTCAGCAGTTGCAGAGCGGTGATGCTTTGCCCGAAGCATTTACTGAATCCGCGTTGCAGGCCGCACAAAATCCTGAACAACAGGGCTCATTGGTGTTCACGCAACGCTATGCAGCTTCGGGCAGCGCGGCAAATGCTCGCTGGCAGGCGAAGCAGGCGTTAAGTGCCATTGATGGACTGCCTGTCAGCATTAAAGATCTGTTCGATGTCCAGGGAGAGGTGACCACGGCCGGTTCACGCTTACTGGCCGATGCGCCAGTGGCAGTTGCTAATGCCAGCGTCGTCGATAAGTTGCTGCTGGCAGGTGCCGCTATCGTCGGTAAAACCACTATGACGGAGTTCGCTTTTTCGGGCTTAGGCATCAATCCACATTACGGCACGCCAGTTAATCCGTGGCAGCGCGAGCAGCAGCGTATTCCCGGCGGATCATCCTCTGGCGCGGCCGTTGCGGTTGCTGAGGGCATGTGCCTTGGTGCTGTTGGCACCGATACCGGCGGCTCGGTACGAATCCCTGCTGCACTCTGTGGCCTGACTGGCTTCAAACCCACGGCAGAGCGCATCAACCAGAGAGGAACGTTACCGCTTTCGACCTCACTCGACAGCATCGGCGTGATCGCGGACGACGTGCGCAGCTGCTGGTTGCTGGATAGCATCATTGCCGATCGGCCGCTGGATTTACAGTTGCTGGATCTGCGTAACGCGCGCTTTGCCGTGCCGCAAACGCGCGTGCTGGATGGTCTGGATCAGCATGTGGCGCAGGCCTGGCAGCATGCCATCACACGTCTTAAGCAGGCGGGTGCGACAGTTATCGACATCACGTTGCCTGAGCTGAATGAGCTTAACGATATGAATGCGCGTGGCGGCATCACGGCTTATGAAGCCTGGCAATGGCATAAAAAAACCGTGCAGGCACAACCTGAAACTTACGATCCCCAGGTGCTGGCGCGCATCCAGCGCGGCAGCCATCTCACCGGGCAGGATGCAGCTGAACTTTACCAGCAGCGTGCTGCCTGGCAACAACGCATCAACGCAGCGCTGAGTGATTTTGATGCGTTACTGATGCCAACTGTTCCGCTTGTCGCGCCCACTATCGCGTCACTCAATGATGCGCAGCGCTATATGGAGATTAACGCGTCGATGCTGCGCAACCCCAGCATTATCAACATGCTGGACGGCTGTGCTCTTTCTTTACCCTGCCACCGACCGGGTTCTGCTCCGGTTGGACTGAGCCTTGCTTCGATTCATGGTGATGACGCCAGCCTGATCAGCTGGTCGCTTGCTGTGGAAACTGCCCTTAACCGGAGATCCTGATGATGACTAAACCCCACGGCATGCTGTATGTCGCCACCAACATTGGCGCTGAAGATGAGGCTGACTTTAACCAGTGGTATGACCATGAACACGTAGAGGAGCGGGTAGCCATTACGGGATTTTTGAGCGGTACACGCTATCAGGCCATAAACGCTGAGCGTAAATATCTCGGTTTATATGAAACCGATTCGCTGGAAGCCTTTACCAGCGCCGATTATCACGCCGCATTCACGCACCAGACGGCATGGTCGGTAGAGAATCTGCAAAAAATGGTGAATCCCATGCGCCGGGTGAGCGCAGTAATGCACAAGCATGGCAAAGGCACGGGCAATCAGTTAGCTGTGTTGACGCTGCAAGCGATCAATGACAGCGCGCTAAGTGCCTGGCAGCAGCAGATAAGCCAGACGCCGGGCTACATCTCCTCCAGCGTGCTGATGCCAGACAGCGCCCTGAGTTCGCCATTACCGAAAGAAAGCCAGGATCATCGGAAAATGCAGCCGATGCTGCTGATTCATTGCAGCGATGCACTGTGCTGCGATCGCCTGGCAGCCGCCGGGGCACAGGCATTTGCGGGAGATATACAGCGTTATGCCCTCAACTGGCAGTTAACAAAACAGGAGCTGACCCATGGCTGATACCGATTCTCTGCACCATGCGGCAGGCGCAGTGCGTACCAAATCGAAGACCGGGCGTCTGGCTGCTGCCAGTTCGATTGGCACCGCGCTCGAGTGGTACGATTTTACCGTTTACAACATCATGGCCGCGCTGGTGTTTAACCATGTCTTTTTCCCCAGCTTCGATCCGCTGGTCGGTACCATTCTGGCATTTTCAACCTATGCGGTAGGCTATATTTCACGTCCACTAGGGGGATTCGTGTTCGGCCACCTTGGCGATGTTGCGGGGCGCAAAGCGGTGTTGATCATCACGCTGGTGATTATGGGCGTTACCACGGCGTTAATGGGCTTGCTGCCGGGCTATGCGGTCTGGGGCATCTGGAGCCCGGTTCTGTTAGTCGCACTGCGGTTTGTACAGGGCATCGCGCTGGGCGGCGAATGGGCAGGGGCCGTGTTGTTATCGATGGAGCATGGCGACGCGAATAAACGCGGGCGTAATGCCTCATTTGCGCAGGTTGGCCCATCCTGTGGCACGCTGATCGGCACTGGCTTTATTACGTTGGTTACGGTGATGATGAGCGCCGATCAGTTTCAGGCGTGGGGCTGGCGCATTCCTTTCCTGCTAAGCCTGGTGCTGGTAATTTTTGGCCTGTGGCTGCGTCGCGGTGTGGAAGAGACGCCAACCTTTGTCGCAATGCAGGAACAAGAGAAAACCACACACACGCCGTTAAAAGAGGTTTTCGTAAACTATCCGAAACAGCTATTCATTGCCGGTGGATCGCGTATCGGATCCGATGTGCTTTATGCGCTGGTGGTCGTTTTTACGCTGACCTACGTCACCACCGTGCTGCAATTACCGCGGCCGCTGGCGTTAATGGCTACGATGCTAGGCGCAATAGTTAACGCGATCACGGTACCGATGTTTGGCGCGCTTTCAGATAAGTGGGGACGACGCCCGGTTTACATTACCGGCGCGCTGCTGGCGGTTGTCTGGTCTTTTCTGTTCTTTGTGTTGCTCGATAGCTCGCATCCGGTGCTGATCGTGCTGGCGGTGATTGGCGGTTTGCTGATCCACGCGATGATGTACGGACCGCAGGCAGCGTTTGTCACTGAGCAGTTCCCTGGTCATGTGCGTTACGCGGGTTCATCCCTGGCATACACCCTGGCGGGAATTGTCGGCGGTGGTTTTGCGCCCCTGATCATCACCACGTTATTTAAAGAGACGGGCAGTACGCTGTGGGTTTCTTTGTACGTCAGTTTCGCATTGGCGATTACGCTATTCGCTTTGTGGAAAGCCAAAGAGACTGCTCATCGTCAGGATTAAGATTGTCATGGCGAAGGATTGCCTTTATCTGTTCAGCCCAGCAAAAATCTTTCTATCTTCACAAGGGAAAGTGGAATTCAGCCCTTATTTTTATGCCTGAATTCAAGAACGCATAAATATACCTTATGTCAAAACATGATTTTCATGTGTTTAATCACTTAATTATGGGAACGACTGGTCGCTGCTTAGAAGTCTGCCGCTGGCACAGAGCGTACGGATGTCAGGCTATCAAATCACGGGAAATCTGATTTTCTGAAAGGGAAAAGCCCCTCGCTGAGATGACAGAACAACGCTAACGAGCTTACTCAATTTACAAAGGCAAACCACTTGCACGGAGCATGCAATTCTTAACTTTTTCTGAATACTGTCTATGCTTTCTCCTGCGCTGTTTTTTAGCGTTGTCAATTACCCTGCGTAAATAAACACCATGCGTCGTTTCTTCAGGAAGTCATCCACAGCATGCTCTTTTGAATGTCGGCTTCTGGGATAAAGCGGACTAACACGCGAGCCAATATCCACTATGAGTGAGGAGCGGACATAAAACCTTAGAATGCACTGAAGCAGGAAAACATCTGGATTAACCTTGCCGATCTTCTGGGTTATCAAATCACTTTTGTTCCGCTCCATCCATGTCGTTGAAAAACACCATATCTTTGTAGGGATGCTTCAAACATGCACTAAGGCGACTGTTTAAATCCCCATCATGAATTTCCAGCTTGTGCCCATCAGGATCCAGAAAGTAGATGGACTTTCCTTCACTTTTGTTCGATTTCCATTCCTTAATCCCAAATGATTTTAAGTGATTAGCAAACACATCAAAATCTTTGCTTCGAATACTGAAGGCATAGTGAGTGTAATCCTGCCGAGGACTAATCTCGTCAGCAGAAAGACACAGCCACAAATCACCCAGACAAAGGTAAGCACCAGAGGGCCATCTGGCCTTAGGTGTAAAACCTAATGTCTCCACGTAAAAATCAAAACTTCTGGAAATATCGTTTACAGCGATTGTTATATGGTTCAGCCCAGTAAGCATTTACGGTCTCTTAAGCAAGCCCAGGAAAGTTACAAGCTACCATAAATCTTTATTCCCCTCAGTTGAATGAGAGTCGCTTCGCAATGTCTGCTTCTGGCACTGAACGGACGCTGTACCGCAATACCGATTTTGCCCGCAGTCTCCAGCGCAAAGTTGTATTGTGTCTTTCATACGTATTGTTGCTGTTTTATGGCAACCGCCTCTTTTCCTTATCGCTGAATAATATCCACCCTGTGGTTGTGGGCATCATCCACTAAATGAATCTTGTCGTCAGGCAACTGGATGCCATCCAGTGTGACCTGATACTCACTTTCACCACGCGAAATAGTGATGCAATACTGACTCTGTCTGTGTTGATAGGTCATGCTAAATGAAGACCAGTCATCGGGTAACTGTGCATGGATGATAAGCGTATCACCATGACGTTTTATTCCGAGCAACTCTTCAGTCACCAGACGATAGGCCCAGCCCGCGGAACCGGTGTACCAGCTCCATCCAGCGCGCCCGATATGGGGGGGGACACTGTACACATCGGCACTCATAACATAAGGTTCTGCCTTGTACGTGTTGATGCCCTCAGGTTGCAGTGTGTGGTTTATTGGGTTGATCATTGACCAAAGTCGCCAGGCTCGCGATTTTTCCCCCATACGCGCAAACGCCATCACAGCCCAGATTGCACCATGCGTGTACTGCCCGCCGTTCTCCCTTACGCCCGGCAGATAACCCTTTATGTAACCCGGGTCAGACCCGTGGCCATCAAACGGGGGGGTTAACAGTTTGATCAGGCCCGCATCTTCATCTACCAGATAGTTGTCCAGCGACTGCATTGCCTGGGCACTACGTACAGGATCAGCTGCGCCAGACAGGACGGACCAGCTTTGGGCAATCGCATCAATACAGCACTCCTGTGACCCTCGTGATCCCAACGGCGCACCATTGTCAAAATAGCCGCGCAGGTACCATTCACCATCCCAGGCCGTAGATTCGAGGTTTTTTTGCAAGCGCAACGCTTCTGAATGGCATAATGTAGCCACGTCGGCGTCCTGTCGCTGCTCAGCCAGTGCCGCAAAACGCTGTAAAATATCGTAGAGGAAAAAGCCGAGCCAGACGCTTTCCCCTTTGCCTTCAATCCCAACCAGATTCATACCATCATTCCAGTCGCCAGCCCCCATCAGCGGCAGACCATGCTCGCCAAAGAGTAATCCCCGTTCAACGGCTTTTACGCAGTGCTGCCACAGTGTTTCTTCGATATGGCTTATAACCGGAGTATCGTAAACAGACTCTTCGCCGGGGTTGAGCTGACGGCCTTCGAGATAGGGAATGTGCTGCTCAAGCACGCCGCTATCCCCCGTTATATCTACATAGTGACAAACTGCGAGCGGGAGCCAGAGGTAGTCATCCGAACAGCGGGTGCGCACACCATTGCCGAGCGGAGGATGCCACCAGTGCTGAACATCCCCTTCAGTGAACTGCCTTGAGGCACAGAGCACGATCTGGCTGCGCAATCGCTCCGGTGCAACATGGCTCAGCGCCAGTGTATCCTGCAGCTGGTCGCGAAAACCAAATGCACCGCCGGACTGGTAATACCCGCTGCGCGCCATAATGCGGCAGGCTATCGTCTGGTAGAGTAACCAGCCGTTCACCAGCAAATCAACACTGCTATCGGGTGTCTGAACCACGACTTTATCAAGAATTTTGTGCCAGAAATGATGAATCTGGTCCAGTGACTGGCGTGCGTTATCCTCATTCAGAAAATGGGCAAGCGTCTCCTGAGCCTGAACCAGGTTGCCTGCCACGCCGAGGACAAAAACAAAGATTTTCTGGTCACCATCGATAAGGGTGGCTGTCGACTGTAGCGCGGCACAGGGATCAAGACCGGCCCCCGTCTGGCCTGAGAGTCTGCGCAATGTTAGGGCGGCTGGCGCGTGTAGTGAGCCATTGCGCCCCACAAACTCACGACGGTTACCCGTTACCGTGCTCAGGGGATCATTGACGGCGAAAAAAGCGGTGCGTTCACTGCCGTCAGAACCATAAAAGTTATTTGCCATTACCGCATTACCGGCAGACAGAGTGTGCGAATGCGTAATGATATGCGCGGCAGAGTGTGCACGCGTTGCCCCAAGTGTCCACTCCACGTAGCCGGTGACAGCTAATTTACGCGTCCGGCCCGAATGGTTACTGAGCTTCAGGATCGCAAGTTTAACCGGGGCCTGTTCGGCTACCAGTATCGTCAGTTCACTGTCTATCCCGTTTTCACGGTGGGCGAAGACGCTGTAACCAAAACCATGGCGAGTAAGATAGTCGCCTTTCCCGCGTATGGGCAAGATCATGGGTGACCAGCACGCACCGCTCTCTTCATCGCGCAGATAAAACGCTTCGCCGCTTCGGTCACTCACCGGATCGTTTTCCCAGGGCGTTAAACGGTATTCATGGGCATTTTCAAACCAGCTATAGGCCTGTCCGGCTTCCGAAATTACACTGCCAAAATTGTCGTTTGCCAGTACGTTTGACCAGGGCGCTGGCGTCGGTTCATTCTCTCTTAAGCGGATCTGATACTCCCGGCCATCCTGAGAAAATCCACCGTATCCATTGAAATGACGTAACGAACCCGTATCCGGTATCCAGTTGGTATGGTGATTGTTACCGGGTATTATCTCCGGCACAAAAGGCCTGGCGATGATATTTGTCGCGCCAGTGCGTTGGTTAAGTTGTTCTTTAATGCTGTCAGCACGATCATCCAGACTCAGGCAGGCCACGCTCATCAGCAACAGCTTATCCTCGGCAGTTAAATGTTCGCCGTTTCGTACAAAAATTCCACCGGGTTTATCCAACAGGCTGGCTTCTGAACCCGCGTAGATTAAATCCATAATCTGTGTCTGTAACACCTGTTGGTAGCCACCGGCACTGTTATTCAGAATCACGAGATCCACTTCCAGCCCTTTCATTCGCCAATATCGATGCGCCTGGATCAGTGTGGCAACGGAGGCGATTCTTTCCTCGCTGGTGAGGGTAAGCAGAACAATCGGCAAATCGCCTGAAATACCCCAGCCCCACAGGCCAGACTGACCACGCCGGTTACGACTGATAGCCTGTTGGTCACTGCGTAATTCCTGGCCGGGGTAAAGAACTGCGCTGGCGAGGCGGTTAAATAAGGTTGCGTCCCCTTCACTGGCATTCATCTGCCGTAACACGACCAGACTGTGAGACCAGGCCAGTTCAAAAACGCGATTGGCGATAGGATGGTCGCGATATTTTTCCATTAATTCGAGACTTTGCTGACGGTTTTCACTGATGCCATACACGATATCAATGGTGACAGGTTGTCCGGGCTGGAGTCTGATCGCGTGAGATATCGACAGTATTGGATCCAGCACGGCCCCGAAAGTGTTGCTGAGCGGCCCGTCGGTGTTTACCGCCTGAGCATCTGCCGGACTTCTTCCACGACCAAGAAATCTGGCCCTGTCAGTTTCAAACGATACGTTTCTGGAACAATCACCCTGTACCACCATCATATGAAACAGGTACGGGCTTTGTTCATCCGGTGAGCGTGAACGTCGATGGCACAGGATGGCATCCCGCGCGGGATCTATCTCAGTCTGGATAAACAGGTTGCTGAATGCAGGGTGCGCCTGATCGCTGGCGTCCGGTGCCAGCACCACTTCAGCATAGGTCGTCAGTTCTAACGTCCGCGTTGTTCGACCATGATGCATCAGAGTGACACGACGTAGCTCAATGTCATCTTCCGGGGAAACGACAACCTGAGTTTTAACGCTAATCGATCCGAGCACGCGTCTGAATTCAGCGCCCGCATCGGTAAAAATAATTTCATCATTGCTGATATCCGCCTTACTACCCGTAGGTTGCCAGGTAGTACTCCATACCTCGCTGGTCAGTGGATCGCGGATATAGCAGAATGTTCCCCAATTATCACGAGTGGTATCGCTGCGCCAGCGCGTGAGCGCAATGTTTTTCCAGCGACTATAACCACCACCGCCGGTTGTTATCATCAGATGATAATGTCCATTGGAAAGTAATTGTATTTCCGGGGTCGGGCTGTCCGCTCCGGTGAAAATGCGTGGTTCATAGCGTACCGGCTTAACCCTTCCTTCATGGGACTCAAAATGACGACGCGGACTATAGAGCTCGACTGCATCAGGTACGCGCTCCTGCAACAGTAGACTGGCCGATCTGAAAGCGGGACTCGACATGAATCGCGTGGCCATTGGCGCATCAAGCAGCAGATGCCCCAGCGCCTGGAAGGCCATACCCTGATGGTGCGCCATCCAGGACTGTACGACTAAAAAAAGCTGACCGGATGCCAGACGCGATGGCGTATAGTCCAGCGCTTCATAAAACCCATATTCACCGTGCGCGCCGTTTTTCTCCAGAGTGAACAGATTTTCACAGGCTTTCTGCGGGGCAACCAATAACGCCAGCAGGGTGGCATATGGCGCAACAACCATATCGTCAGCGAGTCCACGCCGAAGACCCAGACCGGGTACGCCAAATGCCTGATACTGATAATTGTGTTGGACATCAAACGCATGATAGCCAGATTCGGAGACACCCCATGGCACACCACGCTCTTTACCCCAATCTATCTGCCGTATCACCGCGGATTTGCTCATCGTATCCAGCAGGCTGCCGTGCCATGTCGGCATCACCAGATTCGGCATCAGATATTCAAACATTGAACCGCTCCATGACATCAGGGCGGTCTCCCGATCTATGGTGGTAAACAGGCGGCCGAGTGCATACCAGCTTTTAATCGGTAGCTGATTTGTCGCAATAGCAACAAAACTGGTCAGGCGGATTTCAGAGGGAAGAAGATCGTAATGGCTTTTGTCCAGCGCGTTGGTTTCGCAGTTGTAACCCACACTCAGCATACTGGTCGCACTATTGTAGAGAAATGCAAAATCCATTCGTGCATGGTCAGCCAGTCGTTGCTCAAGTTCGCTAATAATGTTCAGCCGTAGCCTGGCCTGGCTTATTACAGCGGTCGGAAGAGGGACGCCATCAATTGTTGCCGCGCCTGCCAATTCAATCAGCGCAGGCAATGACTGCGTATCAGACGTCACGGGTAACCACTCAAGCAGTGTCGACCATTCATCGCAAAACTGCTGAAGTTGACAGACAAGATGCGCCGTCCAGCGCTTAACAATACTGATCTCATGATGACTGCGTTGAGTCAGATCATGGCAATGCGCCTGCATCTTTCTTAGTTTGCTGAACATCTGTCCGGCAGGTAATGATGCTGCACTTAAACACTCATTGCGCAGCAGTCGCAGACTGGCTGGGGCGTGATGGCCCCAGTATTTCTCGAGAACACTAAGGGTATCGTTTAGCCCCCCGACTATTAGCTCAGGATTCAACACGGGCTGATGGCGCATGGCTGACAACCCTTCACGCAGCGTCAGTAAATGACCGGCCATATTGCCGCTATCGACACTGGAAACATAACGCGGGCTGAGCGGTGCCAGCGTGCGGGTGTCATACCAGTTATACAGATGTCCCCGGTAGTGCTCCATCTTATCCAGCGAGTCGAGCGTCTGTGTAATGCGCTGCAATGCAACCCCGCCAGGGAGATAACCAAAATCCCAGGCCGTAAGGTTAGCCATCAGGGAAAGCCCGATGTTGGTGGGAGAAGTACGATGCGCAATTTTCGGCTTCGGGATTTCCTGATAATTGTCAGGAGGAAGCCAGTTATCTTTTGCCGTTGCGAATGTCTCAAAAAAAGCCCAGATTTCCCGGCTGGTCTGACGCAAAAGTTGTTTTTGTTCCGGCGTGGGCAGGAAAGTCTTACGCGCCGGCGGGCGGCTCAGCCAGCTCAACAACAGCGGTGCCATACACCACGACAAGCCGATTATCAGGGCAATGGTCAGCCATTTCGGCTCAAAAATCAGGGTAAGCACGATAAGTGCCACCCCACAAGCCACATTCAGCCACATAGCACGATAAAAACGGAAAACAGAAAAAGTGGACTGGAGGCTATCAGGAGTGTGACTGGACCACTCGGTCAGATTTCGCTGGCTGATGCCAAGGCGCCAGAGCGTCACTGTGATTGCGTACAGCGAATAGCCCGCTTCATGCGGCAGTAAAATAAAATTAAGCCCAACCCGGGAAATTCGTTTCATCGCTCCGGCAGAGACGAGCACCATGTGCTGCTTAAGCGGGCGACGAGGTGGCTTATGGATAAGATCAAGAATGATACATAACGCGGCAGGCAGCAGCCAGATGAGAGTCAGGACACCTGACCAGTACACCGGATTGGGTACCCATAGTAGCGCGCTGAACAGCAGCACCAGTAAAGAGGACGCGACCAGACTGCGCCGAAGATTATCAAATAGCTTCCACCTGGAGAGCGCAGATAACGGATTTTTATCTTTTGTGCCATCTGCTTTCCTGACACGAATTTTAAGCCAGTTGAGCAGTTGCCAGTCGCCACGGATCCAGCGCGTGCGGCGCGCAACATCGGACAAATAGTCATTCGGATACTGCTCGTAAAGTAAGACCTCGCTCAGCAGTCCGGAACGGGCATAACATCCTTCAAGCAGATCGTGACTGAGAACCAGATTTTCCGGACAGATGTTGGTGGTGGCCTCCGTAAAAATATCGACATCATAAATGCCTTTCCCAACGAAGGAACCTTCTTCAAAAAGGTCCTGATAGATATCTGAAGACATCATCGAATATGGGTTATTACCCGGTACGCTACTGCGCATAGCCGCATAGCGACCCTGTCCGTCACGGGGCATCTCCTCTGCCAGTCCCGGTTGTAAAATACCGTAGCCTTTAACCACCCTTTGACGGACCGGATCATACTCTGCCTTGTTCAGCGGATGCGCCATCGTGGCCACCATTTTATGGGCAGTGTCACGTGGCAGGAGGGTGTCACTGTCCAGCGTGATGACATACTTTATAAGGCCGGGTAAACGGTTCGCGGGCATGTCTGCAACGCTGGAAAATTGTGTGTCAGGATGGCGTAACCAGCTGTTCAGCAGCGCCAGCTTGCCCCGCTTGCGTTCATAACCCATCCAGATTCCCTGTGAAGCGTTCCATTCAGGCGATCGGTGGAGCAAATAAAAACGCTGACGGCAACATGGATAGCGCCGGTTAAGTATTTGTACGTCTGACATCGCCTGGCTTAACAGCGTGGATTGTTCTTCGGTATTTTCACTTGTTGAGTCAGCGAAATCAGTAACAAGCGCGAAGCAGAGATTATCGTCCTGATTGCCAAGCCAGCACACTTCAAGACTGGTGAGGAGTTTGCTAAAACTTTCACTGCTCGTCAGCATGCAGGGGATGGCAACCAGGGTCGAAGACGCAACCGGGATCCCCTTGGAAAAATCCATTCCTGGTAGCGGCCGGGGAACGCGAAACCGGGTCGTCGCCTCACTCAGCAAATCGCTTACCAGCTGACTCACCGCAATGATCAGGGGCAATGCCAGCAGTATCAACCCCCAGGCCATTCCCATATTCGCAGTTTTGAATAATATTGCTGCCGTTGCCGCCGTGGTTAAAAGGCTCATGCTTCCCAGCCAGGAGAGCAGGGGAAATTTGTTGAAATTGTGCCGCAAACGTTTAAGACCAGAGATATTTACCGAAAGATGACGCTCCAGCTCATGTCGTCCTTCGCCCATCAGATAATAACCAATATGGTATTGTGGCAGGCCGGGTTCTGTTTTGCCCGACAGCGCCAGGAGGCGGTTTGCCACTTCCGGCTCGCCGAGTTGGCTCCCTCGGGCCAGAATCTCAATCACATGGCGATAATGATCGCGGGTATCAAAATGCATGCGGGGGTAAATCCCTGCAGGATCACGACGTAATGTCTGCTCCACGATACTCATGTTCTCGGCGAAATCGGCCCAGTTGGTTTCATTGATCAAGCGTAAACCGGCAATACTGTTGCTGACAGAGAGTTGGCTGGCCGCAAGCTGCTGGTTAAAGCGATGTATTAGCGCCTGGGTAGTAAGATTTTGTTCGGCAAGCCGCTGTTCAACCCAGCTAAGAGGTAGCGCCAGCGCAATGCCATGTCCGTGCAACCGACGAACCATTTCAGCGACAAAAGCGCTGCTTAATGGTGGGCGTGCACGCGCCATGTCTGCAATAACCATGATTAAGTCGGCTGGCGCTTTTTCCGCACATTCGGTCATGCGTGTAATCCACATATCAGCAAGACTGCGTTCCTGCTGAGCCTGAACAACTTCGATACTCACCCGGCGGAGGTTTTCAATAAGTGCAAGGCGAAGCATACCGGGTAAAGCCCAGACTTCGCCTAACGTCAACGGCGTCACCTGCTGATAGGCGTTAAGGTAGCTGGTCAGGCTGGCGATATCCCAACGTCCGTCACCATGCACAATGGCCTCCGTAGCAATATCATAGATACGCGGACAAAGTTGTGGCGAGGTGAGTGAGGGAAGACCCTTACCAAAGCTGGGCGGCAAATGCTGACGGACGTTACGAATTTGCTCCTCAATCAGGTAATAGTTGTCCAGCAACCACTCCCCGGCAGGCATTATCCCCGACTTTTTTCCCTCGTTAAGGATGTAACAGTTTTGAGTAATGACGGCTTCGTTTTCACCCAGACGTTTGAGCAGATAATACGGCAATTTGTCCGGGGACAATTTGTGGTTATGCGCCAGTTTCTGGCCATAGCGCTCAAGCTGAGGGGTTGAGAACAAATCTGGATGCGGACTGTTTTCAGCCATTATGTCACTGGACGAAATCACAGCACATTCGGGTGCTTTTGCCAGGAGAGGGGAGGAGCGAAACCATACCATGGGATTTATTTTCATAGTGTTGCTCTAGTGCGACGTTAACGCGCAGGAGCAGTTGAAAAATCAGTTCAGAAACGTTCTCTCAGGATGTACTTAAGGCATCAGGGATTTATCAACTGCTGGTCCAGGTATTCACTACAGGATATCGAAGATCGTTAGTCACCCGGTCGGGCGCTAGTGTGGTGAGACAAACAGGGCTTTGCACCCAGGACAAATCATCGCCTGTTTCAGGCGCACTTTAGAGGCTGGCTGTTCTGAACGTAAACTACATGCAGGACAGACAACGCTGGACGTACCACTCATGAGCTTCCTTGCGTAACGGAGGAGAGACATGGTGATTAACCTTTCAAGGAATGAGCCTCATACTATCATCAATGGTTGAATTTTAGTCGATTTGTTTTGTTTTATTATGACTGGCCTGACCGCACCTGATAGAGAACCCTCGATCTTTCGGTTGGCATAAACCTGCAATTAATACCAACGAGTGTCAGGCTCGCGCAAGTCGGATATACACTGGCAAATTAGCGCATGGATGAAAATCAGCATTTGCTATGATAAATATGGCAGCATAAAGAATATTTGCATAGTAAACATCAGCATCCCTGCACGAAGAGGATCAAACGAGATGCTTTAGCATGATGAATTTATTCCGTTCACTGGCGAGAGTTAAAGCGATCAGTTTTAAAATTAAGCGGTGTAACAGGTCAGACGAAATAAAAAATAATAACGTTTTTTTTAAAATGTGGTGTGGATAATCAGATGCTGATGCCTGACATGCAGTGAAAACGTCACAATCGCCTCCGGGCTGACGCTCCAGTCGCCAGCCTTAAAAGAAATCAGGTTCTCTCTGAAGGGGCTTCTGACCCAACTTTCTGACCCTGTAGCCGCAACAAGCGCCAGGCTGCTTATTTACAGAGTTCGTGAGTGTCAGCTATTCACTTAATTTTGTATGCCTGTTATGAATCTAATCAGTCAGGCTTTACAAATATCGACTTGCAGTGTGGGCAGAGCAAATTTCGTTTTTTACCTATTTTTTTTATCGACTGTTGTGACTCTTTTTCACATATCGGACAGATAGATGCAGAAGTTATTTCGACAATTTGGTCCATAATTCGATTGAAGAAGGACATCAGGTTTAGCCTTAAAAATGAATGAGACTTATTCTACCACTGTTGGTTATTTTTTGTACTAACAGTAAACGATTATAGCTTTAATAAACATTTCTGCCGGATAGATTCACCGGTTGGTACACATTAATAAGAGGAACATCCGCTTCGGGTACTGAGCGGATATAGCCTTGTTGACGTCCGCTAAGAGCGAAGAGCGGACATTGGGCATCACTTCTGCCTGGCACAAAATAATGCCAGTTAATGGTGTAAGCACGTAGCCGCTCGTCTCGACGGCCATACACCAGGATGATCATCGCTAAGATTTGTGATGGCAATTCAGTGCGGTCCTCATCCTTACGCTTTCTGTTTCCACCATTTCTGCTGTCTCAAGCGGTTCATCTATACTGACTATTACAGCGGTCATTTGCTCAGGATGCCGCGCCGTCGTCAGCATTTTCATTTTTCAGAATGAGTCAGACGCGGTGCGGCTGTAGAAATTCTTTTATCCGGAAGACGCCCGATGAAAATAACGGAATTTGTTTATTCAGCCTTAATTGGCCTTGTCGCCAGTTGCCGTTCTATGACACCAATGGCGGCTCTCGCTGCAGCACGCATTGCCGGACGCGACACATCAGGCAGGCTTCTGCTGCTGGATCGTCCCCTGTTCAAATATGGTGCGTTAGTGATGGGTGCAGGTGAACTTTTTGGTGACAAGATGAAGTCCGCGCCAGACCGCACTGTGTTTTTGGGCTTGTCAGCACGCGTGGCCAGTGCAGGGATTGCAGGCGCCGCGCTGGCACCCGTTGGAGAAGAAAAAACCGGGGCAGCGATCGCTATTTCTACCGCTGTGCCACTTGCCTATGCCACGCTTGCGGCACGCAAAAAGGCTATGGGTGAAATGAGTCAGACCAGAAGCGGACTCATTGAAGATACGCTCATCGTCGCTATCGGCGCAGCGGTGGTCTTCTTTGCCACACGCCCAAAACGTGTTTGAACGTACTCTTTATTCAAATGATGATCCCGGCTAGCCATCAAGAAGGGGTAAGTAACATCTTCTGGTATAAACTGACTGTCACTCACTCAGCCCAATGTTCGCTCTGAGCAAACAGCGGATCTTTGACAGCGTTTCTCACTCAATGTGAAAACTGGGATACGTTAGCTGTCAACCAGCGATTAAACGCACAATCAGGGGAAATAGAACCATGCTGTAGAAATGAGTTCATTTTTGATTTCAAAAACAGCAACGCTCTCCAGAGGCTGTTCAGATAAACCATATATTAATTCGTGATCGAAAACTTTATTACCCATTACGATTCTGGAAATAAGTTCTGCTCTAAGTAACGGATTGTTAAAGCGATTATTCATGTAAAACTCACGTAATGATTCTTTACCAACTGTTGAAGGACGCTCACCTGGCATCCGGTAGCCTTTGAAATCCTCTGAAAAGCAAGACATGAATGCTTCAATATTGTGTGCATTATAGGCTTCAAACTGAGCTTTAACGGGTGAATCGGTAGACATAAAAGCACCCCATGTGATTTTATATTCATTTTGATTGCATATAAAATCACATGGGGTGCGTAATAACAAGTTCAAAAATAAACTGAGTCAAATTTTGATGCAGTCCTTTTCTGACACAAAGCGGACTGACAGCAGGTCGGTGTCTGCTATGAGCGAAAAGCAGACATAGCAATGTAATGTAAAAGCGCCCTGATGATACCTGGGACAGACTTATTTCACAGGTTTCAGGACACTTTACTGTTAGCCAGGATCAGATAAAACGGGCTTTCTCCGCCCATTTCTCAGGGAACCCATGGGCGCATAACGCCGGCTCAATGCTCATTACTTTTGCATCTGCAATGCTATGCATGATAAAGGGATCTTCCTGTAGAAAGTTATGAATATCTCTGACGTTATCCCCCTGAAAAAGTATATAGCCGCCAGCACCATTGCTGAACGGGCCGGCAAAAAGGATTTTCCCTTCATTAAATCCCCTGACCAGCCATTGCTTATGTGCGTCAAGTTCAGCAGAAATCGCATCGGGTTGTGTCAGGTACGTAAGCGTTACGGCGTGCAGCATGATTTATTCCTTAACGGCAGAAACAGCATTAATGGCCTGGGGTATCAGGGACAACGAACGGGAAATTTCTATGAGCTTTACTTCATCGCCTTTAGATGTACCTTCAGCACGAACAAATTCAACGCACGAGATGCCCAGAAAGCCCAGAAACTTACACAGGAATTTTTCCTGGAAGTCCATTTCTTCCAGTGACGTACCGGTGTAAAAACCACCCCGGGCAGAGGCGATGATGACTTTTTTTCCACCAGCCAGACCGACAGGTCCCGTTGGGGTATAGCTGAAGGTTTTGCCTGGCTGGGCAATCCGGTCCATCCAGGCCTTCAGCTGGCTGGAAACAGAAAAGTTGTACATTGGCGCGCCAATAACTATCACCTCGCTTTCAAGGAACTCCGAGACCAGAGAGTCTGATAACTTTCGTTCCGATTCAAGCCGGGCTGTAGCTACCGGCAGACCGGCAACAGGCCTGAATCCTGCAGCAATCTCACTGGTAAGATGACTGATTTCGTCTTTTACAAGATCCCGGTAAGTGAGCTGATGCTCCTGACCGGCAGCCATCAGCTGTTTCACTATTTCGGCCGTCAGCTGTCGGGTTACAGAAAATTCATTGTTGATACTGGAATCAAGATGGAGAATTTTCATTGCATATTTTCCTGGGATGAGGGGTCAGTGAATACTCTGCGCCGCCTTTATAATCAGTGCGGTCACGTCTTCGGGATGAGAAATCATGGACAGATGATCTGAGCGAATCCGCGAGATGCTAGCGCCGGCCTCATGAGCAAAACCGGCCTGTACTGACGGATTCAGCGCGTTGTCATTTTCTGTGAGTAGATACCAGGAGGGTTTCTTTCGCCAGGCGGCTTCCTTCACTTTTTCCTGAAAGGCGGCAGCGGCGACAGGCTGCTGCACAGCAGCGAGCAGCTGGCTCTTTTTGATGCTTATCTCATTAGCCATTACCTGATGAAACAGCCCGGGCTCATCAAGCCAGATAAGGCCGTTTTTATCGGCTTCCATACCTTTCATGGGGGCATGAAATTGCGCCAGTGCATCAGATACGGATTGATTGCTGTCAGGAACAAGGGCGGATAAATAGACCAGTCCCTTGACGTTGCTGGCATTGCCGGCCTGCGTTATCACGGCACCTGCCCATGAATGACCAACGAGCAGAACGTCACCATTCTGGCGCTCCAGCACGCGTTCAGTTGCAGCCACATCATCCCGCAATGAAGTCAGGGGATTCTGAACAGCCGTTACGTGGTAGCCGCGGTCCTGCAACAGGGAGATGACGTCAGACCAGCAAGAGCCATCAGTAAAGGCACCGTGAACCAGCACGATATTCTTTACACCTCCATCCTGTGCCATAAGCATCGGGTTGTGCGTTAACAACAGACACAAAATAAAAGCGCCTTTTCGCAGCGCGCCGGACATCACATTTTTCATCCACATAACTGTGTTTTCCCCGGGGTTTTAATTTCAGCCAGTGTAATCACTCTAAAAGAGGGTATGTAGTGTCATAAATGACAGGTAAGATGCAAAATCGGACATTTTCCATTACTGGAGGTAAATATGCGTGTTGCGTTACTTGCACTTCCGGGCAGCATGCGTTCGGCGCTTGCGGGGCTGGCTGATATGTTCTGGCTGGCGAATCAGGTGATCGTGCAAAACCCTTCGGTCAACCCAGAGCTATCCAGGAATACACCTTTTTTTGACGTCAGGACGATTACCGCTGACGGGAAGCCGGTCAGGGATGTTCAGGGACGAATTATCGAAAGTGATGGCTCGTTTAATGAACCGGACAGCTTCGGGCTGATCATTGCCAGCGGTATGCAGCTGGATGAGCAAAGGTTCCCGTCTGACAGAGCTGCCGTAGCGAGTGCGGCCGGCTGGATAAGGCGAAAGTATTCAGAGGGAAGCTGTGTTGCCGCAGCCTGTGCAGGGGGCTTTGTGCTGGGTGAGGCAGGCTTACTCAACGGGCGGGTATGCACCACAACGTGGTGGTTATATCCAACTTTTGCAGAACGCTATCCAATGGCAAAACCTGTATGGGGAAAAGCTCTGGCCGAACAGGACAATGTGATCACCGCAGGCGGACCACTTTCATGGGTTGATCTGGCTATACACGTGGTTCGCAGTCACGCAGGTAGTGAACTGGCAAAGCTGACCGCTGACATGGCCGTTGCTGACAGCCAGCCTCTGTCACAGCAAATTTATGCGCCCGCCGGATTTCTCAACTCAAGGCATCCTTTGCTGACTAAAGCAGAGAATTTGCTTCGTTATCAGAACCCTGCAATGACTGTAGAGCAGCTTGCTGCAGCCCTGAATATGACGACCCGGACGCTTAACCGCAAAATGAAAACGCTCGTCCAGGAAAGCCCGAAAGACTTCATTACGCGGGTTCGCATCGAAACGGCATCCGTACTTATGGAAAGCCCCGGGAAAACCCTTTCCCAGATCGCCAGTGCATGCGGGTACGGCGATGAAACGGCTTTCAGGCGCGCCTTTAGCACCATAATGGGGATGTCACCCGGGAGTTTCAGAAAGCGACTTTCAACCAGGATCCCTTCAAACTCAGGCAACGAATGACCGCGCTGCGCTTTCACCGTCCTGATGTTCTTGCTGGTGCGCTGCTCAGCTGCTGTTCCGGTCTGATGTAACTTCTGGCCGGTATCAAGAGCCTGAAAAAAATGCTAACCGGAATAATGGCTGTCTGACCTGACATCTCAGGCGATATGGTCAAGCGGCAGTGGAGCAGGTTCTTTTACCACCTGTATAGCAAAAGTACTTCTGATATCGCGTACGCCGGGAAGCTGCAGCAACACCGTTGTATGAAAAACTTCATATGCTTTTAAATCAGGCACCACCACGTGTAACAGAAAGTCTGACTCTCCGGAAACCAGATAAGCTGAGATCACTTCTGGCAGTCGTGCAAGCGCCTGCCTGAGCTGGATTGCCTGTTCATGATCGTGCTTTTCGACTTTAAGCCCAACCATAACTGTCACCCCCAGCCCTACCTGCTCTCTGTCAACATTAGCGGTATAACCCCTGATGATGCCCTGTTTTTCAAGATTCCTTACTCTGCGCAGGCAGGGCGATGCAGACAGACCAATCTTTTCTGCAAGTTCAATATTAGAAAGCCTGCCTTCAGTTTGCAGCGCAGAGAGTATTTTTCTGTCAAATGAATCGAGTTTGAAATTTGGCATATTAAAATCACTTATTATCTTTTTACGCAATATAATGCCAATATATAACATTTATCTGTTCATTATGGCAAGGACGTGCCCTGGGTTTTAACGATAGAATTTTCCCAACTTCAACCCATTACAGGTTTCCTATGTCTGATTATTATTTATTCGCACTGTCGCTGGTGCTTACCTTTTCTTTACCAGGACCCGATATGATCCTGCTTCTTCAGACCAGCTCAACGGCAGGGAAACGGGCGGGCTTTCTGACGGTACTCGGGCTGGGCACGGCCAAGCTCTGCCACGTTATTTTGACGGCGCTGGGCCTGGGAACTTTGTTCAGGGTTGTTCCCGTCTCTTTTGAAATCGTAAAATATGCCGGTGCGGCTTATCTGTTCTGGCTGGGTGTGAAAATGCTGCGTCCGGCGGGCTTTTTTCACACTCCTGATGCGCATAAGTCAATCCATATCCACAGGGGAATTCACTATTTTATCAAGGGACTGCTGACTAATTTGCTTAATCCTAAGGCACTGCTTTTTACTTCTATTTTGTTGCCGCAGTTCATTTTTCCCGATAAAGGGAACGTCCCTTTTCAGTTTTTTTTACTTGGAGCAGCCTTGCTAGCCACCGGATTTGTTTTTGATACTGCTTATGCCCTGGGAGGCGTTTTATATGGGCGTTTTTTAGAAAAAAACCGTCTTTTCCAGCGAATCCAGCAGTTTGGATTCAGCCTTTTATTAATCGGGTTTGGTGTACGCCTTCTGATGATGAGTCATGTATGACATAGCTTGCTAAAAGCCATGGCTGCAGTTCTTCAAAAAAACAAACCTGAACGTTCGCTTCTGGCACGAAGCGGACGTCGGCTCCGTCCCAGGTCTGGGATCTTCCGTAAGAGAGCGTTAGCCAAACACAGAGATAATCAGGCAGTCATCTGATAAAAAAACAGGATTCGGACTTCGAAACGCCCTGATTCTAAGAGCATCACATTTTCTGGCCCCTCGTTCTCTGATCCCACATCCCAGCTTTGCCATCAAACGGACAACCCAGGGACAAATCAGGACAAAATACGGCAAGCGTGTAGAACCCATCAACGCTCTCTGCTATTCATGACGTTAAATCACGTTTGTGAGAGAGAAAAGATGAACTTTTATCGCAGTAAAGCATTTACCGGCTCTAAAGCCTGGGATGCTCAACACATTGCCAGCTTCGACAATATCAGCGTGAAACTTCACTGGACCGATCAGCCCTATAAATGGCACATCAATGACGGACAGGAGGTTTTTGCTGTCATGGATGGTTGTGTTGAGATGCAATACAAAGAAAACGGTGAGATCAAAAGCAGGACACTCAACACAGGTGATATTTTCTATGCCAGCGAAGGGACAGAACATATTGCGCGTCCGCAAGGTGTCGCCCGCGTGCTGGTCATTGAAAAAGAGGGTTCCGTTTGATTAAGATCTGCTCCGTTAGCCGGCAAAGCCGGATGTCAGTGTCCGCTTTGTCTATCAGGCGCCCTGTAGGCAAGATGTAAGCATCTGAGCAGATCAGACCTGCTATGTATCCCATTATGGCGAAAACGATGCCGGATTTATTGTAACGTCTCTGCCAGTAAGGCTGCCTGAACAGCAGGGCGCGTATTGATCGCTGCCCTGTAAGCCACCAGCGCAGACCAGCGATCGAGTTCAATATTTAAGTACTTGCACCAGCCCAGTACGGTAAAAAGGTAAGTATCGGCAACGCTGAATGACTCCCCCATCAGATACGTTTTATCCGTCAGCACCTCCTGCAAATAGTCGAATCGTTTAAAGAGCTTCTCACGAAAGATTGCCAGAACAGCGTCTGGAAGTGTCGTATTGAACAAGAGCGCGGACCCCGCGTGGATTTCGCTGCTGATGAAGTTAAGCCACTCCTGCAGCCGAACCCGCTCCCAGCTTCCTGCTGGTGGTGCCAGCCCGCTTTGTGGCATCAGATCGGCAAGATACTGCACAATCGCAGGCCCTTCAGTCAGTATCTGACCATCATCCAGCTCCAGCGCAGCGACATAGCCTTTAGGATTAATGAGGCGAAAATCGCGACCGTCAGCGGTGAGTTTGCTCCTGTTATTGACTCTGAGCAGTTCAAACTCCAGTGCCAGCTCGCGCAGGACGATGTGAGGTGAAAGCGAGCAGGTATCCGGGGCGTAGTAAAGTTTCATCGGTTCTCCGTTAAGAATGAGTGCTGTTCCTCGACATACTATGTTTAACCTGAATGCTGCTGTAAAATTAATGATTCATAAGTCAACTATTAGCCGAGCTACTGATAAAGATGATGAATCTTGTGCACTGGCGCCTGATGGTGGCCGTGGCCGACGTCCGAAACATCTCACGTGCCGCTGAAGCGACAGGCATGACCCAGTCCGCTGCCAGCCAGGCGATTGCCCAGCTGGAGTCGTCACTCGGGTTCCCGGTGTTTGTGCGTGAGCGTCGGCACATCAGTGTCACCGCGCTGGGTGAACAGGTGATTGAACATGCGCGAACAATGCTGGTGCAGCTCAATGCGATCCGTGAGCTTGCTGATGAGAGTCGGGGGTTACAGGGCGGGCGTATCAGGCTTGCCAGCTTTCCCTCTGTGACCTCCACACTTCTGCCTGGCCTGTTGCGGAACGTCAGGCGTCTCTATCCGGGCATCGAGGTTGTGGTGCTTGAAGGAACAGACGAGGAAGTTGAGGAGTGGCTCGCAGCAGACACCGTTGAGCTGGGAGTGGTGATGAATCCCGCGCCCGGACGTGCAGATGTGATATTAGGCCGGGACGCATGGGTCGCGGTGATGCCAGTCAGCTACCCGCAGTCTGGCGCGAACGGGATAACATTGCAGGAACTGGCAGACCAGCCCTTTGTGCTGGCAACAGGCGGGTGCGTGGTGAATGGCAAAAGCCTGATCGAACAGGCGGGGCTCCAGCTCTCCGACGTGCGCATAAAAGTTCGCGACTGGATCAGCGCCTGCATGCTGGTACGTGAGAACATGGGTGTTGCGCTGGTTCCCGAATCAGCCCTGCCGGCAGAAAGGCGCGGCCTGTCTGTCGTGCCGATAACCCCTGCGATACACCGCGAGTTCGGACTGGTTTGTTCGCTCTCCGGAAAGGCTTCTGATGTGACGCAGGCACTGCTGAAAGGTATGCGCAAAAGGCTGAGTAAGGAAGCGGCTTCGTGACCCGGCCGTAGAAGACCTAAACCTCAGAATCCGCGTATCTGGTCGAACAGCTGGTAAAGACGCGACTGATTCACAAGTGAAGCGCCTTGTTCGCCCAGCTTCTGCTCCAGCGGATTCAGGACATCGAACAACACACTGTAAATCTCTTCACGTTCCACGGTCTCGATCGCCTTCGAACGCCGGTCGATGAGATTAAAGGCTTCGGAGTAGGCGGTTACGGCGGCCGTCAACAGGGCTGCAACATCCATGTTGCTGGTAATATTCTGTGTCGCAGTCCGCAGGTTTTTGTAAGCCAGCGCCGCTTTTCGGGCATGCGTGGCAGAAATGTGTTCGCGACCATCCCAGTCGCGGAACGGATTATGCAGGTTTTCAGTCAGCCACTCCGGCTTGCGGGCCTTACTCAACGAGAGGTCCAGCCCCAGCGTTGTGGCCTGCTTATAAGCGATTCTGACATAAATCACCAAATCAGACGGGACGCTGGTCATCCACAGGCTGGAGAGATTCAGCAACTGTCCGGGACGGGGAAAGTCGGCCGCGCTAAAGCCAAAAATGTTGGAGAGGGTCAGCATCTGCAACTGTGGCAGTGCAGCAATACTCTGCATATGGCTGACCACGCCGGGGTTCCCCCAGAGACGCAACTCAGTCAGACAGGGAAAACGCTCCACTACAGGTGCCAGATCAATCGCTCTTACGCCCGTCAGTGACAATGCCCCGAGCCGATCCAGGCCCTGCAGTAACGGCAAACCCAGTGAACATTGCAGACAGAGGTTACGACCTTCCTGATGCGTCTCTACCTGTAAATCTGACGAGGGTGTTGCGGTGAGTGACAGCAGGGCGAGATCAGGATTCAGCCGCACATGGCTCACGCCTTTCGGGTTCAGAATCAGGCGCGACAGGCGGGTTGCCGCGACATCGATCGCGCTGACCACGGCGGACTTCCAGTGTAGTTCGTTGATGAAGGGATGCTGCCGGATATATGCCATCAGCCCGGGCGTGCTATGTGCGGTCTCAAGGGTCATCAGACAGGGCAGTCGATCCAGTTCAGAGAGATCAGTCAGGGTTTGCAGGATGCTGTCATTGACGCGGGTGGTGTTCTCACGACGTGTCTGACCACCGACGATGACGTTGCGTGTGCCAGAGACGACCTTAAACTGCGCACGCCGGACCGGGTCGATTTTCTCCCAGCTGCGCTGAAGCGCCAGACTGTCTCCCACGTCCCAGCCAAATTTATAGGTGCTGACGTCGTTGTCTGCCAGTGGCGGCAGGTTAGCAATCAGCACGTGCCCCGGTGGCACACTGGCGGGAACGTAACCCTGATCCAGGCTCTCTTTGAGAAAATAGTAGCTGCAGCGTAAAGGCTGCAGACGGCTGGCTTCGGTTTTGTCGGGCAGATGTTCGCCCGCCCAGTCGAGTTGCAGAATGGCTGCAAGGGTTTTGCCACTGGGATTAGCAGGCTAACGGACTGTGCCAGCCCGCCCCGGAATCTCATGGGGACGGGCAGCAAGCTTACAGGCGGTTACTGGCCTCGACCAGTTCGTTATAGGACTTTAAAACGCGCATCGGTGAACCCGATACCATCCAGCCCGTATTACCGCTTCCTTTCAGCAGACTCTGCTCACCTGTGCTGTAAGGCGTTTTATCGCGGACCCGACGCATGCGATCTTTGCAGTCTTTCAGGAAGGTTCCTGCATTCTCCTGGAAGATGGACCAGGTTAATGGCTTGCCCGCTTCGCTGGCCGTTGCCTTTCCTGCCTCAGCCAGCAGCGCACTGTAAGCATCAATCGATTTTGTCATCTCCGCCACATCGGGCGCGGATGCGGTAAGCACGGTCGCCAGCTGTTTAGCCTGAGTGACTAATGCCAGGCGATAGTAGCGACTATGGCGGCCCTCAGACTTTTCAATTTCAACGAGCTGCGCAGCGGTGAGGGCATTGTTCTCTTTCTCAACTTCGGCACCGAACTGGTCGCTGGATTTCATAAAGCGGTCAAAGGCCTGCATGAGCGGCTGATGCATCTGCTTGCCTTTCGCGAAGCCATCATCCTTGTAATCGTCCTGACTGTAGTAGAGGTGTGCCTCTGAAACCAGCGGCTGCAGTGCCGTTAAATCCGCCAGATACTGTGTGGCTGCCTCATCCAGCGCCGGCATTTTTGGGCTGGCCTTTGATGCCTCATTGATAGCTTTAGTACATTTATCCAGTTCGTAAGGCGTGACATCCCCCAGCAGGTTGACACTGCGCTCCTTGCCGGTGGGGCCCTTTTCAACATTCGCAATCCAGCTTACATAGCGCAGAGCACTGTCACGGACCGATCCATCGGTGGTGTTAAAACATCCCACATAGGCGTTCAGTTTAGTGGTGAGTTGCGCAGTTGTATCCTCTGCAACGGCCTGCGGCTGGCTCTGCGGAGCCGGTTTTGCATCCGCTTTATCACTGTTGTCGCATGCGGCCAGTGGCAGTACGAGGGCGGTTACCAGCATCCCGGGTAATATGGCCCTGCTTGCTCTTTTAAACACAATAGCTCCTTTATTTGTTGAGTCAGAAATACAAATTCTGAATAGATGATGCGCTGTGCGTCAGGCGCTTTGCGCCGCTGCCGCTGCTTCTTCTTTCAGTAATGCCCGGACCGTCTGATGACGATGCCAGTACAGGCCGAGGATATTCTTGAAGGCTTCAATCTCCTTCTTCAGGCCCGGCAAGGGAATCTCACTGCGCTTTTTGCCCTTAGTGTTCGGCTGCTCATGCTGCACGTAGAGCTTATCCCGGCCGAAATTACGAATGACGTTGATGTTTTTAACGTTATCCCAATCCAGCAGTTCGCCGGTTTTCGGCGACACGATGCCCTGCCAGGTGATGACAATCTGCGAGCCATCTTTCAGCGTGTAAGGCACATTGGGGAAATGCTTCAGTACCAGCGCGGTTTCCATCTCTCCTTCAGGCTGATAGCGCCAGGCCAGGCTCTCCTCATGCACCGAGGAGAAGTCGCGTTCATATTTCTGCCACAGCTGCTGTTCGATCTCATTGGCAACCGGCATCAGATCGACCCAGCTCTCGTCCGGGAAATCGGCGGCGACCATGGCATAGTCGGCTTCGTCGATGTTGTAGCCGACGTTGCGCATCCTTTCTGCCAGCGGAGGGTGGGAATCAAACGGATGCGGCACATTCTGTTCGCGGACAATGCTGATAAAGTCTGGAGTGGTGACATGCGCTGGCAGACCGGCAGCGATAGCTTTGCTGATGCCCAATTCGTTTTCGTGCAGCGTCCGGTCATTAAAGAAGTTACGTTCAACTTCGCTGCGGTAGCTTGCATAGGCCGACACTTTGATCAGCGATTCGATAATCGCGGCCGGGGAGACCAGGGTTGAGGCATTACGGTCTGCCACAAACTCACGTTCACGGCTGTTGCGCTGCCACGCCAGCTCAAACAGCATGCGATAGAGATAGAGCGGGTAGTAGACGATCAGCGTAGCCAGGTTCTGACCCATCAGCTGCATATAGAGGTCAAAGCGATGTAGCTTCGGTCCCAGCAGTGCGCCAGAGGCGGTGTCGCCTTCGTGAAGGTGTGTCAGCTCATGAACCATCACACCATCCGCCTGCGCCACGGTAAGCTGACGCAGCAGTGGAATACTGACATAGAGCTTTCGGCCACTGAGCGGGTGTCCGTTTACACTCAGTGGGGCTTCCGTCACGTAGAAGTTGGTGTCGATGCCCGCAACGATATGATCGGGTGGTGTGGTGCCGACTCTGGCGGCCAGCATATCAATCTGTGACCAGAGTGCCGGAGCGGCTTCGCGGGTCACGACTTCGCCTTCAATACTCTCTTCCGGCGGAAGTTTTTTGAAGATGCCTTTGATCATGTAATACATGCCGGCCAGCACCAGCAGGCCGACCGCCATCACCAGCTTTGGATAGTAGGTTTGCGTGAAGAAAGCAGTACCCCAGAACGACAGCCAGACCAGCATGGCGCCCTGAACTATGACTTCCAGAGAACAGGCCAGCATCAGGAATTTACGGGCCAGCGCCAGACTGATGACCTGTCCCCGGCGGCTTTTAAAGGCCAGCGCGCTGAACAGCAATACCATCAGCAGGACGACCCCGCTGCCGATCAAGGTCCAGATGGCCACTTTATCCATCATATAAAACTGCCACAGCTCAGATTGCGGTGCGCAGACGGCGTTTTTGTAATCCTGCAGATTTTCATCGACCGGACCACAGACGCTGGACGGCGGATTCTGCTGCAAAAATGCCTGCAGTTTGCGGGTATCCTGATGTTGCTCCTGCGCATCGTTCATGAATAACTGGGTGTACTGCTGGTCGAGTTGCGAGTTGCCATATTCAGCAAAAATCAGGGTGATCACGGGGACCAGAAACAGTGTGAACAGCAGCCAGAGAAATACCTTGAGATAACCCTTTTTCAATTCCGTTAATGATTTCAAAATAATAACATCCCATATGTCAGTGAAAGGGGAAGCTGCTTTTTAAGGAAATTCTTAAAAGAATGCCCTTGACCCGGCTACACTTTGCGGGACATGTTTGCGAGCTTCAGCGATATGATAATTAATGCAAAGTGCGCTAAGCCAGTCAGCACCTGTTCCTGAAAGCGCAGAAAAATATTTCATGGGCTTGTCAGGTTACCAGCAGATTATTCTGCTGACGGCACCCTTTTGTTCTGCCGCGACAGCAATAATTTGAGTTAATATTCATTATTTATTTCGGTCAGCCTCCACCATGACGTTTAAAAAGCTGCCTGTCTGCTGACGCTATACCGGATTTACTATTTTGCCAGTTGCGCTGAAAAAATTACCAGCGCATCCCTTTAAAAGGATTCCAGCCGTTATCGCCTTTTCTCTCTTTCAGGTAATAACTGTAATTCGTGCTCATGCCGTAAAGGGCATTAAATCCATAACCCAGACCGACCTGGAGATACCGTGGGAATTCTATGCCCGCAATCGCTAAGCCGATGATTGATACAGTATAAACAGCCACCATAATTAAAATCAGCGAGATGTTTTTCTTCCACAGGCCGAGTACAAACAGATAAATCGGGCCGAACAGGAAGGCAATTAAATTCATGTTCACTCTCAATTTTTGCCTGAAAGGAAGTTGTTTTAATGCCTGTCTGAAAGCGGGTGTACTGGGAGCACCATAACGGTCAAAAAAATCAAAGCGGGCCTGCCACTTCGCACTGTACGCTTTAGCAGTATTGATGTTTTCAATATTTTCAATCGGTTGTTTCATGTTTTCCTCACTACCCTGTGCAAAAATCTGGCAACCCCGAGCCTATTACTGGCGGATGACAGCAATTAAATTACTGCTCAATGCCCGCCGGAGCCGCAGAGACGAATTTTAAAAACAGTCATGCTACCGTCGCAATTCATTCGCGCCAATATAATATCGTTACGAAACAAATAGCCCTGCCGCACCCTGGAGGCAATATTAGCGTGCTAAGTACGTAATTCAGGATAAGCAAATCATTGGGAAATAACCCTGGCAGCTTCAGGTGTTTTATTATGAAGCTGGCATGGCAGCCCGATTGGAACAAAGCCAATATTAACACCAAAGAAAATATCGCCACAATGATAAAAATATGTTAATTTTCAGAAAATCATTCCTCGTTCCTCACCCATTTAAAGGATATAAAGATGATCGCATGGAGCGGAGTCGGATTTTTTGTCGCATTATTAATTTGTGCCGCCTATCTGCTGTGTAAATGGGTGCTGGATTTTTATTACTACGACGGTTTCTTCCTGGCGCATTTATGGGCGACAGGCGCGACGCTCATCGTTGCCGCTCTTTTTTGTGCGGTTTTCGTCTGGGCGCTCCGGCAGGAAAAATGGCTGGACTCCATCGCTACGGCGACGAAAAGCGAGCCGATGATGGCCCCTGAAAAAACCCACAACTTCTTTTTTATCCCCGTTCTCTACTGGCCGATTATTCTGTTACTGCTCGGCTCAGGGATCTGTATTTACGACCTGACCCGATAACGCCTCTGCCTCACCGACACCCGATGTGGTGTCTGTGAAATGGAAATATCCACTACACGAAGGAGTTCACGGTGAAATTACGTCAATCATTAAACATTATGGGTGCAGTCTGCCTGACTGCTGCTCTTTGCAGCGCTCCGATGATTGCATCGGCAGCCGAAGCGAAAACAGCACAAGCCGCAAATCCGCAGACTCAGACGCTCTCTCTGCTGGATGGCAAACAGACGTTCAAACTGCAGGGCTATGAAAAGCAGTCTGTTCCGGGCGGCGGACCAGGTACTATGTATGTCAACAAGCAGGAAAAACGCGTGTTGATCATTGGCGAAGAAGAGATCCCGGTGATTGCCCGTGGCGCCAGTGACGCTGATTTTCTTAACGGCATGAAGTCGATCAAAGACAAGCAGAAGCAGGCCTCACCTTCTTACACGGTGATTAGTGAGAAAACCGAAAATGCCAATGGTCTGCCGGTCTATCATATCGAAGCTACTGACAAGATGGGTGGCAACGATGTGCAGCAGGCTACTCTGCTGGCGGTCGCCAACAAGAAATTTACCGTTATTCAGGTGGTTTCAAATCACAAAGACAAGGCTGGCCACCTGAAAGCGGTTAACAATATTCTCGGTAAATAAGCCGGGTTAGCTGTGTGAATAAGTTATTCGTTGCTGTCAGATTCAGCCTTATTTAAGTTTGTCAGCAGTGTGAGGCCGTTTCCGGCCTCTTGTTAAATTCCTCCAGACACTCACTTCAGGCCGCGCGCACCTGCGGCATCGCAATATCTGCGCTGATACGTGCGCCGTCGGCGTCAAACACCATGCAGTGATGCGGGTGGAAGCTGGGCCGCAGCGTCTGATAAGGGCGGAAATGCACATCGCCCGGCAGCAGCATCTTAAAGCCATCGTGGCCGTGGCTCTGACCAAACAGATACGTATTATTGCCGAGTCGCTCAACGACTTCGCAGTGGAAGTCGATATTCAGAGGCGCATCGACGTTGATCTGCAACTGTTCCGGTCGGATACCCAGGGTGATTTCATCTCCTGGCTGCAACGGGCGGATGGGCGAGGGTAGTTGCAGCCGGTGTTCGCCGTCGTTGATCAGGGCGACCAGCCCGCCAGGGCCACACTGCTCCACGCACGCGGGCAGGAAGTTCATCTTCGGGGAGCCGATAAAGCCCGCGACAAATCGGTTGATTGGATTGTAATAGAGTTCCATCGGCGAACCGACCTGCTCTACCTTGCCGTAGTTCATCACCACAATCTTGTCGGCCAGCGTCATCGCTTCCGTCTGATCGTGCGTCACATAAACCATGGTGGTTTTCAGCTCCTGATGAAGCTTAGCGATGTGCAGACGCATATCGACGCGCAACTCTGCATCCAGGTTCGATAATGGCTCATCAAACATAAATACCCGGGGATTACGCACGATGGCGCGACCAATGGCGACACGCTGACGCTGTCCGCCGGAAAGCTGTTTAGGTTTGCGATCCAGCAGGTGCGCCAGCTGCAGTGTCTTCGCCACCATCTCCACCTGATGCTGAATCTGCGCCTTGGGCAGCCCGTTGACCTTCAGGCCGTAGCCGATATTCTCCGCCACCGTCATATGGGGATAGAGTGCATAACTCTGGAACACCATCGCCACGCCCCGGTGCGAAGGTGCCACATCATTCATCACCTCATCGGCAATCAGAATCTCACCGTCACTGATCTCTTCCAGCCCGGCAATCAGCCGCAATAGCGTGGATTTTCCGCAGCCTGATGGACCGACGAATACTGCAAACTCACCAGCTTCAATATCAAGTGCGATATTTTTCAGCGTTTCTGTTTTACCAAAGCGTTTGGTGACATTTCTCAATCTGATGCTGGACATGCTGAACCTCATGGCAAGGAGTTTGGTGGCTGAAATGTACGACGTATAACAGTTAGCCATTTTCCACATCAGCCCTGATGGTGCCTGCGTTGACTATAACGTTCCGTCAGGGCACGCCCTATCGCTGTTTTTGATTTCTGTAATACCGATCACACATTGGTGCGAACGGGCTGGAGCACGTTACGCATTCCGCGTAGCGTATGGCGAAAATGCGATACTTTATTCACGTTTTATATGACCGATGAACCCTGTTCAGCATGTGTCTGAAAAAAGAACAACAGCAAATGACAGTTAAAATGTCATACCTTCACACGAGGCCGGTAATGAAAATCAAAATCAGCGTTACGCTACTCCTGTCAGCCATGATGCTTAATCAATCCGTCTGGGCCGCTCAGCAAATCACCGTCTGGGAAGACATTAAAAAATCAGACGGCATCAAAACGGCGATCGCCGATTTTCAGAAACAGTACGGCGTTGAAGTGAAAGTGCAGGAGATGCCCTTTGCGCAGCAGATTGAGAAGCTGCGTCTGGATGGTCCGGCAGGTATCGGCCCGGATGTGCTGGTGATCCCCAACGACCAGCTCGGCAGTGCGGTGGTGCAGGGCTTGCTGGCTCCGCTGAAAATCGATGCGTCAGAGCAGAGCGCTTATACGCCTTCGGCGATGGCCGCGTTCACACAGAATAACGTGGTCTACGGGGTGCCTAAGGCAGTTGAAACCCTGGTGCTGATCTACAACAAAGATCTGCTGCCCGCGCCGCTGAAAACCCTGGATGAGTATCGCGCGTTCTCGCAGAAGCAGCGCGAGGCAAAACAGTATGGCCTGCTGGCGAAGTTCGACCAGATTTACTACAGCTGGGGCGTGATGGCACCAATGGGATCTTACATTTTTGGTAAAGACGCAAAAGGCGGGATTAACACTCAGGATATCGGGTTGAACACCCCAGGCAGCGTGGAGGCGGTGACATACCTTAAGCGCTTCTTCAGCGAAGGATTGCTGCCGGGCGGCATCATGGGCGACAACGGCCTTAACGCTATCGACTCGCTGTTTACCGAGAAGAAAGCGGCGGCGGTGATCAATGGGCCGTGGGCGTTCCAGCCTTATCAGGCGGCCGGGATCAACTATGGCGTGGCACCCCTGCCGCTGCTGCCAAACGGCAAGCCGATGAGCTCCTTCCTGGGCGTTAAAGGCTATGTGGTATCGACCTGGAGCAAAGATCAGGCGCTGGCACAGAAGTTCCTTACCTTTATCAACCAGCCGCAGTACGTGAAAGCGCGTTATCAGAAAACTCAGGAGATCCCACCGGTTACTGCGCTGATGAACGATCCGATTATCAAAGATGATGAGAAAGCCAACGCGGTCGCGGTGCAGGCGGCGCGAGCCTCAGCCATGCCGGGTGTGCCAGAGATGCAGGAAGTGTGGGGTCCGGCCAATGCGGCGCTGGAGCTGAGCGTTTCCGGCAAGCAGGAGCCAAAAGCGGCGCTGGATAACGCGGTGAAACAAATCACCATGCAGATTGAAGCGATGCAGGCCAGCAACCAGTAATGCCGGTTCACGGGATAACCGTACAGGATAAGGATCAGAGTGTGGCTATATCTTCCGATGAACATCTGGTAACCGCTAAGCGTCCGCGTCGTCATGCGACGACCGGTGCGTTGCTGGCACTGCTGCCTGGCTTCGGCCAGTTTTATCACCGCCAGTGGGCGAAAGGCCTGTGCTTTCTGATTCTGCTCAGCAGTTTTACCGGCATCTTCCACGATTTTCTGCGTGTAGGATTCTGGGGGCTATACACGCTGGGTGAATCGGTGCCGCGCGATAACTCCATTTTCCTGCTGGCGGAGGGAATTATCAGCGTGCTGATCGCCGCCTTCGGCGTGGCGGTCTGGGGATTGTCGGTGCGCGATGCCTGGGTCAATGGCGTTAAGCGCGACAGGGGGCTACCGCTTAACAGCGTGCGCCAGCAGTATCAGCTGCTGCTGCGCGACGGCTTCCCCTACCTGATGATTTCGCCAGGCTTTATTCTGCTGGTTTTCGTGGTGGTGTTTCCGATTCTGTTTGGTTTTGCCATCGCCTTCACCAACTACAACCTCTATCACACGCCGCCGGCGAAACTGGTGGACTGGGTAGGATTCAAAAACTTCATCAACATTTTCACGCTGTCGATCTGGCGCTCCACCTTCTTCGATGTGCTGCAGTGGACGGTGGTCTGGACGCTGCTGGCGACCACGCTGCAGTGCACCGTCGGCGTGATGCTGGCGATTCTGGTCAATCAGAAAGACCTGCGCTTTAAACCGCTGATCCGCACCATCTTTATCCTGCCGTGGGCGGTGCCGGGTTTTGTCACTATTCTGGTTTTTGCCGGGATGTTCAACGACAGCTTTGGAGTGATCAACAACGCGATTCTCGACTTCTTTGGCATCGCACCGAAAGCCTGGATGACCGATCCGTTCTGGACCAAAACTGCGCTGATTATGATGCAGACCTGGCTCGGCTTCCCGTTTGTCTTTGCGATGACGACCGGGGTGCTGCAGGCGATCCCGGACGATCTCTATGAGGCGGCAATCATGGATGGCGCCAGCGCCTGGACGCGGCTGAAAACCATCACGCTGCCGCTGGTGCTCTACGCCATTGCGCCGATCATTATCACGCAATACACCTTCAACTTTAACAATTTCAATATCATTTATCTGTTTAACAACGGCGGTCCGGCGGTGGCGGGATCGAATGCCGGAGGCACCGATATCCTGGTGTCATGGATCTACAAGCTCACCATGTCGTCGTCGCAATATGCTATCGCCGCCACGATCACCATTCTGCTGTCGATTTTCGTGGTAGGTCTGGCGCTGTGGCAGTTCCGCGCGACCCGGTCGTTTAAACAAGATGAGATGGCGTAGGGGAGCAGTTATGGCGAAGTCCGGCAGTATTAAACGCGAAAGGTGGATACGCCTGTCGCTGACCTGGCTGGTGGTGCTGGCCGTCTCGACCATCATCATTTATCCGCTGGTCTGGACGGTAGGGGCATCACTGAATGCGGGCAACAGTCTGCTCAGCAGTTCGATCATTCCCGAGAATGCGTCGCTTCAGCATTATCGCGACCTGTTCAACGGCACGGTGCCTTACCTGACCTGGTACTGGAATTCGATGAAAATCAGTTTCCTGACCATGGTGCTGACGCTCATCAGCGTCAGCTGTACCGCCTATGCCTTTTCCCGCTTTCGGTTTAAGGGACGGCAGAACGGACTGATGCTGTTTCTGCTGCTGCAGATGATCCCACAGTTTTCGGCGCTGATCGCGATCTTTGTTCTATCGCAGCTGCTGGGATTAATCAACAGTCACCTGGCGCTGGTGCTGATCTATGTCGGCGGGATGATCCCGATGAACACCTATCTGATGAAAGGCTATCTCGATTCGATTCCCAAAGATCTGGATGAGTCAGCGCGCATGGATGGCGCGGGCAATTTCCGCATCTTTGTTGAGATCATCATGCCGCTGTCGAAGCCGATTCTGGCAGTCGTTGCGCTGTTCTCGTTTACGGGGCCGCTGGGCGATTTCATTCTCTCCAGCACCATTTTGCGCACGCCGGAACAGTTCACGCTGCCGATTGGCCTCTACAACCTGGTGTCGCAAAAAATGGGTGCCAGTTACACCACCTATGCGGCCGGAGCCGTGCTGATCGCTGTGCCGGTAGCCGTGTTCTATCTGGCTCTGCAGAAATACTTCGTCTCCGGCCTGGCCTCAGGCAGTACTAAAGGATAAATCATGACGCCCAAAACATTGATTCTCGCCCTGGCGCTGGCCTGGGCGACGCCGCTGCTCGCCGCCGATCAGCCTGTCATCGCCTCTGCCGGGCCGTGGCCCGCCGATTTTATCAAAGGTGCGGACATCTCTTCACTGGCAGAGCTCGAGAAGCAGGGCGCGAAATTCTACAACGCGGATAATCAGCAGCAGGATGCTATCGCCATTCTGAAAGCCAGCGGCATCAACACTATCCGGCTGCGGCTATGGGTCGATCCCACCGACGGCAGCGGTCACACCTACGGCGGTGGCGGCAACGATCTGGCGACTACGCTGGCGCTGGCGAAGCGGGTTAAAGCGGCGGGACTGAAGCTGCTGCTGGATATCCATTACAGCGATTTCTGGACCGATCCCGGTAAGCAGTTCAAGCCCAAAGCCTGGCAGTCGCTGGCTTTTCCGCAGCTGGAAACGCGGGTGCATGACTATACCCGCGACACTATCGCCCGTTTTAAAGCGGAAGGGGTGCTGCCGGATATCGTGCAGATTGGCAACGAGCTTAATGGCGGCATGCTCTGGCCGGAAGGCAAGAGCTGGGGCCAGAACGGCGGCGAGTTTGATCGGCTGGCGGGCTTGCTCAAGGCGGGCATCAGCGGGCTGCGCGAGAACCTCCGCGATCCGCATCAGGTGAAGATCATGCTGCATCTGGCTGAGGGTACTAAAAACGATACCTTCCGCTGGTGGTTCGATGAAATTGTTAAGCGTGATGTGCCGTTCGATGTGATTGGCCTGTCGATGTACACCTACTGGAACGGCCCCATCAGTGCTCTGAAAGCCAACATGGATGATATCTCCCGGCGCTATGACAAAGACGTGATGGTGGTGGAAGCGGCCTACGGTTACACGCTGGAAAACTGTGACAGTGCTGAGAACAGTTTCCAGGCGAAAGAGGAGAAAGCGGGCGGCTATCCCGGCACGGTCGCGGGGCAGGCGGCTTATCTGCATGACCTGATTAAAGCGGTGCTGGCGGTGCCGGACCATCGCGGCAAGGGCGTGGTCTACTGGGAACCGGCGTGGATACCCGCGCCCGGCAATACCTGGGCTACGCCCGCCGGCATGAAATATATCCACGACGAATGGAAACAGGGTAACGCCCGCGAGAACCAGGCGCTGTTTGACTGTCACGGCAAGGCGCTGCCTTCGCTACAGGTTTTTCATTAACTATCAGCATTAACGCTGATCTCTTCCTCTGAGGAACAGGTATGAATAAATTTCCCCCGCTGAGCGCCCGGGTTAACCGGCTGCTGCATGGTGCTGACTACAATCCGGAACAGTGGGCGCACCAGCCGGGCATTATTGATGACGACGTCGCGATGATGAAGCAGGCGAACTGTAACGTAATGTCAGTGGGTATTTTCAGCTGGGCGAAGCTGGAGCCTGAAGAGGGGCGCTATGAGTTTGGCTGGCTGGATGAGGTGATCGATACGCTGTGGCTGCAGGGGATTTCCGTGTTTCTCGCCACACCGAGTGGGGCCAGGCCTGCCTGGATGTCGCAGGCGTATCCGGAGGTGTTGCGCGTGGGGCGCGATCGCGTTCATGCACTGCACGGTGGCCGTCATAACCACTGTATGACCTCGCCGGTTTATCGCCAGAAAGTGCAGGCGATGAATAGCCGCCTGGCCGCGCGTTACGCGCATCATCCGGCGGTGGTCGGCTGGCATATCTCAAATGAGTATGGTGGTGAGTGTCATTGCGATCGCTGTCAGCAGGCCTTTCGCGGCTGGCTGCAGCGTCGCTATGAGACGCTGGAGAAGCTGAATCTCGCCTGGTGGAGTGATTTCTGGAGTCATACCTACACAGAGTGGTTACAGATTGCGTCGCCTGCTCCGCAGGGCGAAATGTCGATTCATGGTCTGAATCTGGACTGGCGGCGGTTTATGACCGATCAGGTCACTGACTTCTGTCGGGAGGAGATTAAGCCGCTGAAACAGGCGAATCCCGATCTGCCCGCGACCACCAATTTCATGGAGTATTTCTACGACTACGATTACTGGAAGCTGGCAACGGCGCTCGATTTTATCTCCTGGGACAGCTACCCGATGTGGCACAACGAGAAGGATGAGACCACGCTCGCCTGTTACACCGCGATGTATCACGATTTGATGCGCACCCTGAAGCAGGGTAAACCGTTTGTATTGATGGAATCGACGCCGGGATCAACGAACTGGCAGCCGACCAGTAAGCTGAAGAAGCCGGGGATGCATATTCTCTCTTCACTGCAGGCAGTGGCGCATGGTGCGGACGCGGTGCAGTATTTCCAGTGGCGCAAGAGTCGGGGGTCGGTCGAGAAGTTTCACGGTGCGGTGGTCGATCATGTCGGTCATATTGATACGCGAACCGGGCGTGAAGTGAGTGAGCTGGGCCGGATGCTGGCAGCGATGACGCCGGTGATGGGCAGTCGGGTTGAGGCGCGCGTTGCGATTATTTTCGACTGGGAGAGTCGCTGGGCGATGGATAATGCGCAGGGTCCACGCAATCTGGGTCTGCATTATGAGCGTACGGTAAACGAGCACTACCGTGCTTTCTGGGAACAGGGCGTTGCGGTAGATGTGATTAACGGCGATAGCGATCTCAGCGGTTACGATCTGGTGATAGCACCGATGCTTTATATGGTGCGCGACGGTTTTGCCGCGCGAGCAGAAGCGCATGTTGAGCGGGGCGGGCATTTCGTGGCCAGCTACTGGAGCGGCATCGTGAATGAGAGCGATCTCTGTTATCTGGGAGGATTCCCGGGTCCGCTGCGGCCGCTGCTCGGCATCTGGTCAGAAGAGATCGACAGTCTGACCGATGGGGAGTGTAACGGCGTGCGCGGGATGCGCGGCAATGAGCTGGGTCTGAGTGGGCCATATCAGGCGCGGGAGCTTTGCGAGCATATTCATCTGGAAGGGGCCATGGCGCTGGCCAGTTACGAGAGTGATTTTTATGCCGGAACCCCTGCGGTGACGGTGAATCGGGTCGGTGAGGGTAAAGCCTGGTATATCGCGTCGCGTAATGATCTGCCGTTCCATCGGGATTTTTATGGTGCGCTGATTAAGCAGCTGGGATTGCCGCGTGCGCTGGCGACTGAGCTGCCGCCAGGCGTGGTGGTACAACGCCGTACTGATGGTGAGAAGGCTTTTCTGTTTGTGCAGAACTTTACGGGGCAGGCGCAGCAGTTATCGTTGCCTGCCGGGTTAAGGGATTTAATCGATGGCTCCGGTGTAGGGGGTACGCTGATGCTGGGGCCGTGGGGATGTCGGGTTTTGAGTGTGCTTCTGGAGCAATGATGAGCGCTGGCTCAGGGGGGATGTTGGCGCTTTCTGGTAGTCTGAGCACATGCTCAGGGGGCATATGCCTTCCGCAAAGGCGCAAAAGATGGCATCCCTGCCCGCTCAGCACGGGCAATTACGCACCTCATCCCTGAGGTGCGCCCGTTCCCGGGCCAACGCTTTGCGTTGTTCAAAAACGCTCCCGGCGTTTTTATCCCTGGCCCGTGATGCTTTGCTACAGGCATATGCCCCCATCGCTTTTGAGACCGGGCATTGTCTGTAGGAATAGCTGGGTTTTACTGTCGATGTAGGGCAGGTTTTTTAGAGCCTGATTGCAGGATGGGTGCAGGAAGCGTGTATATTCAGTGAGCAGTCCCGGGCATGTATCCCGCGTTTTCGTTTATCAGTGGTGAGTGGCGGGCAGCAGCCCGCCTTTTTATTATCTGAAGGAGAACAACATGGTGAGTCTGAAATCATTTAAGCAATATTTCAGTCGGCAGCCGCTGACGGTGGAAGAGCTTGAGGTAGACAGCGCGCTACTGGAGCGTCTGGTGAACTGTTTTGGCGGGCGTGACAATATTCAGCAGGTGGATGCCTGTTTAACGCGGCTGCGGGTAAAGGTGACGTCGCTGAAGGCGGTAGATACGGCGGGATTACAGAAGGCGGGCGCGATTGGCGTGGTGATCCTGGGGCATGAGGTGCATGCGATCTTTGGTAAGCAGTCTGACCAGCTGCGTCAGCTGCTGGAAGAACGTTTCTTTAAACCGGAGTAACAGCCGCCAGTGAAATACGAATAAAAAAATGGATAACCGTCGCCGGTTATCCAAATAAGCCCCTGCATAAGAGCTTAGCAACGATCACAATGAGGAGACTGCTCGATTACCACCAGGCTTCGACCTGTACGCCGAAGTTCCAGGTGTTATTACTGGTGTTGTCTTTGAAGCTGTGTCCATCTTCTGAGTCATTCAGGTAAGAGGCAAACAGACGCAGTTCCGGACGTGACATAAATTCAGGACCGGCTGCCAGGCCCAGGGCCAGCGTATATTTCTGACCCGCCTGTTTGTAGTCGCTGCCCACCTTATTCTCATCTTTCTGCCAGAAGCTGCCGACTTCGCCGATGCCGCGAACATACTGCGTAAACTGATACTGACCACGACCCACCAGCGACAGCAGGGTGCTTTTGCTGGTCTGCGCGGTGATATCATCCGCCGATCCCCAGGTAAAGACCTGATTCAGGGAGAACTTATCGGTGATTGGGAGCAGACCGGTGTTAATCACGCGGTAGCCAGTGGCGTTTTGAGTATCATTCCACATGTCATACCAGCCGCCGCCCTGCGAAAACATGTTCTGCGCCAGACCTTTATTGGCGTACTGGAACACCAGCTTCTGGTAGCCGCCCCACATGTCCTGACTGATTTCACTGGTGAGCATGACGCCGTTATCTGCGTCATACAGGCCACCATATTCTTTCTGTTTGTTGGTGGTGTTTGGCATGGCGTAATCGATACCAAACTCGGTCCAGGCACCGTTCCAGGGTTTCCAGCCGGCATAGCGAAGATCGAGGTAGTTAATGTTGACGTCGTTATCGCCATCGACACGATAATCCACGTCATTCGCATCGCCACGAATCCAGGCAAAGGAGATAGCGCCCGGACCGAGCGTGTAGTTTTCGATACCGGCACCTGACCCCGAGATGTTCCAGTACTTGGTATCAATGATGTGCAGATCGTGACGCTGGTAGTAGCGTTTACCGCCCCAGATCACCGCATCTTTATCACCCGGCACCAGTCCTTTGATCTGCAGGTTGAGCTGACGCAGGCCAAACTGAGCATCATCGCCGAAGGTGGTTTCGTTATCGTTTGAGCCGTCGGAGAACATACTGACCATGGTGTCGACGTAAAAACTGACATCATCCTTTTTGTAGACTTCGCTGCCCAGCTCAACCTCGCCATAAGTGTCGGCTTCATTGCCGAGACGGCCAACCTTGTTCTTTTGATACTCCTCAATACCGCCATCCTGTGAGACGCCCACGCCACCACGCAGATAGCCATGGAAATCGATGTTGTCGATGGCGGCATAGAGCGTCGGGGAGGTCAGGGCCGCAGCAAGCGCCACAGCAGCAGTACGTAACCTTGTTTCCATGTTATCCTCAATTTTTATTTGTAATACGTTCACATGACAGCGGCAGTAAACGCCTTTTGTCAGATGAGTGACAAATAAAATCGCGATAATGTGTGATGCACTGCAAATAAAGTGACGCAATCTGTAACGATTAGTGAATCAGATCACCAAATTTCACAATGTGAAGGTATTACTTTTGCTTTTTATTCGCGCAATGTGACTGCAGTAGTCTGGCTGACATCAGGGCTGTGATAACATTCCGCCATCGGTAATCAGGGATGCGAATTATGAAATCAAAAAATGCCACCTTAGAGGATGTCGCCCGTCATGCTGGCGTGTCGTATCAGACGGTATCAAGGGTTCTGAATAAGTCGGCAAACGTCTCGGAATCAACGCGTCGCAAGGTGGAACACGCAATTGAGACGCTGCGCTACGTGCCTAACCGGCTGGCGCAGCAGCTGGTGGGCAAGCAGAGCACAACACTGGGTCTGGTAACGACGTCGCTGGCATTGCATGCGCCCTCCCAGGTGGCCGCTGCGGTTAAACGTTATGCGAATGCTGCGGACTACCAGGTGCTGATCGCGATGATTGATGAGAACGTCAATCAAAGTTTGCAGGATTGCATCAATGAGCTGAAGTCTCAGCGGGTGGATAAAGTGATCATCAATGTCCCGCTGGAGAGCAGCGCTGCTGAGCAGGTTGTGCAGGAGAACGACGATATTCTCTGCCTGTTCCTTGATGTTGATCCCTACAGCGCAGTGTTTAACGTTTCGTTTAACCCGGCTGATGGCACGCGTGCCAGCGTTAAATATCTCTATGAGCAGGGGCATCGCGAGTTTGCACTACTGGCGGGTCCTGAGCAGTCGGTCTCCGCCAGGCTGCGCTTAAAGAGCTGGCTCGACACGCTGGAAAGCTACCGTCTGAAGCCGGTCAGCATCAGCCACGGTAACTGGGATGCGCAGAGTGGTTATAATGGCGTGCTGCAACTGCTGCGTGAAGCGCCGGAGTTCAGTGCACTGCTGGTGGGCAACGATCAGATGGCGCTGGGTGTGCTGAGTGCGCTGCATCAGCGCGGTGTGGCGGTGCCTGGGCAGATTTCGGTGATTGGCTATGATGACACCTATGAAAGTGCCTTTTTCCATCCGGCGCTGACCACGGTGTCGCTGGATCTCGATTTGCAGGGCAAAGAGGCGGTTGCGCGTCTGTTACTGGCCAGTGAGCAGGATGAACAGCGTTCCTCCTCAATTCTGCCGGCAAAGCTGGTGGTGCGCAGCTCGACCGGTATCGCCGGACAACAGCAGCGAGATTTAAAGCAGATTGCAGAACAACTACGGCTGATTGCCAGCCGGCTTGAGTAGGAGGGGCCAGACAAAGATAAAAAAGCATAACAACACACCGCTGCTATGCTCAGATCAGGATAACGCTTCTGAATGTCAGAAAAATTACCCATTGCCTGAGCTGGTCGGTAAACGGGCATTTTATTACCTGTAAGCCAGCCGGCATGCTCAGCCCGATTCCTCTCCATCCAGGATGTGACACTATGCTGTGGCTTGAACAGGGACTTTACCTCAGGATCGAAGAATTAGCGCATGGCCCCCGGCCGCTGCCGCTTTCCAGTGGCTTTACCCCGCAGACCGCTTATCGCGCGCTGGGCTGCTTTAACCCCTCTGAAACCTCGGATGCTTATTACATTCTTTCAAATGACCGCGACGAAATCTGGTTTATCTGCAACCGGCATCTTAGAACCGTTTTTCTTGATGCCAGCAACACGGCATTTCGGGTGAAAATGCAGGAGCCAGCAGAAAGTCTGCCCGTCCTCTCTGCTGCACATGAAGGGCGTATCGTTTCCATCGAGCGGCCAGCCTGATTTAACAGCCTGCGCGGACGATGACAGATCAGATAATAAAAAAGCCGCCATCACTGGCGGCCCTGACTACGTTTAAAAAGAAGCGTGACCTGTAAATCTTCCGGTAGCGCTTTTTAATTCGCGGGGGCGGTCTTCATTGCCGGGCGCTGTGGCAGGACCACCAGAAAAGCGATGATGATCAGTGCCAGCGTCAGCGAGGCGCCATAGCGGCTCAGTGCGAGTCCGCCCGAAGCAAGGGGTTTATCCAGGAAGTCACCGACAACGGCACCCAGTGGCCGGGTCAGGATAAAGGCTGCCCAGAACAGCGCGGTGCGTGACAGGGAGGTAAAGCGACTTGCCGCCCAGATGATCGCCAGCGCGCCGACAAACAGCAGGATCCCGCCATCATAACCCAGGCCTTCGCTGTCTGCCGTCCAGTCACCCAATGCGGTGCCCAGTGTCTGAGAAAACATAATGGTGACCCAGTAAAAACTCTCAGTAACACCGTTGCTTACCGAACTCACTGCAACCGTTCCACAGGTCATTTTCCAGAGGAAAAGAGAGAGGATCAGCAGAGTGCTCAGCAGCAGCGTACCGCCCAGATAACCAATGTTCAGTGAGCGATCGGCAAAGTCTGCCATCGTTGTACCGACGGTGGTCGTTGCCACGACGGTGAACCAGTAGATCCATTTATTGAAGCTGTTGCGATTGATCTGCACCACGACAGCGACCAGAAAGATGATGGCGAAAATCAGTGTTCCGGTCAGGTAACCGAGATTCATCGACATCGTCACCGCATCGCCGCCGGTTTCACCCAGGGTAGTCGCAGCGATTTTGGTCAACCAGAACGCCGCGGTAACGGCCGGCACTTTACTCAGAGCGTGAGAAGCTGTGTTGTTATTTTGCATAGGGTGATACTCCGGAAAAGCCCAACATGGGCTAATACAGCGGGGATGTTATAGGATTATTCTTAAGGAAAGATTAAGCTGGAGGCGAGTCGAGAGAAATTTTTGATGGGCTTTTTACTGCTGCTCTGAGAATAGAAATGCGCCACGATGTGCAGTTTTTTTACAGGCTAAGCGCCATTATTATTCTGTTTTAAAGGCGTTTTTATACATCTTTCCTGCTATTAAATCGTCACAGCCCTGAAGGAATTTTCAGAATGGCTCAGATGGCTCTCTCTGTCAGCACATCATCTATGAGTAAAAAAATTAACAAATTGTGAGGCGCAATTAATTGCCAGCATCATAGCCTTTTTCGGCCCGGCTATCTTTTCCCCCGTCATTCAGCCAGCGGGAATGTTATCACTGAGCGCCCCCCAAAACCCGCAGGGCTTTACTGAAGCAGCGATGTTCAGCCGGTTTCATGGTTCACAGCCCTCAGACAATATGCTGTGATTAAAGATTATGCCCCGATGAGCCGATATAAACAGGCTAATACTTCTGATACTGCAGCCTGACAGCTTTGCGTAATGCCACAGGAGAGGGCACCTCAGAAACCGCTGCCGGAAAGGCCTCAGTTTCCGCCAGCATTTATCACGGCCCGCAATACTGAACCTTTATGCATAGCCTCACTCAGCTACAGGCAGGCATTAACGGTTATAATCAGGTCTGTAGCGACGTGTATTGAACTTATTTAACATCGTCAGCAACGTCGGAGCCGGCCGCCATGAACCCAATGATCAAACCTTCTTTTACCGCTGTTTGGTCTACGGATGCCCAGGGGATCTGCATCGCCAGTCAGGAAACTCCTGCGGGTCTGATGCCTGAACTTAAGGGCGTGACGCTGAGTTCATGGCTAAGTCTGGCGCAGGCTGACGACGATGCAAAGATCGCGCTGCAGCTGACTGCAGCCCTGGAATTGCTGACGCCTTTCCATATTGAAGTGCCGATCCATTGTCTGGATGGCAAGACGCGTCGGGTCCTTGTTTCCGGCCTGCCGGATTGCCAGCCTGGCACCTCCCATCTGCAGTACAACGGCTTTATTCTGGATGTGACCGGGCAGCGTAAAGCCCTGGAAGATGCGCTGCGCACGGCGGCGGAATATCGCCTTCTGATTGAAAACAGTACCGATCTGATTGCCCATTGTGACGCGGAAGGCAGATACGTATCAATTTCTCCCTCTTACAGCGAAATCATAGGCTGGACCACCGAAGAGGTTGTGGGGCAACTGGTGGTGGATTTCCTGCACCCGGATGACCGCGAATTAGCCACCGAAGCGCTGGGATGTATCTTCAGCGGCGGGGTACTGCCGGATGTTGTTGAGGTGCGCAAACTGCATCGCGACGGCCATTACATCTCACTGGGTACCAAAGCCTGTGGCGTCATCAATCCTAATTCAGGAAAAAATATTGGTGCCGTGCTGGTATCGCGCGATATCACGCGGGACAAAGAACGGATGCGTAATCTTGAGAAGCTGGCAACCCTGGACACGCTGACCGGGCTGCACAATCGTGCCTGGATTAACGAGAAGGTGGGATTCATGCTGGCGCAGGCAGACGATCAGGCCTATACCACTGTGATGTTTATCGATTTGAATGGGTTCAAGGCGGTGAACGATTTGATGGGTCACGCGACCGGCGATGCCCTGCTGCAACAGGTCAGTGAACGGCTGCGACACTGTATGCGTCCGGGCGATTCAGTGGCGCGTCTGGGTGGCGATGAGTTTGTCGTGGCTGCTAAATGCAGCAATCACGAAGCCGCATCCGCGATTGCCCTGCGGATTATTGACAGTCTGCAGGCACCTTTCGCCATCGATAATATGGATGTTCGTATTGGTGCGGCGATTGGTATCAGCCTTGCCCGCTTCGGGACAGCAACGGCCAAAATGTTATTCGAAAACGCAGATAAGGCGATGTACCAGGCTAAAGCACGACGTGATGGTTCTTATCAGTTTTTTGAGCCAGCAGCGGAGTAGCCGTTGTATATGATGGCGGGTCTCCGCTTTCACTCCTGTCAGGCTTATCCTGAACTTATCTGCTCATCACTCTGCGCTATCATGCAGGAACGGTGCTCAGGCTAAGTTCATGCAGATTCTTCGTCATCCCGCCCTTCATCATAACCCGCCTGTGCCTGTTCCATGGCGCCTCCATGTTGCTTTGCCCAGTTCACCAGCGCGACAAAAGGCTCCTGCAATGTCCGGCCCAGCGGCGTAATCGCATATTCGACCGCCACTGGCGATGAAGCAATCACGCGGCGGCTCACCAGTCCGTTGCGTTCCAGCCGGCGTAATGCCTCTGTCAGAGATTTATGGGTGATGGGGTCGAGCCTGCGCTTGATGGCATTAAAACGCGAGGGCTGAGAGCACAATACGGTGAGGATTAAAACCGACCACTTATTCGCTACCTGTTCCAGGACAGGGCGGGTGCTGTTGATCTCGGCCAGTAGCTGAGTGATGTCAGTAGCCATGAGGTTTCCTTGAGGATATCTGGTGTACATCAGGTGCGTAATTGACACTAAATATAATAAATATACCATCAGGTGTCTAACCTCTATCCGGAGTCGCAATGATGAAACTGAGTGGAAAAGTCGCCCTTGTCACCGGGGGTAATAGCGGTATCGGCCTTGCTGTTGCTCGTCGTTTTGCAGAGGAAGGTGCACGCGTGTTTATCACCGGCCGGCGGGAAGCACAGCTGGCTGAGGCAGTCGCACTGATCGGCGGTCAGGTCGAGGCCATTCAGGGCGATATCACCCGCACAGACGACCTTGCGCGTCTGTTCGAAACCCTTGGCACCCAAGCGGGTCGCCTCGATATCCTCGTTAACTCTTCAGGTGTGTCTGAACCGGCCAGCCTGGAGGAAACCACGGAAGAACACATCGATCGCACTTTTAATCTGAATGTGCGAGCCATGGTGCTGACGGTACAGCATGCGGTGCGATTGATGGGTGAGGGCGGCAGTATCGTGCTGGTGGGTTCCGTTGCAGGCGCGATAGCGAATCCCGGTTATGGCAGCTATTCCGCCAGCAAGGCTGCGGTACGGTCTTATGCACGCACCTGGAATAGCGAGCTGGCACCGCGCGGCATCAGGGTTAATACGCTGAGTCCTGGTCCTACCAACACGCCGATGTTTGACCGGGCCAGCGATGAAGTCAGGCAGACGCTGACCGCCCGGATCCCGGCAAAGCGGCTGGGACACCCTGAGGAAGTAGCGGCTGCGGCACTGTTTCTGGCTTCAGATGAAAGCAGCTATATCAGTGGCACCGAGCTGGTCATTGATGGCGGGATGATTGCTTAGGAGATTTTCGTCGAGTGATGGGGGATGGCTTAATGGCATGGCAGGGAGGGTTTGGACTCATTAAGACGCTCCCCCGATAAGAATGTGTCTAAGACTGATATTTATACCCTTAGATTTGTTCTGGTCCGTCTTTACTGTTCAGAGTCAGAAGTCAGTCCGCAGCGTAAAATCATATTGCGTCAGTTTATTATTTCTGCAGGTTTTTCACTTTCGGGAGACCAGTAACCCCCACTGCCATGATAGGTTTCAGCTCCCAGCACGAACGTGGTTCCGCAATGATTACAGGCGAAATGGTAATCAACGATATCCCCCCAAATCATCTGTTCAGCACATTCTGTAAAGGTAAACTGATTCCAGTTAATGGTGGTTGTAACTTCGGAAATTATCTCCTCTTTAAGCGCGTTATGTGCAATACGTATAGCCCGGCTCAACTGGCGAGGTTCTCGAATAATGTATTTAACACAGAGATCCTGACAGTACTTACAACTCATTCTGTAAAACCTCCTTTTTACCTGAATGTTCAGGTGAAGCGCTATCGCCGGGCGCTGACTATCTCTTCTGAAGAGGCAGTCGCTATCTCTTCGGAAAACTATAAATGTGTTCTATGCAATGATGTGTATTCATTGTGAAGCAGAACGTCGGTCCATAATCTCTTTCACGTAATGCTCAATACCAATGTGATGTTCACGGTTTATTGCAGAAATAAATGTCTGAAGGAAATCTGATGCTGAGTGAAGTGTATTTACAATCAGTTTATCGAAGTCTTTCTGGGTAAATCGGTCATAACCTTTTAGCGTCGAGCGCTGAAGCAAGGTATGCGCAGTAATTTCGAGAACCGCGCGTCTGTAATCATCGGAAAGCAGAATATCAAGATCGTCCCGGCTGATCTCAAAGTCAAAGTTATAGCTCATGAAACCAGAATCGACAGGCAGTGAGTAGGTCAGCTTCCCATCCTCCAGTGTCACATGAGGCTCATATCCCTCACCCATAAGGTGTACTGACTGCATATTCATCTCCTATATTTTACTGACGTTGGTTATTGCTAAAACGATTTCATTAATTGAAATCATTAATCAGACAGATTGAAGAGGGTTCTTAATCCCTGATGACTGCATGAATATCTCAGCCTTCCCTGACAGTTATCGAACCCGTTCCCCAGAACAGCATGACTGACTTTAACGACTAAGCGCTGCTTATCCCCTGACTTCCGTCCTGGCCTACGCGACCACCCAGACCACCAGACCCGCCAGGGCCCGCGTTTCCGCCGTTTCCGCCTTTCCCACCTGGTGAGTTGTCGGACGATCCGCCGTTACCACCATTTCCTCCGTTAGCATCCCTGTTCGTATTTTTATAGTGATTATGGTGATGGTGTTGAGTGCCGGGTTCTGCACTAGCACCGTCGCCACCATTCCCGCCACGGCCTCCATTTGAAGCTCCATTGCCGCCGTTGCCGCCATTCAGACAATCGGTGCCAGAAACGCCATTCCTGCCATTCTGACCATCAGGGGAACCGCTTTGACCATCCAGACCATTCTGGCTTTCGCAGGCAGTGAGTTGCGTAGTGAGTAGGATCTGAGTATTCGCTGATACCGGCAGGCAAAATATCCCGAGCGAGAAGGAGACGAGGGATAATAAATGTCGGAACCTGAACATTGTTAATTCATCCTCCTGGTTGATGGTCACCCGCCACAGCCATGCCCTCAAAGGGCAGCAAGAATGGCGGCTTCCATTTTCTCCGGCGTGGTGGTTGGTGCAAATCGTTTAATCGGTTTACCGTCGCGCCCGATCAGAAACTTAGTGAAATTCCACTTAATACGACCACCCAAAACGCCGGGTAATTCATCTTTCAGGTAATGAAAAATCGGGTGCGTTGAGGTGCCATTGACATTCACTTTGCCAAACATCGGAAAACTTACCCCGTAGTTAATGTGGCATGTCTGCGCAATTTCGTCGGCTCCGCCAGGTTCCTGATTCCCAAACTGATTGCAGGGAAAACCCAGTACCACCAGCCCCTGATCGGCATATTTTTTGTAGAGGGTTTCGAGGCCGGCGTATTGTGGCGTGAATCCACAGTGACTGGCGGTGTTAACGACCAGCACGATCTTGCCAGCGAAGTCGGACATCGGTACAGGCTGGCCGTTCAGGCTGGTGGCTGTGAGTTTATAAAAGGCAGACATGTTGTAATCCTCAGTGCGGAAACTGTTTTACGCCAACATTAGCACAGAGCACATGAGGAAAGTGGAACATGGAGAGCAGGTACTGAGTGAGAAGGCCCGGCATCCGGATTTCAGACGTTATCGCCAGGCGCTGATGATTATTTCCGCTTCTGATGTAAATCCTGGTTGTTATTCATGATGAATTTTAACCACGACCTTACCCTTTGCATGTCCCTGTTGAAGCCAGTTAAGAGCATCCTGAGTTTCTGCAAAAGGGAACACACGGTCGATCACTGGCCTGATTTTTCCAGCTTCAATTAAATTGCTCATCTGCCCCAGCTGGTTGCCATCAGGACGAACAAAAAGAAAGGAATAATCCAGACCGCGCTTTTTTGACAGTCGCAAAATCCTGCGGCTCATCAGGCCAAATATCATCCGCAGAACGATATTGAGTTGTCTGGTACGCGCAAAATTAACGTCTAAAGGCCCTATCAGAGAGACTATTTTTCCGCCTGGCTTGAGGATGTTCATAGATTTCTCAATCGAATCACCCCGAAGCGTGCCGAGGACAAGATCAAAGCCACTCAGCACGTTTTCGAATTCCTGCTTTTTATAGTCAACGACTTGATCTGCGCCCAGCTGACTGACCCACTCCACATTAGCTGAACTGGTCGTCGTCGCGACCTTTGCGCCAAGATATTTCGCCAGCTGAATCGCAAAGCTGCCAATTCCTCCCGAACCTGCCGGAATGAACACCCTCTGCCCTGGCCGCAGACGGGCTCTCTCTGTGAAAGCCTGCCAGGCGGTGAGGCTGACCATCGGGAGCGAAGCAGCCTGAACGAAATCCAGATTTTCAGGTTTGATGGCCGCGAGACTTTCAGGGACCAGGGCAAACTCGGCCAGTGAGCCGTTGCCCCTGTCGAAAATGCTGGCGAACACTTCATCACCCGGACTAAAACGCGTTACCTGACTTCCTGTTGCAATAACCACACCCGCCAGATCACTGCCCAGAGTCGCTGGAAGTTTAAAATGTAAAACCGGTTTGAATATTCCCGTAGGGATCATGTTGTCTATGGGATTCAGACCCACAGCATAAACTTTCACCAGGATTTCATTGGGACCGGGGCTAGGGTAATCCACATTATCAAATCCCAGCTCAGGTGATTTTCCGTAGCGTTTAAACGTAAAGGCTTTCATCATGCTGGTTTTCATTTATTCATCCTCTCCAATAACACCCAGACCGTAGCCCGTTCCGAAAATTTCATTTTCAGATTCTCGTATCGAGCTGAAGGCTGTTCCGCACGACCTTATCCAGCAGGGTTGCAGGCGCAAAGCGGAGGACGAAATTCAGTTTTGCTGCGAGCGTTCCCGCCGTGTAGCGTATTTTTGGCCGTGAGGACTGGGCCGCTTTAAGCACCACCGCAGCCACGACCTCCGGACTTTCCGCTTCAGCCATTGCCTTACCGACCACTTTCTTCAACTTAGCCCGGATGAGTTCATACTCTTCAAGCTTCGCATCCGGTTCGATATTGTGGACTTCAAACTGCGTTTTTATGTATGCCGGCTCAATGACAGAAACCCTGATGCCCTGGGTGCGCAGTTCATGATCAAGTGCGCCTGTATATCCCTCGACCGCATGTTTACTGGCCGCATAGAGTGCGACATAGGGTAGTGGCACGACCCCCAGAATGGAACCGATATTGATGATGCGCCCGCTGCCCTGGCGACGCATGTAAGGCAGTACGGCGCGTGTCAGCCTGACCATACCCATGAAGTTTGTGTCGAAGATATGCTGCGCCTGTTCGACAGAACTCTCTTCCGCCGCTGCCGGAGCGACGCCAAAGCCTGCGTTGTTCACCAGCAGGTCTATTCGACCCTCAAGCTGCATCAATTCGTAAATAGCACCCTCTACCGAAACGTCGTCAGTCACATCAAGAGCGAGTAATGGAAAGGGCTGTTTACTCGCCTGTGGGCCACGACGGCTGGTGCCATACACTTTATAACCCGCTGCTAAAAGTTTGTTCGCAGAGGCTTCACCAATGCCAGAAGAGGCGCCGGTCACCAGTGCTACACGTTTTTGGCTCATTCTGAGTACGCTCTTGTAATAGGGTTCGGAGGAATAACTGATTTAATGATGATGATCATAATCAATAAAGTCAACTTGTTTGATTATGATCATCATCAATGTATGCTTGGGTTCTGTTTCAGGAGGAAAAAACATGAAAGTGTCTAAAGAGCAGGTTCGCGAAAACCGGTTGCGGATCGTTGAAACGGCGTCAGAGCTTTTTCGTGAGCGTGGTTACGATGGGGTAGGCGTCGCTGAACTGATGTCAGCCGCCGGGTTAACACATGGCGGTTTTTACAAGCATTTTGGGTCGAAAGCGGATTTGTTAGCTGAAGCGATGAGTTGTGGTTTCACGCAGTCGGCAGAAAAAACCGAAGGGGTAAGTCGGGAAGCGTTTATTGAGTACTACCTTTCCCGTCAGCATCGCGATGACATGGGAAAGGGGTGCGTGATGTCGGCTCTGGGCACCGATGCAGCCCGGCAGTCTGAATCAATCCGCGAGACATTTGCGGCCGGGATTGAACGACAGATTGCCATCCTGGAATCCCAAAATGTCACGCGGGCAGAGCTGATAAATACCATTGCGCAGCTTGTTGGTGCATTGATGCTTTCGCGAGCCTGTCCGGATGGTTCCGGACTCGCTGATGAGATTCTGGAGGTCTGCCGGGCGCGTTTGCTCCGTCCTGATGCCAGTGGGATTTGAGCGGTGCTTTTCCGTTTAACTGGAACGAAGCCAATGTGACACAGGCTAGACTGCCCAGCCTGCTGGCATCTCATTTGCGGCAGCGGGAGCGCGTAATCCGGACTTCCCGTTCCGGATAGAGGTTCCACCAACAGGTTTCCAATCAGTCGATCACCCACCTGGTACAGTGACTTATGACTCAGCCATTATCGCGGAATCCGGGATAAAGACTCATTCCGCCATCAATAAACAGTGTGGTGCCGTGAACATAGTCGGAAAGGTCACTGGCCAGCCAGACCACCGCATTCGCCACATCTTCCGCCGCACCGATACGTCCGTAAGGGATGAGTTTTAACAGCGCTTTGCCCGCTTCGCCCTGAGTAGTTTCTTCGTTAATAGCGGTTGCGATAGCGCCAGGTGCGACTGAGTTTACGCGTATACGGTCTTCACCCACTTCCTGTGCCAGGCTTTTCATCAGTAAATCAACCCCGCCTTTTGAGGCAGCGTAGTTAACATGTCCGGCCCAGGGAATGAGCTGATGCACCGAGCTCATGTGAATGATCTTACCTACAGCCCGGCTGATCTCCGGGCGGTGCGCCTGGTCACGAAACTGACGCAGCGCAGCCCGAGCGCAAAGGAACTGCCCGGTCAGGTTCACATCCAGGACGGTATTCCAGTCTGCAAGCGACATCTCAATGGAAGGCGCATCTTTCTGCAGCCCTGAGTTCGCCACCAGAATATCCAGCCTGCCAAATTCAGCAATCGTCTGAGCAAAGAGATTTTCTACGTCAGCTTCCTTTGAGACATCACCCTTTACCGCAATGGCGCGTCCACCGTCTGCACGGATTTTGTCAACCAGTTCTTCGGCAGGTTCCGCCTGGCTGTGGTAGTTAACTACCACACCGGCACCAGCTTTGGCGAGTGCTTCTGCACAGGCATAGCCGAGACCTGAGCTGGCGCCGGTAACCAGCGCAACCTGATTTTCGAGTGATAAGATCATGAGGCTTCCTTAATTCTGTTAATGATGAGCGTCTTAACATGGACGAGTGCATAGGCCTGAGTCACTGAATTATAGATGCGAAGTGCAGGGTTGCCCGTGGTTTCGCCTGACATGCAGGGTCGGAAGGAGTTGATCCATAACAGCCGGTAATGAACTTAAAGCGTCTTTACCACCATCCCAGCCGCAGCCAGCATCATAATGGCTCCGGCTGAACGGAAAACGAGTCTCTGCGCTTTTGCACTGGTCAGAAGATGACGAATTCTGAGCGCGGCCAGAATAAAAACCGCACCAACACTTAACAGCACGAACACGGTAAGTGGAACCAGAATTCCTCCCCAAATCTGTAGCGAGACATTATCCAGAGAGATAACCAGAGGCAGTATCGCCAGATAGAAAGCGATGGTTTTAGGGTTACCAAGCGTGATGGTCAGCCCTGAAAACCAGGCTGACGCCAGTTCTCGTTTTGTCGCTTTCTGGTCAATATTTATTGCCCGAGGCTGGTGGCACCAGAATTGCCATGCAAGCATGAATAAATAGAGTGAGGCAGCCCAGTTAATCATCGTGAAGACGGCGGTATAGCTATGAGACATCACTGCCAGGCCAAACACCGCAACAGATAAATAAATTAAATCCCCGAGAATAAGGCCAGCCAGCATGGTAAAGCCAGCTACCGCACCACCACTCACGCTGCGAGCGACTAATGCGGTCATTCCCGGCCCCGGAATTGCGGCGGCTAAACCGAGTGCAGTCATATAAGATATTATCAGAGCAATATCTGACATAATTCTTCCTTCCATAATATTATTTGAAGAGAGAGGATGTTTAATACTTTAAAAAAATGGTCTGTCCGTGATTTATTTAAAATAAGATCACGACATACACTCAATCTGAATTCAGTTTTCCACTTTTGCTATTCGTAATAACACGTTGAAAAAGTAAATATATTATGTCGCAATAAGCGGGAAAATTGTTACCTATATCATTTACTCAATACTGATTTTGAGGTAAGAATTACCCTTTATCAGTGCTATAACGAAAGGAATTTCCGACTATGACCCTAAGTCCGACAGATATGAAAATCCTCGAGATTTTACAGGACGATGCTCGCGTCACTAACCAGGTTCTGGCAGAAAAGATAAACCTCTCAGCTTCTCCCTGCTGGCGCAAAGTGCGCAGGCTTGAGGAAGAAGAAGTGATTCAGGGCTATCGTGCTGTTCTTGACCGCAAGAAAATCGGTCTGGGCGTGATGGTTTTCATTCGGGTCGTCATTGACAGTCATAGTGAGGCCGAGGCCAGAAAGTTCGAAGAAGAAGTGACTGCGCTGGAGGACGTGGTGGCCTGCTATAGCATCGGTGGAGATGCCGACTTTCTGCTACAGGTTGTAGCATCGGATCTGGACTCCTATGCTGATTTCGCAATGTCAGTGGTACGCAGATTGCCAGGCATTAAAGAAATGCAGAGCATGTTTGTGCTTAAAGAGATCAAACCCCTCGTTTCTTATCCTATTAAGAAAATCGCTGAGTAGACTAACGCCGCCGGGACAGCCCGCGACAGAATATTTAGTTAATAGTCCAGATGTCAGTTACATCAGCATTAGAAGAATTTTACTGCATAAAAAAAGCCCTCAGGACTTGCTCAGCCATAAAGTCCATGCTTTACCGCGTCGATAACTGTTGTACCGGGATCTGCCGGGGCATTGATTGTTTTCACCACGGAAAAAATATGAAACTTAATCATTTTACGATAGGGCAAAGACTCAGTGTGATGGCCGCCATCCTGCTACTGGCGACCCTGCTTGTCGGTTTGCGAGGCATTACCCTGAATACTCAGGCTTTGCAGAAAAATACCGACATCATGGCAAGCGAAACGCGTGTCGCGGAGAGCATTGATACTGCACGTAATGCACAGGTTCAGTTTAAAATTCAGGTACAGGAGTGGAAAAACACCCTGTTACGCGGCACACAAGGCATGCGTGTTTTCGAAAAATACAAAGCGGCCTTCCTGGCGCAGAGTGATAAAACTCAGGCGCTACTCCATCAATTGCTGATACTGCAACCCGAACTGGGGATGGATACGACCCAGGTGAAACAGACGATCGAGCTACACGCTCAGCTCAGACAAAAATACCTGGTTGCGTTGCAAAACTACGACATCCAAAACCTCGCCAGCGCCCAGCTGGTTGATGGTCAGGTCAATGGCATCGATCGTGAGCCGACCAAAATGATTGATGACGTGGTTCATCGTACGCTGGCACATGCCCAGAAGCTCAATGAACAGATGACGGCGCAAAATCTCGCCCAGTATCAGGAAACCCGCATGACCTTATGGATCGCGATGGCGGGTATTTTGCTTTCCGGCGTATTAATCACTGCCTGGTTAATCCGCAGCATTACCCATCCATTGCGCGAAGCTGTCAACATTGCGCGCACAGTGGCTTCAGGCGATCTGCAGACCGTGATTCGCCCCAGCGGACGCGACGAAACCGCAGAGCTGATGACGGCGTTGCGAGAAATGAATATCAGCCTGACTTCCATCGTCTCTGGCGTTCGCACCGGCACGGAGAACATCGCCTCAGCCTCTGTTCAGATTGCCCAGGGCAGCCAGGAACTCTCCTCGCGTAATGAAGCGCAGGCAGGCGCGCTTGAAGAAACTGCAGCCTCCATGGAGGAACTGACTTCGGTGGTGAAAAATAACGCGCAGAACGCCTCTCATGCCAGCAGCATTGCACATGATGCCCGCTCCATTGCGGGTCAGGGCGGCAACGTGGTGGAAAAAGTCGTCCACACCATGAGCGAAATCCAGCAGTTCTCAAACGAAATTAACCAGATCATTACAGTCATTGATGGTATCGCTTTCCAGACCAATATTCTGGCCCTGAATGCTGCGGTCGAAGCGGCGCGTGCGGGTGCCGAAGGTCGTGGTTTTGCAGTAGTCGCGGCGGAAGTCCGTGCTCTGGCACAGCGCTCAGCAAAAGCGGCGAAAGATGTGCGTATCCTGATCGAACGTTCTGTGAATTCAATCGGGCAGGGCAACGAACTGGTTCAACATGCCGGTACGACAATGGAAGAGATTATTTTACGCATTCATCAGGTCAGTGAGCTGATTGAAAACGTTTCGTCGGCCAGTAACGAGCAAAGTGTCGGTATCGATCAGGTTAATCTGGCGGTCACCCATATGGACGCAGCCACGCAGCAAAACGCCGCGCTTTCTCAGCAGTCCACTGCTGCGGCGCAGGCTTTACAAGCGCAGGCTGAAATGCTGCTTGCCAGCGTAAGCGTGTTTAAAATTAGTCCTGCACGTGCTTAATCTTTGATGTCAGGGCAGGGTACTTCACGATATCTTGCCCTGACAGTTTTCAGCGTAAATAGAAGCCCGGTTCTGAATATTCATTCACAACGCTCAGCGCAACAGGAATAGCAACCCCGCTTCGCATTATGTATCTGAACATAACTCACCTGCGGATCGGCAAAAAAACGGCGCAGCAGAACTTCAGCAAAATTTCCTTCAGCTATGTCTGCCGCTATTAAAAAGTGTTTTTCATCATAAGCACGTAATGACAGCACTCTGTTGTGCAGGACTTCAGGTAATTCATTGTGGTAAATGCCTTGTTGGGTGCATCCCTCCCAGACATAAATCGCGTGCGTGCCAAAATAGGGTGTGTCTGCAGCCTGATAAATATGATTGATCAGAAGGGCGGTTTCACCTGCAGGAATATCACACAATGAGATTCTGTCGGGATAACCAGGATAGCTCTCCACCTTTTGACGTATTGCGTTGTGTTCTTTCAGATAGCTATCGCTCTGTCCAAAAAGATGAGTAAATGGCCCGGCATCCAGACCTGAGATTTTAAAATTCATGATATCGCCTGTCGTTTTCAGCAGTGAAGAATGACGTTATCGGATATCGTTTGGTGAGACTCGCCGTTTTCGGTCAGGGATTTTTGGGAACGAGACTGTCAGGGAATTGCACTAGATGTGTCCCCCCCCTCAGCCAGCTTTGACAACCTTACTCATGACAAACTTTTACGGATGTTAATACCTTTCCATCCGCGATAAGCCGTCAAATTGCCTTCACCTTTCTGCCCATCGCGCATCTCTGGTAACTTGTAAAAAATTCCCTGAACGCTACCCCGCTAACGACATATCCGTCACATAAAACAAAACTGCCATGTACTTTTTTGTGACAAATAACACAACCTCATTACATCCTCAGGCAGGGGCAAGATTTTATCGTGATAATGGTTTTACTTAGTACATTACTGTTTTACAGAGTACAACAAGCCGCTTTCTCCACTGCCCTTAAGCCGATGACAAAATTGTGAGGATCATCATGTCTGAAAAACAGCACATCACGACATTCTCTGCTGATATTGAGCAGCAGACCGTTAAGAAGGTGGTCTGGCGCATTTTGCCCTTTCTGATTGTCTGTTATCTGATTGCCATCATCGATCGCGGCAACATCGGAATGGCTTCGTTACAGATGAACGAAGATTTAGGGTTGTCGAAAGCCGTATTTGGTTTTGCAAGCAGCCTGTTTTTCGTGGGTTACTTCCTGTTTGAAGTTCCCAGTAACCTCGCCATGCAGAAAATTGGGGCAAAGATCTGGATCTCTCGCATCATGGTGTCGTGGGGCATTATTTCGGTCTGCACTGCTTTTGTTGAAAGTGCCAATACGCTCTACGTATTGCGCTTTTTACTGGGTGCAGCTGAAGCAGGATTTTTCCCTGGCGTAATTCTTTATCTGACGTACTGGATCCCGGGCAAGTACCGTGCGCGTGTGATTGCAACGTTCATGGTGGCAATCCCGGCGGCAAACTTTATAGGATCGCCTATCTCCGGTCTGATTTTGTCGCTCGACGGCTGGTTAGGCATGCGCGGCTGGCACTGGTTATTCATCCTGGAAGGTATTCCGGCGGTGATTCTGGGGATTGCCGCTTTCTTCTTACTCAGTAATCGTCCGACCGATGCCAGCTGGCTAAATCAGGAACAAAAAGCGTGGCTGAGCACGACTATTCAGGCAGAAAACGAGAAGAAAAAAGCGATTGGTCATATCTCGCTATGGCAGTTACTGCGTCATAAGCATATCTGGGTGATGGCACTGATTTATGCGGGGGCTTCTGCGGCGGGATCAACTCTGAGCGTCTGGTCTCCGCAACTGCTGAAATCGTTCGGGCTGGATAACTTCACAACCGGTTTAGTCAATGCGATTCCTTACGGTCTGGCATCCATTCTGATGATTGTATGGGGCAGAAGTTCTGACCGGAGCGGCGAGCGTCGCTGGCATACCGCGTTAACGCTGTTCCTGATTGCAGGTGGTCTGCTCTCCGCCTTTATCACCAACAGCCTGACCGGCAGTGTTGTCATCCTGTCACTGGTATTAATTGGTGCCTACTCAATGAAAGGACCTTTCTGGGCGCTGGCGTCGGGATGGATGTCTTCCACTACCGCTGCTGCGGGTCTGGCTGCTATCGGTGCGATGGCGAACCTGATTGGCGGAGGGTTAATGGTCAACGTTTACGGCATCATTAATCAGGCGACCGGCAGCCATACGCTGGCAATGATGCCACTGGCTATTCTCTGCGGCATCGGCGGTATTGCGGTGCTGGTTATGGGGCGCAAAAAAGCGTTAAACATCGAAGTTGACACTCACGCTTCGCCAGTCAGTAAATAACGTAGCATCACCTGCAGATGCTGAGCATTGCGTCTGCAGGTGAGTCCTTTCAGCTTTTACTGCCACAAGAACACTGTTTTAACTGCCAGAAAACTCAAGGCACATCCTGTGAACGTTCTTCCAAAGATATTAAGTCGTCGATAGACTCATTCAGCAGATACCAGATTAGGTTTTGTGTTTCAGGTTCTAACTTTAAATAGTGATTTGACCCTACAAGTGAATTTAAATCCTCGCACATTAAAGTGATTGCTCAAAGCCTGCATCAGGCTGGAGCGAAGAAACAATACCCTGTGGGCTGAAGCGTTAATATTATTGCCCTCAGAAAGTAGATATATCTGATGGAGCAATTTATATAATTCTTGTTTTACAAAGTTGGTGAGGGTTAATAAGAAAGTTCAGCAGTTGCTCAGGATCAGAAAAACAGGATGCAATCCAGGAAGCACTTCGTTTAAAAGGCGTGTGTCAGGCGTCAATACCTGCTGGAAAATCCATGATCCTAATCCCCGCCTGTTGAAGACAGAGCCATACCCGAACATAAGAGAACCGGTCTGATACAACGCACTGAAAAAATCATTTTATCAGTCTGGCAGAATAACACGCCTGCTTAGTCATGTTCGCCACAATCAGGCATAACAAAACCACAATTTTAATGGCTCTGTTCATCCAGACCAGCCGGGTGCTGGTTAATATGCGGGCTATAGGTATTAACGTCCTGAAGCATGTATACAAGCCATGAAACAGATCAACACAGCATCTGCTACCTTCAACTGACTTTAACAAGCGTTTACACCCTACGGGGAATGCCTGAAACCAGCGATGGAATGATAATGTGTACAGCAAGGCTGCATCTGCAACAAGCAATTGCTGATTATCAAACGGTTACGGTTCTTATAATCTCATGTCCGTACACTATCCTGCGACATTTCATTACTTAGGATTTACCAGTAAGTTGCTGTTGTCGCTTCAGACAGGCCCGCATTATCCCGAACTCTCAACACTTATTCGGCTATTCCCATCGATCAGGGTGTTCTGTCAACGTCTCGATAACCGTCAGCAATCCCATGAACCCATCCTGTCCTCACTGTCTTAAGGCAGAAATGAGTGGAATATTGCTGTATGATGTCGTCACTTCGATAAGTGAGTTGGGTAAACATACGATTCAATGTCGCTTATGAACCCGATTATACTTGTAAGCCACTAAACCTGAAGGTAGCAACTGACGTGAAGGATACCTACTACAACGACCAAAAGATAAATTCGTTAATCAAGGATGAACTGGATGCGTTCTTTGAGGATTACCAGGGTGTTATCTATGCATACGCTATTATGAATAAAAAAGACCCTTCGCAGATGCAAATTATTAACAACAACCCGGCGTGGTTTGATGTTTACCTTGAAAGGAAATATCAGTTTATCGATCCCGTCATTATCCGTGGTTTGCGCTGCGTTGAAGACTACTTTTGGGAGAATGAAGTTATTTTGTCAGAAGGTTACAACCTCACCAGGATTTTCAACGAAAGTTTTCAATATAACATTTATCGGGGACAGACATTTCCTCTGCATGACTACCTGAATAATCTGGTTGTGTTATCTGTTATTGGGAAAAAGGAATTTGATTTTGATATTGAAAAACATCGTGCAAAATTCATGAGTTTCCTTATTCATCTGCATCAGAAGACGCTCAATCTGTATAGTCAACATCAGCAGAAAAAGAATGCCTTTTTATCACCGCGTGAGCGACAGATTCTTAAGTGGGTCAGCGACGGCAAAACATATGCTGAGATTGCTATTATTTTATCTATTGCGGAGCGTACGGTAAAATTCCATATGGGTAATGTAATGAAAAAACTCGGTGTTAATAACGCAAGACACGCGATAAAACTTGGCGCAGAACTCCGCTTACTGGAAAACTGAGCCAGATACTCATTCAAAGATGGCATAAGTGCTGTAGCTTTTCACGAAGCCAGTCAGAGTGTTTGTCCTTGATGATGATATCCTCAATGACGTTACTGTTAGCAGGCATAAAAATGTAGTAGATATCTTCTCCCTTTTCGGAGAACCCTTTTTGAATTACCTCTGTTTTCCAGTTGGCGTGACGGAATATGGCATACATGCCGCGACTGACCACTGCGTACATCCCTGTATATTTCTTCTTCATGCAAAAAATAATCATTGCAAGAAATAATGCTTTACTGGCGGGTAAACCATCCAGTTTTGCAGCGTCACGTCGTTCTTTGTCTAAAAACAGGCGAGTAATTTCACAGCAGGGCATATCGGTAGGGAGACGACACACTGCTGAAAAGTACTTATGGAAAATTTCGCTCATCATCGTCGGCTGGGTAGAGTCTATGAATCGTGCACCGCATAGCAACTGTCCGTCGTGCACACCCAGTAAGTAAGTGGTGTTTTTATTGTCAAAAAAGTCCTTTTCCATGCCGTCAATGCATTCGACTTCCCAGTCGAGTCGATCCCGAAATGTTTTTCTTCTGAGCCGGTATAACTCATTCGCTTCTTCAACCGATAGTTGATCATAATCACGCAAAAAAAAATCAATAGCAGAACTCATTAACTCGCCCTCAATAATCACATGATGAAACTATTGCCCCTGCCCTTTAGGACAGCTTTTATTATATCGTACAGGTCTTATAATAAAAATGTGCCTGACCACTAAGCACTTTCATTGCCCGGCGGTCAGGTTATCAAAGACCAATGCAACACCAGGGAAAACCAGACGAGATTATGTAATATTCAAAGTCTCGCGTACAGAGTGCAAAAAGCATTCAAATAATAAAAATACCAGAATACGAAAAAAGTCAAATAACCATCATTAATTTATTGCCCCTTATTGTTTTAAGGGGCAAAATTTCCTGTTCAGTAAATCCAGTCAAATAATGAATGTAAAATTACGCATTGCGCGAGCAACATTGCTGTTCATTTGATAGCCAATGCAGTCAGTCTGCCTGGAAGTACTTCAGCAGTTAGCCAGCCAGCGGTATCATAAGGAATGATCAGTTGGTAATATCGAATTGTTTAACTTCTGATTTTCAATTTACCTGATTTGCCAGATTTTAAGAACGCTTCCGGCGATTCTGAGATCACCCGGCTCTGCAAAAATTATCAGCCTGCTGACAGTTATTCATTATTTTTCGCGCATGAAAAATATCTCTGAACCTATTTTTCCGGGTATTAATCCTCGATACCGCCATCGACGTTCCCATCAAATCTATACTGCGTTGGCTCACCAGTTAAATTAAGCGTAACTTAATATCATGCTTAAAGGCCATGGCTCGTTAACGTGGCAAATAATTCAGGCTCTGATCGTTATCCGTCATGAGGCGGTTTATTGTTTTTCATCTGGATGTGGCATCCTCTTATCGTTATTGCCGGCAGTGACTCGTACTGAGGTTATCCTGCCCTGAGCGAATGGCTCGCGGCAGGATCGTATTTAATAGCTAAGTCTCAGTTTCAACAGGCATTCTCGTTAAAACTGTCACGTGCCATAAAATCAGGGCATCGCGCTGGATTTCCCCAGTGAGGTTATTCACTCAAGACCTGATTTTGTTCAGGTATACAGCGTAAACATGGCAAAGGTTCTGACACCAAAAAATCCTTCAGGGCAACCAAAAAAGCTCTCTTTTCCGGTCACAATTCTGCTTGCTGAACAGGATGAGTTGTTTGATGTGAAACGAATGACTGAGTTTTTCAGCAGCTGCGGCAATTCACATTTAAGCAGTCAGGTCGTGAAAAAGTGCAGGCATCTCGATTGCATTTTTGAGCTGACCGACAGCATGAAAAAGCATTTCGCACGCCTGCCTTCAGGAATATGAGGCTCAGAACGGATGTGATGATTTAAACAATGAGAAAGCCTTTCTCATCAGTCTGACTTCAGCTGCTTACTAAAAGCAGATACGCATTATTCATAACCCACGTGCCTCGATGATAGCGCTCTTCAGCGCCTTTAGTGATTGCAGAGACTCAAACCTGAAAAAATGCCGACTACATAGCGTTACAGCCTGTTCAGTCGGCTATAGAGATGGCTCAGGATACCGCGCTTTCGTTTTTCAGGGACTCCAGAACGTTCAGAATATTAGTGGCCGCCACCGTACCCATCTTAACGTAGGAGTTATCACTGACGCCGCCAATGTGTGGCGACAGAATCACATTCTCAACATGCTGCCAGATATGCGGCGCCGTCAGAGGTTCAGTGGGGAAACTGTCCAGTGCGGCCCAGGCGACGGTGCCATCATTCAGCGCCGCTAAAAGCGCATCATCATCAATAAGACCGCCGCGTGCCGTGTTTACCAGAATGGCGCCTTTTTTAAACAACGCCAGTTTCTCTGCATTGATCATCTGGCGGGTCTGTTCGGTCAGCGGACAGTGCAGAGAAATGATGTCTGCCTGTTGCAGCAGGTCGTCAAGTGAAGCGGACTCACACTCATCAGGAAAGGTTTTTGCAAAAGGATCATAGGCAATTACCTTCATGCCAAACGCCCGCCCAATGCGGGCAACGCGACCGCCAATTGCACCAAGCCCGACCAGACCCAGCGTTCTGCCTTCCAGCTCCACAGATTTATGGGTGGATTTGTCCCAGTGCCCCTGACGCATGCGCTGATCCAGCGTTATCACGGATTTGGCGCAGGCCAAAATCATCGCCCAGGTATGCTCGGCTACAGCGGCTGCGTTGGCACCCGGCGCAGACTGAACGCGGATATCGCGTGCCGCGGCTGCCTGTTGATCGATAACGTCAATGCCGCTGCCGTGTTTGGAAATCACGCGCAGGGCAGGCGCAGCATCCATGATGCGGGCATTAATTTTTCCGTAACGGACAATTATCGCCACCGGATTATGCTGCTGGCAGAGTCTGAACAGGGTATCTTCGTCGGGCTGTTTACCTGCATAAACCAGGCTAAACGCGTTCAGCAGGCTGACCGCCTGCGGAGCCAGATCGCTGGCCGTGACCAGAATGACGGGAAGCTGAGTTGTCATCAGAGCGTCTCCCCATCCGTCATCATGCCAGCGGTTTGCAGGGCTTTCTCCAGCCACGGCGCGCGAAGGTCGCCATCACGAATGGCAGCAATACGCCCGGTCTCGAAATCCAGTTTTTTCTGCGCCAGTTCGAGCAGGGCAGGGATCTCTTCACGCGGCAGAATCACCACGCCATCAATATCACCGATGACCAGATCGCCCGGCTGAATGGCTGCGCCCGCGACAGAAACCGGGTAGTTTACCCGTCCCGCAACAGATTTGGTCGGGCCACAGGGATTCAGGCCCGCGGCAAACACCGGGAAACCGTTCGCGCTCAGTGCATCGGCGTCACGAACCGCGCCATCAATGATGATCCCCGCGATGCCGGAGGCTTCAGCCTGGGTCGACATAATCTCTCCGATTAAGGCACAGCTGATATCGCCTTTGCCATCAACCACAATCACATCGCCTGGCTGGGCGATTGCCAGTGCGGCATGGATCGCCAGATTATCGCCAGGCCGGACCTCGACGGTGATAGCGGGACCAGCGACTTTCATCGTGGAGGCTACCGGTTTGACGCGACCATGCAGCGTTCCGCGTCGACCGGCGACATCCGCCAGTATCGCGGCCTGGAACTGAGCCGCCTGTTTAACAAGTTCTGGCGCGACACGGATAATGTCGCGATTGATGAAGGTATTCTCTGCATGTGGCATAGATCATTCCTCTTTCGTTTTACCAGGTACAACTTAGTTGTACAATATAAAACTACTATATCGATGTTAATTCGCATCGCACCAGTGTTAAGCACTCATTTGTGATGTAAATACGATGTGAATCACAAATTGCGCGGTAAACTGCCTGCCGTCGCATACAGGAGGACGTACCAATGGGGAATGAAGGCGTAATTGCCGTAGAAAAAGCGCTGGCGCTGCTGGATTGTTTCAAACCTGGCGAGGAGTCGCTGACGCTTACCGCGCTGGCGCAGCTATCGGGTTATCACAAAACGACGGTCTATCGCCTGATGAACTCACTTGAGCGCATGAATTATGTGATTCGCCGCGACAATGGCGTCTATACCCTGGGGCCGAGGCTGCTCTATCTGGGCAAGCTCTATGAGCAATCCTTTCATCTGGCCAGCATTGTTCAGCCTGAGCTTCACGCTCTGGCGACCGCGACGGGCGAAAGCGCCTCATGGTATGTGATAGAAAACGATCAGCGACTCTGTCTGTTCAGAGCTGAGCCTTCTGAAGGGCTGCGTGAAACGCGCCTGCCCGGCACCTTTCTGCCGCTGGATAACTCTGCCATCGGACAGGTGCTTCGCTACTGGGGAAAGAACGAACCCCTGTTTGAGGCTGTACCTGAACTACCGCTGTTTACCTCCGGGATGCGCGATCCGCACATTGCGGCATTTTCCGTACCGGTGTTTGGAGAAGGCGACAGGCTGCTCGCTGCGCTGGCACTGACCGGGCCATCGTCACGTCTGACGCAGGCGAAGTGTGAAAGCGGACTGGGGAAACTGATGAAAGAAGCGGCCAGCCGACTTTCGGTTAAATCAGGCGCGCATAAAGTGACATGCGATAATTTTTACAAGATTTAGCAGACGTGAAGGGCACAGGTGATTCCATGTCAGCGCTGTGCTCTTCCAGAGCGGCAAGATTTTCTGGCTGGAGTCGGTCGATTTAAGCCAGGGTGAATTAAGGGATGTCTGGCTTGACTGAGTACTTAACTCTCAAAAGACCCGCCGCTGTGATGGAGTGAGATTAAGTCATTGATATTTTTTAAAATAATTTACTTCCGGTGCGCCTTTAAACATTCTGATTTAACGTCAGATGTTTAATGGCACGCTGGCCGCATGAAAAATCCCCCACTTTCCCGCCTCAACATGAATTTCCTTCATGTTCGTTGAAATTTAATCACTTTTTTTCAACCGGATGTTGAGGCATAAAGTAAGAATTGTTAATAACTTTGAGTCATATGACTGGGTGTTAAGGGATAGCAAAGCTGCATAACCCTGAAGCAACAAATCATATCAGCGACCAGGATACCCGATAGCGATGAACAACTTAGCCTTTACCCTCAAGCGCATTCGTTTCGACGAAAACTATAACCCTTCGAAAAATACGCGGGCGACGACTAACTTCGCGAATCTGGCGCGTGGCGAAAAACGCCAGGAAAACCTGCATAACGCCCTGGCGATGATCGACAACCGGTTCAACGCGCTGGCGCACTGGGATAACCCAAAAAGCGACCGTTACGCTGTCGAACTTGAGATTATTTCTGCTGAGCTGAATCTTCAGCCAGGCAGCAACGACGAATCGTTCCCGGCGATTGAGATTCTGAAGACCCATATCGTCGATCACAAAACCGGTGAACGTTTCGAAGGGATTGTCGGCAATAACTTCTCCTCCTACGTGCGTGATTATGATTTCAGCGTAGTGCTGACAGAACACAATAAAGGCCAGACTGAATTCAGTCTGCCGGATGATTTCGGCCAGCTACACGGCAACATTTTTAAAAGCTTCGTCAACTCAGCGGCCTATAAAGAAAACTTCAATAAGTCGCCGGTCATCTGCCTGAGTGTGTCGAGCAAAAATACTTATGTGCGTACCGGTAATGTGCATCCGGTTCTGGGCATCGAATACCAGCAGGATGCGCCTTCGCTGACTGATTTTTATTTTGGAAAAATGGGCCTGAAAGTACGGTTCTTTATGCCGCAGGGCAGTGTTGCGCCGCTGGCCTTCTACTTCCACGGCGACCTGCTCAGCGATTACACCAATCTTGAGCTGATCAGCACGATCAGCACCATGGAAACGTTCCAGAAGATCTATCGCCCTGAAATCTACAACGCGAATTCTGCAGCCGGACAGTGCTATCAGCCAACGCTGCAGCATCAGGATTATTCATTAACCCGCATCGTTTACGATCGCGAAGAGCGCAGCCGTCTGGCCGTTGAGCAGGGTAAGTTTACTGAGACGCATTTCATCAAGCCGAATCAGACACTTCTCGCACAATGGTCTGCTGAATCCGTTCTTTGATTAATTAAAAACAAAAGGTCACCTGCTATGAAAACTTTATTACCGACATCCACTGCGGGCAGCCTGCCTAAACCGTCCTGGATCGCGCAGCCAGAGGTGCTCTGGTCACCCTGGAAACTGCAGGATGAAGAGTTAGTTGACGGTAAAAGAGATGCACTGCGTCTCTGTCTGGACGACCAGGTTCGCGCCGGCATTGATATCGTCAGTGATGGTGAGCAGACCCGTCAGCACTTTGTGACGACGTTTATTGAACACCTCAGCGGCGTGGATTTTGAGAAGCGTGAAGTGGTCCGCATCCGTAATCGTTATGACGCCAGCGTGCCGACCGTGGTGGGTGAAGTCTCACGTCAGAAGCCGGTATTTGTTGAAGATGCAAAAATCCTGCGCAAGCTGACCGATCGTCCTATTAAATGGGCGTTGCCGGGTCCGATGACGATGATCGACACCCTCTATGACAATCATTATAAAAGTCGTGAAAAGCTGGCCTGGGAATTTGCAAAAATCCTCAACCAGGAAGCGAAAGAGTTAGAAGCCGCGGGCGTTGATATTATTCAGTTCGACGAACCAGCCTTTAACGTCTTCTTTGATGAAGTGAATGACTGGGGTATCGCCGCGTTAGAGCGAGCTATCGAAGGGCTGAAGTGTGAAACCGCCGTTCACATCTGCTACGGCTACGGCATTAAAGCGAATACCGACTGGAAGAAAACGCTGGGCACAGAGTGGCGTCAGTACGAAGAGGTCTTCCCGAAACTGCAGCGTTCAGCTATCGACATCGTTTCACTGGAGTGCCAGAACTCGCGCGTGCCGATGGATCTGATCGAGCTGATTCGCGGTAAAAAAGTCATGGTCGGTGCTATCGACGTGGCTACTCATGAGATTGAGACGCCGGAAGCAGTGGCTAACACGCTGCGCAAAGCACTGCAGTTCGTGGATGCTGAAAATCTCTATCCTTCAACTAACTGTGGCATGATTCCTCTGCCGCGTCAGGTTGCCAATGGCAAACTGCATGCGTTGAGTGCGGGTGCAGAGATTGTCCGCAGAGAAATTCTGGGAAAATAATCTTTTCCTGAGTAGCCTCAGTCCGGCTTCAGATGCCTGAAAGCCGGACTGAGGCTGCCCTTACTTTAACTTTGTCTGTCCCGCTATCCATCTCTGTAGGCTCTTCATTCCACTCCTCTTAAATCACTTTCAGATTCCCTGTTCTGAAACCTCAGTAACGTAATTCGCTATGCTGTCGGGCGTGAATCACCTGGTCAGCGATCGCGCCCGTTTCAGATTACGTTCAGCTCAGCGTTTCGTCAGCGGAGCGGGGGTGATCCGGGCGGATTCGGAACCAGATCGCGTACATCGCTGGCAGGAATACCAGCGTAATCAGGGTACCGCCTAACGTACCGCCAATCAGGGTATGGGCCAGCGTTCCCCAGAATACGGAGTGCGTCAGCGGAATGAAGGCCAGAATGGCAGCCATTGCCGTCAGCAGCACCGGACGCGCACGTTGTACCGTTGCTTCCACCACCGCATCAAAAGGCGAGAGTCCTTCATGTTCATTATGGTGAATCTGGCCTATCAGGATGAGCGTGTTACGCATCAGGATGCCCGATAGCGCTATCAGTCCAACCAGTGCATTGATGCCAAACGGCTGGTTAAAGAGAAGTAGCGTCGGCACCACACCAATCAGTCCCAGAGGCGACGTCAGAAAGACCATCACCATCGCCGACATCGAACGCACCTGCAGAATGATAATCAGCAGCGTCATGGCGATCATAATCGGGAACAGCGGTGCCATTGCTTTGGTCGCTTTACCAGATTCTTCAATCGAGCCCGCCTGTTCAATGCGGTAGCCCGCTGGCAGTGAATCGATGATGGGCTGCAACGCGTTGAGCATCTGCTTTGAGACATCCGGCGGCTGCAGATGCTCAGCAATATCACCGCGCACCGTCAGCGTCGGAGTGCGATCGCGGCGACGCAGAATCGGATCTTCCATGCGTACGTCAACGTCGCCAATCTGAGAGAGCGGAATACGCTGACCTGAGGAACCGACTAAGGTAAAGCCCGCTATTCTGGCTGGATCGAGGCGGATGTTACCCGCTGCGCGTCCCATAACCTGCACGGAGCGGATATCTTCACGCACTGAGGTAATCGGAACGCCAGAGAGCAGGAACTGAAGCTGCTCTGCCACCGCATTCGATGTCAGCCCCACGGCCTGCAGGCGATCCTGATTAAGCGTGAAATGCAGCGTCGGCACCCTTGGACCCCAATCCGTATTAACTGTTCTCATCAGCGGACTGGCCTGTAGCACTGCCTCTACGTCGGCTGCGATGGTGCGCAACGTGTCGGCATCCGGCCCCATGATGCGATATGCCACCGGATAGGGCGAGTAGGGACCAAACACCAGCTGTGTCACGCGGATGCGCGCCTCTGCTGCAAGTCCATCAGCCGCCGCTTCGCGTAACCGGTGCTTAAGTGCTTCGCGCGCTTCCTGGCTGTCCGTCAGCACAACTATTTTTGCAAATGAGGGGTCAGGCAACTCGGGAGCCATGGCCAGATAAAAACGCGGTGATCCTTGTCCGATATACGATGTGACGATTTTTGCCTCCGGCTGCTTCTGCAGCCAGGCTTCGATTTTTGCCGCCGCGTTGCTGGTCTCCTCAATAGCGGTGCCATAAGGCATCTGGACTTCCACCAGCACTTCCGGGCGGTCAGAGGTGGGAAAAAATTGTGCGTTAACCATCCCCATGCCGAGCACGGCAAGCGTAAACAGAGCCACCACCGAACCGGCTACCAGCCATTTACCTGCGATGACGCGGCCCAGAATATAACGGAAGCGGTTGTAATGGCGGGTGTTATAAATCGCGGTATGTCCTCCCGCCACCGTTTTGATCTCCGGCAGCATTTTCACGCCAAGATAAGGCGTAAACACCACCGCGACTATCCACGAGGCGATCAGGGCGATACCGACAATCCAGAACATATTGCTGGTGTACTCACCGGCAGTAGACTGTGCAAAACCGTTGGGCATAAAGCCCACAGCGGTAACCAGCGTACCCGCCAGCATCGGTGCCGCCGTATGACTCCAGGCATAAGCAGAGGCTTTGATGCGGTCATAACCTTCTTCCATTTTGACCACCATCATTTCAATCGCGATGATGGCGTCATCGACCAGTAAACCCAGGGCAAGGATCAGCGAACCCAGCGTGATGCGATCAAAATTCTTGCCGGAAGCCTCCATCACAACAAACACGATAGCCAGCGTCAGTGGCACGGCTGCGGCGACCACTACACCAACCCGCCAGCCCATACTGACAAAGCAGACCACCATGACCACCAGCAGGGCGACAAAAAACTTGATCATGAATTCGTCTACGGCTGAACTGATGTTGACGGCCTGATCGGTGACCTTCGTCAGCGTCATACCCAGCGGCATGCCGTCATTAATTCTGGCCGTTTCCTCATCCAGTGCCTTACCGAGATCAAGGCCATTCCAGCCGTCGCGCATAACGACGCCTAACAACAGCGCCTGTTCGCCCTGATTACGCACGATAAAGGTCGCCGGATCTTCATAGCCTCGCTCCACAGTCGCGACATCTGAAAGGCGCAGTGTTCGGCCCCCGGCAACGACAGGCGTCTGGCGAATCTTCTCCAGGGTGTCGAAGGCGCCATCAAGACGGATAAAAATCTGGGGACCGCTGGCATCTATTGAACCGGCCGGGGTCAGCACGTTCTGACTGTTCAGGGCAGAAAAGATATCCTGGGGAGAAATGCCGAGCGTGGCCAGCCTGTCATGAGAGAACGAGATAAAGATTCGCTCACTCTGTTCACCAATAATGTTGACCTTTTTTACGCCGGGTACATGCAGAAGCTGCTGGCGCAGCGATTCAGCATCCCTTGCCAGCAGACGCTGCGGCTCCCCCCTGGCCTTAAGCGCAAATAAGGCAAAAGTCACATCAGAGAACTCGTCATTAACCATCGGTCCGATAACGCCCGCGGGCAGGCTGCTGGCTTCATCACCGACTTTCTTGCGCGCCTGATAGAACTCTTCCTGTACCTGTGAAGGCGGCGTGCTGTCCTGCAGTGACAGCAGGGTAAACGCCAGACCCGGACGGGTATAGGTCTCACTGCGGTCGTACCACTTAAGCTCCTGCAGACGCTTCTCCAGCGGCTCAGCAACCTGATCCTGCATCTCCTGCGCTGTAGCACCCGGCCAGGCCGTGATAAGGGTCATCTGCTTGACGGTAAAAGGCGGGTCTTCCGCTCGCCCCAGTTCGAGGAACGACAGGATACCGGCGACAGTAATCAGAATGATCAGGAAGAGGGTAATCGAGCGCTCGCGCACAGCCAGCGCCGAGAGATTGAAACGTTCCTTGCTCAAGGATGACTCCCCGCGCTGCGCTCGTTGCCTTGCGGTGCCGTGCGCACTTTTTCACCCTCATGAAGCAGGTGCGCGCCAAGCGCAACGACCTGCTCACCCGGCTTGAGGTTTCCGACAACGCCGGCATTGTCATCCCCAAGGTTGATCACCTGCACCGGTCGCCATGAGACGGTTGTGGGCTGACCTGAAATGCCCCAGACGCCCGGCCCTTTCCCCGGATCGTAGAGCGCGGCTAAGGGCACGTTCATGACCGAAGCTTTGCTGGCGTTTTCCGCGATGTTAAGCGTGACGGTCGAGCCGAGCGGTGCATTAGCCAGTGAACCTTCCAGGACATATCTCGCTTCAAAGGTTCGCGTCACCGGATCAGCGGCATCGGATAGCAGGCGTAACCTGGCGGGCACCTGTTTATCGCCGGAGCCATAAAGCGTGGCCTGAGCATCGCTGTCCGGCGCAGGCCTGAGCGTCTCCGGTAATTGCACAATGGCCTCGCGCTGACCGGCTCTGGCGAGGCGGATAACGGCCTGTCCGGCACTGACCACCTGACCCGGTTCTGCCAGCGTATCCACGACAACGCCATCGGCGTCGGCCAGCAGCACCGCATAACCGGTTGCATTCTGCGCGACGCTGGCCTGGGCCTGTGCGGCTCTGAGATCGGCTCTTGCCGTATCGGCGGCGGCCTTTATCTGGTCGTAGGCTGATGCCGACACGGCACCCGTCGCGACAAGGCCGCGATAGCGCGCTTCATCCTGCGTGGCTTGCTTAGCCCGTGCCCGTGCTGCCTCCACAACCTGTTGCTGAGCCTGAGACTGCAGTGTCAGGTCAATCGGATCCAGACGCATCAGCGGCTGACCGCGTTTGACCGCCTGACCGGTATCCACCAGACGTTCAAGGATTTTGCCTTGTACTCTGAAACTGAGATCGCTTTGAATCCGCGCGACCACAACGCCGGTAAAGGCGTGGGTTCGTTCTATCGCGCTTACCACGATTGCAGTCCGCACCAGAGGAGCCTGGGTACGGGGATCGTCGCGGGTGGAAGGTTCACCGCAGGCCACCAGGGCCAGCGGCAACACGTAAACAGCAAGGGTGGCGGATTTAAGCCTGAGCATGGGTTCCCTTAAAGCGGTAACAGGATAGTTTGCGCATTCTCATTCCTGTGACCAAACAAGTCAATGGTCACAAATGACTGAATTTTCGTCATGAACAGATCAAGATATGTCACCGTGAAGGGGTTATTAAAAGGGTCATGGCAGCTGAAGAGGGGTGATATCAGGGGATGAGGGCAAAGAGAGCGGTTCCTGGACGCCTTGCATTTTTTGGGCGGCCCGCACAGTGCATTTGTGAATGCTCAGGAGATCGGCATCGGCAAAGTTTGCCCCCTAACGTCAGTGATCCTGATTGACAGGAAGTGACCATTGTTTGATTAGGTCACTGATTGTCAGTGATGTCAGGCATAACGATGTTGCTCCAGCATTAGCGGAAAGCGACGTCTGAGTAGCGATTAACGCACACCTGCCACTCTGTAAGGACAGCCCATCGCCGCCGTATCGGCTGCCTGCCGGTTCTTATTAAGCCGCATCCGTAAAACCTGCAATATGTGAACGATTAGTAAATTTCTTTGCTAGCGGATATAACATATTGATAACCCCGCATCGCAGAGAAAAATATGGCGCTTTCACACGAGTTAATCATGATCTTTACGACCTATTTTGTCGCTACGGCCAGCCCTGGGCCGAGCAATATGGCGATAATGGGGACAGCGATGAAAAAGGGCAGAGGTGCCGCGCTGGCGCTGGCTGTGGGTGTCGTGAGTGGTTCGATGATCTGGGCGCTGCTCGCAGCCTGCGGTGTGCTGACCGTGCTGACAACCTTTGCTCAACTGCTGATTGCGTTAAAAATTGGCGGCGGAATATATCTGCTCTGGCTGGCGTTTAAAGCCGGTAAATCTGCATTACGCCGCACGGAAGCCGGTGAATTTAAAACCAGCGATACCCGGGTCGCTTATGGCAGCCTGTTCCGTCAGGGTATCCTGATGCATATCGGCAACCCCAAAGCGATTCTGACTTGGGTGGCGATTATGTCATTTGCCCTTAAACCGGATGCGGTCTCCTCGACGTTACCGATGATCATCTGCGGCTGTGCGGCGATCTGTATGGTTGTGTTCGGTGGCTATGCTTTGCTGTTCTCGACAGCTGTAATGAGCGCTTTTTACCGCCGCATTCGTCGCGGGCTGGATGCACTGTTAGCCTGTTGCTTTGCGCTTGCAGGATTGAAACTGGTCTTCAGCCGCAACTAATCCAACAGGTTATCGCACTGACTTTTGCGTCAGCTGTGGTTCTGCCGTTCCAAACCGATTGCGCGGCCGGCCTTACATCTGGCTTCCGATCGGCTTACTGAATACTCCAGTCGCGATGCACTGCATAGGGGATTATTGTACCGATGACGCCATGCCGTGGGACCATACCCGCTCAGAGACTAATCATGCGGGGCCAGTAACGTCGCTGAATGCACTGCTGACGAGCTTAAAGATTGTTGATTAATCACAGCGGTGTGGGTTACTTATTTTTTAACTTTAAGCCCCAGTATTCTGAACAGGCTTTAATCTCGTGTGGAGAATGAAGCAGAACTTTTGGCAATCTGACCTGGTCGTAAAGCGTCTGATGATACTTACGATTCTGCGGGGCAGTACGGATAATATATTTCAGCATCTCCAGGGTTACGGACTCTCTGCTCATCCCGAGCCCCCCTATTCGCGGTGTCGATGAATAACACCTGCGAATATAACGCAGCAGTGCTACGGTCACTTTTACATCCAGAAGAATCAATCCCGTGGCATGAGCAAAGCGTTCCTCAATGCATTTTGTATAATTCCCCTCCATCACCCAATTTTTCTGACTCACTGCATCTGCATGCAAATGGCGAAATGCTTCCGGTGCTCTGGGAATCCATTGACTATTCGGAAGATGGTAAAGTTGATCAAGATGAACAACAGGTAAATTCGTTTTGCGGGAAATAGCCTCAGCTAAGGTAGATTTACCACTGTTTGAAGGATCCATAATACAAATGCGTGGTCCCAGCGCCTCTAAAGTGAGTGCACTATTCACTATATCTCCTTTGAATTTTCCCTTCTTAAATGAATAACGGCCTGCTGACATGATGCTTTTCTATGCAACTTGCAAGGTTTAAATCTCAACTGGAATGTGTTGACCTGCGAGAGGCGTAAATAAAGGCTGCTGAAGGCATTATGAATCAAAATCATGTCAAAGCGTATCTGATGATCTGGTTTTCAAATAATCCACCCTCCTCACGGATTGTATTTTTTTCGGTAAAGATTTGTTACATCCTGCCGATTAATTACTCAATCAATCAAACCGTAGAGGGCATTATGGTACTAATCAATGGACTTACAGACGGCGTGGCAAATAGCTATGTCGCTTCCGGCGCAATCAAATCATCTTCAGGCGACAATACCGAGTCTGTTACCGGAAAAAGGCTTCCCGACACTGTAGTTATCATCTCTCAGGAGGCAAGAGACCGCCTGATGCAGGTCGTTGCTGAACCTGTCTCCGCTGAACAGCAGGATAAAACCCTGAACGATCTGCTGGCAAGCCGATCAGCTCATCAGGGACCCACGTTTAATCTCGGTTATGCGCTTTTCAACGATCCCTATACAAACTGGGATGCAAGGACATTCCGTCCGCTACTGGATATGACGACAGATAACACCCAGGCCAGTATGGATGAATTTGCGGGTGCGCTTCATCAGGTGCTCGCTGAAGGTCAGGTGGGACAAAATCAGTACGATAACAGTGATACCTCTGAAGCGATGGCAATAACGTTGACGCAGGTGAAACTGCACAAACTTATTGAGAAATATGTTCCGGATGACAAGCGGAAGCAGGCGACGGGCATTGTTGATGAAATGATCGACAGTAAAGTGGCATTCCGCGAAGAGCGCACGCTGCTGGGGGCACAGCAAAGGCTGGATATCGCGCATCAATATGGCACCCGTGAAATCGTGGCGGATGCGCGTGATTATCTCACCCAGGTAAAGAGCGGCTCCGCGCGGCCACAGAATGAACTGGCCAGAATGTTTGAAGCGACAAAATCGGGCAGTGACATGAACGCCATTTTCAGCGTGTTTGCCGATGTGATTCGTTCCACGCTGAACCCAGACAACAAAGCACAACCCTCAATCGATGACGCACTTAAACAGCTGGAGGTTTATCGCCAACAGTGGCAGGCGTTCGCTGATAAATACATCGCTTAAACAGTGATGATCCTGCGGCTGGGGGCTCTTTCGTGGCAATAAAGCCATCCTGAGAGCCGCGTCTGCAGGATGGCTACGATGAGGCTATTTAGTCAGATGAGATACTCTGATAAACCCGGCTTAAAACAAAAAGCACTGATTACACATTTACAAATTTAAATGTGTAAATATAATGGCGCCTCTTACACATCAGAGGAATTTTTGTCATGCCGTCACTGTTTACCCCCCTGAACCTGGGCGATCTCACACTTCGTAACCGCATTGTATTGCCGCCACTGACGCGTTGTCGCAGTGAACAGCCGGGCAATATTCCCGGCGAGTTGATGGTGGAGTATTACCGCCAGCGTGCCAGCGCGGGACTAATGATCACCGAAGGCACCCAGATTGAACCTCGCGGGCAGGGCTATGCATGGACGCCGGGGATCCACAGCGACGCCCAGATCGCTGGCTGGAAAAAGGTCACAGAGGCGGTACATCAGGAAGGCGCCACGATTTTCTGCCAGCTCTGGCACGTTGGTCGCGTCTCTCACAATGAACTTCAGCCAGGCAAGCAGGCTCCCGTTGCGCCTTCAGCCATCGCCGCCGATAACGTTCGGGTATTCATTGAAACCGGACCAGGCGCGGGGATACTGACCGCACCCAGCGAACCACGGGCACTGACCAACGCGGAAGTCAAAGAGATCGTGGCGCTTTACCGACGCGCGGCGGAAAATGCAAAAGAGGCCGGTTTTGACGGTGTGGAACTGCATTCTGCCAACGGTTATCTGATTAACCAGTTTATTTCGGAGCACACTAACTTCCGCACGGATGAATATGGCGGCTCAGCAGAGAATCGTCTGCGTTTCCTGCGTGAAGTTGTTGAGGCGGTCAGCGCGGTATTTGGCAGCCACCGTGTTGGCGTGCGGTTTGCGCCATTGTTTTCGAGTACTGACGAAGAGCGCGTCTATCTTGGCCTGGTTGAACGCGATCCCCATGCGACCTATATCCGCGCCGCGGAGTTGCTGAATGAGCTGGAAGTTGGCTATCTCTCTATTGCCGAAGCGGACTGGGATAATAGCCCGGATATGCCAGAGAGTTTCCGGGTTGCGCTGCGGGAAACATTCCGTTCTCCGATCATCTATTCTGGTCGCTACACGGCGGAAAAAGCACAACATATGCTTGATAAAGGCTGGGGCGATCTGGCGGGTTTTGGCCGCTCGTTTATTGCGAATCCCGATTTGCCGGCACGCATTAAAGCAGGTTATCCGCTGAATCCCGTCGATCACGCTTCCCTGTATGGCGGCACTGAGAAAGGCTATACTGACTATCCTGTTTTTCAATCCTGATCTTATGTGAGGCGGCATGTCCCCCGAAAATGCCCTGAAGTTACTGTCCAACCCGACCCGGGTGGCAGTACTAAAGTGGCTTAAAAATCCTGACGAAGCGTTTGCGGGCTATTCTCAGCTCTATCCCTTCGCTCAGTATGGCGTCTGTGCCACCCTCATCCAGGATAAGGCGGGCTTATCACAGCCCGCTACTTCGTTATGCCTGAAAGCCCTGCACAATGCGGGACTGGTCGAAGCCAGCAAAGTCGGGAAGTGGACCTATTATCGCCGCGCTGAACCACGTATTCGTGAAATAACCGACGTGGTGACACAATCGCTGCAGGCGCTTTAGGGCGCCTGCCGTTTCAGCACTTCTCTGTTATCTTATCTGCGAATGCTGAGTCTTTGCACTTACAGTAAACGCCTGCACCTATCCCCCGGATTTCTGACTCGTCTTCACGCACGCGGCTTGACGAAGCTGCCCGCTTAACTTACAACTAAAGCCGTCAGGGGAGTCTCGCCAGAGAGACTGAGAGGCTAATAGCGCAGTGCGCGGCTTAGCGACCCTTAGAACCTGACCCAGTTGATACTGGCGTAGGAAGACGGGTATCGCATCCGATACTTGCCGCAGGCGCGCGTTCGCGACGTCTTTGCCTATTCCCTCTGTATCACGGGTCTTCGTTAACCGATAACGAGGCCAAAGTGAAACATCTCATTCTTAATCACTCTCTTCCTCTCCGGTGGGCACCATGAGCCGCTGGTCGGTGCTGGGCAGCGGCGTTGCCGGGCTGTGTGTCGCCACGCTACTGCTGGAACGGGGAGAAGCCGTTGAAGTCATTACGCAGCCTGACTGTCGTGCCGCCTCGCACTGGGCGGGGGGCATGCTTGCGCCCTGGTGCGAAGCAGAAAGCGCGCCACACCAGGTCATCGAATGGGGCCAGCACGCTGCCGGATGGTGGGCGAAACGCGTCGACGGCGTGGAGCAGCAGGGCACGCTGGTGGTTGCGCCGCCGCGAGACAGCCGCGAACTGACGCGCTTCGCCAGCATGACGCAGCAGCATCAGTGGGTCGCGCCTGGTGACATCGAACCGGCGCTGGAAAATCGCTTTGCCCGTGGCCTGTTCTTTGCCGCAGAGGCGCATCTTGATCCGCGCAGCGCACTGCAGCAACTGCGCGTCACACTGCACGAGGCGGGCATACCCTTTCACAGCGGCAAACCCGGCGGCAAAATCATCGACTGCCGCGGCATCCATGCTCTTAATCAGCAGCCCGCTCTGCGCGCCGTGCGGGGCGAAATGCTGATCCTGCACACGCATGACGTTCAGCTCTCCCGTCCGGTTCGTCTGCTGCATCCGCGCTTTCCCTGCTATCTGGTGCCGCGTGCCGGAGGCCACTTCATGCTTGGAGCCACCATGGTCGAAAGTCACGACAGCAGCCCGATCAGCGCCAGGGCGATGATGGAGCTGCTGAGCGCGGCTTACAGTCTGCATCCGGCGCTGGCTGAAGCACGGATCGTAGAGAGCGGCACCGGTCTGCGTCCCGCCTACCGCCAGAACCTGCCGGAAGTCCGCTATGAAAATGGGCGCTTCTCGTTAAACGGGCTGTACCGCCACGGCTTTTTACTGGCCCCGATTATGGCTGAAAAACTCATGCTGCAACTCACTCAGGAGATGACTCATGCGAGTTCAACTTAATGGACGCACGATTGAAACCAGCGCAACAACGCTGGCGGAACTTATGGCGGAGCAGCAGATCGACCCGCGCACCGTCGCCACCGCACTGAACGGTGAGTTTGTGCCGCGCAGCCGTTATGTCAGCCAGCAGCTTCAAGCGGGCAGCCAGCTGGAAATCCTGTCACCGATGCAGGGAGGTTAACCATGTTCTATCAATTCACTCCGCAATCCCGTTTTCTGCTTGGCACCGCCGGATATCCGTCACCCGACATTCTGCATCAGGCGATCGATGCATCAGGTGCGGAGATAATTACCGTCAGTCTGCGTCGTGAAGGCAGCGAAGGCGGTGCCTTTCGCACGCTGTTGCAGCGGCTCAACAAACGGATTCTGCCGAATACCGCGGGCTGCCATACGGTAAAAGAGGCGGTGACGACGGCACAGATGGCGCGTGAACTGTTTGACACGCCGTGGATCAAGCTGGAAGTGATTGGTCATGCCGACACGCTGCAGCCCGATCCCTTTGCGCTGGTTGAAGCGGCCCGGATCCTCTGCGCTGATGGCTTCCAGGTCTTTCCCTACACCACCGAAGATCTGATTGTCGGCGAGAAGCTGCTGGAAGCGGGTTGTGAAGTGCTGATGCCCTGGGGCGCGCCAATTGGTTCCGGCCAGGGGCTGCGCAACATCGAGGGACTCCGCGCCATGCGTGCGTGGTTTAAAGATGTGCCGCTGATAATTGATGCGGGCATCGGTGCGCCAGGCCAGGCGGCGCAGGCGATGGAGATGGGTTTTGATGGCGTGCTGCTTAACACGGCGGTGGCAAAAGCGCGCGATCCGGTGCGGATGGCGGGTGCCTTTGCCGCCGCGATCCACGGCGGGCATGAGGCGTTTCAGGCGGGATTGATGGAGCAGCGCGACATGGCGTCAGCTTCAACACCCATTTTTGGTCTGGCACAGTTCTGAGGAGCAGCAATGGATCGTTATCAGCGACAGACCATATTGCCGGAGATTGGTGAAGCGGGGCAACAGCGCCTGAGCGGGGCAAGGGTGCTGGTGGTGGGCGCGGGCGGACTCAGCGCCACACTGCTGCCATTGCTGGCCGGCGCGGGCGTGGGGTTTATTCGGCTTTACGATGGCGATCGGGTTGAGCTGCACAACCTTCACCGGCAGACATTGTTTGGCATTGGGGATGTGGGCCAGCCCAAAGCAATCTGCGCGCAGCGCGCGCTGGCGCAGCGAAATCCTGACTGCCACGTTGAGGCGCATCCCCGGATGTTGAGCGCCAGTCAACTGCCGCAGGCGCTGGAGGGGATCGTTCTGGTGGTGGATGCGGCGGATAACTTCGCCATTACCTATCAACTCTCTGACGCCTGCTCTCCGCGTGGTCTGCCGCTGATCTGCGCCTCGGTACTGGGTCGTAAAGGTTACGTCGGTGGATTCTGCGGCGGTGCGCCCGGTTATCGTGCGCTGTTTCCTCAGTTGCCGATGGCTTCGGGTAATTGCAACACGGCTGGCGTAATGGGGCCTGCGGTAGCAACACTGGGCGCGATGCAGGCGCAGATGGTGCTGAGCGTATTGCTGAAACTGACGCCGTCGCCGCTCGGCTGCATGCTCCACTGCGACTTTGTGGACTGGCACGTCAGGCAATTCCGCTTTGATGACGCGCCTGAACCCGACGCGCCGGGCATCCCGTTTATCGATAAGCCGATGCTGAGTGAGGACGATTGCATTGTGGAACTGCGCAGTCCCGACGAAGCACCGGTCAGTGTGGCCGAACGGGTGCTACGCATTTTGCCGCAGCAGATAGCGGCCTGGCAGCCGCCGTCCGATCGGCGCGTGGTGCTGGTGTGTGCCAGTGGCATGCGTGCAGCTCAGGCGGCAGAAAACCTTGCCGCACGGGGGATCAGCCGGCTGGCGCTGATGGCGGCAAACACGCTGTAGCCTGCCGGTCTACACAACCTCGACCAACTGGAACGTCTCGAAAATCAGCTCCATTTCCTTATGGAAATAGCCTTCACGCTCAAAGTAACGCTGATGCTCCTGGCGCCAGTGGTCGAGGCTGAGATCGCCTTCACCTTCCAGCATCGCCATCTCTGGCGTGACGCGGTCAAAACGCGTCAGGAACAGTCCGGTGGTACGGATCACGCAGACGGGCTGCTTTTCGCCGTTCAGCACAATGCTGTAACCACCTGGCTGCGGCAGTGCTTCCTGCTCCTGCCAGCTCTGCAACGAACCGCAGCTTGCTACCTTCTTTCCGGCAATAATCAGCGTTGCCAGCGCGCTGGCTAATTCCGGGGAATCACCGAATGCATCTGTGAAGGCACCCAGATATTTGTGCTGCAGTTGTTCCAGCGTCATCGACATCCGAAAATCCTCAATAAAATAAGCGCCTGACCGGCATAAATACAGGTCAGCGTCGCTGTTAAGATGATGGTGCAGCAGTGTAGATGCTGCTGATAGCGCTACAGCTTACCCGGCCTGCTCATGGGAAAACAGGCTTAATTTTCAGGAGATTGGGTTTGCGTGCGTGCGGGATTGCAGAGGAGAGATACAGTCTGACGCGGCCAGCTACAGCCGCGCACAATAACTAACGCATCAGGAAGCTCGCCCAGTGTTCAATGTCGTCACCGCTGCTGATGTCGGGTTGCACCAGACCGTTCACCATAAAGGTGGGTGAAACGTGAATACCATTCTGACGGGCATATTTGCAGTGCCATTTAATTGCATTCTGCAGATCGGGCTGATCAAATGCGGCGCTGGCATCCACGCCGCTGTACTCTTTCAGGCGCGCCAGAATCTGGTTCGGCGTTGCATCCCGATTCGGGCCGGTACAGTGATCGGTAAACTCAAACTCTTCGCGATGATCGGCGACGGCCTGCATCACCGTCTTCGCCGCCTCTTTACTGTCGCTGGCGGCGGCAAGGATATAACGCACAATCACGCCGGAATAGAGGTGCCACGGCTGTGATTGCAGGCGAATCTTCAGGGTCATCTTCTCTTCACCCACGTGCGCCAGTAACGCGTCAAATTTATTGAACGCGCGTACCGAAAAAGGGCAGGTGGGTTCCAGAAAGACTTCAAAGATTGCGGGACCGTGGCCCCAGACCAGGACATCAGCATGCTGACTCATCGTAAACTCCTTAAAGATAAACGGAACGGGAAGTGTCCTTACCCTGGCAAATTCGCATCACATCAGCCAGTTAAGAATCAGCTGCAATTGTTACAAAAAACAGCAATCAGCGGCTGACCTGCGCGTAACAGGCGACAGCCAGGGCCATTAATCGTTAGAATTATCGGCTTTGGCATTCTCAACAGCTGGCCCTGCATCGTCACTTGCGAGCAGCTATAGTTATCTGCAGAATTTGCTCGACCGAATGATGAAGCCATTTCTGCTTTTTGCCTGCTGATCGTCTGCCTGGGACCGATAAGCGTTAGAAGAGGTTGATTTTGTATACCGATCTTACCTGGAAAATTCTCCATCGCGTCATCAACAAGACGATCTCTGACATGCTGGATGAGCAGCAGAGTATTGACGTGTTATCACTGCGCGCACGGCTGCATGAGCTGGCTGAAAAAGAGGAGGATGAGGTCATGGTGCTCTGTTACTGGCAGGCGAGTAAAATTCTGCTTCGACTCCCCACCACCGTGACAGCCAGTCAGTTGATGGTTGCCGCACGTCACGCTTTTCGCACGCCGATGGATCATGATCGGCTTTAAGTTCCTCCTCTACAATGATTCTGACTCAGTTCCTGGCAGCTTTTAACCTTATTTTTCTCCTGAACGCGGTTTTCCCTAATCTCTGTTAAGATTATTCCTCTGCGCCACTTTGCAGGATGCATGTTCGGGAGAAGCTATGTTGTGGATTTGGAATGCCCTGATTGTTCTGGTCACCGTTATCGGCATGGAGATAACGGCGGCGCTGGCGCACAAATATATTATGCATGGCTGGGGATGGGGCTGGCATCTGTCACATCATGAGCCACACAAGGGCTGGTTCGAGGTTAACGACCTCTATGCGGTGGTGTTCGCAGGCCTGTCGATTTTACTTATTTATCTGGGCAGCACGGGCATCTGGCCGTTGCAGTGGATCGGCGCAGGGATGACGCTCTATGGCCTGCTCTATTTTATCGTCCATGACGGTCTGGTCCATCAGCGCTGGCCTTTCCGCTATGTGCCACGCCGGGGTTATCTGCGCCGGCTTTATATGGCACACCGCCTGCATCATGCCGTACGCGGCAAAGAGGACTGTGTTTCGTTTGGTTTTCTCTACGCGCCGCCGCTGTCAAAACTGCAGGCGACGCTTAGGGAACGTCACGGCGTTAAACGGGGCGCTGCCAGAGATAAGCCGGGCGCGGAGCAGGATGCGCCATCCGGGAAGTAACCGCCTGACCGGATGCCGCCATCAGCATGACCAGTTTCTCTGGCGTGCTGGTGGACTGACGTTGATCCCACGCCTGTGCACCCGCCTCAACCACTTTCATCCCAATCTTACGATAGACCTGTTTTGCTGTCGCAATGGCCCACGCTGAACGCAGCGGTAAACCGGGTAACCCAGCCGATGCCGATCGATAATAGGGCTCTGCCGTCTCCACCAGCCGGCGGGCAACGCGGCTGAGTGCCTTGCGATTGCGCGGGTCCGCCAGCGTCTCCCGTGTCAGCCCCTCTTCAGCCAGCCACTCTGCGGGCAGATAGCAGCGTCCCGTTTCGGCATCTTCAACAATATCGCGGGCAATATTGGTCAGCTGAAACGCCAGACCGAGATCGCAGGCGCGATCCAGCGTCGCGTTGTCGCGCACGCCCATAATCTGCGCCATCATCAGGCCCACCACGCCCGCCACGTGATAGCAGTAGCGCAGCGTATCATCCAGCGTCTGATAGCGGGTCTCATGGACATCCATCGCAAAGCCTGCCAGATGATCAAAAGCGTAAGCTGGCAGAATATCGTGCGCCATCGCGACCTCTTGAAAGGCGGCAAAGGCAGGCTCATGCATCTGCGAACCGGCGTAGGCCTGGCGGGTTTTCATCTCCAGCTGCGCCAGGCGCTGTTCGGCGGATTGCAGTGACGGCGTATCGTTGCTGAATCCCAGCACCTGATCGTCAATCACATCATCACAGTGACGACACCACGAGTAGAGCATCAGCACACTGCGTCGGGTTTTGGCATCAAACAGTTTTGATGCCGTGGCAAAGCTTTTCGAGCCCACTTCCATGGTTTCTACGGCATGATCGAGCAGTGACGGACTATTCAAGCCAGATCCTCCAGCATCAATCCTGCGGTGGCCTTGGCCGAACCAATCACCCCTGGAATGCCCGCGCCAGGATGGGTGCCCGCGCCGACCAGATAGAGATTGTTAATATTTTTATCGCGGTTGTGGGGCCGGAACCAGGCGCTTTGCGTCAGAATCGGCTCGACCGAAAACGCCGAGCCCTGATACGCATTCAGTTCATCGCGGAAATCAAACGGCGTGAACATGCGGTGCGTCACCAGCTGACTGCGCAGGCCCGGCATGTAGTGCTGTTCCAGATAGTCGAAGATGCGATCGCGCAGGCGCGGTCCTTCCACGGCCCAGTCGATATCGGCGGTGCCGAGGTGCGGCACCGGTGCCAGCACGTAATAACTGCCGCAGCCTTCGGGTGCCAGTGACGGATCGGTCACGCAGGGCGCGTGAAGGTAAAGCGAGAAGTCCTCTGCCAGGGCATCTTTGTTAAAAATCTCATCAATCAATTCACGGTAGCGCGGGCCAAAGCAGACCGTGTGATGCGCGAGCTGATCGTGATGATGATTCAGACCAAAATAGAGCACAAACAGCGAGTTGCTCATGCGCTTGTTCTGCAGGGATTTTCCCCTGGCCACCGCGGCGGGATGCTGACTCAGCAGTTCACGGTAGGTATGAACCACGTCCGCATTAGAGGCCACCGCACGGGTCGGGAATACGCGGCCATCTTTCAGGTGCACAGCGGTGATTTTATTTTCCTGCGTCTCCAGCCGGGCAACGCTGGCATTCAGCTCCACTTCTCCGCCCAGATCTTCAAACAGCTTCACCATGCCCTGCACCAGGGCACCCGTGCCGCCACGCGGGAACCAGACGCCCCATTCACGTTCCAGCGCATGAATCAGGGTATAGATTGACGAGGTGGCAAACGGGTTTCCGCCTACCAGCAGCGAATGGAAAGAGAACGCCTGACGCAGATGCTCATCTTCAATATAGCTCGCCACTTTGCTGTAGACGCTGCGCCACGCCTGCAGTTTAGCCAGCTGAGGCGCGGCACGTAGCATGTCGCGGAACGACAGAAACGGCACGGTCCCAAGCTTCAGATAACCTTCCGCAAACACCGCTCGGGAATAGGCCAGAAAGCGACGATAGCCTTCAACGTCGCGCGAATTAAATGCGCTGATCTGCGCCTCCAGCGCGGGCTGATCGTTGTCATAACTGAATACCTTGCCGGACTCCCAGCAGAGGCGATAAAACGGCTTCACCGGCAGGAGTTCGACATAGTCAGAAAGCTTCTTACCTGCGAGGGTGAACAGCTCTTCAATAGCGCTGGGATCGGTAATCACCGTGGGGCCAGCATCAAAGGTAAAGCCCTGATCCTCGTAGACATAAGCGCGGCCGCCAGGCTTGTCACGCTGCTCCAGCAGTCGCGTAGGGATCCCTGACGCCTGAAGGCGAATGGCCAGCGCCAGACCACCAAAGCCTGCACCAATTACTGTCGTTCTGTTCATTGCATCGCCTGTTGACGGTGAGGAGTCATAATAGCCTGTAGCGCAGCCAGTACGGGAACCGGCGGCTTGCCGCTTAAGATGCGCAGCCGATCAGACACAGTGAGTTTTCCCGCATAAAAACGGGCAATCAGACCTTCGGGAAGGCCGTAAAAACGTTGCATAACCTGCCAGCGCTGGTCAGCCGGACCCGCCAGAAACAGCATCCGGTTCAGCATCCGGAAGAAGCGCTGCTGCTGCCAGGTGTGACCGGCAAATTGCGCAATGGTGGCGTGCAGGGTCTCTGAGGTGAACGACTGCATCTGCGCAAGCCGGTCAGCCAGAGCGACCGCCAGCGGCAGCGAGTAGCCGGTGGTGGGATGGAATAACCCGGCACGCAGACCGCTGCAGGGCTGATCGCGTGTCTGCCAGAAAGCGTCCACGTCGCCGGTCAGCGTAATCGGCAACGCACCCTGTTCTTCACGCAATAGCTGTTTTAACTGCCAGCCCTGCTGAGCGGCATAGTCACGGATATTCTGACAGGCACGATCGCCTTCCAGCGTGGCGTTATCAATATAGTGGGTATCTTCAATCAGCAGCGTATCCGCCGAAAAGGGCAGGCTGTAGACAAAGCGATAGCCTGACTGCTGATCCACGGTCGCGTCCATAATGATTGGCGAAGTCAGGCTGTGTGGCGCACTGAGCTGCCACTCCTGCCCGACAAAAGACTGAAAGCCCATGCGCAGCGCACCATCGGGCTGATAGCCGCGTCCATCGATCACTGCGTCAGTTTCCAGTATCCGGCCATCCGCCAGCGTGACCGAGCGTGAAGCAATGCTCGCCACGCGGGTGTTCAGCAGCAGATCCGGCGCAAACCGGTCGCGGATAACCTGCGCAAAGCGCTCTGCGGTGACGCAAAAATAGCCGCTGTTAAGGGTACGGTTTCGTTGCGGAAAGCGCACCTCATAACCGGGCCAGTGATGAACCACCAGCGGAGCAATCCAGTGATGCTGCGTGTCGGTGAGATCGTCCGCATGAAACGACCAGGTATGATGCGCGCCAGGCTCACTTTCTGCATCAATCAGCAAAATGCGCAGTGAAGGGCGCTGCTGGCGTAAACGCAGGGCGATTAAGCCATTAGCCAGCCCTGCGCCCACCAGAATCAGATCATACCGCGGCATAATCTCTCCTGGTGATGACTGGTTTGCGGGTCTGCATCGCCTGTTCGACGATGTCCGCCGCCAACGTTGTACCGCCCGCCTGACAGAGCGCAGTGCGCAGCGTTTTCATCTGCTGGCCGTAGCTTTCATCAGCCAGCAGGGTCTGAAGCTGACGGGCCATCGCGTGGCTGGTGGTGAAGCGTGACGCGCGACGTCCGATACCGTGCCAGACCACTCTGGCCGCGACGCCTGGCTGATCAAAGGCCAGCGGAATCGCCAGCAGTGGCGTCAGATGGTTAACGGCATCCAGCACGGTATTCATGCCGCCGTGGGTAATCGCCAGATCGGCCTGCGCCAGTGCGGCAGCCTGATCGGCAAAATCGACCACCTGTACATGGCTGGACTGCGCCAGTTTTTCCGCCTGAAACGGTGACAGGCGACCGCAGTGCGCCAGCAGCAACTGCGCGTCGATCTCCTGGCAGGCGCGAACGATGGTTTTAAACAGGCCGTAGCGATGTCCCTGCAGCGTACCGAGTGATGCGAAAATGCGCGGTCTGTCGCCGTGCGGGAAGTAGCGTGGCTGCGACGCGGCAGGCGCTGTTACCGCTGCACGCAGCGGGCCGACCGAATGAAAATGGTCGGGCAACGCCTGGCGGGGGAAATCGAGTTCCGGCATCAGCTGGCTGATCTGCGCCAGGGGTGAAAAGCAGTGATGCAGCTTTTCCCGTGGTGTTAATCCCATCGCATGGGCATTGCGGGCGATAACGCGATCGTGACGGCGCATCAGCCAGTCATAGATCTTTTCACTGGCGCGATAGCGTTCGCGTGCCTGATCGGTGTTTGCATAGTCAAACGGCATCACGGCCAGCGGAAAATCGGGTTCACGGTTAAGTGGCAGCGCACAGGCCACAGAGACGTAGGGCAGGTTCAGAGACTCTGCTGCCAATGCACCGGCTGGCTCCATCTGATCGACGATCACGCCATCAATCGCCAGCGTCTTCAGCACCACCGGCAGTTCACGGCAGAGCATCTCTGTGCTGCGGGCCATCTCATTGATTAACTTAAGCATCGACGGGCCAAGAGGGTGAGCTGCCAGCTGCAAGGTATGCGCCAGACTGCCTGCCGGATGCGAGGCGAGACCCAGCGGGAAAAAGCCGATCCGGCTGTCAGTCAGTAGTGCGCTGACATCCGTCTGCTGGAGAAAGGTAATCTGGTGTCCGTGTGCGATTAAGGCCTGGCTCAGATGCGTAAGCGCCTGCACATGGCTATAGAAGGGCGGTGCAATGACCGCAAAGTGGCTCATGCAGCATCCTTAACTGACGGCAGCGAGTTTTTTCTCAAACCAGGCCTGAACAAAATGATGAGTGGCATAACCGCCCTGGCAGGCCGAAAGCAGATGCTCGCTGGCACAGCGCAGGTGATCGCGCAGTCGCGTTTCAACCGCCTGAGGCCCCAGCAGATTGACCAGCGTCGATTTCCCGTCATCCTGATGGGCATCTTTGCCGGTATCCGCCATGCCGTCGGTGAGATCGTCCAGCAGCTGAAAAGCCTGACCGAGATTCAGCGAGAAGCGGTGTAACTGTTCGCGCGCCTCTTTTGGGGTTTCCGCCACAATAGAGGCCATCTGCATCGAGGCGCAGAACAGGGTGCTGGTTTTGTAATGATTGGTCATCAGAATCGCGTCGGCACTGCGTGGCTTGTCGCCTTCTGAAAGATCCTTGAACTGACCCTGAACCAGACCCTGCATGCCGACCGCGTGGGATAGCTCCGCGACCGCATCGGCTCTGGCGGCAGCCGTTAAGCCTTCAGCCATTGCCACCACGCCAAACGCCTTACTCAGCAGCGCCACTGCGGCCAGAATCGCGACATGTTCACCATACTGGCAGTGAATGGTTGGTCGTCCGCGACGCAGCTGCGCATCATCCATGCAGGGCATGTCATCCAGAATCAGGGAGGCGGCGTGCACCATCTCAACCGCGCAGGCGAGATCCAGCAGCCCGGCAGGGGTAGCGCTACAGCCGAGATCGCGCGCGGCCAGCAGCAGCAGCAGCGGGCGAATACGCTTTCCCGGTGCCAGCGCACCCTCGCGCATTGCCGCGCCGACTAAATCACGTTCACTCTCAACCGGTAAAAGCTGATCAAGCCGTTGCTCAATGTCGTTCAACAGGCTAGCTGCATCACTGTGGCTGAAATTGACGTGTTGTTCTGCACAGACCGTCATCATGGCTGTCCTTATCTACAGAGGAAGTCACAGCAGGTCGAAATGATTCGATGCCATCTTCAATAATCGTCCCCGACTGCCACAGCATAGTTGGCAGGTTTTCAAAGAACGGCGGGTAAATCCATTACAACTAAGCGTAGCTTACAACGATAAAAATGTCGGCGAATTCAGCAGCATTCCGCGTTTTGACGCGCCATCCTGACCACTATATTGCCTGAATCAGCCCAGCAATGCGCGCAGCTGTTTCATCACGCTGGCGACATCCTCATCTGATAATGCGCCATCTTTAGCGAAGCGCACAATCCCTTCCGGATCAATCACCACGACGGACGCGCTTTCCGGCTGAAGATGCCAGCTATGGGCAGTGACGCCACTGCTGTCGATGATAAATTGCTGCCAGGGTGCCGCTTTTTTGCTGGAGGCGATGCTGCGCACCACAAAAATGGCACTGCCGGGCAGGGCATCGTCGGTATTTACGATGGTGGTGGTCTGGAAGCGGTCACGCGGCAGACTTGCCTGCTGAATGGCCTTGATTAAGGGTGCGCTCTGGTCTTTTGCAGAAAGCCGGCCCGCTACATGAATCACCAGACGCACTTTTCCGGTCAGTGTCTGACTGTTCCAGCGCTGATAATTTATATCGCCCTCATTGAGGAGCATTTCCCCTTTATCGGCAACATAGACGGGCGGGACTGGCTGGCCTGTGGTCAGCGTGTGAGCCGTGGCAAAACCGGAAAACAGCAGAGCAATCATCAATCCATAATGGCGCACGGGTTCCTCACTTCTTTTCGTTTTACGGCAGGCGAGGCGAGCTATCTCATCAGCAGGCAGAAGATTAGTACCACATCTATGTTTCAGATCAATAAAAGCATTAAAGATTTGGGCTGAAAATGCAGGGAATATTTTGTTAACAGGAGGTGGAAAATGAGTACAGCACTGATGACCTTGCCAGAGTTTGCCCGCTACATTGGCATCGCTACACCGACGCTGGCGCGTGCCTTTTGCTGCCGTGGATCGCTGGCGGGTGTGCCGCTGCCGCAGGCGCTGGATGATGCGCCCCTGACACAGCGTCACTGGCTGCGCGACGATGTACGCCAGTTTGATCATGCCTATAAGCGGATGCAGGCGATGCAGCAATGCCATACGCTTTAATTTGTGTGGAACAAAAAAGCGCGGGAAACGTCCCGCGCTATGTTATGCAATGTTGTCTGGCCTGACCAGGAAGCAAACCAGATTGGCATCCCTGTCGCCCGTGATCTCCATGCTGCTATCCAGTCCGCTCACCGCATCGCCACGACTGAGTCGCTGATCGCCAATGCGAATAATCCCTTCCAGCACGGTCAGATAAGCCACAAAGCCCGGCATTGAGGGCACGTCCACCGTCTGATTGCGCTCCAGCAGCGTATCGTAGATATAGACTTCCTGGCGCAGTTCCAGCGGGGCGTCAGACTCTTCCGGCCCGGCCAGTTCGGTCCAGCCGTTAGTCATAATGCCCTGATCGCGCTCCAGCACCTGAGTCATCGCTTCACCGCCCGCCTGCGAAGGCCGGATAACGGCCTGCAACAACTCCGCTTCATACAGCGGCACTGACTCTTCGTACTGAACGCCCTCACCGGCATTCACCACCATCACCTTTTTCGCAGAGAGCTGGGTACGCTCGCCGTTGCTGTCCTGATGCTGCATTGAACCACGCCACAGGTAGGTGAACACTTCTTCATCCTGATGCTGCTGCATCGGGAGTCGGGCATCCAGTTTCAGCGACATCAGGTCAACCGTGAGCAACGGGCTAAGCGCCTCGCCGGGTCGCTGACGACGAACGGTAAAAGGACCGTACTCAAAGAGTTGTTCAGGATTAGCTCGCACAATGTTCATGATTTATTCTCAGATAAAGGAAGGCATAACAACGATCATAGACCTCAGGCGCAGAATGAGAAGCCGGATGATTTGCCCGGCTTCGTCAGTTATTTTGAATAAAAAATCACGCGGGGCGCCATCGGCTTATTTGCCCTGTTCGTCGCTCTCACCCAGGAAGAAATACCAGAGTGGGATCGACAACAGCCCGGTAAAGACCGTGGAGTAGAGCAGGATCATCATCGCCTGGGTGATATACATGGTCAGTGACCAGTGGCTGAAGGGGATCTGATACTGGTCAATCACGCCGCCAATCATCGCATTCGCCATCACTGAAATCACAATCAGCGCCAGCACCATGACGCTGCGGAGAAAATAGCGCATCTCTTTGCGCTTTCCGGCGAAGCGTGACTGGACGATAGCCAGCGGCGACTGCTTATCTGGCGCAATTTCTTCCCGGATGACCGACGCACGCTGGGCGCTGCGCCAGCGCTGAATATCCAGCAGGATCAACACAACCAGGCTGATACCCATAACAGGCAGCGCATAACCCAGCGCCAGCGTCACTATCAGGCTGGTGCCCTGTGCATAACGCGGCAGTGCTAGCCAGGCGGACAACAGCGTCTGCGATGGGCTGAGCTGGGGAACCGCCGGGCGGCGAATCCACCACATGCGGTAGCCCAGCACTATCATCGCACAGAGTCCAAAGCCGAACAGGGCCAGAATCAGCTGGTTAGGCAGACCAAACAGTACACCCATATGCGCATCCACGCCCCAGCGGGTCAGTTTCGCCACCAGCGGGAAGCTGGCGAACTCAACGCGGTCGACCACGCTAAAATCAGCCGGATTGATTGAAACCGCATCAACCTGGCTTGGCCAGCTGCGATCAATCTCCGATACGGTCCAGGCCTGTTCTGCTTTCTTAGGCTGACGCAGCTCCAGTTTCGCGGCGTGCAGTCCGGCCTGGCGTGCTGCTGCCAGCGCCTGATCCCAACTGGTATTCGGTTGATTCAGGACCACCGGCGCGGCGGTTCTGGCTGGCATGGTCATGCCGGACATCGTCATGCCGATCATCGCACCGCGATGGTCAGCATGCGGATCGGCGGCTTCGGCGGGCGCGTCACCGTTCAATGCGGTATTAACCTGCGGCGTTTTCCAGCCAAAGTCGCTGCGCATTTTTTCAATGTTGTTGCCTGCCCACTGTGACCAGGTCAGTCCGGTTACCGAAAAGAAGACCAGCCCGATAGCCAGCAGCAGGCCCAGCGTAACGTGCCAGTGACGCGTTGCCGTAAAACCGCTGCGCACTTTTCTGCGGGTGCGCGGTGGCCGGGTGCCGGACCATAAAACGATCCCGCCCAGCGCGGCGACCCACAGCCAGGAGGCTGCCAGTTCGCTGTAGTTACGGCCAAAATCGCCCAGCAGCAGGCCGCGATGTAGCTGATCCAGCCACATGCGCAGCGGCAGCACACCGCTGGTGCCATACACCGTCATATCGCCTTTCACCTGCAGCGTGTAAGGATCGATAAACAGCGATCGTGATTCTGATGGGCCAAGCTGAGGCTCAGCAAACTGCACGCGGGTTGTATCCTGCGGACCCGGCGCGGGACGCACGGCATAGATACGTGCTGATTCACCCGCTCGCGCACGTGCGGCGGCAATCTGGGCTGACAACGGCTGCGCCTGGCCCTGTGCATCGGTAGTCAGGGCATCGTGGTAGATCGCCTGTTCCAGCTGCGGCGTCAGAACATAGAGTGTGCCGGTGAGCGCGGCGACAAAAATAAACGGCGCGATAAACAGGCCGATGTAAAAATGCAGGCGGCGAAAAAGATTAAACAGCGTGCCGCGCGGTGCAGGGATAATTTCCTGAGAAGAGGACATAGCATTCCACACTTTTCAAAAGACAAAGGCGACTGGGTGACGTTGTCACACAATCGAATCAGAAAGCAGTGAGTGTGACGCGAAAGCAGGTGGCGCTCGTGGTCGGTGGAGACGCAACATCCATCGCCAGGGGGGCGGATTAATCGCAGAGGGCGGCGAGGCGCGGGTGATCAGGCTCATCCACCAGATGAACGGGATAAACACCCAGAGCATCAGCGGTACATGCACCAGTAAATCGCAGTAGCCACAGGCAAAACCAGGATCCATCATCATCCCATGGTCCGCCATCGACATCATCTCGCTGTGATGATGCATCATCGGCATCTCTGCGCTCATGGCAGATGCACGTTGCATCGTGGCGTGATGCTCAGCCAGATTCTTTGAAATCATCGGGGCAACAAACAACAGCAGCACAGCCAGTATCGCAATACCGGCAGTGAGTCGATGTCTGAGTGAAGATTTCTGCATGATTTTAACGGACGCAAGGGGTGAAAATTACGGGCGGCAGTGTAACGCGAAGGGGATAAAAGAGTTAAATAAAGTGGCTTCTGTTCCGAAAAATTTCGCACTCTTTGAACATATTCACTTTAATTCCAGCATCATTTAACTTAGATGTTACCCGTTAAATACATACAAATAACATTGATGGGTCGGTTGCATTAAACCAAACCCATAAAGGACTGAAGATGAAAATTGTAATGCTGGATGGTGACACGCTGCCTGTCTCTCTGCCGACCGGGCAACAACAGGCTGACTGGGAGATTCGCGCACAGACACCGGTCAGTGAGATTGTCTCTGCGCTTTCGGGCGCGACGGTTGCGATTACCAATAAGGTGCAATTGCGTGCCGATACCCTGGCGCAGCTTCCCGAATTGCGCTTTATCTGTGTTGCGGCGACGGGTTATGACTGTATTGACCTCAACGCGTGCCGTGACCGCGGCATCGTGGTCAGTAATGTTCCTGGTTACTCCACCCAGAGCGTGTCGGAGGCGGTGATCGCCGCCATTTTCGCCCTGCGTCGTCAGATAATGGCTTATGCCGTTAATACCCGCATTGACTGGCCGCAGGCACAGCACTTCTGTCTGCATCGTCAGCCGATAGGGGATATTGGCGGCGCCACGCTGGGTATCGCGGGTAGAGGTGATATCGGGCAGGCGGTCGGCAGGCTGGCCCAGGCGCTGGGAATGCAGGTGCAGTACGCGGAGCGCAAAGGCAGCGACAGCGTGCGTGAGGGCTATGTCAGCTTTGAGCAGATGCTGGCCACCAGCGATATTATTTCGCTGCACTGCCCATTGAGTGACAGCACCCGTCAGATGATTGACCGTGAGGCGCTGGCGAAAATGAAACCGCATGCGCTGCTGATTAACACCGCACGCGGTGGACTGATTAACGAGGCCGATCTTGCGGAGGCATTAAAGCAGGGGCTGATTGGCGGCGCGGCGCTGGATGTCCTGAGCAGCGAACCACCTTCTGCCGATAACCCGCTACTGGCAGATTTGCCCAATCTGCTGCTGACGCCGCACATCGCCTGGGCGAGCCGCAGCGGCGTAGAAAATCTGGTAACTGGCGTGATGGCCAATATCGCGGCCTTTATTCAGGGCGAGCCGGTTAATGTGGTGAGCTGAGCGGGGTGGAATGGCTTTTTAAGGCCCGCTATTCGTTGATATCCAGAGCAACCTCGTAGAATTCAGGAAAAGCGTTTTACGGGGTTCAATCATCAGAGTATTCATTTCTTTATTTCCATCCGTACTTTAAACGTTCGTGCGCTACGGGATTTAGCGCCTTTTACTGGCTTTATCAGCCGTTGTCAGCGCTTCAGGAACAGAAAGGATTCTGGTCAGTGAAAAAGAACAACAGCACGCCCACGCCTCATAATGCAACATTCCGGCAATTTCTGACTCAGCCGGATATTGCCCGGGATTTTATGGCGCTGCACCTGCCGCCAGAACTGCGCGAATGCTGCGATCTCAGCACATTGAAGCTGGAGTCGGGGTCGTTTGTCGAAGATGACCTTCGGCAGTACTTCAGCGATGTGCTTTACAGTCTTAAAACTACCGCTGGCAATGGATATATTCATGTACTCATTGAGCATCAGTCATCACCTGACAAACATATGGCATTTCGGCTGATGCGCTATGCAGTGGCTGCCATGCAGCGCCATCTTGAAGCTGGGCATAAGAGACTGCCGCTGGTGATACCCATACTGTTTTACGCGGGCAGACGCACTCCCTCTCCTTATTCGACCCGGTGGCTGGATGAGTTCGACGACCCGTTGCTGGCGGACAGGCTTTACAGCCACAGTTTTCCGCTGGTCGATGTCACGACGATTCCTGACGATGAGATCATGCAACACCGCAGCATGGCGGCACTGACCCTGTTGCAGAAACATATCCGGCAGCGGGATCTGGCAGAACTGATGGACAGGCTGGTATCCATTTTGATGGCAGGCGATCACTCTTCATCGCAGGTGATATCACTGATAAACTACATTGTGCAGGCGGGCGAAGTATCAGACGCCAAAACCTTTGTACAGGAGCTGGCACAGCGTGTGCCCCAACACGAGAACGTACTTATGACTATCGCACAACAGCTTGAGCAGATAGGGCTTGAGAAAGGCATTGAGCTGGGCATTGCACAGGGTCGCATCGAAGGCAAAGAGATCGGACTTCAGGAAGGAAGGCAAAGCATGCAACTCAGAATTGCCCGCACCATGCTGACGAGTGGGATGGATCGCAATACTGTCATGCAGATGACCGGTCTTACAGAAGAAGAGCTGGCACAGCTTTCGCACTAAGAATTTTTTGAGCGCTGATTAACGCTGACGACTCAAATCGCCAGCGTACTGCACTGAAGATATAAAATCAGCTTGCCGGACTCATGGGAACACCATTGATTTTCATCACGCTGAGCCTGTTATTTGCGCGCTCATAATCAAAATATCGAGCGCCCCAGCTTTTCCGTCAGCAATTCCAGCACAGCGGTGCCCGCCAGCGAATTACCTGCACTGTCCAGCCCGGGTGACCAGACGGCAATGCTCATCTCGCCAGGGATGACGGCAATAATTCCGCCACCCACGCCCGACTTCGCAGGCATCCCGACCCGCCACGCAAACTCACCTGCGCCGTCATACATCCCGCTGGTGATCATCAGTGCGTTAATCTGCCGTGCCTGACGCGGTGTAATCATCTGGCTGCCATCCAGTGTTTTACCCTGATTGGCCAGATAGACGAAGGTGCGCGCCAGTTCAACGCAGTTCATCGACAGCGAGCAATAGTGGAAATAGGTCTGCATGACGCTGGTGACATCGTTATCGAAATTACCAAACGACTTCATCAGCCAGGCGATCGCGGCATTGCGGGCAGAATGCTCAAATTCAGAGCGGGCAACGTGGCGATCATAATTGATATCGGGCTGCTGGCTCAGCTGGCGCACAATTTCCAGCATTCGCTGGCGCGGCGCGGTCAGGCGGGATTCAAGAAGATCGCAGATTACCAGCGCCCCGGCATTAATAAACGGATTACGCGGCTTGCCCTGTTCCAGCTCCAGCTGCACCAGGGAATTAAAGGGCTGGCCTGATGGCTCTTTGCCCACCCGCTGCCAGATTTCACTGTCGTCATAGCGGGTCAGCGCCACGGTCAGCGATAGCGCTTTGGATATGGACTGAATCGAAAAGCGCGTCTCCGCATCGCCCGCCTGAAAGAGGGTGCCGTCACGCAGGCAAACGGCTATGGCGAGATTGTCGGCCGCGACATCAGCCAGCGCGGGGATATAGTCAGCGACTTTTCCCCGATGGACCAGCGGACGCACCTGATCCAGGACCTCCTGCAGCAGAGCATTATTCAGTTCAGACACGCACTTTTCCCCCGTCGGTTTTCGCTGACCGGCAATGCGCTATGCATTTGCGCCCGGTCAGTCATCTGTTATGAGTCGCTGAGCCGCATTTTCAGCTGATGGGTTTTGACTGTGCTGCCAGCGGAGCCAATACCATCTGTAACAGGCTCAGCAGTGCCAGCACGCTGAAGGGCAGCGTCCAGTTACCGCTCTGTTCATGGAGCACGCCAAAAAACAGCGGGCCCAGGGCAGCCAGCGCATAGCCCACACATTGCGCCATGCCTGAAAGTTGTGAGGCCTGACGGTGATGTGTGGCTCGCAGATTAAACAGCGAGAGGCAGAGCACCAGTGAAGCCCCGGCGCCCAGTCCGGCCAGTGTCAGCCAGATCACCGCCCATTGCGGATTAAGCAGCAGACCTGACATACCGAGGAAAATACCCGAGGAAGCAATGAATGCGGTGAGCCGGGCATCTTTCACCCGCTTCAGCGCAACCATACAGCCCAGGTTAGCAACGATTGCAATTGCCTGATACCAGAACAGCAGCCAGCCAGCCTGCGCCTGAGTGAAGCCATTATCCTGAGCAAATACGGCAAACCAGTCGATCAGGGTATAAAACGCCAGCGATTGCAGTGCCATGAACAGGGCGATTTGCCAGCCACCGGCTGAGCGCCACACATGATGATGTGCACCCGATTCGTCAGCTGGCGCTAAAGTTGACTGCCGCTGACGTAAAAGCGGCAGCCAGGCGAGCAGCGCAACCAGTCCCGGCAGCGCCCAGACAACCAGTGAGAGTCGCCAGCCCGCCGTTGCGTACTGGCTCAGCGGTACAGCAATGCCGGACGCCAGGCTGGCGGTAATCGACATGGTGGCGGCGTACAGGCCAATGTATCTGGCGGTATGGGCGGTGAAATCGCGCTTAATCAGCGGTGGCAGCAGTACGTTGGCTGCGGCAATGCCTGCGCTCAGCAGCAGCGTTCCGCTCCATAATGCTGCTTCAGCGGGCAGCCAGCGCAACAGTGAACCGGCAGTAATCAGGCACAGTGCGCCCCACAAACTGCGTTCCAGCCCGACCCGATTTCCCAGCCAGGCGGCAGGGGGGGCGAGCAGGGCAAACAGCATCAGTGGAATAAAGTTAAACAGGCCTGCTTCGCTGGCGCTGAGGCCAAAAGTCTGGCGGATATCCTGCAGCACCGGGCCGACGGCGGTAATCGGTGCCCGAAGATTCGCTGCGGTGAGCAGCAGGACGAACAAAAAAAAGCTGGCGCTGGAAAACGCAGCGAGGGGTTTAGCTTGCTGTTGTACAGGCATCATGGCAGGGATCATCACATGCAGCAGTGCTGCGGGGGGCGTTGGTTGACGTTAACGCTTACGCATCAGAATTGATGTCTGGGCGCTACTTTACTGACCGGTTAGCGGCCTGTAAAGCCTTGTTATGTGATGAAATAGCGTAAATGCGATCTCGCCACAGCGATCGTTGTATAGCTGATTAGTGGAACTCGGGCTCAGGGAAGTGACCACAGTCGTTCTGGCTGGGATTAGAGCCGGGCTGGCAGGTCTGCTGCCGGGTTTCGGCCGCGGGAACCGGTTTTTCAGCGTGCCACGGGGCGCTACAGGCACTGAGAAGAGAAACCAGAATCATCACACTGACTACGCGCATATCCGCTCCTTATTAACCTTCATGAGTAAGGTCACGTCGGTGATCGGCGGTTGGCAGGTCAGGGACGTCTTACCTGAGTGTGGTCGCTAAGGGGATATTGTCAATTAAAACAGCGCAAACATTAGCGCCACAGGAAAACTCATCGGCCAGGTGGCACCCACCAGAAAGGCGCTCAGCAGTTTGATGCTCAGCTTATCTTTGGCAATGAAAAAGGTGATCAGCGTCGCGACCAGTGCAACAACGGCATAGAAAATTAGCATACCCTGGTACAGTGTCATTGATATCTCCGCAGCGTCATTATGGTTTTCGCTGCGCATGATGCGGAGTTTTGTGATCCAGATCAAGTGAATCAGGGTTTAGCATCTAAAGAAATTACCGGTCAATGCGGCTGATTTGCTCTCTGACTTCTATGAAGATAACGGGCGATTTCAGGCTGAAAACCGTGCCGGAAAATGCGGGTCGGACCTTTGCTGATGCCGCGATCCTGTCTGAATAACTCCTGGCGAATGATTGCTGACTGACCGTGGCCATGACGTAAAAAAGCCCGCGATGGTGGGCGGGCCTGATATTGAAGTACATAACGATACAGCGTGCGCGTTTTAACTCTGACGATAGAGCGCCATCACCGCTTCCAGATCCGGCGTGCGTGGGTTGCCGCCGGTGCAGACGTCATCCAGTGCCGCCTGCGCCAGTGCAGGAATATCTGCCTCTTGCAAGCCGACCTCACGCAACGAACGGGGAATGCCCACATCCCGGCAGAGCTGACGAACCGCAGCGACAGCCGCTTCCCGCGCCTGATCCAGCGTCAGCGTATCGATCTGTTTCACACCCATGGCGCGGGCGATATCGCGATATTTTTCGCCTGTTGACGGGGCATTCCACGCCATCACCTGTGGCAGCAGAATGGCGTTCGCCACGCCGTGCGGCACGTTATAAAAGGCACCCAGCGGATGCGCCATACCATGCACCAGACCGAGCCCGACATTGGAGAAGCCCATCCCGGCCACATACTGCCCCAGCGCCATCTGTTCAACAGCATCAATATTACCCGCCACCGATTCGCGCAGCGAGTGGCTGATAATTTCAATGGCTTTGAGGTGCAGCATGTCAGTCAGGGGCCAGGCACCGCGCGTAATGTACCCTTCAATTGCGTGAGTTAATGCATCAATTCCGGTGGCAGCTTTCAGCGAGGCGGGCATGCTCGCCATCATCTCCGCATCAATAATCGCCACTTTTGGAATGTCATGCGGATCGACGCAGACAAACTTGCGACGATTCTCTTCGTCGGTAATGACATAGTTAATGGTGACTTCTGCCGCGGTGCCTGCCGTGGTTGGAATTGCGATGATGGGCACGCACGGATGACGGGTTGGGCTGACGCCTTCCAGGCTGCGGACATCTTCGAATTCAGGGTTGTTGATAATAATGCCGATCGCTTTGCTGGTGTCCTGCGGTGAGCCACCGCCGATGGCGATAAGGTAGTCAGCACCTGATTCCCTGAACACGGCAACGCCCTGCTGCACCACCCGGATAGTCGGATTCGGTACGACCTCATCATAAACCGCCCAGGCAAGCTGATGCTGTTCCAGCAGGTCAGTGACCCGCTTCAGCGCGCCTGCTGCAACCAGCGCTTTGTCAGTGACAATAAGCGCTTTACGCATCCCGCGACGCTGTACCTCTTCAGGCAAATGACGTAATGCGCCAGCACCAAACCAGGCGGTTTCATTCAGAATCATACGTTGGGTCATCAAAACATCCTCTGTTAACAAATGGTTTTCTACGATCCGTGATCCGCTGTGCAGGTTCTGCGCATAACCTCTCAGTTTCAGGTAAGGACATTTGATAAAAATCAATGAATTAGTAAAAAGTGATGCGCGCATTTCATTCAGACACGACTTTTGTCTGATGGGGTTGCGATGAGAGGCGGTGAATTATGCCCATCGTCCGTTGTGTGCAACACTTCTTTATCACAAACCCGTCCGCCCATGAGGAATGAAGACATGACCCGATTCGTAATGAATAAGAAGGATGATCTCGTCGACAGCGCGTTAGATGGCATGATTTACGCCAGTCCCTGGCGTAATCTGGTGCGGCTGCAGGTCGATCCCCACATTCGCATCGTGATGCGCAGAGACTGGAAAAAACAGCAGGTCGCACTGATCTCCGGTGGCGGTTCCGGCCATGAGCCTGCCCATGTCGGCTTCATCGGCAAAGGGATGCTGACGGCGGCCGTCTGTGGCGATGTGTTTGCCTCACCCAGCGTTGATGCGGTTTATAACGCCATCATCAACCTTACCGGTGACGCGGGATGCCTGCTGATTGTGAAAAACTACACCGGCGACCGACTCAACTTTGGGCTGGCGGCTGAAAAGGCCCGCAATGCAGGGTTCAGCGTCAATATGGTGATTGTCGGTGATGATGTGGCCTTACCGGATAATCCTCAGCCACGCGGCGTGTCAGGCACGTTGCTGGTGCATAAAGTGGCAGGCTTTGTCGCCGAGCGGGGTGACGATCTGGCGGCGGTAACTGAGGCCGCAGAGGCCGCCAGTCGTGCTATCGCCACCATGGGGGTCGCGCTTTCCAGCTGTCATCTGCCGGATGAACAGACGGGCCAGCGGGTGCCCGACGGCAGCGTGGAAATGGGGCTGGGGATTCACGGCGAGCCGGGCGTTGACGTCATGCCGACTCAGAACAGTCAGCAGATTGTGCAGCATCTGCTGGAAAAGGTGATGCCAGGCAAGGATCAGCCCTGCGCGCTGCTGGTGAATAACCTTGGCGGGATGTCGGCGCTGGAGATGAGTCTGGTCACACGCGATCTGATTGAGTCGCCGCTTAGCCAGGGAAGCCGTTATCTGATAGGTCCGGCACCGCTGATGACCGCGCTGGACATGAAAGGCTTTTCCGTCACCCGCATGACGCTGACGCCGCTGTTCGAAGCGGCGATCTGCGCCCCGGTTGAAGTAACCGGCTGGGTTCCGGCGGTTGAGATCACATCGCTGCAGCCGGTTAACGCAGCCCGGGAGGCGACAGCGCATCCGGTGCAACCCTCCGAAAACCCGGCGGTCGCTGCCTTTGTGAACCGCATCTGTGAAACGTTGATCGCCAGTGAAAGCGAGCTGAACAAACTGGATGCGCAGGTGGGTGACGGGGATACCGGGTCGACCTTTGCTGCTGGTGCGCGTCAAATCCAGCGTGAATGCGCCGATAATCAGCTGCCGCTGAATGTTCTGCCCGACCTGCTCGCGGTAACGGGTGAGCGACTGGCCACGGTTATGGGTGGTTCCAGCGGCGTGTTGATGGCTATCTTCTTCACCGCCGCCGCACAGCACCTGTCGGATGGCGATGATTTACCGGTCGCTTTACAACAGGGTCTGGAAAAAATGAAGCAGTATGGCGGGGCTAAACCGGGCGATCGTACACTGATTGATGCGCTCCAGCCCGCGATTGAGGCGCTGGTGGCGGGCAAATCGCTGGCAGCCGCAGCAGATGCGGCGCAGCACGGCAGTGATGCAACCGCCAGCATGGGAAAAGCAAAGGCGGGCCGATCATCTTATCTCAACAGCGCGAACCTGAATGGCGTGCCCGATCCCGGTGCGGTTGCAGTCGCCAGCGTTTTTGCGGCATTAAAAACGCTTTAGCTCAATTACGGCGCTAAACGCGTCTGTAAAAAGGCCAGTAACTGGCGGTTTACTTCGCTGCGCTGACGGTGCTGCGGGTAAACCGCATTCAGGGAGAGCGGTGGCGGCTGGCAGCCGTCCAGCACCGTCACCAGTTCACCCCTTTGCAGGGCTGACTCAACGATAAAAGCGGGTAGCAGGACCAGTCCGAGTCCCGCCAGGGCGGCATCACGCAGCACTTCGCCATTGTTACTCACCATGGGGCCCTGAACCGCCAGCCATTTCGCTTTGCCATTAACCTGCAGTTCCCAGCCATTCTGTCCTTCCCGTCCATAGCGCAGACAGGCGTGTTGCAGTAACTCATCCGGATGTTGAGGCGTGCCAGCCCGTTTCAGGTAGTCAGAACTGCAGCAGATCACCCGCTTCAGTTCGCCCAGCGGGCGGGCAATCAGCGTGGAATCGGCCAGGGTGCCAATACGGATTGCCATATCGACGCCTTCGCCAATTACATCAACATAGCGATCCGCCAGCTCAATCTGAAACTGCAGTGCCGGATGATGACTCAGAAACTCCGCAATCAGCGGTGACAGGTGGCTCATGCCAAACGACATCGGCAGATTGATGCGGAAAGTGCCGCGCAGCGTCTGCTGCTGCTCCGACACCGCCAGTTCGGCTTCCTGAATCTCATCCAGAATGCGCTGAGCATGCTGCGCAAACAGCAGTCCCGCATCTGTCACTGACAGCTTGCGGGTGTTACGTATCAGCAGACGTACGCCTAACGACGCTTCCAGTGCGGCCATGCGGCGGCTGACATACTGTTTCGATAACATCAGCTGCTCAGCAGCTGCAGTGAAGTTACCAGCATGTATCACGGCGATGTAAATCCGGAGATCTTCAATCTGCATAGTGTCCACTTATCGGTGACAATGACGGGGCTTCAGGCGAAAACTCAGCCGCAGGCGTTAACTTATATCGGGTAATACGTCTCAGGGCAACGTGTCAGCACCCTCAGCCAGCGCGACAGCGATCATAGATTTGCCGTTTCGCAATATTTAAACGGGCGGTCATCCGGGCTAAATGAGTTAAAGCCGTTATAGTAAGCAGGCAGTGATGCAATCCATCCGGAATTAACCTGATAAGGAGTGGCTGGTGAAAAAATTACTCTGCGCAACGGTGCTTGCCGTTTTGCCAATAACTACGCTGGCAGCGTCGGTGTTTACGCTGCAATCACAGGACTTCAGCGATAATGCGCTACTGGACAAAAAGTTTGCCGGTGCCAATAAAAGTAATCCTTCCTGCACAGGTGAGAATATTTCTCCCGAGCTTAACTGGTCTGCGATTCCGGCGGGCACCCGTAGTCTGGCTCTGCTGATGACCGATCCGGTCGGGGCCAAAGGGCTGGGCGTGACACATATGGTGGCCTATAACATTCCGGCCAGCCGTTCGTCGTTTGCGCAGGGCGCGCTGACAGAGGGCAAGGACTATACCGGCGGAAAAAATACCCCCGGGACACTGCACTATTACGGGCCTTGTCCACCGAAAGGCAGCGGCCTGCATCACTATAACTTTGTGCTGATCGCCACTGATTTGCCGGTGGGCCAGCTGAAGCCGGGGTTAACTCAGGCAGAGCTGGTGGCCCAGCTGAAAGGTCACGCCCTGGGCGCGGCCAGCACGGTTGGCCGCTTCAGCAACGAATAAGCGTTGAGTTTTCAGAGGCAGTGACCTGTAGCCTGCCTCTGTGCGCAGCGGGTCAGTCGCCGCTGAACATCTCACGGATGCGCATTGCGATGTGATCGGTATGGGTCTCCAGCGCGAAGTGACCGCTATCCAGCAGCTCGACCACCGCCTGCGGATTATCGCGCTGCCAGGCCACGGCGCCGGGTGGAATAAAGAAAGGATCGTGTTTGCCCCAGATCACCAGCGTCGGGAGCTGCTGCTGGCGAAAGAATGCCTGAAATTCCGGGTAGCGTTTGAGATTGCTGGCGTAATCAAGGAACAGTGCCTGCTGAATATCTTTGTTTCCGGGACGCTCCATCAGCAGCGTGTCCAGAGTATAACTTTCCGGGGCGATCTGCTGCGGATCGCTGACCCCATGCAGATACTGCCACTTAACCCCTTTGGCTGTCAGGATTGCGTCGCGGATCACCTCACCGTTTTCCTGGCTGGGTTCCGCCCAGTATGCGCGAACCGGTGCCCAGGCGTCTCCCAGTCCCTCCAGATAGGCATTACCGTTTTGCGATATCAGTCCGCTGACGCGATCCGGGTAGGCCAGCGCCAGCCGCAGACCTGCGGGAGCGCCATAGTCGAAAACATACATTGCGTAGCGTTTCAGCCCGAGTGCATCGACAAACGCGGTCAGCGTCTGGCCGAGTGCGTCGAAAGTCCATGAGTAGTTACGTTCGGCGGGGACGTCAGTAAAACCAAAGCCAGGCAGATCGGGCGCGATGATATGGAACTTATCGGACAGAAGCGGGATGAGATTGCGAAACTGATGAGAGGAGGTGGGAAAACCGTGCAGCAGTAGCAACACCGGCAGTGATGGATCGCCCGCTTCACGATAGAAAACATTAACGCCGTCGGCCTGCTGATAACGATAAGAAACAGAGTGTGTATTCATGATATTTTCCTGTAACTGGTTAAATAGCATTTATAGGGTTACAAGGGCTTATTATGCAGCGATTATGTAACCTGTCAAATTGATATTTAGTGGTTACATCAGGCCGTCTGTAACTACTAATCTGCTTTTTTATCGGTTACAGTAGCGTCAGAAGATTTCAATAATGAGGGCGACATCATGGCGGAAACGCAATCACACTCCGGCCAGGGGCCGTGGTTTCTGGCCGATCATCCGGCGCTGGATTTTATCAACACCGAGGCTATCGCAGAGGGGCGGCCACACGATTTCTTGCAAAGCGATCAGGATGTTGAAGCCTGGCTGCAACAGGCCGGACTGCTAACCGACGGATCTGCGCCGCAGTATGAGCCGGGCGCGCTGGTGCAGGCCGCACGTCAGTTACGTCAGATTGTTCGTGACGCTGTGCAGCAGCATAAAACAGGTGAGAATGTGAGTACTGAGGCGCTGAATGTCTGGCTGGGCCAGGCAACGAGTCACCTGCAACTGAGCGGGGAGTCGGGTTCGCTGACTATCCGGCGCGTTTACGCCAGCCAGAACGTAAGGCAGCGGCTGGGACAGGTTGCAGAACAGGCTGCGATGCTGCTCACGCAGGAAGATTTCAGCAGAGTCCGTGCCTGTGAACATCCCGACTGCACCCTGTGGTTTTACGATCGCACCAAAGCGCATCGCCGCCGCTGGTGCAGCATGGCGCTGTGTGGCAATCGGGCGAAAGTCGCCCGTTTCAGGGCAGTAAAATCGGGTGGGTAGAGCGTGCGTCTGCCAGATAAAAAAACACCCTGCAGAGCAGGGTGTCAGAAGTGTTATTTAGCCGCTGTCGTGGCGGGCTTTTGCCGTTTACGCAGCTTATCAATCAGTCGATGGGCTTCCGCTTTGGTTGCTACCGCAGGTGAGGAGCCGGTCAACGGCTGACGCGCCGTTTCCCGTACCGTCAGAATGGTCAGCAGGCCAATCACGCCTGCGCCCATCATGTAATAAGCGGGCATCATGTTGTTTTTGGTGGTATCCACCAGCCACGCGGTAATCAGCGGTGTCGTACCGCCGAACAGCGACACCGACAGGTTAAAGCCGATAGCCAGTGCGCTGTAACGGATATCGGTTGTAAACAGGGCCGGCAGTGTCGAAGGCATGGTGCCGCTGAAGCAGGTGTGCAGCACGCCCAGAATCAGCAGGCCGCCAAATACCGCCCACATGTTACCGGAACCAATCAGCATAAAGCTCGGAATGGCGAGCAGAATCAGGCCTACTGCACCAAAGCCAATCACCGGACGACGACCAATGCGATCGGTCCAGCGCCCCCACAGCAGCGTCAGCGGCATCATCACGAACATCGCCACCATCACCAGCAGCAGACCACTCAGCTCTGGCAGTCCCAGCACGCCGGTGAGGTAACTCGGCATATACGAGGTCAGCATGTAGTTAGAGACGTTGAACAGCAGCACCAGACCGATACATTTCAGCATAGGCGCACGATACTTGCTCAGCATCTGCATCAGCGTCAGGCGCGGTTTGCTCTGCTCCAGCGCTTCCTGCTTTTCCATGTGCTGCTGGAATGCCGGGGTTTCTTCGAGCTTCAGACGGACATAGAGGCCGAAAAGACCCAGCGGCGCGGCAATAAAGAACGGCACGCGCCAGCCCCAGGACATCATCGCCTCGTTCGACATCACGGTGGTCATCACCGTGACCAGGCTGGCCCCGAGCAGGTAACCGCCAATGGTACCGAACTCCAGGAAGCTGCCCATAAAGCCACGGCGTTTGTCGGTGGAGTACTCCGCGATAAAGGTCGCTGCACCACCATATTCACCGCCGGTCGAGAAGCCCTGAATCAGGCGCGCGACCAGCAGCAGAATCGGGGCCATAATCCCTATCGACGAATAGGCCGGGATCAGCCCGATGCAGAATGTCCCGATCGACATCATGATCATCGTCATCGCCAGCACTTTCTGGCGGCCGATGCGATCACCCAGCGGGCCAAACACCAGGCCGCCAATTGGACGCACAAGGAAGGCTGCCGCAAACGTACCAAAGGTAGCAATCAGCTGCACCGCGTTGTTAGCATCCGGGAAAAAGACTTTGCCGATGATGACGGCAAGATAGCTGTATACGCCAAAGTCGAACCATTCCATCGCATTACCGAGCGCCGCTGCGCCAACTGCCCGCTTCAGCATGTCGTTATCAATAACGGTAATGTCGTCAACAGTCAGCTCTTTGGGCTTCCTGTTCCAGAAATGTTTCTTTGGGTGTTCAGACGATGTGTTTCTGGTGTCCATATTCTCCTCAGGTACTTCAATGAAGGAGTCTTATAGCTTTCGCAGCCGCAAATAATGTTCAGAAGAAACCGTGGAAATGAAAGCTATAAGAAGCCGAATAATTTTTAAGTGAAGCGGCAGAAACCGCAGCCGGTAAACCTTAGACTACGAATGTAAGGTTTTGCAAGTTTTCAGCCGAAATAACTGGCTTTGCTGACAAAACTAGCACACTGCACTTAATCATGCCTGCTTACGCTTATAAACATTTGGTCATATCCCGCGTTTATGGCTCAGATGCTGTCTGGCTCTGATTTCATCAGCTACGCCTGCGCTCATTAATCAACATCAGGCTGTCAATGCGGTCCAGCGCCTGCAGCAGCTGTTCCGTGCTGGCGGTCAGGCTGATGCGAATATATTCCCGTCCGGCGGGGCCGAATCCGTGACCCGGTGCCACTAGCAGATGACACTCTCGCAGTAACAGGCTGGCGAACTCCTCGCCGGTAAAACCGGGGGGCGCAGGCAGCCAGAGGAAAAAGGTGCCCTGACGAGCGCGCACCGGCCAGTGCATCGCTGCCAGCCTGGCGAGTACCACGCGACGCCGCTGGTGATAAGGATCAGCCAGGCGGTTAAGTTGCTCAGCAGAAAGCGACAAGGCGGTGATGGCGGCATCCTGCACCGCGCCAGACACCGTGCTGTAGCTGTGAGTATGCAGTTTTTTAAAAGCCGCAATCATCGAGGCGTTTCCCACCGCAAAGCCCACACGCCAGCCTGCCATCAACGCGCTTTTCGACAGAGTGTAAATCTCCACCCCCCAATCTTTAGCATCGGGCTGGGCCAGCAGACTCAGCGGCTGCTCGTCCGGCTCACTGCCCAGCGTAGCGTAGGCGAAGTCATGAATCAGCGGAATATGGTGCTGGCGGGCGAAAGCCAGCGCGTCGGCGAAAAGCACGGGTGTCGCCAGTGCGCCGGTGGGATTATGGGGATAGTTGAGCATAACCAGACCGGCACGCGCGGTAATCTCATCCGGCACCTGAGTAAAATCGGGCAGGAAAGCGTTGCGCGCCTCCAGCGGGATGCCATAAAAATCGGCACCGGCCTGGCGTGCTACTGAGCGATAGATTGGATAACAGGGATCGGTGGAGATTAACACCTGGCCCGGGTTGAGCAGGGCGCGGGGAAAGCCGTTGACGCCAATGTGTGCGCCCTGAAACAGCGCAACTTCGGTATCGGGATCCAGCATGACCCCATAGTGGCGCAGGTAAAAGTCTGCGATAGCCTGACGCAGGGCGGGCTTTCCCCAGAAGGAGGGATATTCATGATTTTCCGGCCGCGCTGCTGCAGCCTGTAAGGAGGCGATGACCGCAGGCGGCGTAGGCTGTCGCGGGCTGCCCGATGAGAGATCGATAAGCGGCAACTGCGATGCATCAAGTTCTGCTGCCTGCTTCTCGAGTAAGCTGAACAGATTCTCTTCCAGCCCTGCGACCAAATCTGAAGCTGCAAACTCCGCCATAACCGTCTCGCAATATAGAGTGTGACGCGGAAAAGAATGACACACGCGGGTTTCATTTCTTTAGCAGAAATAACGCTGAAGATAGCCGCTAACTGGATATTCAGCCTGTGACTATCGTTAGCATAAATAAGCCAAAGTCGGGGCTGGTTTTGCCTGTTCCTGATTGTAAGGGCTGTGATTAAATCGATTGCTCTCACAATAATGAATCAGGAAGCACTATGCGCATTACATCACGGGGAATTATTTTTTCACTGACGGCTGTTTCAATTTTTATCACTGCTGCGCAAGCCGCAGACCAGAGAAAAATACGCATTGGTTTTAATCCGGGTCCGTATAAAGAGCAGTTTGAAAAAGGCGTGGCACCTCTGTTAATTAAGCAGGGCTATACGCTGGAATATAAAGATTTTAGCGATGGCATTCAGGTTAATGATGCTGTGCATCGCGGCACGATTGACGCCAATATCATGCAGCACCCGGTCTATCTGAAGTCGGTTAACGATCGGCTTGGCATCGATAACGTCGGTATTGTGCAGGTGCCGACCCCGCCAATGGGGCTCTATTCTGAACGCGCAAAAACGCTGACGCAGCCTGCGCCAGGCAGCACGGTCTCTGTGCCGAATCAACCCTCGAATGAGTATCGGGCTGCGCTGTTACTTCAGAGCATAGGCTGGCTTAAAATCAGCCCGAAGAGTGATGCCGCGACCTTCTCGCAGAAAAACATTACGGAGAACCCCTACAAAATCGTGCTGAAAGAGATGGATAATGCCCAGCAGGTGCGCGCACTGCCTGATGTGGATTTTGGTGTCATTCAGGGTAACTTCGCGGTCTCCAGTGGGCTGAAGCTCAATTCCGCGCTGAAACTGGAGGCACCAACCAGCCAGTTTATTAACGTGGTAACGGTAGCGGGTAAAAATAAGCAGGCTCAGTTTGCCCGTGACATTATTGCCGGCTATCACTCGCCGGAATTCAAAGCGTATATCACCAGTAATGCGCAATATGCGGGCTATCTGTTGCCAGACTATTTCAAATGAGTCAGACGGCTATCGCGTTTCACCAGGTCAGCAAAACCTTTGCACGTAACGGGACAGAAGTACAGGCGCTGCAGGATATTAATTTGCGCATCAACCGGGGCGATATTTTTGGCGTTATCGGCACCAGCGGTGCCGGAAAAAGCACGCTGCTGCGCCTGATTAATCATCTGGAAACGCCGACAACCGGCACGGTGGAGGTGCAGGGTGAAGCGTTACAGGGGGTCAGCAAAAAGCGGTTAATTGAAGTCAAAAAGCAGATTGGGATGATCTTTCAGCACTTTAATCTGCTCAATGCCCGTACCGTATTTCACAACGTGGCCATCCCGCTGATATTGCAGGGGCGGAGTAAAGATTTTATCGCCACCCGCGTGGCGGAACTGCTGGCGTTTGTGAACCTCAGCGACAAAGCCAACAGCTACCCGGACGAACTCTCCGGCGGTCAGAAACAGCGCGTCGGGATTGCCCGTGCGCTGGCAACCAATCCTGCCATTCTGCTGTGCGATGAGGCGACGTCGGCGCTGGATCCTCAGACCACGGTGCAGATTCTGCTGTTGTTACAGGAAATCAATCAGCGTTATGGCATCACCATTGTGCTGATCACCCACGAGATGTCAGTGGTGCAGAAGATCTGCAACCGGATGGCGGTGATGGCGCACGGGCGTATTGTTGAACAGGGCGATGTCCTGACGCTGTTCGCCGAACCGCAGCAGGCGGTGAGCGCCAGCTTTGTGCAGTCGGTCATTCACGATCGCCTGCCACAGCAGACGCTTGAATTGCTCAGCGAGCATCCGGCAGCCGACGCGTTGCGGCTGGAGTTTGTCGGCAGCACGGCACAGCAGCCGGTAATCAATCAGCTGATTCGTAACTATGAGGTGGAGGTGAATATTCTGTTCGCCAGCATGACGGAGGTGCAGCGCACCATTCTGGGTTTCATGATTGTGCAGATCAAAGGTGAACCCGCGCAGCGCGAGGCGGCGATTCAGTTTCTCACCGCGACCGGAGTAAAAATCAGTGATGTCTGAACTCTTTGAAACGGCTGTAACCGGCGATCAGTTCCTGACGGCGATGCAGGACACGCTGATTATGGTGGGGCTGTCGCTGGGCTTTGGTTCGCTGCTGGGGCTGCCGCTGGGCATTATTCTGGTGGTCTGCCGGCCGGGCGGAATACAGCCGCAGCGTCTGGTGCATCAGTTGCTGAACCCCGTTGTGAATATTATCCGTTCGCTGCCGTTCATTATTCTGCTGATCACTATCCTGCCGCTGACGCGCCTGCTGGTGAACACCACGATTGGCACGGCGGGTGCCATTGTGCCGCTGGTGATCTTTATTGCGCCTTATATCTCGCGGCTGGTGGAAAGCGCCCTGCTGGAGGTCGACGAAGGTATCCTGGAATCAGCCAACGCGATGGGGGCCACCACGCTGCAGACTATCTGGTATTTCATGCTGCCGGAGGCCGCTTCTTCAATGGTGCTGGCGCTGACCACCGCCACCATTGGACTGCTGGGCGCCACGGCGATGGCGGGCACGGTGGGTGGCGGCGGCATCGGTGACCTCGCCATTACCTACGGTTATCAGCGCTTTGACGCCTTTGCCACGATTTCGACTGCGCTGGTTCTCATTATTATTGTCCAGCTTCTGCAAACCCTGGGGACGCGTATTTCACGCCGTATCCGACGCGAGTAAACCATGAAGAAGAATGATTTAGCGGTAATGCACTGGGGCACCTATCACGTCACCACCGACGGCGATACGCTGACGTCGGTCAGGCCGGTGGCGTGGGACCGTAATCCGTCCGCTATCGGTCAGTCGCTGCCGGGCGCGGTGCAGAGTGAAACCCGGGTCAGAAATCCGGCTGTCAGGCTCGGCTATCTGCAGAACAGAAGCGCTTCACGCAGCAGGCGCGGCAAAGAGCCGTTTGTCGAGGTGAGCTGGGAAGTAGCACTGCAGCTGGTGGCGGACGAGCTGGCGCGGGTGAAAACCGGGCACGGCAATGAGGCGATCTATGCCGGTTCATATGGCTGGTCCAGCGCCGGACGATTTCATCATGCCCAGAGCCAGCTGCATCGCTTCTTTAACCACTACGGCGGCTACACCGCCAGCACCAATACCTACAGCATTGCGGCCGGTGAACGCACGCTGCCGCACATCATCGGTAATCTGGATGAGTTACAACGTCACCATACTCACTGGCCGGTACTGGCGGAGTATTGTGAACTGTTTGTGGCGATTGGCGGATTGCCGCTGCGCAATGCGCAGGTCAATGGCGGTGGGGCTAACGATCATGCGCTGGCTCACTGGCTGACCACACTGCGGCAGAATGGCACCCGCTTTATCAACATCAGTCCGGTCAGAAACGATCTCGCCGGGGTGGCCGATGCGGAGTGGCTGGCGATAACGCCCGGCTCTGATACGGCATTGTTGCTGGCCATCGGGCAGGTATTGATGGCGGAGTCCCTGTATGACGCGGACTTTGTGTCGCGCTATACCGTGGGTTTTGAAATCTACGCGGCCTATCTGCAGGGTGAGCATGATGGTCTCGTCAAAACGCCCGAATGGGCCGCGTCACTAACCGGGCTGGCAGCCGATCAGATTCGCGGATTAGCACGGCAGATGGCGGCTCACAAAACGATGGTCAATATTGCCTGGTCAGTGCAGCGTGCGCGGCAGGGCGAGCAGGCGTTCTGGGCCACCGTCGCCACCACTGCGCTGCTGGGGCAGATTGGCACGCCCGGCGGCGGGCTGGGGTTTGGTTACGCCTCAACCAATCTGGCGGGTGCCGCCCGGCGACAGTTCTCCGGGCCCCGGCTGCCTGCCGGCCATAATGCCGTACAGCAGACTATACCGGTGGCGCGTATCGCTGACATGCTGCTTAATCCCGGCGGTCTCTATGCGTTTGACGGGCAGCAGCTGACCTATCCCGACATCCGACTGGTCTACTGGGCGGGCGGCAACGTCTTCCATCATCATCAGGATATCAACAAGCTGATACGCGCCTGGCAGCAGCCAGATACCGTGATTGTGCATGAGCAGTTCTGGACGGCGCAGGCCAGATTTGCCGATATCGTGCTGCCCGCCACCACCTCGCTGGAGCGTGAGGATATTGGCAGCGCCAGCAACGACGGCTTTATTATCGCCATGCCGCAGCATCTGCCGCCGTTTGGGGCGGCAAAATCGGATTACGCCATCTTTGCTGAGCTGGCGCAGCGGCTCGGTTTTGCTGATGTCTTTACTCAGGGGCGCGATGAGCGCCAGTGGCTTGAAGCCATCTACGAAGACTCCCGGCCACGCGCAGCGGCGCAGGGCATCGAACTGCCGCCCTTTGAGGCCTTCTGGTCACAGGGCGTGGTGGAATATCCCGCGCCTGACACACCGCAGATCCTGCTCAACGCGTTCCGCGATAACCCGGAGTCGGCCCCGCTCAGCACGCCATCGGGAAAAATCGAACTCTTTTCGCAGCGGGTGGCTGACTTTGGCTATGAAGAAGCGCCCGGCTTTGCCTTCTGGTATCCGCCGGAATATCAGGCTCAGCAGCAGGAGAAGCAGCAGTGGCCGTTGCATCTGCTCTCCAGCCAGCCGCGAACCCGGCTGCACAGCCAGTACGATCATGGCCGGGTCAGCCGGGCTACCAAAATTGCCGGGCGCGAGCCGCTCTGGATGCACCCTGAGGATGCGGCTGCGCGTGGCATTGAGGAGAACAGCATCGTGAAAGTGTTCAACGAACGCGGCGCGCTGCTGGCGGGCGTGCATCTGACGCAGGATATCCTGCCGGGGGTAGTGCAGATGTCGACCGGGGCCTGGTATGACCCGCTCGAACAGCAGGAGGGCAAGCCGCTGGATAAACATGGCAATCCTAATGTGCTGACCCAGGATCGCGGCAGTTCACGACTGGGCCAGGGGTGCAGCGCGCAGACCTGTTTTGTAGAGATTGCGCTTTACCACGAGACCCTGCCTGAAATCACAGCGTGGTCGCCACCGGAATTTGTGATCCCGACCACAGAGTAATCTGCGGGCGGGGACTTAAGGGGCGGTGGGATATTCCCATCCGCCGCATATCCATAGCAGGATTAGTTGGTAGTTAACGCATAACTGAAATGGCAAGGTAAAACGATTCTATGCCAACAGAGTGTTAATCATGAGTGCGTTAACCCCATCAGAATTGCCGGTCATTGATTTCGCATTATTGTCAGGTAATCAACAGCAGCAGCGACAGGTTCTGGAAAAATTAAGCCAGGCCGCGCGTGATGTCGGTTTCTTCTACTTAATTAATCACGGTATCGACCGTGAATTACTGGATGAGGTTCAGCGGGTCGCACGGACGTTTTTTGCTCTGCCGCAGGCGGACAAAACGGCGGTCGCCATGGCCAACTCACCGCATTTTCGTGGTTACAACCTGGCGGGCGTGGAAATCACCCGCAGCCAGCCCGACTATCGTGAGCAGTTCGATATTGGCGCAGAGCGCGAAGCGCTGCCCGTCACTGCCGATTCCCCGACCTGGCAACGCATGCAGGGGCCGAACCAGTGGCCTGAAGCCTTGCCTGAATTGCAGACGGTGGTGACCCGCTGGCAGCAGCAGATGACTGCCGTGGCGCTGGAGCTGCTGCGCGCCTTTGCCGAAGCGCTGAACCTGCCACGTAACGCCTTCGATAACCTTTACGGCGACTATCCCAACGAACACATCAAACTGATCCGCTATCCGGGCCGCACCGAGGGTGAATCACGCCAGGGTGTAGGTGCACACAAGGATTCGGGTTTCCTGACCATGCTATTACAGGACGACCAGCCGGGCTTGCAGGTTGAAGTAACGCCGGACAACTGGATTGATGCCTCACCTTTGCCGGGCGCGTTTGTGGTCAACATTGGCGAACTGCTGGAGCTGGCGACCAACGGCTATCTGCGCGCGACGGTACACCGCGTGGTGTCACCGCAGCAGAACAATGAGCGGTTATCCATCGCCTTCTTCCTTGGCGCACAGCTCGACGCCGTCGTGCCAATCTATCAGCTTCCCCCGCAGCTGGCTGAGCTGGCGCAGGGACCGAGCAGCGATCCGCTTAACCCGCTCCTGCGAGAAGTTGGCTGGAATTACCTTAAAGGCCGGCTGCGTTCGCATCCGGAAGTTGCCCAGCGTTTCTATCCCGAACACAACACCCACTAAAAACTACGACTGATAACGATAAGAGATAAATGATGATGATTAAAAAGCGCTTTCTGGTTCTGGCTGGTCTTTCACTGCTGATTGCTCAAAGTTTACAGGCGGCACCGCTGCGCGTGGCGGCCGATCCGCTGCCGCATGCGGAAATCCTTGAGTATGTCAAAACTCTGGATCCGAAACTGGATATCAAAATTGTTGAGCTGAGCGGAGGCGTGAATGCCAATGAACTGCTGGCATCAGGGGATGTCGATGCCAACTACTTCCAGCATCTGCCTTATTTAAAAGATCAGGAAAAAGCGCTGGGAAAAACCTTTGCCGTGGTCGCCAGTGTGCATATTGAGCCGCTGGGGATCTACTCGCGTAAAGTGAAATCGCTGGCGGCATTGCCAGAGGGCGCGAGCATTGCCGTGCCGAACAACACCACCAACCTGAGCCGCGCACTCTGGCTGTTGCAGGACAAAGGGGTGATTAAACTTAACGCGCAGGGCGAGGCGGGTTCGACGCTGGTGACGCCGAAAGATATCAGTGAAAACCCGAAGAAAATTAAAATTGTTGAGATCGAATCACCGCAGCTGCCAAGGTCACTGGATGACGTTGATGCCGCCATTATCAACGGCAACTATGCCCTGGAAGCGGGTTTGAATCCGGCGAAAGATGCGCTGGGGCTGGAGTCCGCGGTGCATAACCCTTACGCCAACCTGCTGGTGACCACGCCGGAACTGGCGAAAGATCCGCGTGTGGTGCAGCTGGCGAAAGATCTGCGCTCGCCGCAGGTGGCGGAGTTCATCCGTAAAACCTATCAGGGCTCTGTGATTCCGGTCGCGGACCAGCAGCATGATTAAGCTCAGTCATCTCAGCAAACACTACGCTGGCGCACCTGCGCCAGCGTTAGACGATATCTCTCTGACCATCGAAGAGGGCACCATCTTTGGCATCCTGGGCCGGAGCGGGGCGGGCAAAAGTACGCTGCTGCGCTGCCTGAACCGGCTGGAGAGTCCATCCAGCGGGCGGATTGAGATAGATGGTCAGGATCTCGCCACATTGAGCCTGGCGCAGCTGCGTCAGCAGCGCCAGCAGATGGGGATGATCTTCCAGCACTTCAATCTGCTGCATTCCCGTAACGTGCAGGACAATGTCGATCTGGCGCTGGAGATTGCCGGTGTGCCCAGGGCGGAGCGCCGCCAGCGGGTCGCCTCGCTGCTGAAACTGGTGGGGCTGGAGTCCTTTGCGGCCGCCTGGCCGTCGCAGCTCTCAGGTGGACAGAAACAGCGCGTCGGCATCGCCCGCGCGCTGGCCGCCCGACCGCGTTATCTGCTGTGCGATGAGGCCACCAGCGCGCTGGACCCCGAAACCACCACCTCGATTCTCGATCTGCTGGCCGATATTCAGCAGCAGCTCAATATCACAGTTGTGTTGATTACCCATGAGATGGCGGTAGTAAAACGTATCTGTGACGGTGCGGCGCTGCTGGAGAATGGCCAGCTGGTCGAGAGCGGCACGCTGAGCCAGATCATGGGACGTGAAGAGGGACGCCTGCGCAAAATGCTGCTGAAGGATGGCGAAGCGGACCGGGCGTTTATTGAAAAATATCAGCGAGAGGCATTAACCCGATGCGTAGCATGAGTAGCGATCGGTTTCAGGAACTGCTGTTGAACGCCACAGGCGAAACGTTATATATGGTGCTGCTGGCGGCACTCTTTACGGTTGCGATAGGTTTACCGGTGGGCGTGCTGCTGTTCCTGACCCGTCCCCAGGGCATTCTGCCTAACCGCGCGATTTCACTGCTGCTCAATGCGCTGGTCAATACCGGGCGCGCGCTGCCGTTTGTGGTGCTGCTGATCGCACTGATTCCTTTTACCCGCCTGCTGGTCGGCACCACGCTCGGCAGTACCGCCGCGATTGTCCCGATTACGCTGGGCGCCTTTCCCTTCTTTGCCCGCATCGTGGAGAACGCGCTGGATGAGGTCGATCGCGGCCGCATTGAGGCGGTAGTCTCAATGGGCGGCACGCTGTGGCATATCGTCAGCCGCGTATTGCTGCCGGAAGCACTCCCTGCGCTGGTGGCGGGCATTACCCTGACTATTGTGATGCTGATTGGCTTCTCGGCGATGGCGGGTGTGGTCGGCGGTGGCGGACTGGGCGATCTGGCGATTCGCTACGGCTATCAGCGCTTCGATAACCAGATCATGGCGGCCACCATTGTGGTGCTGCTGGCGCTGGTGATGCTGATTCAGAAACTCGGTGACCGCCTGGTGCGTTCGCTGGCTTATCGGCGTTAAGGGGCATCGATGTTTCGTGTAATGTCGCCGAAAGGCTACCTGCAACGGCCCGGACTCCGGTCTGAAGTGGGTGAGATTATCCGGCCGCTGGCCTCGCATATTCACATCCTCACGTCGCCGAACGCCTGGCAGGCGGTGAATCCGGCACTGAGCATCAGCCTGGAACAGGCAGGTATTCGCTGGCAGCTCGACATGCTGACCGGTGAATGCACCGATGCGGCGATAGCTGCACTGCAACAGCGGGTGCAGACGCACGGAGCCACCCTGATTCTGGCCGTCGGGGGCGGGCGGGTGCTGGACTGTGCCAAAGCGGTCAACGATGCCCTGCCGGATGTGCGGCTGGTCAACTTCGCCACGCTGGCTGCCACCTGCGCGGCCTGGTCTCCGCTGGCAATTATCTATAACGAGCAGGGCGGGCATCTTCGCAGTCAGCCACTTAATGCCATGCCGGAATGGATTCTGGTGGACAGCGAAGTGATTGCCCATAGCGACGTCCGCTACCTGCGATCCGGTATTGTTGACGCGCTGGCAAAATGGTTTGAGTTTGAACCTTATCAGCGACAGACGCCGCACCGGATGGCGCTGGATCTTAAAGTCGCCGCCGCCTGGCAGGCGGTGACGGTGCTGAAACAGTGGGGTGAAACGGCGGTGGCCGATAACCTTGCGCAACAGGTGACCCCAGCGCTGGAGAAGGTGATTGAAGCCAATATTGTGCTGGCGGGGCTGGCGAACAGTATTCAGGACGCAATGGCGACGCCCGGCTTTGCCCATGTCATCCATGATCGTCTGACGCACCAGCCGGAACTGCATCACTGGCTGCACGGCGAAAAGGTCGGTTTCAGCCTGCTTATCCAGTCATGGATTGAACAGCAGGGCAAACAGATTGAGCCGGAACTGCTGTCGCTGCTGCGCCGTTTCCACTCGCCCCTGACGCTGCCCGCGGCTATCGACGCCGACACCGTGCGTCAAATCGCGCAGCAAATCCACTTTCCGGCCGCCAGCCTGGCACATCTTCCCTTTACGTTCGACCCTCATCAACTGGAGCAGGCTCTGCTGGCGACGGCTGCGTTTAATCCGTAAATGCGGTTAGTCAGAAGAACAGACGTTGCTGCTTGCTAACCTACCAATAGTAACTTACCTTTAGTAGCTTATTGGCTAATCAGGTAAGGTGACAACGATGCATGCACTCATAGTGACTTCCCATCCTGACCAGGATGCGCATTCCCACCACGTGGCAGACCAGCTGGCGCAGGGCATAATCTCGACAGGGCACCATACGGTTGAAAAGGCCGATCTGGCGGCAGAAAAGTTTGATCCCCGCTTCACGCTCGATGATCATCGACGTTTCAACGGTCAGGCTATGGCATCGCCCGAAGTGCTGGCGGAACAGCAGCGACTGGACCGCGCCGATGCGCTGGTACTGGTCTATCCGATATACTGGTGGTCATTCCCGGCACAGCTCAAAGGCTGGATCGACCGGGTGTTTATCCAGGACTGGGCCTTCAGCGAACAGGATGGTCGGGTAATTAAACGCCTTGGCCATCTGCCTGTGCATCTGCTGGCGATTGGCGCGGCGGACACCCGGACCTTTCTGCGGCGCGGCTATTTCACCAGCATGCGTAATCAGATTGAAAACGGCATCTTTGACTATTGCGGTGCGCCGGTGGTGACCAGTGAGCTGTTACTGATCGGCGATGAAGGTTATCCTGAATCGCACTATCAGCTGGCGCAGGCTCTGGCCCAGCGTCTGTTCGCCCATCAGGAAAAACATGACCGTAGAAAAAACACCCCGTAAGCGTCTGTCACGTGAGGCCCGACGCAGGCAGTTGTCAGACGTCGCGTGGCAGATAATGCAGACGGAAGGCAGCGAGGCGCTGACGCTGGCACGGGTCGGCGACGCCGCGGGAGTCAGTAAACCGGTGGTATATGATCATTTCACCACCCGCCATGGGCTGCTGGCCGCACTGTATGACGATTTTGATCGCCGCCAGAGCGAGCGGATGAATGCGGCGATGGATGCTGCGCCAGTCAGGCTGCAACAAAAAGCGGACGTGCTCGCGGCCTGTTATGTCGACTGTGTGATGACGGAGGGGCGCGAAATCCCCGAACTGCTCTCCGCGCTCAGTACCTCACCGGAACTGGCCGCCGTCAAACGCCACTATCAGCTCGACTTTATTGCCCGCTGTCAGCGCTGGCTTGCGCCTTTTGCTGGCAGCAGTGGTATTGCGGAAGCCGGCATGTGGGGTCTGCTGGGGGGCGCGGATGCCATCGCAGGCGCAGTGGCACGCGGCGATATCAGTAAACCGGAAGGTCAGCAGGCGATAGCGGCTATGGTGATGGCGCTGGTGGCAGACAGTCTGGCGTCAGAAGTGGATTAGAAAAAAGGCGGCCCGCAGGCCGCCGAATCATTCAACCACAACAGGCGTTGTGTAAGCAGTGGCAACATACAATGATGATCGTTTAGCCTTTCACCCCGCCCGCGGTTAGTCCGCTGACCAGCCAGCGCTGAGCCAGCAGGAACACCAGGGTAATCGGAATCGCGGAGAGCACCGCCGCAGCGGCAAAATCTCCCCATAAATAGTTCTGTGGATTAAGATACTGCTGCATCCCGACTGCCAGGGTGTAGCTGTTCACGTCGCGCAGCAGCAGCGACGCCACCGGCACTTCAGTCACCGCAGCGATAAACGCCAGAATAAACACCACCGCCAGAATCGGCACCGACAGCGGCAGCAGCACCAGCCGGAACGCCTGCCACGGCGTTGCGCCATCCAGCGCGGCGGCCTCTTCCAGTGACCCGTCGATCGTTTCGAAATAGCCTTTAATCGTCCAGACATGCAGCGCGATGCCCCCCAGATAGGCGAAGATCACGCCACCGTGGGTATTCAGCCCGATAAAAGGCAGATACTGCCCCAGACGATCAAACAGCGCATAGAGCGCCACCAGCGACAGTACCGCCGGGAACATCTGGAAAATCAGCATCCCCTTTAGCAGGCTGGCTCGACCGGTAAAGCGCATGCGCGCAAAAGCATAGGCGCAGGTGGTAGAAAGCGCCACAATGCCCAGCGCACTGATAGCCGCAATCTTGATCGAGTTCCATAACCACAGCAGCACCGGGAAGGGCGGCGGAGTGACGCTTCCATCCGCATGTTCAACGCGAAAGCCCAGCGCCAGCCGCCAGTGCTCCCAGGAGATCTGGTCCGGGATCAGGCTACCGGTAGCGAAGTTACCGGCCCGCAGGGAAATCGCGATCACCATCAGCAGCGGGAAGAGAATCGCCGCGATAAATAACAGCAGCAGCAGATGCGTGGTGAACAGACGCAGCCGTTGCGATTTGGGTTGTACCATTGCCATAACAACTCCTTAGCGCCTGGTCCATCAGGCTATTAATCGAATTTCATCCGCGAGGCTTTCAGGTTAATCACCGCCAGCGCACCCACCAGCAGGAAGATCAGCGTGGCGATGGCGGCCGCCAGACCAAAGTCCTGCCCGCCGCCGCCCTCAAAGGCGATACGCCAGGTGTAGTTCACCAGCAAATCGGTATAACCGGCTGGCGTGGTGGTGCCGAGGCGATCCGGACCGCCGTTGGTCAGTAACTGCACCAGTACAAAGTTATTAAAGTTGAAGGCGAAACTGGCAATCATCAGCGGCATCAGCGGCTTTAGCAGCAGCGGCAGGGTAATCAGGAAGAAGTTCTGCAGCGGCCCAGCACCGTCCATCGCCGAGGCTTCATAGAGATCGTCCGGAATCGCTTTCAGCAGTCCCATGCAGAGGATCATCATGTAGGGATAGCCGAGCCAGGTGTTGACGATAATCAGCATGGTGCGCGCCAGCGTCGGATCGCTGAACCAGGCGGGCTTCACGCCAAACAGCGCGCTCAGCATCACGTTGATCTCACCAAAGCTCTGGTTAAACAGCCCCTTGAAAATCAGGATCGAGATAAAGGCCGGCACGGCATAGGGCAGAATCAGCATCACCCGATAGACCGCTTTGCCGCGCAGCGCTTCCCACTGCACCAGACAGGCCAGCACCATGCCCACAGCCACGGTCAGCACGACCGTGATCAGCGAGAAGAGCAGCGTCCAGCCAAATATCGCCAGGAACGGCTTCTGAATCCCTTCGTCGGTAAAGACCCGCACGAAGTTTTTCCAGCCGGTATTCACGGTAAAGCCGGGACTCAGCGTTTCGTTGCCCCAGTTATTGTCTGCGTTCACCGCATGATAAAAACCGGTCTGCGGATTAGCGCGGTAACGCGTGCCGCTCTGCTGGTTAATCAGCTCATCCTGCGCGCCAGCCCGATAGAGCGGCTGGGTACCGGAGAACTGGCGCAGCGAACTCATCCGCAGCTGACGACCATCCGGCAGCTCGGCGCGGAGCTGGCTCAGCGCCTGACGGTGGGTGGTGATCGCTCGGAACGTCGCCCGTTCGCCTGCAGGTGGCGTGGCAGGCGTCATTTTCAGCGTCTGATCTGCGCCAAATGCAAATGGCGGAGAGACAAAATTGTCTTTGCCATCGTTCAGCACCAGCTGCCAGCGATCGCCCGCCGGGAAGAGTGAAAAATTCACCGCCTCACCCGACTGGAAGGTGCGGCCCAGCAGCACCTGCTGCGCCCGCTCAAAGGTAAGCTGGTTGGTACTGCTGTAGTTGGTAAAGGCGATGGCGATAGTGCAGGCGAGGGGGAACAGCACAAACAGTGCCATGCCGGCGACGCCGGGATAGACATAGCGCCACGCATAAGCGCGACGGTTGGCAAAAATCCACAGTCCGGTTGCGCTGAGGATCAGCGTCAGCAGCGCAAACAGATATTCGCCCTGCGCATACATCAGCACCAGCAGATAGCCGACCAGCAGACAGCAGAGCCCGATGAGAACGCTTTTCAGCAGCAGACTGCGCGTTTTCGGTTTTCCTGACATGATGCGGTTTTCCTTAACGATCACTCAAGCCGGGTTGCCCCGGCTGCAAAAGGGAGAATTACTTCTTCAGACGGGCCTGGGCATCTTTCAGTGCGGCGTCAACGCTCTGACGTCCGCCCAGCGCGTTCAGGGTCGCGGTGCGCATCGCGTACCAGAAGGCCGCCATCTGCGGGATGTTTGGCATGATGTCGCCCTGTTTCGCGTTGCTCATGGTGGCGGCGATACGCGGATCTTTCTCCAGCGCCTGCTGGTAAGATTTCAGCGCCACGGCACCCAGCGGCTTGTCTTTGTTAACCGTTTCCAGCCCGGAATCGGTCAGCAGATAGTTCTCCAGGAACTCTTTCGCCAGTTCTTTGTTCGGACTGGCGGCGTTGATCCCGGCGCTCAGTACGCCGACAAAGGCTTTAGACGGTTTCCCGTTCAGCGTCGGCAATTCTGTGACGCCATAGTCGATGCCGCTCTTATCCAGATTGCCCCATGCCCACGGACCATTGATGGTCATGGCAGTCTCGCCCTTGTTGAAGGCGGCTTCGGCAATGGAGTAATCGGTGTCCGCATTCAGCGTTTTGGCTTTAACCTGATCGACCAGGAATTGCATGCCCGCTTTCGCCCCGGCGTTATCGACGCCGACATTCTTCACGTCATAGTGTCCGTCGGTCAGCTTAAAGGCATAAGCCCCGCCCGCAGCCAGCAGCGGCCAGGTGAAGTAGGGCTCCTGCAGGTTAAACATGATGGCGCTTTTGCCCTTGGCGCGCAGTTGCTTGTCGAGCGCGGCCATCTCTTCCCAGGTTTTTGGCGGAGTTGGCAGCAGCTTTTTGTTGTAGATGAGTGACAGCGACTCAACGGAAATCGGATAGCCGATCAGCTTGCCGTCAAAGCGCACCGCGTCCCAGGTGAACGGGAAAATCTTCTCACGGAAGCTGGCATCTGGCGTCACTTCTGCCAGCAGGCCCGACTGCGCGTAACCGCCAAAACGGTCATGCGCCCAGAAGATAATGTCCGGGCCATCGCCGGTCGCTGCGACCTGCGGATACTTCTCTTCCATTTTGTCAGGATGTTCGACCGTGACTTTGATACCGGTCTCCTGCTCAAACTTCTTACCCACTTCGGCAAGGCCGTTATACCCCTTGTCACCGTTGATCCAGATGACCAGTTTACCTTCCTCGATTTTTGCCATCGCGCCTGCTGAAAAGAGCACGGCAGAGAGGGCAGAAAGGGCCAGAATTCGTGCTCCGGTTTTCATCGTCATAAATCCATCCTGTTAGCGGAAGTGGTGAATGCTCTGTCGGCATCATTGTGCGTATCCACACCGGCATCTCATCCTCCCGCGCTCTACGCCCCTGGCGTAATCGCTGTGATCGCACTGGCAAAAAGCGCCTTAAGCGCGAGCTGAAGCGGTAAAAAATCCTGCAGGTCTGCGTCAGCGATCACAAAAAAGCGCGGCACCGCGCGGCCTGCCGCGTCAGCCCGCGTTTCTCCTCCTCCCGCCTCCTCCCCCAGCAGATTGCGTGGCGGCGGAGGATGTGACTCCCTGTTTCCTCTCGCATAGTGAGCCCCGGAACCCGTCTGCCGCCCGGCAGACACGAATGTGCAGCTAAGAGGGAAGGGATCATGGCGAGCGTTGTGCTACGCAATGTCACAAAAGCCTGGGGCGATACGGTGGTGTCGAAAGATATCGATCTCACTATTCGTGAAGGGGAATTTGTTGTTTTCGTTGGCCCGTCGGGCTGTGGCAAATCGACGCTGCTGCGCATGATTGCCGGACTGGAAACCATCACCAGCGGCGAACTGTTAATCGGCGACCGGCGCATGAATGAGGTGCCGCCTGCTGAACGTGGCATCGGCATGGTGTTTCAGTCTTATGCGCTCTATCCCCATCTGTCGGTGGCGGAGAATATGTCTTTCGGCCTGAAGCTGGCCGGGGTGAAAAAAGCGGAGATCCATCAGCGCGTCAATCAGGTCGCTGAGATTCTGCAACTGGCGCACCTGCTCGATCGCCGTCCCAAAGCCCTCTCTGGCGGCCAGCGTCAGCGCGTGGCGATTGGTCGCACGCTGGTGGCGGAGCCGCGCGTCTTTCTGCTCGATGAACCGCTGTCGAATCTCGACGCCGCGCTGCGCGTTCAGATGCGCATTGAGATCTCCCGTCTGCATAAGCGCCTGAAGCGCACCATGATTTACGTCACCCACGATCAGATCGAAGCGATGACGCTGGCTGACAAGATTGTGGTGCTGGATGCCGGGCGCATTGCGCAGATCGGCAGGCCGCTTGAGTTGTATCACTATCCCGCCAACCGCTTTGTCGCCGGGTTTATCGGCTCACCCAAAATGAATTTCCTGCCGGTCAAAGTGACCGCCACCGCCATCGATCAGGTGCAGGTGCGGCTGCCGAATCAGCAACTGGTCTGGCTGCCGGTGGACAGTGCCGGGGTCCAGGTTGGCAGCAATATGTCACTGGGTATTCGCCCGGAACATCTGCTCTCCAGTGATATCGCCGACGTTACCCTGGAAGGGGAAGTGCAGGTGGTGGAACAGCTGGGGCATGAAACACAGATTCACATCGAGATTCCCGCTATCCGTCAGAACCTGGTCTACCGCCAGGAGGACGTCGTGCTGGTAAAAGAGGGCGCCATCCTCGGTATTGGCCTGCCGCCCGAGCGTTGTCACCTGTTCCGCGAGGACGGGAGCGCGTGCCGCAGGCTGTATCAGGAGCCGGGTGTATAGCCCTGCCAAAAACAATAAAAGCAATGACCTCAGGAGATAGAAAATGTTAACTCTGCGCAAACTTCCCATTGCCGTTGCCGTCGCGGTGGGAACCCTCTCCGCCCCGACGATGGCGGTTGATTTTACCGGTTACGCCCGTTCCGGCATTGGCTGGACCGGCAGCGGTGGCGAGCAGCAATGTTTCCAGGCGACCGGCGCTCAAAGTAAGTACCGTCTGGGTAACGAATGTGAAACCTACGCCGAACTGAAATTAGGCCAGGAAGTGTGGAAAGAGGGCGACAAAAGCTTCTATTTCGACACCAACGTGGCTTACTCCGTAGCACAGCAGAATGACTGGGAAGCGACCTCACCCGCCTTCCGCGAAGCCAACGTCAAAGGTAAAAACCTGATCGACGCACTGCCAGGTTCCACCATCTGGGCCGGTAAGCGCTTCTACCAGCGTCACGACGTTCATATGATCGACTTCTACTACTGGGATATCTCCGGTCCGGGCGCGGGTCTGGAAGATGTTGATCTCGGCTTTGGTAAGCTCTCTTTCGCGGCAACCCGTTCGTCTGAAGCCGGCGGCTCTTACACCTTCTCCAGCGATCGTATCCGTGACTTCGCCACCAGCACCGCCAACGACGTGTTTGATGTGCGTCTGGCCGGTCTGGAAACTAACACGGATGGCGTGCTGGAACTGGGTGTCGATTACGGCCGTGCCAATGCCCGTGATGACTACCGTCTTGAAGATGGTGCGTCGAAAGATGGCTGGATGTTCACGGCTGAACATACCCAGAGCATGCTGAAAGGCTACAACAAGTTTGTGCTGCAATACGCAACCGACGCGCTAACCTCGCAGGGCAAAGGCGTGCCGCAGGGCACCAGCCTTAATAACAATGGTGACATGTATCGTATTCTCGATCACGGCGCAATCTCGCTGGCGGAACGCTGGGACCTGATGTACGTCGCCATGTATCAGAACATCGATCTGGACAACAACCGCGGCACCGAGTGGTACACCGTCGGTGTGCGCCCGATGTACAAATGGACGCCGATCATGAGTACGTTGCTGGAGCTGGGCTACGACAACGTGAAATCGCAGCAGGCTGGCGAGCGCAATGGACAGTACAAAGTGACGCTGGCGCAGCAGTGGCAGGCGGGTGACAGCATCTGGTCCCGACCGGCGCTGCGTCTGTTCGCAACCTACGCCAAATGGGATGAGAAGTGGGGCTATAGCAAAGACAACGCCGGCGATCTCACTACCTTCGCCTCTGCTGACTCCACCGGCAACGGCATCCTGACTAACAGCCGTGGCAACAACGACGAAGTCACCTTCGGCGCGCAGATGGAAATCTGGTGGTAAACCTTTTCTGACAGGCGCGGCCTCGCGCCTGAGGGATCTCTTTGGTCGTGGTGTGCCATTGCCTGGTTCACACCGCGACCTGCAATAAGGTACGCATAATGAAAATGAAAAAACTGGCTGCACTCTGCCTGAGTGCGGCGCTGCTGGCAGGGCACGCTCTGCCTGCCCTGGCCGATGTTAATCTGGTGCCGCAGGATCTCTCCGCTGCACCCGTGGTGGCTCCCGAAACGTTACAACGCCTGAGCTGGCAACCGCTGGCGGCTTCTCAGACCCAGACCACTACACTTTCGAACAGCGGCCAGACGCTGAACGCGCCGCACATTGCCGGGCCGGTCGCGGCCTACAGTCTGCCCGCCACGATTGGCGAACTGACGCTGACGCTGAGCAGCCTTGTGGAGAACGGTCAGGTTTTCGCGCCTAACGTGCTGGTGCTGGATGAAAATCTTCGTCCGGCGGCCTGGTTTCCCAGCCGCTACTTTACCTATCAGAAGCCGGGTGTGATGACGGCGGATCGGCTGGAAGGGGTGATGAAACTCACGCCAGCGCTGGGCCAGCAAAAGATTTACCTGCTGGTGTTCACCACCGACAGCGATCTGACACAGACCACCACACTGCTTGATCCGGCTAAAGCCTATGCCCAGGGCACCGGTCATGCCGTACCGGATATCCCCGATCCTGTTGCCAGCCACAGCCGTGAAGGCACGATTAAGCTGAAAATGCAGACCAGTTCCGGCTCCTCGATTCTGGTCGGGCCGCTGTTTGGCTCATCCGGGCCAGGCCCGGTCACAGTGGGTAACAGTGCACCGGCGGCAACGGCCTACAGCGCAGCGCCTGCTCCGGCCGCCGCGCCCGCGCCAAAAGCCCGTGCTGAACCGATCATGAGCGACACCGAGCGTTACTTTAATCAGAAGATCACTCAGGCAGTGAACAGCGGCAACATCGACAAAGCGCTGAAACTGCTGGATGAAGCCGAGCGGCTGGGTTCCACCTCTGCACGGCAAACCTTTATCAGTAGTGTTAAAGGCAAGGGGTGATGCTGCCCCGACGCTATTGATGTTGTCCCATCTGGTGCGCTCTGGCGCACCTTTTTTTGTTGCGACACGCACCCTTGCCCTGGTGTTGTCTGGCTGAGCAATCTGTATAAAAACGGGTGAGCAAACATAATGCTCTGAAGTTGCGAGTTGTACGTTACTGATGTACATTTCATTATCTGATTTCAGGAGGCTATATGCGTAGTTACACCACCACTGAGGCCCGACAAAACATTGCTGAAGTCATGGACACAGCTACGGCCGGTGAGCCTGTAGAAATAACCCGGCGCGATGGTTCTTCTGCTGTACTTATCAGTCGCGACGATTTTAATGCCTGGCAGGAAGCAAAACTGGATGCCGAATTTGCCGACATTATGGGGCGACATTCACGTACGGTGAAGGCACTGGCTGACCGATGAAATGGGTTAGTGCTCAGGAGGTGATAGCTTTTCATGATCGTCTGCTGGCTGTTCTGCCAGGTATCAAGGGTATGCCAGAACCCCAGAGAGCAGAAGCTATCATTTATAGGGTACAGAACCAGTTCTATTATGAAGGTGTGGAAGATATCTTTGTATTAGCCGCCATCTACCTCATCGCTATATCCCGGGGACACATTTTTAATGATGGTAATAAGCGAACTGCATTTTTCGTCACGATGGTTTTTTTGAATCGTAACGGCATAGCTATACGTGATGAAGATAATGAACTCGAAGAATTAACGGTATCTGCCGCTACTGGTGATGCCACGACTGAGGTCATTGCTGCTGTATTGCGGCGATTATCGTTTTTGTCTCCGTAAGAGTCATTTTTGTTGTCAGCCCTGCATGTTTGAAATTTTCTCCGCCTAAACGTAATAATCCGGGAGCAGGTTTTCGTCTGTAAATGATGACGACAGGATTTGCTATCAAATGAGCAAACCCCGAAAATTTCGGGGTTTGCTCTTTTAATCTTAACTCCAGCCTTAACCCCGCAGCCGCCGCCTGCGGCGAGCCGTCAAATCCCTTAACAACACGTCAGTTTCCTCATCGCTGAACAGTGCCTCAACAGTCACGCTCAGCTTGCGTCGCCAGTTCGGGTATTCGTCGCTGGTGCCGGGAATGTTGACCGGCGCGGCCATATCCAGCCAGTCCTCCGGTTGCAGACCCAGCAGGGCGCTGTGGCTGTCCGCCAGATAGCGCTGCATCGCCCGGTTCAGTGCTTTACTCATCCCGGTGCGGCGTGCATCGCGTCCGGCACGTTTCGGCAGCGCACCGACCCGATGCAGACTGTTCAGCAGCGCCTGTTTCGCCCGGAGTCGATCCTGATACAGCCCGGCCAGCACCACTTTGTCCGGATAAAGACCGAGTTGCGCGCCGGTCGTCAGATCGTCACTTTGCCACCAGCCGCGCAGCGTCGGGAGATCGTGCGTGGTGGCGACAGCCATCGCCTGACGTGGCCAGCTGGTGGGCGGACGAAAACCGGCGTCGGAGGTCTGTTCGAACCAGAGCACTTTATAGGAGTAAACGCCGCCATCCCGCAGCTTATCGACAATCGCTTCCGGCACGGTGCCAAGGTCTTCGCCAATCACCATGCAGCGATGACGCTGGCTTTCCAGTGCCAGAATCGCCAGCAGATCGTCGATGGGATAGTGCACATAAGCGCCATGGTCGGCACTTTCTCCCGCCGGGATCCACCACAGCCGCATCAGCGCCATCACATGATCGATACGCAGCGCACCGCAGTGACGCATGCTGGCGCGCAGCAGGGCGATCCACGGCTCCCACGCGCGCTGACGCATTACCTGCGGATCCATGGGCGGCAATCCCCAGTCCTGACCGCGCGGGCCAAGAATATCCGGCGGTGCACCGATGCTGGCTTCCATGCAGTAGAGATCGCGCTCGCTCCACGTCTCTGCGCCACCCTGGGCGACGCCTACCGCCAGATCGCGGTACAGTCCAATCGGCATCTGCTGCTGCTGGCAACAGTTCCAGCAGCTTTCAAACTGCTGCGCAGCCAGCCACTGCAGCCAGAGCCAGAAGCGCACCTGATCCTGATGCTGATTTAAAAACGTCTGCACCGCCGGGCTGCCGGGATGCTGTAACGCCTCCGGCCAGACCGGCCAGCCCCAGCGCCCGCTGTCCTGCGCCATCTGATCCGCATGCAGCGCATCAAACAGCGCCTGATGCAGCAGGCTCTCGCCGCCTTCACTGACAAAAGCATTAAACGCCTGCACCTCAGGATCGATGGCGTCACGCTGGGTAAACTGCGGCCACGCCAGGCTCAGCGCCTGAATCTTCAGCCGCGTCACTGCCGCATAATCGACCCATTCGGCTGCGCGAGCCTGCGCAAGCGTCTGCTGCGTCTGCGGCAACTGCCACCAGGCCTGCGCGGCGGCGCTCTGCCGGAAGTCAGTCACTGCGTTCACATCGATGTAAAGCACATTGAGCCAGCGCCGGGACGACGGGCTGTAAGGACTGGCGCTCTCCGGGCTGGAGGGAAACAGCGCATGAACAGGATTAAGGCCGATAAACGCGCCGCCGCGTGCGGACACTTCTGGCAGCATGCGGCGCAGATCGCCAAAGTCGCCAATGCCCCAGTTTTCGGCCGAGCGCAGGGTATAGAGCTGCACGCAGGCACCCCACAAGGATTCACCCGCCAGCAGTTGAGGGGGTTCATAACAGCGGGCAGGGGCAATAATCACCCGGCATGACCACTGCTGCGCGCCCTGTTGCAGCGTCAGTTGGTGATAGCCTTCGGGCAGCGGCGGCAGATGCAGCGGCTGGGCGGGCTGGCAGCGACCGGAGCTGATCTCACCCGCCTCGCTGATGAGATGCCAGTGGGTATCGTCGCTCAGCTGCGGCGAGAGGCTGAGAGACTCGCCGCTGCGAAAAATTACCGCCGGTGGCAGCGGCGCGCTTAGCGGATGGGAAGGCTGCATCACCGCCAGCAACCGCTGGCGGGTCAGGGTCGGAATCGCCTGTGGCTTGCCGTGTGCATTGATATACTCAGCGGCGATGCCTGCCAGAGAAAATTCATCCAAAACTTTCATGGCGGTCCTTAGCGTTTCGCTTGCCAGATGCGCTGCTGGTAATCGCGGATCGCGCGATCGGAGCTGAACATGCCACAGCGTGCGGTATTGAGGATGGTGGCACGCGTCCAGGCCTCCTGATCGCTCCACAGCAGTTCAACCTGCGCCTGTGCGTCCAGGTAGGGCTGGAAGTCAGCCAGCACCAGATAAGGATCGCCGCCTTCCGGGCCGAGGCTGTGCAGCATCGCGTCAAAGGCGAGGAGGTCGCCCTGGCTGAAGGTGCCATCTTCCAGCGCCTGCAGCACCTGATTGAGCTGTGGATCTTTTTTGCGCCACTGCGCCGGGGCATAGCCATCTGCTTTTAACGCCTTCACCTGTTCCACGGTATGCCCGAAGATAAAGATGTTCTCGCTGCCGACCTGCTCAGCGATCTCAACGTTGGCGCCATCCAGTGTGCCGATGGTCAGCGCACCGTTAAGCGCCAGCTTCATGTTACCGGTGCCGGAGGCTTCTTTTCCGGCGGTAGAGATCTGCTCAGAGAGATCGGCGGCGGGAATCAGTCGCTCGGCAACGGAGACGTTGTAGTCGGGAATAAACACCACTTTCAGCCGGTCGCCAATACGCGGATCCTGATTAATCACCTCAGCCACTTTGTTGATGGCGTAGATGATATTTTTTGCCAGCGCATAGCCCGGCGCGGCTTTGGCACCAAACAGCACCACGCGCGGCGCGCGATTCGCCTGCGGATCGCTGACCAGCGTCTGCCACAGCGCAATGATATGCAGCAGGCTCAGATGCTGACGTTTGTACTCATGCAGGCGCTTAATCTGCACATCAAACAGCGCGGTCGGGTCGATCTCGATACCGGTGCGGTTTTTGATCCAGCCGACCAGCGCCTGTTTGTTCTGCTGCTTAATGGCGCGATAGTCCGCGCGGAAGGCGGCGTCATCCGCAAAGGCTTCCAGTCCCTGCAGGGCATCGAGATCGTTCAGCCACGGCTTGTTCAGTGTTCGGGTGATCAGCGCACTCAGTGCCGGGTTGCACTGATTAATCCAGCGGCGCGGCGTAATGCCGTTGGTGACGTTATGGAATTTCTCCGGCCACAGTTGGTGATACTCCGGGAAGAGATCCTGTACTACCAGTTTCGAATGGAGCGCCGCCACGCCGTTAACGGCAAAGCCGCTGGTGACGCAGAGATTGGCCATCCGCAGCTGGTTGTTATGCACCAGCGCCAGTTTGGCCCATTTTGCGTCATCGTCCGGCCAGCGCGCCGTGACAGCCGTTTTCAGCTGCGCGTTCAGGGTGTTGATAATCATCATATGGCGCGGCAGCAGGCTGCGCACCAGCCGGACATCCCAGCACTCCAGTGCTTCCGGCATCAGGGTGTGGTTGGTGTAGGCGAAGGTGTGCTGCGTGATCTGCCACGCGCGATCCCAGCTCAGCTGATGCTCGTCCAGCAGCAGACGCATCAGCTCCGGAATCGCCAGCGTCGGATGGGTGTCGTTCAGCTGGATCACTTCGTAATCGGCCAGGGTTTCAATGCTGCGTCCGGCCAGATGATGGCGACGCAGAATGTCAGCCAGCGCGCAGGCGCACTGGAAATATTGCTGCATCAGACGCAGCTTTTTGCCGTTCTGGTGATTGTCGTTGGGGTAGAGCACTTTGGTCAGTTTTTCTGCATCAATGCCCTGTTGTTCCGCGCGCAGAAAGTCACCGTCATTGAAGCGACCCAGATTAAACGGCTGCGCATGTTTCGCCTGCCACAAACGCAGTGGCTGACTGATGCCATTCTCAAAACCGACCACCGGCAGATCCCAGGCTTCACCAGTCAGTTCAAACGCCGGCTGCCACTGCGGCTGCCCCTCAACGGTCACCACTTTACCGCCCAGCCCGACCCGAACGTTGAGCGCGGCATTGTGGTTAAACCACGGATAGCGATCGCGCTGCCAGTCATCCGGGCCTTCAATCTGTGCGCCCTGTTCAAAACGCTGGCGGAACAGTCCGTACTGATAGTTCAGACCGTAGCCCGTCGCAGGCTGACCCACGTTCGCCATGGAATCCAGGAAGCAGGCCGCCAGACGACCGAGGCCGCCGTTGCCCAGCGCCGGATCCGTTTCGTTTTCCAGCACGTCGGTCAGTGAAACGTTCCAGGCCGAGAGCGCATCGTTAACCGCGTCATACCAGCCCAGGTTCAGCAGGTTATTGCCGGTCAGGCGGCCAATCAGAAACTCCATCGACAGATAGTTAACATGGCGCAGGTCTGTCGGGACCGGGGGAGCAGGCTGCGCGGCCAGCATATCGGCCAGCGCACCGCTGATTGCCTGCCACCACTGTGCGTGGGTCATCTCCTGCGCATCGCGCAGGCCAAAACGCTGCCACTGACGGGTCAGGGCCGCGTTGAACTGAGTCGGGTTGAAATCGGGCTGTGTCATGGTTGATGTCCTGTAAAAACAAAAAATGGCTCAATGTGGCGACAGTCTGCCCGGGTGGAAATCATTGCTCATCCTCCTGAAAAGAATTAGGGCAGGAGGATAGGGAGGGTGGAGAGGATGAGGCTAATCCGAAATCATCACAGGAGTGTGATTGCGCCCGCTTTTGTAAAGTTTAATTAATGGGTTTGCTTGCATTCATCTGACGAAATGCTGAACCTGTGTAAGGAATAATTACGAAGCGTAAAATAATGATGCGCTCGACAAATGGAGAAACGCGCGCCCATGTTAATACCCGCCAAACTCAGTCGCCCGGTGCGTCTTGAAGGCACCGTGATCCGCGAGAGATTGCTGCAAAAGCTCACCGCTGCCGGTAACTATCGGCTGGTGCTGGTGACCAGTCCGGCGGGCTACGGTAAAACCACACTGGTGTCACAGTGGGCGGCGGGAAAAAGCGATCTGGGCTGGGTTTCTTTAGATGAGGGTGATAATCAGCCGGAACGCTTCGCCGATTACCTGATCGCGGCACTGCAACAGGCAACACACGGCGGCTGTCCCCGCAGTGAGCTGCTGGCGCAGAAGCGGCAATATGTGAATCTCAATGCGCTGTTTTCCCAGCTGTTTATCGAGCTGGTGGAGTGGCAGCAGCCACTGTGGCTGATCGTTGACGACTACCATTTGATCACCAATCCGGTTATCCATGACGCGATGCGCTTTTTCCTGCGCCATCAGCCTGAAAATCTGACCCTGATTCTTATGTCTCGTAACCTGCCGCAGCTCGGTATCGCTAACCTGCGGGTGCGGGAACAGCTGATCGAACTGGGCAGCCAGCAGCTGGCGTTCACCCATCAGGAAGCGCGCCAGTTTTTTGACTGCCGTCTGGCGGCCCCGCTGGAAAGCGAAGAGAGCAGTCGCCTGTGTGATGATGTCGCGGGCTGGGCGACGGCGCTGCAGCTGATTGTACTATCGGCACGCCAGGGAGCCAGTTCGGCGCAGCATTCCGCCCGGCGTCTCTCCGGCATTAATGCCAGCCATCTCGCCGACTATCTGGTGGAAGAGGTGCTGGATAACGTCGATCTGCCGACCCGCCATTTCTTGCTGAAAACCGCGCTGCTGCGCTCAATGAATGATGAACTGATCGCCTGCGTGACCCGCGAAGAGAACGGTCAGATGCGGCTGGAGGAGATCGAACGCCAGGGACTGTTTCTGCAGCGCATGGACGACTCCGGCTGCTGGTTCAGCTACCATCCGCTGTTTGGCAACTTCCTGCGTCAGCGCTGTCAGTGGGAACTGGCGGCGGAGCTACCTGCATTGCATCGGGCGGCAGCCGAGAGCTGGATGGCGCAGGGCTTTCCCGGCGAGGCGATTCACCATGCGCTCGCCTCGGGCGATGCCACCATGCTGCGGGACGTGCTGCTGAAGCATGCCTGGACGCTGTTTAATCAGAGCGAACTGCCGCTGCTGGAGAACTCTTTAAAAGCGCTGCCGTGGGAGATGATGCTCGACAACCCGATGCTGGTGCTATTGCAGGCGTGGCTGATGCAGACTCAGCATCGCTTTTCAGAAGTCGACAGCCTGCTGGCGCGTTTTGAGCAGGCCAGCTACTGCGAGATTGACGCGGCACTGCGCGGTGAATTTAATGCGCTGCGCGCTCAGGTGGCGATCAACGATGGCAAGACCGATGAAGCGGAGCGGCTGGCGAAAGTGGCGCTTGATACCCTGCCGGCCAGCCGTCACTACAGCCGCATTGTGGCAACTTCAGTGCATGGTGAAGTGATGCACTGTAAAGGCGAACTGGACGATTCACTCAAGCTGATGCGGCAGACCGAACAGATGGCGCGTCGCGATGAAGTGTGGCACTACGCGCTCTGGAGCCTGATTCAGCAGAGCGAAATTCTGTTTGCGCAGGGCTTTTTGCAGGCCGCTTATGAAATTCAGAGCCGCGCCTTTGTGCTGGTGGAAGAGCAGCATCTGGCGCAGTTCCCACTGCATGAGTTTCTGCTACGCATACGTGCCCAGCTGCTGTGGGCCTGGGGACGACTGGAAGAGGCGGAGCAGGCCGCGCGCGAAGGCATCAAGGTGCTGAACGGTTTCCAGCCGCAGCAGCAGATCCAGTGTCTGGGATTGCTGGTGCAGTGCTCGCTGGCGCGCGGCAATCTGGATAACGCCCGCAGCTACCTTAACCGTCTGGAAAACCTGCTGAACAACGGCAACTGGCACAGCGACTGGATCGCCAATGCCGATAAAGTCCGGGTGATCTACTGGCAGATGACGGGCGAAAGCCAGAACGCCCGCAACTGGATGCGGCAGACACCCAAACCCGCCTTCGCCAACAACCATTTTCTGCAGGGGCAGTGGCGTAACATCGCCCGCGCGCAGATTTTGCTGGGCGATGTCAGTCAGGCGGAAGTGGTGCTGGAGGAGCTGAATGAGAACGCCCGCGCCCTGCGCCTGATGAGCGACTTAAACCGTAATCTGCTGCTGCTGAATCAAATCTACTGGCAGACCGACCGCAAAGCGGAGGCACAGCGCGTGCTTATTGAAGCGCTGAAACTGGCGCGCAGCACTGGCTTTATCAGTCACTTTGTCATTGAAGGCGAGATGATGGCGCAGCAACTGCGGCAGCTGATACAGCTTAATACCCTGAATGAGCTGGACAGCCACCGCGCCCGCCGCATCCTGCTGGAGATCAACAAATACCACCGTCACAAGTTCGCCCATTTCGATGAAGGCTTTGTCAGCCGGTTGCTTAACCATCCTGACGTGCCGGAACTGATCCGCACCAGCCCGCTGACGCAGCGCGAATGGCAGGTGCTGGGGTTAATCTATTCGGGCTACAGCAACGATCAGATTGCCGGTGAGCTGGCGGTGGCGTCTACCACCATCAAAACCCATATCCGCAATCTCTATCAGAAACTGGGTGTGTCACATCGCAGCGAAGCGATGAATCAGGTGCAGTCGTTGCTGAAAATGATGGGGTATGTCTGAGGGTATTAGGGGGAAAGATTAATTGTGGAATATCGCTGGCGCGATGGATTATCAGCATCACGTTTATTCTTGCGCCTTTATGCAGTCTGTGTCTTACAACGAACAGCCAGGCGGATTGCTGCACCAGAAGAGAGACGTAATTACCCACCACAAATAGCCGGTGAAATGCGTTAATCCTCTGCCGGCCGTCTCTGTCAAAAGCCGTTACGACCAAAGACTATTCCGTGAATAAGCCTGTCTGAAAGTATAAGCAGAAGGATCTATAGCTAAGAAAATTCTGTGTGCAAGCGTAACCCGCGCTATGTTAATATTTGTGCGCTTATTCAGCTCTCCTGCCGTGCGTAGCATTACTGGAACGCAGTATGACCGATAAATATCACCTTCATCATGACGTCGATGTGCTGCTTCTGCTGCGCCGCATCTGCCAGATCGCCTTAACGCTACTTATTCTGCTGGGTCTTCATCCCTCTGTTGCGCTGGCCGGGATAAAGGATAACAAGGCTAATCGTATCGTCAGCGGCATCATCAGTTTTACCCACTGGCAAAATTTAAATAAACCGCCTGAATTATGTGTTTTTACTTCAGCGCGCCATCTCTCTTTGCCGGAAAACAGCGCCGCTGCAGCAGCGACATTCACCGTTGTCTATCTTACGGGTGCAGGTGATCTCGCGTCGCATCGCTGCGACGCTCTTTATTTCGGCGATCAGACACCGCGGCAGCAGGTGGACATTATTGAGCAGCTGAAGGGAAAAGCGGTGCTTACCCTGGCAGAGAACAATGCGGAATGCGCTGTGGGTGCCGCTTTTTGCCTGATTTTTCAACCGGACCATACGCACTTCTCCGTTAATCTCGATTCACTTGCCAGAAGCGGTGTCAGAGTGAATCCGGATGTGCTTTTGCTCTCCCGCGAGGGAAGTGAATGAAATGAAATTCGATAAACTCAAGCACGATAAATCATCCATCCGCAATAAACTGCGGAAAATAAGCACCATCAATTCGGCGGTGATATTACTGTTGTGCTGGCTGTTGCTGTCATCGACGTCGCTCATTTTTATTAAAAACTATGAAAAATGTAATCTTGATTTAATCGGCTCGACGCTGAGCACCACGCTTACTGCGGCAACCGTATTTGCCGACAGTTACGATGCGCGTAATAAAATCGAACGGTTTGGCAATGAGGGCATGTATGACTCTGCAAAGCTGGTTACCCGCGATAACATCGTTCTGGCTAAGTGGAATGCACAGCGGGAACAGACAGGATGGTTTTCACGGTTGCTGCGTGAGTGGATTTACCTCAAACCGCTTAACGTCAATATCATTCATGCTGATGTCGTTGTCGGCACCCTGACGCTGGAAGGCACCGTGACCGGCGCGGTGAGTTTCCTTCAATACTCATTCATGATCCTCTCTGTCGGGATGCTCTGCGTGCTGATTATTTCACTGATGCTGAGTGAATTTCTGCATCGGGGTATTATTGCGTCGCTCCGCACCATTACCAGTTCGATTCACTATGTGATTCACTCGGGTGATTTTTCCCTGCGTATTCCGGGTGGCCCGATCAGAGAATTTCAGCTCTTTTCCGATGACCTCAACTCCCTGCTGATGGAGATGCAGTCACTCAAGGCGTCGTTGCTTCGTGACAATCGCTCGCTGGCAGCGAAAGCGCTATCCGATCCGCTGACCGGTCTTGCCAACCGCAGCGCCTTTTCTGCTCGTCTGACTCAGCGCCTTGACCAGCCACATGAGCACGAACGCTTTGCGCTGCTCTTTCTGGATGGCGATCGCTTCAAGAGCATCAATGATAACTGGGGTCATGCCGCCGGAGACGAAGTATTAAAAGCGATAGGCTCGCGTCTTTTATCGCTGGCGTCTGAACAGGATTTAGTCGCGCGTTTAGGTGGGGATGAATTTGCCATGCTGGTCAGCAGCCGGACCAGTGAAGCGCAGTTACAGCAGCTTATGCAGCGCATTGACGACACCATCGGGGAACACATTCTTATTGCAGAGGGCATGCCGGTTACGACCTCGGTAACCATTGGCTACGCGTGGTCACAGCCTGGTGATACGGTTGAATCTATTCTTGAACGTGCCGATATGAACATGTACAAAAATAAGCGAAAAAATAGGGCGTAAATATGAAGAGAAACCTTTCCCTGCTATTGCTTACGCTGGCGCTGGTCGGTTGTCAGTCAAAAGCGCGTTTCAGCGACGCGCAAATCGCAGCGATGAAAAGTGCCGGATTCACGCAGAATATGGAAGGCTGGGGATTAGGCTTATCCGATAAGATCCTTTTTGGTGTGAACGAATCAGAGCTGACACCCTCCAGTAAGCTCACCATTCAGGGGATGGCGAAAAATCTGGCGTCGACCGGTATCAAACATGTCCGCATAGATGGACATACCGATAATTACGGTAAACCCGATTATAACCAGCAGCTGTCGCTAAAAAGAGCGAACGCGGTCGCGGCTCAGTGGGCGGAAGGCGCGGCGATACCGCGTGAGAATATTGTGACGCGTGGCCTGGGTATGAGTTCACCGGTTGCCAGCAACAACAGCGCGCAGGGGCGTGCGCAGAACCGGCGCGTGGCCATTGTCATCACCGCGCCGTAACTATTCAGCGGCCGCATAATTTTGCGGCCCGCATTTAAGATAGTGGATTGCCTGATTAGCCATAGCGGGAAGCGTTACTGAAAAGGGGGCGGGACAGCGAAGTGCACGGTGGAATTCCACCGTGCATTTTTCCTGTCAGCGATAAAACGCTGGTCTGGCTGGCATAGTAACCGGCACGATCCCGCCGGACGTCTGCGCCGCAACGCAGGCATCGGCGGCTACGGCAGCGGCATAGCCATCCCACGCGGAGGGACCGGTCATCTCACCGCTGATGACGTTGTTGATAAAGGCCTGTAACTCCACGTCATAGGCATCGATAAAGCGCTTTTTCCAGTCCGTCAGAATGGTGGTCGAGAGCTTTGCCGCGCTGCGCAGTTGCACCGAAACCGGCTCCGGCAGGCGGGCAATGCCGCTTTCACCCACCACTTCACACTGAATGTCGTAACCATATTCACAGTTCACGAAAATTTCGACATCAATGCGCGCGCCTTTAGTGGTCTCCAGCAGTACGATCTGCGGGTCACGCAGGTGGGACGACGCCTTACGGGTTTTACGCGGGAAGATCACCTGCACGCTGGCATAGTCATCATTCAGCAGCCAGCGCAGCACATCGAGTTCGTGGATCAGCGTGTCGGTGATCGCCATATCGGTGGTGTAGCTGTCACCCACTTCCGGGTTGCGGTGCGCGCAGTGCAGCATTAAAGGCTCACCAATCTCGCCGCTGTCGATCACCGCTTTCAGTGCACGATAGCCACTGTCGTAAGGACGCATAAAGCCGACCTGCACCAGCTGACGTCCCGCTTTGATCTCCGCCTCCACGATATTCATACAGCCCTGCGCGGTAACGGCCAGTGGCTTCTCGCAGAACACCGCTTTGCCCGCCTCAATACAGGCCAGCACAAAGGCTTCATGCGTCGGACCCCAGGAGGTGACCAGCACCGCGTTAACCTGCGGGTCGTTGATCAGATCAATCGCATTGTCATAAATGCGCGCTTCCGGTGTCAGTTCGTCAACAATCTGCTGGCAGTTGTCGCGGTTGATGTCATTGAGTGCCACCACGCGCGCATTCTGTAAAACGGTACTGCAACGGCGGATATGTTCGCGGCCGATTGCGCCGGTGCCGATAACACCAATGTTAATGGTCATAATGATTCCTTACGCTGAGTGGTTTAACAGCTGGATGCTGTTGCGAATTTCGCGGGTGATGTCCGCTTCCTGCCAGCTGTTCATCACCGAGGAGAACGGCTCAAAGGCATAAAGGCCGGTGTAGCCCATCTTCTCCAGGCGTTCGACCTGTTCTTTGCTGCGCAATCTGTCATCTGCGCTGAGCATAATGCGCTCTTCGTCTGTCAACTGACTGACCGGGCGCGGGTCGGTGACGCCGGAGAGGTGAACCAGACCAATTTGCTGAATGTCGATTTCCTGCTCAAAGGTCTGCTCCGCATCCTCAAACAGATGATGATGGAAGGTGTCGATCAGCAAGCGGAACGGCACGCCCGCTTCGCGGATGAGCGTCTGCGCCTGGGTTGCTGAACGCAGTGAGCTTTGTGGAAAGCCGAGCGGCTCAACCAGCCCCTGAATGCCTGCGTCGGCGAACAGCGGGGCCAGTGTTTTCAGCGCTCTGATGGTGTCGGCGGCGCTGATGGGCGTGCCGTCATTGAGCGGGCAGAGCACCAGTGATTCTGCGCCGACAGCCTGCGCATCGCTTAACAGCTGGCGGGCGCGTTGCAGCACCTCTTCATTCAGCTGGTTAAACGGGTAGAGCGCGTTGATGGTGACAATCCGGATGCCTGACTCACGCGCCAGCGCTTTCACCTCATCGCCGCTGAGATCGTCGGTGACGCGTCCGCCGGGCATATCATTGCGTAATTCGACATTGTGAATACCGAGCTGGCTGACCAGTTTAAAAAACTGCGGGATGCTCAGGCTGGGCGCTATTTTACGATTGACGCAAAAACGCGCATTGGGAATATTCAGGCTCATAACAGTTTCCTTAAATTATGGGTGCGGTGTTAAGGGCGATCGGGTCGTCATGCCTCATGACATTTTTTATTTCTTTCACAGCGAGCAGGGGTTATTTTTTGCCGTTATAGAGCGCATAGAAATAGTGCTCGACCTGCTCAAGACTTCTTCCCCGGGTCTCGGGAATAAACTTCACAACAAAAACAGAACCGCCGATGCCGATTGCGGCGAATATAAAGAAGGCACCGGCCAGACCAAATGCGGCTAATAACAGCGGGAAGGCCATGGAGATGGCAAAATTCGCAATCCACAGCGAGAAGACCGCGCCGCCCATACAGATGCCGCGCATCCTGGCCGGGAAGATTTCCGACAGCAGCAGCCAGGTGACCGGTGACAGCGCGCCCTGCTGGAAGCAGAGAAACATCAGCATGCCCGCCAGCACCAGATAAGCCCGAACCAGGTTGACTGTGCCGTTGAGATATTCCGGCATCAGCCAGCAGACCAGCCCGATAAAGAACAGGCAGCAGGTGCAACCCATCTGTCCGATTAACACCAGCGGGCGACGGCCCGTTTTGCCGATTAACCAGATGCCGGCCAGCGTCATGACCACGGAAATCACCCCGTTGGCGATGGTGGCGAACAGCGCGGCATCGTTGCTCAGCCCGGCGGCAGTGAGCATGGTGGGCGCGTAATACATGATGGTATTGACGCCGGTCAGCTGCTGAATCGCAGCGATGCCAACGCCCAGCAGGAAGATTTTCATCAGCCAGGGCGTCGCGAGATCGCGCAGGCGGCCTTTACCCCGCTGGCGGTTCTCTTCGATGGTTTCTTCAATCTCTTCCAGTTCCCACTCAACATCTTCAGCGGCGCGGGTTTTTTCCAGCACCTCACGTGCAGCCTGGCTGCGGCCTTTCATCACATGCCAGCGCGGGGTTTCAGGCATAAATATCATGCCGATCCAGAGCAGAGCGGCGGGAACTATCGACAGCGCCAGCATCCAGCGCCAGGTATTTTCGCCGCCCCAGATATCGTTAAAGGTGGCGTTTGAGATATACGCCAGCAGCTGACCGCTGACGATCATCAGCTCCTGCAGAGTGACCAGCTGGCCGCGTTTATTGGCGGGGGCGATCTCTGCGATGTAAACCGGCACGGTGGCCGCGGCACCGCCCACGGCAAAGCCCAGGAACAGGCGAGAGGCGATCATCCAGGTGACATCCGGCGCCAGGGCAGAGCCGATAGCGCCAAAGGCGAAGATCAGCGCCAGCGCAATGATGATGCGGCGTCTGCCCAGGCCATCTGCCAGATGACCGGCCGCCAGCGCGCCAAAGGCGGCACCAAACAGCAGGGAACTGGTGACCAGCCCGGTGGTAAACGGGGTGAGATGCAAATCGCCGCGCATAAACAGTAGCGCGCCCGAAACCACGCCCGTGTCATAACCAAACAGCAATCCACCCAGGGTAGCGACCAGCGCAATAATCTTCACAAAAGGCTCGGTGCGGGTGGCGCTATTTGGACCGGAGGCCGGGTTCGACGAAATATAAAGTTCTTTTTCCATGAAAACTCCTGGTAATAACAACAAAGACAAAACGTCAGAACATGAAGAAGCCATCACCCTACTGATATTTTTATTTCGGGTTAAATTATATTTGAAACTTAGTTTTCATTATGTGAGTTCAAGCCTTCCGCGCTTTTTATTTTGATGGGATTCCATCAAATCAAAAATAAAGGCATTAAACTTAAAGGGTTTATTTGTGGGGATAAAAGATTGCGGATATTTCGGGCAGGGAAAAATGGGCACCAATGCCGGGCCGAAAAGAGCAGAGGAACAGGGTAAGGATGAAATTTCCCAACCGCTGTAATCAGAAGTAAGCCGGTATCAGCGAATGGCGAGGGCGTTGAGTGCCGACAATAATGCATCCACTTTTGGCAGGAACTGTTTGCGGCGTGGCCACACCACGCTCAGCGTCAGCCCGTCGGGCTGTAACTGCGGCATAATAATTTCCAGTTCACCGGCGGCCACGGCGCGCTGAATCAGCCAGGAGGGCATCTGCGCGACACCCAGCCCGGCAATGACTGCCTGAAGCTGTGCATCGACGTCGCCCAGTGCCAGCCGATAGGGCACGTCGCGCCAGTGGGGCTGACCATCTTCGGTGGTAAACAGCCAGGGTTTGGTTGTGCCATCCACGCGCTCATAAAGAATGGCAGGATGGTTCAGCAGCGCTGCTTCATTTTCAGGACGGCCTTCGCGGTCAAGATAGGCGGGAGAAGCACAGAACTGCATCTTTTCGCGACCCATGTTACGCCAGCCCAGCGACGCGGGAAGGTCGGGCGCACCGCCGATCCGCACTGCCACATCCACGCCTTCCTCAAACAAGTCAACAAAGCGATCGGACAAACTCAGGCTCAGTGCCAGCTCCGGATTTTGCTGGCAGAAGGGCATCAGCACCGGCATGACGTTGAGGCGTCCAAAGGTGGTGGGTACTGCCAGACGCAGACGGCCGGATGGAATGGTGCGCTGGGCGGCCAGTACCGCCTCGGCTTCGGCCAGATCCTCCAGCACCCGCAGACAGGTCTGATAATAGGCGCTGCCCGCGTCGGTCAGATTCAGGCTACGCGTGGTGCGCTCCAGCAGCCGCGAGCCTAAGCGCGTCTCCAGGCGGCTGACGCTTTTGCTGACCGCCGAGCCGGTCACGTGCAGACGTTCAGCCGCGGCGGTAAAGCTGCCGCACTCCACGCTGGAGACAAAGGGCAGAATATCTTTGAGGCGATGATCGTGCATCGATTAGTGAACTCAGGTTGAGAATGCTGTGAATAAATGCCAGAGATAAGAACTGAATTCTCTATTAGGCTTAGCATTACGCAAAACGAGGAGAAATCAAATGAAAAAGCACGCTTTGATTGTGGGCATCAGCGGCGTTATTGGTCGCGCACTGGCAGATAAATTACAGCAGGAGGGCTGGCAGGTCAGTGGCCTGTCACGCGGACGTGGTGCAGTACCTGAAGGCGCAACCAGCCTGACCGCCGATCTGACCGATGCAGATGCTGTGCGTGACGCACTGAAAGAGGTCGAACCGGACGCGCTGTTTTTCAGCGTCTGGGCGCGTCAGGAAAATGAGAAAGAGAACATCCGCGTTAACGGCGGCATGGTTCGCAACGTGATTGAAGCCCTCGGCGATCGCCTGAGGGGTTCGCACGTCGCGCTGGTGACCGGGCTGAAACACTACCTGGGTCCGTTTGAAGCGTATGGCAAAGGTGCCGTGCCGGTTACGCCGTTCCGTGAAGAGCAGGGGCGTCAGCCGGTCGATAACTTCTACTATGCGCAGGAAGATGAAGTGTTCGCGGGCGCAGAGAAGTATGACTATCGCTGGAGCGTGCACCGTCCGCACACCATCATCGGCTATGCCGTAGGCAACGCGATGAACATGGGGCAAACGCTGGCGGTTTATGCAACATTGTGCAAAGAGAAGGGCTGGCCGTTTATCTTCCCGGGTTCGCCGGAGCAGTGGAATGGTGTCGCGGATATGACCGATGCCGGTCTGCTGGCCGAGCAACTGCACTGGGCGGCAACGTCACCGAACGCCGCGAATCAGGATTTCAACGCAGTCAATGGCGATGTGTTCCGCTGGAACTGGATGTGGCCAAAACTGGCTGACTACTTCGGTATCGAAGCCGCAGAGTACCCGGCGCAGATGATGCCGCTGGAAAATCGCATGCAGGAAGCTGACAGCGCATGGCGGGCGATTGCAGAACAGCATCAGCTGCGTGAGGCTGATGTCACTAAGCTGGCTTCATGGTGGCATACCGATGCCGACCTGGGCCGCCCAATGGAAGCTTTCACCGACATGAGTAAGAGCCGCAAAGCGGGCTTTACCGGCTACCGCAGTACGCTGGACTCCTTTACGCAGCTGTTTGATAAACTGAAAGCGGAAAAAGTGATTCCGGAATAAACCCAGCAGGCGCCGCATCAGGCGCCTGTTTCGTTTCTGGCAGATAGCTATACTCTGACACCTGATCAGTGAATGGAGGAGTGGATCCTATGGCGACATGTTTCATTATCGGTGCGGCGGGCAAGGTGGGCCAAAAGCTGACCCGTCAGCTGAGCAGCAAAGGTCACACTGTCACGGCATTGCACCGTAAGCCGGAACAGGCTGATACCCTGCAGGCCGCAGGTGCTAAGCCTGTCGCGGGCGATATTCAGCAGCTGAGCGTGACGGCGCTGGTAGCGTTGATGACCGGTCACGACGTGGCGGTCTTTACAGCGGGTGCGGGCGGTGCCGGTATCGCGCTGACCAATGCCATCGACGGTGAAGGGCTGAAGCTGGCTGTCGCCGCCGCAGAACAGGCTGGCGTGTCGCGTTTTATACTGGTATCCGCTTTTCCGGATGCGGGCCGCGGTAAAACGCCATCAGAGGGATTTGAGAACTACATGCGGGTGAAGCGTCTGGCGGATGCGGAGCTGGTGGCGAGCAAGCTGGAGTGGGTAATCCTGCGGCCTGGCACGCTGACCGATGAAGCTGGTACGGGTCGGGTGCATGCAGATCTGGCGATCCCCTATGGTGAGATCCCGCGCGAAGATGTGGCGGCGACGCTGGTCGGGCTGATTGAGAATCCGGCGATTAAGTATCAGATCGTCGAACTCACTCAAGGCGATGAGCAGATCGATGTGGCGCTGCAACGGTTGCAGCGCGGTTAACAGGGTCCGATAGCGGCGCTTTCATTCAGTGACTGCAAATGAAAGTAAGCGCCGGCTATTTTTAACTCTCTAAATTCAGGACATTTCTGTCGTTATTCTCAGCTTGTCACTTTATGAGGGCAGCCATTAAAAACCCCACCGTAGCGGAGCGAGGATGCGGCCTGAAGCAGAGTCTGTTAAAGACTTAGAGCAATACGCTTGCCGTCGGGTAACGTGACATCGAGAGTCAGCTCTCCTCCCAGACCGGCAATATAGCGCCTCAGCGTTGAGAGCTTAGGATCGTTATCAACGTTTTCTATTTTAGCAACAGAAGGTTGTTTGACGCCTAAAACTTCAGCTAGATGCGTCTGTGAAACAGATAATTCCTCACGCAGTCTGGCAAGTGTGATCTCCTGACGGATTTCAGCAGCACGGGATTCTATTCGCGTACGGCTCTGCGGGGAGCGTTTAGCCATCATTTCTTTAAGCGTTGCCATCGTCTTTAATCTCCGGTGATGCCAGATGCGAGGTGAACTCGGCATCTGCAATTTTAATCATACGTTTGTAGAACAGTTTTTCATCTTCACCTTTTTTATCTCCTGCACACAGGACAATCGCCTTGCGTTCAGGATCAAAGGCGAAGAACGCGCGAAATGGATGTCCGCCAACCTGTACTCGCAACTCTTTCATGTTTTTATATTCAGACGCTTTAACCTGATCCACATGCGGACGCCCTAATTGAGGGCCAATCTCTTCAAGTATCAGCAAGTAGGCTGCAATCTCTTCCTGAACATCGTCGTTCTGCTTTTCATACCAGACATCAAACAGCGTTCTTGTGATGACTTCCCATGTCATTAATCCATCTCCATATAACCTGAAAGCTATGATTAGCTTATAACCTGTGAGGTATAATGGCAAATTATCATGAGTGCAAAATTGATGGGTAAAGAACCATTTTGTCTGGATTGACAATCAAGTTTGAGCTTCAGATCTGGCACCACGAGGATCAGCATGTGCAGGATCTCTCTGACAGCTAAGTAGCCTGATTTTCCTCATAAAAAAAGCCCCGAAAACGGGGCTTTTTTCTTATCTGACGCAGTTTTTACTTCACGCATTTCGCGCAATGCGCGCGCTCAATATGCTGGAAGAAGTCATTACCTTTGTCATCGACTAGGATAAACGCAGGGAAGTTCTCCACCTCGATTTTCCAGATCGCTTCCATTCCCAGCTCAGGATACTCCACGCATTCCAGACTCTTGATGCTCTGCTGCGCCAGCACCGCGGCTGGGCCACCGATGCTGCCCAGATAGAAGCCGCCATGTTTATGACAGGCATCCGTCACCTGCTGGCTGCGGTTACCTTTTGCCAGCATGATCTTGCTGCCGCCGTGGGCCTGCAGCAAATCAACGTAGGAGTCCATGCGGCCTGCGGTAGTCGGGCCGAGTGAACCGGATGCATAACCTTCAGGCGTTTTGGCCGGACCGGCGTAATAGACCGGATGATCTTTAATGTACTGCGGTAATCCTTCGCCGTTATCGATGCGCTCTTTGAGTTTGGCATGAGCAATGTCGCGCGCCACGATAATGGTACCGGTCAGTGACAGACGGGTAGAAACAGGATACGCAGAAAGCTGCGCCAGAATCTGCTCCATTGGACGGTTGAGATCAACCTGTAACACCTCACCTTCGCCCTGCTGACGCAGCGCTTCCGGTATCAGGCGGCCTGGGTTGGCTTCCAGTTTCTCAATCCAGATACCTTCGCGGTTGATCTTCGCTTTGATATTACGGTCAGCCGAGCAGGAGACGCCCATGCCGATCGGGCAGGATGCGCCGTGACGCGGCAGACGCACCACGCGGATGTCGTGCGCGAAATATTTGCCGCCAAACTGCGCGCCAAGGCCGAGCTGCTGCGCCGCTTCCAGCAGTTCCTGCTCCAGCTGAACGTCGCGGAAAGCCTGACCGTGCTCATTGCCTTCGGTTGGTAAGCCGTCGTAATAGTGCGTAGAGGCGAGCTTAACGGTTTTCAGTGTGCTTTCAGCCGATGTGCCGCCGATAACAAACGCAATATGGTAAGGCGGGCAGGCTGCGGTGCCGAGGGTGCGCATTTTATCCACCAGGTAATTTTTCAGCTTGCCGGGGCTCAGCAGCGCTTTGGTTTCCTGATAGAGATAGGTTTTGTTAGCGGAGCCGCCACCTTTAGCGATACAGAGGAATTTATACTCATCGCCATCGACGCTGTAGAGGTCGATCTGCGCCGGCAGGTTAGTGCCGGTGTTCACCTCTTTGTACATATCCAGCGCAGCATTCTGTGAATAGCGCAGGCTGTCTTCGATATAGGTGTTGTAGATACCCTGTGACAGTGCGGCTTCATCACCGCCACCGGTCCAGACGCGCTGGCCCTTTTTGCCCATGATGATCGCGGTGCCGGTATCCTGACAGGTTGGCAGCACGCCTTTGGCGGCAATTTCAGAGTTTCTTAAAAACTGCAGGGCGACATATTTGTCATTGTCGCTGGCTTCCGGATCTTCAAGGATGGAGGCTACCTGCTGCTGATGGGACGGACGCAGCATGAAAGAGGCGTCGTGGAAAGCCTGCTGACTCAGCAGCGTCAGCGCCTGCGGGTCGACTTTAAGGATCTCCTGACCCTCAAACTCGGCGACCGAGACATGCTCGCGAGTCAGCAAATAGTATTCAGTATCTTCGTGGGACAGCGGAAAAGGGTTCTGATAGACAAAAGGTTTGTTCGACATTTTTTCTCACTTAATGACCGGCTGAACCTCCGCGGGCAGGCTGCGGGGCGCAACATCATAGGCGAATTCATTGTTTATTATGCTTCCCCGCCGCGGGTGCGACGGGGAAGTGAAGGAATGGTATCTTATAACGCGTTGATCTGCATGTTGTATCCGTCAGAACATCCACACCATCCACGGATAAGCAATCACCATCATGGAGACCAGGAAGATGGCACCAAAGATGGTACCCAGACGCCAGTAATCTTTAGTCGGCAGATAACCGCTGCCGTAATAAATCGGGCTTGGGCCAGTGCCGTAAGGGGTGATGATGCCCATCACACCCAGAGAGGTACACAGCATCAGGCAGAAGACCGGCATATTGATGCCCGGGATTGAGGCTGCAATGGTCAGCATGGCCGGTAACAGGGCTGTGGTATGCGCGGTGGTACTGGCAAACAGGTAATGCAGCAGGAAGAAGGCGATTAACAGCACTACGGCTGAAATCTGTGGGTCGTAACCCTGCAGCAGCATGCCACCTTCTTTACCTAACCAGGCGATAAAGCCGACACGGGCCAGACCATCAGCCAGCGCCACCAGCGTTGCGAACCAGGCAAAGGTGTTCCAGGCCGGTTTATTGCTGGTAATGTCGTTCCAGTTCAGGACGCCTGTCCAGAGCATCAGTACCACCACCAGCAGGGCAGCCATCGCAGGCTCAATCCATGAGGTGGCGAAAATCCACATCAGCAGGGCACAGACCACGAACACCAGCAGCAGGATTTCGTTACGGGTCAGGCGGCCCAGTTTTTCCAGTTCAGCGATAGCCCATTTCGGCACTTCATCGTTGATTTTGACTTCAGGCGGATAGAACCAGTAAGCCAGCAGCGGCATAGTCAGAATCAGCAGCACACCCAGCGGCAGGAAGGCCAGGAACCACATACCCCATGAGATATCGAAACCGATGATGCTTTTTACCAGCGCCAGTGCCAGCAGGTTAGGTGCCAGCGCTGACAGGAACATTGAGCTGGTAATACAAGCTGCGGTGATGGCAACCCACATCAGATATGAACCGATCTTACGGGCGCTCGGGTCGTTGGGTTTAGAGCCATACAGCGGAGGCAGGTTAGCGATAATCGGATAGATAGTACCGCCACTGCGCGCGGTGTTGGACGGTGTGAAGGGTGCCAGAAGCAAGTCAGCGAAGGTAATGGCATAACCCAGCGTCAGGCTGCGGCGACCCAGATACTTCACCAGAATCAGGGCCAGACGACGACCAAACTGCGTCTTGTCATATCCGGCGGCGAACATAAAGGCACCGAAGATGAGCCAGACGGTGGAGTTGCCGAAACCGCTGACCGCCCACTTAAAGGACTCACTGGCGACTTTGAATTTCGGGTCAGCCAGTTCCGCCGGGCTGAAAAGGACAAACTGACTGAACAGGGCGATAGCGACGACGCCGGTCAGGCCGATAACAGCACCCGGCAGCGGTTCAAAGATCAATCCGACAATCACGCCGACAAAGATGGCGAAGAAGTGCCAGGCGTAGGGTTCAAGACCGGCCGGCGTCGGCACCAGCAACAGCAACACGGCAACGATGACTGGCAGAGCCAGCATGATAGCTTTCTTTTTACCTGCCGCCGCAGGTGCGGCTTTAGGGGGTTCAGTTACAGCTGAGAGTGGTTTCATAGTATTTTATCTGCAAGTTGAGAAGAATGCGATTTGCGCCCCGGACCTTCACTGATGACTTTCTTATTTATTCTTAATGGTGTGAATAAACCGCGATGCACTGATTTTTTTAATCTGCTGCTGCACTATTGAGCAGCATATTTAAATCCATGTAAATATGATGCGATTTTTGCAAATATAGATTTTGATCCAGATCAAAGAAATTTATTCATTATTCCCCATTTTTAACATTTATTTTTTATTTATATTTCTGGCATCGACATTCTGACAGTTTTGTGAAGCTAATCGACAAATCTCCGGAAGGTCTGACCCGAAGTATTCATCTTAACATTCTGATCATGAAGGGTAAATTATTTATGTAAATGGATGGTTGATTTTTAGTTACCCATGGTTAACAATTAATATAACTTCACTTCCTGAATTCAGCAAATAAAAACTCTGAATCGATTAAAAGTTAAAAAAGTAAATTTATCGCTTATGAAAGCAAAGAAAAGGGTATATTAGATGTATGACATCGGACCACTTAATTAAGCGATAATTTGCGTCCGCTAAAAATTTCCAGACTTTTAAATCTTGGAGTTTATCGCAATGAAATCTCTCACCCCCATTCTTAATCCCCTTACCCTGCCTGGCGGCGCTGTGTTGAAAAACCGACTGGTGATGGCTCCTATGACCACCTGCACCGGTTTTTATGACGGAACGGTCACCAGCGAACTGGTCGAGTATTACCGCGCACGTGCAGGCAGCATCGGAACCGTGATCGTCGAGTGCTGCTTCATTGATAACCGCGGCCCGGCGTTTCCGGGTGCCATCGCTATCGACAGCGACAACAAAATTCCCGGCCTGAAACGCATCGCGGACGCGATTAAATCTGAAGGCTCTACAGCCATTCTGCAGATCTATCACGGTGGCCGCATGGTCGAGCCGGAACTGATCGGCGGGAAAACACCGGTTGCGCCGAGCGCCATTGCCGCACCGCGTGAAGGGGCAACTAAACCCCTGGCGCTTAGCGCCGAAGAAGTTGAAACCATGATCACCAAATTTGGTGATGCGGTGAACCGTGCTATCAAAGCCGGTTTCGACGGCGTCGAAATTCACGGTGCTAACACCTATCTGATTCAGCAGTTCTATTCTCCGAACTCTAACCAGCGTGATGACAAGTGGGGCGGCAGCCGCGATAACCGCGCACGCTTCCCGCTGGAAGTGCTGGAGATCACCCACAAGATGGCGGAGCGCTTCGCCCATAATTCGTTCATCATCGGCTATCGCTTCTCGCCAGAGGAGATCGAAGTCCCTGGCATCCGCTTTGATGACACTCTCTATCTGCTGGAAAAACTGGCTGCGCGCGGACTCGACTATGTTCACTTCTCTGTCGGTCAACTGCTGCGCCCGTCCATTGTCGATACGCAGGACCCGACGCCGCTGATCGAGAAATTCGTTGCGATGCGTTCGCCCGTGCTGGCAAAAGTGCCGGTGATTGGTGTGGGCGGCGTGGTAAATAAAGCCGACGCCGAGCTGGCGCTGGAAAAAGGCTACGATCTGGTAGCGATTGGTAAAGCCTGTATCGCCTATCCGAACTGGGCTGACCGCATCATCAATAACGAACATCTCGAACTCTACATCGACAGCAACAAACGCGAAGAGCTGCAGATCCCGGAACCGCTGTGGCGCTTCTCACTGGTTGACGCGATGATCCGCGACATGAGCGAATCGGGCCGTAAATACAAAGCGGGTGTTTACCAGGAGAAAGTGGAAGCCGAAGCGCTGAAGCTGAAAATCAACGTTACACTGGATACCGACCGTATTACCGACATCTCGCTGGTGCCGGACGACACGCTGGATGTGGATTTCACCACCACCTTTGAAAGCCTGCGTAACCGCATTCTGGTGGCTAACAGTCCCCACGTTGATGCGATTACCGGCGCGACTACCCAGAGTGAAGCGCTGAAAAAAGCGGTTTCCCGTGCGCTGACCACCTCCAGCAAAGAGCATGTGATTGAAGAGGGTGGTAACCCTAACGCACCGCAGAACTACGATGTGGTGGTTGTGGGCAGCGGCGGTGCCGGTCTGGCGGCCGCGATTCAGGCGCATGATGAAGGCGCACGCGTGGTCATCATCGAGAAGATGCCGACCATCGGCGGCAACACCATCAAAGCGTCTGTGGGCATGAACGCCGCTGAAACCCGTTTCCAGAAACTCAAAGGCATCGAAGACAGCAAAGAGCTGTTTTTTGAGGAGACGCTGAAGGGCGGTCAGTTCAAAAACAATCCGGTGCTGCTGCGTGAGTTTGTTGACCTGGCACCTGAGGCGATAGAGTGGCTGGCGGATAAAGGCATTGAGCTTAACGACATCACCATTACCGGCGGGATGACCATCGACCGAACTCACCGTCCGGCTGACCGTTCAGCGGTGGGTGGCTTCCTGATCAGCGGCCTGGTGAAAAACATCAACAGCCGCAACATTGAAGTCCTGCTGGAAACCTCGGTTGCTGAGATCCTCTATGAGAATGGCGCAGTCGCGGGCGTGAAAGTCGTCGATGAATATAACGACAGCCGTATCCTGAACGCTAAAAGCGTGATTGTGGCAACCGGTGGCTTCAGTGCAAACCGTGAGCTGGTGGTGAAATACCGTCCTGAACTCGATGGCTTTGTCACCACCAACCACAAAGGTGCGACCGGTAGCGGTATTGCGATGCTGGAGAAAATTGGTGCCGGTACCGTGGATATGAAGGAAATCCAGATTCACCCGACGGTTGAGCAGACGACCTCTTATCTGGTCTCTGAATCCATTCGTGGCGGCGGTGCTATCCTGGTCAGTCAGGCTGGCAAGCGTTTCTACAACGAAATGGAAACCCGCGACAAAGTCTCGGCGCAGATTATTGCTCTGCCAGAGAAGAGTGCCTGGATTGTGTTTGACGAGCAGGTGCGTATGAATAACAAAGCGGCTGATGAATATATCGCCAAAGGCTTTGTGGTCAGCGCGCCAACCGTGGCCGAACTGGCGGTGAAACTCAACATGAGTGAGCATCACACGCTGGAAGCGACGCTGGCCCGTTACAACAACTTCGTCATCATGCAGAAAGACGAAGATTTCGGTCGCCAGACTGCACTGCGTCATCCGCTGAGTGAAGCGCCATTCTACGCGATTCGTGTCGCACCGGGCGTGCATCACACCATGGGCGGTGTCACCATCGACACCACCACCGCGGTGCTGGACAGCCAGAAACAGGTGATTAACGGTGCCTGGGCGTGTGGCGAGGTGGTTGGCGGCATTCACGGCGCGAACCGTATCGGCGGTAACGCCGTTGCAGATATCATCATCTTCGGTATCCTGGCCGGCGGTAACGCCGCCGCCTACGCCCGACGTTAACGGTAGTCTCCGGCATCCGCATCCTGCGGGTGCCGGTTTTTCCCCTATAAAGCAGAGTCGCCTATGTTAACTGATGCGCGTGTCTATGCTTACTCCGCTGTACTAATGGGTTCGCCCATCCTGCTCAAACTCTTCGAAGACAACCAGACGCTGGCCGGACAGGTTTTCCGCCTGATCAAACAGCAGGAGAATCTCTTCACGGTAAATCGCGCGGCATCGGAAGTCATGGCGATTAACCACGCGGCAGGAGAGCATGCGGTGGTCGTCAGTCAGCCCGTGTTTGATTTGATCGCCTGTGCGCATGCGGTGAGTCTGTTGCCCGACAGCCTGTTTAATCTGGCTATCGGTCCGCTGGTGAAGTGCTGGAAAATTGGTTTTCAGGGCCACAGCGTTCCGTCAGAAGCCGATCTTCAGGCGCGCAAGACGCTGATTAATCCGCAGGACGTGATCCTTGATGCTGCCACCCGCAGCGTGATGCTGGCACGGCCAGGAATGGAGATTGACCTGGGTGCCATCGCCAAAGGCTATATCGCCGACGTAGTCCAGGCCTTTTTGCGTCAGCAGCAGGTCAGCAGTGCGCTGATCAATCTGGGCGGCAACGTTCAGACGGTGGGCGCGCCGCCTGAAGAGGCGGGCTGGGCAATCGGTCTGAAAAAGCCGTTTGGTAAGGCCGATGCGCTAATCGGTGTCATCGGTGTAAATAACCGCTCGGTCGTGACGTCCGGTATTTATGAGCGCTATTTCGAGCTGGATAAGATCTGTTATCACCACATCCTGGATCCCCAGACCGGTTATCCGCTGGATAACGAGCTGCTGAGCGTGACCGTGATTTCCGATCGCTCGCTGGATGGCGACATCTACACGACGCTGCTGTACGGGCTGGGCGTTGAAAAGGGTATCGCCTGCCTGGCCGACAAACCGGGCATTGAAGCTATCTTTGTGACCCGTGACAGGCAGATCATCTGCTCGTCACAACGTCACTTTTCGTTTCAGTTACTCGACACGGACTACCGGCTGGTTCACTGACAATATTGTTTGAGTAAGGTGTGATACTCCGGCTGCAGGCGATAGCGGTAAACCGGACGACCCGTGACCCCATAGTGAATGCTGGTGAACAGAATATTAATCTGCGCCAGCCAGATAAGGTATTTGCGGCAGGAGACCCGGGAGATATTCACCTCGGTTGCGAGTTCATCAGTAGAGAACTCGGTGCCCGGATGCGCGTCGATCCACAGGCACAGCGTACGCAGCGTCTGCGGCGTTAAGCCTTTCGGCAAACGTTTCTGCTCGCTGGCGCCTGGCGGATTGCCATGCAACAGCTGATCGATGTCTGACTGCTGATAGAACTGTTGATTATCCATTAGCGACTTTTTCTGTCGCCAGCCGGTCAGCGCCTCTTCAAAGCGGGCAAACTGGAAAGGCTTGATCAGATAGTCCACCACGCCATAGTTGAGCGAGGTCTTGATCGTGGCGGCATCGGCCGCTGACGAGATGATAATCACGTCAACCGGGCGTCCTGCGCTGCGCAGCTCCGGCAGCAGGTCGAGACCGTTTTCCTGCTGCATATAGATATCCAGCAGGATCAGATCAACCTGTGGTTCAGCCTCGGCCAGCCGCTCTTTGGCCTGCTGTAAGGTTGAGGCCGTGCCGCAGCAGGTGAAGCCTGGGATTTGCCCGATATAACAGCGATTCAGCTCGGCTACCATGGCGTCATCATCGACAACTAACACATTGATCATTGGGTAATCATTCCTCTCTCCCACGGAAGTTGCACTAAAAATTGGGTAAATACACCGGGTTCCGACTCAACACTGACATTACCGCCCAGGCTTTCGGTTTGCTGCTTAACCAGAAACAGTCCGACACCGCGATCGTCACCTTTTGACGAGACGCCGCGCTCAAAAATAGCGTTGAGCTGCGAGCTGTCGATACCTGGCCCGTCATCACTCACTTCGCAGGCTAACCAGCCATTCTGATAATGCAGCATGAGGTGAATTTCCCCTTCGGTTTCCGGATCCAGCGCCTCAAGGGCATTTTCAATTAAATTGCCCAGCACGGTAATCAGAACCGCGCTCTGCTCCTCGCTGCCGCAGTCGGGCAGAAAACTCGCCTCATCGATAATCAGCTGATGACCTTCATCGGTTACCCGGTTGATTTTGCTGAGCAGGAAACCGGCTATGATCGGCGATTTGATCTTTTGCAGCAGCGAACCGATCTCCGTCTGATAGGCGTTAGCGGTTTTCAGGATGTACTCTTCCATCTGTGCATAATTTTTCATATGCAGCAGGCCCAGAATCACATGCAGCTTATTCATGAACTCATGGGACCGCTCACGTAACGCATCTACATAGTTTACCATGCCGTCCAGACGCTGCATCAGCTGGCTGATTTCGGTCTTATCCCTGAACGTCGTTACCGCGCCGATAATGCGGTCACGACTGCGCACCGGAACGGTATTGCTGATCAGGATGCGATTACCCAGCGTCAGCTCCTGATCGTGCCAGGCTTTGCCCGCATGCAGCGCATCCTGCTGATGACGATGCATGACGCTCTCCTCAGCAATCAGGTCACCGCTTAACGGCATCCTGCGGGTGGTTTCATGCAGCAACTGCTGAGCCGCGTGGTTAATCAGGCTGACGCGTGACTGATCATCGACCGCAATCACCCCTTCTTTAATGGAATTCAGGATCGCCTGGCGCTGTTCAAACAGGCTGGAGATTTCGTGTGGCTCCAGCCCCAGCAGTATTTTCTTGAGTCGCCTGACCAGAATCAGAATACCCAGCAGCCCGACCACACCACCAAACAGGACGGTCCAGACGATATTCCAGCGGCTCTTTGCAATCTGGGCTGCCACATCATTCAGCGCAATGCCGATTGCTACCACGCCAATCTGCTGATGCTGTGCGTTATAGACCGGCGTAAACACCCGCAGTGCCTCCACCAGCACGCCATGATTGACCGCCACATTTTCCCGGCCACTCAGCGTGGGATAGATGTCATTGCCGACAAAATGTTTGCCGATCACCGCGGCATTGGGATGTGAAAAGCGAATGCCGCGCATGTCCGTCACCACCACAAACAGCAGGCCATTGCGTTTGCGCGCGGCTTCCGCCAGCAGCTGAATCTGGCTGCTGCCGTCTGGCAACAGTAACCCGCGCTGCACTTCCGGGCTGTCTGCCAGCGTTCGCGCCACCGCCATCGCTTTATCTTTAAGATGCGACTGGGCAAAGTTATCAATCTGAACGAAATAGAGCAGATGGACAGCGAGCAGCACGGTAACGATCACCGCAGTCATCATGAGGGTGGTCAGGGTACTGAGTTTCATGGGTCGTTTCGTCACGGCATGTCGGTTCTGTGGTTGGCTTGTCATCGATGTTCAGCACGGGTGGGGGATCGGCTGGAAACATACGCTAACTCACCGCATCAGTACAGTTTTAGCAGTCTGCGCGCGGGCGACAGCGCAATAACAATATTTGGGTTAGGGGATTGTATAATTCAAAGGACACCCTTAATGTGTGGTTAAAATATGTGAGCAATTCGGTAGCCTTTTGTAATTAAATTAAGGCTAAATTGCTATTTTTAATTTTATAACTATTTTCACATTAACTCATAAATAACATTATTTTAAACTTTAAGGACTTTTTTTAACCAGTACCGTCTGAGCTGTAGATTAAAATGATGAATTCAAAGAAAGTTATTCCCACCCTTTCCCTCGCGGCCTTGTTAGTTTCTTCAGCCCTCCACGCTGAAACCTCACCAGAGAAAACCGATGTCCTGTTAATTGGCGGCGGCATTATGAGCGCCTCTATGGGCACCATGCTGGAAGAGCTGCAGCCTGGCTGGAAACAGATCATGGTCGAGAAACTGGATGGCGTGGCGCTGGAATCCTCTAACGGCTGGAATAACGCCGGTACCGGTCACTCTGCCAACATGGAGCTGAACTATACGCCTGAGCGTAAAGACGGCTCGATCGACGTGTCCAAAGCGCTGGAAATCAATGAAGCCTTTATGATTTCACGTCAGTTCTGGAGCTCTCAGATTAAAGAGGGCGTAATGCACGACCCGCGCTCTTTCATCAACTCAACGCCACACATGAGCTTTGTCTGGGGCGACAATGTCGACTTCCTGACCAAACGCTATGCGGCGCTGCAGAAAACTGCGCTGTTCCAGGGGATGAAGTTCTCTACCGATCACAAACAGATCGCGCAGTGGGCACCGCTGGTAATGGAAGGTCGTGATCCACAGCAAAAAGTGGCCGCTACCTGGACGCCAGTCGGCACTGACGTTAACTACGGTGAAATTACCCGTCAGCTGATCGGCAGCCTGAAAAAGAATGATAACTTCCGTCTGGAAACCTCATCGGAAGTGACCGACTTCAAACGTAACGGCGATAACTCCTGGCACGTCACAATTAAAGATGCCAAAAACGGCAACGAACGTGCGGTTGACGCGAAATATGTCTTTATCGGTGCAGGCGGCGGCGCGCTGAAATTACTGCAGAAAACCGGCATCCCGGAAGCTGATAACTATGCAGGCTTCCCGGTCGGTGGTTCTTTCCTTGTCACCGAAAACAGTGCTATCGCCGATCGTCATCTGGCGAAAGTCTACGGCCAGGCTTCAACCGGTGCACCGCCGATGTCCGTTCCGCATCTGGATACCCGTTATCTGGATGGCAAACGCGTCGTGCTGTTTGGACCCTTTGCGACCTTCTCAACCAAGTTCCTGAAAAACGGCTCGCTGTTTGATCTGCTGAGCACCACCACTACCCATAACATCGTGCCAATGACCGATGTGGGTATGGATAACTTCGACCTGGTGAAATACCTGATCGGACAGGTGATGCTGAGTGATGAAGATCGCTTCGAGTCGCTGAAAGAGTACTACCCGGACGCGAAGAAAGAGGACTGGAAACTGATTCAGGCCGGTCAGCGTGTACAGATTATCAAGAAAGATGCTGATAAAGGTGGCGTGCTGAAACTGGGCACAGAAATTGTGACCGATCAGCAGAAAACTGTGGCGGCTCTGCTGGGTGCTTCTCCTGGTGCATCAACCGCAGCGCCAATCTCTCTGAGCGTGATGCAGAAACTGTTCCCGGAAGAGTTTAAGTCACCGGAATGGCAGGCGAAGATCCACAAAATGATCCCAGGCTACGGTCAGAAACTGAATGATAACGTGCCGTTGCTGCAGCAGGTCTGGAATGAGACCGCAGCGACTCTGCAGCTGACCACGCCGCCCGTGATCAACATGGAAGGCAAAACCGCAGACGCGCCGGCAGCACAGCCTCAGCAGGCTGCGCCTTCAGCGAAACACGACATGGCGCTGTAACAGCAGCCTGACGTGAAAAAAGCCCGCCCAGGTTTACCTGCGCGGGCTTTTTTATTGCTTCATTTTCAGTGTTACTCTGGCGTGTTCCCGCGCCACTTGCCCCATGGATCTTCAGCAGGTGGCCGATCGGCTTCTTCAGCCGCTTCGTCGCGTGCTGCCGGTTGCACGTTTAACGAGGCCAGATAGAGCGCTTCGACTTCAGCGCGCGCCCACGGCGTACGGCGTAAAAACTTCAGGCTCGATTTAATGCTGGGATCGCTTTTAAAGCAGTTAATGTTGATCCGTTTTGCCAGCTCCGCCCAGCCATACTGCGCGACTAAACTGTTTATCTGCATCTCCAGCGTGATGCCATGCAGAGGATCTTTTGAGGTGTGTGCGTTCATCATCTATCCGCCTGATTCATTCAATGCCGCGTATCCTGACAATCGCAAAGCGGTTGTGCAAGAACTGAAGGTGAAAAAGAGCGTGTGGGGGTCTGCAACCGCAGATTTATGTGCCTGAAGTAACGCGACGGGCAGAAGTTTGCGCAGATGAGCAGCGATTGTGCTAATCATAAGCGACTGATGAGGCTTTAAAAAGGATCGCCTGCCATGTCTGCTCCTGCTGATAATCTGCTCTCTTCCGCCAGCCGAAAACGTGCTCTGCTTGCCGGTTCGGTCGGTAATTTCATTGAATGGTATGAGTTCGCGGTCTATGGCTTTCTGGCCACGGTGATTGCGCAGAACTTTTTCCGGCTGGAGGGCGAGTCCGCGCTGACCGGGTTGCTGCTGACCTATGCGTCGTTCGCCATCGCCTTTTTCTTCCGTCCGCTGGGTGCCATTGTTTTTGGCCGGATGGGCGATCGCATCGGGCGAAAACCCACCTTGATTTTTGTATTGATTATGATGACGCTGGCGACAGCCGCTATCGGTCTGGTTCCGACCTATGCCCAACTGGGTATCCTGGCTCCGCTGATCGTTACCAGTCTGCGTATCCTGCAGGGCCTGTTCGCGGGTGGCGAGTATGGCGGGGCGGTGTCGCTGATGACCGAGTTTGCACCACGCGGAAAGCGCGGTCTGTATGGCGCGTGGCAATCCTTTACCGTGGCGCTGGGATTACTGGCAGGTGCGGGCATAGTGGCACTGCTCTCCGTGCTGCTGACGCCAGAGCAGATGCTGAGCTGGGGCTGGCGCATCCCGTTCTTTATCGCACTGCCGCTGGGGGCGCTGGCACTCTGGCTGCGGGTGCAGATGGAAGAGACGCCCGCGTTTGTTCAGCAGCAGGCACAAACCCAGGAAAAAGTGAACGCCAGCCTGGGTGACACGCTGAAAACGATTCTGCTGGGCATCAGCCGGCTGATGGTGTGGTCGGCGGCAGGTTACACCTGGCTGGTGATCATGCCGACTTATCTGCAGGCATCGCTGCACACCGGATTTAACCAGGCACTGCTGATTGCGGTGATATCGAACCTCGGCTTTGCCGCCACCATTATCCCGGCCGGGATGCTGAGCGACAGGATTGGCCGCCGCGCCGTGATGGTCGCAGCGGCGGTACTGTTGCTGGTGCTCTCTCTGCCGCTGTTAAACGTTTTGCAGGCAGAGAGTACCGGACTGCTGCCCAAAGCGCTGGTGGTCTTTATCGCAGGTGGCGTGGTCGGATTGCTGGCGGGGCCAGGGCCCGCGATGCTGGCCGAGATGTTTCCGACGCGCGTGCGTTACACCGGGCTGGGCCTGGCCTATTCGCTCTCTAACGCGGTCTTTTCCGGCTGCGCCGGATTGATCATTACCAGCCTGATCAAAGAGACCGGTAATCCTGATATTCCTGCCTGGTATGTGATGGCGACTGCGCTGGTCAGTATTGTTGCGTTGATGACGCTGAATAAAGATGATCATTTGCGACTGCTGGATGAGCCGCCGTCACGCTAAGTTCTGTGAGCGGTAAAGGATAATCGGGCAGGCTGCCTGGGCATGAGGCAGCCTGTTAGCGTTAACGCCCGCAAGGGTGCAGGCGTTGGTTATTCAGAACAGATTAGCGATCCTGCGATGACGATAAACTGAAAACCTGATCGCGCGAGCGGACTTTATCAGCATGGTTATCGGCAATGATAATCACGGCCGCCATAATCAGACCCATAATAATGATGATTAATTTACGCAGCAGCATAAGCCATTACTCCTGTTGAATTAACTCACCCAGTGAATAGCCGTTATTGTGGCTTAATCAAAGAGGTAATTTGAATATTGGTCTATTATGGCTAAAAGGTAAGCGTTATTTTTTGATCGTGATGCGGTTTATCCATATAAGATGAAATAAAGAGTCTGTACGGGTTATATATTAAACGTGCGCTAAACAGAATCATTAAATCCGTCGGTTTCTCTTCCGCGCGTTTGATCAATAAAAATTGAACATACATAGTTTACGTCGTGAGGGCATTGTTAAAAGCGACATGCAGGAGACCGGAATCTGGCTGGCCGGCGGCGGCGAGCTGATTCCGGTGCAGGATTAAGCAGACCTGAGGCTGTGAACCGTTTCGTCTGATTTCCGTGCGTCGGGCGTGGTAGTAAAATCCTGCGCCAGATCGGCAATGATAGCTGCGACGTAACGCACTGATTTTATCATTGAGATGCCGGTGCCTGTTGAAACTACGCCCTTGTCAACATTGCCCAGACGCATCGCCTGCCACAATGCGTGATAGCCATTCATTGCGCTGAACAGCGTTTCACGATCGGCTCCCTGCTCATCAAGCTCTGCCAGCCTGGGGCTGAGCGGGGTGGGTAATGTCCGGTAATACGCGGGCAGGGTGCGGAAAAGAAGCAAATCTTCCGCGCTTGAGGCCACGATGAGTTGCTTTACCTTTTCATCTGCCGGGTTTTCCTGCGCGGTTAAAAACAGGCTACCTATCCAGACGCCTTCTGCGCCTAACGCCAGCGCTGCACGCACGCCACGTACATCACCAATGCCACCGGCCGCCAGCACCGGAATCTTCACACTGTCAGCGATCATGGGGACAATGCTGAATGTACCAATAATGCGTGCGGGTACGGTTCCCCCCTCATCAAATCCGGTAGCGACAATAATATCGGCGCCCAGTTTTTCGGCCTGTTGTGAATTGGCGACATCGGGAGTCAGCGCACGATAAATGATTTTAATGCGGTGCTGTTTTAATAAATGGAATATTTCGGGATCAAGCAGCTCATTAATTAACACCACCTCAACCTTCTCATCAATAAACATTTCAGCCGTTGGCCGCCAGAAACTCATATCTGGTCCATTGATCAGCGTTGCACCAAAAGGTTTGTCGGTCAGGCGCTTCGTTTTACGAATCTGCTCACGCATGCGTTCCAGCGCATCGAAGCGTGACTCGGGCAGGGTGTCCTGCCCGGCATTTGGGCCAATAATTCCCAACCCCCCTGCGTCAGACACCGCGGCAACAAAGGTTGCATCGGTCAGAAAATACATAGGTGCCTGAATAATGGGAAAGCGAATATTCAGAATTTCCGTCACACGATTTTTCATCGGTTTTTTCCTTTTCTGCTGAGCGTATCGCCAGACTTATTTCATTGAACCAGACCGCGTTACCTGATCCCCTGGCCGTTTTATTCTTCACTTCACCGCCAGAACAGGCAGTTTAATAGTTGAAAATATGAAGTAAACGGGCAAAATTGGGCAGGTGTTTGCCATATATGGAAAGATAATGGATCTTAACGCCACGAAGTTATTTATCACCGTTGTTCAGGCAGGCAGCTTCTCTGCCGCAAGTGACCGGACGGGGATCCCCATCTCTACGCTGGTGCGTAAACTCAACGAGCTGGAGCTGGCTCTGGGTGTGCAGCTGCTGGAGCGATCCAAAAAGGGCGTCAGGCCTACATATAAAGGCCAGCAGTTTTTTGAGCAGACGCGCCCGGGTCTGGAGTTACTGGAAGATGCCAGAAAAACGGTGACATCCGCGCACAAACTGGCGGGTAAACTGCGCATATCGGTGCCAGCGGATTTCACGTTATGGTGGGAGTTACTGCATGCGTTTCAGCAACGTTATCCTGATATCAGAGTCTTTTGCCACTCAGGGGAAAGAGTGGTCGACCTCTATGAGGATGGGATTGATGTAGCACTCCGGCTGGGTGCTCTGCATACCGAGGATGTTATTGCCAGACCGGTTATGAATATTGAGGCATGGTTTGTCGCAACCCCCGCGCTGGCTGAACGTTTTGGTCATCCGCAGACGCTGGCGGCCCTGACAACCTGCCCGATAGCCAGCTGGGAAGGGCTTAACAGTGGCTACTTCGAATGGTCTTCCGGTAACGAGACGGTAAAATTTGAGCCATTCTTTTCCTCCAATAGTGCACAGGCTTTGCGCCACTATGCACTCAGCGGTGCCGGCGTATCCCTGTTGTTCGATTTCATGGTTAAAGCGGATGTGGAAAGTGGGAAGCTGGTGCGGCTATTGCCTCAAAGCCCGCCTTATTCGACGCCTTTGCATCTGCTCTATGTGCGACACAAACATCCTTCGGCCATTACGCTCGCGTACCTCGATTTTTGCACCGAATGGATCAGCCAGTACAAGACCTGAGATGAAGAGGCCATGTAACGGAACGGAGGGGACAGGGATGAACAGGTCATCATGATATTAAAAGCAAAGAGCGCGCAGAAAAATAAAAAGGCGCCCTAAGGCGCCTCTGTGGTGTGAACCGATGTGATGAATTACACCAGCTGCTGTGCCGTCGTTTCCACCAGCGTCAGCAACACCTTGATATCTTCCAGCGTTACCGTTGGGTTCAGCAGGGTCATCTTCAGACAGGTGACGCCATCGTGCTCGGTCACGCCGACGTTAGCGCGGCCTGACTCCAGCAGGGCATCCCCGATGCGCTGGTTCAGCAGGGCGATATCCGCACTGCTGAGGTGTGCCAGATGCGCCGGACGATAACGGAACAGGACGCTGGCGAGCTGCGGTTTCATCACCAGCTCCAGAGCAGGCTGCTCTTCAACGTACTGTGCCACCTGCTGCGCCAGCGTCACACCGTGATCGATGATTTCGGCATACTGCTTCTGACCCAGCGCTTCCAGACCCATCCACAGTTTCAGTGCATCAAAACGACGGGTGGTCTGCAGCGATTTGGATACCAGATTCGGCACGCCCTGTGCTTCATCAAACTCCGAGTTCAGATAGGCCGCCTGGTAGCGCATCAGCTCATAGTGACGTGCCTCCTTCAGCAGGAAGGCACCGCAGCTGATGGTCTGGAAGAACTGCTTGTGGAAGTCCAGGGTAATGGAGTCGACCAGCTCAATGCCATCCAGATAGTCACGATACTTCTCTGAAAGCAGCAGCGCGCCGCCCCAGGCCGCATCGACGTGCACCCAGATGTTCTCTTCCGCCGCCAGCGCCGCGATTTCACGCAGCGGATCGATTGCACCGGCATCGGTAGTACCCGCCGTGGCAACGATCGCAAGGATGTTTTCGCCGTTAGCTTTAGATGCGGCCAGCTTCTGACGCAGGTCATCCATATCCATGCGGGCAAACTGATCACATTTCACCTGCGTGACGGACTGATAGCCCAGACCCAGCAGCGCCATGTTCTTCTGTACGGAGAAGTGCGCGTTCTCTGAGCAGAAGACTTTAATCTTCTTCAGATCGCCGGTTAAGCCATCCTGCTGAACAGAATGTCCCTGACGCGCAAACCAGGCGTCACGCGCCAGCATCAGCCCCATCAGGTTGCTCTGGGTGCCGCCGCTGGTGAAGACGCCCGCGTCGCCAGGCTGATAACCCACCTGGGTGCGCAGCCACTCAATCAGCTTCATCTCAATCAGGGTGGCAGACGGTGCCTGATCCCATGAATCCATGCTCTGGTTGGTGGCGTTGATCAGCACTTCCGCCGCCTGGCTGATGACCAGGCTCGGACAGTGCAGATGCGCCACACACTGCGGGTGATGCACCGACAGGCTGTCTTTGAGGAAATACTCAATGGCGCGTTCAATCGCGGCCTGGTTACCCAGGCCCTGAGGATTGAAGTCCAGCGTGATGCGCTCGCGCAGCTCTGCGACGGTTTTTCCCTGATACATCTCAGGTTGTTCCAGCCACTTAACGACGGCCGCGCTACTCTGGGCAATCGCCTGCTGGTAGGCCTCGGTACTCTGTGCTGAGGCCGCCAGAATCGGGTTTAACCGGGACATTGCATTCACTCCACTTAAACTGCTTTCACGCCAGCGGACAGCAGGGCGTTTTCAAATTTATCCAGGAACACGTCCAGTTCTGCATCGGTGATCAGCAGGGAAGGCAGCAGACGTAATACGCTGCCGTGACGTCCGCCACGCTCCAGAATCAGGCCGTTCTCAAAACATTTTTTCTGTACCAGCGCTGACAGCTCGCCGTCTGCCGGGAAGCTGCCCATGTGGTCAGCAGGCTCGTCAGGTTTCACCAGCTCGATGCCGATCATCAGACCCAGACCCCGCACGTTGCCGATAACCGGGTAGCGCTGCTGCAGCTCGCCCAGTTTGCCTTTCAGCCATTCGCCCTGTGCCGCGACTTTGTCAGCGATGTTGTTGTCTTTCAGCAGCTTCAGCGTGGTCAGGCCGGTAGCCATCGCCAGCTGGTTGCCACGGAAGGTGCCGGTGTGGTGACCCGGAGACCAGGCGTCGAACTCTTTCTTAATGCCCAGTACCGCCAGTGGCAGACCGCCGCCGACCGCTTTGGACATTACGATGATGTCTGGCTCGATTCCTGCGTGCTCAAAGGCGAAGAATTTACCGGTACGGGCAATACCCGCCTGGACTTCGTCGATGATCAGCAGAATGCCGTGCTCTTTGGTCACTTTGCGGATGCGCTGCAGCCACTCAGCCGGTGCCGGGTTAACCCCGCCTTCACCCTGAACCGCTTCCAGAATCACCGCCGCAGGTTTGCGAACGCCGCTTTCAACGTCATTAATCAGGTTTTCGAAGTAGTAGGTCAACGCTTTCACGCCCGCTTCACCGCCAATACCCAGCGGGCAGCGATAAAGGTGCGGATAAGGCATGAACTGCACTTCCGGCATCATGCCGTCTACGGCTTCTTTCGGTGACAGGTTGCCGGTGACCGACAGCGCGCCGTGGGTCATACCGTGATAGGCACCTGAGAAGCTGATGATACTGGAACGACCGGTGTGCTTTTTCGCCAGTTTCAGCGCCGCTTCAACGGCATCTGCGCCGGACGGGCCGGTAAACTGCAGGCAGTACTCTTTACCCTGACCCGGTAATAACGAGAGCAGGTACTCAGAGAACTCATCCTTTAACGGCGTAGTTAAATCGAGAGTATGTAACGGCAAGCCGCTGGTAATGACATGTTGAATGCTCTGCAGAACGTCTGGATGGTTATGACCCAACGCCAGCGTTCCGGCACCGGCAAGACAGTCGAGATACTGATTATTCTCGACGTCGGTGATCCAGACACCCTGAGCTTTCGCAATCGCAAACGGCAATTTGCGAGGATAACTTCGAACGTTTGATTCAAATTCAGCCTGACGGGCTAAATAGGTTTCGTTGGTTGCGTTTAAGTTCTGTGCATTCAAACTATCAATACGGACTTTATCCGTCATCATATCTCTCCTACAACCGGGACGGGCGTAGCGTCACAGTTGAATAAATGAATTAAAATGGGTGGCTATGTGTAAAGCGCGGCCAATATAGGTGTTTTTCAGGTCCGACTCAATGATTAATTTTGTCGGCAGATAACACATTCTTTGCTATAGGAATCAATCAGTTGGTGGGTTTATGACCGCATGCATTATTGCCGCTACGCTAACACCTTTCTAATAAATGGCGTAAAAACACCAGCTTACCCGTTTCACCAGGCGCTAAGTCAATGATAATAATCTGTGTAAACAGCTGTTTCCGGCGAAAAACGCTATCAAAAAGGGGGCTTTTCAGACGTAAAAAGCATAAGTCAGCTTAACTGACGAACTCGCATTTATAGCCGCTTAAAACTGCACGCTAATTAAAATAATAAACCTTTCTTTAACATTTAATTAATATATGGCGAAAGGTAAACCGTATTAAGCGGGATTAACGGCATGGCCCCAGGGCAAATTCAACAAACTGGTCGAGGTCTGTCATGGCTTCGCGAGCTTTGGACTCTGAAGGATTTATGGTCAGCAAATCCGCATAGCCATTCAGCATGGCGCTGATTTGCCTGGCGGTGCGGGGAACATCATCACATCGCAGCGTGCCGTCGGTGACACCGTCACGAATTATCCCCTCCATCAGTGCCTGCCACACTTCAGTCATCTCTTCAGCCAGTGCAGCATAAGCAGCATTGTGCGCTGCCGTCTGCCAGAAAGAGGCGTAGAGCTGCCAGGTGGCATCCGGCGCACTCGGCAGATGGCTTTCAAACAGGGTATGCAGCCGCTGACGCGGTGTGAGCACGGCCAGTGTGTCGGCAAAACTTTCAAAATCGACCCGCATAAAGCGTTCCAGCGCCGCCAGGCAGAGTGTCTGCCAGTTGCTGAAGTAGTGGTAAATATGACTGCGTGAAATACCTACCGACTCGGTGAGTTCACGGGTGGTCACTTTTTCGATCCCTTTCTCAATAAACAGCACTATCGCTGCATCCAGGATTTTGGTTCTTAATACCTCAGCCGACTCTTTCATTATTCTCTCTATCACTGCCACGTTGACTTTGAGCAACTGCTCAAATAGACTGCTTTTCGTACTTGAGCAACCGCTCAAGAGTAACTCTATCAGAAACAGAAACTATGTCTTCCTCAAAAACGATCCTGCCCGTTGCGGCTCCCCGCAGCGCTATTCTGACATTAAAAATGCTTGGCCGCCGCCATAGCCGCAAGCTATTCCTCACGCTGCTGCTGCTGCTGCTGCTGCTGCTGCTGCTGCTGCTGCTGGTGGCGGAAACGTCATGTATCTGCTTTATCCGCTGCTGGCGGGCTTCGCTATCAACGCCATACTCTGCGGCAGGACCTGGCATGCGGTGCTCTATGCGGCGATGGTCTTTACCATGTGGGCCATCGGCGCAGCGCGGCGCAGTGTCGATACCCGTACTTTTGCCCGCATCTATGCTGAGCTGGCCGTGCCGGTGATTGTGGCACAGCGCAATGAAAAACAGAGCGCGTCGACGATTGCTGCGCGGGTGGCGCTGTCTCGCGAGTTTGTCGACTTTTTCGAGAAGCATCTGCCGGTGCTGATTACTTCGCTGGCGTCAATGACCGGTGCGGCAGTGATGCTGCTGGCTATCGAGTTCTGGACCGGCGCAGGCTGTCTGGCGATCCTGCTGTTCTTCGCCTGTTTCCTGCCGGGATTTACCCGCAAGAACGATGCGCTGTTTGGCCGTTTTAACAACCGGCTGGAGAAAGAGGTGAGCTTTGTCAGCAACGCGAACGCCGCGTCACTAGGCCGCCACTATGGCGTGCTGGCCAGTCTGCGGATCCGCCTCTCGGATCGGGAAGCGTGCGGCTATCTGGCTATCGGTAGCGTGGCGGCACTACTGTTTGCGGTCACCATCGCGGTGATGTCGGGCCGTGGCGGTACTAATGCGGGTCATATCTATTCGGTGATGACCTATATGTGGATGTTTGCCATGAGCCTGGATGATGGTCCACAGCTGCTGGAGAAATATTCACAGCTCAAAGACATTGGCCGTCGGGTGAATACCGGCACGCACTGATTTGCCGATCTCTGGCACAAAGCTGAAGCAACTGCCGGAGTTCCCGGCGGTTGTTAAGATAAAGCGCCAAAACCCGGCACCGCAATTACCGCGGGAGCTGGGTTAATAATCCAGTTCACCCGGTGTAAAGGCTCTGAATGCGTTATCGGACGGCGTATAGCCCAGCACCTCGCGCGTCTGTGTCAGATCAAAGCGTTTAAAGCGGTTATCGGAAATGCCGTAGCCAATAAAGAAGGTGATGTTCTCTGCCTCGACAGCGCCGGTCAGCAAGCGGACGGCATCATCCGGACTCAGCCATGCGCTGTAATCCCGCGCAGTGTGCTGGCTGTTATCCAGTTTTGCTTCAAACGCTCCGATTCTCAGTGCCACGCAGCTCAGACCCTGCTGGCTGGCATAGAAAGCGCAAAGGGCTTCCCCATAACATTTGGTCACGCCATACAGATTTGCAGGACAGACAGCCATGCCGGGATGTATCTGAACATCTGTCGGATAGCCCTCAATAGTCTGCGCACTGCTGGCAAACACCAGACGACGACAGCGATGCTCTGCGGCAGCCTTCAGTAACCAGGTGGTGGAGAGAATGTTCGCGGGCAGCAGATCGTCGAAACTGGCCTGTGCATCAGGGATACCGGCGAGGTGGATGACGGTATCGACAGATTCTTCTGACAGTAAGCTCGCTGCCGCATCCGGTTGCGACAAATCCGCTGCGATAAACCGATGCGGGGCGGGGATCGCGTAGTCGGGCTCCCGCACATCCGTCAGGATAAAACGGTAGCGATTCTGGGTGGCTTCGAAGAACGTCCGGCCGATGCGTCCGCTGGCACCGGTAAGAAAAATCACTCTGGTCGTCATCTGCTGATTCCTGTTCAGTAACCTGTTAAATAAAGACGCGTTAACCGGTCAGTTAAGCAGACATTCCCGACTTAAGCCTGCCTGCTCTCTCTGGATTGTGAGCGGGCACAGCGTGATTCGTTCCTGACCAGTACAGTGGAAGCCTGCCGCTGGCACAGACTTAACTGTGCGTCAGATCACAAAATGGGTTGCTTAGCGCGGCATGACTTTCTATAGTCAAACCGCTTCATCCGGACGGGAACACGTTCTGCTTTCTCCCGCCGGCTCACGTCAGCTTTTCAGTTCAGGCCATTGGGAATCAATTTTGTTAAGAAAAAATCATAAAACCGACGATGCCGGCTTTATCCGCTGGGCATTACTCGCTCTGGCGCTGGGCGGCTTTGGTATCGGAACCGGTGAGTTCATCATGATGGGCCTGCTGCCCGATGTTTCACGCTCTCTGGCGATCACCGAACCGCAGGCGGGCAACGCCATCGCCAGTTACGCGCTGGGTGTGGTGGTGGGCGCACCGTTTATTGCCGTCCTGGCAGCGCGGATGGCGCGTAAATCGCTGCTGCTGATCCTGATGGCGCTGTTCAGCATCGGTAATGTCGCCAGCGCAATGGCCGACAGCTATCACGGGCTGCTAATTGCGCGCTTTCTGACCGGGCTGCCGCACGGCGCTTATTTTGGCGTGGCCTCCCTGGTGGCGGCTTCACTGGTACCGATTGAACGGCGCGGCCGCGCGCTGGCGTCTCTGATGCTGGGCCTGACGGTCGCAACGCTGATTGGCGTGCCGCTGGGCTCCTGGATTGGACAGCTCTTCAGCTGGCACGTGGTATTCACCTTTGTGGGCGCGATTGGTCTTCTGACCTGCCTGCTGATTGGTCGCTATGTGCCTTACACGCCAGGCGATGCGGATGCACATCCGCTGCGCGAACTGGGTGCGCTGAAAAACCCGCAGGTGCTGCTGACCCTGCTGGTGGGCGCGGTCGGCTTTGGCGGCATGTTCGCGATCTTCAGTTACATCGCGCCGACGCTGATTAATATCGCTGGCATCTCTCCTTCACTCATCCCATGGGCGATGGTGGCGTTTGGACTGGGAATGATCATCGGTAATCTGGTCGGTGGCCGTCTGGCTGATGGTGCGGTGCTCAACATTATTGGCTGGACGCTGTTATGGAACGTGCTGGTGATGCTGGCCTTCCCGGTACTGGTTCAGCATGTGGCCACCGGACTGCTGGCGACCTTCCTGATTGGCTCTTGCTCAGTGCTGCTGCCGTCGTTACAGATTCGCCTGATGGATGTCGCCAATGATTCACAAACGCTGGCGGCTGCAATGAACCATTCGGCGTTGAATATCGCCAATGCGATGGGCGCTTATCTCGGTGGCCTGACGGTGTCGCTGGGCTATGGCTGGATCTCCACAGCCTGGGTCGGCGTGGCGCTGGGTGTGGCCGGTCTGATGGTGTTTGTGATGACGGCGCGCCATGCTGCGCGTCAGCAGGTTCAGCCCGCCTGACCGAAATAGTGCAGGGCGCAGCGACAGACATGGCCGCTGCGCCGCATTTGCCCGGACCTGCCGTATTATTTTTCTGCAACGCTAATCACGTCGTTTTAATTAATCTGACCGTTCAGCAATCATTATCCATCCGACAGCCCTGAAAATTGAAAAGGCTTTAAAAATCAATCAGGGCGCTCCGGACGTCTGGATGTTAAAATTAAATTAAAATAATGTTTGCTTAAGTCGCTCAGGCATGACTTAATAGCGACCTCGGTTTGGAACACAGACCTTATCAAAGCAGTTTTAGTAAAGCAGTCCTCAGTGCAAGCGATATCTCAAGATACCCCTTCTTCATGAGTCTCCTCCTAAAATCCTGGTAAGTAACCTTCTGGAAGACAGGCCATCTTCGCCACTTGTGGCTCATAAATTAAGGAAATATCGATGTCTAATAAAATGACTGGTTTAGTAAAATGGTTTGACGCGGGTAAAGGCTTCGGTTTTATCTCTCCTCAGGACGGCAGCAAAGATGTATTCGTACATTTCTCTGCAATCCAGAGCAACGATTATAAAACTCTGGACGAAGGCCAGCAGGTCGAATTCACGATTGAAAACGGCGCTAAAGGTCCTTCAGCGGCAAACGTAGTTCCTATGTAAGCCTCTGTTATCAATGACGCTTACAATCGCGATGACGGCAATAGCCTGAGCAGATAAGCCTGAATTGATAATAATAAAACCCGCCTTGTGCGGGTTTTTTGCGTTTATGCCTGGCTGAATATATGCGCGATGTCTTCGTCCGCGACAGCGTTTCGCGCGGGCCAGTCTCAGACTGAGCCTGTTCATCTTAAGCTTGCGATTAGCCACTGCTGCAGTTCTGTCAGCTCCACCTGCTGTGCCGGGAAATCGGCAACCAGCTGACTCAGCACTCGCTCCAGTGCATCGGGCCGGTAAGTGACGTTCTGCATCCGCTGGGCCAGCGCTTCGAGTGGCGCGGGATTGAGGCTGTCGCTGAAAATCTGACAGCGGCTGATCACGCCGCGTTCGACATCGAAGTGAATCTCCACACCGCCCCAGACGAAACGCTGGTCCAGCAGATGCGAGAAGTCAGGTGCCTGACCGAAATTCCAGTCCCAGCTACTCTGCTTTGCGAACTGCTCAGTGAATCCAGGCAGGTCGGGCAGGGCATCTGGAGAGATCATCTCCGGCTCACATTGCTCGCCGAAATGTTCAAAAAATGCGTCCGTTACCGCGGAGCAGATCGCCTGATAGCTGATACCCGGCGTTAACTCCGTCAGATTGGCGACCCTGGCGCGTACTGACGTAATCCCTTTGGCCTGCAGTTTCTTCACATCAGGATTAAGGTAATCTGCCAGCCGGGAAAGATCGGCATCCATCAAAATAGTGCCGTGATGAAAACCGCGATCGGGTGTTTCACGATACGCAGACCCGGAGATTTTGCGCAGTCCGTCAGCGGTGTTCACCACTAAATCGTTACGGCCGGATGCTTCCGCCGGAATGCCCAGCGCATTCAGCGCGCGCAGGATAATGGCAGTTGAAACGCTTTTATCGTACTCCGGCTTGCCGGCCATAAAGGTAAAACAACAGTTGCCGAGGTCGTGAAACACCGCGCCACCGCCGCTGCTGCGACGCGCCAGACGGATGCCATCTTCCGCCATGCGCCGGGTGTTGCACTCTTTCCACGGATTCTGCGCCCGCCCAATGACCACCGTTTCCGCATTCCGCCACAGGAACAGCACCCGCTGGGTGGCGGGCATCTGCCGGAAAATGCACTCTTCGACCGCCAGGTTAAACCAGGGATCACTGGATTCCGATAACAGTAAACGCAGCGTGGACATCATGAACTCCCGTTCCATATGAGAAGCGGCCCATAAAAACAGGGCAGAGCGCAGAAGTCTACCAGCACGAACACGGACCCACATGCCTCTTCATGCCGTGATGCGGCGGCAAAAAAAGATAATCTGCTGTCTGCGGCGCAATCACGGCAGATTGCTGCACAGCATTGTGCCAGTATGTTGTCTGAGTCTGCTGATTTTACAGCTTATTTTCCCCACTGAGATTAAAAACCTTATGAACGCGTCCGCTGGCATAGCGATGAAGATCACAGCTGCGTTGAGCTCCACGCTGATGCTGGCCTGTGTAAAAGGACTGGATGGCGCAATCCCGGTCGGCGAAGTGATCTTTTTCCGCTCTGTGCTGGCACTGGTCCCGCTGCTTATCTGGCTGCGTTTCCAGGGCAGCGTGCTGGAGGGTATTCGCACCCGTAATATTCGTGGGCATTTTGTGCGCGGCCTTGCCGGAACCGGCGGCCTCTATTTCAGCTATCTGTCACTACTCTACATCTCACTGACCGACGCCACCGCGATTAACTATGCTGCGCCGCTGTTTACCGTGCTGCTGGCGGCACTGCTGCTGCGTGAAAAAGTGCGGCACCATCGCTGGGTGGCGGTCTTTACCGGTTTCAGCGGCATTCTGGTGATGTTTTCCGGGCATCTTTCGCTGACGCAGTCGGCGTCATTCTCGCTCTCCGCATCGGCGGGCATTCTGCTGGCGCTGATGGCGGCTTTCTGTACCGCCTGCGCACTGGTCCAGATTCGGTTTCTTAACGGCAAAGAGAAGCCGGGTGCCATCGCCTTCTGGTTCGCCGTCACCACAGCGTTAACGTCGCTGATCACGCTGCCGGGCGGCTGGAAAGTGCCGCACGGTAATCAGGTAGCGCTACTGATAGGCTGCGGGCTGCTGGGCGGAATCACGCAGATTCTGATGACCCTGAGCCTGCGGTACGCCGAAGCCTCGCTGCTGGCGCCGTTCGATTACACCACGCTGGTCTGGTCTGTCGCGGTGGGCTATCTGTTACTAGGTAATCTGCCGACTACCACTACGGTCATCGGTGCGGTTCTGGTGGTGTGCGGCGGCCTCTATTCAGTGCTTTATGAGCGCTACCGTTTTCGTAAAGCGCGGGTAGCGGATATCACGACCTGAGCAGATGTCACATCACAATGATGAATAATGAAAGGATGATAACGTACTGTTACCAGTTTGTGATCGCGGCGAAAGAATGAACGGTTGTAATCGATTACTTTTAAATCCGGCAGAAAGTAATCGATTACTTATTCGTGAGGTTCTCATGATTGCAACGGTGCAGGAGAGTGCAGGTCAGCGGGTGCAGCATAAGCTGCTGGTGCCGCGCCTCTCTCTGATGATGTTTATGCAGTTCTTTATCTGGGGCAGCTGGTCGGTCACGCTGGGGCTGGTGATGACCCGTCACAATATGCCGTTGCTGATTGGGGATGCGTTTTCAGCCGGGCCTATTGCGTCAATTCTCTCGCCGTTTGTGCTCGGTATGCTGGTGGACCGCTTCTTTCCCTCGCAGAAAGTGATGGCCGTGATGAATCTGGCGGGCGCCGCGATTCTCTGGTTCGTGCCGCAGGCACTGATCGCAGAAAACGGCGCGTTGCTAATCGCCCTGTTATTTGGCTATACGCTCTGCTTTATGCCGACGCTGGCGCTCTCGAATAACATCGCCTTTCACAGTCTCGCCAGCAGTGAGAAGAGTTTCCCCATTGTCAGGGTCTTCGGCACTATCGGCTGGATCGTGGCGGGGATCTTTATCGGCGTGACCGGCATTGCGGACAGCGTCGCGGTGTTCCAGCTGGCGGCACTCTGTTCGGTCCTGCTGGCCATTTATAGCCTGACGCTGCCTCACACACCGGCACCGGCTAAAGGTTTACCGTTAAAAGTGCGCGATCTCTTCTGCGCCGACGCCTTTGCCTTGCTGCGGCTGCGGCATTTCATGGTCTTTGCGCTGTGCGCCACCCTGATCTCCATTCCGCTCGGCACCTACTACGCCTTTACGGCCTCCTGGCTGGCGGATGCCGGTATCCGCGAAGTCAGCACGCTGATGTCGCTGGGCCAGATGTCTGAAATTGCCTTCATGCTGATCATCCCGCTGCTGTTTCGTCGCCTGGGTGTGAAGTACATGCTGCTGATTGGGATGACGGCGTGGTTTGTCCGCTATGCCCTGTTCGCGCTGGGCATGAGTGATGAGACGCGCACGCTGATCTACCTCGGCATTCTGCTGCATGGTGTCTGCTATGACTTCTTCTTCGTAGTGGGATTTATTTACACCGATCGGATTGCCGGTGAAAAGGTAAAAGGGCAGGCGCAGAGCATGGTGGTGATGTTCACCTACGGCATAGGCATGCTGCTGGGGTCGCAAATCTCCGGCGCACTCTACAACCATCTGGTGGCAGGTCACGCCAGCGCGCAGAGCTGGGCAATCTTCTGGTGGATCCCTGCGGTTGCCGCTGCGCTAATTGCGATTATCTTCTTCTTCTCGTTTAAATACCGTGATTAGGCGGTAGCGAAAAACAGGAGCTACTGATGAAAACAGTTAAGGGACCGGGCATCTTCCTGTCGCAGTTTATCACCTCGCAGCCGCCGTTTAATTCGCTGGCGGGTCTGGCGGAGTGGGCCGCCGCGCTGGGATATCGGGCGCTGCAGATCCCCTGCCATCAGCCCGCTATATTCGATCTTGAAAAGGCAGCGGTCAGCCAGACTTATTGCGATGATGTCCGGGGAATGCTGGCCGGTTTCGGACTGGAGATCAGCGAGCTGTCTACCCATCTTGAAGGGCAGCTGGTGGCGGTGAACCCGGTATACGACCTCGCATTTGATAATTTTGCGCCAGCAACACTGCGTGGCGATCCCGCCCGGCGCACCGACTGGGCTATCGCCACGCTGAAGCGTGCGGCGGCGGCCTCGGAAAAACTCGGTCTGCGCGCACACGCGACGTTTTCCGGCTCGCTTGCGTGGCCCTGGTTCTACCCCTGGCCGCCGCACCATGAAGCGCTGTTCGACGAGGCATTCACCGAGCTGGCCCGGCGCTGGCTGCCGGTGCTGGATGTGTTTGAGCATCACGGCGTTGACCTCTGCTATGAGATTCATCCCGGCGAAGACCTGCATGACGGCGTCACGTTTGAGCGTTTTCTGACGGAGGTGAATCACCATCCGCGCTGCAATATTCTGTTTGACCCCAGCCATCTGCTGCTGCAACACATCGACTATCTGCAGTTCATCGACCTCTACCATTCGCGTATCAAAGCCTTTCACGTTAAGGATGCTGAATATCAGCTTAATGGACGCAGCGGCGTCTATGGCGGTTATCAGCCCTGGCTGGCCCGTGCCGGACGCTTTCGCTCGCCGGGCGACGGGCAGATCGACTTCAAGGGTATCTTCAGCAAGCTGGCGCAGTATGACTATGACGGCTGGGCGGTACTGGAGTGGGAGTGCTGCCTGAAGGAGGGCGAAACCGGGGCGCGTGAAGGTGCAGCGTTTATCCGTCGCCATATTATTCCCGTGGCTGACCGCGCGTTTGATGATTTTGCGTTAGCAGAGAACGCCCCATCGGTACGCCACCAGCTGGGTCTGGATCGCAACGCCTGAAATGGCGGTGTGGATTCAGCGGATGAGCGGTGAGTCAGCTTTCACGCATTAAACCAGAGGGATCGCTATGTCTGTTCAGAAAATCGCCCGGATGGCGGGTGTTTCAGTTGCCACGGTTTCCAGGGTGCTGAATAACAGCGACAGCGTAAAACAGGCTAATCGTCAGAAGGTGCTCGCGGCTATCGAAGAAAGCCAATATCAGCCCAACCTGCTGGCTCGCCAGCTGCGCACGGCGCGCAGCTCGATGATTCTGGTGCTGGTTTCAGATATCTCCAACCCGTTCTGCGCCGAGGTGGTTAAAGGCATAGAGGCGCACGCCGAGAAAAATGGCTATCGCATCCTGCTGTGCAACTCGGGCGCGGAGATAGAACGCTCACGCTCCAGCCTGCAACTGCTCTCCGGCAAAATGGTGGATGGCATCATTACGATGGATGCCTTCAGCAAGCTGCCGGAGCTGAGTCAGCTGATAGGCGCGGCCCCCTGGGTTCAGTGCGCCGAACATGATGACACCGGCCAGGTCTCCTGCGTCGGTATTGACGATGATGTCGCTGCGCAGTCAGTGGTGCAGTTCCTTGCGGCGCGGGGACGTCAGCGCATCGCGTTAATCAATCACGACCTCCGCTACCGATATGCCCGACTGCGTCAGCAGGGCTACACCCGCCAGCTCAAAGAACAGCACCTGACCTGGCAGGCGATTGCCTGTGCCAGCGAATTAAGCTTCAGCGCCGGAAAAGCGGCAATGGAACAATTGCTGGCGGACGAAACCGTTCCTGACGCGGTGTTTGCCGTGTCTGATACGCTTGCCGCTGGTGCCATGACGGCGATTCAGCAGGCGGGGTTACGGATACCCGATGATATCGCCGTGGTGGGGTTTGACGGCAGCGAACTGGCTGAAATGGTCTCACCGCCACTGACAACGCTGGCGCAGCCCTCAAAGGAGATAGGCCGTCGGGCCTGTGAACTGGTGTTGCAGAAAATCATGTGTCCCGATGCGCCTTCACACTGCGTGATCATGCCGGGTGAGCTGGTGGTGCGGGGTAGCAGCTGAAAGCGTGACCCGTCAGATTTCCCCCCGTTAAACCACGCCTCTATTGTCCACTAAAAGGCGACAGTGATTGCTTTTTAATGCCATTGTGTGACCCTCTGGTTTACTTATATGCTGTTTCCATCGAAGGGCATTCGCACTTCCCGAATCAACGAAGGGGCAGAATATGATTGAGCAAAGATTGTCAGAGCAACGTGGCGTGGGCGATCACGGCTGGCTGAATTCACGTCACACCTTCTCTTTTGCAAACTACTGGGACCCAAAACAGGCGGGCTTCTCCGATCTGCTGGTGATCAATGATGATCGTGTCGCTAAAGGACGTGGTTTCGGTGCGCATCCGCACAGCAATATGGAGATCATCTCTTATGTGCTGGAAGGCGCGCTGGAGCACAAAGACTCAATGGGCACCGGCTCGGTGATTGTTCCCGGCGATGTGCAGCTGATGAGTGCGGGCAGTGGTGTGACCCACAGTGAGTTCAACCACTCAGGTACTGAGGGCGTGCATTTCCTGCAAATCTGGGTGGTGCCTGCTGAGAAGAACACGCCGCCAGGTTATCAGCAGATTTCCGTCAGCGAAGCGGATAAACGCGGTAATCTGCGACTGATCATTTCGCCAGAGGGTGAAAACGGGGCGTTGCGGGTGCGTCAGGATATTCGCATCTACGCGGGACTGTTCCAGGGCGATGAGCAGCAGACGATCACGCTGCCGGACGATCGCTACGCCTATATTCATGTGGCGCGGGGCAGTGTCCGGGTCAATGGCCTGCAGTTTAATGCCGGAGACGGCGCGCGGGTGCGTGATGAGAAAACGCTGTCGTTCAGTCACGGTGACGGTGCAGAAGTGCTGTTATTCGATCTGCGTCCGAATGAAGTGAATCATCCAACCCGTTAAAACAGAAACTGCGCGGCTTTCGCCGCGCAGTTTTTTTTCATCACTGTGCGTTAAGAAACGCCAGCAGATCCTGATTCAGTTGCTCCTGATGCGTTACCGCGAAACCATGCGGCGCATTGTCATAGACCTTGAGTTCAGCACCCTCAATCATCTCCGCCGCCACTTTGCCGGTGGATTCAAACGGCACGATCTGGTCGTTGCTGCCATGAATCACCAGCGTCGGCACATTCACTTTCGCGACGTCAGCACGGAAATCGGTTTCCGCAAACGCGGTAACGCAGTCCACGGTACTTTTTAGCGAGGCCAGCAGCGCGATGTTCAGCGTCTGCGTCATCACGCCATCTGAAACGGTCTGTCCGGCATTGGTGCCATAAAACGGTGTGGCGAACTCTTTGATAAACTGCGCACGATCTTTGAGCAGACCCTCACGAATCCCCTCGAATACCGACATATCGACACCCTGCGGGTAGTCTGCCGTTTTGCCAAAGATGGGCGTAACGGCACCCAGCAACACCAGCGCCGCGACGCGATCGCTGCCGTAACTGCCGATGTAGCGCGTGACGTCGCCGCCACCCATGGAGAAGCCCACCAGCGTCACGTTCTGCAGGTCAAGATGGGTGATCAGGTCATTAATATCCGAGGCGAAGGTATCGTAGTCGTTACCGGTCCAGGGCTGATCGGAGCGACCAAAACCACGACGGTCAAACGCAATAACCCGATAGCCGTTATCGGCCAGGAATTTCATCTGGCTGTCCCACATATCGGCATCCAGCGGCCAGCCGTGGCTGAACAACACAGGTTTACCGGTGCCCCAGTCCTTGAAGTAGATTTGTGTGCCGTCGGTCGTTTTAAAGGTGCTCATGGTATTGCCCTCTGTATGACGTGATGGATGAAAAGTTGGTGTTACGCCAGTCACACTGGCGCCACCAGATAGCGAACTTCGGGTGAGCTCTCGCCCTGATGAAAAGCGAAAACCCGCCGCTCTATTTTTTTATCGTTGATGGTGTAGCGCTCTTTCTGACGCAGATGCTCGACCCAGGAGCCGACCACAAACGTCTCAACGAAAATGCCGGGCTGCAGAATATCTTCATAAAGTGACCAGTTGATGGCGCCACCGCGGCGTCTGACCCGTCGCATATCCTGCATGCAGACGGTAAAAGCGTGTGCATCATCAATAGTAATCCGGTATTCGTAATTCACCATAACCGGCCCGCGTTCGTGACGAATATCCAGCACAGGTGCATTGACGCCGTCACCGATCATGTTGAGATTAAGATCGGGATCCTGATCAAGTCGCCAGCGCCAGACGGTGCTGCTGGCCAGCACCATACCCAGCGCCGCGATACAGAGCGACAGCGGAATGCTGAAGTGCGACGCGAGCTGTCCCCAGAGGGCGCTGCCTGCGGTCATCGAACCAAAGAACACCGTCAGATAAACCGCCAGTGCACGCGCTTTCACCCACTTCGCCGCGCTGCGCTGTGCGCCAAGATTCAGCGTCGAAAGCACCGCGATCCAGGCAAAGCCGGTGAAGAACTCAAACGCATTCAGCAGCCAGAAGTGCCGCACAAAGGCTAGCGCCAGCATAGTCAGGGCAAAGATCAGACTGGCGAGCACCATCAGGCGATCGGAGCTCAGGCGACGACGCAGACGCGGCAGCAGTACTGCACCGGTAATCGCGCCGACACCGATGCAGGCCAGCATGATGCCGTAGCCACCAGGGCCAAGGCCGAGCTCTCGACGCGCCACCAGCGGCAGCAAAGCCCAGCCTGCGCTACCAAACAGGAAGAACGCAAAGGTCCGCACCAGCACGTTACGCAGGACCGGTGCCGCATGCACGTAGCGCAGACCGGCACGCACCGCCGGGAAGAAATGCTCGGGCGGGAGGCGCTGTATGCCCGGCTCCGCTTTCCAGCGCCAGAGCACCCAGGCGACGCCCAGCACGGACAACGCATTGAGCAGGAAGACCATCCAGGGGCCGGTGAATGAGAGGATCAGGCCGCCCAGCGCCGGACCGATAGCGCGACTGATATTAATGCCGAGCGAGTTAAGCGCAATGGCTGGACCAAGTTCCTGTTTAGTTACCAGATCCGGTACGATCGCCTGGAAGGGCGGTGAACTCATGGCGGCACCCGCGCTCAGCAAAAAAGCAGCGCCCAGCAGCACCTCAGGTGTCACATGGCCGGTCCAGGCCAGCACCGTCAGCCCGGCCGCGGCGATAAAGGTCCAGAGCTGGGAAAAGAGCAGATATTTGCGGCGGTCAACGATATCCGCCATCACGCCCGAGGGCAGCGCGAACAGAAACATCGGCAGACTGCTGGCTGCCTGCACCAGCGCCACGGCCAGCGGGTCGGCACTCAGCGTCAGCATGCTCCAGTTCACGCCCACATCGTTCATCCAGGAGCCGATATTGGAGACCACGGTGGCGATCCACAGCATGCGGAACACCGGCTGTCGCAGTGGCTGTAGCGGTGAAACCTCACCTGAAGTCGTCTCAGGCGGTTCCTGATCGAGCTGGTGGATATCATTAACCTGTGCCATAACGTCTCCCCCGAGTTTTTGTCGCGCCGATGCGCCAGCCGCCAGGCCCGGTCAGCGCCAGCGTGGTAAAGATAATCAGCAGCAGCCAGCCGAACTGGCCTTCAGCCAGTGACCAGCCAGGGTGAACCACCAGCATCGCCACCAGCAGCACCGCGATGATCGGCAGGCAGGCAATCCGGGTTCCCCAGCCGATGATAATAAAAATCGGGCAGATGACTTCCGCCACGATCGCCGGCAGCAGGCTCATCATCGGTCCCAGCCCGAAGGGATCTTCGATTCGCGTCAGTTCTTCGCTGAAATGGAGAATTTTCGGCAACCCATGCACCTGCAACAGCAGCAGGCTGCCGGTCAGGCGCAGGAAGAACAGCCCCGCGTTGATGCGGGGCGAAAGAGCAATAGCGCTATTCATGATTAAAACGCGAAGCAGCTGCAGCCGAGCGCGCCCCAGAAGGCGTTATCTTCGGCGACCGGCACGCTGGAACCCCGCGCAATCTCATGCGAGTGTTGATGAACCCCACACGGACCGCTGCAGTGGTGGACGGCGGGTATCATGCCTGCCCGGCTCTGCGCAACCGGCGGGGCGCTGCGATAGTGACCCGGCACGTTTACCACTGGCGACCACTCAGGCAGGACCGGAATCGCGGGCGGTGCATCCGCGCTGAACGAACCAGCGGCATAGACAATATTGCCATCCACCACGGTCAGCACCGACTCAATGCCTTTGATTTCTTCTTCCGGCACGCTGAAGAAGTCCTTGCTCAGCACGGCCAGATCCGCCCGTTGCCCGATTTTGATCTGGCCTTTTTTACCCTGTTCACTGGAGAACCAGGCGCTGCCCTGGGTCCAGAGCATCAGCGCCGTTTCGCGGTCAGGGCGGGCACTGACGTCATACATCTGCATGCCGCCCACGGTGCGACCGGAAACCAGCCAGTAGAGTGCGGTCCAGGGGTTGTAGCTGGCGACGCGGGTCGCATCGGTGCCAAGGCCCACCGGAACGCCGGTCTCCAGCATTTTCTGCACCGGCGGCGTGTGGCGGGTGGCTTCGATGCCGTAGCGCTCAGCAAAGTATTCCCCCTGAAACGCCATGCGGTGCTGCACGGCAATGCCACCGCCCAGCTCTTTAATACGATCGATATTGCGCTGGGTGATCGTTTCCGCGTGGTCAAAGAACCAGTGCAGGCCATTGAACGGGATATCGCGGTTGACCTTCTCGAAGACATCCAGCATCCGGCTGATCGACTCGTCATAGGTCGCATGCAGGCGGAATGGCCAGCGATGCTCCACCAGATGACGTACTACGCGTTCCAGCTCATCTTCCATACCGGGTGCCAGGTCGGGACGCGGCTCCAGGAAATCTTCGAAGTCAGCCGCCGAGAAGACCAGCATTTCACCTGCGCCGTTGTGACGGAAATAGTCGCTGCCCTGGCCTGGCGTCAGCATGTCCGTCCACTTCTCAAAATCTTCCAGTTCATGCCCCGGACGCTGCGTGAAGAGGTTGTAGGCGATACGCAGCGTCATCTGTTTTTTCTGATGCAGCTCAGCGATCACTTCGTAATCTTCAGGATAGTTCTGGAAGCCGCCGCCGGCGTCAATCGCGCTGGTCAGGCCCAGACGGTTCAGCTCACGCATAAACTGGCGGGTGGAGTTGATCTGCTGTTCCAGCGGCAGCTTCGGGCCTTTCGCCAGCGTGGCGTAGAGGATCATTGCATTGGGACGGGCAATCAGCAGGCCGGTGGGATTGCCGTTACTGTCGCGCTGGATTTCACCACCCGGCGGGTTCGGCGTCTCTTTGGTATAGCCAACCACTTTCAGTGCGGCGCGGTTGAGCAGGGCGCGGTCATAAAGGTGCAGCAGGAAAACCGGCGTGTCAGGGGCCGCTTCGTTGATCTCATCCAGCGTCGGCATCCGGCGCTCGGCAAACTGGAACTCGGTCCAGCCACCGACGACACGTACCCACTGCGGTGATGGAGTACGCAGCGCCTGTGTTTTCAGCATCCGCAGCGCATCGGCCACCGACGGTACACCTTCCCAGCGCAGTTCAAGGTTGTAGTTCAGCCCGCCGCGGATCAGATGCAGGTGTGAATCGTTCAGGCCCGGTACGGCGGTGTGGCCTTTAAGATCGATCACTTTAGTGCCGTCACAGTGATACTCCATCGCCTCTGCCAGCGTGCCGACCGCAACAAATTTGCCATCACGAATTGCCACGGCTTCTGCGACCGGATTGCTGCGGTCAACAGTGTGAAATTTGCCATGGGTCAGTATCAGTTCAGCTTTACCCAGCGTAACCATAGATCCTCCTCAACGGGGTTGTCCAACTCAGCGCGGGACAGGAAGTGCCGCAATAAGCAGGGCACGAATAAGCCGGATTATGGTGAGCGGGCTGAGGGATCGTCTAGTTATACAGAGGGATACCTATACCTTCGTATAGTTATACGCAGAGATAATAGTTTGCCGTGGCACGTCGCCCTACACTGCGACCAGACAGCCAGCAGCAGGACAACAAACCTGCCCTGACCGTCTTTTTGCTCCGCGCCGGTTGGCGGAAATTCCGTTACTTAACCTCTATGGGTGAACGCATGTCCAACGCAAAGCTTGAAGTCCTCACGCCACATAACAGCCAGATTATCTTCATCGACCAGCAGCCGCAGATGGCCTTTGGCGTGCAGTCGATTGACCGTCAGGTGTTGAAAAACAACACCGTTGCGCTGGCGAAGGCGGCAAAAGTCTTCAATATCCCGACCATTATTACCACGGTCGAAACCGAAAGCTTCTCCGGTCATACCTATCCGGAGCTGCTGGATGTCTTCCCTGGTCAGGATATCCTGGAGCGCAGCTCGATGAACTCCTGGGATGACCAGAAAGTGCGTGATGCCCTGGCGGCGAACGGCAGGAAAAAAGTGGTGGTGTCGGGACTCTGGACAGAAGTTTGTAACAACAGCTTTGCCCTGTGCGCGATGCTGGAAGGCGACTACGAAATCTATATGGTGGCCGACGCGTCAGGCGGTACCACCAAAGAAGCGCATGACTACGCGATGCAGCGCATGATCCAGGCGGGAGTGGTGCCGGTGACCTGGCAGCAGGTGATGCTGGAGTGGCAGCGTGACTGGGCCAACCGTGACACTTACGATGCGGTGATGAACATCGCCAAAGAGCATTCAGGTGCCTATGGCATTGGTGTGGATTATGCCTACACCATGGTGCATAAAGCGCCATCACGTCAGAAAAGTGAACACCGTACTCTGGCACCGGTTCACGCGCCGGTCCGCTAAGGGTCGCTCTGCTGATCGGCACGCGCTGCCGGTCAGCAGACGGGCATCACAGGAGTCCGGTCATGAATCCTTTACTTCTTTCCCTGGCGGCAGGGGTGCTGATTGGCGTGCTGTACGGCCTGCTTAAGGTCCGTTCACCCGCTCCGCCTGCGATTGCGCTGGTGGGCCTGCTGGGAATGTTACTGGGCGGGGCGCTGGTGCAGGCGATGATACCTGCGGCGCATGCGACCGTCCTGCAGTCGCTCAGCGATCAGCCTGAAACACACCCGTTGCGGATAAGCTGAACATGTTGAAATCCTACATTATTTCTCTCACGGTGGGCCTGCTTGCCGGGGTAATCTATGCGTTGATTAACGTTAACTCTCCGGCTCCGCCGATTATTGCTCTGGTGGGGCTGTTCGGCATGCTGGTGGGTGAACAGGTCATTCCGCTGGCTAAACGTCTGCTTCGCCGTCAGCCGGTGACGCTGAAGTGGTTTCGCCATGAGTGTGTGCCAAAAATCAGTGGAACACCGCCACCCGATGGCGATAACACCCCTTAAGTCCTCGCGTACCGCACGGTGAGGCGTTCCGGAGAATAACGGCATGGCGCTGTCACAGCGTATTATCATTGTTGATGATGAACGCGCGGTCCGCAGTGGACTGAGCAATCTGTTGCACTCAGACGGCTACCCGACGCGCTTATATGAGTCCGGTGAAGCGCTCCTGAGCGATGACGATGCCCTTTCAGAGGCGGGCATGCTGATCATTGATGTCGGACTCAAGGGCATGTCCGGCTTTGAGCTGTTTGTTCTCCTGAAACAGCAGACAGAACTGCCCCCGGTCATCTTTATTTCGGCAGATCTGGATGACACTACCCTGTGGTATGCCATCGCCCTGGGTGCGGTCACGTTTTTGCGAAAGCCCATTGATGTTGATACGCTGCTGACACTGATCCGTTGCGAGTTATCCAGGGGAGAAGCCCGCTGATGAGCATGCTTTCGGTTAATGTCCAGGAAAGTGACGACGCAGGGATCGCGATTGACCATTTCGACACGCTGACGCCGCTGGCGCAGGATGGCTGTCTGCTCTGGATGCTGGCGCGCTGTCAGTCTGGTGAATCCATAATTATCGCCACCAGTCAAAGTGACGACGTCACCTTTCAGGCGACGCAGCGGCTCAAAAATGAGCGTGCGCTGGCAGGCTATCTTTCACCGCGCTGGGCAATCACCGCGACCGGCACCACCCGTTATCACAATCGTTATGCCCTGATTTATCCTTCGTTTCCGTTTCGAACGCTGGCTCACAATCTCGCCACGCCACCTGAACACATCGCTGACTTTCTGCAGGTTGCGTTGCAGCTTTGCTACACGCTCGGTCAGGCGCATCATCAGGGCATCGTGCATGGCGATATCAAGCCGGGCCACTTTTTTGTGACTGACGAGGGGCGCTTTCGCCTGGGCGGGTTTGGACTGGCCTCGCTGGCCGCGCAGTCGGCGGACAAAACCAGTCTGCGCGCTTCAGGCGGTACGCTGGCCTATATGTCTCCTGAGCATACCGGCCGCACGCCGCATCCGGTCAGCAGCCTCAGCGATCTCTATAGCCTGGGTGTCGTGCTGTATGAGTACCTGACCGGCAGACTGCCATTTGGCTCACCCGACGCGGGTGAAGCAGAGTGGATTCATCATCACATTGCTACCGCACCCCGGCCCGCCGATCAGGTCAGAGACGATGTGCCGCCGATGCTCTCGGTGATTCTGTTGCGTCTGCTGGCAAAGTCGCCCGCAGAGGGATATCAGACCGTGCAGGGACTGATGGCCGATCTGCGCCGCTGTCAGGCGACCCTCACTGCCGAAAATACCATTGCGCCGTTTACGCCCGGTCTGCAGGAGCGGTTCAGCAGCAGTTTCCGCCCCGAGACGCTGTTCACGCAGCATCCGCAGGCGCGCGCATTACTGACCACGCTGGAGGCAGTCAACCGCAGCGGCACGCAGAGTCTGGTGATGCTGAGCGGGGCGCCCGGTTCCGGGAAATCTGCCATCATCGCCTCTGCATTAAAAAACCTGCAGCACCGACAGATTCTGCTGGCCGCCAGCAAGGCCGATCAGCATTCGCCAGCCGCCCCCTATGCCGCAATCGCCTCCGCGTTTCGTACTGTCACGCTCTATCTGCTGGGTTTGTCCGCTCCGGAAGTCAGCAAATGGCGGGGGCGACTGCTGCGGTTACTGGGCGGATATACCGATTTAGCCATTGAGCTGGTGCCTGAATTAAAACAGCTGCTGAATATCCGGACGCTGCCGTCCGTGGTGCGCCAAGCCCCGGACGCCCGCGAGCAGTTTAACCAGATGGCGTGTGCGCTGATTGAGGCTTTTGCCACGCCGGGTCGCCCGCTGGTGATGCTGATTGATGATGTTCACTGGGCAGATAATGCCACGCTGCAACTGCTGGAAACGCTGATCACTCGTAGTGAACATCGGCCTTTTATGCTGGTGCTCGCTTTCCGGGAGGGCGAATCGATGCCCTGTCCGATGATTGCCGGTTTTCTGCTGCGGATCAGAGAATCCGCGGCGCGGCTTGTGGCGCTGACGCCGCAGCCGCTCAGCGTGAAAAGCATTGGCCGCTGGCTGGCGGGGAGGCTGCATACCCGCCCCGGTGGCCATCGCGAACTGGCACAGATTATTTTTGACAAAAGCGGTGGTAATCCGCTCTCTGTGCAGGCGTTCTTTCGTCAGGCGGTGGACGATGGAGTCATCTACTTTCGTCAGAACCCGCTTAAATGGCATTACGACAGCCAGGCACTGATTGCGCGTCAGTACACCGACAACGTGGCAACGCTGGTGCTGAATCAGCTGGTACGGATGCCGGAGATAACACGGCAGTTGCTGGGCGATCTGGCCTGCCTGGGCGCCAGCGGCGAACTCTCCCTGATAAGTCATATCAGCGGGACGCCTGTTACACGGCTTCAGCAGCAGCTTGAACCTGCTGTCAGTGGCCGTTTTATCACCCTGACGGGCGGCAACTACGCCTTTACCCACGATCGGGTTCACAACGCGGCATTTTTACTGCCCGACCGCCGACAGCAACAGCATCTTCACCAGCAGGCGGCGGCCTGGCTGTCAGATGCGGTGATGACGGCGGATAACAGTGAAACACTGTTCCGGGCGGTTTATCACATTGGCATGATTGCTGAACTGCCGCTGAGTGTCGCAGAGCGTGAGCGGTATTATCCGCTCTGTCTGCGCGCTGCACAGGGGGCTAAGCGTGCCGGGGACTACCTTTCGGCGCTGCGCTATCTGCGCACCGCCCAGCGGCTTAGCCAGCGGATGGTGACCGGTAATGACTTTATGCTGGGTCTGGATGAGGCGGAGTGCGAGTTTCTGCACGGTAATCTCAGCAACGCACAATCGCTCTGCACCCGACTGCTGCGTGAGCCTGGCACACTCAGTGAAAAATCCAGGGCTGCCTGTCTCTCAGCTGAAATTCATATGCGCCAGTCTGACAATCATCTGGCGCTGGAAACCGCACTCGCCTGGCTGGCGGTCTTTGGTGAGCATTTCAACCGCAATCCGGAAGACGCAGAGATCGACGCCGCCTGGCTGTCGCTCAGGACGCGCATTGGCGACTCCCCGCAAGCGGCTTTTTCACGGCTGACGCTGAACAGCAATGCCGAAACGGAGTCGGTGCTGAACCTGATGGCTAGCACCATTTTTGTTTCCGCCTACGACTGCCCGCAACTGCATCTGATGCTGGTCTGCCGGATGCTGGAGATGACGCTGGACCAGGGCATGACAGGGGCTTCTGCGTTTGGTCTCGCCTGGTTCAGCGTACTGACTGGCGACCGCTATCAGGCCTGGCAGTTTAGCTATGCCTGTGGCCGTGTGGCGCGTGAGCTGGTGGAAGAGCATAACTTTATCCGCTACAAAGCACGCACGCTGCTGCCACTGGATCAGGTGGGGATCTGGACACAGCCGCTGGAGGTCGCCGTGGAGTGTGCCCGCGAAAGTTTTCGCGTGGCGGTGATGCATGGCGACCGCTCTTTTGCCTGCCTCTCGCTGCGTCATCAGATCATGAATACGCTGACACGCGGCGATCACCTTGAGTCAGTGCTGACCTCCATTGAGCGTGGGCTCGCGTTTACCCGCAAATCCTATTATCCCGATGTCGAGAACGTGCTGGTGATGCAGAAGCAACTGGTGATGCAACTGCGTAACAGTAATGGATTCAGGGCAGAGGATCGTGTCACCTCTTTGCCGCTGGTGGCGGGCAGTGAGCCGGGGCCGATATCCGGCCCTAAAGCGATGGTGCGGTTCTGGGCCGGTCTCTATCGGGGAATGGCGCATTTCTTCGCGGCTGAATACCGGGAGGCGCTGCGCTGTTTTGAGGCGGTTCGTCCGCTGATTAGCGCAGTGCCCGCTTATATCTATCTGATGGATTTTCATTTCTACAGCGCATTGTCACTGAGTCACCAGCCTGAAGCGGCTGACAGCAACGCGCTGCGCGGCCATCTCGATAAATTTGCTGACTGGGCTGACCTCAACCCCGGTCTGTTTGCAGACAAATATGCTCTGCTCAGGGCCGAGTGCGCGCGTCTTGATGGCAACACGGGCGAAGCGCTGCAGCAGTATGAACGGGCCATCCGTCTCTCCAGACAGGCGGGGTATCTGCACATTCATGCGCTGGCGAATCAGCTGGCAGGCCGCTGTTATAAGGCTTTGCAGCTGGATATCGCAGCAGATGCGTATATTAAAGCCGCAACAGGAAGCTGGGAAAACTGGGGTGCGCAGGCGATGGTGCGCCAGCTGGAGCAGCGCTATCCGCATCTGTCTGCGCCGCTGCAAAACAGTGCGCTGGCGACGATTCCGTTTACCCAGGATGCCGCGTTCTATGACATGGAGAGCGTGCTGACCGCCGTGCGCGCCCTGACGGAGGAGATCAACCTTGATCGGTTGATACATACCCTGATGCGAATGCTGCTGGAACGGGCCGGTGCTCAGCGCTGTCGGCTCATCCGGATTCTGGATGGCAACCTGCCGGAGACGCAGGCCTGGGCAGAGAGCATGGCAGAGGGGGTACGGGTGCAGATTGTCAAAGAGCGGCCTCTCGCCACCGACCTGCCTTTATCCGTGCTGTCAGCGGTGATCCGTACCGGTCAGGAGATACGCACCGGCAAGCCGGAGGCGTTCAGTCCCTTCAGCCAGGATCCCTATCTGGTGGCTTCGGGCGCAGCGGTGTTGTGTGTCCCGATGTTCAGGCAGGCCAACATGGTCGGGGTGCTCTATCTGGAGAATCGCCTGATGCCCGACGCGTTTACAGCTGAGCACTCCCACATCGTGAAAACCCTGAGTGCGCAGGCGGCCGTATCCCTGGAAAACGCACGGCTCTACGCGGAGCTGCTTGAGGAGAACACGCATCGGCGGCGGGTTGAGAAGCAGCTGCGAGCCAGCAAAACCTCGCTGATGCTCGGCGAGAAGATCAGCCATACCGGTACCTGGCGCTGGGAAGTGACAGAGGACATGATGATGGTCTCTGAAGAATATGGCCGTATTCTTGGCCTGCCAGCTGAACAAAAAGGGCTGTCGATGGCAGATTTTCTGACCCGCGTTCATCCCGATGATCACGCGTGCATCAGTGAACTGGTCACGCTTAGCGTCAGCCAGGGGCATAGTATGCAGGCTGAGTTCCGTGTGCTCCGGCCGGATGGGGAATGCCGCTATATCAAGGGTATCGGCGAACCAGTGGACAATTTCCCCGAGGTGAAAGAGTATTTCGGCACCATTTCGGATATCACTTTACAGCGCCAGGCAGAAGATACCGCGCGTATGGCCCAGGCGGATCTGGCTCGGGTCACACGGGCCACCACCGTCGGGCAGCTGACTGCTTCCATCGCCCACGAAATTAACCAGCCGCTGATGTCAATTGTGGCAAACGCCGGTGCCAGCCTGCGCTGGTTAAAGCGTGAGCCGTTGATGCTGGAAAATGCCAGCAGCAGTCTGAACGAGATTATTAAAGAGGGTAAACGTGCCGGAGAGATTATTCGTGGTCTGCAGGCGCTGACCCGCAATCATGAACCGAGCTTTGCGCCGGAAAACCTGCATCTGATCGCCCGTGATATTCTGGCGCTCTCACGGATCGAGCTGGAACGGCGGGGCATTTCACTGGAACTGAAACTCAAAGCGGCCAGGGCAGATATTTTCTGCGACCGCGTTCAGATTCAGCAGGTGCTGCTTAATCTGGTCATCAATGCTATCGATGCCATGTCCGATGATTTACCGCGCGCGACCCTGCTGCGCCTCACCTCCGAGAATCCTACGGATGACACGCTGCGATTTGAGGTGCTGGATAGCGGTTGCGGATTGCCTGATGGCGTGCGTGAACGGATCTTTGAGTCGTTCTACACCACCAAGAAAAGCGGCATGGGTATGGGATTAACCATCAGTAAAGGGATCATCAAAAAGCATTGCGGAGAGTTAGGCGCAGAAAACCGGCCAGAAGGCGGCAGCCGCTTCTGGTTTACGCTGCCACTGGAATAAGCGTGCGGGCCAGCTTCAGGTGCTGGCCTTAACGACGGCGGGTATGGTCAATATTGAGCCGCTCAGCTGCACGCACCAGATCGGTCAGCGAGCGCGCATTCATCTTCTCCATCACCCGCCGCTTGTGGACTTTAGCCGTAATCTCACTGACGCCCATTTCGGCGGCAATCTGCTTATTCAGCAGGCCACTGATCGCCAGCAGCATTACCTCGCTTTCACGCGGCGTCAGGGTCTGGTGCCGCTGGAATATCTCTCGCCGCTCCTCAGAGGACGCCATATTCTGTTCTGCGATGCGCAACGCTTCCGCTACCGCCTGCAACATACGATCGGGATCTACCGGTTTGGTCAGAAACTCATAAGCGCCGGTTTTCATCGCCCGCACCGTGACCGGAATGGTCCCGAAGCCGGTTAAAAAGATGGTGGGGATCGTGTAACCGCGATCGAGCAGCGCCTGGGCAACATCGAATCCATCTGCGCCGGGCAGATTGATATCCAGAATCAGGCAACAGGGAAGGGGAGGGATAGCATGAGTCAGGAAATCATCTGCCGATGAAAAAGAGATAACCGTGTAATCGTCGGCGGTGAGCAGATTACGCAATGCTGAAGTCACAGCAACGTCGTCGTCAACAATATATACAATGGGGTTCATAGGGACCTCATTCCAGCCAGAGTTTTACTGATAATTAAATTAAACATGACGCGTCAAGAGGCCCTGAACAGTGAGCATCCGGCAGGGTTATCAGGATATTACCATAACAGTTATCATTATCATCTTATAATTAACAGCATGTTAAAAATAAGATAAATTACTGATAGATATGATTAAATCGTGAGCGTTATTCTTTGGGCTGAGCGTCGTTTTTCCGATCTGATGGTTGTTGGGCTGTAATCAGAGCGTCCTGTTTGTGCAATCAACGGAGCTCTCAATTGCGGCCAGCAGAATAGCGATCGCTATTCGCTGAAATAGTCCATAAACTGCACACCGAATTAAATACTCCACGCTTTTATGATGCCGTAATAAGTTCGTGCCAGTGCGTCATTCATCTCTGGAATAAGCGGCACGGTAACAGGCAATCAGTGGCTAACTTACTCCGGCACTAAGCAGTGCTGCGATGTACCCGTCATACAAAAAAAGGGTTCCTGCCCACACGTAGTAGTTACAACATACATAAATAGAGTTATTAAACCCGACGATTGTCAGCCGGGTGTTCATCGCTTAGCAGCATAAGAGTTCATGTTTGTCGTTCCCACCAGGCAGTCGTAAAAACCCCTGATTTCATCCGGTAAGAAGTCATTACATTTTAAAAAAACCTTAACTGTCAGCGATTAACCTCAATAAGCGTAGCGGTATTCATGGCGCGGCTGATAATACTCACTACGCTTGGAAGACAACCCTTTCATTTCGGGGATATTTTTTCCAGCCCAGCGCTATCCGCCATGTCGTCATGAGGCTCATATGAGTGAAAATTACTGCACCATTGTTTTCAATGGTGAACGATTAAAAGGATTAGCTGATCAACCGCTTATCGATTTTCTGGATGCTCAGGGGAAAAAACTGCCTCATGTCTGTTATCACCCGGCGTTAACGCCGCTGCAAAGCTGTGATGTCTGTTGGGTCGATGCCAATGGCGAGCGGGTTCGTGGCTGTACGCTTCGTACCGAAGAAGGTCTGACGGTCCGGAGCGAGGGCAGTACGTTGAAAGCCGCACAGCAGGAGGGCATGGATCGACTGCTTAATCGTCATGAGCTTTACTGCACCGTCTGCGAACACAATACCGGTGACTGTACGCTGCATAACGCAGTAGCCGATATGCACATTCCGATTCAGTACTATCCTCATCAGCCCAAGCCTTACGCGAAAGATCACTCCAATCCGTTTTACACCTATGACCCTGACCAGTGCATCTTATGCGGTCGCTGTGTCGAGGCGTGCCAGAATGTCGAGGTCAACGAGACGCTCTCCATTGACTACACCCAGGCGCACCCACGCGTGTTGTGGGATGGCGGCACCGAAATTGCCGGTTCCAGCTGCGTCAGCTGTGGACACTGCGTTACGGTCTGCCCGTGCAATGCACTGCTGGAAAAAACCATGCAGCCCGATGCGGGACCGTTTACCGCCATGGATGAAGGGCTGAAGCGTCCGCTTATCGACTTTGTGAAAACGCTGGAAAACAGTATCGGCATGGAGCCAATTACCGGCGTGTCAAAAATTGACGTGGCGCTGCGTCAGTCTGAAATCAAACGCACCAAAACGGTCTGCACCTACTGCGGTGTGGGCTGCAGCTTTGAAATCTGGACCCGCGATCGCCATATCCTGAAAGTACAGCCGGTTGCCGAAGCGCCAGCCAATGGCATCTCCACCTGTGTTAAAGGCAAATTTGGCTGGGATTTCGTCAACAGTCCGGAACGCCTGACAACGCCGCTGATTCGCAAGAATGGCCGCTTCCGGCCTGCCAGCTGGGATGAGGCATTACAGCGGGTTGCTGATGGACTACGTGGCGTTGCGCAGAACTATGGCGGTGACGCGATAGGCTTTATCGGCTCCAGCAAGGCGAGTAATGAAGAAGCCTATCTGACCCAGAAAATCGCCCGCTTAATCTTCGGCACAAATAATGTCGATAACTCTTCCCGCTATTGTCAGAACCCGGCCACAGAAGGGCTGTTCCGCACCGTGGGCTACGGCGGTGATGCCGGAACGATTGAGGATCTGCAGCAGACCGATTTGATTGTGCTGGTTGGCAGCAATCTCTCCGAGAACCATCCGGTTATCGCTTCGCACATCAAACAGAGCCATAAACATCAAGGCCAGAAACTGCTGGTTGTCGATCCGCGCCGTCACGAAATGGCGGAACGGGCTGACTGCTATCTGCGCATCCGGCCTGGCACCGATCTCGTCTGGGCCTCGGCGATGGCGAAATATATGTTCGATCACGGTTATGCCGATGACGCGTTTCTGGCACAGCGGGTTAATCAGGTTGAAGAGTACCGCGCCTCGCTCGATGCCTTTACGCTCCACTATGCCAGCGAGATCTGCGGCCTGAGCGAAGCCGAACTCACAGAGGCGGCGGAGATGATCGGCCAGGCGGGCAGCGCCTGTATCTTGTGGGCGATGGGGATTACCCAGCACAGCCACGGGGCCGACACCAGCACGGCGCTGTCGAACCTGCTGCTGGTCACCGGCAACTATGGCCGGCCTGGCACTGGCGGCTACCCGATGCGCGGACACAACAACGTGCAGGGTGCCAGCGACTTCGGCTGCCTGAGCAACCTCTATCCCGGCTATGAAAAAGTCACTGACGACGAGGTGCGGGAAAAATGGGCGCGTGCATGGGGCGTGGCTCCTGATGCACTCTCTGACAAGCCCGGCGCGGATAACTTCAAAATGGTGCAGGAGGCGGGAGAAGGCAAAATCCGCGCAATGTACATCACCGGCGAAGAGACCGCGTTTGCCGATGCTGATTCAGATAATGTGCATGCCGCCTTCAGCAGGCTGGAGTTTATGGTGGTTCAGGACATCTTCATGTCACGTACGGCTGAATTTGCCGATGTGGTATTGCCCGGTGCGCCCAGCGTGGAGAAAGAGGGCACGTTTGTGAACACCGAGCGGCGAATTCAGCACTTCTCGCCTGCCATGAAACCCCTGGGCGACTGTCGTCCAGACTGGCAGATCTTCACCGATCTTGCCGCGCGCCTCGGTCACCCGTGGCATTACCCGAATCCGGGCGCGATCATGGCGGAAGCAGCGGGTATTGCGGATATTTTCGCTGGCGTCAGCTATGAGCAACTGGTCGGCTGGCAGTCGCAGCTCTGGCCGGTCAATGCTGCAGGTGAAAGCACGCCGCGTCTCTACACGGAACGGTTCAATTTCGCGGATGGCAAAGCCCGGCTTTATCCGCTGAGCTGGCAGCCGCCTGCCGAGCAGGAGGATGCAGAGTACAATCTGCTGCTGAATAACGGCAGGATGCTGGAGCATTTCCAGTCGATGAACCAGACCGGGCAGGGTGGCCGCATGATGTCGCTGTCGCCTAATGCCTTTGTTGAGATCTCACCGGAACTGGCTGCCTCGCGCGCGCTGACCGAAGGAGAGTGGGTGCGCATTACCTCAAGGCGCGGCTCGATGGATGTCCCGGTTGTTATCACCGGGCGTGTAGCGGGTAACGTGCTGTTTATGCCGATTCATCATGGTAAGGATGGCGTCAACGCACTCACCGGCGAACATCACGATCCCGACGTCAACACACCGGCTTATAAAGAGCTTGCCGTGAACATGAAGCGGATCGAACGGCGGACGCAGCCCAATCCGCTGCCGTTACACAACTTCCGCCACGGCAGTCGAACCCCACTGGATCACCTGCCGATTGAACAAAAATGGCAGCAGGCAGGCTACCGTGAACCGCCTGAACACGTCGAAAAACCGGAGAAATTTTAATGGCAGAACGGATGAAATATCAGGTCACGCCGACACGCACCGAGCCGACCGCCCGCGAGGAGATGGATGATCTGCTTGAAAATCTCCACCAGCATGGCTTTTTGCGGCTGGCGAACGATCTGGTTAAGTCAAACAGTGAGGTGGGGAAAATTCTGGTCTCAGGTCTTAACCAGCCCGGCACCCAGAACGCGCTTCAGAACCTTTCGCTGCTGATGATGACGCTGGGCAGCGTGCCACCAGAGCGATTTAATCATCTGCTGCTGGCGGTTCGTGATGGCGCGATGGCAGTCAAACCGGCGCGCGAAGAGGCGCGTCAGAATAAAGCCGCGCCAGGCATCCGCGGCATTATCCGGTTACTTAATGACGAGGATCTCTGGCGCGGGCTGCGGCCGATCTTCGCCGCGCTGGAGGTCTTCTCACAGCAGATTGACCGTGAAGAGCAGAAGCCGATTACCCGCTTCAGTGGCAAGCCCACCCGCGAGTAACTCAGACTGCGATCGTTCAGGATTGTGTGGGGGTGTAGATCAGATGACCGGCTACACCGCCTGCGCCGCCATCTTTAGGGTGGTTGATGCCATCGGAAACCGGCACATCGGTGAAATCAAAAGGTGAAACACCTTCTAAGCAGGCGACGTTAACCCCAAATTGATCGGGCTGCGAGCGGCTCTGGTGAAAGGTATAAATGCCGCAGACGGAGCAGAAGTAGTGGCCCACCTCTTTGCTGTTGAAGCGATACTCTGTGAGCTGTGCTTCACCCTGCGTCAGCTTGACCTTTGTCGCAAATACCACCACCGCGCCGCGCATCCGGCAAAACGAGCAGTTGCAGCGGCGCACGGTGTTGAATCCATCCTTCAGCGTTACCCGGTATGCTACTGCGCCGCAGTGGCATTGCGCTGTCATTTCAGTTTGCATCGCGATCTCCTTTGTCAGTTAACCCGCCAGCTTTCAGCCTACGCCAAAGCCGGAGGTTTGGCAGTATCAGAGTCCGGGGTGTCACCCATTCAGGCAGTTCGAACCGTGCCTGTTTTTTAAATCAGACAACAGTCCGCAACTTTCTCTCCATCTCCTCAGGCTCAGACGGTGATAAGCGTGATCTCTTCAGCCGCAAAGGCATCAAGCAGGATTTTATCAAGCTTCTCTTCCACCACCAGCGTTGAAATGTCACGGCATTTCGCCACGCTGAACCGCGCCACAGCGGGGATTTTATCTGCCGTCAGCCCGACGATAACCTGATTGCTCTGGGCCATGGCGACTTTCTTGAATTCACAATCGGCATAGTTAAAACCGGTCAGCCCGGCTTCAGGGCTCATGGCGCAGCCGCCGATAAACGCCTGATCAAAAAGTATCCCCTGAATCTGGTTAATCGCGGTTTGCCCGACTGCGCCGCCGGTGCTCTTTTGTATCTGCCCGCCCAGCATGATCACCTCTGCGACAGGATGATTGATCAACAGCGCGGCGATATCGGGCGCATTGGTGACAACCGTCAGACTCAGCTCAGGCGGAAGCGCCTTTGCCAGCGCCAGATTGGTGGTGCCGGCATCAATGAAGATACAGCTGCTGGCTTTCACCAGACTGGCACAGCGCTGCGCGATCAAGGCTTTTGCTGCGTGATCGTGCTCTTTTCGGCTGACAAACGTGCCTGCATCCTGCAACTGTAAAACTGCGCCGCCATACACTTTTTTGCATAAGCCCTCTTTACTGAGTTCATGCAGATCGCGGCGGATCGTGTGCTCAGACACTGCCATCTGCCGGGCCAGATCCACGCAGACCACACGACCATTCTGCTGCAGGATCTCACGAATCAGGGCTTGCCGCTGCTGCGGGAAAGCTGCATAATCGAGCATGTAGACTCCAGAGTGTTCATAAACGAGCTATAGTGAGCATGATCGTTCACTTACCGGCAGGGTGTCAATAGCGTCTAATCGATACGCTTACTTTGTCTCTCAAGCATTTACTCAAGGATCGTAATGGCTAATAACTTCTCATCCGCTCAGGCAACACGCATCATCTTTTTTCTGGCCGGATTTATTACTGCGACCTGGGCCGTGATTGTGCCTTTCGCGCGAGCTAATACCGGCGTTAATGAAGCACAGCTGGGAACATTACTGCTCTGTCTGGGCGTCGGTGCCTTGATCGCAATGCCGGTGACGGGCTGGCTGACCAGCCGCTTTGGCTGCCGCCGGGTGATCCTGGTTGCCGTTGCGCTGATCGTTATCAGCGCCCCCTGGCTGGCGGTGCTTAGCGATCCGCTGCTGCTGGCGCTGGCATTACTGATTTTTGGCATCGGCATCGGGGTGACCGACTGCGCCATGAACATTCAGGCGATCCTGGTGGAAAAGCAGGCTGCGAAACCGGTGATGTCCGGCTTTCACGGCATGTACAGCGTGGGCGGCATTGCGGGTGCTGGCTTTATGACGCTGATACTGGCGATGGGTTTTAGCGTGCTGACCGGCTGCTTACTCGCGGTAGCGGCCGTGATTATCATGACGCTGGTCAGCGTATCGGGTTTACTGACTTACGCCAATCCCGCTGAAGGCCCGGTGTTTGCAGTTCCGCGTGGTAGCGTACTGATTATCGGCATCATCTGCTTTGCAGTCTTCCTGACCGAAGGCACCGTGCTGGACTGGAGTGCGGTCTATCTGACTGATGTCCGGGCCATTCCGGTCTCACTGGGCGGGCTGGGTTATACCTGCTTTGCTGTGGCGATGACGGTGGCGCGCCTGACCGGCGATCGCATCATCTCGTCGCTGGGTCGTCTGCCTGTGGTGCTGGGTGGTGCACTGGTTGCCGCAGCAGGCATGGCGATGGTGACCTTTATCGCCTTCTGGCCGCTGTCACTATTGGGTTACACCCTGGTCGGTGCAGGCTGCGCCAATATCGTGCCGGTGATGTTTTCTGCTGCCGGACGTCAGACGGTGATGCCGCAGGCGGTCGCCATACCGGCTATTACCACGCTCGGCTATCTGGGCGTGCTGAGCGGACCCGCCGTCATTGGCTACGTGGCGCATTACACGCATCTGGGTTTCTCATTTTCACTGATCATGGCGCTGATGCTGATTGTCGGCGCGGTTTCTCTAACCCTTAACCTGGGCCACAACACGGCAAAGGAAAACAGATGAAAATTGCCCACGTCGCACTCTGGACACGTCACCTTGAGGTGCAGCAGCAATTCTGGCGCGAGTGGTTTAACGCGGAAAACAATGCGCGCTATCAAAGCCGGAACCGTCCCGGCTTCGCCTCCTTCTTTATGCATCTGGAGCAGGGCGCAACCATTGAGCTGATGACCCTGCCCGATTTGGCAGAGGGACAGCCGGGCAGGGAAGTCACTGGCTGGGCACACATAGCAATAAGCATCGGTAATGAGCAGCAGGTCGATGAGATGGCCGCCAGAGCGGTAGAGAAGGGGATTCTGGTCGCGGCACCGCGCCACACGGGCGACGGCTATTATGAAGCGATTATTCGCGATCCGGATGGAAACCTGATTGAGCTGATCGCAGAGTAATTAAAAAGCCATCAGGCGCCCAGCCGGACCCAGCGGCGTCCTGCCAGCACCGTCAGCACCACAATGGTGATGCCTGCCGCCAGATGCATGGAAAAATCGAGCATGTGCAGATGAGTGTCATGGCACAGCGACAGCAACATCGATGAAGTAAACGCACTGCCACAGCCGCTCAGCGCCAGGCTGCGCGCGGGATAGAGCGAACGGGTGCGTTTCAGGGTGATGACGGACATCAACATCATCGGTACGCTGGCCGACAGCATAAACAGATAGCAGTGTATCCCTTCACCCAACCGGCTCGCGCCCGCTGGCGGGGTTTCAGATGACATATTGATCAGATTCAGCCCCAGCCACATTACCGCCAGCAGCAGTGGCCAGCGCAGGCTGATGGGTTTTCGTCCTGCGATACTCAGCGTAAAGGCTGCCGCCAGCGTGCTGCCCGCAATAATAAGAGAGAGCAGTACGGCGACAAATGCCAGCCATGCGCCAGGCTGGCTCCAGTCAGTAAACCTGCTGTGAAACGCCCAACTGGTCAGTGCGCCACAAGGCAGGGCGAGCGCGATCCAGCCCGCAACGCGCCAGGCGGTGGGCCAGACACGCTGCACCGGCTGGGCAGACTGGCTGAGCTGATCGATTAACTGGTCATGATTCCTCATGATGACCCCGTCCATATTTTCGAAGATTGACCATTGCGCGATGCAACAGGGATTTAACGGCAGACAGAGACTGATTGGTTTCAGCGGCTGCCTGCGCCAGGCTCTGCTCGCGCAGATGCACGGATTCGACGATCTCCCGCTGACGTAGCGGAAGGGTATCCAGATAGCCTGAGAGAATATCGGGATCGGCTGAGGCTTCTGCACTTTCAGCGGGCCGCTGCTGCAGCGCCTCATCATCCTGAACCTCCTGACGACGTCCATGCTGGCGCAGCGCGTCAATCGTTCGGGCAGAAGCAATAGCGGCCACCCACGGCAGAATCGGGCGCTGCGGATCGTAGGTATGCCGCACCCGATGGATTGCCAGCAGCGTATCCTGAATCACATCCTCAACCAGCAACTCATCACCGATTTTTCTGCACACCAGTGCCCGGATGGCCGGAACCATCGCTTTAAGTAACTGGTTATAGGCTGCTCTGTCGCCCGCCTGCGCCCGGGCCATTAAGGCTGGCCAGTGCTGTGCGCGTTGATCAGTGTCTGACATCAGTCATCAGCAGATCAGCACACTGTCGTCGTGTACTGATACCGCAGCAGAAAATCGTTTCATCAATCGTCTCAGGTTTTCTTTCCTTTTTCCGTTGCCTGATCCAGCGCTGAAATCACGATCCCCGGTGTCAGCACCTGCGGGAGTACCACCGGTTTGCCGCCATCAGCCGGGTAGACCACGTAGAGAGGTAATCCACCGCGTCCGAAATCACTCAGCGCCTGTTCAACATCGGGATTGTATTTAGTTGAGTCCGCGACCATGTAAATGGTGCTGGTACGCGCCATCGCCGCTTTTACCGCCTGCGTCGACAGCGACGTGCGATCGTTGACCTGGCAGGTGATACACCAGGACGCGGTAAAGTTCACCAGGATAGGCTTACCCTGACCTTTAATTGCATCGACATTCTGTGGCGACCAGGCCACCGCGGCAGCGGCCGGTGAGGCGGCTTCCGTCTCAGCCGGTGCCGTGGCAAAACTGTTCAGATTCAGTAACGGCACTACGACCAGCGCCAGAAAGAACGCGGTGGCAACATGCAGTACCACATGACGCTGTCCCATCATACGGCGTTTCTGCGCCATGCCATACAGCCAGGCAGCAAAACTAAACAGTAAACAACAGGCCAGAATCGCGGCCAGGGCCGCCGATCCTGCCTGACGTTCCAGTACCCAGATCAGCCAGCCCACCGCTCCCAGCATCGGAAACGCCAGACCCTGTTTCAAGGTGATCATCCAGGCACCGGGCTTTGGCAATATTCTCGCCAGAACCGGGAAGAATGAGATCAGGGTAAAGGGTGCAGCAAAGCCCAGCGCCAGCGATATAAAGATCACCACACTGACCAGCGGAGGCTGGGTCAGCGCATAGCCTACCGCGCTGGCCATAAAGGGCGCGCTGCAGGGGGTGGCGACGATGATGGCCAGCGCCCCGGTCAGGGCTGAACCAACCAGTCCACCGCGATCGCCGCCCACTTCGCCGACCCGCTGGATCGACAGTCCGACTTCAAACAGACCGAGCAGGTTCAGTGCTGAGCCGAGCATCACCAGAATCAGTGCGGCGATAACCAGCGGCGATTGCAGCTGAAATCCCCAGCCCACCGACGCACCGCCCGCCCTGGCCAGCAGCAATACGGCGGTCAGAGCAACCATCGTCACCACGACACCAAGCAAAAAGGCCAGACCTTCTGCACGGGCGTGTGAGGGCGATTCGTGATGGCGGATCAGGCTCAGTGCTTTCAGCGAGATCACCGGAAACACGCATGGCATGAGGTTCAGAATAATGCCGCCCAGGAAGGCGGCTGCAATCGCAGTCAGCATGATGTACCTGCTCAGATGATGAAGTTATGCCGGATTGGCCTGGCGATATTTTTTAACGGCATCCATCGCTTTCTGGATATGCGTATCAGGATTTTTATCGGTGAAGCTCAGCAGGATTTTGCCGTCCGGCGCAATCACATACGAGGTGCGGTCTGAGACTTTCTGACCCTTCATCTCCATTGTGCTCTTATATTCTTCGGCGACTTTGGCACCCGGATCGGCGGCAACAGTAAATTTGTCACGGCACTCCAGCTGCGAGAATTTAGCAATCTGATCGGTATTACCGGCGGTGACACCAATGACGGTCGCACCCTGTTTTTTGAATTCATCGGTCGCTTCAGCAAAGTCATGCGCTTCGAGCGTACAACCCGCACTGAACGCCGCCGGGAAGAAGTAAAGAACAACCGGGCCTTTCTTCAGCGCCTGCTGTAATGAGAAGGTGGTCGATTTACCCGCCAGCGCGGCGTCGAGTTTAAAATCCGGTGCTTTTTCACCGACCTGTAACGCCGCAAAAGCGGATGTTGCCGGAACACTCAGTGCCAGCAGCGTAGCGACGGCCAGGGTTTTCAGGGTGTTTTTCATTGGCGTGACTCTCTCCATTAACGAGCAGACGGGGTTGTCTGACGTCTCTTTTCTAAGATTCGTTTAAAACGGGAAAAAGTTGCGCGGTTTTGAAATTTTTTTAACGTTTTTTTAAGAGGACGTTGATTAGGGATTGACGATTTTCGTTGCATGGCGAGCTGAATCGAGTACAGCTCATGAGTCTGTGACGCGAAAAATACGTCGTGGTTATTCTTTGTTGAACAAAATTTATGTGATTTAACCCGCAATAATGTTGTTAAAAAGCACTGGTTTTCTGGCAGGTGAGCATCGTCACGTTTCTGGTCAGCGTCAGACAGTAGATTCCATTTATGGAATGAAAAAACGATTCAGCAAATGAGGCGGATGATGAAGATTAAACTGGCGTTAACAGTACTGGCGGTTCTGGTTTCAGGTTCAGCAGCGGCGAAAACCTGGGTGCTGACGAGTGCTGAACAGGGCACCGAGCAGGGCAACTGGCAGATTTCCAGCAGTGAGCTGAAGTTCCAGGGCAAACCGTTCAGCATCGAGCAAAAAGTGCTTCATGGCGGCAAGCAGGAAGGCAGTAAAATCATCACCATCCACAGTCAGGATGGCCTGACCATCACACTCAGCCCGACACGCGGCATGAATTTGCTGCGCGTCGAGGGCTTTGGCACGCGTATGGGCTGGGATTCACCGGTGAAAGAGGTGGTTAATCCTGCTTATATCAATCTGGAAAGCCGCAACGGTCTGGGCTGGCTGGACGGATTCAACGAGATGATGGTGCGCTGCGGCTATGAGTGGACCGGACATCCGGTGACCGATCAGGGCCGGATTTACACGCTGCACGGTAAAGCGGGTAACACGCCGGTTTCACAGCTGGAAGTTGAAGTGGCTGATGCGGCACCGCATGAGATCCGTATTCGCGGCCTGATTAAAGAGAGCACCTTTAAGAAGACGGATTTGCAGACCATGACCGAGCTGCGCTATGTGCCGGGCAGCAACAGTTTCAGCCTGCATGACGTGTTAACTAATCATGCTGACTATCCGCACGATTATCAGATTATCTATCACAGCAACTTCGGCCAGCCAATCCTGGAAGAGGGCGCACGTTTCCTGGCCCCGATGTCCGGCATCAGCCCGTTCAATGACTATGCAAAAGCCGGGTTAAAGGACTGGCAGGCCTACAAAGGTCCGACCAAAGACTTTGATGAGATGGTATTCAACATCAAGCCACTTTCCGACAGCAATCACCAGACCGTCGCTGCAGTGATTAACAAAGCCGGAAACAGCGGCGCATCGATTCAGTTTGATACCCGTCAGCTGCCGATGCTGACCTTATGGAAAAATACTGACACCCTGAAACAGGGCTACGTGACCGGCATCGAGCCAGGCACCAGTTACGCCTATCCGGTCACCATTGAACGCGAGCAAAAGCGCGTCAAGCAACTGCAACCGGGCGCCAGTACGGCATTTGACCTGACGTACACCTTGCTGCACAGCAGCGAACAGGTGAATGACGTTGAGAAACGGATTAAGACTATCCAGGGTGAAACGAAAATAGATGTAAGCGAGACGCCGATAGCTAAGGAGTAAGTGGCTTAAAACCCCGACAGCAGTCGGGGTTTTTGCTATTAAGTTCAGAACGTTATGTATTTTAGCCACTACGCTAAGCAGACAAATCAGTAGCGGACCGTTAAGCCTGAAGTTGATGAAGAAGTGTTACTCTGAAATACTAACAGTTATTAACTGATAGTAATCCGGCGGGAGCAACAACATGCCAACCAGCGTAGCACTAACACCTTATTTTGAAGCGTTCATCCGTGAACAGATCGAAAGTGGACGATATAACAACACGAGTGAAGTGATCCGTGCCGGTCTGAGAGCACTGGAAAAATGCGAACAACAGAAAGGTCTTTCCAGAAAGATATGGAATGCCTGAGCGATATAATCATGAAGATTAGTTGCGATACATACTCAGCGTTTAAGCAAAAGTGAAAGGGGGAGTTTACTACGCCACTGGACATGAGCTCGATAGCTTATTTAACATAAGATAGATTGTGCGCATTTAAAGTCTTTGATTGGCCGTTTCACGTGATTTGCTGAAAAATCGGCTATGACGCCTCTGGTGCGGCGCTTTTGACCTGAGCCGTTGATTGACAGGCCCGGAGCCAGAAGATATTTTATAACTCATCCGGTATTGAGCAGATATCAGGAATGTTTGAGGGATAAACGATATCGTCAGTATTTATCAGTTCATTCACATCCCACCAATGATAATTGGCAATGACTGTTTTTTCATTATCGGTCCATCCGCCAGTACTGATATTTTCATCACCTGTTTTAATTAAATAAAATCGCTCATGTGCCAGAACTACCTCACCGCTGGGGAGCGTCATTTCAAAAGTTCTCTCTGTTAGCGGTTGCCCCACCGAATCAACGTTAATACCTGTTTCTTCCCTGAGTTCCCTGAGGGCTGCCTGCTCAAACGTTTCTCCTGTTTCCACGCCTCCACCGGGCGTTGCCCAGTATACTCTGCCTGCCAGCGCATCACTTTCATGCCTGAACCTGAATAATAAAACCTGATTGAGAGCGTTCATGATCAGTAAACGTGCAGATTTACGGGTACGCACTGGACAACTCCTTTTTCACATACGATGTAAGTCAGTGTAACTGATTTAGCATGTAACAATAAAACAGAGTCGAAGCTAAATTAATTACTGCTTTCAGGTTCCAGTTGCGGACCTTTCAAGCCCTCCATCCCATACCAGGTTAGTATTAAGCAAAATTTAACGCCGTATCAATAATTCGCACAGCCCCTTGATAACATAAGATTTTACTCTGGAAGAACGCGGTTTATTCGCTGGCAGCAAAACAGGCCGCATGTTATTAAATTTAAATGTCGTGCTTAATTTCACCTGTCGGGAGATAAAATATGAAAAAGAGTGTATCTCTTACATTACTGTTTTCTCTTACCGCGTTCACCCAGGGTGCCCTGGCCCAGCAGACACTGCGCTTTGGCGTTGATCCGACGTTCCCGCCGTTTGAATCTAAAGCGGCTGATGGGTCGTTACAGGGCTTTGATATTGATATTGGCAACGCCATCTGCGCGCAGGCAAAGGTGAAGTGCCAGTGGGTGCAGATGGGTTTTGACAGCAGCATCCCTGCCCTTCAGGCGAAGAAATTTGACGCCATCCTGTCGGCAATGTCGATGACCGACAAACGTCGTCAGCAGGTGGCATTCAGCGACATGTTGTACAACACCCCGAGTGCCCTACTGGCGCCAGCGGCCAGCAAGCTGACGACCGACGTTGCCTCATTGCGCGGTAAGACGATTGGTGTGGCTCAGGGCACCATCCAGGAAACTTACGCCAAAACCAAATGGGAGTCGCAGGGCGTCAAAATCGTCTCTTATCCTAATCAGATGGAAGTCTACCCGGATCTGGTCGCCGGACGTCTTGATGGCAGCCTGGCGAATGCGGTCTCTGCTGAACAGGGATTCCTCACCACATCGGAAGGCAAGCCGTACGCCATTAAAGGGACGCTGGTAGATAAAGTCATCTTTGGTGATGGTGTCGGTATCGCGTTACGCAAAGGCGATGAGGCAAATCTGAAGATGATCAACACGGCGCTGGCAGAGATCCACAAAAACGGCAACTACGATCAGCTGACCAAAAAATACTTCAAATTTAACGTTTATCCGTGATGCGGTTCGCGCGCCGCATCGCAGGAGGCTGAACATGGCATTACCCGATTACCGCGCTCAGCGCGCACGCTTTCTTACCGCTGCGCAGAATAAAGGCGCAGAAATCACCTCTTACCCGCACCCACTCCCTGGCCCGCAGGGCGAAGCGCTGTATACGGATGTGGCACGGTTGGGACCCGCCACGGCATCACGTCTGATGATGGTGGTCTCCGGCACGCACGGCGTTGAAGGCTATTATGGTTCGGATTGTCAGATCGCCTGGCTCGATGCGCTGGATGAAAAAGCATTACCCGCTGATACCGCACTGCTGCTGGTTCACCTGATCAATCCGTGGGGAGCAGCCCATTTACGGCGCGTAAACGAAGAGAATATCGATCTCAATCGTAACTTTATCGACTTCAGCCAGCCCGTTCCGGCTAACCCGGATTATGCGCACTGGCACGGAATCTATCATGGCGACCGTGCCAGTGCGGATCGGCAATTAGCTGAGGCACTGGAGGACCAGAGCTGGCAGGCAGTTAAACGCGTGGTGGAAGCCGGACAATATACGTTTGCGGATGGGTTCTTCTTCGGCGGACACCAGCCCAGCTGGTCTCACCTTACGATGAAGGCGATCATCGACCAGCATCTCTCGGTTGCAAAAACCATCCTCAGCTTTGATCTGCACACCGGAGCCGGCGCGTGGGGGCATCCGATGCTGCTGTCCATTGCAGAGCAGCGTTATGCTGCTCATGAGTGGGGCAAAACTATTTATGGTGAGTGGCTGACCGTATTGTTGACGGGTACAGGACGTGACAGCGTAACCGGTGTGACCGCCACCGCAACGGGATATCTGTCGCAATACCTGCTGAGTTCCCTTCCTGACACACTGATATTGCCGTTAGTGGTGGAATGCGGAACCTACGAGGCAGAGGATATGCACAGGCGGGTGCGTGAAGATCACTGGCTCCATCTCACTGGCGATCCCGCCAGTGCGGCTGGCCAGACGTCAAAACAGCAACTGGTCGAGGGATTCTGGCCTGAAGATGCGGACTGGCGTGCGTTAGTGGCTTTCCGCACGCAGCAAATCTTTCAGCGCGGCTGGCGTGCCCTTACGGACACGCCCTGATTTTATAGTCTGCCGTAAAAGGTCATTCGGGCTGTTTCTGACAGCGCGATATCCGGCTGAGTATTGTAAGCCAGCACAGCCAGCATCCGCGTGACCTCGCCTTCGGTCGGCGTCACGCGATGCAGGGAGTTACGGCCGCGAAACAGCACCAGATCGCCAGCATCAATCTCCAGCGCGTCAACCGGCTGGCGCGCGTCCAGTACCGCGTCGACACCGTCGAAGTTCATCTCACCGGCATCGGCATCACGCAGATCCTTCACATACTCAAACACGCCGCCCGCCAGCGGTTTCTGGACCAGTAAGGTGATAGCAAAGGAGGAGTTGTCGAAGTGCCAGCCCAGCTCCTGGCCGTCAGACGCATAGTGCAGGTTAATCGACGAAAGCGGATCGGCATAAGGATGGAGCGCTTCCTCTGCCAGCACATCGCATAGGAAATGTTTAAACAGGTCATCGTTATAAAGCTGGCGCAGCGGCGAGTCGGCAGCGATAACATCATCTGTAATGCATCCTTTGGTGCTGAGCACATCCCGGTTACGCGGGTGATCCGCGCTGAACGCTTCATCCGGCTTCATCAGGTAGACATTGTGTTTGCTGCGGGTGTGATAGGCCAGATGACGCCGGGCATTGCCCTCTTCAATAATCGCCTCCAGAGCATGAGGTTGTAAAAACTGACGCAGTACCAGCGCGCCGGCGTGGTTTAACTGCTCACGACAGCGCTGACGCCAGTCATGATCGGCCAGCGGATGAAGATCGAGACGAACGAGGGATCCAGACATAGCAACATTTCTCATGATGGGCAGGTGTGATGTTACTCTACCTGTCGCCTGCCACGCAGCGTAACGATAAAAACTTACTGCCCTGATAAGGAAGAGTTAATGCCTGCCCAATTGCCAAGGTTGCCCAAAATCAGCGTCATACAGTCCTTTAAAGTGGCCGCCGAACTGGGCAGCCTGGCAAAAGCTGCCGCCCAGCTGGCTTTGACCCCGGCGGCGGTCAGCCAGCAGATCCGCCAGTTGGAGGAACAACTCGGCAGCGCGCTGTTTCTGCGCACGCAGAGCGGCGTGATGCTGACCGAAACCGGCAAAGAGTATCTGCGCTATGTCACCGAAGCTTTTGATATTTTGCACCTTGGTCAGCAGAACATCCGCCATGCGGCCAGCGCCCCAAAACTCACGATTTACGCACTACCGGCGCTGGCGTCGAAATGGCTGCTGCCCGAACTGACCTACTGGCGCGATCGTTGCCCGGATATCGATCTGTCGTTACATGGCACCCATTCACCGGTCGATTTCACGGCAATGCCCGCCGATTTCGTAATCTGCTTTGGTGAAGATCGATACCCGCAACTGGATAAGATCAGATTGTTTCAGGATGAGGTGCTGCCGGTGGCCAGTCCGTCTCTGCTTCGACGTTTGACGCCGGAAACGATCTTAAGTCAGGCGCCGCTGATCCACCTCGACTGGGGTAATGAAGGACGATTTCTGCCAGACTGGCAAAGCTGGTTTCAGGCAAAAGGCATGGATGAACCGCTGCCGCAGCCCGCATTCAGCTTTAACCTGACCTCACTGGCGATTGATGCGGCGGTTGCAGGTGTGGGGCTGTTGCTGGGACAGCGACGCCTTATCGCGCCAGAGCTGGCGCGTGGCGATCTGGTGGTGGTGGATGATCTTTGCCTGCCTCTGAGCAAACCCTATTTCCTGGCGTGGCCGCAACGCACGCTGAGTCAGCCTGGCAGTGAAGCGATGATCGGCTGGCTAAAAGAACTGGGCGCGCGGTGCTGATACCCGGCTGCTGTGATGCATGTTGCCTGCGCCCGCCAGCAATCTGCCGCTGACGGGCGCAGCGGCATTCAGCATGACCTTATCCGGCTGGTCGATTGTGATCGTCGTTACGCATTATCTTCAACGATTACCGCCACACGTTGCCCTGCACGTACTGCGCTGCCTGGCTGGACGCTGACCTGCTGAATAATGCCGCTGCACGGGGCCAGAAGTGGGATCTCCATCTTCATCGACTCCAGCACCACCAGGATATCCCCTTCCCGCACCCGGCTGCCCGCGGTCGCCTGCACCTGCCAGAGATTGCCGGATATCGGACTTTCAACCCCCTGCTCGCCCGGCTGCAGCGGCGCGTCGCCGCCTTCTTCCGCTACGTCTTCCTGACTGTCGAAATGGGCCTGGCCGCTGGCTATCCAGCGGTCACGTTCCGCATTGAACGCACTTTGCTGATGCTCACGAAACTCGCCGATACTCTCCGCTTCACGCGCAAGGAAGTTCTGATACTCTGCCAGCCGCAGCGTGCTGTGCTCAATGCGCAGCGGATAGCGACCCAGTGGAAAATCGCGACGAATCTGCAGCAGTTCTTCGGCGGAAACCGGATAAAAACGGATCTGATCAAAAAAGCGCAGCAGCCAGGGCTTACCGCCAAAATCGGCCACTTCGTGATATCGGTTCCACATCTGCAGAGTGCGGCCCACAAACTGATAGCCGCCAGGCCCCTCCATGCCATAAACGCACAGATAAGCGCCGCCGATGCCCACTGAGTTTTCCGCCGTCCAGGTGCGGGCCGGATTATATTTCGTCGTCACCAGCCGATGACGCGGATCCAGCGGCGTGGCAACCGGCGCGCCAAGATAGACATCGCCCAGTCCCATGACCAGATAGCTGGCCTCAAACACGGTGTTCCAGACGGCCTGCTCATCCGGCAGATCGTTTATCCGGCGGATAAACTCAAGGTTGCTCGGGCACCAGGGCGCGTCCGGACGCACGGTGGTCATATATTTTTCGATCGCCTTCTGACAGGCGGGATCGTCCCAGGAGAGCGGCAGATGGACAACACGTGTCGGCACCTGAAGGTCGTCACTCATGCAGACCCTCTCCCACTCACCGCGCACCCACGCCAGCAGTACGTCTGGCGTCAGCGTCTCCGGCTGGAAGTGGATTTGCAGCGAGCGAATGCCCGGCGTGATATCAGTAATGCCGTTGCGGGATTGCGTTTCCAGCGCCTGCATCAGGGCGTGAATGCGAAAGCGCAGTACCAGATCCAACTCCGGCTCGCCTGCCTCCAGCAGCAGATGCGTATCGCCAGAAAGCCGTGCCACCAGACGTTTATCCGCCTCGCCGCAGGCCATTATTATCGGCGACATCAGCGGCGCAGGCTCCCAGTGAATCTCCTGTGGCTGTAGCGTGGTCAGCTCGTTGCGACGTCCCTCTGCCAGTCGCCGTGCCGTCGGGATATCCACCGGAACAAACTGCACTTTGTCACCCGCTTTGAGCTGTCCCAGTTGCCAGAGATCCGCTTCGATCACCGTCGCCGGGCAGACGAACCCGCCGAGACTCGGGCCATCCGGTCCCAGGATGACCGGCATATCACCGGTAAAGTCGACCGCGCCAATGGCGTAAGGGTTGTCATGAATATTCGAGGGGTGCAGTCCCGCTTCGCCGCCGCTGTCGCGGGTCCAGATCGGCTTTGGCCCGATCAGGCGCACGCCTGTGCGGCTGGAGTTAAAATGCACTTCCCATTCTGTGGCAAAGAACGTCGCCATATAGTCAGGCGCGAAGAACTCCGGCGCGCCGTGGGGACCGTAAATCACGCGCAGCGTGCGAACCGGCGCGAGATCGGTGCGCAGCGCATCAGGCAATTCTGTTCCGGCTGTGTTCGTAGTCCGCGGCGCGAGATGCAGCACATCGCCGCTGCGCAGCGCACGACCAGCGTGTCCGCCAAACTGACCGAGGGTAAAGGTACTTTTGCTGCCTAAATAGTCCGGCACCTGAATACCCCCGCTCAGGCAGAGATAGCTTCTGACGCCCTCGCCACGCATCGCGCCCAGCTTCAGCGTTGATCCCGCTGGGAGGGTAAACACAGTGTCCATCGCCTGTTCAACGCCATCCAGCGTGACACTGAGCGGCGCGCCGCAGACCACCGCCTGAATCGCCGTGTTAAATTTCAGGGTGGGCCCGTTCAGGGTGATTTCCAGCGCAGCGTCACCTTCTTCATTTCCCAGCAGACGGTTACCGAGACGCAGGGCGCGATCGTCCATCGGCCCCGACGGCGGCACACCAACCGCCCAGTATCCCAGTCGTCCAGGATAGTCCTGCACGCTGGTCTGGGTGCCGGCACTCAGTACCTCAACGGTGGCCGCCTGATAGCTGAGCTGCTCCAGGCAGCGGGTCCAGGGTTCACCCGCCGTAAAGGGCGCAAAGGCTAAAATCTGCTGGAGATAGCGGCGGTTGGTTTCAACGCCATAAAAACGGGTTTCTGCCAGCGCCTGTGCCAGGGTGGCGATAGATTCTTCGCGCGTAGCGCTGAAGGCAATCACTTTTGCCAGCATCGGGTCAAAGAATGGCGGGACTTCGCATCCGGCCTCCACCCAGCGGTCGATGCGCAGAGTTTTACCGTCGGATGCCGGGAAATGGACTTCAGTTAACAGTCCGGGTGAAGGCTGGAACTGCCGTCCCGGATCTTCTGCATAGATGCGCGCCTGCACGGCATGGCCCTGTGGATTCAGCGTGGCGGCTAATGCGCTCAGCGGCGGAAGATCACCTGCCGCCAGCTCAATCATCCATTTCACCAGATCCACGCCCCAGACCTGCTCTGTTACGCCATGTTCAACCTGCAGGCGGGTATTCACTTCAAGGAAATAGAACTGTAGTGCTGCGCTATCGTAAACAAATTCAACCGTGCCCGCGCTGCGATAGTTCACCGCTTTCCCCAGGGCGATAGCCGCCGAGCAGAGCGCTTCGGCCATGCCAGCTGGCAGATTCGGCGCAGGCGTCTCTTCGATCACTTTCTGATTACGTCGCTGAACCGAGCAGTCGCGCACGCCCAGCGCGATAACCTCGCCCTTTCCGTCACCGAAAATCTGCACCTCAAGATGACGGGCACGTTCGATATATTTTTCGAGAAACACCCCTGCGTCGCTGAAGTTGTTCTGGCCGAGACGCTGTACGGTTTCAAACGCGTCTGACAGTTCATTCGCATCACCGCAGACGCGCATGCCAATGCCGCCACCGCCCGCCGTGCTTTTCAGCATCACCGGATAGCCGACACGCTCTGCGGCGCGGCGGGCTTCGCTGACATCCGCCAGCAGCTCACTGCCCTCCAGCAACGGCACGCCTTCAGCCTTCGCCAGCGCGCGGGCCGTATGTTTCAGGCCAAAGGTCCGTAACTGCTGCGGCGTGGGACCGACAAAAATCAAGCCGGCGGCCTCGCACGCTTCCGCAAAGGCGGCGTTTTCGGAAAGAAAACCGTAGCCCGGATGGATCGCTTTTGCCCCGCTCTGCTGCGCGGCGGCGATGATTTTTTCCGTCACCAGATAGGTTTGTGCGGCCGGGCCTTCGCCAAGGCTCAGTGCGTCATCCGCCTCGCGAATATGTAAGCTGCTCAGGTCGGCTTCGGAATAAACGGCGACGCCTTTCACCTGCATGGCACGCAGCGTGCGAAGGATGCGACAGGCGATCGCGCCGCGATTAGCAATCAGTAAGGTATCAAACATAGGCGAACTCTCAGGGATGCGGGTCGTCCCGCAAAATTCGATATTCCCTGGGGCCGTCCCCGGGGCTGACCGGCACTAAAAAGGTGGCCAGAGAAGTTCAGAGGGCTGGCTCAGTTCCACACCAGCACTTCGGCGGGCGTCGGGTTCCAGCCGTTGCAGGGGTTATTCAGCTGCGGACAGTTGGAGATCAGCACCATTACGTTGCATTCGGCCACCAGGTCGACATATTTTCCGGGCGCAGATAAGCCGTCTTCGAAGGTCAGACCGCCTTCAGGCGTGACCGGAACGTTCATGAAAAAGTTAATGTTGGCGCCGATATCCCGCTTGTGCAGACGGCCATCATGCAGGCAGGCGCACAGGAAGTTATCCCGACAGCTGTGCATGTAGCGTTTATCGTGGTCATAGCGCACGGTGTTGCTCTCCTGGGAACAGGCTCCTCCCAGGGTATCGTGGCGACCACAGGTGTCGGCGGCGATTGTCAGCAACGGATTGCCGAGATTCGAATAGAGCACGCTGCCGGTGGTCAGATAGACCTTGCTCTGACGACGCAGCGTGCGCTGAGGATCGTAGCGTTCACGCGAGTTGTCGGTGTTGTAAAACAGGGTATCTATCGCCTGATTGCCTTCGAGGTCGAGCAGGCGCAGCGTTTGCCCTTTTTTGACTTCGAACAGCCACGGCTCGCCTGCCGGGATCACGTGCCGATAGACGGCATCTTCAGGACGACGATCAGAGTGGACAACGGTCATCGCAGCCTCCTTACAGGGCAAAAAGTTGAGTGTTGTGAAATGCACGCTGGTTTTCGCCACGATTAACGATCGCCTCGCTGACGGCCTGCATATCGTCGGCCTGATACCAGCTCAGCTGGACCGGACGGGGATGATAGTCAGTGGCCGGATCCTGCGGATGTGGCAGCGCGGTCAGCACCATCAGCACGTCCATGGGCGCGTAAAGCTCAACGAAATCCCCCGCGTGGCTGTTGTCCGCGCTGAACCCGAAACGGCCCTGCCCATCAACCGTGACCTTGCTGAAAAAGTTGACGACCATCAGCAGATCTTCCAGACCCAAATCCCATTTGCCCATCTCAACCAGCAGATTATCCACGCCGTTGCGATAGAAGCCGTTGCGCAACTCCTGATAGCGACCGGCGCCGTACTTCTCCTGTGTTTCCGCCGCGTTGAGTACGCCACCAAACGGGTCGTGCCAGCCGCAGCTATCGGCAACAATCGCGGCCATCACGCGCCCCATATCGGAGTAGAAACAGTGGCCGGTGGTCAGGCGAGCAGTGTGCTGGCCTTTCAGGGTGTCCGGCAAATTGAGCCGTTCACTTTTCTCGTGCGGATTGAGCATCATCATGCTGACGTTCGCGCCGCCTTCGACATCTGTCAGGCGCAGGATCTGCCCTTTACGCAGAATCATCGAGGTATGCGCGCCTCCGGGCAGTTGCTCTTCGCGCAGGCTCGGGGCTGAATGAAAAAGTTCTGTCATTGAGCGGTCTCCTTTAAGGGGTAAATGTTGTTTCTGCTGCCGGTCGCCAGCTGAGACAGCCGCGTTTCATTAAGCGGGATGTCGTAGGTGATACGTGCGCCCCACGCATTGGGGGCCTGCGGGTCGATGCGCACCTTGTCGAACACCAGCAGCCGGGTGCCGAGATTGAAACCTTCAGCAAGGTCGTGCGTGACCATAAAGACCGTCATCCGGGTTTCGCTCCACAGCTGGAGCAGCAGTGCATGCATATCTTTTCGGATGCCAGGATCCAGCGCGCCAAACGGCTCATCCAGCAGCAGCACGCGTGGCTGCATCACAAACGCCTGCGCAATCGCCAGCCGCTGCTGCATTCCGCCGGAAAGCTGCGCCGGATATTTATCCAGCGAATGGCCCAGCCCGACTTTCTCCAGCATCTGTTTAGCCTGTTCGCGTGCCTGGCGTTTTCGGGCACCAAACAGCCGGCCTGTAAGAGGTGACGCCGGAAGTTCGAGGCCAATGGCGACGTTATCCAGCACGTTGAGATGAGGGAAAACCGAATAGCGCTGGAACACCACGCCACGGCTGCGATCCGGCTCTCCGGGCAGTTGCTCACCGTCCAGCATGATTGATCCCCGCGTCGGCTTCTCCTGACCGAGCAGCAGGCGTAAGAATGTCGATTTACCGCAGCCGGACGCGCCTACCAGCGAACAGAATTCGCCCTCTTTAACCTGCAGATTGATGCGCTCCAGCACCACGTGGTCGCCATACTCCTGCCAGATATTTTTGATATCGATAAAACTCATTCCCGGCCTCCTTCCGCCCAGGGGAAACAGGCTTTGTGCAGCTGACGCAGCGCGAGGTCCATCAGCCACGCCAGCAGCGTGATCCAGATGACATAAGGAATGATCACATCCATCGCCATATAGCGGCGGACGAGGAAGATGCGATAACCCAGCCCGGCGGTCGCAGAGATGGCTTCGGCGGAGATCAGAAAGAGCCATGCCGATCCAAGCAGCAGACGCAGCGACGTAATCAGCCGGGATAACAGCTGCGGCAGCACGACCCGCAGCACCACCGTCCAGCTGTTCGCTCCCAGGGTTTGCGCTTTGATAAACAGCTCTGCGGGGATTTCCCGCGCCCGATGCTCCAGATCGCGCGCCAGCATCGGCGTAATGCCAATGACGATCAGCATCACTTTTGACAGCTCATCCAGCCCGAAGACGATAAACAGCATTGGCAGCAGCGCCAGCGGCGGGATCATCGACACCACGGTCATGAAAGGTGACAGCGCCGCGCGGGTCATCGGAAAAACACCCGCAGCGATGCCGATGCACAAGCCAATTACCGAAGAGAGCGCCAGGCCAGTCAGCAGACGGGTTAAGCTAATCCACGTATCCGCCCACAGCAGATACTCCCCGCTGCGCTTGTCCGGCGTGAACGCCATCCGGTCGATGGCCGCGATCATCTGCGACAGGCCGGGCAGCAGTTTGTCGTGGGGATTCGCCTCCAGACGCACTGCCGAACTGATAAACCACGCGGCGATCAGCAACACAAACGGTAACAGCATCAGCGTCAGGCGCATTCCCTGCCGGGGATAGCGGTTGATGTGGCGCATGGCAAAAACTCCTGAGTCCGGTGATTACAGCTTGCCCGCAGCGGCCAGCTTCAGATAGCTGTCGTCAAAGCGCAGTTTGATGTTTGCGGTGTCGCCGACGGTGACGTTGCCCGGGAAGCGCATGCCGATGAAGTCAGCGCTTTGCGCGCCCTCACCCAGCAATCCTTTATCAAAGGAGAACGCAGCGACGCGTTGCATGGTTTTCGCCAGTTCAGGGGATGAGACAAAGGTCTGGGTTTCGGCGGGGGTCCAGAACAGGTGGGTGGTTTTCAGCTGCGCCTTATAACCGGCGAGGTCCGTACCGGAATCGGCCGCCATAGCACTCAGCGCCTGGGTGTCTCCGGCCTGCATCTTCGCCATCATCTCAAACCAGGCACCGGTCAGCGCCTTGCCGAGTGCGGGGTTATCTTTCAGGGTGTCGGTATTGACCACCATCATGTCAATTAACTCGCCTGGCACGGCCGATGAGCTGAACACTTCTGTCGTCTGCGGCGTCTTTTTGATGACCGAAAGCTGCGGGTTCCAGGCCACAGCCGCTTTAACGTTGCTGGTGCCGAACGCTGAGACGATATCGGCATCGGAGGTGTTCACGACTTTTACGTCTTTTTCCTGCAGTCCGGCCTTCTCCAGCCCGCGGACCAGCAGATAGTGCGACACCGAAAGCGCAGGCAGATAGACCGACATCCCTTTCAGATCGCTGAGCTTTTTGTTTTCGCCTTTCAGCACCACGCCGTCGTTTCCATCGGAATAACTGCCGGTGATCAACGCCGTGCTATCAATGCCGCCGGCTGCAGGAATGGTCAGGGCATCCATATTCGTCATAGTGCAGCCGTCGAACTGCCCGGCGGTGTACTGGTTGATCGACTCGATGTAGTCATTGAGCTGAGTGATATGGATTTTAATGCCATATTTGCTGGCCCATTTATCAATGATCTTCTCATTGCTGATGGCGCCCCAGGGCATCCAGCCCGCGTAAATGGTCCAGCAGATGTTGAACTCTTTTTTAACGGCGGCGAAAGACGGCGCGCTGACCAGCAGCGTCAGCGAAAGAATCAGCGTCAGGAGGGGGGATTTCTTCATGGTTGACCTCTGGTTGGCACAAAAAAACGGGAGCAGCGCAGGACACCAGATGGTGCCGCTGTCTCCCGGGCTTTTGTCCCGCCGTGTAACCTCGCAGAGGTCGCCAGCTCTCGGACCAGACATTCACCTGCGTGAACCGGAACCCTAGCCAGCTATTTGCTATCAATGTGTCATACGCTGCTTACTGCTAAGACTTAAGCAAATGGCGTGCCAGAAATTAAAGCCGTAAATATCATCAATTTAGACGGTTTTCGGCACGGAAGGCACCGGGATGGTGAACCAGAAACGGGCATTGCACATAATCAGTGCTGTGCGGGGGATAAGGGCGATATGCGCTGTCAGTCTCTTTTTCTACCTGCTGCTTTCCCAAAATAATGCCCCAGACCGTGACGCACATCACCTATCGCTATATAATCAAATGCATAACGATTTTCGAGGATAGTTAATGAAGCGCTTCTGGCAGACATGCACATTCGGTTTACTGATACTCCTTCCACTCTCTTCTCAGGCATCGCGCCAGATCACAGACCAGATTGGCCGTCAGGTTTCGATTCCTGACCACGTTGACCGCATTGTTGTGCTTCAGCACCAGACGCTGAACCTGCTGGTGCAGATGAACGCCACCGATAAAATCGTCGGGGTGATGGCGAACTGGAAGCAGCAGCTCGGCGACGGCTATGCCCGACTCGCCCCTGAGCTGAACCATATGGCTGTGCTTGGGGATCTGACGCATGTTGATCCGGAGAAACTGGTGGTGCTGCATCCGCAGGTGGTGTTTGTCACCAACTACGCCCCGCACGAGATGATCGACAGCATTACCGCGCTGGGGATCCCTGTCGTGGCTATCTCGCTGCGTCATGACCTGCCGGGTGAACAGGACAAAATGAACCCGACTCTCAGTGATGAGGAAATGGCCTATGACAAAGGTCTGCGCGAAGGCATTACGCTGATTGGCGAGATCGTCAACAAACCCGCCGAAGCGAAAGCGCTGATTGACGCCACAGATCAGGGTCGCAAAATCGTCAGCGACCGCCTGAAAGATATACCGGCGGAGAAACGTATTCGCGCCTATATAGCCAATCCGCAACTGACTACTTATGGCTCCGGGAAATATACCGGTCTGATGATGCAGCATGCGGGAGCGGTTAATGTCGCCGCGGCGACCGTGAAAGGATTTAAAACCGTGTCGATGGAGCAGGTGATCGCCTGGGATCCGCAGGTGATTTTTGTCCAGGACCGTTACCCCTCTGTCGTGAATGAAATCAACAGCTCTCCACAATGGCAGGCGATTGACGCGGTCAAAAACCATCGCGTTTATCTGATGCCGGACTACGCCAAAGCCTGGGGCTATCCGATGCCGGAAGCGATGGGGCTTGGCGAGCTGTGGATGGCAAAAAAACTCTATCCGCAGAAGTTTCAGGATGTCGACATGAACAAACTGGCTAACCGCTGGTATCAGCGTTTTTATCGCACCACTTATCAGGGGCCAGAGTAATGCAGGTACTGGCGGCGGGCAGCCTGAAAGACGTCTGGCCGACACTAATGGCGTCCTTTCCGGAGCCGGTTGAAACCCGTTTTGGTCCGGCTGGCCTGCTCCGCGAACGGATTGAGGCTGGTGAGCGGTGCGACCTCTTTGCTTCAGCCAGTGAAGATCATCCGCAGACGCTGCGGGCTGCCGGACGCGCGCTGGCAGTCATGCCGTTTGCCACCAACCGGCTCTGCATTACGGTGCGCAGCGATTGTCTTCTTCCTGGAGACGACTGGTATACGTTGCTCACCCGTGACTCGCTGCGAATCGCCACGTCCACACCTGGTGCCGACCCGTCGGGTGACTATACGCAGATTCTTTTCTCCCGGATGGGTAACGCCGGTGAAGCGGTGCGCCAGCGCGCCCTCGCGCTGGTTGGCGGGCGTGACTCAGCAGCCATTCCCGCAGGCAGGCTGGCAGCGGAGTGGATTATTCAGGCGGATATGGCGGATCTGTTTATCGGCTATGCCAGCTATCGGACAGCCCTGAGCCGGATTGCCGGGCTGACGGTAGTGAATATTCCGGCGGCTGTTAATCCTGTTGCACGCTATGCCTGTGCGGTCATCAAGCCACAGGCGCAAAGGCTGGCGATGTTCTTAGGTTCAGAGCAGGCAAAAAGGGTATTGCGGGATGCGGGATTTGGTTGTGAATAAAAAGCGCTTTTTCAATTACTGTGCGCCCCGTCAGCCTGCCGCTTCGGGGGCGCCAAATCAAATCAGAGCTTAGCGAAATCCACTTTAAGCTTGTGACTGATGTGTTCCGCCTGTTCAGTGGCTTTGTCGCCCTCACCTGTCAGAGTAAAAGCAATGGCGAAGGCGAAATCAAACGCCGCGCCCAGATCCTGTCCGCTCAGCAGATTGCCATCTTTCACAACCGATGCATTAACGTAAACGCCATCGGTCACCCCCTCTGAAGAGGTACCGGAACTGACATAACGCCGTCCCTTCAAAAGCGCGTGAGGTGCCAGCACTCTGGCCGCTGCGGAACAGATTGGGCAGACCAGACGACCCGCTTCATCATGTCGGCGAATAAAATCGATCACCGCAGCATTCGCTGACAGATTTTTGCTGCCGTCCGGACCGCCTGGCACAATCACCGCATCAAACAGCCGCTCGCGATTCTCCTCCAGCAGCTCATCGGCCACGACCTTCACCTGATGGTAGCTGGTCACTTCCCTGTAGGGCTGACAGGCCACAGTGGTCACGCGAATGCCCAGACGTGAAAGAATATCGAGCGTGATGATGGCTTCAGCTTCTTCAAAACCGGGCGCGAGCAGCAGGGCAACATTCTTATCCATGAAAAAATCCTTTTACATTGTGGGTGTGGTTGGAGCAAAGAACGTTAATCCTGGTCTGTGCAGACACACCGTTTACTGATCCGAATCAAATCCGGGCGGGGTTTATTTCAGAGGTTAGCAACGGCAGCGAAAACACTGCCGTCATGTGTTATGGCAAACGCCGCTACTTAAAACTCTTCAGGTTCTCCCGGCAGCGGCTCGGTCAGTTCCTGCCCTTTTACTCCTGCATAGGTGATCACCAATTCAGCAGGTTCATCCAGAGTATAACCACGATGCGCGCTATTAACCGTTTCATTCAGAGCTTCACCTGCTGTAAACGTGCGCTGTTCGCCGCTCTCTTTATCCTCAACAATCAGTGCGCCAGAAAGAATAAACGCCGTATTCGGCATCGGGTGGGTGTGCCAGGGCAATGACGTATGAGCAGGCAGTGACAGTCGCATCACTGTCAGTTCAGGTTCGCCAGTGGGATAAGCATTTATCACCTCACCGTTCCAGGCCTGGCTGCTGCGCATCACTTCGACCGCGTTAATTTCGTTATCCTGCTTTGACATGGTTAATCCCTGTTGTTACTCAATAGAATGCCAGTAGTGACTGAGCAATAAGCGTAGAAGAAAATGGCGCTGAGGGTTTCATACGTGATGAATCAGTAAACGATCAGTCAGCCAGTGCAGAAAAATAGCGGGAATGATCGGGCCAGCAGAGTGGATGGTTAATTAATGTTCGAAATGTGCTTTGCGGTTATAAGATATATTCCACCGTCAGTACGCAACCTTTGCGTTCTGTATTATCTTTGAAGCCATCTACTATCTGAGGGATTTCTGATAATGAAAGGTTTGTTTACGGCATTACTCGCCAGTTCTGTTTTATTATTATCCGCCTGCTCTAAAGACGACGATAACAAAGTTAAAGTCGCGATTAATACCGGGCCGGATGAAGCAATCTGGCAGGTGGTACAGCAGGTTGCTAAAGATAAATACAAGCTCGATGTCGAAGTTCTTAACTTCAATGATTATGTGCTGCCAAACGAAGCACTGAATAACAAAGAGGTTGATGCCAACGCCTTCCAGAGCCTGCCTTATCTTGAAGATCAGTCGAAAGAGCGCGGCTATAAATTTGCGGTGGTAGGCAAGACTTTCGTGTTCCCGATTGCGGCCTATTCGCACAAAATCAAAAACATCAGTGAACTGCAGAATGGTGCGACTGTTACTATCTCTAACGAGGCGACCACGCTGGGACGCAGCCTGCTGTTACTTCAGGCGCACGGTCTGATTAAACTGAAAGACGGTGTGGGTTATTTACCGACCTCGCTGGATATCATCGAAAATCCAAAAAATCTGAAGCTGGTTGAAGTGGACACGCCACAGCTGACCCGCACGTTAGACGATCCTAACGTCTCTTTATCCATCATCAATACCAACTTCTCGGCTCAGGCTGGATTATCAGCACACCGCGATGGTTTATTTATGGAAAGTGCCTCGTCGCCTTACGTCAATGCACTGGTATCACGTGAAGATAATAAAGACAGCGACAAAATTCAGAAGCTGAAGTCTGCGCTGCAGTCACCGGAAGTTGCGGCCAAAGCGGAAGAAGTCTATAAGGGTGACGCCATTAAAGGCTGGTAAACCGCCCGGTAATCGATCCTGAACGATCAATAAAGGCCGCACTCTGATGCGGCCTTTTTTATTCTGCATTTTTCATCTGCACGCCTGTCGGCACGGGTTGCGTGCAGGCGACCGTCAGGAAAGCCAGAGGTGAAGTTACGCGGCTGCACCTTTAGGCTGAGCAGAGAGATGTCCCGCCCACAGACTCGCTACCCATTTCACCCCTTTTGAGGTGAAGCGCGCCTGAGAAAACGCGTGCTGGTTTTCACCGGTACCGGTATGCAGCGTAAAGTAGCCCGCCTGCAGATGGTAGTGTTGCGGCGTCAGCGTTCCTTTGGCGCGGTACATGATGTTGCGCTCCAGCAGGAACTGGCGGAACTCCGGCTCTTTCACTTTCAGCATCTTGCAGAGCTGACGAAAACCCAGCGAGTCGTCAACTTCTACGAAGCTATCAAAGAACGCCGCCTTGGGAGCCGAGAGGGCCAGCTGCTGCTCCGCTGCCTGACGCTGTTCAAACTGCTCGGCCCATGCGCGAGCCGCTTCAGCCGGGTTGGTGAAGTCAGGCAGATGCGTGGTTTTTTCACGATCCTGCCAGCGGTCCAGCACTTCAGCCGTAAAGCCGGGGGAAAGACGCGCTACAGCCAACAGAGAGTCACGCTTGCTGAGACGATACTCCTGGCGCACTTCTCCATTCCGCTCATAGTCATTTACTTTGAGTGGCTGAGAAAGACGCTGAGCCGTTTCCAGACTTTTGATTAACCGCTTCACTTCTCCGTGTGTAATGCCGGTCATCTGAGCCAGTTCACGGCTGCTCATTGTGACCGATTGTTCCAGAGATTTGAGGCTTTCAGTCGAAATCATCATGGGTTCACCCCTCGCTAACGCTACCAATACCCGGCGGGCAGTCCATTTATTATACAAATACCTGTTCAAATATCCAGTATTTTATTTAAGCAGTAACGTAAATGGAACCGGTTACGCAAACATGGGAGCAGAAGACGTTTTCCGGTCTGGAAGGCGTGTTCAGGGCGAGCTAATCGATGGCAGGCGTACATTTCCTGCAGCCAGTAAAGCTAATGACGCCATCTGTTATTTACATATAATCACATTGATGGACACAGACTCTTTACATTGCAGTATAGTGAAGGCTCTCAGCAGGTTACTGACCTGCGATGCTCACTATTTTGATTCGGTGTGCTGAGGCTCAGTCTGGCTCGTTACCACTGAATGTTATCTATTACTGGAGTAAGTCATGCAGCCGTTGAAAGTCGCCTTTATCAAAGCTAACTGGCACAGCGAAATCGTTTCTCAGGTTCTGACCGGGTTTGAACAGGAACTGGAAAGTCGGGGTGCCACATACGAGATTAAAACATGGGATGTTCCTGGCGCTTTTGAAATGCCGCTGCTGGCACAACGTCTGGCACAGACAGGCAATTACGATGCGATTGTCTGTGCGGCACTGGTGGTGGATGGCGGCATCTATCGCCATGATTTCGTCGCTCAGGCGGTCGTGAGTGGTCTGATGCAGGCGCAGCTGACGACTAACGTGCCCGTCTTCTCCGTGTCACTGACCCCACACAATTTCCAGCCATCGGCAGAGTTCATCGACTTCTATACCCAGCACTTTGTTAAAAAGGGGCAGGAAGCGGCACGCGCTGTCTGTCAGATCCACGCGCTCGACCTCTGATTAACCTGTCATGGATGCCGATAACGCATCTGCCCGCGCTGTTGAGGAGAGAAAGTTGGAAAATTTACGCCCGCCCTTACCGCCATTTACACGGCCTGAACAGGCAATGGAAAAAGTACGGCTCGCTGAAGATGGCTGGAACAGTCGGGATGCTGAACGTGTCGCGCTGGCCTATTCGGCAGATAGCCGGTGGCGTAATCGCGATACCTTTCTGACCGGCCGGGCAGATATTGTCGCGTTTCTGCAGCAAAAATGGCAGCGGGAGCAGCAGTATCGGCTGATTAAAGAGCTATGGAGTTTTGACCAGAACCGGATTGCGGTTCGGTTTGCCTATGAATGGCACGACGAGCAGCTACAGTGGTATCGCTCTTATGGTAACGAGAACTGGGCGTTTGATGAGCAGGGTCTGATGACGCAGCGTTTTGCCAGCATCAATGACCTGAAAATCAGCGAAGAACAGCGGCTGTTTCACTGGCCACAGGGGCGTCGCCCGGATGACCATCCTTCGCTGAGCGAACTCGGTTTATAACAGGCGTTTCCAGCGGAGAGCGCTGCTCTCCGCCGTTATCAATTCAGCCCTGCTCGCCCTTGTTCTCGACAAAGGTCGCTTTGTTGCGGGTGATCGTATAGGCCACTTTTTTGACATTTTCAGGTGACGTGGTCACTTCAACTGGCGCAATGGTGACACGGCCCATACCAAACAGCGTCGGCACATATCCCCCCACCTGATGCTTACCCGCCGGCACATGCAGCAGTTTGCTTTCACCATTCGGCAATCTGCCAGCGTCTTTACCATCTACCGTCAGGAATACACTGGAACCATCATCCGCGCGGGTCTTGATATGTGAGACATCGATCTGTGTCGGACCAGCAGCAAATTCATCTGGTGCATCGCTGGCGGCGTGTTTCGCACAGCCGGTCAGTACAGCAGCAACCGTCACAACGGCGAGAGTAAAACGATAACGCATTGGACACTCTTTCTCCTGATCATCAGAACCGACTATTTTAGCGGTTTGCAGGCCGGATGTAAGGGGGTGGGAAGTCAGCATGCTCTTAAAATGGACAAAACAGCGCTGCTTTTACGAGCTAATTGCGTAAAGAATCTTTACTGAATAAATACACAGTCTTTTTATGATGAGTTATAGCGCATTTAAACTGCTGATCGCGCTGAATTTAACCTGTTCAGTAACCCGAATAAGCGCAGCGTGACGCGTGCTGTTTTGCGCTTTTAACAGGCGTTAACGCTGTTAATTCACGATTATAAGGTTCATAGTGGTTGTTCATCCCCGGTTAATTCCGGCGGCCTTTCCCTCAGCAGAGGGCACGATATGCAATTTCATACTACTGATACTGTTTGTGCGATAACCGGCACGCATCCCGCGAATCTGAAGCGCTGGATGAAGCAGGGATTACTGACATCACAGCAGAATGCTGACGAGTGGAGTAATGCTCATCTTAGCGAAATCCACACTCTGGTTGGTTTAACGGCAACCGGTGCAACACTTAACGAGATCAGGCAGGGTCTGCAGGACGCCTCAGCGGTCAAGACTTACGGCTGGGCGGCGCGCAAGGGCGACATGCTTTGGCAGCTTGAATTTGGCACACCGCTGTCGCTTTCACGTCAAATGCACAACATGTCCAGTAACTACAGCGGTGATGATTTAATCACTAATTTGCTGCGGCCGCTTAGCGTCTGGCTTTATGCCGATCATCGTCAGGGCGCGTCACGACGGCTCCACCGTTTTGAGCAAACCGTCAAGCAGCAGGCGGACAAAGTGATGCGCGTCTCATCGCGCAATGAATCGTCCGTTCCTCTGTTTCTGGAAGCAGTGAGCGTACTCGATAAAACAGAAATCTGGCTGGAGGCGATTCGTCTGACGGCGATGGGCTTTAATGTCGCGGTTGACTCACGTGCCACCGGACAGCCTGCTATTAAAACCGCCATCCATCAGCATCATGTGATGTGGTGTGGTGCAGGGATCAGTCAGGTAATGCAGGACTATTTTGAACAGCAGAGTGAAGATGGTTTTCCGGTTATGCTCAGTGGACCTGATCGTAATCTGCATTTTTCACAGACCTCCTCTTCCAGCGCTGCCTGACAGCAGGCAGCTTTTCCATTCCCCCGCTTTTCCGCGCCAGTAAATAATCTTTTCCGTTAAGAATCTCTTAAGGTGGCTACGTATACTGGTGCCTCAACCTGACTCATTGACGAGACTACGATGAAAAAGACTTTACTGACGCTCAGCCTTTGCCTGTTGCCACTGACTTTCACCGCTGCGCATGCGGCATCTAATCTGACCGGTTGTGCCGCTAAAAAGCAGGAGATTGAGACCCAGATTTCCTTCGCCCGCCAGCACAATAATACCCATCAGGTTGCCGGCCTTGAAAAAGCGCTGCGCGAAGTGGATCAGAACTGCACTGAAGGGAGCCTGTTAAAGCAGCGCCAGGAAAAAGTGGCAGAGAAAAAGTTTAAGGTGCAGGAGCGTGAACAGGAGCTGTCAAAAGCGAAAGCGGAAGGACGCAGTGCCAGCAAGATTCAGAAGCGCGAAGATAAGCTGGCAGAAGCGCGTGAAGAGCTGAAAGAAGCCGAACAGGCTTTGCACCAATAAATCTTCCGGGCCAGCCTTTCAGCGCTGGCCCGCTATTTGTCTTCCCCCGCCCTCAGCAATCTTATTTAATCTAACCAGATGATTAAATTGCTTATTTCCTGCCCAATCCATTACTTATGGTAATCCTTTGATTACTTATTCTCATGCACTTAATTGGTGCACCAAAGTCAATGAAGTTAAGATCAATTATTTAACTTTTTGAACGCCCTCAAAGAATTGAAAGATAGCGAGATCCTCCCTTATATGCAGTCCGTACGCACCTGGATCGCATGATTATTCGCCTTTAAAGGGCATCTCTCAAAATCTATTCACTGAGTACGCCCCAAATTGGGGCGCAACTGCACTTTTACAGGGCAGGCATCCCATCTTATTTGTTTCAGAAGTGTTAGATTATGTCCGCGCCATACAATGCGCTCACCATCCACGGCTCCACACAATAAATAACTTCATTAAGAAAGGTTTTTTATGGATAAGTTATCTTATGCGTCTGAAAGCAGCACATCTGCCTGGTCCACCTACTTACAGCAAATCGACCGGGTTGCGCCCTATCTGGGCGACCTTTCACGTTGGATAGATACTTTGCGGCATCCAAAACGTGCGCTGATTGTCGACATTCCTCTCCAGATGGATGATGGCTCAATTCGCCATTTCGAAGGCTATCGCGTTCAGCACAACCTTTCACGCGGCCCGGGTAAAGGTGGTATTCGCTATCACCCGGCTGTCGACCTGAACGAAGTCATGGCGCTCTCTGCGTGGATGACCATTAAATGTGCTGCGGTTAACCTGCCTTACGGTGGGGCTAAGGGCGGCATCCGGGTCGATCCCTTCAAACTCTCCGAGGGTGAACTTGAGCGGCTGACCCGTCGTTATACCAGCGAGATCGGCATCATCATTGGACCGCAAAAAGATATTCCGGCACCGGACGTCGGCACTAACAGCAAAGTGATGGCGTGGATGATGGATACCTACTCCATGAACCACGGCACCACGATTACCGGTGTAGTGACCGGCAAACCGATTCACCTGGGCGGTTCACTGGGCCGCGAAAAAGCGACCGGCCGTGGCGTGTTTATTACTGGCCGGGAAGTGGCTCGTCGTTCAGGTATTGAAATCGAAGGCGCCCGCGTGGCGGTTCAGGGCTTCGGTAACGTTGGCAGCGAAGCAGCACGCCTGTTTGACGAGGCGGGCGCGCGCGTGGTGGTGATTCAGGACCACACGGCGACGATTTATAATTCAGATGGCATTGATATGGCCGCGCTGAGCGAATGGCAGATCGCCCACAAGCAGATTGCCGGTTTCCCTGGTGCGCAAAGCATTGATAAAGAGGCGTTCTGGACCACTGAGATGGATATCCTGATCCCGGCCGCGCTGGAAGGTCAGATTACCCGCGAGCGCGCAGAGATGCTGAGCTGCAAAATCGTGCTGGAAGGCGCAAACGGCCCGACCTATCCGGATGCCGATGACATGCTGGCAACGCGCGGCATTATCGTAGTGCCGGATGTGGTCTGTAATGCCGGCGGCGTGACCGTCAGCTACTTCGAATGGGTTCAGGACATGGCCAGCTTCTTCTGGAGTGAAGATGAGATCAATCGTCGCTCCGATAAGATTATGACTGAAGCGATGGTTCATATCTGGGAGAAGTCAAAGGAGAAGGATTGCTCGCTGCGCACTGCGGCGTATATCGTGGCGTGTGAACGGATCCTGATGGCACGTAAAGATCGCGGTATCTACCCGGGTTAATGCTTATGGCGCTGTTGTCTGCGACAGCGCCGTTTTTCTACTTCATCAGCACCTGAAACTGCGGATTGAATTCATCAAAGATCGGTAACGCTGCGGCCCCCAGCGCAGCGGTATCGCTGCCGGTCATGCCCGTCTTCAGTCGCATATCTAACAGGTAACGTCCACGCACCGACTGATAAAGCGGCGGCAGGCGCGCGACCATCTGCTCCAGCAACGGCGCAGGCATCATCCCGCCAATAATCACCGCCTCTGCATCAAACACTGATTCCAGAATATTGATTGCCTGACGCAACGGCGTTATCACGCTCTCAATCCAGGCGGTGAAACGCGCGGGTTCAATCTGCAGCAGATCTTCAGGCAGCGCCCGCATCGGATCGAGACCACAGAATTCATAGGCGGCCTGTAATGAGACATAACGTTCCAGGCAACCCTGATTACCGCAGTAGCAGTCACGTCCGCCCGGCTCTACCACTATGTGGCCAATCTCTCCGGCATTATGAGCATGACCGGTATAGATGTGGCCATCGGTGAAGATGCCGGCACCCAGTCCGGTGCCGATGTAGAGATAGATAAAGGAGTTAAGATGGCGCGCCGTACCGTGAAAGCGTTCGCCGATGGCGGCGACCGTGGCGTCGTTTTCCAGCGTTACCGGCAGGCCGCTGAGGGCGGCGAGTTCCGCCTCGATATCCACCTGCTCCCAGCCGTTCAGCGTGGTCGGCCCGACGGATGAAATGCCCTCCACGCCAAAAGGTCCCGGCATCACCACGCCGATCCCCAGTACCTTTTTCCACTGCGTGCCCAGAAAAGCGCGCATCTCCTCCAGCACGCCAGCAATGCACGCCAGGGTGGCAGCAGGCTGAGGCTTTTGCACCAGCACGAGGCGGCGGAAATGCACTTCACCGCTCAGATCGACCAGCACCAGCAAGAGCGTCTGGTGATCGAGATGAATGCCAATCGACCAGGCACTGGTGGGATTGAGTGTGACCGGAATGGAAGGCTGACCACGCCCGCTGCGGCGCGGCTGACGGCTGGTCAGCAGTCCGGCCTGCTCCAGTTCCGCCACGATATTCGACACAGTCTGTGGCGTCAGTGCCGTCATGCGCGCCAGTTCGGCACGAGTCAGCTCACCGTGCAGGCGAATGGCTTCAATCACAACACGCCGGTTGTGCGCCCGCGCATGTTCAAGGTTTGTACCCGAGGTTTTCATGTTGTTTTCCATTACAGCGCGACCCGACAGTATTGGTCTCTGATAGCTTTCGGGCAAACAATATCTTTGATCCTGCACGCAAATCCCGCGCATCAGAATAGGCAATTTTGCCATAAAAGCGCAGTCTGAGTTTCAGCGTTGTTACGGCACTGTTGCGTTGTTTTTAATCTTGTGGCACGCCGTTTGCTTGATACTGACAGGTCAGTTCACCCGCTGACCAGAATTATGCCCCCGATTAAATCAATCAAATTGATTTAATTAACCGACAGCCTGTTGCTGCCCTGTTGCTAACTAGTGGAGAAGACCATGTCACAGCGTTACACCCCTCAACTGAAAGCCGGTTTTGCCGCCTTACTGATGTTAAGCGCAGGCAGCGCGGTGGCGGCCAGCCAGATTAATGCCCTGTTTATGACCCAGGCGGCCTATAGCGAGAATGACATTCGCGCGATGACGCAGAATTTTCAGAAGCAGCATCCGGATGTCACCGTCAATCTGGAGTTTGTTCCCTATGAAGCGCTGCACGATAAGATTGTGGCGGCGCGTGGCGCAGGCGGCAATGGCTATGATGTGGTGCTGTTCGACGCCATCTGGCCAGCGGAATTTACCCGCTTCGATCTGTTGCAGGATGTCAGCGCGCGCATTACGCCAGAGGAGAAAGAGAAAGTCTTCCCGGGCGCGATGAACACGGTGATTTTTAAAGGTAAAACACTGGGGATGCCGTGGATCCTTGATACCAAATACCTCTACTACAACAAAGCAATGCTGGCGAAAGCCGGCATCACCACGCCGCCACAGACCTGGCAGCAGGTGCTGGATGACGCGAAAATCATCAAAGAGAAAAAGATTGTGACTTACCCGCTGGTCTGGAGCTGGTCTCAGGCGGAAGCGCTGGTATGTGACTACACCACGCTGGTATCAGGCTTTGGTGGGCAGTTCTATCAGAACGGTAAGCTCGACTTCTCCAGCCCGGCTTCACTCAAGGCGCTGAACCTGATGAAAAGCTCGCTCGATGACGGCCTGAGTAATCCGGCTTCCCGTGAATATCTGGAAGAGGATGTGCGCAAATCGTTTTCGAATGGCGATGCGGCGTTCGCGCTGAACTGGACCTACATGTACAACATGGCAAACGACCCTAAGCAGAGCAAAGTAGCCGGTGATATTGGCATCATGCCTGCGCCGGGTGATGCGCCAGGAAAAGTGGGTGCGGTGAATGGTTCGATGGGTCTGGGGATCACCAAAGGCAGCACGCATGCTAACGAGGCGTGGCAGTATATTCAGTACATGACTTCGCAGCCGGTGCAAAACCAGTATGCGAAGCTCAGCCTGCCGATCTGGAAATCCTCTTATCAGGACGAGGCGGTGAAAAAGGATCAGGAGAGCCTGATTGCCGCAGCGGACAAATCGCTAAACGTGATGCTGTCACGTCCTGAAACCGCCGACTATTCACGCCTGTCGAACCAGCTGCAGCAACAGTTACAGCAGGTCTTGCTGGGTAAAACCCCGGCGCAGGATGCGATGGCGACGGTGGACAAAAGCGCCGCCCGGCTGCGGTAAGGAGTCATGATGCTGAGTCTACGTCAACGCGAACAGCGTCAGGCATGGGTGCTGCTGGCACCCATGCTGCTGGTGATGCTGCTGTTAACCGCCTGGCCCCTGCTGCGCACCATCTGGCTCAGCTTTACCGATGCTGCGCTGATTGGCAGCGGTGAAACGCCTGCCTGGATTGGGCTGGAAAACTACCTCTATGCGCTGAGCGATCCCGACTTTCGGGCATCTATCTGGCGCACGCTCTACTTCACGCTGGTGTCTGTCACCTTTGAAGGCGTCATTGGCGTGCTGGTAGCGCTGCTGCTGAATCAGAAATTCGTCGGGCGCAACGTGCTGCGGGTGCTGGTGATTCTGCCGTGGGCGCTGCCAACCATCGTCAACGCCATGATGTGGCGGCTCAACTTCAATCCCGATTACGGCAGTATCAACGCCCTGCTCAGCCAGCTCGGCATTATTGATGGTTATCGCAGCTGGCTGGGATCGCCAGATGCGGCACTCAATGCGGTAATGTTTGCAGATATCTGGAAAAACTATCCGCTAGTCACGCTGCTGGTGCTGGCAGCGCTGCAGTCGATCCCCGAAGATCTGTTTGAGGCGGCACGGCTGGATGGTGCGTCTGCCTGGCGGCGTTTCCGCGCCATTACCTTCCCGGCGATTGTCGCGCCGCTCGGCGTCGCGCTGGTGTTACGTACCATCGATGCCTTTAAGATCTTTGACATTATCTACGTGATGACACGCGGCGGGCCGGTGGACAGTACCAAAACCCTGAGCTTTTTTGTCTATCAGGAGTCGTTCAGCTACCTGCGTGCCGGCAGCGGTGCCGCTTACGCGATTCTGATGACCCTAATGTGCGCTCTGCTGATCACGCTTTACCTGCTGATGTTATGGCATCAGCGCCGCCGGAGTTCCGCTTATGAAAACTAAACTGCGCCGGGTGCTGCGTTACGGCGCCGCGCTGCTGGTCGCCATCAGCATTCTGGCACCGATGGGCTGGCTGTTTCTGATGAGCGTCAGCTCCGCCAGCGATCTCTCCCGGGTGCCACTGGAATGGCTGCCACGTCAGTGGGATTTCAGTCGCTATCAGGGGCTGGTTTCGCTGGCTCCCAATCAGCCGGGCAACATTTTCCTGCATGCGCTGGGCAACAGTGTGCTGGTGGCGACGGTTGCCACGGCGATCTCGCTGCTGCTGGCGATACCGGCGGCGTTCAGCTTCTCACGCTACAGCGGTCGCGATGCCTGGCTTTCCGGCGCACTGGCGATCTACATGGTGCCGCCGGTGGCGTTTGTGCTGCCGCTCTACTTTCTGCTGCAACAGCTGGGGCTGCTCAACACCCGTCCCGGTCTGGTGATGGTCTACTGCTCGCTGATCCTGCCGTTTCTGACCTGGATGCTGAAGAATCAGTTTGACTCGCTGCCGCGCGATATCGAACAGGCGGCACGGCTGGATGGCCTGCGCTTCTGGCAGGTCCTGCTGCGTATCACGCTGCCGCTGGCGAAGCCGGTACTGGGTGCCGCGGCACTGTTTGGCTGGCTGCTCGCCTGGGATGAGTTTTTCTATGCGCTGCTGTTCACCAGCAATATTTCGGCACAGACCCTGCCGGTCGCGATTGCCGGCTTCACCGCCGGACGCGCCACCGATGACGGGCTGATTGCAGCGATTGGCATTCTGGCGTCGGTGCCTCCTCTGTTTATTGCCATCTGGTTGCAGAAGACGCTGGTCAGCGGTCTTACCAGCGGCGGGAGTAAAGGATAATTATGGACAAGACCATCGCGCCCACGCTCTATGTGGTGGGCAATATCAATGTTGATTTAATCATGAGTACGCTCAGCGACTGGCCGAAACGCGGCACGGAAGTGATGCTGCAGCACAGCGAGCTACGTCCCGGCGGGTCTGCGGGTAACTGCGCGCTGGCGCTGGAGGCGATGCAGGTGCCGCATCGTGCCATCGCTAATCAGGGCGACGATGGCTTCAGCCACTGGCTCGCCAGTCACTTTCCCCACAGCGCCGCACACTGGCCGCGTTACGCCTGTGAGACCTCGCTGACGGTGGGCGTTACCCATCCCGATAACGAACGATCGTTTCTGAGCAATCACGGCCATATTACCGTGCTGACCGCGGACGATGTGCTGGCTCAGCTGCCGTTGCAGGCGACGCCGGGCGACATCGTGCTGCTGTGCGGCACCTTTCTCTGTCTTGAACTCTATGACCACTATCCGGTGCTGCTAGCCGAGCTACAAAAGCGTGGCTTCAGTGTGGCCGTGGATACCGGCTGGCCGCCTGCGGGCTGGAGCGATGAGCTTCGTCGGGAGATGGGCGGATGGCTGGCGGACTGCGACTGGCTACTGCTGAATGAGGTTGAAGCGCTGGGTTTAGCAGGCGCAGATTTGCTGGAGCAAAGCGGTAAACAGCTGGCCGCCCGTCTCAGTGGTCGCGGCGGCTGTGTGATCAAGTGTGGCGCAGAGGGCGCACGTCTCTGGTCCGCCGCCTCTGTCCAGTTTGCCGCCGCCCAGCCGGTAACGGTGGTGGATACCATCGGTGCTGGAGACAGTTTTAATGCCGGTTTTCTGGCTGCACTGCTCTACCGCCAGTCATCGCTCACCGCGCTGCGCTGGGGCATTGAAGTGGCCTCACTGGCGATAAGCAGCTCTCCGCGTCGCTATCCCAGCTGGCAACAACTCCAATTAACCAATGAGGTGCGCTGACCATGGCCAGTGTTGAACTTGTACAGGTGGCAAAGCGCTACGGAAAGCAGAGCGTGTTGCATCCGCTCGATTTGACCATTCCCGACGGCAGTTTTACCGTGCTGGTCGGTCCCTCTGGCTGCGGCAAGTCTACCCTGCTGCGGCTGCTCGCCGGTCTGGATAGCGTCTCTGACGGGGCGATTATGCTGGATAAAAAGCAGATCAACGACCTCGATCCCGCCGACCGGGATATCGCGATGGTGTTTCAGAGCTATGCGCTTTATCCACACCTGACCGTTGCCGAAAATCTGGCATTTCACATGCAGGTAAAGAAGGTGAAGCGTGAGGAGCAGAAAAGCAAAATTGCCCGTATCGCGGCTATTCTGGGTATCGATCAGTTGCTGCAGCGTTATCCACGCGCATTGTCTGGCGGACAGCGGCAGCGTGTAGCGATGGGTCGGGCGATGGTGCGCAATCCGCAGGTATTTCTGTTCGATGAGCCGCTCTCTAACCTGGATGCGCAGTTACGCATGGAGCTGCGCGCCGAGATTAAGTCTCTGCACCAGCGTTTCAAAACTACGATGGTCTATGTGACACACGATCAGGTCGAGGCGATGACGCTGGCGGATCAGATTGTGGTGATGAAAGATGGAGTGATTGTACAACAGGGTGCGCCGCTGGCGATTTACGACCGGCCGGTTAACACCTTTGTGGCGCGGTTTATCGGTTCACCGCCGATGAATCTGCTGGATGCGCGTTTCCAGACTCGCGATGGTCTGCCCGGCGTCTGCTGTGGCAAGCAGTGGCTGCCGTTGCCCGGTCGCTGGCACCACGCCGCGCGGCAGCAGACCGATCAGCCGGTGACGCTGGGTATACGACCCCACGATCTGATTTTTGACGCCTGCGGGCAACCAGCGGCGGTGAACATTGTGGAGATTACCGGCGAGTCGACACTATTACATCTGAACTGGCAGGGTTTCCCGCTGCATATGCAGCTGACTGGTCGGAGCGATGCCGTGCCGGGCGGCATGCTGCCGGTGACCGTGAATCCGGATAAGATGCACCTGTTCGATGCCAGCAGCGGTGTGCGGCTGACGGAACAATGATAAAAAAACCCGCCGCTGGCGGGTTTTTACTCTGTGAAGCAGATATGGGCTCAGGGAGCATACGTCCGCTTTACGCCAGATGAAACTGCTCCACCGTCTGCGACAGCTGCTGCGCCTGGTCTTCCAGCGAACTGGCGGCCGCCGACATCTGCTGCACCAGCGCGGCGTTCTGCTGGGTGACGCCATCCATTTCATTGACCGCAATCGTTACCTGGCTGATGCCGCGCGCCTGTTCGCTTGACGCTGTAACGATCTCACCGATAATCCCCTGCACCGAATTCACCGCCTGCATCATCTCCTGCATGGTCTTACCTGCATCGTTTACCAGCCGGACGCCGCTCTCAACACGTACGCTCGACTCTTCAATCAGTGCGCCGATCTCTTTCACCGCATTAGCACTGCGCTGCGCCAGATTTCGCACTTCCGACGCGACCACCGCAAAACCGCGGCCCTGCTCACCGGCGCGTGCTGCTTCTACCGCCGCGTTGAGCGCCAGAATATTGGTCTGGAAGGCAATGCTATTGATCATCGTGGTAATGTCGCCAATCTTTTTCGAGCTGTCATCGATCTGCGCCATGGTCTGTACCACCTCGCCCACCAGCGAGGCACCGCGACTGGCAATGTGCGTCGCGTTTTCAGTCAGGCTGGTCGCCTGCTGCGCATTGTCGGCATTCAGGCGGATCGTGGCGCTGATCTGCTCCATGCTGGCTGCAGTCTGCTCCAGCGCGGCGGCCTGTTCTTCAGTGCGTGACGCCAGATTGAGGTTGCCGCTGGCAATTTCGCCCGCGCCCTGTCGTACTGATTCACTGGAATCTTTTATCTGCCCGACAATCTGCCGGAGCTGGCTTTGCATAGTATGAAGCGCAAAGAAGAGGCTGCTGCGGTCGCCGTTTTTCACTGCGATCGCGTTATCCAGCTTGCCATCCGCGACGGCCAGCGCAATATTTGCCGCTTCAATCGGCTCGCCGCCAATCGGCCGCAGCACCTTACGACTGAACAGCATGCCCAGTACGGTGCCGACCAGCAGAATACTCACCACCATCAACAGCAGTGCCCACATCAGTTGCCGGTTGGCAGCAGCCATCACCTGACTGACCGGTGCGACGACGCCGAGATACCAGGGTTTGTCGCTGTTACCAATCACTACCGGCTGCCACGTGATTAATGCCTCTTCGCCCAGCACGGCATCAAAATGCTGTACGACTTTCGACGTAAAGCCGTCTTTCTCGCCTTTCCAGGGCTTACCGGCTTCTTCTTTCACGGGCGAGGAAACCACATTTCCGCCATTCGAGAGCAACAGCGCATAGCCGCTACCCTGCCAGGGTTTGATCTGATTCACTTTCTGCTGCAGAGAGGCCAGTGAAATGTCAGAGGTGACGATCGCTTTTAAGGTCCCCTGATCGATAATCGCGGCAGCCACGGAAGTCAGCAATGTCGGCACGCCGTTATAGGCATAGCTATAAGGTTCGGTAAGCGTATCTTTTTGTGATTTTTGCGGGATCAGATAGTAATCGCCCTGACCCGGCGTCAGATAGGAGAGCAGCGGATGCATCGCATATTTACCTGATGCGTCACGATCCACAAAAAAGGCATAGCGTCCCTGTGGCGCCTGGCCCGGCTGTGACGCGAACTCCGCATCGCGGCCATCAAACGCATTCTGTTCGAATATCACCGACATCGACAGATAATCAGGGTTGGCGCGCAGCGCATACTCCATGACTTTATCGGCCACTTTACGGTCGGTAATAGCGGCCTGAGGCAGCGCAATCAGACTTTGCCCGAGATGACTGGCAACATCACGAGCATGACCCAGCTCCTGCTGCACCTGAAGCGCACGGCTCTGTGCTATCTGCTGTAGATAGTTTTCTGCAAGTACCTTTTGTTCTTTACCCGATTGCCAGCTGAGGACGCCGATAGTCACGGTAAATCCCAGCATGATTGTCAAACCACCCATGATCAGCATCTGCGCACGGGTACTCATTCTTTTCTTATGTGTTAACTGACTGGCCATAGTGATTCCCCTGGAATTTACCTGTTTCTTTCCCTCCTTGTGATTACGTTGCTCCTGAGATCATCTATCGGCGGCGTTTTTTTGAACTTTAGTTACCGTAATTCTGGCGGGCTGCCTGTCTGGCTGTGAGTCATTCAGGGAAATTGATCGCAAAGGGGATATGGCGCTGCGTATGAACAGGCTTTTTTTGATCTGCAACAATACTGCTGCCCGCCTTTACTGTCAGTTTATGTCAACAGTTGCTATATCCCCTTGTCACTGTGGAGAGAGATCAATGATCGGTAAATCAGGATTAGCCATTGGGATGGTTGTCTGGCTGGCGTATGTTGCCTGGATCGTTCACTACTATTCAGACACCTTTATGCAGTTCTCCCGCTAAGCAAACAGGACCTTCGGGTCCTTTTTTTTGTTCTTAATTCCTTTCGGTTGGCCTGTGAGCCGGATATTCGCTATTATCGACTCATTCTGTGAGCCGAATAGCAAACTCTATTCGGCTCATCTCCTCTTACTGTGAGCCCACTATGAGCGTTTACTGGATCTGGCAGCAGCCGGACTGGCCCGATTTTCAATGGCAGGATGCCGTTCTACTACCGCGCCTGCGCCATCTGCAGCAGCAGCGCGGGTTGCTGCTGGGACGAGCCAGCCTGCAGTCAGACAGTGATTCGCAGACGCTGGATACTCTGCTGAGTAATATCCTTTCCTCTTCCGCGATTGAAGAGGAACGGGTAAACGTGCAGTCAGTACGCTCATCGCTGGCGCGCCGGTTAGGCGTCACGGAAGAACAGCCTTATCCGGTCTCCGATCGCTCAGAAGGACTGGCCGCCATGATGCTGGATGCCATCAACAATCGAAGCCAGCCACTGTCGCCTGAACGATTATTTCAGTGGCATCACTGGCTTTTCCCGGCAGATGAATGGACGGTGCAGCGCCTGAGCGTCGGCACGCTGCGCGGCAGTGAGCCGATGCAGGTGATCTCAGGCCGCATCGATCGCCCTACGGTGCATTTTGAGGCTCCGCCGCGACAGGGACTGGAGCCGCAGCTGACACAGTTTGTTGAGTGGTTCAACAGCAGTCAGCATGACGTGATGCTGGACCCGCTGCTGCGCGCCGCCATCTGTCATCTCTGGTTTGTCACCCTGCACCCGTTTGATGACGGTAATGGGCGTATCACGCGTGCGTTAACCGATCTGGCACTGGCGCAGGCCGACAGCCAGAGCATCCGCCTGTATGCCATGTCGCCCGCCATTCTGGCGCAGCGTGCCGGTTATTACCGCATTCTTGAGCAGACGCAGAAAGGCGGCCTTGATATCACAGACTGGCTGGTGTGGTTTCTTGATATCCTGGATGAGAGCCTGATGCAGGCGATGAACGTTATCGATCGCACCCGGATGAAAGCGCGTTTCTGGCTACGTCATCAGGGAATGGGATTGAGCGTGGAACAGGTAAAAGTACTGAACCGGCTGCTTGACGGCGGTGAGCAGGGTTTTGAACTGGGGATCAGCGCCAGTCAGTATCAGAAGGTGGCTAAAGTAAGTAAAGCGACCGCGACCCGTCATCTGGCGGATCTGGTAGAGAAAGGCTGTCTCTACCGGCTGGAGGGTGGCGGACGAAGCACGCGCTATCAGGTTGTTACCCGCGATACGCACTAAGCCGGGTGAATCTGGCTAAGGAAAGGCGTGGTACATTGCGGCGGCCGCGATGTACCACTGAGCGCGGCAATTACTCTTTGAGTGAGGCCCCGTTTGTCGCAATAACCTCTTTATACCAGTGGAAGCTTTTCTTACGGCTGCGCGCCAGCGAACCTTCCCCGTTGTCATCGCGGTCTACATAAATAAAACCGTAGCGTTTAGACAGTTCCGCTTTAGATGCGCTCACAAGATCGATCGGCCCCCAGCTGGTATACCCCATGACCTCAACACCATCTTCAATCGCTTCACGCACCTGCACCAGATGATCGTTGAGGTAGCTGATGCGGTAGTCATCCTGCACGACGCCGGTGGCATCAGGAATGTCTTTGGCACCCAGTCCGTTCTCAACGATGAACAGCGGCTTTTGATAACGATCCCACAACAGATTAAGCAAGGTACGCAACCCGACCGGATCAATCTGCCAGCCCCATTCTGAGCTCTGAAGATGGGGATTAGGCACCATGCTCAGAATGTTACCGCGCATCCTCTCATTCAGCGCCTCATCGGCGGTAACACAGCCGGACATGTAGTAGCTGAACGAGATAAAATCGACGGTCGATTTGAGTATCTGGCGATCGGCATCCGTAATATCCAGCAGAATGTTGTTGTCGCGGAAGAAGCGCAACATATAGCCCGGATAAGCTCCCCGGCACTGCACATCGCCAAAAAATTGCCATTTCCGGTTCTCCTGCAGCGCTTCCAGCACATCGTCGGGTTTACAGCTTAGCGGGTAGACCAAACCACCCAGCAGCATATTGCCGATGCTGGCATCCGGGTTGATCGCGTGACAGGCTTTAACCGCCAGCGCACTGGCGACCAGTTGATGGTGAATCGCCTGATAAATTTCGCCCAGGCTGCTGGTTTCCGGCAGACCCACGCCGGTCATCGGCGCATGCAGGGACATGTTAATTTCGTTAAATGTCAGCCAGAGCCTGACTTTCTTCTGATAACGGTTAAACACCGTGCGTGCGTAATGTTCAAAGAATCCGATTACCTGACGGTTGCCCCAGCCACCATACTGCTTAACCAGATTCCAGGGCATTTCATAATGTGACAGGGTCACGAGCGGAGTGATGTTATGCGCTGCCAGCTCATCGAATAAGCGGTCATAAAAGGCCAGGCCAGCCTCGTTGGGTTGCTGCTCGTCACCGTTCGGGAAAATACGCGTCCAGGCAATTGAAACCCGCAGACAGCTGAAGCCCATCTCTGCAAACAGCCTGATATCGTCCGGGTAGCGGTGGTAAAAATCGATCGCCACATCTTTAAGGCTCTGGCTCCCCGCAACTCGCTCCACGACCGGGCCAAAAATCCCCTGTGGCTGGACGTCAGAGGTGGAAAGGCCTTTGCCCTCTTCACGCCATGCGCCTTCAACCTGGTTAGCGGCAACAGCACCGCCCCATAAAAATGAATCCGGGAAAGTTTTCATCCTGTTCTCCTTTTATCGATGAATAATGCTGAGTAAAGGTGTTCCTGCAGTCGCAGTGTTTCCTGCGACTTTCATCACCTCACGATACTCATCGCTGTTAGTAATAATGATCGGGGTTGCCAGGTCATACCCGGCATCAAGAATGGCCTGACGATCGAACTCCAGCAGCAGATCGCCAGGCTTAAACCTGTCGCCCACATTTACATGTGCAGTGAAAGGTTTGCCGTCGAGCCGGACGGTATCGATACCCACATGGATCAGCAGCTCAATCCCGCTATGACTCAGCAAGCCGATGGCGTGCCGGGTCTGAAACAGGGAGGCAACCTCACCCGCGAAGGGCGCAATGACTTTGTTGTCGGAAGGAATGATGGCCGCGCCCTGTCCCAGCAGGCCACTGGCGAAGGTTGCGTCCGGCACCTGATCAAGGGCCAGTACGGTGCCGGTCATTGGTGAGAGAATGTCATCTTCGCCAGGCATCACCGGGGTTACTGTGTCTGGCGTGCTGTTACGAGGCATACCCGCTACCAGCGTCATGGCACAGCTCAGGAGCAGAGCCAGCAGCGTGCCGATAATTCCGCCCCATAACGTGGCATCGACACCGCCAGGCGGGATCATCTGAGCGATGGTAAAGATATTGGCGAAGCCAAAGGAATAAACGTGGGTGTTACTGAAGCCGACAACGGCACCGCCGATTGCGCCGGCTACGCAACCAAAGATAAAGGGGCGACGCAGAGGAAGATTAACACCATAGACAGCAGGTTCAGTGATACCAAATATTCCCGCGGTCACGGATGACCCCGCCAGCACCTTTTGACGCGCATCACGGCTGCGCAGCAAAACCCCCAGCGCCGCACCAATCTGGCCCATGACAGCAGGTAACAGCATAGGCAGCATCGAGTCATGCCCCAGAACGGCCAGATTGTTGATCATCAGTGGCACCAGTCCCCAGTGCAGACCAAAAATCACACAGACCTGCCACAGCGCGCCCATGGCCGCTCCAGCTAGCCACGGAGCCAGCGCATAAATCCACTGGTAGCCGTTCGCCAGCAACTGGCTCAGCCACGTGGCCAGTGGACCAATCACCAGGAAAGTCAGCGGCACCGTGATGCTCAGACAGATCAACGGGGCAAAAAAGTTCTTCATGGAGGCGGGCAGCAGCCGGGTGCTCTGTTTTTCCAGCCAGCAACTCACCCAAGCGGCAAGAATAATAGGTATAACCGACGCGCTGTAATTAAACCAGGTTACAGGAATACCGAGAAACGCATCCATCATGGCGCCGGACTGCTGGCTGGCATTGAAAGCAGCAATCATCGTCGGATGGGTGAGCGCCCCGCCAATCACCATGGTGATAAAGGGATTACCGCCGAACTTTTTACCCGCGGTGTAGCCCAGCACCAGCGGAAAAAAGTAAAACAGGGCATCACTTGCCGCAAACCAGATTTTGTAGGTTCCGCTTTCAACAGACAGCCAGCCGCAAACCACGGCCAGCGCCAGCAAGCCTTTAAGAATACCGGAGGCGGCAAGAATCCCGATAAAGGGCGTGAAAATGCCGGACACAACATCGATCAGGCGACTGAAAAGATTACCTGACTTCTTATCTTCGGCTGATGCAGGGGCCTCATCCAAAAGTCCCGCTTCGGCACGGACAGCCAGCCAGACATCATGAACGTGGTTGCCAATCACTACCTGAAACTGCCCGCCGCTTTCGACGACCATAATGACGCCCGGATTTTTCTTTAGTCCTTCCGCATCGGCTTTATGGTTATCTTTCAGTTTAAAACGAAGCCGGGTGGCACAATGCACCAGACTTACGATGTTCTCCCTGCCGCCAATATGGCCGAGGATATCCTGCGCCAGCGTGTGATATTCCATCTCGATTTCCTTAAACCGATGTCCATGGACATCCGTTGACTGAGCCAAAAATAAAAAAACCTGAGAACGGCCTCCTTTCAGAGGCCGCGCTCAGGTTTTGCCTGCATTAAGCAGTAACAATCCAGTTTACAGGGCTTATTACCCTTCTTTTCTCACCCGCTCGATATGAATGGCAAGAAACATGATCTCTTCTGCGGTCAGCTCACGCTGATAGCTTTGTTGCAAATGCTGCGCGATTTTCACCGCGCATTTCCAGGCTTTTGGATAGTTATCTTTTACTGCCGTATGCAACGACACATCGTCATCGTCGACCACGGTTCGCGTCAGCATCCGCTGAGCAAAAAACTTCAGATGAGTGACAAACCGCTGGTAACTCAGTGACGATTCGTTATATTCCAGCTGCAACTGATACTTCACCAGTTGCAGAATCTCCTGCATTACCCGCGTGACATCCATGACTTCCGGCATTTCGTTATGGAGCTGTGCCGTTACCAGATGAAGCGCGATAAATCCGGCTTCATCCTCAGCCAGTTCGACATTCAGCCGACGGAAAATGAGTGCCCTGGCCTCCTGCCCCAGCTCGAACTCTTTGGGATAGAGACGTTTGATATCCCACAGCAACACATTTTTAATCGCCAGACCTTTTTTTTGTCTTTCAATGGCAAAGAAGCAGTGGTCGGTCAGCGTGATATACAGGCTCTCCTGCAGTTTCCCGAGACGCTGTATCGCAAGATCAATAATGCAATTGCAGGTCGTCATCACTTCAGGCGGGATTTGATGTAACAACTCCTCCAGCCGACGGACCAGCAGATCACTTTGTGGTGCAAACACTTTCTCAATTTGCGCGTCATTGAGACTGTCACCGACGCGCTTCTGAAAGGCCAGCCCACGGCCCATAACGACCTGCTCGCGCCCCTGCTCATCCTGAACCATCACCACGTTATTATTCAGAATTTTGGCGATTTTCATCGGAACCCCAGAAACAAAAAAACCTGACATCCGGCAGAGGCCAGAAATCAGGTTTTGCCTGCCTAAGCAGTAACAATCCAGTTCCGGCACTCTATCAGTTTTCGTCGTGACCTCAATCGGTCAGAACAAAAAGCGTGACAGCGATCGTAATCCTCTTATTCGCCTAAAAATTTACGACCGTTTTAAGTTCAGTCACCCAGGCATCCTGCGTATGGGATATGCCCGCCGGATGATGCCAGTACTGAATCCCGGGTTGCAGTTCCAGCCAGGAAACGGGGCGGAAACGGTAATAGAACTCGCCGTTTAGCGAATGGCCGGGCACCGGATGATATGCCGTATCGTGGTAGTCCGAAACACCACCAATCGTATTCATATAGCGCTGATTTCGCGCGTACTGACTGCTCATGTCCGTCCAGGTCAGGCCAAAACCAATCCAGTCTTCCGGACGGGCGTCAAACAGTCCCCGATAGCGGAGTGAAGCGGCATAGACCGAATGCATGTAGTTAGTTCGCTGATCGGCCAGGCTCATACTGAATGAAGTACTTAACCCGCGACTGGCGTCATCCTGATGTCGCGTCAGTTGCTGATTAAGTCCGGCGTAAAGAAACCATGTCCGGTTATGAGAAGCATAACCGCCGGGATCACTGGCTCCTGCGCCCCCGGACCGGCCGCGATAGAGGTCAGTTTGCGGGGCATTGGTAAAAACCACCCCCAGGTTGTAGGCACCCGGCAGGCCGTTAATGATCGGGCGGGCTTCGATTTCTACCGGCAGCAGGACACCTTTGCTGCGCCTGGTTGAGCCACTCCAGGCGTTATGACGGCTGGCAGCATCCGGGTTCTGCTCCATTACTCCCCCTTTCAACGTCACAACAGGTGTAAACCGGTATTCGAGCGTGGTTCCCCACGTGTGCACGTTCCAGTTGTTCCAGGTCAGTGAGTTAGCAGATTTTCCACCGCACTGAGAAAGCATCTGGAAATCACAGGGTATGATCTGATCGAAGGTCTGAACCTTGTTCATCATTCCGATACGCCATGTCATCCTGCGGTCATCGAAACTTCGGGCAAAAGTCAGCCAGCCCAGGCGGGTGATCGATTGCCCGCCCCAGCTCTCCTGCGTAAGATCGTTAACATTCATCCGCGGATCCTGCACGCGTCGGGTGGTCAGATCGTCGTTGTGATTACGATTAACGATATTCGCTTCGATACGTGCATCGGGAATATTTGTCCAGCGCGACAAATCCTGATTAAAGGTCAAAGCAAACTGATCGATATAAGCAACGTGTGAGGCATGATTGTAGCCACCGCCGCCATTCCAGCCAATTTCATTCAGATAACCCAGGTTATAAGCAAATCCATTATCGTTAAGCGATTTACGAAGGCCATACATATCACCCAAAACAGGATCCGGTGGAGATTCAAACCCTAATACCGTTCCGCTCCATTCCTGCGCCGTCGACAAAGGAGAAAAGGTCAATAATGAGAGTGCGCACAGCATGCTTTTATATTTCATATTAGCAACCTGTTTTAATTTTAATGATGTACGGTTCGCGGGAGAGTCCTTAACCTCCTGTCATCTACCTCATGTTTCCCCGGCCTTAATACGCCGGGTCGTTATCGCGCAGGTTATTGATGACTTTCGCCATGCCAGAGTAAATTTAAGGCAAAAAAAAACCTAAGCACCCCACAGTGGTAAAGACTGTGGAACGCTTAGGTTTTGCCTGTTATCCAGTAACAACCCTTCGCTGAAAACGGCTCTACCCTAACACTGCTTTTTTAAATTGAATAGCACTGCCGGATTATTTCATAAGAAAATGTGAGCCAATTAACAATTGATATCTCTCATTTCATAGGGCTGGTGTAAATCAATAATCGAAATGAGGTAAGAAACCCATCAGGGAATGTTATATTAGTTTTCTTGCTAATTCATTTAATTAAGATTGATGCTATTTATCAGTAGAATTAAAATAGTCATCCGGCTTAAAAAGCTTAAAAAGCTTAAAAATGAATGATCCAAAATCCAGATTATTGAATCCTGATTGATGCTATAGCGCTGAGTTTAAAAAAATAGCTGGCTGGTTTGCATAATTTACAGGGAAATTGCAGGCAGGCATTCAGCGCAAGGGAACGACAGGAGGATTTGTTTTGAATGACCTGACAAAAGATCAGATGACCCGTCAATCAGAAACAGCAACGCCGGAAGGTTCGCTTCCGGCGTTGTGGCAATCAGGCAGCTTTAACGGCGCGTACTTTCTTCGCCGCTGGCTCTTCCGCCTGATCATCCGCACCCTCTTCTGCCACGGCTTCAGGCTTCGTTGCGCCTGCGGCCACGTCCGGTAGTTTGCTGGTGCGCAGAATATGCTGCACCGCATCTTTCTGCTCGGCAATCAGCAGGCCCAGCGTTTCTGCCTGAGATTCGTCCAGTGCAGGTTGATGCTGTAACAGCCAGTCAGTGAAGGCTTCGGCCATATCGAGCATTTTGTCGTAGGCATCGGCCTCTTTCTTATTGGCAAACGTCATCTTCTCTTCACCCTTTCTGACTACAACAAATTTTGTTTCAACAGCCATCTTTTCGCCCTCAGGTACTGTGTATGCATACAGTATATCATGCCGGTCATGCTTTGCCAGCAGAGAATAGAGTTTATCGGTTATGCACGAGCTAACCTTAACCGGACGCAGGTTTTTTTCTTTTTCCTGTCGCTTTTCTGCCGGACGTTACGCTGACTACACCAGCAACTCTTCAAGGAACATCGCCAGAGCCTTGCGCGGATCGTCCTCTTCGGAGACGATCACCTCGATCCCCCACTGCCCCAGCACCTCTTTGGCTACCGGGTTATTACGGTTAGTGAACAGATACGATTTTGGCCGGGCCGTCGCCAGCCCGGTGCGGCCCCACATCTTGGTCAGACGGTAAAACAGCAGGCGAATGTTGAAATCACTGATGCTGTAGCCGACAAACAGCACGGAGTTGCCCATTACGTCATGAGTCAGTTTGATGTCGAGCGGTGAGTCAAAATAGAGGCGTTCAAAATAGCTGCTCTCATCGAGCACGATAGAGGTGTCATCATCGAAGTCACCGTGCAGCTTGATGATGTGACGCTTATCCTCGGTCAGGGAGACCAGGTCAGCGGCGTTTGCCACTTTGTAATAGGGAACGCCGTGCGCCTCGTGCGCCGCTTCCAGCCAGCGATCATAATTGGTGGTGTAGATGCGCGAGAAGTTACCCTGGGTAATCATGGTATGAATTTCAGAAGACCGGACATCGATATCCGGCCGGTGCCACTCGCGATCCATCCAGCTGCGCAGCGGGCCAAGCGAGCCTTTCTTTTGCTTGTAATACTCCGCCAGCGACAGGTGCGTACCGTAGGTATTGAAGATTTTGGGATCGTAACCCAGCTCGTTAGCCAGGTGAGCAATCAGTTCATGCCACTCGGGGAGGCCAAAATTACGCGAAATACCGGCACCGGCAAACAGAATCAGCTTGCCGGAATCATAGGCGCGTTTGAGTTCAGGTTTCATGCCACTCCCCGCGAGGTTTTTAAAAAGGTGGCGAAGCGATCCAGCGCGATGCGCCGCATCGAAATCTCATTCTTGAGTTCGCCCATTTCTGCAAAAGTCTGCTCATACCCTTCGGGGATAAACACGCAGTCCCACTGGAAGCCGCGCGTCCCGGCGGGTTTCGCGGCGATGGTGCCGCGCAGTTCACCCGAGAACTGATACATTTTGCGGCCGTCGCAGTAGCCGAGCACCGTTTTGGCCGTTACGGCCTGACTGTCCAGTCCCTGCACCAGCGCGGTAAAGCGCTCAGCGTCCAGGCGGTTCCAGAAGATGCGGGTCAGACCGGCGGGCAGACCATTGAGGCCGTCCAGATAGAGGCCGGTATGCTCAACAAACAACGGCCGCCCAATCAGCGAAAAGGCTTTGGTCAGTTTATCGCGCACCAGGTCCAGCTCGTTTTCAGTCTGAATTTCTTCGATGCGACGGGCGATGGGTAATACTTCGACCCCGACAGGCTCGAGTATCTTACGCACCTCCGCCAGCTTTTGCTCATTGGCAGAAAGGAATCTGATTTTCATGGGGCTTCCAGGTCAATTACTCCGCCACGCAGTGAGGATTTTTTACGAAAACAGGCGGGCAGGATAAATCACTAACGCTGGAGAGTGTAGTTCAATTCTGTGGTCATCAGATTGCAGAACCGGCTTCAGCAGGAGAGCCGGTTCTGCCGACTCAGTAAACAATGCCCGGCGGATTCACCGTGGAGTGCGTCACAGCTTCATCCTGTTCACCCCAGCGCGCCAGCACCTGCTGATACTGCCCACCTGTGATGGTGCCATCCAGCGCAGTCTGCAATGCGGGTGCCAGGCCATTCCCCTTTTTAGTGGTCACGGCAACCCAGGCGCGAAACGGTCCGCTGCCAACCAGCTTTGTCTGACCGCGTGACGCCACTTTCCAGGTAGCCATCGAGTGCGGGCCAAAGATCGCATCGGCCCGTCCCGACAGCAGCGTCAGCGTTGCTGAGGCATCATCGGTAAGGTAAATCGGCGTCACCGCGGGCAGACCTTTAGCCCGGTTCTGCTGATCCCAGCTCAGTAATATGCGCTCCTGATTGGTGCCCGATGAGACGATAATCCGTTTACCGGCAATATCAGGCGGGCTGCTGATCTGGCTGATTTTACTGTCGCTTTTTACCGCAAAGGCGTGGTTATCAGCGCGATAGGTCGCAAAATCGAACTTCTTCTTACGCTCCTCAGTAACGGCAATGTTAAACATCGCGACATCATAGCGTCCGGCGCTGATGCCCAGCGGCCAGTCCTCCCACGAGGCCGGAACCAGCTTCAGCTTTAACCCCAGGCTGTCGGCCAGCAGCCTGGCGATGTCCGGATCGCTGCCGATTCGCGTGACGTTGTCAGACGCCAGCAGCGATAGCGGCGGTGAGTTAGTTGCGGCGGTCGCAACCGTCAGCGTGCCAGGCTCGATAAAGTGAAAGTCAGCCGGGATTTTCGCGATCGCCTGCGGATTTGCCGGGGCGTGGATTGGCGTCTCATTTTTTAGCACATCGAGCTTCTCCGCCGCCGGACAGCTCAGCACTGGCAGCAGCGTCAGCGCTGTTAATGTCAGCGCCCTCATAGCACGCGCGCCAGGAAACGGCGGGTGCGCTCATGGCGCGGATTGTTCAGTACCTGCGTGGTGCTGCCCTGCTCAACAATCCGGCCATCCACCATAAAGACCACGTTGTCCGCCACTTCACGCGCAAAGCCGATCTCATGGGTCACAATCACCAGCGTGGTGCCGGAACGCGCCAGCTTTTTGATGACATCGAGCACTTCACCGACCAGCTCCGGGTCCAGCGCCGAGGTCGGCTCATCGAACAGCATCACGCGGGGATTGAGCATCAGGGCGCGCGCAATAGCGATACGCTGCTGCTGCCCGCCCGACAGATGACGCGGCCAGGCATCGGCTTTATGGCGCAGGCCGACAATGTCCAGCAGTTCGCCCGCCCGCGCTATCGCTTCAGATTTCGTTAGCTGACGATGGGCGATTGGCGCTTCAATCAGGTTATCCAGCACGCTGAGGTGCGGAAACAGATTGAAGTTCTGGAACACGTAGCCGACGTTGATACGCTGCCGCAGAATCGCCTTCTCTTTGAGTTCATACAGCTTGTCGCCGCGCTGCTGATAGCCGATGAAGTCGCCATCAATCTGAATGAATCCCTCGTCGACCCGCTCCAGATGATTGATGGTGCGCAGCAGCGTGGATTTGCCGGAGCCGGACGGCCCCAGAATCACCGTGACCGATCCAGGCTCCAGCGACAGCGAAACATCATCCAGCGCTGTGTGTTTACCAAAACGCTTGGTCACGCCGGTAATACTGATGGCACCTGTTGTGTGTGAAGTGCGGTAATCAATGGCTTCGGACATGGCTGATCTCCTCGGTCGGATGAAGTGGCGTGACGCGGTTGCGCCATTGTTGCCAGCGCGAAGGCTGCGGCTCACGGTTCACGCTGCGGGCCAGCCAGCGCTCAACGTAATACTGAATCACGGACAGGACGGTGGTGATAATCAGATACCAGGCAGCACCGACCATCAGCAGCGGGATCACTTCCTGATTACGGTTGTAAATCATCTGGATGGTGTAAAACAGCTCCGGCATCGCCAGTACGTAAACCATTGAGGTGCCTTTCGCCAGGCTGATGATTTCGTTGAATGCGGTCGGAATAATGGCGCGCAGCGCCTGTGGCAGAATGATGCGGAAGGTCCGACGTGAGGCGGAAAGCCCCAGCGCAGAGGCGGCTTCCACCTGACCGTGATCGACACCGAGGATCCCGCCACGGATAATCTCCGCACTGTAAGCCGCCTGCACCAGCGTCAGACCAATTACCGCCGCCGGGAACTGGCCCAGAACATTAATAGTCTGAAACGCGCCCCACGACAGGCCGGTAAACGGAATGCCAATCGACAGCGTGTCGTAGAGGTAGGAGAAGTTATAGAGAATGATCAGCACCACGATGAGCGGCAGCGAGCGGAACAGCCAGATGTAGCCCCACGCCAGGGTGCTCAGCAGCCACGACGAGGAGAGACGCGCCAGCGCCAGCAGACCGCCAAAGAAGAGGCTGAAAATAGTGCCCAGCAGAGTCAGGAGCAGCGTCTGACCCAGGCCATGCAGGATCACCGGATCAAAAAACCAGCGGGCAAACACGCCCCACTCCCAGCGCGGGTTAAAGGCCACTGACTGAATCACGCCCGCCAGGATAAACAGCGCCAGGATAGCGCCTGCGGTGCGCGCCGGATAACGTGCCGGGACCACCTGCAGATGTTGATGTTTACTCATCGTCACTCCTTAACTTGCCGCTGCGACGTTATAAACGCCGATCACTTTAATAAAGCGCAGTCGCCCGTCATGTGGCGGCTGGCCGTAACGCTCCAGATCGCCGCTCAGATCGAACTGTGGCTGATAGCCGTGACCGGTATAAAGCCGCACCGCCTCCGGCTGTCGAAAGCCGGTGGTGAGAAACAGCCGCTGATAGCCCGCCTGCAGGGCGCGCCGTTCCAGCTCCTGCAACACCACCAGCGCCAGCCCCTGACGGCGTAGATCGCTGCGGGTCCAGATGCGTTTCAGCTCAGCGGTCTGCGGGTCATAAGGTTTGTAAGCGCCCATCGCGATGATTTCGCCGTCGCGCTCCAGCACAATAAACAGTCCCTGCGGCGGCAGATACCATTCGGTCAGCTCCTGCTCCTGCTCGTTACGTCGGGAGAAAAAGTCGCCATAACGTGCCGAGTATTCACCAAACAGACCACCCAGAATGGGTTGCAGCTCGGGGGCCTCCGGCGAAACTTCGCGGAAAGTTGATTCACTCATGGTCAGCTCCTTAGTCGCCCAGGCCAGCGGGGTTGATTTCAGAACGATCGATATGCTCAACGCCTTCACCCCAGCGGTTCAGTACCTTCTGATAATCGCCATTGCTGATCACGCCATTCAGCGCGGTGCTGATCGGTTCCGCGAGGCCGCTGCCTTTCTTCACCGTAACGGCAATGTGCGCCGCTTTTGGCCAGCCGCCATCCACGCTGCCGACCAGTCGGGTTTTACCGGTCAGCGCCGCTTTCCAGGCACCAATCACGTTAGGACCGAAGTAGGCATCCGCTCGCCCCGCCTGCAGTGCCAGGGTCTGGGCGGCATCATCTTTGGTATAGACCGGCGTAAAGGCTTTCAGGCCCTTTGCCTGATTCTCTTTATCCCACGCCAGCAGAATCGCCTCCTGATTGGTGCCGGATCCCACGATGATCCGCAGTCCGGCAATGTCTTCCGCTTTGGTCAGTGACTGAATCGGGCTGCTGGTTTTGACATAAAAGCCGAGTGAGTCTTTGCGATAAGTGGCGAAGTCGAACTTCTCTTTGCGCTCTTTAGTCACGGTAATGTTGGAGATCGCCGCATCATACTTGCCCGAGGCCACACCCAGCGGCCAGTCTTCCCACGACGTGGGAACGATGTTGAGTTTTAATCCCAGGCTGTCCGCAACCAGTCGGGCAATATCCACCTCGCTGCCGAGCAGGGTTTTGTTGTCATCGGAAAACACCGTCAGCGGCGGGGAGTTCTGCGCCGCCACGGCCACGGTAAAGGAGCCCGGCACCACAAAGTGATGTCCCGCGGGCAGTTGCGCGATGGCGTCAGGATTTTTCACCGTATTAACCGGCGCTTTATTGGCTTCCAGGCTGACGCGCTGGCCGTTATAGGAAACGCTGGTGCCTTCAGCCAGCGCATGGCTGCTGGCGGCCAGAATAAGCAGGGCAAGAAGACGCGATGTTTTTTTCATGACGTAGGCTCTTATTTTGAGGTGAACTGATTAACGGGTTGTTTCAGGGCGAAGCTGTCGCGCAGGGTGCTGCCAGGGTAGTCGCGGCGCGTCAGGCCGCGAGCCTGCAGAATCGGCACCACGCGGTCGACAAAACGCTCAAAGGTATCGGGTGTGCCGCCATTAATGATGAAGCCGTCTGTGGCGTGGGCCTCAAACCAGAGCTGCAGGCCATCCGCGACCTCTTCCGGCGTGCCATGAAACAGCGGACGAGGTGTTGCCGCTTCAAGTGCCGCCTGGCGCAGCGTATGGCCATGCTGCTGTGCTTTGCGTTTGATTTCATCGGTGGTGCTGCGGAAGCTGTTCTGCCCGATGTCGCCGATGTCCGGGAACGGCTGATCCAGCGGATATTGTGAAAAGTCATGGTGGTCGAAGAAACGACCGAGGTAGTTAAGTGCATCGGTAATCGACACCAGCGCCGCCGTGGTCTGATACTGGCGTTCTACGTCTTCCGCATCATCGCCCACGATCACGCTGACACCCTGGAAGATGTGCAGATCCTCTGGCTGACGACCGTTCGCTACCAGCTGCTGTTTCACATCCTGATAAAACGCCTGGGCTTCTTCACGGGTTGGCTGATGGGTAAAGATGGCGTCAGCATGGCGCGCCGCCAGCTTTTTACCGTCATCGGACGCACCTGCCTGGAAGATAATCGGACGGCCCTGCGGCGTACGGGCGATGTTGAGCGGTCCATGCACCTGGAAGAAATCGCCGTGATGATCAAGCGTATGTAGCTTCGCGGGGTCAAAGAACTGGCCGCTTTCCTTGTCCCGTACAAAGGCATCCTGCTCCCACGAATCCCATAAGCCTTTCACTACCTGCAGATACTCGTCGGCAATGCGGTAACGCAACGCGTGTTCCGGGTGTTTCTCGCGGGAAAAGTTTTTGGCGGAACCCTCCAGCGGCGAAGTGACAACGTTCCAGCCCGCACGCCCGCCGCTGAGGTGATCGAGGCTGGCAAACTGACGCGCTACAGTGAACGGCTCGCTGTAAGAGGTGGAAACGGTACCGACCAGCCCCAGATGTTCCGTGACGCCCGCCAGTGCCGAGAGCAGCGTCAGCGGTTCAAAACGATTAAGAAAGTGCGGGATCGATTTCTCATTAATAAACAACCCGTCGGCGACAAACAGAAAATCGAGCTTGCCCTGCTCCGCCTTGCGGGCGATTTTTTTGGCGTACTCCAGATTAATACTGGCATCGGCCTGCGCCGCAGGATGGCGCCAGGCAGACATGTTTCCCGACGCGCCATGCAGAATAGTGCCCAGCCGAAGTTGTCTTGTGGTCATGATGCTCTCTCTTTTTTAGTCGTAGCGATGCCCGACGAGGGTTGTCAGAACCCCCGTGTTTTTACGGACTGCAAATGAATTCAGTTCAGAATGGCTTCCCGACATCGCGCATTGAGGTGTTGCAGCGCCTGGCGGGCCAGTCGGGCGAAGTAGTCGGCGGCGGGGGCAATCAGTGCCTCATCCGGGGTAAAGCTGGCATGGTGCAGACCGAAATCACTGGCGCTGCCGATGCTGACAAACGCACCCGGCACCTGTTGCAGATAGAACGCAAAATCCTCACCCAGCAGATGCAGTTCGGCGGACTGCACCCGATAACCAGCCTGCTGCGCGACGTCACTGCTGAAGGTTGCCCAGTGCGCATCGTTGATTAGCACCGGCGGACCGGGATGCCAGCTCAGGGTCGCCTGCGCGCCATTGGCTTCAGCAAAGTGCTCAACCAGCGTGCGCACCCGATGTTCCAGTTCGGCACGCAGTTGCAAATCGTGAGTGCGGGCCGTGCCGCCAAACTCTACGCCACCCGGCAATACGTTCCAGCTTTTGCCGCCGTCGATACGGGTAATGCTCAGCACCAGACTGTCCAGCGCACTGAAGCTGCGGCTGGTGAGTCCCTGTAAGGCCTGGATAATCTGACTGGCGGTGACAATACTGTCGACGCCCTGCTCCGGGTAGGCGGCATGTGCACCTTTGCCGGTAACGCGAATAATAAATTTGTCTGTATTGGCATAGAACGCGCCGCTGCGGGTGGCAAAGGTGCCGACAGGCAGTGAAGGCTCGTTGTGCATGCCGAAAATAGCCTGCACCTCATCCAGCACACCCGCGTCAATAAACTGGCGTGCTCCGCGCGCTATCTCTTCCGCGGGCTGAAACAGGATGCGCACCCGACCAGGCAACTGATCGGCCCCGGCGTTAAGCTGTAACGCCGCGCCCAGCATCACCGCGCTATGGAGGTCGTGACCGCAGGCGTGCATCACGCCGGGATGACGGGAGTGAAAACGCACGCCGCTCGCCTCATGGATCGGCAACGCATCGATGTCGGCGCGTAGCGCGATGACGGTCTCCCCGCTGCCAATTTCCGCCACAAGACCCGTTTTAAGGGGATAATCGAGCAGCCGGATGCCCGCCGCCTGCAACCAGCCCCGCAGCCGGGCGGTGGTGGCGAACTCCTGACCCGACAGCTCCGGCCAGGTATGCAGTTCACGCCGCCATTCAATCAGTTGTGATGCATTGCTCATGATGACTCTCCAATCAGACTCAGGCTGCAACCAGATGATGCGTAGCCAGCAACTCCAGTGACTGCAGGCGGGCAACCGGCTCGGTAATCGGCGTGTCGATAACGAATTCATCAATGTCGAAATTATGGTGCAGCGCATCCAGCTGGGCATGAACCTGTGCTGCGGTGCCTTTCAGCAGTGACGGTGTGCGCGGCTCAATCTGATAATCGCGATATCCACCCTGACGCACATAGCGCTCAGCCTGTTCAAGACTGCCAACGTTGACGCCAGGCCCGTCTTTCACCGACACATGATAATGACGCAGCGTGGAAACCAGCAGGTCAGCCTCGGCGGGCGAGTCGGCCACCACGACCTGAACAGCCACCAGTGCGCGCTGGCCGTTACTGAGGCGAGAGAAGGTACTCAGTGCATGCTCCAGCAACTGGCGGTCGCCATTGATATGAGCTGCAAAGACGAACTGCCAGCCCAGACTGGCCGCCAGCCGTGCGCTCTCTTCACTGGCACCCAGCAGAAAACGGTTAGCAGGACGTGATGGCAGCGGCGTCGCGGCTAAACTTTCGTCATCAGGCTGTACCTGTGTAGGTTTAAGCCAGCTATCCAGCAGCTGAAGCTGTTCGGCAAAGCTGCCTTTTTTAGCCGCATCGACACCCTGTTGCAGTGCATGGGTAGAAAGTGGCAGTCCGCCCGGCGCTTTGCCCACACCAAGATCGATGCGGCCCGGTGCCAGTGAGGCGAGCAGGTTAAAGTTTTCCGCCACTTTATACGGGCTGTAATGCTGCAACATCACCCCGCCCGAGCCGACACGAATATGGCGGGTCTGGGCAATGATCCAGGCAATCAACACTTCCGGTGAAGGACTGGCGAGCTGTGCAGTATTGTGATGTTCCGCCAGCCAGAAGCGGTGATACCCCCACTCCTCAGCTAACTGCGCCAGCTGCAGCGTGCGCTGCAGTGCTGCTGCAGGCGACTCGCCCTTCAGCACGGGCGCTTTGTCTAACAGACTTAATCGATATGCCATTCACCTGGTCCTTGTTCATTCCGGTTGCGGACCAGTGTGCTGCGCAGTCGATTATTGGTAAAACATCATATTGTTTTATGCTTTATTGAATTCGTCATAATGGGGAGAAATGAGCAGTGGCAGAGAAATAAATGACGCTGAAACAGTATGTCAGCCCGCCAGACAACGTTAAACGCTGTTCACCGCCTGATTTTAATACGATTTAAACCGACTAAATGGCAAAGTTTTGCAGAAAATCGTCTTATGTATGGAGAGGTGATAAGTGTCTTTGTTGGTGTTAGCGAAACATCCGGCTGCAAAGATTCTGTACCCGAATTTTTCAGCATAAGGTAGAAGATTATAAACAGCATCAGAACCAGAGAGTATAATAAGGTTGAGATAGTCCTTAAAAATAGTCGAAAGAAGCTTCTATAAATAGTCTTTCTCTCCGGGAAGATTAACCGTAAATAATAGTTACTAAGGCCGCTGTGAATTTTGCTTCAACGGGAAATGTCGGGTGTTAATAATCGCCACATTTACTTCACAGGGAACACCATCATCAAGGAAAACCGTCTCATTGAGCTGAATGACCGCATCCCCTGCCGCTAAGTTAAGCAGAGTCAGAGTCTGTGAATCCGTGAGGTTCACGGCCGTCAGATGCTGATCCCTGAGCTGCACTTTCTTACCGGTAACCTCTTCAATATAGGCATATTTTGAGACTTCCAGCTTGCTGAATTCAAGGCTATTAAACATATTCACCGGCAGATGAATATGTTCAAGAGCCACAGGGATATCATCGAAACACATCAGGCGTAAAATTTTATAAATCTGATCGCTGTTTTTAATACGGAGCGCCTGCGCCATATCAGCAGACGGGACCTTAATTATGCTGACCGAAATGATTTTCCTGACGCCTTTATGACCTTTTCGTTGCGCCTGAAAATCAAATGGTGAAAGCACATGGTATCGGTGCGCCTGGCTGCTTATTTCAGTAGAACCTACAAAGATACCTGAACCTTTAACGCGGTAAATTCTCTGCTGCTCAACCAGAATACGTGTCGCTTCACGAACCGTGGCACGGGTAATACCGATATTCTTTGCGATGGATATTTCGGTATCCAGCTTTTCTCCAGGGCGAAGGCCATCATCCTTAATTTTATTGAGGATGTAATCTACAACCTCTTTTTGCTTTTCTGTGATGCCATCAACCATCGAATCTCTTCCTGTATGCGTGAAGGTGAAACGCCATCAATCCGTGTCAGTACAGTTCTGCCTGACATTGCCGGACAAGTACTACTTCGGCTACCTGAATATGTGACCAACTTATCAAATTGGCACTGATGTTAAGGCTGTTCAGCGATATTTTAACTTTACAGGTTGTGTCCGTACACGTCGAAGGACATCATCAGGATGACTAGACATCTTCAACATGTACAGATGTGATGACGAAGATGAAATATAACCTTAAGCCCGTAGTCAGCAACTAAGTTTTTCGTAACGCTATGAATAGTGGCTCTTTTAATAATCATATGGCCTTCATTATCCTGAGCTTCTATGGTCTGAAGGCTCAGTTGAAAAGTGGCGGAGGGAGCGTTTAAAAAAAACTGACTGTACATACTCAGGCATTCTGAGGAGGAGCAAAACGATGTCACACCTGGCGAAGTGGTTAAACAATGAGAAAGTCCAGTACGTTGAACGCGTTGCGAACTGGCAGGAAGCGATAGCGATAGCCGGGCGGCCTCTGCTCACTGAAGGCGCAATATCGCAGGATTATATTGATGCCATTATTCGACAGAAAGAGGAGATTGGTCCCTTTTTTGTTATCGCGCCGCAGATTGCCATGCCTCACGCGCGCCCTGAGGAAGGCGCACACAAGCTGGGCTTGTCGATTGTGCTGCTGGGCACAGCAGTGAATTTTGACTCTGAAGAGAACGATCCGGTAAAGGCGATTTTTATGTTTGCGGCACCGGACAGTAACAGCCATATCGAAATGATTTCCCAGCTGGCGGACGTTCTGTCCGATGAAAACATCATGGCACGGCTCTTTAATGCAAGCAGCCAGGACGCACTTATGACGATTTTATCAGGCGTCTGACCGCCCGTTAAAACGCGACTTTTAATCAACAGTGAATGAGGTTTGATATGAAGATTATGGCAGTGTGTGGTTCAGGTCTGGGCAGCAGCTTTATGATGGAAATGAACATCAAGAAAGTGCTTAAAACAATCGGCGTTGAAGCGGAAGTTGAACATTCGGATCTTGGTTCTGTTACTCCTGACGTGGCGGATGTGTTTGTGATGGCAAAAGATATTGCCTACAGCGCAAACCTGCCGGAACAGAAGGTCATCATCATTAACAATATTATCGACCTGAAAGAAGTGGAGCAGAAAATACGCGAGTATTTTGAGAAAAACTGACGCTAATAATCAGATAAACGCCTTACCTCGAGGTTAATATGTTTACTCAAAATCTTTTGCAGTTCGTCGTCGATGTACTGAAAGTGCCCTCAATCCTGGTCGGGCTGGTGGCATTTTTCGGACTGATTGCGCAGAAGAAGCCGTTTCCTGATGTGATTAAGGGCACGGTAAAAACTATTCTGGGCTTTCTGGTGCTGGCAGGTGGCGCGACCGTTCTGGTCGGTTCTCTGACGCCACTGGGCGACATTTTCAAGCATGCGTTTGATGTTCAGGGCATCATTCCAAATAACGAAGCGATGGTCTCTATCGCGCTGGCAAAATATGGTGCGCCGACCACTATGATCATGGCCTTCGGCATGGTGGCTAACATCGTGGTCGCCCGATTCACCCGACTCAAATATATCTATCTGTCAGGACATGTGACGTTTTATATGGCCTGTATGATCGCGATTATTTTATCGGTCGCTGGTTTCGAAGGTCTTCAGCTTATTTACACCGGGTCACTGCTGTTGGGTATTCTGATGGCTACCTTCCCGGCTATCGCCCAGCCCTATATGCGTAAGATCATCGGAGGCGACCATGTCGCGCTGGCGCATACCGGGACCATTGGTTATGTCTTATCGGGCTGGATCGGTTCTGTGGTGGGTAAGGGATCGAAATCCACCGAAGAGATGAACATGCCAAAAAACCTGAGTTTTTTGCGCGACAGTACCATCTCTATCTCGCTGACGATGATGATTATCTATTTAATCCTGTCGGTCTCCGCCGGTAAAGCGTATGTAGAGGCTAATTTCAGCAATGGTCAGAACTACCTGGTGTACTCCTTTATTCAGGCCATTACCTTTGCCGCTGGCGTCTTTATCATTCTGCAGGGCGTGCGTTTAATTCTGGCTGAAATTGTCCCAGCCTTTACCGGCTTTTCAGAAAAACTGGTGCCGGAAGCCAGACCCGCGCTCGATTGCCCGATTGTCTTCCCCTATGCGCCGAATGCGGTGCTGGTTGGCTTTATCTCCAGCTTTGTCGGTGGCCTGGTCGGACTGTTTCTCCTGGGTCAGCTGCATTGGGTATTGATTCTGCCCGGTGTGGTTCCTCACTTCTTCTGTGGTGCGACAGCCGGTGTGTTTGGTAATGCGACCGGTGGTAAACGCGGAGCAATCTGCGGCGCCTTTGCGCATGGCCTGTTGATCACCTTCCTGCCTGTCGCCCTGCTGCCGGTACTCGGTCAGATTGGACTGACCAACACCACTTTCTCGGATACAGATTTTGGCGTCACAGGCATCCTGCTCGGTAATATGGCGCACTTTATGGATAAGGGAACCATTACCCTGATTATCACCGGCATTTTTGGCCTGCTTGTGGTTTATAACTTTATGGCTAAAAAGAAGGTTCCTGCTGAAACAAATGAAGTGTAATCAGGCGCTGTAATGCTAACCGGAAAAGGCTCTCTGCCTTTTCCGTTCTTCATATCCGACCGATTCGCCCGAACCACCGCTATTACCACGGTGACTGACCGCAGCACGCCCATCCTGATATCGATTTCTGTCAGTTTTCGCATCTTTGTTTTGCCCGCACGCTAACGCACCACGCTACTGCACCCCTCATTTCTGATTCAACCCGGTCCTGGTTTCCCTAAAAAAAGGACTATTCCGAACGCAAAAAGTGATCTGAATCACACTTTCAACATTAGACATACTAATAAATAAAATTTAACAACAAAACAATTGAATGATAATGATTAACATTTACACTCTCATCCGCATATAACAAAGCGTTAAACGCTGCCAAATCCACAAATAATATGCGGTATTTTCTCTTTTTAAGGTGAAAACACTAATCCACGTAATGGTCAGGGTTTTTATCTGGTTAGTTAGTTTTATGTTTACTGGAGTTGTTGAGCGGATTTCTAACGCTGCTGACGTTGTGTCGGCAGGGTCACTGGTATTCACGCACAGGAACTGAAAATGCTTTTACGCTCATCCACTCAGACGGCACTGGACCTCGCGCCAGCCTCCAATGCCAGCGGAGCCGAAACGGCTATTTTTAACGATCAGCAACTGGCGGCCTGGTCGCAGCAGACTCAGGAGGTGCTGGCGCTGATGACGCGCACCGTGACTGGCGTAGAGAAGCCTTTCAGCGGGATTCTGCCCCACGAACTGGCGGCGGAGTTCAGCGATGTCGATCTCGATCGTCCGCTGGGCAATAACGATGACGCGCTGGCAGAGTTGAGTCAGCTCTATCTGCGTGACGCCGTCTGGTTCCACCATCCTAAATACCTTGCGCACCTGAACTGCCCGGTCGTGCTGCCCTCTCTGATGGCCGAACAGATTATGGCGGCGGTAAATAGCTCGGTTGATACCTGGGATCAGAGTGCCGGCGGCACGCTGATTGAGCAGAAGGTGATCGACTGGACGCTGGGCCGTATTGGTCTGCCTGCCGGATCGGATGGGATCTTTACCAGCGGCGGCACTCAATCCAACCTGATGGCAATGCTGCTGGCGCGTGACAGCTGGTGCGCGGAACATCATCCGGGGCATCTGATTAAGCATCGCGGCCTGCCGGAGACGGCGTCGAAGTGGCGGGTGTTTACCTCGAAACTCAGCCACTTCAGTATTCAGAAGTCGATGGCGATTCTGGGTCTGGGCTATGACGCGGTTATCGCCGTTGATCACGATGACCACTACCGCATGGATGCAAAATGCCTGGAAGAGGAGATCGTACGCTGCCGCAGTGAAGGGCTGATCCCGATTGCTGTGGTCGCCACCAGCGGCACCACCGACTTTGGCAGCATCGATCCGCTGCCCGACATCGCCCGTCTCTGTGAAGATTATGGTCTCTGGATGCACGTTGATGCCGCTTACGGCTGCGGTCTGCTGGTTTCTGAGAATCATCGCGCACGGCTGAACGGCATTGAGCGTGCTGACTCCGTCACTGTCGATTATCACAAATCGTTCTTCCAGACCGTCAGCTGCGGCGCCTTCTTTGTGCGCGACAGCCATGACCTGAAGCATGTCACGCACCATGCAGATTACCTGAATCCACTCAGCGCGCAGCAGGAAGGCACGCCCAATCTGGTTAACAAAAGTATTCAGACCACACGCCGTTTTGACGCCCTGAAAATGTGGCTGACACTGCGCGTGATGGGCCCGGCGGCGCTGGGTGACGCCTTCGATACGCTGATAGATCTGACTCAGGCCGCGCACCAGCTGTTAACTGCGCATCCTGCCATTGAAGTGCTGCATGCGCCTGAGCTGACGACCCAGATTTTCCGTTACGTTCCCGGCAAACATGCCAGCGACGCGCAGATCGACGAGATCAACGCTGCCATCCGTAAAGCGCTGTTCCGTTCCGGTAATGCGGTGATTGCGGGCACCAAAGTCGACGGTCGTCAGTACCTGAAATTTACCCTGTTAAATCCCACCACGACCACGGCCGACATTGAAGATGTACTGAGCCTGATTGCGCACTATGGCCGCGAACAGGTGCGTGCCTCTGCGCTGAGTGCGGCGAATCATGGAGAGATCTGAAATGAATAATCCCGTTTATGATTTTATTGGTATCGGCATCGGCCCGTTCAACCTCAGCCTGGCCTGTCTGAGCGAGCCGGTTGAGGGGTTGAATGGTCTGTTCCTGGATGAAAATCCGGGCTTTGACTGGCACACCGGCATGATGCTGGAAAATGCGCATCTGCAGACGCCGTTTATGGCCGACCTGGTGACGCTTGCCGATCCCACCAGCCCGTACAGTCTGCTCAACTACATGAAGGAAAAGGGAAAGTTATACTCTTTTTATATCCGTGAAGACTTCTTTCTGATGCGCAAAGAGTATAACCAGTACTGCCAGTGGGCCAGCTCAAAACTCTCTAATCTGCGCTGGAACAGCCATGTCGAGTATGTCAGCTATGATGAGGCCGCCGGGATCTATCACCTTCAGGTGACCGACACCCGAAGTGGTGAAAAGCAACGCTATCAGGCGCGTCATCTGGTCCTCGGCACCGGGCCGAAGGCCTGGATGCCAGCGTGCAGCCAGCCGCATCGTCAGCGCCTGACGCACTCCAGCCACTATCTGGCTAACAAAGCAGAACTGCAGCAGAAACGTTCGATTACCGTACTCGGCAGCGGCCAGAGCGCCGCGGAAATTTACTACGACCTGCTGACTGATATTGACCGCTTTGGTTATCAGCTCAACTGGATCACCCGCGCGCCGCGTTTCTATCCGCTGGAGTACACCAAGCTCACGCTGGAGATGACCTCACCAGAGTGGGTCGACTATTTCCATGCCCTGCCCGCCACCACCCGTGATGAGCTGAATGCGCGCCATAAGAATCTCTATAAAGGCATCAACAGCAGCTTAATCAATGACATTTATGACCTGATGTATGTGAAACAGCTCGACGGTGATCTCAACGTCAACCTCTTCACCCACTCGGCGCTGACCGCGATGCGCTGGCTGCCGCAGGGCGAATTCGAGCTGACGCTGCATCAGGAGGAGCAGGATTGCACCTTCACCCGTCGCACCGAAGGACTGGTGATGGCGACCGGCTATCACTATCAGCCGCCGATGTTTTTAGAAGGCATCACCGCACGCCTGCGCTGGGATGACAAAGGCCGCTACGACGTGCAGCGCAACTACAGCATCGACCATCATAATCAGATCTTCGTACAGAACGCCGAGCTGCATACCCACGGCTTTGTCACGCCGGATCTCGGCATGGCCTGCTACCGCAACTCTGTGCTGCTGCGTGAACTGACCGGACGCGAGGTCTACCCGATTGAGCGCCAGATCGCCTTCCAGACCTTCCCGGCTAAATCGGAGCACTGAGATGAAATCACTACCACTGTTCAGTGCCGATCGCCCCGCAGGCACGTTCACCCTGAGACCCATGCTGGAGAGCGATGCCCCCCTAATCCACAGCTGGGTCACCCGTGATTACGCCCGCTTCTGGGGCATGCAGCAGCAGAGCCTGGAGCAGGTCGCGGCGTTCTACCAGACGCTGACGGCAACGGATCCGCATGCCGCGCTGATTGGCTGCTGCAACGATCAGCCCGTCTGCCTGATTGAGTGCTATCGCGCCGGCGACGATGAGGTCGGTAAATTTTATCCGGCCGCGCCTGATGATTACGGCATGCACATTCTGATTGCCCCGGCCAGCAAGCCGATTAAGGCCTTCAGCTGGCAGGTCTTCACGCTGGTGATGGACTACATGTTCAGCCGCCCCGAGGTGCGTCGCGTGGTGGTCGAACCGGACGTGCGCAATGAAAAAATTCACGTGCTGAATAAGCGCGCCGGGTTCCACTACCAGCACACCATCGACATGGGCCATAAAACTGCCTGGCTGGCCTTCTGCCAGCGGGAAGATTATCAACACGCGTTACAGCAGGAGTCGCAGACCATGAACATCCTCCCATCACTGACAGACGGCACGCATCTGACGGGCGACCACTGGGCGCAGGCAAACCGCATGCTGATCCGCAAAGCAGTTGCTGAGTTTGCGCATGAAAAAATCATTGCGCCGCAGGAAACGGACGATGGCAGTTATCAGCTGGCGGTGCCGGGCGGTGAAGCAACTTACCATTTCCGGGCGTCGCGGCTGGCGCTGGATCACTGGGAGATCGACGCAGATTCCCTGCGCAAGCAGGAGAACGGTCACGCGCTGCCGCTGGATGCGCTGAAATTTATCGTTGAGTTTAACGGTGAGATCGGGATTCCGCAGGCGCTGCTGGCAACTTACATGGAAGAGATCAGCAGCACGCTGTGCAGCAGTGTCTATAAGCTGCAGAAGAATAACCCCGACAGCCAGGCGCTGGTTGCAGCCGATTTCCAGACGGTAGAAGCGGCGATGACCGAAGGCCATCCCTGCTTTGTTGCCAACAACGGACGTATTGGCTTCGATGCACAGGACTATCTGGCCTATGCGCCGGAAGCGGCCGCGCCCGTACATCTTATCTGGGTCGCGGTCCACCGCCGCAACGCCCATTTCTCCAGCCTCAGCGAGCTGAGCTATGAGCAGCTGATGCGTGATGAGCTGGGCGACACTACCGTGGAACAGTTCAATGCGCAGCTGATAAAGAAAGGGCTGGCGACAGAGGACTATATCCTGATGCCGGTACATCCATGGCAGTGGCAGAACAAACTGCTGACCGTGTTTGCAGCGGACATCGCTAATCACGATATTGTTTATCTCGGCACCGGCGATGACGCATACCAGGCGCAACAGTCCATCCGTACCTTCTTTAACCGCAGCCAGCCTGAAAAGCGTTACGTGAAAACCGCGCTGTCAGTACTTAACATGGGCTTTATGCGCGGTCTGTCACCCTACTACATGGCGACAACACCTGCGATAAACGGCTGGCTGGAACAGCTGGTGGCGGGCGATGACTGGCTGAAACGCTGTGATTTCCGCATCCTGCGTGAAGTTGCGTCGGTTGGCTATCACAACCGCTACTACGAGCAGGCGATCAAAGGCGACTCCGCCTATAAAAAGATGTTTGCTGCGCTGTGGCGCGATAATCCAGCCGCCAGCCTGCAACCGGGCCAGCGTCTGATGACGATGGCCTCTTTCCTGCACGTCGATCACCACCACCAGCCACTGCTGCCCGCGCTGATCGCGGACTCCGGTTTACCTGCTAAGCAGTGGATTGAACGCTATCTGACCTGCTATCTCAGCCCGCTGCTGCACTGCTTCTATCAGCACGATCTGGTGTTTATGCCGCACGGTGAAAACCTGATCATGCTGCTGGAGAACAACGTTCCGGTCAGCGCCTATATGAAGGATATCGGCGAAGAGATCGCCGTGATGAACCCGGACGCGGTGCTGCCGGAAGGCGTGCAGCGTCTGGCCGTCGAAGTGCCGGAGGAGCTTAAGTTGCTCTCCATCTTCACTGATGTGTTTGACTGCATCTTCCGCTTTATCAGCGCGATTCTCGATCAGTCAGAGACGCTGCCGGAAGACGATTTCTGGCAGGCAGTGGCGCAGTGCGTGAAGGATTACCAGCAGGCGCATCCGGAGCATGCGACTAAATTCGCGCGTTATGACATGTTCGCGCCCGAGTTTACCCGCTCCTGCCTGAACCGCCTGCAGCTGGCGAATAACCAGCAGATGATCAACCTCTCCGATCCCGCCGAGAACCTTAAGTTCGCCGGTACGCTGGTCAACCCGATTGCCCGTTGGCCCTAAGCGTTACACTGTCACTAAGTAATTATGCGGTCACCCTGGTGGCCGCTTTTTTAATGGTTTTATTGCAGGAATCTTCAATGGCTTCTTTTCAACCGCTGGCAAAGCTGACCCGGCGACATCTGATCTTTCCGCTTTCTCTGGTGCTGTTCGAGTTCGCTACCTATATCGCCCATGACATGATCCAGCCCGGCATGCTGCTGGTGACCCAGGAATTTAAAGTCGGGCCAGAGTGGGTCTCCACCTCGCTCACTGCCTATCTGTTCGGTGGCATACTGCTGCAGTGGCTGCTGGGTCCGCTCTCGGATCGTATCGGGCGACGTCCGGTGCTGCTCAGCGGCGTGGCCTTTTTTATGCTCTCCTGCATCGCGACCCACTGGGTGCAAAGCATTGAGCAGTTTGTCCTGCTGCGGTTTCTGCAGGGGATCAGCCTCTGCTTTATCGGTGCGGTGGGTTACGCAGCGGTGCAGGAGGCGTTCACGGAGTCGCTGAGCATCAAAATGATGGCGCTGATGGCCAACGTTGCCTTGCTCGCCCCGCTGGCCGGGCCGCTGGCTGGCGCGGCTTTTCTGACCGTGGGAGAATGGCGCACCCTGTTCTGGCTGATTGGTGCGGTTGCGGCGCTGGCGCTGGCCGGGCTGTGGTATGCCATGCCTGAAACAGCAGGCGATCGTCAGAAACCGCTGTCGCTGCGATCGATTATCAGTGGTTACGCGGCGTTGCTGAAGGATCGTCAGGTGATGCGTGGTTCACTGGCTATCGGACTGGTCACCGTACCCTGCATCGCCTGGGTGGCGCTATCACCCGTGATTTTGATCCACGGCGCGCAACTCAGCCGCATCGACTATGCCCTGCTTCAGCTGCCGGTCTTTGCCGCGATGATTGCGGGCAACCTGACGCTGGGCCGCTTATCCAGCCGTCTGCCGATTGAACAGCCGATACGGCTTGGTACCTGGCCAGTAGTCTGCGGACTGGCTATTGCGGCGGTCGCTACCCTGCTGGATCCGCAAAGTTATCTGTGGCTCACCGCCGGAATGAGTCTTTACGGCTTCGGCACCGGGCTGATTAACGCCGGACTGTATCGCATGACACTCTATTCCAGCAATGCCGGAAAAGGCAGCGTGGCGGCAATGCTGGGCATGATAAGCATCCTGATTATTGCGCTGGGCATTGAAGCCGCCAAAACTGCGTATTTCAGTTTTGGAACCGGCGGCTTCAGCCTGGTGAACCTGATCTGCGGGCTGCTGTGGCTGGGTCTGGTGAGCGCGTTCCTGCGTGCAGGCCAGCGGAAATTATGTGCCGAATTGTAATAACGCCCCTGCAGGCCGTTAAGAAAATATGAACCCGCGGAATGGCAGATGTTTATTTGCCATTCCGTATATTCAAACCATTCATAAATTCCCACTCACTCTCGCATTTATTATTTTCAGATAAGCTTTGACCAAATCGTTACTTTATCTGTGTGATGCGTCATTCGATGATGATTCCGCCTGCTGAGGCAATTGATAAAAAAGGAATTCACCATGACGACGTTATTTCCCCTTAAACCACGCGCACAGACGCTGGTTTTTACATTACTTGCCGGGACTCTCACTTTTAATGCAGTGGCCGCGCCGGTCAAAGGCGGCACGCTGATTTATCTGGAACAGCAGGCACATACCAACCTCTATCCGCCCGCCGGTGGCTTTTACCCGAATGGCGGCATTCTCAATCAGATCACCGATAAATTAACCTGGCAGAATCCTGAAACATTACAGGTTGAACCCTGGATTGCGGAAAGCTGGACCACCAATGCCGATAAAACCGAATACACGTTTAAGTTACGTCCTGGCGTGACTTTTTCCGACGGCACGCCATTAGATGCTAACGCGGTAGCGAAAAACTTTGATACTTACGGGCTGGGAAATAAAGCGCTGCGCCTGCCGGTTTCAGAAGTGATTAATAACTACGACCACAGTGAAGTGATTGACCCGCTGACGGTGAAGTTTTATTTCAAAAAACCCTCGCCCGGATTTTTGCAGGGCACCGCCACCATTGGCTCCGGCCTGGTGTCGCTGAGTACTCTGGCGCGCAGTTTCGATCAGCTGGGTGATGCCCGGCATATCATCGGTTCCGGGCCATTTGTTGTCAGTGATGAGAAGCTCGGTCGTGAAGTGGATCTGGTGGCGCGCAAAGAGTACCAGTGGGGCCCAAAAAACATCAGACAGCAGGGTCCGGCTAACCTCGACGGAATTAAAGTAATTGTCACGCCGGAAGACAGCGTGCGCATCGGTGCGCTGCTGGCGGGCCAGGCGGGACTGATTCGTCAGGTACAGGCTTATGATGAGAAGCAGGCGAAAGATCAGAACTTCCCGGTTTATGCCGCGCCGACCCGGGGCGTCAACGACAGCCTGAGCTTCCGCCCCGATAACCCGCTGGTGAGTGATATCCGGGTGCGTCAGGCGCTGCTGCACGCCACTAATGCGAAGCAGGTGGTTGAAACGCTCTTCTCTCCCAACTATCCGCAGGCAACCTCGGTCGTCGCGACCACCGCTGCGGGCTACGTCAATCTGGCGGACAAACTGACGTTTGATCTGGCGAAAGGGAAGACATTGCTCGACCAGGCGGGCTGGAAACCGGGCGCAGATGGCATCCGGGAGAAAGCGGGCCAGCGACTGGCTCTGACCGTCTATGAATCCCTGCCACAGCCGCAGAACAAAGAGGTGCTGCAACTGGTCGCGCAGCAGTGGCGACAGGCGGGGGTTGCCCTCACCGTCAAAGCCGGTGATGCGGGCAGCAAAACGCTGGATAACCTGGATCCCCTGAAGACGCCGCTTAACGTCACCGAAGTTGGCCGCGCCGATCCCGACGTGATCAAAAGCAGCTTCTACCCGGCTAACCGCGACAACCTGCTGCAGAAAGGTGGCTCCAGCGACAAAGTAAAAAACTTCCGTGATGACAAACTTAATCAGCTGCTGGTGGACGTCTCCTCCGAAGTTGATCCGGCAAAACGACTGCAGCTGACCGGTGATGTTCAGCGCTATCTGCTGGACCAGGCCTATGTGATTCCGATTTTTGAAGAGCCGCAGGTTTATGCAGGCGCGCCCTGGCTGAAAGGGGTCAGTTTTGAAGCGGTAGGCCGTCCGGCGCTCTATGGTGCCTGGCTGGAAAAACAGTAACCGGAGGTGATGATGCGCCACTATCTGCTGCAACGCGCCGGTCTGGGACTGCTGGTACTGTGGGCTGCGTTTACCCTGTCATTCGTGCTGTTGCAGGTGCTGCCGGGTGATGCGGTGCTGATCAAGTTTCAGAATCCGGATCTCGGCCTGAGTCCCCAGCAGATTGCTGAGATGCGGCAGGCCTATGGCGCAGACAGCCCGCTGTGGCAACAGTATCTGCATACGCTGGCGGCGATGCTGTATGGCGACTTCGGCTACTCGGTACAGGCGGGCGTGCCGGTCAGTGAACTGCTGACCAGCAACCTGCCCGGCACGCTGCGACTGGCGCTGTGCGGATTCGTGCTGGCAACGCTGCTGGCTTTCGTGCTGGCGACCCTCTCAAGGCTGCCCGCTCTGCGCTTCCTGCGTAATCTGCTGCAGTCCCTGCCCGCGCTGTTTATTTCCGTGCCGACCTTCTGGCTCGGCATCGCCCTGATTCAGCTCTTCTCATTCCAGCTGCGCTGGATCCCGGTCATCAATCCCTCGCCGTGGCAGGGACTGATTCTGCCGATTATCACCGTCGCGGTTCCAATCTCAGCGCCGCTGGCACAGATTCTGCTGCGCAGCATTGATGAGGTTTCCACCCGGCCTTTCGTGGCGGTGGCGCGGGCTAAAGGTGCCAGCGAACACTATGTCCTGTGGCGGCACATCCTGCGTAACGCGATGCTGCCGGTGCTTACCGTGGCGGGTCTGCTGCTCGGCGAACTGATTGCCGGCGCGCTGATTACCGAAACGGTGTTTGGCCTGGGTGGTATGGGTCAGCTGACGCAGCAGGCGGTGAACAATCAGGATGTCGCAGTTTTACAGGCGGTGGTCATGATCTCCGCGCTGGGTTTTGTAGTGATTAATCTGCTGGTGGATCTGCTGATGCCGCTATTTGATCCGCGCTTACAGCTCTTAAGAGGTGCAACATGAGTCTGGTTGATTACGCGGCCGCCCGACAATCCGTCCCGTCCAGGCGTTTCCGCTTCGCACCGGGCCTGTGGCTGGCCGTATTCGTGATGCTGCTGGCCGTGCTGGCGGCCCTTTTCCCGGCCCTTTTTACCCAGGCCAACCCGCTGGAAGGCATCGCGGGCGCACAGCGGCTGGCACCGCAGACCGGACACTGGCTCGGCACCGACCAGCTTGGCCGCGATCTCTTTGCCCGCATCGTTTACGGCGCGTCACATTCGCTTTCCGCTGCGGTCATGGCGGTAGCGATCGGCCTGCTGGCCGGAACCGCGCTGGGCGTCCTGGCGGGCGCCACGGGCGGCAAAACTGAATCGATCGTGATGCGCGCCGTGGATGTGCTGCTGGCGATCCCGCCGCTGCTGCTCTCACTGAGCGTGCTGATACTACTCGGCTTCGGCACCCTGAACGCCGCGCTCGCAGTGGGCATCGCCTCCATTGCCAGCTTCGCCCGGCTGGCGCGGGCCGAAGTGGTGCGCATTCGCCACAGTGAATATATCGAGGCGGCATATGGCAGCGGCGGCCGCTTTTTTAGCGTGCTGTGGCGTCACATTCTGCCCAATGCGCTGACGCCGGTGATTGCCTATGCCGCCCTGCAGTTTGGTCAGGCGATTCTGGCGCTGTCGACCCTGAGCTTTCTCGGCTACGGCACGCCGCCGCCGGTGCCGGAATGGGGTCTGCTAATCGCTGAAGGGCGTAATTATCTGGCTACCGCCTGGTGGCTGACCACGTTTCCTGGTGTGGTGGTGGTGGCTGTCGTGCTCGCCGCGAACCGCATCAGTCAGCAACTTTCAGGAGGATGCCGATGAGCGCTCAGCCGTTACTCGCAGTCAACAACCTGACCCTAAGCTATCGCCGTGGCAACCAGTGGCTGCCGGTGGTGCATAATGTCAGCTTCGAACTGCACGCTGGTGAGATGGTGGCACTGGTCGGGGAATCCGGTTCCGGTAAAACCACCACGGCACAGGCCATTATGGGCCTGATGGCGGAAAACGGCCGCCGCGAAGCGGGTGAAATCCGGCTCAACGGCGTCGATATCAGCCAGTGGTCACAGGAGCGTTTCGACTCGCTGCGCGGTGCGCGCATCAGCCTGGTGCCGCAGGATCCTGGCAATTCACTGAATCCGGTGAAAACCGTCGGCGAACAGGTAGAGGAGATTTTACGCCTGCATCTGCGATTACCGGCAGCACAGCGCAAGCAGCGGGTGATCGATCTGCTGACCCGCGTCGGTCTCAGCCACCCGGAACAGCGGGTTAAGCAGTTTCCGCATCAGCTGTCAGGCGGCATGAAGCAGCGTGTTTTGATCGCTATCGCCCTCGCCCTGCAGCCGGAGATCATTATTGCGGATGAGCCGACCAGCGCGCTGGATGTCACGGTGCAGAAGCGCATTCTCGATCTGCTGGATGACCTGCGGCAGGAATCCAGTACCGCCGTGCTGTTCGTTACCCACGACCTGGCGCTGGCGGCGCAGCGTGCAGACCGCATCATTGTTTTTCGCCACGGTGAGATTCAGGAATCGGGACGCACCCCCCAGGTCATCAGCGCGCCATCACATCCCTACACCCGCCAGTTACTGAACGATGCTGCGCCGGATCGACCCGCCCGCGTTAAACCTGCGGCCGCCCGATTTTCTGCCCCGGCAATCCGGGCAACCGGCGTGATGAAAAGCTTTTCGCTGGGTAAACAGCAGCGATTACAGGCACTGAACAACGTCAGTTTTCAGGTGGCACGCGGCACCACGCATGCGCTGGTCGGCGAATCCGGATCCGGCAAAACGACACTGGCACGCATCGTTCTGGGCTTTGAAACCGTCGATAGTGGCGCAGTGACGCTGGACGGCATTGTGGTCAATGGATTGCGCGGCGAGGCATTGCGTCAGCTGCGCCGTAAGATCCAGTTTGTTTATCAGAACCCCTTTGCCTCGCTCGATCCCCGCCAGACGCTCTATTCAATTATCGAAGAACCTCTGCGTAACTTTGACAAGCTGAACCGCAGCCAGCGCCGCGAACGGGTGGAAGCGATCACCTCGCGGGTGGCACTGCCACTCTCCCTGTTATCACGTCAGCCGCATGAACTTTCAGGCGGCCAGCGGCAGCGTGTAGCCCTGGCGCGGGCGCTAATCTGCGAGCCTGAAATCCTGGTGCTGGACGAGGCGACTTCGGCGCTGGATGTCACGGTGCAGGCACAAATCCTCGACCTCTTGCAGCAGCTTCAGGCCGAGCTGGGGCTGACCTATCTGTTCATTACGCACGATCTGGCGACGGTGCGACAGATTGCCGACAGCGTCACCGTTTTAAAAGCGGGCGAAGCGGTGGAGCAAGGTGACGTTGTCACGATATTCAGCGCACCTCAGCATCCCTACACGCGTGAACTGATTGGTGCGATCCCTCCGCTTGTTCCGTTAACGCACAAGGAGTCAGCATGAGCCGACGTCTCGGATTTTTTACCCGACTGCTGGATAACGTCCCGGCTAAACAGCGCTATCAGCTGGCTACAGAACAGATTCAGCATGCCGAGCGCTGTGGCTTTGATACGGCATGGATTGCTCAGCATCACTTTCATGAGGATGAGGGCGGACTGCCTTCGCCGCTGGTTTTCCTGGCGCACGCCGCCGCCCATACCCGCACCATCCGGCTCGGCACTGCCATCATCACGCTGCCGATGGAGAATGCGCTACGGGTCGCAGAAGATGCCGCAGTACTGGATTTGCTGTCGGACGGACGGCTGGAGATCGGGCTGGGTTCGGGCGGCACGCCGGACTCGTTTTTACCCTTTGGCCTGACGTTTGCCGAACGCGGCGCGGCATTTGCAGACAATCTGCATACGCTGCTCAGTGCCTGGCGCGGTGATTCGCTGGGACATCCGGACAATCATCTCTGGCCCGCCGCGCCGCAGCTTGCCGGACGGGTTTGGATAGCCACCTTCTCGGTTGAGGGCGCAATCCGTGCCGGCCAGGGCGGACACGGTCTGATGCTGTCGCGCACCCAGCCACGGCCAGCAGGCCAGGCAGAACGTCCGCTCGATACGCTGCAGAATCCGCTGATTGATGCCTATCTTGCGGCACTTCCGGCGGGAATTGAGCCGCGTATTCTTGCCTCCCGCACTGCCTTTGTCGCGGATTCAGACCACTACGCACGTCAGATCGCTGAACCGGGCATTCGCAAGCAGGCTGCTCAATACCGTGGCGAAATCCGCGGGGAAAGCTTTGATGACCTGCTGGCACAGTTTGATGCCCATGTTGGCGGCATCGATCAGGTCGCGCGCTCGCTGGCGCAGGACAGCGTGCTGCCTCGCGTCACCGACATCTCATTCCAGGTGCATTCAGCGGAGCCTTCGCATGCCGACACGCTGCGCTCGATTGAGCTGATTGCCGGACACATTGCGCCCGCACTTCGTGCTGCTGGCGAACCAGACAGGAGAATTTCATGAGTCAACCTGACGATTTGATTACCGCACTGGCGGATATCGATCCCGCTTCCGCACTGGCCCACGCGCGCCAGACACGTCATGCCGCGACGCGCCATGCCCAGGGCAGCTACAACGTGTTATTTGACCAGGGCGATGACGATTTTCCGTTAGCCGAGCGACGCCATCTGTCCGCAAAAGTCGCAGGCTGGCATGACCGGTCGGAGCTGCAGACGCACTATCAGCCGCAGCAGCCCGTGCCCGACAGTGATCGGATTAGCGCCGCGCTGGATTTCGCGCATCGCCTCACCTTCGAGCCGGTTGCCGCTACACCTGCCCATCTGGAGACGCTGAAGCAGGCGGGCTGGAGTCCGCGTGGCATTGTCACGCTGGCGCAGCTGGTGGCGTTCGTCAGTTTTCAGAGCCGGTTAATCACAGGCCTGCGCAGCCTGCAGGGCCATGAAGCCGCGGCTGAAGCGGCACCGGTCGTCGCCGGTCACTGGCATGAGGCACTGAAGACCGCCAGCGGCAAAACGGCGCTGACCGCGTTTACGCAGCAGGAACTCGGCTGGGAGCCGTGGCTGCCCGCCAGACCGCTGGCTGAATTCAGTGAGGAGGAGCAGGCGACACTGGCAAAATTTGGTCACACCGATTCCGACTATTTCCGTCTGCTGGGGCATAACCTGCCGCTGCTGGAGCAGCGTACCCTGACCGACAAAGGCATTTTCTACACCGCTGGCGGGCTGCCGCGCGCCGAGCGTGAGCTGGCCGCCACGGTGGTCAGTAAGGTCAACGGCTGTATTTATTGCGCCTCGGTTCATGCGCGTAAAGCCAGTCAGCTTTCAAAGCAGGATGACGCAATACAGAAGCTGCTGAATGTCGCGCCCGGCGCAGTGTTATCCCACGGACACACTGCCCGCTGGCAGCCGATCATCGCCTTTTCGGCGGCGCTGTCACTAACCCCTGCGCAACCTACGCAGTCGCAGATTGCTGCACTGCGCGAGCAGGGTCTGGATACGCTCGACCTGCTCGACCTGATTCAGTCCACCGCCTTCTTTGCCTGGGCCAATCGCCTGATGCTGACGCTGGGCGAGCCATTTCTGCCGGAACAACAGGGATAAATATGACATTGCCTTTAACTGAACAACTGGTGCAGTGGCGTCGCGAACTGCATCAGCATCCGGAACTTTCAAACCATGAATTTGCCACAACTGAGCGTATTGCCGGCTGGCTTGAACAGGCGGGTATCCGGCTATTGCCGCTGGGACTGAAAACCGGCGTGGTGGCAGAAATCGGTCACGGTGAATCACTGATTGCCCTGCGCGCGGATATTGATGCGTTGCCGATTGATGAAATCACCGATCGCCCGTGGCGATCGCAGGCGCCGGGCGTCATGCACGCCTGCGGTCACGACGTTCACAGCGCGGTAATGCTGGGCGTCGCCCTGCAGCTTAAACAGCAGGAAGCCACACTACCAGGCCGGGTGCGGATTCTGTTTCAGCCCGCTGAAGAGACGTTTAATGGCGCACGTCAGCTGATTGATGCCGGTGCGCTCGAAGGCGTACAGGCGATATTCGGCCTGCACAATGCGCCCGACCTGCCGCTCGGTACGCTGCGTAGTCGGGCGGGCGCGTTTTATGCCAACGTCGATCGCTTTGTGATCCGCGTTGAAGGTAAAGGCGCGCATGCGGCACGACCGCAGGAAGGCATCGATTCGATCGTCATTGCCAGCCATATTGTGACCGCTTTACAGACGCTGCCGAGCCGGGTGTTCAGCTCGCTGGAGACGGTGGTGCTGAGCGTGACGCGCTTTACCGCCGGGAATACCTGGAACGTGCTGCCGCAAAGCGTTGAGCTGGAGGGCACCGTACGCACCCACAATGGTGAGATCCGGACGCAGATCCCACACCGCATCCGCTCGCTGATTCAGGGCATCGCCGCCGGATTTGGCGCGACCGCTGAACTGGAGTGGACCGAGGGGCCGCCTGCCCTGATTAACACGCCAGGCTGGGTGGATGTGGCACTGGACGTCGCTCAGCAGAGCGGCTATCTCGCGGAGCATGCTGAGTCGCCGCAGATGGGCGGAGAAGATTTTGCCTTCTATCTGCAACAGGTGCCGGGCGCTTTTGTCAGTATCGGCAGCGCCAGCGAATTTGGCCTGCATCACGCCGCCTTCGATCCGGATGAAGCACTGATCGGCCCGGCAGTAGAATACTTCACGCAGTTGGTCCCGCGCGCGTTGCAGATTGTGGCGGCGCAATGACCAAAAAAAGGAGTGCAGCGATGTCTGTTCCGGTTCCGCAACCGATTCTGGATCACGCAGTGATTAACGTGGCCGACCAGCTCGACAGCGCCAGCGCGCGCTTCCGGCGGCTTGGCTTTCAGCTCACAGAGCGCGGTCATCATTCGCTGGGTTCGAGTAATCATCTGGCTATCTTTGGCGAAAATTATCTTGAGCTGCTCGGCTATGAACCCGGCAAAGGCAGCCAGCGCGCCGATCTCTGGCAATCGCCGCTGGGGTTGAGTGGCCTGGTGTGGAAAAGCAGTGATGCCGAAAGTGAGTTTCAGCATCTGGAACGTCAGGATCTGGATGGCGATCCACCCGCCTCTTTTCATCGTCCTGTCGTTCTGCCCGACGGTACGGTCACTGAAGCGCGCTTTCGTACCGTGCGGCTGCGCCCTTCGCTGATACCCAATGGCCGCAGCTTTTTTTGCCAGCACCTGACACCTGAAGCGGTATGGCAGCCTGCATGGCAACGCCATCCCAATGGCGTGCGAAACATCAGTGAATTTGTCATTGTGGCGCAGGACCCGGCGCACTCGGCTCAGGTCTATAGTCGTCTCTTTGGTGCCGCAAAAGTGCTTGCCTGCCCTGAAGGCGCCTTTGTCCTGCGTGCCGGTGCCGCCACGGTTCGATTTGCGTCAGCAGAGTATGCGCAACGTCGTTTCGGTCCGCTGCCAGAAGACTATGATGGCAGCGCCCGGATGGTTGCGCTGGGTTTTGAGACCGGCGATCTCGCGCAGGTCAGAAACGCACTACAGGCAGGTGATATTGCGTATCAGGAGCAGACAGAGGCGATTGTCGTGGATTCAGGTGAAGGGTTTAATCTGGCTTTGCGTTTTACGTGAAGTGCGGGCCTGCGTTGTGATGAAAAACGCCTCGGCTGAGGCGTTTTTTTATCCATCGGAGTGATAAAGCAAAATGACTTTTGGCGTTTGATCGGCCTTTAGAGTCGCCTTAAATCAAAAAAACGACGATGGTGACAGGCCAAACCGCGCACACAATGCTCGTATGTGTGACACGGTCAACTGACGTTCGCCGCTGAGGATTCGGCTGACCAGCGACTTTTTGCCAATTTCATTTTCAAAGTCACTCAGGCTGAGGTTGTGCTGCTCGATCAGTACCCTCAAAACGCCAGGCCCGGTGCTGATTTCACCCTGACGGCTATTAAAGTCGGCCATCGCAGGATCATTATCTTCATAATGAGCAATGCGGGCACAAAGCAAATCTACCAGCGGATTATCCGGCTCATGTTCAATAAGGTATTCCACCAGTTCCAGTGCTTCTTCATAATCATGTCGCTGGTTGCTGCCGGCCAGCAGTGGCACTGCTTCTGCCAGCTGATTTGACAGCCTGATAGCTTCAGTATTCATTCGGTTACCTCCCGATATTTCTAAACAAGCTTGTCGTACTCAGCGTGAGTGCAGATATGTTTGATGAAGATTTTGCTGCGCTCAAAATCCGCGAAAAATATCACGCGCAAAGGGTTGTCGCTGACGTCAATGACCCACCATTTAGCGCGATACTTCATACGATCAAGGCTTGCATAAAGCCCCCTGAGATCGTCAGTACCACAGAAATCGCCCTGTCTGAGGTGGCGGTAAAGCAGATCCAGTGCTGCCGCTGCATTGGGATGTTTTCTGGCCGCCTCGTCAAACGGCATGCGTGAAATAACATGCGCTCCATTGGCTCCTGACTGTTTCCATTATGGAAACCATCTTTCAAAATGGCTGAGCGTTGACAAGATGGAAACGCAGAAACCTGCTTGTTCCCGAGTACTTAATACGCCTTAGGCTGATGTAAAAATGCCGGCAGAGGCTTCATTAATATGAATATAGATAAAGGGTTGCTGATATGAATCATCGAAATGCACAGGCAACATTGCACTTTGCTTTGGGACGATAATCCTGCCTGTGCTCTGAAATCTTTTTCTGGAAAAATTGTGCCAACAGAAGCGAGAGTTAGCTGGCTGGATAATAAAAAAACGCCTCAACCGAGGCGTTTTTCACAGGCTTACCCACAGATAAATCAGAAGGTGTAACTGGCGGTTACCGCGAAGTTACGTGGCTGGCCGTAAACAACAGAACTGGCCACGTTGGTGTCATACTCTTTGTCGAACAGGTTATTGAGGTTGCCCTGCAGAGACAGATTTTTGTTCACCTGATAGCGTGCAAAGAGATCAACCAGTGCATAGCTGCCCTGACGGGCGCGCCATGTGCCGTTGCCTTCCGGTCCACCGACGTCGTTCCAGATATGTGTCTGCCAGTTCACGCCGCCGCCCAGCGTAAGCTGCTGCAGCATCGGCAGGCGATAGCTGCTGAACAGATTAAAGCTGGTCTGCGGTAACTGTGGATTAAAGGTACTGCCATCCCGGTTTTCCGCTATGTAGCGTGTGCCGCCAAAGGTCATCTGCCAGTTGTCGGTCAATGCGCCATTGACTTCAAACTCGACGCCACGACTCACTACGCCTTTACGGCCAATGTAGGCCACATCGCCTGAACCCTGAATGGTCTGGGTGGTGGCTTCTCCGACGTTATCCAGTTCGGTGCGGAATACAGAAACAGAAGCAGTCAGGCGACTGTCCATCCAGTCAGATTTCAGCCCGGCTTCGTAGTTTTTCCCGATAACCGGCGACAGATAAGCGCCACTGGCATCGCGATAATCCTGAGGCTGGAAGACCGAGGTATAGCTGGCATAAGCAGACCAGTTTTCAGCAAAGTCATAAATCAGCCCGCCATACGGGGTGATGTTATTTTCTTCCGCTTCCCCGCCTGGCGTTTCACGATTCCAGTTGGTGTAACGCGCGCCAAGGATCAGGTGCAGCGGATCGGCAAGCGACAGGCGGGTCGCCATGTAAGTCGACTTCTGGCGAACCAGCTGGGTATCGCTGGCGGGCAGACGTGGCGTCCAGTCTGACTCCGGGTACTGGCCATTGAAATCGTTGTAGTTGCCCAGCGACTCAGAGGAAATATTCTCAAAGGTGCTGAAGTACTTGTTATCCTGGCGGGTATAATTGACGCCCACCATCAGCTCATGCTGACGGCCCAGCAGTTCATACGGGCCGCTGGCAAAGGCATCGACGGCATCGACTTTGCGCTTCCCGGTGTTATAACCGGTTCCGCCCACCACAGGATAGTTGGCATAGGAAGAGACGCCCGCGCCCGTGTTGCGATCGAAATAGCCATCAAGATAGATCTGCTTACTGTCCAGACGCATATCGGTGTGCGTGCCGTTTAACGTAAGGTTCCAGCCGTTGTCGAAGTCCTGCTTCAGGTTCACAAAGACTTTACGGTTCTCTTTATCGTTGTAGGCCCAGTCCGGCGCCGTGTTGTAGCCGCGTCGGGTATGAATCTGCGTGCCGTCGGTGTACCAGCGCGGTGCACCGCCCCACATCGTGGAGTCTGTATTGACCTGGCTGAACTCATAACCCACCGACAACGTGGCAGAGTCGGTGAGATCAGCGTCAACCACGCCATAGATAAACTGTTTTTTAGCACCATAACGCTCAATGAAGCTGTTATTGTCCTGCCAGCCGGCGACCATGCGGCCACGAACATTGCCGGACTCACTGAGTGGCGCGGAAAGATCGGCCACGTAGCGTTGCTTGTTCCAGCTGCCGTAGCTGGCGGAAACGGTGCCACCGAACTCTTTGCTGTCCGCATGCTTGCGCACCATGTTGATGGCAGCAGACGGATTGCCCGGCCCGGTCAATAGCCCGGTCGCCCCGCGTACCACTTCAACACGCTCATACAGCGCCATATCGGTCTGTGCATCGCCCAGATTCCAGCGCTCCGCAAAGGCGGTAGGAATGCCGTCGACCATGTAGTTATCGATCAGAAAGCCGCGCGCATAGTAGTTGGTGCGGTCCATATCGCCACTGATTCCATGAATGCCGGTGGTGTTGGACAGCACATCATTCAGTGACTGGAGTTGCTGATCGGCCATACGCTGAGTACTGACGATGCTGACGGACTGCGGCACATCACGTACGGTGCCCAGCATCTTGGTGCCGGCACGAGTCACCGGAACGCTGTAATCCGTATGGGGTGACGTTGTCACGGCATCATCAGCTGATGCGCTGACCGTTAGCGTCTGCTCGCTGCTGGCAGCCGGTGTGGACGTTTCTGCGGCGCGGGCGACATTATGTGCCAGTGACGAGGCGACGATGACGGCCAGTAAGGAGAATTGGAGTGGGCGTTGCAGAGCAGACGTACCCGTAACCCTGGGGTTCTGAAGATCGAAAGCGTTCATTAATTCCTCAATTATCTTTATGTTTTTATGCTGCCACTGTCACGACCTTGCATCCTGCGGACATCACTGCCCTGCTTAGGGTTTGAGGAACCAGAAACCCTTTCCATGAGCGCCTGTGCGCGGGTGTGATGAACTTTCAAAGCAAATGAGAAATATACGCATTGCGATTATCATTGCAAGATTTTGTTAACAAATAATGTGAGTTTTTTCAGGATAGCGTCTACACGTTCAGGTTTTTTAAAGCCTGCTAATAAGAAGCGGTTGTTGAAATAGCCGATGGATAAGCGAACGATGAGAGCAGCAGGAATGCCGTCTCACTTTTATTAATTATAAAATCCTGCTTCAGCCGCTCATTTACCTGAAGTTGCCACTCTTTGTGCGACAATACCCGCCTTGATGCTTTTATTTCCTTATTTAACACCAGATTTTGCAGGTATTCGCACATGCGCAAAACTTTAACTCTTAAAGCGCTGATAATGACAACCACCGTTTTCACTGCTTTTACAGCTCACTCCGCCACGCTGGTTCAGAATGTCAGCGCAGGCTGGGAAAGCTTCAGTGATAAGGTTGCCACAACATGGCAGCAGCCAGAGGGAATCGACTTTTATCTGCCCGCGATTACGTGGCATAACCGTGCCACATACGATCGGGAACACATCAATAAATATAATGAAAGGCCCTGGGGCGCAGGCGGGGGGATCTCCCGCTACGATGAAAAAGGTAACTGGAATGGCATCTATTTAATGGCATTCAAAGACTCCTTCAATAAATGGGAGCCTTTTGGGGGTTATGGCTGGGTAGCGACATGGCGTCCGCTGGCTGACCAGAATTTTCACTGGGGTGCAGGTTACACGGCAGGCGTTACCGCGCGGCATAACTGGGACTATATACCGGTGCCAGCATTGCTGCCGCTGGCCTCAATCGGCTATGGCGATCTCGATTTCCAGATGACCTACATACCGGGTACGCATAATAACGGTAACGTCTATTTTGCCTGGCTGCGCTACCACTTCTGATCGTGAAAACAGCAACGTCAGCGTGACATCGCCATGATGGAGAGATTGCCCAGAGTGAGGGTCTCGCCATCATAGCGATGTCGCAGCAGATGATAGCTTTCGCATTCAATAATCTGCTTAACCGCATCCGAAAAGGTATTCATGGCGCTGCGCATCTGGCTCAGATAGTCATGGGTATCATAGACCCGATCGATCCCTTCCAGCGCATGGTTCATGATTTTGCGGGCGACATCATTAGGCGTGTCGAGGGCAGAAAGTTTTGATCGGGCGGTGCGGCGCAGATCGCGTGGGGTAAATGGCTCCAGTCCCAGCCCACGCGGAGCGCGGATCATCCGCCGCAGAGCCTGATTCAGCGCGCCTTTTGACAGCGGCTGTTGGGGATCGCGTGGCGCGGACACCAGCCATGGCGAGTCCGGATCGGCGGCATTAAGTAACGCTTCGATGCACTGCCGCATCAGCGGTGAAATCGGCAGCACATGCTCGCGCTGTGATTTATTGCGGGTGCCCTGCATCCACAATCCTAACTGCAGATCGAATTCCCCTTTCTGCGCCTGCACAATCTCATCCGGCCGTCGGGCGCTGACCAGACATAAACGCAGCGCCCAGCGCGCCTGCTCCGATAATGCCCAGTTATCCAGACCGTGCCAGAAAACCCAGATTTCCGCATCGGTCAGTTGCCGGCTGCGCGGTGGCGTAGCACGACCTGCGACATCCCGTTTTTTCATCGAGGCAATAGGCGAGTGATCGAGATAGCCCTGCATCTCGGCCCATGCGAGGAATTGTTTGGTCAGCGCGAACACCCGACGCGCCTCCTCCTTTTTACCGTCGGCAATCAGGATGTTGTAAAGCCGGTTGAGGCGCAGACGGTTCAGCGTTTTGAGCGGCTGCGATCCGATGTTGGGCAGAACGTGTTTCAGCAGAGACGAAACGGCGATTTCAGGACGCCGCCGGCTGATCAACAGTGACAGTTTTACCCAGACCCTCATCACCTGCTCTACCGTGCCTTCATCGCCAAAATTATCCAGTTCGCTCAGCGAAGCTGCTTTAACCTGCTCCAGCCAGATAAGGACATGACGACCAACATGTGCTGAGCGCGCTGCAGTTATTGTCGAATCTGTTATCACATTATTACCTGTTGCCCGTTTCAGAGCCGCCATTCTACCCACCCCTAAGCTATGACTCCAGACCTAATAAGTCTGGAGTCACAATGACGTATTCTGAGCCATTCTGAGAGACTTTTCGGGTGATGACAAAGAAGTGTTTTTGCGACCTGTTTTGCTCATCTGAGTGGTCAGGCTGATGCATGAGCAGCCCACTGTCAAGGGATGTAAAGATGCCTTACCGAGATATACAATGATAACTATTATCATTATCATACGCATTTGCTTACATACCTTAACGATTCAGGGAGATTTTCTAAGTGAATGTAACCATGCGCGTCCATAAGCGCCCTGCCGCACTGCTGCTGGCTGGTTTGTTGAGTACTTCTGCTAACGGCGCTTCTCAGGAAGAGACTGAAAAGCTGGCTGATGATGAAACGATGCTGGTCACGGCTGAACAGGAGTTAAAACAGCAGCCCGGCGTTTCAGTCATTACCTCACAGGACATTGAAAAGAATCCGCCGGTCAACGACCTCTCCGACATCATCCGTAAAATGCCAGGCGTCAATCTCACCGGTAACAGCGCCAATGGTGTCCGCGGTAACAATCGTCAAATCGATATTCGCGGCATGGGGCCGGAAAACACGTTGATTCTGATCGACGGTGTGCCAACGACCTCGCGCAATTCAGTGCGTTACAGCTGGCGTGGCGAGCGTGATTCCCGTGGCGACTCCAACTGGGTACCGCCAGAAATGGTTGAACGGATTGAAGTTATTCGTGGACCAGCGGCAGCCCGTTACGGTTCAGGCGCGGCTGGCGGTGTGGTTAACATCATTACCAAACGTCCGACAAATGACTGGAGCGGATCGCTGTCGCTCTACACCAACCAGCCAGAAGATGATAATGAAGGGGCAACCCGACGCGCCAACTTTAACCTGAGTGGTCCGCTGGCGGGTGATGCGCTGACTATGCGGCTTTATGGCAACATCAATAAAACCGACAGCGATGCTTTCGATATCAATCAGTCGCATAACGGCTCCGGCGCGGCCGGCCGTGAAGGCGTTCGTAATAAAGACATTAACAGCGTGTTGTCCTGGAAGATTACGCCATTGCAGGTGCTGGATTTCAGCTATGGCTACAGTCGTCAGGGCAATATTTACGCCGGGGATACTCAATACAGCAACGGTGCCGGTAATAAGCTTATCGAATCTCTCGACGGGTCGGAAACTAATCGTCTTTATCGTCAAACCTGGGGCCTGGCCCACAACGGTATCTGGGACTGGGGGCAGTCAAAACTGACCTTTAACTATGAGAAGACGAACAATACCCGTCTGAACGAAGGCACCGCGGGCGCGGGTGAAGGCCGAATCAACAGCAATACGTTTTCGACCAGTCGCTTTGAAAGTTACCGGGCGGGAGGTGAAGTCAGCTTCCCGCTGGAATTGCTACGTGAACAGACCGTTACGCTGGGCGCTGAGTGGAACCGTGATGAGCTGAACGATCCCAACTCCATGAACGGCACCAGTGCGCCGGGCGTTTCGATTGATGGCATCAGTGGTGATGCGGGCAGCCGCAATAGCAAAAACAGCGCGACGCTGAGTTCGCTCTATTTCGAAGATAACATCGCCGCGACCGACAGCACTGAGGTGATACCGGGTTTGCGCTTTGATTATCACGATACTTTCGGGGCGAACTGGAGTCCGTCGCTGAATATTTCTCAGGCGCTGGGAGAAAGTTTTACTCTGAAAGCGGGTATCGCCCGTGCATTCAAAGCCCCTAACCTCTATCAATCCAGCGAGGGCTATTTGCTGGCTACACGAGGCAATGGCTGCCCGGTCAACGTGACGAGCGGCAGCTGTTATCTGCTGGGTAATCAAAATCTTGATCCTGAAGTCAGCGTCAATAAAGAGCTGGGTATCGAGTTCAGTCAGGATGGCTATATTGCGGGTCTTACCTGGTTCCGCAATGACTACAAGAACAAGATCGTCGCCGGGACCGATGTGCTGGGTTATGCCTCTAATGGCAACAATATTCTGCAGTGGAGCAACGGCGGCAAAGCAGTTGTTGAAGGTCTGGAGGGTAACGTAACGATACCGCTGGTCAGTGATGAACTTGAGTGGCGGACTAATGCCACTTATATGATCCAGTCAAAGGATAAAAAGACCGGCAATCCGCTGTCGATTATCCCGGAATACACCATCAACTCCATGCTGGACTGGCAGGTGACGCAGGATTTCTCTGCTAACCTGAACTGGACAATGTATGGCCGCCAGAAACCACGCCAGTATGCGGAATCCCGCACAGAAAATGGCTCAATGTCGAATCGTGAAGTCGGGGCTTACTCGGTATTCGGTATTAATTTCAATTACGACATTACCAAAAATCTGCGTGCCAATGCCGGTATTAATAACCTGCTGGATAAGCAGCTCTACCGGGAAGCAGATGGGGCATCGACCTATAACGAGCCAGGACGTGCTTATTATGCCGGTCTGACCATGACGTTTTAATCAACACAAGCGCTTCCGGCTGGAAGCGCTTTTTTCCTCAAACCAAACTCTTCCAATTCGTTTTCAACTACTTAAAGTCAACCTGCATCAATTCGGCAATCGTTGAATCACGTGTTGTCAGCACACAGCGGTCCAGGTAATCGGTAAATCTGGAAGGCTTATTCATGCCAAGCTGTAGCAGTTTGGAGTTATCAAACACCACATTCAGGTTTGAGAAGTGGCCATACAGGTTCATTGCGCGCAGCATGATACGTTCATTGCAGGGTCCAAACAGATCCTTAAACGTTCTTCTGCTATCTGACAGCTGTTTATAGGACACCTTCTGGTAGTCCACACCCAGCGCCTTGTTTCCTGATGCTCTGGCCATCGCCTCATCAATTTCCGCAAACGTAACACTGCTGTGTGTCCCGGCAGAGATGTGAATGACTTCATTAATGACGTTTTCTGCGTCAAGCAGCAGAACCAGTGCATCCGCGCAGTAATCAACCGGAACCACATCAATACGATCGCCGAGGTCGCAGGTGAATTTACCCAACGCCAGTGCCATTCTGAATACCCAGAAAATGCTGGCTGAAGGCAGGCATCCCTGATCGGAATGACCTACCACAATCGATGGACGGGCAATCACCAGTGGCAGGCCTGGCAACTTCTCTGTCATCAGCTTTTCAATTGAAGCCTTACTCCAGGTGTATTCAACGACATGCTGATCCCGGCTGGAGTTGAGGCCGCCCTCAGTGACCAGTGAGCCGGGTTCCGGCGCACAGGACATAGCGGTTCCAACGTGGATGAATTTCTTCAATCCTTCAACACGGCTCATTCGTTCGGCAAACCGGAACGTGCCCTCAACGTTCACTTTCCAGATGGTGGGATTATTACCAAATGAGGCGACGGCGGCGCAGTTAATGACATGGGTAACGTCATTAAGTCGGGCGTCATGAATAAAATCGTCCGTAAATGCCAGGTCACCCAGAATAATATTTTCAGGTACTATCGTATTGATTACTGACTCATTTAAACCAAAGTTCTTCAGGTTGGCTTTAAGCCTGTTTAACCCTTCGTCAACGGTCTCGCCTCTGACCAGCAGCAGCAGTCGATCCTGAACTCTGCTCTGCAAAAGATTTGCTACGACAGCCCCGCCTAAAAACCCTGTTGAACCGGTAATAAGGATATTTTTCATGATAGTGCCATTCACGCTGGTTGAAGAAAGGAAAGCATTAACAAACGTTTTCCCGAACAGAAAACTATTCAAATAAATAAATGAAGGAATGTTGTGGTTAAACTATTTATGGCGAGCAGACCGGAAAATCAGATTTAATTCTGGACCAGTCGCTCACGCTCTGCCAGCCTGTCAGTGAGCTAGCCAGGCCAGTATAACGCTGAAAGTTAACGCCAGGCTCAACAGAACTAAAGATATTTCATCAAAATTATTCATTTAGGTTTTGTTTATATATCGACGTAAGAACATGGAATAAACAGGTGCTTTTGGCTGCCTCTTCGGACAGTCACATATAAACAACTTTTCTCATTTGGGATCAAGTTTTATTTGTTTTATTTTTACTGAACTTAGCCTGTTATTTATAACCTAACAAGATTAAGAATTTATTAAGAGAAAGGCAGTCGTCAGAATATACTCGAAAATTAAACGAAAATTGTTTAAATAATAAATCTGCAAAGTTGTTTACCTGTCGTTTAATATTCAGCATATAACCCTTGCCCGGCAGTGAATAGCGGTCACCCCGATGTCTGGCATCTGAGGCATATCATCATAGCGGCACCCTTTCACGTTTCAGGCAGATAAAGCGAGTTTCTCCGCAGAGCAATCCGCGCCCGTCTTTTCGGGTGACCGACGGGATGCCGTGCTCCTGATTAAAAATACAGCACCCATTTCATTTATTTTGTGAAAAGCGTAACGACAGGTAACTAACTTCGTGATTCCTGTATCCTGACGAGTGAAACACCCTGATGCCTGGCTATGCTGAGCGGAGTTCAACCTGCAACTCTGACTATCAGGATATAAAAAAGATGAAAAAATTATCAGTTATTGTTATGGCTACCGGTCTGTTTTTGTCAGTGAATTTACAGGCTAACGCCGAAGGATGTCTTAAAGGCGCCGCAGTCGGCGGTGTGGCAGGTCATGTTGCTCATCATCATGGTGTTGCCGGTGCCGCAGCAGGTTGCGCAGTCGGTCATCATATGGCGAAGAAAAAACAGAAAGAGGCGGAAAAAAATCAGCAGGCCCAGCCGGCGCAGAATTAAGCTGAGCTTTAATGCTGATGTAAATTAGCGGATTGCCGGGCAGGGTGTTGTCCGGCAATCGCCAGAGTTCGAACAATAATCCAATTGAAAATTTCAGACGCATTATAATTGATTTACTTAAACCTTTTATCATGATGAGCATCTAAGATGTTTAGTGAATATTTCGATATTTAACAAGGGGTTGATTTTTGACCTGTGTTAATGCTTCTCACTGGGCTGATACAGTCAAATTACGAAAGATGAGTGCTTTCTTTAATCTTGGCACCCCATAATCTGGAAAGCTCGCTGCGATACAAACTGCCCAGGCATAATTAACGCCAACTGTCATCCTGGATACCAGTCATTGTGCCACTTTTACGTTAGTGACCAGAAATTTGAATAAGGGACGCATATCTCAAGTTCAGAAAGCGGGAAGCTTCTTTTAAAGAACCGTCCTTTATCGATCCAACCACATAGAATCATATTGTCTGAGCATTCCAGCACAATCATTGTTTTTCTTCTTTTTCTCCGCCGGACAATAGTGCCGGTCGCGATCATGATGATGCCTTAGCGGCGCCAGCATTGGCGCTTAAAAGTAGTGTTCTGATAATAAAATCATTACTTCTTCGGATATCTTCAATTTCTGGCTGAATCTTTCCATATATCCGCATACCCTCAATCATCATGAAAAGGCTTTTTGCTACTACTCTCGCTTCTTCATCCCGGCGAAAAACGTGTTGTTGCTGGCCTCTGAGTAATATGCACTCTAATTCGTTGATTATATTTTTAAATTTTTCAGAGACTTTGGCTTTAACCTCTTTGTCACCAGGCAAAAGCTCACTGGCTGCGGCAATTATAAAACAGCCTTTCTCTCCGGCGGGCGCGGAGGATAACTGAACAGCAAATTCAAGCGTCGCTCGCAAGGCGGCTTCTGGCGACATTTCTGCGGTTCGTTTTTTTGTTCTTAAAGTGCCCTCATCCATATAGCGCTGTAAAGCTGCAAGATAGATAGCGCGCTTATCCGGGTAAAGTTTATAGATGCTGGCACTGGCCAGTCCTGAAGCTTTCATCAGATCAGCCATGGATGTGGCCTGATAGCCATTCTGCCAGAAGCAGTTAAGTGCCGTGTTAAGGAACACGTCTGGATCAAACTCTCTGGGTCTGCCTGCAGATGATTTCATAAGACTCTCCTGTGCTGATGACCGATTGTAGATCGATCAATCTACAATTAAAAGATTTTGTTTTCTCCCTATTCCAGGCCAATAAATCTTCTGAGGAAATGTTCTGTATCAGACACAAGCCGCCGCCAGGCGGCAGCGGGGAATTAGCTACAAAGGAGTTACTTTCTGCACGTGGTGCTGGAAAACGTAGGGATCGGATAACAGTTCAAACTGCTCATCATCCGGATATGTCACGGCAATCTGATACTGTTCGCCTGCAAAGGCTTTGATTGCCTCTAAGTCTTCCCAGTATGTAGCAAGAAAAAAATGCTCCCATTCACCCTGCGTTTCCCTGCGCACACAGGCTCCCAGATTGCCTGGTGTTCCTTCTGAATGCTCTACACCGGTCTTTTGCAGGTGAGTCGCAAAGCCTTCTGCATGCCTGAGCGGTACGCATCCGTGCCATGTTCTGACAATCATTTCGCTCTCCTCATGTTGTGGAACAATTTAAAACATAAATAAAGTTCATGCTATTTGTCTATCGGAAGAGCTGCGTGATAATCTTTAGCCGCAAAATATTTTCGCCTGATCTATGACTCACCGTACTACCTGCAGGTTCAGGCTACGTGCCGGTCGCGGAATTAATCGCTTGACTCATATTACTTAAAACTGACTCATGGAGAGAGTTTATGATCAATTCCTTTTCGACACCTCGTTTAGCGCTGATAATCACCAGTGCGTTGGGCTGCATATTTACTTTTTTTGTGTGGCTCAATGAAATCGAACGCACTACCTTTCTGGCACAACCCTTACTCAACGCACTATGGTGCGCTGCCATGCCTCTTGGATTGTCCGTTTTTCTGATAATAAAAAAATGGGGTAAGGGCGAGGCTGTCACTGGCATGATGAATAACATCAAACTTTTCGCAGGGGCCATTCTGATGGTTATCTTTTTAAGTTACTTGCTGCTCACCACTGTAGTCTGGCTACTTCCCGGTACCACTAGTACCTATACGGCATATAGCGAGTTTTCGGGCGGCAGTCGTAACAGCTGTTCTGGCGTAAATGTTAACGATCCAGATCTGCAAAGACGCATAAAAGTGTGTGAACCTGCGGGGAATTATTTTGGTGGTGGAATGCTTCGCGTTACCAAACGTAGCAATGCGGCAGGCATGACCATTATTAACGCCTTCCTGAAAGACTGAGGTGTACTCCGGCCCAGTTCACCGCCTTAAAATATCGGGTGCTGAGAATTCGGGTCCTATAATTTCACTGCAGTATTAATTTCAGCAACTGCTTAATCCTGCTTCAGGAAATCTGACATACTGCCAGGCTAAATAGCTACAGAGTAAAATTTATGGAACACTCCAAATCATTAACGTTAAGTATGATGTAACTAATTCCAATGGCTGACTCTGCGCTATCGGTTCGGCATTCCGGGAAAATCCATGTCCTTTATGAAAGCAATATTTATACGCAAAACGGAGTCACCCACTATTTCCCTCAGGCCTGATTACATCCGCAGGGCTGCATATTTAATACTGATTTAAAGAAATATTTTTCATTGGCCGTGATTTTTACCACAACCATCAGCACTATCAGTCCGGCTTTGCCCCCGATATCTTCAGCTGCGCCCTGGCATTATAAAACCGTCGATAGGATAACCAGACTGCGATGATAGTTGACAGGCTGGCGGTGCCTATCAGCATAAAGGTCACCATAATCTGATACTTAATTGCCTTTAGCGGATCGATTCCGGCGAAAATCAGTCCGGACATCATACCAGGCAGACTGACCAGCCCGACGGTTTTAGCTGCATCCACTGTCGGGATCATCGCGGTGCGAATGCTGTCAGCAATAATCCGGCCTGAGGCAAGCTTCACCGATGCACCCAGGCTCAGCATCTCCATAATTTTCTGGTAGTTGTCGCTGATGCGCTGATTCAGGTTGCTGAAACAGAGCCCTACCGCAACCATAGCATTCCCTGCGATCATGCCTGAAATGGGAATGACCTGCATGGGCACAAACGCTATCGCGCCGCTCAGTACCAGAATCGTCAGTGTGATGACGGTGCCGCTGAAGATTGAGGTAAAGGCTATCGCAAAGGCGTTATCAATATTCCGACCGCGTTTGCGGGCGTTGATCGCAGCATTCACGCAGATAAACAGCACCATCAGGACCGTCAGCCAGCTGTTATTGACATCGAAAATCGACTTCAGCACAAAGCCGACGATGACCAGCTGAACGATGGCCCGACAAACACTCCAGACAATATCTTTGCCCATGCCCAGTTTTTCTTTCTGGCTGATAAGCAGCGCTATGACGACCAGCGTCAGCGACAGCAACAGCGAGGTGTCACTGATATTATGCTGATTCACGCGCATTCTCCTTTTCTGGCGGCTCAAGGCGCAGCACATACCCGGCCTTCTGAATATCGCTGACATCATGACTGATCCGCACCACCGCCACCTTTTCTTCAGCTGCAATCCGGTTAATCAGTGAAAGTACGGCCAGCCTGTTCTCTTCATCAAGGGCGCTGGTCACTTCATCCAGTAACAGTACGTCAGGCATAAACTGCAGATTGCGGAGCAGTCCGACACGCTGCTTTTCTCCGCCTGAAAGTTGTTCAACCGGTTTATCCAGCATGTCAGGAGAAAGATTAACGCTTTCCAGCGCAGCAACGAGTTTGTCCCGTTGCGGCTTCTGACGGCGAATCTGCCAGGGCAGCGCAAGATTGTCATAAACCGTCAGACCAAACAGTTGTGGCGTCTGAAAACAGTACGACACCTGCTGACGATAGGTCTCCGCTTTAAGCATGGTGATGTCACTGTTCCTGAAGAAGATTTGGCCTGTAGTTGCGGTAATCAGTGAAGCAAGAATTTTCAGAAGCGTGCTTTTTCCGCTGCCGGATGGACCGGTCAGTAACACATAATCGCCCTGATTTAGCTGCAGAGAGATGGGTCGCAGTAACTGGCGATCCCCGACTGAAAAAGTAACATCCTTCGCATCCAGCAGGGGCAACGCTCTGTCCATATTTACGCCTCGGGACCTGATAAAATTCAGAAAGAATGGAGTTTAGTATCAGTAAAAAGCTGGCGATATGACTCACAGACTAATTACCGGTAGTGTACTTCCCTGCCCTTAAACACCACCGGAATGGCGCATCAGGGACATCTGGCTGAGAGGAAAAGGATAAGGCATTACACTGCGGTTGTTCATCTTTTGAGAACAACAGTGACCGGCCCGGCTGCAGCCGGTCAAAGCTGGAAGCGTGTCAGACCTGCTAAGCAAAACTTATTTGTTTTCCCAGTGGGTAGAAACCGGATTGGTTACGCTGTTTTTTTCCTGCGTATAGGTGCCATTTTGCTGCGCGATGGCCTCGCCGGTATCCACAATCGCGTTCTGAATAAAAACGTTCTGCTTTTTATTTCTGATAAAGGTTAACTGGTGAAAGGCCGTTTTATTGCCCCAGTCGGATGAAGGCAGTGAGATAAAGCGAACGGTGAAGGTTTCATCTTCAAACCTGCCCTGCATGACATAAACGCCGTAATGGTTTTCCCCCTGAGAAATGATCTTATAGGTGCCGTTATCGTAGTAATAAATCTCCGCATCCGGAAACGGCTTTTTGTCATACATTTTGCGGTAGTGCAGCACCTGTTTGATGGTGGGCTGACCAAAGCTGACGGTAAGCTTGTTACCCTCTGCTGGTGTCGTCAGACCTTCAGCGTGAACACTGCTCATCAGCATTAACAGGCTGGTAGTGACCATGGCGGTGGTTTTCACTCTATTTCTCCTTATCGGATTAGGGGGACAATAGCGTAAATCACCCACGAACTTACACGGCAGCGGGTGTCTGGTGAAGAGGCAGCTAACACCTTATTACACATTGTTATAATCACGACAGGTGACCAGATTATTTCAGAAGCTCAAGCAGGATAAACATTACCCGACTGTCGATTGATGAAAACAGTCTAATTAAGCAAACCAGCGCCGACATTGACCGATAGGCCCAAGATAGCCAGGTTAAAAATAAATGAGATAACAGACTGCAATAACGCCAGCTTACGCATTTCTGTTGTTCCGGTGGCGACATCTGCCGTCTGCGAGGCAACCGCGATGGTGAATGAAAAGTAGAGAAAGTCCCAGTAGCCAGGATTTTTCGTTTTATCCGGAAAGATCAGCGGACTCACGCTGTTATCCCGGTAAAGATAGTGCTGGTGGGCATAGTGCATTGCAAATGCGCTGGGTAGCATGGCCCAGGATGCAATCAGCGTCATTGCCGTCAGCAACAGATGCAGCAGTCGCGGGGTGCCGGTAAGGCCTTTTAGCGTGGGCAGTTCACTCAGGATGGCCACAATGCTGACCATACAGGCTACGATCACAATGCCCAGTACCAGTGCAGCACTCTGATCCTGCTGTTGCGCAATGCGTTTGATGCCTGTCGCATCGGTACGCAGCATGCGAAACCAGAGAATACAAAGATAAAGCCAGGCCCAGACATTCCAGCTTATCAGTAACCGCTGCATCTGCCCGGGTTGATCAGAGAGCAAAAAATAGCATATCAGTCCGGCAGTGATGGAGAGCAGCAGCCGCAGGCGTGCATAAAGCGTGGAGGTTAAAGATGTCGGCATCGTAAAACCATTGTGATGTAATCAGAGTGATATCAACTGTAGCTAAAATCAGGGGAAAATCATGCACTAAGCATTAATTCTTACACTTTTAAAGTAGAGCTGTAGTTTCGATGCCGAATCATGAAATGTGTAAAACAGGTCAGCGCAAGGTGTTATGGAGACAAACGCCACCTGACGCTGAAATTAATAAAGCATAACGCTGGCTCTGACACGATTTTAAAGCGACTGTTTCAGAGTATTTGCATAGTTACACAGCATTTAATAATCCGGCATCAGTCAATAAACATGCAAACAAATGGCTGACAGCTTTGACAGTCATCTCTGACACATTAATTCAGTCAGGCCAGTCGGCTTAACAGAAACTATTAATATCTGCTCCAAAGTGAGCAAGGAAGAAATGTTGGGCTCAGGCACACTGTTTCCTGATAATTCTGAAAGTCAGTGTCAGACTATGGAAATATAGCGCTGTGATTAAGTATTAGCCTGATTTGCTGTATAATTACGCATTCGTTTACACAAACGCTTTGTCTGTACATAGCGGTTTGTGTTTTGATCTTTGAAATTCAATGAGGCTCTGGAAATTTATGGATGATGTTGATCTGGCTCAGGAACGCGAAGAAGCGCATCTTGCCGCCTCGCTGGCAGCCCGTAAGAGCAAACTTACCAGTCCCAACGGCTTATGCGTCTGGTGCAAAGATGAAGCTGTCGTGGCCGAGACGGCTTTTTGTTCAGCCGAGTGCGATGAGGATTATCATAAGTATCGCCGTGAGCAGAGTCAGCGCATTAGCTGACATTCCTGATTGAGAGATCCTCGAACCAGCGCTGAACACCTCTCTGCACTCAACCTGATGCCCTGCCGATCCTCATTGTCACATCCGGCTGCAGGTTTTTGCTGTCACTGTCGGCAGGACCTTTTCAGAGAGCATAACAGGAACCGGTATTGTTGCCGATTCCCGGAGGTGAAGGCCTGCAGCAACTGCATGCCTCACTGATTACTTATTCAGGTATTGATTGAAGAAGTCAGTCATCTTCGCAAACGAAATTTTATCCATACGATGTATTAATCGACGTATGTAGGATCTTTGACAATCTGCCGATCTTTTTGCCTGCGTAACGCCGCCAGTACACGCTCAAGACATCGTAATGCCTTTCCGTCCGGGCATCCGGACAGGCGTAAAACGTCTGTATTGCAAAATGTCTGTATCAAAGAATAGCTTAACCGGCGAGAACTGAGTCGAGAGCTGCCTGCAGCCGGTCAGCGCTGGCCCGTTCGTCATTCTCCATAAAGAAAGCCACCAGCTCCGCAAGCTGAGACTGCGTCACGCCCACATTCATGCTTATATTCAGGTGTGCTTTCAGCTGCGGCTCGGTACCAGGCATGGCAGCCAGCATCCCTGTGGTAGCCAGCTCGCGGCTTTTCCAGTCCAGATTGTCGCGACTGAAAATATCGCCGAAAAGATGCGTCTTCAGATACGCGTCTGCAGCCGGAGCAAAGCCGAACAGGGGCCCGCTGACCGGTTTCCCGACCAGCGCGGTCTGGTTTTTAGTGCCCACTGCCAGCATCTCCTCTGGCTTTGGCAACGGACCGGGCAGCCGGCCTTCGTCGTCCTGAATGCCCTGTGCTCTGCGTGAATCGATGACCTTCATCAGCTCGCCCAGCGCGTTCAGGCTACGGGGAAAACCGGCATAAGCATAAAGCTGAACCAGAATTTCACGGCAGTCACTGATGCTCAGCCCGGCATCCAGTCCCTGCTGCAAAGCGTTGTTCAGCCCGGGCAGATTACCCGCTGCGGCTCGGGCCGCAATAACAGCCATGTTTTTATGCTGTGCGGTAAGAGGCTGTTCCTGTGTTTCAGGCAGCATATCGGTCCTTTTCGGTGAGTCAGAAATGGAAGCTGTGGCAGCGCTGAACGGCAAAGCCAGCGCGGCACACAGCATGACAATGGAGCAGAGGCCCCGTTTCATCAGGTTACATTCATGACCTGTCGGCTGAGGCATACTGCTCATCTGTGACCTTCTCCATCCAGTCAACGACCTTGCCGTCCTGGGCTTCGGCGATGGCAATATGGGTCATGGCCGTTTCCGGTGCTGCCCCATGCCAGTGCTTAACGCCGGTCGGTATCCACACCACGTCGCCGGGCCGGATTTCACGCACCGGACCACCCCACTCCTGCACCAGGCCAGCGCCAGCCGTCACGATCAGCGTCTGACCCAGCGGATGCGTATGCCAGGCCGTGCGGGCAGAAGGCTCGAACGTCACGGTAGCCCCGCCGATACGCACAGGCTCAGTGCCCTGAAAGGGTGAATCGATACGAACCGTTCCGGTGAAATAGTCTGACGAACCTTTGACGGAGGGTTTTGCTCCGCTTTGCATAATCGTAATCATCGGGGTGATCTCCTTTGCGTAGGTGACTGAAACAGACAGTGCCAGGAACACTGCAGCAACGGCAAGTCTCTTCATGCAGGCTCCGTTTTTCAGAACGGGAAAAGCCGGGTGCGGCCATCACACCCGGCACTTTTTAAGTGTAGGCCTGGCTGGATTGGTTGATAAGCCAGGTAAATCTGAATGCTTATGTGCATGGTATGCAACAATGACAGCTGAAAATCTGAACGACCTTCGCGCTTTCACGATCGTGGCGCGGGAGAAAAACTTTACCCGAGCGGCCGCTCAGCTTGGCATGTCACGCTCCGGGCTGAGTCATGCCATAACGGCGCTGGAAGCACGGCTGGGAGTCAGACTGCTGACGCGCACCACGCGCAGCGTGTCGCTTACACAGGCTGGGGTACGCCTGTTTAGCACCCTGCAGCCGATGCTGAGCACACTCGACAGCGAGCTGGTGGCTCTGCGCGCCCTGAGTGAGAAGCCGGCAGGAACCGTGCGCATCACCGCGCACGATCACGCTATCGATTCCATCCTCTGGCCCCGGCTACAGCCTTTACTGAAACGCTTTCCGGACATCCAGATAGAACTGAGTGTCGATTATTCGCTGACGGATATTGTGGCGCAGCAGTTTGATGCCGGCGTCCGGCTGGGTGATATCGTCGATAAAGACATGATCGCCGTGAGGATTGGCCCGGACTTTTACATGGCTGTGGTAGCTTCACCGGAATACCTGCAGGGAAGACCCTTGCCTGCGGTGCCCGCTGATTTAACGGCACATCAGTGCATCAACCTGAGGCTTCCGACACACGGAGGGCTCTACGCCTGGGATTTTGAACAGGAAGGGAAACCGATAACGGTGCGGGTGACGGGTCAGACCGTTTTTAACAACACCTATCTTATGATGCAGGCGGCCCTGGACGGTCTGGGATTTGCTTATATCCCGCTGGATCTGGCACAGCCGCATATTACATCGGGTAAGCTTATTCCGGTGCTTGAACGCTGGTGGCCGCAGTTTCCGGGATATCATCTTTATTATGCCAGCCGACATCAGCAGGCACCGGCGCTGGCGGAAGTCATTGCAGCGCTGCGTTATCGCTGATGTCAGCAATACAGTCATGCATTGAGTAAACCTGGCTTACAGGTATGAACTGAATCGCTTTCCTGAAACACCTCATCCAGAGAGTCCATTTTTATCATCAAAAAGAGAGGCGGAACATGGAACATCATTATACATCGCGTATATCCTGGACCGGTAACCTGGGTACGGGCACATCAGGCTATAAGGCCTATGCGAGGACATGGGATATCGCTATAACCGGCAAAGACATTATCCACTGCTCCAATGATCCGTTACTGGGTGGCGATGCCACTAAAATGAATCCAGAAGACCTCCTGATCTCCTCTCTTTCTGCCTGTCACATGCTCTGGTATCTGCATCTTGCGTCAGATGCCGGGATCACGGTTCTGAAATATGAAGATTCACCGATAGCGACAGGTGAAATTTTACCAGGCGGCGCGGGTCGCTTTGTTTCGGCAATTCTGAGACCTGAAATCACGTTAGCAGCGGGTAGTGATCCCGACTCAGCAATGGCTATTCATCATGAAATTCACAAAGTCTGTTTTATTGCCAGATCGGTAAATTTCCCTGTTTTTTATGAGCCTGAATTTGTCATCGGTCATCTTTAATAAGTCCATCGTCTGTAACAACGCGCAGGCTACTATTCCTGAGTCACTCAGGAGCCTGATTGAGCGGCATAAAAAAACCGGCAACAGAACGTTGCCGGATTCTTATAGCGCTACGGGATCGTTCAGCTGATCCTGAATTGATCAGCAAAAGTCACATGGAACGGCCCATTCATGACAATGCCCTGATCATTCAGGTGCGCACGCGCAGCGCAGCCTCAATCCTGTCGGCAATCTTAGTAACCATATAAGCAATCACCATGTAGAACACCACCGCAATCAGGAAGGCTTCGAGATAGTAGAAGTTCAGTGCCGCCGTTAATTGTGCCTGGGCAAAGATATCCACCACTTCAATGGCAAACGCCAGTGACAGGGCTTTCATGATCACCATAAAGGCATTCGCCAGATCGGGGATCGCCGCCACGATAATCTGCGGGAACATGACCCGACGAAACAGCTGACCCCCGCTGTAGCCGAGTGACAGGGCGGCATCCGATTGACCGCTGTCGAACGAATTCAGCGCCCCTTTCCACACTTCAGCCTGGAATGCTGCGACACAGGCGCTCAGCGCGACAATGATGATCACCCAGTTCGGCAGTGAATGGGCATTGACCTAGACGCCAATCAGCGTAGCAACAAAGTGCAGCGCCGGTGGCAGGCCGTAATAGGCGAGGAAAATCACCACCACCATCGGCACGCCTTTAAAGGCGATTTTGTAGGTGATCACCAGCTGCCGCAGCACCGGAATGCGGCGATGCTCAATAAACGCAAACAGCCCGCCCAACAGTGTCGAACAGATAAACACCGTTACCGCCATCAACAGCGTCACCGGCACAGCATCCAGAATGCTCCAGAAGTCTGGCAGCAAAACCTCAGCATCAAACATGGTTTTTCTTCCTCACTCAGACGCTGGTGGTGAACTTCACGCGTGGCGCAGACTTAGAGCTGTACTTCGCATGACGTTGTTCAAAGAAGCGGATAACCAGCCACGCCACACCGCACAGCAGTGAATAGAGCACGGCCAGCACCAGATAGGTGCCGAACTGATACTGGTTATAATCGCGTTCCATGATCAGGTGCGCGGTCGCCATCACATCGGCCGCCCCGATATACATCACCAGCGCCACGTTATGAATCAGATAGATAATGGCATTGCCGTAACCCGGTAGCGCAAAGTGCACCGCCTGTGGGCCGATGACACGCAGCATTTTCTGGCGGAAGCTGTAGCCCAGGCTGTCGGTGGCATCGTGCTGACCCCGCTCAACCGCCAGGTACGCCGGGCGCATCACTTCAGACAGATAACCGCCGTGATACAGGCTCAGACCAATCATCGCCGCCACGTTGGCCGTGAAGAAGTCGCTGAAGCCAAAGTTATCGGTAATCAGTGGCATACCGTAAAAGGCGACAAACAGCTGCAGCACCACGGGCACGCTGCGCGCATAGGAAACGTAGAGATCGGCCAGCTGGCTGATCACGGGAATACGGCGCACGCGGAAAAACGTCGCGATGAGCGCCAGAAAGAACCCGACAATCATCGCCACAAACATGATGCCGAGCGTCAGAGGCAGCGCCGACAGCAGTTCTGGAATCATGGAGGATAGATTCACGGTGAAACACTCCTGCTAAAAAGGACAGCATGCGCCCGGTTCAGCGCCGGGCGCAGTGAATCTGTTACTTCATGTACTTCGTAACGTCTTCGCCAAACCACTTCTGCGCCAGCTTATCCAGCGTGCCGTCCGCCTTAAGCTCTTTGAGGGTTTTGGCGATGTCATCATTCAGTGCCTGGTTCTCCGCAGAGCGGTGGATCAGCACATAGGTGTTGTTAATCGCCACTGGCTCGCTGGCTTTGATCGCCAGCTTCTGGTTGTCGATGACCGTCTGCTCGCCCAGATTTGAAGGCAGGATCAGCGCGTCATATTTACCGTTCTGCACTTCTTTCAGACGATCCGGGTAAGGTACACCGGCGCTGGAGGCTTTGATGGTGATTTTGTCAGTCGGGTTTTCCTGCTGCCACTGGGTGACAAACTTATACACGCCACCGCCTGCAGTTACCGGCACGATGTTTTTACCGACCAGGTCTTTCATGCCATTGATATTGCTGTCGCTGCGGCTGTAAATCTTCATCAGGCTGGCACCCATCGGTGCATCCGGGATCAGGAACTGTTTGCTGCGCGCAGGCGCTTTGTAATAGCCGCCCGTCGCCATGTCGTACTTTCCGGTCACCAGGCCGGTTTCCTGAGCGATGTCCGCCGCGCCTTCCATCACAAATTTATACTGTGGCAGTTTCGCGTTGATGGCTTTCAGCACATCCGGCTCGTAGCCCTCCGGCTCATGGCCGATTGCGCCCCATGACAGCGGTTTTGATTCTGCTGCGGTGGCGATTTTGATGGTACGCACGGCGTCAGCAAAGCTGTTACCGCTGATCAGGGCCAGCGCGATGATGCCAGGCGCGGCCAGGCGACGTAATGTAGTTTTAATTGCAGGCATGTCTCTGATTCCTTTATTTATTAGAATACTTTTTCTGAGTTGAGGAACTGGGCAAGGCGTGGCAGCGCCGGGTTATCAAACATCTCTGCAGGCGTCCCCTGCGCCGCGACCACACCCTGATCCATAAACACGATGCGATTCGAAATGCTTTTCGCGAACTGCATTTCGTGCGTCACCAGCAACGAGGTAATGCCGGATGACGCCACATCTTTAATCACTTTAAGCACTTCACCCACCAGCTCGGGATCGAGCGATGAGGTCGGTTCATCAAACAGCATTACATCCGGCCGCACCGCCAGAGCACGGGCGATACCGGTACGCTGTAACTGGCCGCCAGAGAGCTGCGACGGATAGTGATCGCGTTTTGCCCCCAGTCCTACGCGCTCCAGCTCCTGCACAGCGATGTCGCGTGCCTGCTGCTTAGTTTTACGCTGGATAACGATCAGCGGATCCATCACGTTTTCCAGCACCGTCATGTTCTTAAACACGTTGAACTGCTGAAATACCATGGCGGTACGCAGACGGATTGCCTGAATCGCCGCTTTGTCGGGGGACTGATAGTCCATGCGAATCTGATCGAGCTGAATCGTCCCCGCGGATGGCTTCGCCAGATAGTTAATGCAGCGCAGTAACGTGGTTTTGCCGGTGCCACTTGGCCCGATAATCGATACCACATCGCCGCGCTTTACCGACAGATCGACGCCTTTCAGAATCGGGTTGCTGCCGTAAGCGAGGGTAATATTGTTGAGTTCTAACATCCGGTGCAGCCCTTATTTGTTCAGGTCAGCATGGCCGAGCACATGCATCAGACGGTTGGCCCAGCCAAAAATGGCGATAGCATGAATCAGGTCGATAATTTCCTGATCGTTCATCCCAACGGCGCGCAGCGCGGCGACATCGTCCGGCGTGGCTTCCGACGGCGTGACGGACAAACGACGTGCAAAGTGATAAATGGCCGCGTCGCGTTTCCCTAATATATCCGCCCGATCGAAATAGATGGCACTGACCACGGCGTCGCTGTCGGCCAGTTGAACATGACGGCGCGCATGCACCACCGCACAGTAGCGGCAACCATTAACGATTGAAGCACCGAGCGCGCCCAGCTCACGATCCGCACGGTCCAGGCCACCTTCGACGTACATAATGGCGTTGAACAATCCGGTGCGTGCGGTATAGCTCTCCGGATCGTGGACCAGCGTGCGGACGTACTCTGAGATTTTCTTGTTGGACGGCGTCACTTTCATCGCATCAAGCTGCGCCGGTGTCGCCTGTTCAACATCCACTGGCGTGATGTAGGGATGCCAGTGCAGTGGCTTGAGATTAACCGACGGAATCATGCGGACCTCATCAGACGTAAGCCAGCCGCAACGCGCGTCTGGAAGTTAACAAAGGCAATCAGTTCCGAGAGCGCAACAATCTGCGGATTGGTTAATCCGGCCTGTTCCAGCAGACGAATATGCTGTTCGGTCGCCTGAATGGGTTGCTGTGTCACCAGGTCGGTGTGGCGTGCAAGCGTGGCCAGTGGCTCTTCATTCACAACGTCACCCGCAGCGAGTGCGAGCAGCGCTTCTGACGGATTTAACGCCGCCAGTTGTGCCTGATAATCGCGCTGCAGCGGCACGTCTCTGTTCAGTACCGCCATGCGCCGGGCCAGCGCCAGGCGCAGATCAGCAGGTAAACCCTGTTCATCTTCTGGTGTCAGCACGGATAGACGGCACGCTTCTGCGCCTTCCACAAATTCGGGACGCAGGCGACGTGTCTGATACAACGCCTCTTCTGGTGTTAATCCGGCGGCCTGATCAATAGCGTCGCTCACAGCGTGTTCTCCTGTTTTAGTAGCGGTGTTGAATCCACCCATTCATCGCCCTGCAATTCAGGGGTGTCAAAGGCTTGTAAGCTGGCGAAGTGCTGATCGACATCTTCAGCAAACAGCGAGGCAGCAATGCCGCGCACCAGACGATCGGCACCTGCGCTCACTGCCGGAATGTCGCCGGAGACTTTGCCGTGCGTCAGCATCGCAGCATCGTTAAAGCAGTGGATGTGTGCCAGCATCGGGCAGGCACCCGGTGTTAATTCGCGAAACTCAAACGAAGGGCCGAGATCCGGCGCTTCCAGCAGGCTGTGACGCGCAGGCCCCATCTCTGGCTGATAGCGACCGTCGGCCCAGCTACGGATATGCGGCGCGATGGCAGCAAACTCCGGGCGGCCGTGAAAATCATTGGTAAAGCCGGTGGCGGCGATCAGGAAGTCATAGCGCAGTGCGCCCTGGGTGGTTTCGATCAGCAGGCCATCGGCTTCCTGCTTAACGGCATTGATGCCGCAGTCGAGCAAGAAACGCGCATTATCATGACGGGACACGCGCAGGGTTGAGGAACGCGGCGGCGGGGTTTGTGTCGCGGCGGTGTAATCGACAAATTTCCATTTCCACGCATCCGGCAACTGATGCATGCCGTGCACCACGCCTTGGCTGCCGATGCCGGTCATCTTGTTAATTCGCGGCATCTCTTTACGACGAATCAGCAGATCTACCGCGCTCGCGCCCTGCTCCAGTGCGGTCGCCGCGTTATCCATCGACGAGGCCCCGGCACCAATCACCGCAACGCGTTTGCCCTGCAATGCCGCAAAATCGATGTCATCGGCGGAGTGAGCCCAGAACTGGCGGTCAATGCCTTGCAGGAAATCCGGTACAGCAAAACCGCCAAGCCCTGAACGTCCGGTGGCCAGTACCAGACGACGTGTGTAAACACGTCCGGTTTCGGCACCGTCCAGATCCAGCGCAATGAAATCTCCGGCCTGCGCGATATTGCTGACGCGCACGTTGTTCTGCACCGGCAGATTCAGCACCCGGCGATACCAGATCAGGTAATCCATCCACTGCGCTTTCGGGATCTTGTCCAGCGCCTGCCATGCTTCATTGCCCCACTGCGCGGTGAACCACGCACGGAAGGTCAGTTGTGCCAGACCCAGTGCCGGGCCATGCAGCGATTTCGGCGAGCGCAGTGTTTCCATGCGCGCAAAGGTAATCCACGGCCCTTCCAGCCCTGCGGGTGCAGCGTCATAGGCCACGACATTGCTGATACCGGTAAGCTGTAATTTCGCCAGCGCTGCCAGACCGCACATGCCCGCACCAATCACGACTACGTCGCGCACAGGCGCAGTCTGGAAGGTGTGTTCCGGTACCCATGATTTAGCGGGCAGTTCCAGAAATTCCAGATCCTGCTGAAGCTGAGCTTCGAGCGCGGCAAGACCTTTGGCGGCATACGTCATAGAGCAATTTCCCTGGTGTCAGCGATCGCCTGAGAGCGAGCGAAAACGGTTAAAACGCGCCGGTGAACGTGCCTTTCCTATTATCCTTTAAATACATAATAGGCGGCTAACAATCATCAAAACGCATAGTAAGAGCTAAGTTTTCGCATAATCCTCCTGCCCCGGATCGGAGTCAAGAATTGTGCTCAGGGTTTAACCAATGGATTTCTTATATCTTATGCCGAATAGGTTATAAGCGCTTAAAATGAAGGTTTTATCGCGGCGTGCCCGGTCGGGCCTAAATGCTTGGCTCACAAAATCCAGCGAGACTGACGGGGATCTCCCTTGAGAGTGACGTTGACCTGCATGCCGCTATCACTCCTGGTTGATGATGCGCATAATTCGCGGATGTTCACTGGCTGTCAGACGTTCAAACCCGGGTAACAGTTGCGCGGCGGCCTCCGCGAGCGCGTCCACCAGCGCCTGCGCGGCGCTGGAGATCTGTCGGCCCTGGGGGGTGATAACGCCAAAAAAGTAAGGTATGTCTTCCTGAATCGGGCGGATCGCGACACCGGCCAGCGGCATCCCCCAGCCCGTGACAGGCTCGAGGATCGCCACGCCTAATCCGGCCCGCACGCAGCCCAGAATATTCGCCGATGAGTTGGTCTCGATGGTTTCCAGCAGCGGTGCTTTGACCTTTTTCAGCGCTTTTTCATAGCGTCCACGTAAGCGCTGCGGACTCCAGGGTGCAATTAAACGGCGGCCTGCCAGCTGGCTCAGCGATAGCTCACTATTCGCCGCCAGCTCATCGTCTTCGGGCAGCGCAACCACGCACTGCGACTGCCCAATCCAGTGCAGCTCGACCGCATGATGCTCCAGCGGCAAGCTGCATAAGCCGATGTCAGCCTCTGCGGTGATCACCGCATGCGCTGTCTGTACGGCGGATTCACTGATGATTTGCACTTTATTTTGAAGATTCAGCGCGGCCAGCGCCTGCGGCAACAGACCGGCAGCCAGCGCGGGCGTCGCAGCAATGCTGAGTGGGCGATGCTGCTGATGCGCGATCTCCTGCGCGCGTAAGCGAATCTGTTGCAATGACAGCAGCGCTTTTTGCACATACTGATGCAGCTGCAACGCCTCTTCTGACGGATGAATACGCGGGCCATTGCGAATAAACAGCGGGTAACCCAGCGACTGCTCTAATTCCTGAATCAGGCGGGAAACGGCAGGCTGCGAGCGGTTCAGCGCTTTGGCCGCCGCAGTGACGCTGCCCGCAGAAATTACGGCCGAGAAAGCTTCCAGCTGACGTAAATCGAGGTCATTTAACAAGGTCATCGCGAGGGTTCTTCCCTAAGTCATTGATCGCTCCCGATAATCACCCGGGAAAAAATCCATCATAGAGAGAGTCTGGCAAATTAGCCACAGCGAAAAAGCGCGAAGCCTTCGGCTTTTATGACGGCATAACGCGACCGCACGACGGGCGCGCGTCTCCTGGCATCCGCCAGTTATTACATCCCAAATCGGAACCCACTAATCCACTGAGCCAGGTGGCATTTTCAGTCCAGGCTAGAATTCATCAGGTAAGCGTCAGCATAAAACCGGGTTAACGGCGCGGCTCATCACAAAGAGGACGGAAATATGAAATTCGGTGTGATATTCGAAGATACGGGCGTTGAAGAGGAACATGATTTTGATTCCAAACCCGTTGCCGGCGATTTAGTGACATTAACGCGCGATGGGGTTGGCAAAGATTACATTGTTATCATTGAGCCTGACCCGGACCATACTCATGATGACGGGCGTGACGGGCATCCGACGAAAGCCAGAGTCCGGCCCGCGTAGTGGAGGGTAAGATGATGTTAACCGCCTGGCGAGGCGGTTTTTTTATTGCCGACTCTCATGAGGTCGTCGTGCTTACCTTAGCGGCATAGCGCTACATCAGCACGATACCGAAGCGTTTCAGAAGCAGCGCCCAGAGTGTGAAAAGCAGGATAGTGATAGCGCAGGAGATGAGCAGCGTCAGCCAGAAGCCGGTGCGCTGATAGAGAAAGGGGAACAGAATAAACATGGGCAGTGTCGGCACCACATACCAGAAGGTATACCAGGCATGAGCACTGATTTTTTCCTGCGTCTGCCCTTCCACCTTCATCCAGATAAGCACCAGCACGGTGACCAGCGGTAAGGCAGCAAATAAGCCGCCCAGTCGATCGCTACGCTTAGCTGCTTCTGAAATCAGCACGACCATAAAAGCCGTGATGGCATATTTCGATATCAGCCAGAGCATGATTGTCCTCAATAGTCCTGTTCATCCGACACCTGAGTGCCGGACCGTTTACGATCGTCCCGCTCCGGGATTTCAGCAGACGCAGTTACGGCATCATCCTGCGCAGCGTGTCATCTTTCATAAAATAGTGATGGAACAGCGCCGCCAGCGCATGCAGACCAATTAACCAGTATCCGAGCGGGGCCAGCGTTTCGTGCCAGTCAATCAGCATACTGGCAGTAGCTAGATCGGGCGATGTCGCCACAGGCATATTGATCCCAAACAGGGCCCACTCTTTTCCACGCAGGTAACGCGAGCTCAACCCGAGAACCGGTAAGACCACAAACAGCGCATAAATCAGCGTGTGCACCAGATGTGAAAGACCCGTTTGCCAGCGTGCCACGGGCGGCGTAATCGGCGGCGTTACAGAACGGGTACGCAGCCACAGGCGGGCTATCATCAGGAGCATGACGCAGAAGCCTGCGGAAAAGTGGGTGATCATCACCGCATTTCGCTGCCAGGTTCCCTTCTCTGCCATCCAGCGCAGCTCGATAGTAGCGTAGGCGACGACAATCAGTAAGACCGTCAGCCAGTGGAAAAGAATTTGCGAACCCCGATATTTCTTCAGCATAGATAAACTTCCGTCACTATTTTTTTGCGTCACTATACCAGTTAATTATTAGATGTTTATTAGGAGTTTACTGGATCATTATGACAGGCCATGCCGCTTAAACACTGAGGCTGATGCAGGCTAATCTGCCTCAAACTGAATGCAACGCAGAGTCAGCATGCTGGCACAGCGAAGCCTGCGGTTTGAGGCTGAATAGCGCTGGCACATTTTAACAAAAACCTGCAGGGCACGATTCAGTCAAAGGCATTCAATAATACTGAAAGGTCGTGATAGATTGACAATCTGGAAGATAAATCACGGGTGATCAATGTTTTACATTTCGGAAGTAAACAAAAGTGATTCTGAATTAGGTTGTCTGGTGAATGAACTCGATATTTTTTTAGCAGAACTTTATCCCGCCGAGAGTAATCATTCGCTGGACTTATCAACCGTCCGTGATGAAAACCTCCGTTGTCTGATGGTCAGAGATAAAGAAGGTGTTCCAGCGGGGTGTGGTGCTGTGCTCTTTAAGGAAGCTGGCTTTGGTGAAATTAAGCGCGTTTATATCCGCCCTGAGTTCAGAGGCCGTAAGCTGGGAGAACTTATCGTCGGGTCTCTGGAGCAGCTTGCGCGGGAGAATCGGTGCCATCAGTTACGACTGGAAACGGGCATTCATCAACAACCTGCTATAGCACTCTATCGCAGATGCGGATATGAGGTGTGTGACCCTTTCCCCCCTTACCTTGCAGACCCACTGAGCATTTTCATGCGTAAGAATATCCAGTGAATCGCGGAAGAATATCAGGCTTTTAGTTCATTGCTTCTTTAGCATTCAGCGCTGCGGGTATAAGAAGTTTATGATTTAACACAGCGATAAATCTTAAACTTAACCTAATGTTCATCGTGTAAAATGACGAAAGCACGCGGCTGACGCGCTGTGTGCTGCTATAAATACACTCCGCACTGGAACGGTTAGCCGGCCCTGTGAGAATGTTTCTTTAAGTCAAATCCGCGCCCTGCCGCCATGACCCGCCTGCGCTTCGCTTAACTTTAGTGCCATCCTAAATAAGAGTAAAAATAACGCGCGTTATCGTAACCTTAGAACTCTACATTTCTCATGCAAAAACAGTAACTTCTCCTCTCATTAGAGTTCGCCTATGCTGGCTGCTCACTACATTTTGCGTCAGAGGGATTTGCTATGTTTAATGTGCCCGCAACCTACAGTGCAGAGGCTGTTGAGTGCCTTTACGAAGTTATCGACATACTCAATCTGAACGGCGCACGATGCCACGTTATCTTTGACAGTCAGGCGTCCCGCGCCGCGGTGATAGAAGCAGATACAACAGAGCAACTCGGCGAAATGCGCTACCCTGTGCTGGCTGTGCTGGAGATGGAGCGCGTCACCAGCATTAATACCCTGTTGCGTATTAAATCGTTCTGGACCGATTCAGACGGCGCTCATCCTGAAATAGCGTCAGGCAACCTGGCGAACGCGTTATATAAAGCGCTGACGATGAAGAAGCATATTACGCTGGTGGGATTGTAAAGCAGCCTAAAGCCCGTGCGGTGCGGGCTTGCTATAGTGTGCAGTGACAGGCCTGACAGCACGCATCCACGCATTACACCTGAACGTTGCTTTTCAGAGATATCCGTCTTTTCCGCCTTACACTGCCGCAGGTCATATTTTCACGTGCTTTAACCCCCACGCCTTATTGCCAGACATCTCAACCTGTTTTAATGCTCTTTTACCTGCTTCCCTCCGCTTCAGATAAATGCCCTGACCAGTAGCACGGCGCACATCACCCATATCACGATAAACACGCCTGCCGTTATGCGACTGACCGGACGTCTGCTGGCCTGCGCTGCGGTTTCCCGATGCTCACGCATGACTTCGGCTGGAATAAGACGCACCACCAGCATGATGCCCAATGGCACGATGATCAGGTCATCGAGGTAGCCGATGAGGGGAATGAAGTCGGGAATCAAATCGATGGGGGAAACGGCATAGGCAGCGACAATCAACGCCAGCACTTTAGCCAGCAACGGCGTCCGGGGATCGCGGGCGGCAAGCCATACCGCGTGTACATCCCGTTTAATGTTTTTCGCCCACGTTTTGGCGTCAGCGATAAATCTGATTGTCATCAGGGTGCTTTTCCATAGTCAGGGCAATCGGCTTTACGCATCTGCATCGCTGCACCTTTGATACTCGCGCTGTGTGCTGAAAACGATCTTACTCATCAATTCTTCGCATCAGGGATGTTTGCATCCCACAATTTCATCACGGCTGATACCGCCGCATCCAGCTCTTTACCGCTTGCCCCATCCCGGGCTTCCGTTGACAGGCCGAGTTCAAAACTGTGGAGAGTGATGGCCAGCGCCCGCACGTTTGTATCGGCAGCCAGCTGTCCCGCCTCTTTCGCTCTTGTGACGCATCGCAAAAATCCCGCCCTTGTCCGTTCGCGTTGCACCGCCAGAATTTTACGGATGTGATCATTCGCGGGTGAACAGGTATTTACGGACAACGCAATCAGGCAGCCGCTGGGATGCCCCGGTTCTGTCTGCATTTTTGCTGAGCGGCGCAATGCCAGTTCAACAGCTTCACGAGGTTCAGGCGTGTCATCCCACAGGCAATCGTTAACCTGGCCGTAAGTCGACGCATAGCATTCAACCACTTCTTCAAACAGCGCCTCTTTTGAACCAAACGCTGCATAAAAACTCGGTGCAGTAATGCCGTTACCAAGGTTCGACTTGAGCATGGCAAGCGAGGTGGACTCGTAGCCATATTGCCAGAAAAGGGTCATCGCCTGACGAATGGCCTCATCACGATCAAATGTCCGTGGACGTCCCATCTGAGCCATATCCGCTCCTGTTTGTACATGTCAGATATAAATACTAATCGATACATATGTGCTTGACAAGGCTCATGCCGGTCTATAGCTTCATATATATACCAATCGATACATTAATCAGAAAATCTTTTGCCACAAGGTTTTCACGCTATCAATGATTTAAAAGAGGCTCACGTGCACACCACTTCAGAATTCAGTGAAACCACAATCCAGCGGGGTCTGCCTCTGGCTTCCCTGCTGGCCTTTGCCATGACAGGCTTTATTGCCATCCTGACAGAGACGCTGCCGGCAGGTCTGCTTCCGCAAATCGGAGAAGGCCTGGGGGTTACCCAGGTAATGGCGGGCCAGCTGGTCAGTATTTATGCGCTGGGATCGCTGCTTGCGGCGATCCCGTTAACGGTGCTGACCAGTGGATGGCGGCGTAAAAAAGTGCTGCTGCTTGCCGTCGGCATTTTTTTGATTTTCAACACCATTACCACCCTGTCATCCAGTTACTGGCTGACGATGGCGGCCCGTTTTATGTCGGGTGTGGCAGCCGGACTGGCATGGGGGATCCTGGCGGGCTATGCGCGCCGCCTCGTTCCTGCTGCGTTACAGGGTCGCGCACTGGCTGTTGCTATGGTGGGTATTCCTGTTGCTCTTTCACTGGGTACACCGGCAGGCGCATGGCTGGGCAGCCTGATGGGATGGAGAGTGCCGTTTGGGATTATGGCAGCCCTGGCCGTGATTCTGTTTATCTGGACATGGATCGCGGTGCCTGACATGCCGGGACAGCAGTCTGGTCGTCGCCTCCCTGTGTGGAAAGTTTTCCTGATGCCCGGCGTCACACCCGTTCTGGCGGTTATCTTTCTGTGGATGACGGCACACAACATTCTTTACACGTTTATCGGCCCGTTCCTGCAGCTGTCGGGACTGGCTGCAAACGTGGGGCTCATTCTGCTGGTTTTTGGCATTGCGGCACTTATTGGCATCTGGATTACCGGAATGCTGGTGGATCGCCATCTGCGCAATCTGGTTCTGCTCAGCCTTGCGGCCCTGGCGGTTGTCTCTGTGGTGCTTGCAGCAGGCATGCGGGAACAGGTTGTTGTCTATCTGGCCGTCATCGTCTGGGGATGGTCGTTTGGCGGCGCGTCAACCCAGATGCAGACCGCCGCCGCCGACTCGGCGGGCAATCATGTCGATGTCGTTCAGGCGATGGTAACGACCGCATGGAATCTGGCCATTGCCAGCGGTGGCGTCGCTGGCGGGCTGCTGCTCAATAATGCCGGTGCTGAATCATTCCCCTGGGCGCTTCTGGCCTTTATGGCTGTTGCGTTTGTCATCGCCTGGCGCGCGAAAAAGCACGCTTTCAGGCCTGGCGCCAGAGGCGGTTCAGTCAGGTCGTAACCGCGTAAATTGTCTGAAATCACGCGACTCTTTCACCTGCTTTGCAATCTGCGACAGGGATGTCCGCCTGAAAACGCTGAGCAGAATGGCGTTCTTGCGTTGCCTGAAATGTTTTAACCCGGCGCAGTGGTGTCACCACGCGCCGGTCGGACATCGGTGATGACTCTTCTCTGACACCAGCCGCGTGATGACTGAGTCAGTCTGAACAACATCACGGTTTCATTATTTTTTGAATAATCCATTCACAGAATATTTGCATCGACTGGGTCATTTTTCGGGCTTTCTGCCATGTTAACCAGTAACCATCATTGCCTGAATAAATATCAAAAGGCCTGACAAGCTGTCCGCGTTTTATTTCCGTTTCAAACATAATATCAGGTGCCAGTGCGATGCCACCGGTGATCAGGACAGCATCAATAATCAGACGTGATGAATCGAAAACTGGACCGTTAACTCTGAATGAGGGTATGCCTGCTGCCACAAACCAGTTATCCCACTCGTCATGACGATAAGATCGTAATAATGTCTCACCGATGATATCCGCAGGCTTTGCCAGCCTCTTTGCTGTTTCAGGTCGGCACAATAGCGTCAGCGGTGCATCAAACAGAAGTTGATTATGTGATGATGCCCAATTGCCAGAACCAAATCTTATAGCGAAATCGACGCCCTCTCCGGCAATGCTCACAACGTTGTTGTTGGTCTGAATACTCAGCTCGATAGCAGGATGTTGCTGCTGGAAATCTTCGATTTTTGGCAGCAGCCAGCCCAGCGCGAAGGTACCCACACAGGATAGCGTCAGAGCCTCCCTGAAGTGCCCGCCTTCAAACTGGCGATAGGCTTTCTCAATACGATGAAATTGTTCTGAAATTTCAGAAAAAAGCAGCCGGGCTTCATCGGTTAATTCAAGGCCGCGTGAAAGTCTTTTAAATAACGTCACACCTAATCTTTCTTCGAGCAGCCTGACCTGCTGGCTGACAGCAGCCTGAGAAACGAAGAGCTCCATGCCTGCACGAGTGAAGTTGAGGTGACGGGCAGAAGCTTCAAATGCGCGCAGAGCATTGAGCGGGATATCACTTTTCAATGCTGACCCCAGAAAAAGTTATGACAGACATCAATTTATACCGTTTTTTCTCATCGTGAAATTGATTTATTTTGGCGCACATAACTTAAGCGAAGCGAAGTCTTTCAGCGTGTTTTGTTTGGCACCATGATGTTATTAATCTCAGAACAAGGTGATTACTGATGGTAAATTTTAAAGTAAGTCTGACCAGCCTGTTACTGATCGCTACAGCAGGTTGTTCTGTGTCAGCCTGTGCTGCTTTTAACCAGCAAACCCTGACGAGCCAGCTTGAAACACTTGAAAGTAAATCAGGAGGAAGACTCGGCCTGGCCGTCATTGACACAGCGGATGGTTCGAAATATGCATGGCGTGGCAATGAAAGATTTCCACTCTGCAGCACAAGTAAAGTGATGGCGGTTGCAGCGATATTAAAGAAAAATGAACGTGACCCTCATCTGCTTGATAAGAAAATTCATATTAGTAAAAGTGACATGGTAAATTATAACCCTGTTACCCGGAAGCATATTGACTCATATATGTCAGTCGCTGAGCTGAGTGCAGCGGCGCTGCAATACAGCGATAACGCCGCGATGAATAAACTCCTTTCCTATCTGGGTGGTCCGCAGCAGGCCACGCACTTCGCCCGGACAATCGGTGATAAGGATTTTCGTCTGGACAGAAACGAGCCGGGGCTTAATACCGCCATCCCCGGCGATGATCGCGATACAACGACACCTTCAGCGATGGCTGAAAGCCTTAAAAAAGTGGTTCTGGGTACGGCGCTTAAGGAAGAGCAGCGAGCGAAACTTTCAGACTGGATGAAGGGGAATACTACCGGTTCTGACAGTATTAAAGCGGGTCTTCCGGACGACTGGATTGTGGCAGATAAAACAGGCAGTGGAGACTACGGTTCTACAAATGATATCGCCGTTATCTGGCCAAAAAATCACGCACCTGTCATCCTCACCACTTACTTTACACAGCGCGATAAAGATGCGGCCACACGCAAAGACGTACTCGCCAGTGCAGCAATGCTGGTGGCCGATGCAGTCGATAAATAGTCAACGCTGAAAGTTGACGATTCAGTCCGGGAAACGGCTCAGCGTGAGCCGATTTCTCTCTTGCCCCCCAGTTAATCATTAACAGGCGAATCCAGTGTTTACGCCCCCCTCGCCGTGTGTAACCTGATTCATAAAGGTCAGCCCACATTGATAACGATTTTTCCAAACGCACCATTGTCGAGTTGATCCAGCGCCTGCGTAAGTTCGCTGAAGCTGTACCTTTTATCGATAACCGGTTTCAGTTTAATACTGTCAACAGCCCTGACGAGATCTTCAAGCGCACGGCGGTGACCCACACCAATGCCCTGCACCGTGGGTGACTTAAGCAGCAGCATCGATCCGGAAACAGTGATATCGTCTTTATCCATCATGCCGATCAGCGAAACTCGTCCATGAGAAGCCACAGCACGAACAGAATCGGCAACGTTACTTCCCCCTACAGTATCCACAACGTGGTCGATGCCACGTTCGCCGGTTAAACGATGAACCGCGTCGACCCAATCCTCCTTCTTACGGTTAATACCGTAATCGGCACCGAGCGCTTTCGCAGCAGCCAGCTTCTCATCGCTGGATGAAGTGATAAACACCTCAGCGCCCACCGCTTTAGCAATCTGTAATGCAAAAAGCGCCACGCCACCGGTTCCCTGAATCAGTACGGTTTCGCCAGCCCGCAGACCTCCGCGTTCAACCAGTGCGAACCAGGCTGTCAAACCTGCACAGACCAGCGTGCTGGCTTCCGCATCAGAAAGCGACTGCGGTGATTTCACCAGCCACGCTTCATTCATGATCACGTATTCAGCAAGTACTCCCTGAAACGCATAGCCTATTGTGTCGTAGAGCGGGTTTCTGGCAGTGTTGGGAAGTTTTCCGTCTATCCAGTCCGGGAAAAAGGTGGAGATAACACGTTCTCCGGGACTAAAGCGGGTTGTACCTGGCCCGACAGCCTCCACTACACCGGCCATGTCCGATCCTGGGGTAAAAGGCATCGGCATCCCGTTACCCATTCCACCTTCAATAATGACCTTGTCCCGGAAGTTGAGTGAAACGGCGCTGACCCGGACGAGCACTTCGTTCTGCCCTGGCACAGGGATCTCTGCTGAAATCATTTTCAGGTTCTGACGACCAGGCTGGTCTAATGTCCAGCGTTTCATTGTGCGATTCATAGTGGTTCCTGCGGTTAATAGTTCATGGTCAGGATTCTAGCATTGCTATTTATTTGACAGTGGCGATAGTATTTCCGGTTATTGATTCCTGATTGGCGACAATATGAAAAGCGAGATGAATACTATTCCTGTTTTTGTGGCTGTCGCGGAGTCGGTGAGTTTTTCGCAGGCAGCTCAAAAACTGCACGTCACACGCTCAGCCGTTGCTAAAACCATTTCCCGACTTGAAGAAAGGCTTGGCGTTACGCTTTTCAACCGCACAACCCGCAGCCAGAGCCTGACTGCTGAGGGCACGCTCTATTATGAATCCTGCCGTCGGGCGCTGGATGAGATCAACAGGGCAGAAGATATTCTGGAAGGCGGTAAGCTTCAGGTAAGCGGAAAACTCAGAGTTTCTGTGCCGGTTCTGCTTGGACAAATGTGTGTGTCACCCATCCTCTTGACACTGGCGAAACAACATCCCGGACTTGAACTGGAAATATCGTTCAGCGATCGGCCAGCGGATTTGCAGGATGAGGGATTTGACCTGGCCGTTAGAATCGGCGTACTGCCTGACAGCAGTAGTCTTGTCGCACGGTATCTTGGATCCCATAGCATGGTTTTCTGCGCCTCACCTGGATATCTTCGGGATGCAGGCGAGCCGATTTCACCGGATGAACTGAATCAGCACGCCGCCGTGGCTTACATCCGTTCCGGACGCATTCTTAAGTGGCGCATTAAAAATGAAAAGGATGAAATAACAGATTTAATCCCTCCAGCCAGATTCACAATGGATGATATGCAGGCGGTCAGAGACATTACTGTAGCTGGCGGTGGTATCGCCTCACTGCCTTACTGGCTTGTACGGGAAGAACTTGCGACTGGCAGCCTGACAGAAATATTAAAAGACCGGTCGGCTGGAAGCTGGCCTGTCTATGCGGTATGGCCGCGTACGCCTCATCTCACACTGAAAGTCAGACTGGCCGTGGATAAACTGGTGAGTGATTTTCCGTCAATGATGGCGACGCTTTGAGGTTTGGTTTCATGTCTGACTTAAGCCTCAGCGGTTGTTGATTTGATAATTTTCATAGCATGCCGGTGCACGCTGCAAGTGTGCGACGAAATTTTCTTGATCTGTTAACGCCAGAAGATCTCCCTGAACTGATCGCCATTAACGAACGGTTGCGACAGTCCGGGAGCCATATTATGAAATGATGAGACAGGCTTTATCTTCTCCAGCACCGTCTTTTGAAAGACTTTTATCCTGACTGAAAAATCAGTACCTCGCGCGGCTACTGCTCAGTCGTGGAAAAGTCGCCTGCGGCGGCAACGCTTCCGGGTCAGCAGGCACGTTGTTCAGCACCCGCAAAAATGACGCAGCCCAGTGATGGCTGTTGTGCATATGCAGGCCTTTCATCAGACGGGCGTGCAGACAGCGCCGTTCGTGTAACGGCATCTGCAGGGCGCGATGGACCGCACTGGCCATTGCATCAGGATCATAAGGATTGACGATGATGGCACCTTCCATCTGCCCGGCGGCACCGGCAAACTGCGACAGGATTAGCACCCCTGGATTTTTCGGGTCCTGCAGTGCGACGTACATTTTGGCCATCAGGCTCATGCCCGCCATGAGCGGCGTGACCAGCGCAACGCGTGAGGCACGATAGATACCGGCCTGCTCTTCCCGGCTGTAAGCGTGAGTCAGATAGTTCACCGGATACCAGTTCATGGTGCCATGCACACCATTAAGTTCTCCACATAGCGCTTCCAGAGCGTGACCGAGTTTTGACGCATCATGTGCGTGTCCGGCTGCCGGCGGCGCAAGCTGCAACAGCGTGATATTTTTCTGGTAACAATCATGCCTCCGCAGCAGCACCTCCAGCGTGCTGATTCGATAAGGCAGTCCTGAACTCTCATCAAGATGACCGCCGCTCAGCACGCTATTTTCGGGCAGACTTTCGCGACACTGAATTTCCATAAAGGCGCAGCTGTTACTCTCTCGCAGAGACTCAACGTCGTCGAGGTCGATCCCGACCGGGAACACACCAACGTTGATGATCCGGCCATGAATACGAAAGCTGTCCGCTTCCAGTCGCTCCAGCCGGAATCCGCTCTCCAGCCAGACGAGGAAGTTATTCATATCCTGCGCGGTCTGAAAGCCAATCAGGTCACAACACAGCAGCGACTCTGTAAACCAGCGCCACTCGGGTATGGTTTCAAACATTCTGCCAGCCGGGAAAGGCTGATGCAGAAAGATGCCGACTGAATTGGGCAGGCCCTCTTCGCGGATATAGCGGGCACAGCCCAGCAGGTGATAATCCTGAATCCAGATAACATCGTCTGGTGTGGCATTTTCACAGATGGCCCGCGCATAGGCTTTATTAATGTTTTTATATTCCTGAAAGCCATTGGTGGAAAAACGGGCCATATCCGGACGCTGGTGGAAAACAGGCCAGAGCCCTTTATGAATGTAATTATGGTATCCCTCATTAAGCTCGCCCGGCGTATAGGGGAAGGTCACGGTTTCATACTGATCGTGCTGCTGCATATCGCAGGGTCTTGACGCATCCTGAGAGATAACTGTGCTTTCACCATTCCAGCTAATCCAGAGGCCGCCCAGCCGGGAGAGTATCCCGTCATAAACTGCAGTAAGCGTCGAGCGTTGCGATTGGTTATGAGAAACAAGGATAAGGCCTGACATGGTGTGTTCCCTGATTGAAGGCTGTGGACAGGCGATCAAGCCTGGCAGCCTGCGGCTGTTAAGCTGAGGTCGGAGGATAAACTGGAGAAAACCGCTCATGAATGCGCGCCCTGTCCGCTTAATGCCTGCTGGCGCTTCTGGCGCAGATTGAATCATTAATCCCATCGTGCAGAGTCGTCACCCAGACGCCAGGCAGTGAGGGAAAGGCGATGAATCCGTTACGCTCAAAAAAATCCGGCACGGGTTCACCCATGGCAATAATACGGCGGCAGCCTCTGGCCCCAGGATGAGAAAGACAGCAGTGCAGCAGCCATGATCCAAGCCCGACAAAGCGATACTCCGGCGAGATAAACAGATTCCGGATTACCCAGGTTTCAGCCATGTCAGTGACAACCCGCGCAAAACCGATTTGTCGGCCATTACGATAAAGCCCGAAGCAGAGGCTGTTGTTGAGTGCCAGAATCAGCGCGCGGCTGTCGGGTATCGTTGTACCCAGCCATTGCGCAATCAGACGATAGTTCAGCAGTGACGGATCGGTACTGGCCTCAATAGCATCCCGGAACCACTTGCGGGGCGAAATAAGGCGAAGGCGCTGCTGCTCAGCAAGATCGGCTAATGCCGCCTCGCGGCAGCCCGGTATGGACCAGGGCTTATTGATGCATTTCATTCACGGCTTTCCAATAAGAGGCGCACAAGCGCCCGGTGCCGTTAATTAAACCGGGAGGCCCGTAAAAATGGCGTAAAAAGAGACTGATGAAGTGTAAAAACGCTGCAAAATAATTTCTCGCTGTAGCATCAGTTATCGATCAGGTCGTTGAAAACCAGCCGCTTAATAACCGTTAGCCATGCAGTTTTTAGTCCAGGATGGCAATCATGCATCTCCCAGTCCCCGCACTGTTTTGAGAAAATGAGTAGCCGGATAGTTTTGAAATAAAACACAGAAAGATGAAAATTTCTTTTCACCTTTAATTAAACGCTAAGCAATCCATATCCGTAATACCACCTCACAAAAACCTGACCACCCGCATTCTCCTGAATCCTCTTCTTGTATTGAGTAGACCAGTAAATAATGAAGATTGTGCAGTTATTTCCTGTCCCGGCTCGGATCACAAACGGATGCATCATATTTTTCGATGTGAGCGGAGCGATCCTGCAGCGGTAATATTTTGAGAAATTTTAATGGGCTTATTTATTGCTCTGCTTAAGCAGAGTTTTCATCAGGCAAACCAGCTCATTCTGCTGATTTTGCCCCAGTCGATTAAGGAAATGCGAGTCTACTTTATCGGCGAGGGGCATCGCCTTTATCAAAATTTTTTCGCCCGCTGCAGTTAACGTAATAAATCTCCGGCGTCTGTCTTTCTCGCCTTCCTCGCGCCTGATGAGTGCTTTTTTTTCCATGCGAACCAGCAATTCTGCCAGCGTCGCCTTCGAACTCAGCGCTGCTTCCATTAATTCCATCTGCTCAATGCCTGGTTTGGCTGATACTGCACACAGCACTGCAAACTGCTGTTTAGTGAGATCCGGCAGGTTCTGCTGCCACATAGCTGTATGTTCCTGAAGAAGCTGCCGGGAAAGATGAAAAAACAGGTTGCCTAAATCATTGTTCATACGCCTTTCATTCCCATTCTTCTCCGCTGCTGGTCGCTCGATGTTAAATCATAACATTAAGAGATGAAAAAACATTGGCACAGGATACTGCATAATTAGCTTTGAAATAGTCACGCTATAAACTTGTTGCGCCGCACCTGTCGCAGGTGTACGGTCTAATTCGTTCGTATACGAACCATAACTGAGGTACATCTAATGAGATTGATCATCGGCATGACAGGCGCAACCGGTGCACCTTTGGGCGTCGCATTACTCAAAATCCTGCAGGAAATCGAAGACGTTGAAACCCACCTGATTTTAAGCAAATGGGCAAAAACCACAGTTGAACTCGAAACGCCCTATTCAGCACGCGAAGTTATGGATATGGCTGACTTTGTACACGGACCCGCCGATCAGGCCGCGACCCTTTCATCCGGCTCTTTTCATACTGACGGGATGATCATCATTCCCTGCAGTATGAAGTCATTAGCCGGTATCCGGTCTGGCTACGCTGAAGGACTGATCGGTCGAGCCGCTGATGTCACGATCAAAGAAGGCAGAAAACTGGTTCTGGTCCCCCGGGAAACGCCACTCAGCACGATCCATCTTGAAAATATGCTCGCACTTTCACGCCTAGGCGTTTCAATGATCCCGCCCATGCCCGCTTTTTATAACCACCCGGCAGTGATCGACGACGTGATTGACCACGTGGTAGCGCGTGTTCTCGATCAGTTTGGCCTCGCCTCACCGAGAGCTCGTCGCTGGGAAGGTATTAAACAATCCTCACATATCCATCATCAGGGAGAAAAAAATGGCTTTTGATGACCTGCGTAGTTTTCTGAAGGCTCTGGATGAACAGGGGCAGCTTCTTGAAATTGATGAGGAAGTGTTACCTGAACCTGATATCGCGGCTGCGGCAAATGCTACCGGCAGGATCGGTGACGGTGCGCCCGCACTTTCTTTCAAAAGAATAAAAGGCTTTCGTCATGCCCATGTGGTGATGAACACCATAGGCTCATGGCAAAACCATGCCATTTCGCTGGGGCTTCCGCCGAATACCCCCGTCAAGCAGCAGATAGAGACATTTATTCAGCGCTGGGACACCTTTCCCATAGCACCTGAGAGACGTGAAAATGCTCCCTGGTCCGAGAATACGGTGGATGGCGATGAGATCAATCTGTTCGACATTCTACCGCTCTTTAGACTTAACGACGGTGATGGGGGCTTCTATCTGGATAAAGCGTGCGTTGTGTCACGCGATCCGCTTGATCCTCAGCATTTCGGTAAGCAAAACGTCGGCATTTACCGCATGGAGGTTAAAGGCAGGCGTAAGCTTGGGCTACAGCCCGTCCCGATGCATGACATCGCCCTGCACCTGCATAAAGCCGAAGAGAGAGGCGAAGATCTGCCCGTCGCCATTACTCTGGGCAATGATCCCATCATTACGCTGATGGGCGCCACACCACTTAAATACGACCAGTCTGAATATGAGATGGCAGGCGCTCTGCGTGAAAAGCCTTATCCGATTGCAAAGGCACCTCTCACAGGTTTCGATGTTCCATGGGGTTCGGAAGTCATTCTTGAAGGGGTAATCGAAGGGCGTAAACGCGAAATAGAAGGTCCTTTTGGGGAGTTCACCGGCCACTACTCAGGTGGCCGTAATATGACGGTAGTTCGCATTGATAAAGTTTCATACCGCACCAAACCCATTTTTGAGTCACTCTATCTTGGTATGCCGTGGACTGAAATCGACTTTCTGATTGGGCCAGCCACCTGCGTGCCATTGTATCAGCAGCTGAAAGCTGAATTTCCTGAGGTACAGGCTGTCAACGCCATGTACACACACGGTCTGTTAGCCATTATCTCAACCAAAAAACGTTATGGCGGTTTTGCCCGTGCAGTCGGCGTGCGTGCAATGACAACTCCACACGGCCTGGGCTACGTAAAGATGGTCATCATGGTCGATGAGGACGTTGATCCCTTTAATCTGTCTCAGGTGATGTGGGCGCTCTCTTCTAAGGTCAACCCTGCGGGTGATCTGGTACAACTGCCAAACATGTCAGTTCTGGAATTAGATCCCGGTTCAAGCCCGGCAGGCATCACCGATAAGCTGGTGATAGATGCAACGACACCCGTCTCACCGGATAATCGCGGCCACTATAGCCAGCCGGTCAAAGATCTGCCTGAAACCGCTGCCTGGGTTGAGAAACTGACAGCCCTGTTAAGCAATCGTCATTAAGGAGAAGTTATGATCTGTCCACGTTGTGCTGATGAGCACATTGAAACCATGGCGACCTCACCAGTGAAAGACGTATGGATTGTTTATCAATGTCAGCACTGTTTATATACCTGGCGTAATACCGAACCGGCAAGAAGAACAGAGCGAGAACACTATCCTGAAGCATTTCGTATGACACAAAGTGATATTGATAATGCGCCCGAAGTCCCGTCCATTCCACCGTTGTTAACGAGATAACAATTGAGCCTGTGGGCTTCAGTCCACAGGCATAACGTTATTCTTCTGGCAGATTATTCCCGTTTCACCCGGCAGGCTAAAGCTTTCATCAAACTGAACCCCGCTAAGCTCACAACGCTGGCCACCTTGATTAATTCAAAAGGTGATCCAGCCTTAAAGTCGTTAATCAAAGCAACAGGCTTATATTGCATATTCCTGTCTCGCTTTTCAAAACTGCGCCTTCTGTTTTCATCTGGACCACTTTCACGGAATTGTGAGTCACATCGAATTTACATCACAAACAATCTCGCAACACTGGCACCCTCATGAAGCAGGCAGATATAGTAATTTCAGCATGTACAACATGGTTGTATCCAGTAAAACAAACGTGAGAATTGCTATGTCTGCTTATAAAAAAACCTTAAACAATTATTGTGTTATGCATAAACGCACTGATTACGACCGTCATAACAAAGAATATCAGGTCGCAATTATTGATAAGTCTGGCCAAAAAAGCAGAATTTATGGCTCTTTCGGGCTATCGGGCGACGGCATGAAAGGAAGTATGCCTTCACTGGTGAACGTGAGTAATGGACCAGATGAAAGGGCCACTATTTTATGATGTCCCTGACACAGGCCGAGGTCAGGCAGACATCGATTTTTACCCGCCTGCCAGACCGTTTTCGCTTACCGGATAGCAACAATGCCTGGGCCGTCGCGAATCGCGGGGGACAGCTTACCGACTCGTTCCTTGAAGGGCCGGTCTGGCATCCTTCAGGCTGTCTGTATCTGACCGATATTCCCTATGGCCGCATATTCCGGGTTGATATGACAGGCAACTGGGCGCTCGTCGTGCAATATGACGGCGAACCTAATGGCATGAAACTCGCCGATCCGGATACGCTTTTGATTACGGATTATCGTCATGGGATCATGAAACTCTGCCTCAAAACCCACAGCGTGTCGCCATGGCTGGCTCGCCGTAATAGCGAGAGTTTCCGTGGTGTTAACGATTTAACCACCGACAGCCAGGGGAACCTCTATTTCACCGATCAGGGGCAAACAGGACTACACGATCCCACCGGTCGTGTTTACCGGCTGAGCCAGAACGGACGACTGGATATGCTGCTGGATAACTGCCCAAGCCCGAATGGACTGGTTCTGTCCCCGGACGAAAAAGTACTTTACGTCGCGATGACGCGCGGCAATGCCATCTGGCGCGTACCGCTTCAGCGTGATGGTTCAGTCAGCAAAGTCAGTCAATATTTTACCTCACACGGTCCCAGCGGCCCTGATGGACTGGCTATGAACGCCAATGGCGAGTTGCTGATAGCCAACCCTGGTCTGGGTCGCATCTGGCTGCTTAACGATCTGGCTGAGCCCGCAGAAATTCTCACCAGCCCTGCCGGGCGCTCCACGACCAATCTCTGCTTTGGTGGCGAAAGCCTGCAACAGCTTTTTATTACCGAATCGGTAAGCGGCAGCATTCTTACCTGCCCGATGAAAACACCCGGTCACCCATTGCCCTTTATTTCCACCGAATTTCTTTGAGAATAATTCTGCGTTTCTGAACGCAGCGGAGGCACCCATGAATCTGCAATCTGTAAGCGCTGACTCACCTGTTAAGACGGAAGCCGGGTCTGAACCCCATGATGCAATGAATCAAATCGATTTTGACCAAAGTGAACGGGCCGTAGGTAAAGCGTTCCGTCGTATCCTGCCGTTTATTTTCATCTGTTATGTTGTGAGTTATCTGGATCGCACCAACGTCAGCTTCGCTGCTCTCGGCATGAATGCCGATCTGGGGATTACAGCTGAGCAGTTCGGGTTCGGAGCCGGGATGTTTTTTATTGGCTATTTCCTGTTTGAGGTGCCAAGTAACCTCATCATGCAAAAGGTGGGCGCACGTATCTGGATCGCCCGCATTATGATCTCATGGGGAATCATCTCCATGGCGACCGCCTTCGTCACCGGGCCCACAAGCTTCGCCTTTGCCCGTTTTTGTCTGGGGGTGGCCGAAGCCGGATTTACACCCGGTATCTATCTGTTCTTCACCTACTGGTTTCCCGGAACCTGGCGCGCAAAAATTACGGCAGCCTTTTTAGTGGGTATCCCTGTAGCGAATATCATCGGCGCGCCGTTATCCGGGATGTTGATGCAAATCACCGGGCATGAGCACATCCGTAACTGGCAGTGGTTGCTGGTGCTGGAAGGTTTCCCGGCGGTTATCCTGGGCATTATCTGCCTGTTCTATCTGAATGACCGTCCGGCAAAGGCAAACTGGTTAACTGATGCGGAAAAAACATTGCTGACCAGGCGACTGGAGAATGAGCAGCAGAAAATTGAGAAGGCGCACGGTTCCAGCATGCGCGATGCGCTGCGTAATCCCTTGCTTTACCTGCTGGCCTTTATTAACTTCTGCGGCATTGTCGGTTCTATCGGCGTGGGCCTCTGGATGCCGCAGATCATTAAGCAGATGGGCGTCAGTCATACCGCCACCGGTTTCCTGACCGCGTTACCTTATATCTGTGGCGCGGTCGGGATGCTGCTCTGGGCACAGCGGGCCAATGCATCCGGCAACCGCATTCGGTGGATCAGCGCGGCGTTGGTTATTGCTGCTGTTGCACTGGCGTCGAGTGCCATCGTGGATCAACCGGTTATCAAGATGATTGCGCTCTGTTTCACCGTAAGCGGCATTCTGGCTTTCCAGGCTTCATTCTGGGCGCTGCCTTCCGGTTTTCTGACAGGAAGCGCAGCCGCAGGTGGCTTAGCGATGATTGTCTCTGTCGGAAACCTGGGCGGTTTTGTCGGGCCGTCCCTTATTGGCTACATCCGGCAGTCAAGCGGTGAGTTTATGTGGGCGCTGCTGGCGGTTTCCGCCGTGTTATTGGCTGGCGCGCTTGCCGTAGCATTGGTTAAAGATCCTTATCGCAAAGGCGTGTGAAGTGAAGGCGCTCAGGCGCCTTTTAATTCTGGCGGGCTGCTATCTGGCGGGCCTGGAGTGAAGAGCGAATTCCTTTAATATCATTAAACTGCATCACTAAGAATAGCGTCAGGTAAAGGCTGGTCAGGAAAGTAAATATTATGAGCTTGTGATGACTTTGATTTTTCCGGAGATGAACTATGCCGTCCTGACGAAAGCCAGCACGAACCCATCCCAGCCCTTTTCACCCACGGTCTGAATCGCCGTGGCATCAAGTCGCTTATCCTCAGAGATCATCTCAATAAAATTTCGCAGGCCACTGACATTTGGATCATCACTTTCAGAATCAATAATGCTGCCGCCGCGCACCGTGTTGTCACCCACAATAACGCTACCTGCACGTGATAATCTGATTGCCCATTCCAGATAATGTGGATTATTCACCTTATCGGCGTCGATAAAAATCAGGTCAAAGTGGCCTTTAAGAGTGGGCAGGATATCCAGTGCAGTACCCGTGTGCAGCATCACGCGTTCAGTCAGCCCGGCATTGCTTATATTCTGGCGGGCCACTTGTGCATGATGTTTATTGAACTCAATCGTTGTTACGCGTCCATGTGGCGGCAAAGCCCTGGCCATCCATAGGGTGCTGTAGCCACCAAGCGTACCAATTTCCAGAACGCGCACAGCGCGTGACATCTGGATGAAGATGGACAGCATTTTTCCCTGTAAAGCAGAGACATCGTGTGTCGGTAAACCCTGTTTAACGTTGTTATGAAGAGCATTAATCAGCTCAGGTTCTTGTGGTGCGAGTTTTTCAGAAAACCAGGCGTCTACCTGTGCCCATTTATCTGAATCCTGCGAGGGATAATCAGGCGTTCTCATTAGTAATACTCCTCATCATAAGGACCAATGAAAGCATATACGCTTTTTGTTGCAACTGCCGACAGCCAGAGTCAGGTATGGAGCAGAGACAGGAAGTAATCAGCTTAATACGGAATAATGTTCACCGGACTAAAGATATTAAAGCTAATCTCATGCATTAAAGCTTCAGCCATTAATCACATGCGACCTGTCACCGCTAAAATAACGCACAACATTATCAAATGCCGCTCTGAAATAGAGCGCATAGCTGGCCTTCTCCACATATCCCAGATGTGGTGTACACAGCACATTCGGCATCTGCAGGTAAGGATGCCGGGTGTTGTAGATCGGTTCCTCTTCATAAACATCCAGTGCCGCAAATCCAGGCCGCCCCTGTGTCAGGGCATTCTGCAACGCGCCGTCATAAACCAGTTCAGCCCGGCTGGTATTCACAAATAACGCATCAGTTTTCATCAGCGCGAGATCGGCTGGCGTGATGTTGCCTTGCGTCGCAGCCACCAGTCGCTGGTGCACGGTTAACACATCGCTGGTGGCGAAAAATTGCTCACGGCTTTCGGGGACCGTCCATCCGTCTGCTCGTGCCTCTTCCTGCGCACGGAGACTTCCCCATACCTGCACCTGCATGCCAAAAACGGCGGCATAGGAAGCAAGACGTTTACCAATTTTTCCATAGCCCAGAATGCCGATGACCTGATTGTGAACCGCAGATCCGATTTCTGTTTGCCAGTGCCCTTCGGCCATTGCATTGACCGACGAGACAAATTTTCGGCGGGAGGCCATGATCAACAGCCAGGTCAGCTCAGCAGGTGCAACCGGAGAGCCACTCCCTTCCACAAGGGCGACACCTGCCCGTGTACAGGCATCGATATCAACATTTCTCGCCAGCTTACCCGTCTGACTGATCAATTTAAGATGTGGCGTGCGTTGCAGAAAGGCTTCGTCAATGACAGTCCTTTCGCGGATAAGTATTAATGATTCAGCCGATGACAGCTTTTCATCTGCCATCGGGTCTCTGCTGAGATCGCCCAGTGCAGCGCAGTGAAAGTTGTTATTACTGTGGAGAAAATCCAGTTTTTGAGTGGCAAACTGATAATCATCCGGGATGACGATATGAATGGTCATTAAGAAACCTCATTATTTGACAGTTGTGCACACATTGAAACTTCAATGATTAAAACCTTTATCAGTTTTATGACTTTAGGACTCATTACCTTTGCTAATATTCATTGTCAGCCTGTATCGTTATTTACCCTGTTTATGATCAAAACGATTAGAGGTAACTTTTTCCCACTAAATCTTATTCATCTGCTATAAGCTAAACGACCATTTTAAATGTGGGTCAATACCCGCGTCGGTGTCATGCTATTACGATGTAATGAAAAGTAATTCCAGGCCGATAACGATAGTGAGTAAGTAGTCTTACTCGCCAGCATAAGATATGAACACACAGCGAATGTAATAAAATATTGCCGAATTAAACAGTAAGCCAGCATATGAAACTGGTTATCATAATGATTATGCTGAAAAAAGATTAAAATAGTATGCGACCGTCGACAGAGTTCGCTGAGTTTATAAAGCCTGAGTTGCAGAGACATTATCGTTAACAGGCTGAAAATCATGTATTTACGGGAATGAAATGAAACCTGGTGTCAAGAATGATGAAACGCGCGAACTTTTGCAGCAGCGTATTAAGCTGGGCGAGTTTCACCCGTTTTTTCAGCCTATAGTTTCTCTGGAAGATTTGCGCGTGATGGGATTTGAGATGCTCGCGCGGCACATATCCCCGGAGGGTATCGTTACGCCTCCTGCAGACTTCATTCCGGCTATGGAGCGAAGTGGTCTGCTCGACGAGCTGATGCTCAGCCTTATGGCACAGGGTTTTAAAGTTGCTGCCACATGGCCAGAACAGCAGTTTTTATCAATGAACGTTTCTCCTTCACAACTTGATGGCAGGTATCTTACTGAGATTATAAGGAATACAGCCCGTGAATCTCAGTTCGATCTTGCAAGGCTGAAGATTGAGATTACTGAAACAGCCCTGTTAAATGACATTAATACCGCCCGGACGGAGATTGAAGCGTTGTCGGGTATGGGCTGTACGATAGCAATGGATGATTTTGGAACAGGCTATTCCAGCCTCGCCTGGCTGATTCAGTTACCGGTTAACACGCTTAAAATTGACAGCAGTTTTATTCGCTCCATGCTGCACAAAAAAGACAGCCGCAAAATCATTTCCAGCGTCGCCGGTCTGGGCCGGAGCCTTGATATGGATGTGATCGCGGAGGGCGTGGAAACCGAAGAACAGGCTGAAATGCTAAGGGGGATAGGTTGCCTCTATGCGCAGGGCTATTTGTTCGGGAAGCCGGTCTCAGGAGCGGAAAGCTGCCGGATGCTTAATGCAGTACCGGATAAAGGATCTCTCCGGCGGGTTGCGCGTCTTTCCCTCGATCAGCGAGCACATCAGATTTCATCCATGTATGCGATTCCCGGCACGTCCATTTGCTTTCTTAATCCGGAATTAGTGATTGTTGATGCCAGCGACACGTTTGCCGAACGGGTCGGCTGGGCTCCGCAGGATCTTATCCATAAATATATTTATGAAGTTATTCCGTCACAGGCGGAAAAACTACTCTGGCTGCAGGAATTCCGATTGAAAGGACTCCCTTATCCACCTTATGAGGTTGTGCTGCCCGACGGCTCGTCCGATCTGGTCATGGTGACCCGGGTGGAAGATGAAGCCAAGGATTTACTGGGCTTTTGTGTATTTGGTGTGAAGATGAGCGATCGCAAACGTCATTAAGCTGAACGTTTTTCTGGGTGATGACAATCATTAACGCTCAATATCGCAGATTGCGTTGTGTATCTCTCACCTGCGCTTCATGTGCCTTCAGGATTTATCTCTTCAATAAGCGTCTCGCCCTGATTATGGATGTTCCCGACTTTGGCTGAAATAGGGTGCCAGGTGAAATCCTTCTCGGGTAATGCGGCTTCATGGGCAATGTCCTGCGCCCGCTGTGATGAGGTTTCAACACTGAGCCACTCCCGAACCGCGTCCGCCCGTAAAACCAGTGGCCGGCGGTCATGAATATCGACCATGCCTTTGTTGCTCGCCGCAGTGACGATAACAAATCCCTCCTGTCCATGGTCCTTACCGTAAGGCGCCCGGCCAATAGCGGCAAAAAACAGCGGTTCCTTTTCTTTGTGATGAATAAAGTATGGCTGTTTCCTGTCACCCTCACGCTTCCACTCATACCAGCCATCGGCAGGAACAATGGCGCGTCCCTGCTCCCATAGCGGCTTAAACATACGCCCGGTTGGGGCTGTTTCACTTCGGGCGTTGATTAGCGGCTGCTTATTCCACCACTCAGGACCGTAGCCCCAGTAAACCGGGTCCAGGTGAAATTCATCGTCCCGCTCATTGAGCAGCAGCACGTTGGTACCTGGCGCAACGTTGAAACGCCCTATCGGCTCCGGATCATAAATGATTTCATTGGGCTTCAGTCCCAGAGAGTCGAAGTAATCGTCCCGGCTACTGTACTGCGCAAACCGTCCACACATAGGCACCTCCTGGCATAAGGATAGTCCGGTGTTGATTAAGTCATGATCAAAATATTCACTTTCTGGCTGAAGATATCGCGCCAGCTGTCGAGAATGTAGTAAAGGAAATGAAGAGAACCGAATAACCCGGGCTGCGAGGTGTTCAGCTTTGCTGATGGCCAGCCAGATTACCCAAATTTGCCTCTCTGCCCTGGAAGTAATTATTGCTTGCTGAGCCTGTCGACCGAAGAGCAACGTTGAATCGATGTTACTGAGCAACTGCAATGTACAGCCCGCCATTAAGGAGCTGTGTGATTTCGGTTATTAGTAACAGCGTGATATTTAACCATCAGGAAAATAACTAATGAGCCTTGTTTATATACCTGCCCTCATTCCACTCTTGCTGAACAAAGAGAATGAGAAAGGAAGCCCGCTTACAGAGGAGGAAGTCAGCAGCATCAAAGATAGTGCCACCTGTATTGAAGTGGCGCGCGATGTTGCTTTTACAATGGCGGAATGCCGCGGTTACTTTGATATCAACCCAGAAAAATGCTGGGATGAATGGAGAGCGTACCGGAGTGAGCGACTGCATCAGAGTGGTCACCGCTAAATCACATTCATCTCCGGCATTCGCTTTTGCGGGATAAATATCTGAAACAGACCTGACTCAATCCGTGTTGATCGCATCGCCGCAATGGCCGATTCCTGCTGATTATCAGGCTCTGCGCGTAACGTGCACATACGGATAGCGGCAGGCCATGCGGGAGCCGGGAACGTCGACGTATAGCCATGCTAAGTGAAAGGAGGTAGAGTAATATTTTTATAATGTGAGTGTTATTATGAATCGTAGCGAGGAAATTCTTGAGGCAGCAGAATACTGCATGCGACAGAAAGGCTTTTATCAGACATCGGTTCAGAATATAGCCCGACAGGCAAATGTCAGCGTCGGTCTGATTTATAAATATTATAAAAATAAAGAAGCGATTATCGAAGCACTGATTAAAAACGTGGTGCAACGGATGATTGATTCACTCAAAGAGGCTCTCGACAATCTTGCTCATGCAGGTAACGTCGCCCATTCTGCGCACGGCGTTGTGTCAGTCGACGTTGAAAAAAGTATTGTACTGCTCATTGATATATCTGCAGAAGCCACACGTAATGAGCGGATCCGTCAGATTGTTTACGATGCCTGGCAGACTTTGAAAGAGAACTTTATTACTCAGGAGCAGGTGCTTAATCCGTCGCTGGATGCTGAGATTATCCAGACACGCCTGTATATTATGTCACTGATCATAGACGGTATGATTATTCGCCGCTATATGAAACAGCGTGAAATCGATGGCCGCGTGATGTCATTCCTGGATGTCATCAGTCATGACATTAATCAGAACGGTGTCGCCTGACTCACGAGAAAAGATGGCCGGCGAGAAGGGTGTTAATCCGCGCTAACTCCTGCTGATTAAGGTGTTTGTCGCCAAACGTACGACAGGCCACACCATCCACCAGCATCAGCAAAAACTGAATACGGTCACTACGCTCTTCAGGGGGCGCTGCTGGCATCTGCCGCTTAAAAACCTCTTCCAGCTCTGTAAAAAGCAATTGTTCTTCATGTGCAAGCAACGCGCGAACTGATTTATTACGTGATGCCTCTGAATACATTTCCAGCAGTAAACAACGATCCCTGAAAGACCAGTCCCGCCAGAAGTCGGATTCCGTATTGATAATATTTGAGACGCTGGTTTGTAGCTGAAGATTTTTAAGTAAAAACATTCGCCAGTTTTCTGCGATACTTTTTATCGTCTCACTGACAATTGATTCTTTGCTACTGTAATAGCGATAAATCTGCCCGGCACCCAGACCTGACTCAAGGCTTATGTCAGCCATGCTGGCACCATGAAAGCCAGAGCGACTGAAACAGTTTTTCGCTGCCGAAATGATCTGCTGCTGTCGCTGCTGCAGGAAATCCTTACTGTCTGACCTGCTCAAATAACCTCCTGTTAACTGACGCCACACTAGCCCTGATATTAATTCTCCAATGATAACCGAGGCAGGGGTGCGAGAACATATCAGCCGGAAATTCAGACATCAGATATGATGATTTCACCTTCTCATCTCCTGAAATTTACGCTGAGATTACGCTTTAACATGGGTGCGCATTCCCTCCTGAATGCGCACCCTTTTTTACATTTTCAGTTGCGACTCCTGCAACGCCGTGCCGCCGCCCATCACCTTGTAAAACGTGTTCAGATTTTGATAGTACGCCTGCTCAGCGCTGACCAGACTGGTTCTGGCGGTATAGAACGTACGCTGAGCGGTTAACGCATTCAGATACGTGTCCACCCCATTCTGATAACGCAGATCGGCCAGATGATAATATGTCTGTGAAGCAGCAACATTGTTGCGCTGGCTGTTCAGCTGATCTGTGATGGTGCCCTTACGAGCCAGAGCATCTGCGACTTCCTGAAAAGCGGTTTGCACCGCCTTTTCATACACTGCCACATAATACTCTTTTTGCGCTTTGGTGTAGTTCAGGTAAGAAACGTTGTAGCCACCTTTAAAGATCGGCAGCGAGATGGTGGGCGCAAAAGACCAGATCCCTGCTCCGTTTTTAAACAGTGAAGAGAGATCGGAACTGCCGACGCCACCGCTCGCCGTCAGTGAGATGCTCGGGAAGAAATTTGCACGCGCCGCACCGATATTGGCATTTGCTGCCTTCAGGTTATGCTCAGCCTGTAAGACATCAGGACGATTAATCAGGGCTTCAGATGAAACACCCGCCGGCACGTCACGCAATGCCTGACCAACAGATTCGATGTTTTGCGGCAGCAGATTATCAGGCACGCTTTTACCCACAACCAGGTCCAGGGCATTCTTATCCTGCGCCACGCTGGTGGTATAGCTGGCTACATCTGACAGTGCAGACTGCCAGGTGGTTTCTGCTGAAGCGACATCCACCATTGAAGCCACGCCATTTTGCAGACGTTTGCGTGTCACCTCCAGTGACTGGCGCGTACTCTCTGCTGTCTCTTTCGCAATCTCAAGATTGCTGCGGTCGGCCGCCAGCTGTAACCAGTAATCCACCGTGTTATAGAGTAAGGTCAGGCGCGTACTTCGCGCCCCTTCCAGCGTGCCGAGATAGGTTTCATACTGCTGGCGTGACAGGCTTTGATTTTTGCCAAACAGATCCAGTTCAAATGAACTTACGCTCCCTTCTGCCGAGTAACTGTTGCCCAATGCAGTCTGATTACCCTCTCCTGTCAGCGCGCGAGAGCGGGTTCCACTCACATCGGCGCTGAGCGTGGGGAAGAGATTAGCCCGCTGCTCACCATATTGTGCATGTGCAGACTTCACATTTGCCACGGCTTCCCGCAGGTCGCGGCTATTGTCCAGAGCCATTGCGACAACCTGACGAAGCCGGGGATCCTGCACATAATCCTGCCAGCCCACATCGCGATAATTAATCGCGTTCTGTTGCAGGTTGCGGTAAGCCTCACCGCCCGGGGTTGCGGCAACTACGGCATTATCTGGGCGTGCATAATGCGGATCGAGCGAAACACATCCCGCAAGGAAGCAGGGCAAAAACACCGCTAAACATTTTGCAGATATTGTCATTATTCTCTTACCCTTACTGCGGATTCTGAAGACTGTGTTTCCTCATGCAGTCTGCCCGGAAACAGACGGCGGACCAGCACAAAGAACAGCGGAACAAAGAAGATGGCCAGCATCGTCGCGGTTAAGGTCCCGCCAATAATACCGGTACCAATGGCGATACGACTGTTCGCGCCCGCGCCTGTCGAGATAGCCAGCGGCAGCACCCCTGCGGTAAAGGCCAGCGATGTCATGATGATGGGACGCAAACGCATCGTTGCTGCATGCGTCGCGGCCCTGACCAGACTCTCTCCTTTGCGATATTGCTCTTCAGCAAATTCCACGATCAGAATGGCGTTCTTCGCCGAGAGTCCGATAATAGTGAGCAACGCGACCTGGAAATAAACGTCGTTTTCAAGTCCGCGCAGCGTCGTCGCCAGAAGGGCACCGATCACGCCTAATGGCACCACCATCATGACCGAAAAGGGTATTGACCAGCTCTCATACAAAGCAGCAAGGCACAGGAACACCACAATCAGTGAGATGCCATAGAGCGACATTGCCTGATTGCCAGAGAGTTTTTCCTGATACGAGAGGCCACTCCATGCAAAGGTGTTTCCTGCGGGTAACTTCGCCACCAGCTTTTCCATCGCGGTGATAGCATCCCCCGAACTTTTGCCGGAGGCCGGCGAACCCTGAATTTCGTAAGACGCCAGGCCGTTATAACGTGACAGGACATCCGGACCATACGCCCATTTCATCGAGGCAAAGGATGAGAACGGCACCATCGTAGTGTTACTGCTGCTGTCCGTTCCGCGCACATACCACTGATCAATATCTTCCGGCTTGCTGCGGAACTGCTGTTCCCCCTGTATGTAGACTTTTTTCACACGACCACGGTCGGTGAAGTCATTGACGTAGCTCCCTCCAATCGCCGCACTTAAGGTGCTGTTAATATCGCTGATCGTCAGACCCAGCGACTGGGCTTTAGCGTCATCAATGTCGACGTCCAGCTGTGGCAGGCTCGGCAGTGAGTTGGCGCGAACGGCACTGAGGTCGGGATCCTTATTGGCCTCGGCAATCAGCTGATCGCGCAACTTAAGCAGTTCGTCGCGACTGGTCGCCCCGCGCGCCTGCAGTTCAAAGGTGAAGCCATTCGACTGACCCAGCCCGGAAACCGGCGGGGGCGTGAGTACAAAAATTTGCGCATCGCGGATGCCCGACAGCGCCTTCATCGCGCGGCCTGCAATGGCATCAGCACTGTTTTCGCTGCCTTCCCGTTCACTCCAGTTCTTCAGCGCGATGAAGCCAATACCGGCGTTCTGACCATTACCCGCAAAACTGAAGCCGTTGACCAGCATGCTGACGTTGACGTTATCCTTCTCCTGGGTGGCAAAGTAGTGCTGAACCTGACGACGCACGTCACTTGTCCGGTTTTCCGTGGCGCCGGGAGCAAGCTGATACTGCACCATGATATACCCCTGGTCTTCAGTAGGCAGGAAGCCCGTGGGCAGGCGCATATAAAGCACCGCACAGCCGATCAACAGCACGCCATATAGAAGCAGATAACGAACTGAACTGTTCACAACATGACCAACCCCATTCTGATAGCGTGCCTGGACTCTTTCATAGCTGCGATTAAACCAGCCGAAGAAGCCTGTGCTGCCGCTTTCGTGATTATGCGGTTTAAGCAGGGTGGCACAGAGTGCGGGCGTCAGCGTCAGCGCCACAATCACCGACAGCACCATCGATGAAACAATGGTGATTGAAAACTGACGATAGATCACACCCGTTGAGCCGCTGAAAAAGGTCATAGGCAGGAACACGGCTGAGAGCACCATCGCGATACCAATCAACGCACCGGTAATCTCCTTCATTGATTTTTCCGTCGCCTGACGCGGGGGTAAGCCCTCCTCACGCATCACACGTTCGACGTTTTCAACCACGACGATCGCGTCATCAACCAGTAAGCCGATGGCAAGCACCATCCCGAACATAGTGAGGGTATTAATCGAGTAGCCAAAGAGGGACAGCACGCCAAAGGTGCCCAGCAGCACGACCGGAACAGCAATCGCCGGGATGAGCGTAGTACGGATGTTTTGCAGGAAAACAAACATCACGATGACCACTAAAATCACCGCTTCGATGAGCGTTTTCACCACTTCTTCAATGGAGATTTTAACGAAATCGGTGCTGTCGAGCGGATAAGCGATCTCATAGCCCGCAGGCATAGTGCTGCGAAACTCATTAATTTTCGCTTTAACCTGCTCGGCGGTTGAGAGCGCATTGGCACCTGACGCCAACTGCACGGCAATACCGGATGCAGGATGACCGTTGGCCAGAACGTTAGAACTGTAATCTTCATTACCCATCTCAACGCGTGCGACATCACTCAGTCGTACCACTGACCCATCCGCCTGGCTTTTCAGTACGATATTGCGGAACTGCTCGGGGGTTTGCAGTCGGGATCGTGAACGAACCGTCGCCACCAGCTGTTGTTCTTTGCTGGCGGGTTGTGCCCCTAACTGCCCCGAGGAGACCTGAGTGTTCTGACTCTCAAGTGCCGTTGTAACGTCGGAAGGCATCAGAGAAAAGGAAGTCAGCCTGGCGGGATCGAGCCAGATACGCATCGCATATTCAGCACCGAATACCTGAACGCTGCCTACTCCCGGCACACGCGCCAGGCTGTCTTCCATGTTACTCACCATATAGTCGGCGACATCTGATGAGCTGCTTTTATTGGTTTTATCGTACAGCGCCAGGATCAGCAAAAAGTCACTCTGCGCTTTCTGCACGGTCACACCCTGTGACGTGACTGCAGTCGGCAGGCGGCTCTCGGCCTGCTGAACCTTGTTCTGCACCTGAACCTGCGCAATATCAGGGTCGGTTCCCTGCTGGAAAGTGACGTTGATTTTTACCTGGCCGGTGGAGGCAGTGCTGGTGGCATCGAAATAGAGCAACCCATCCAGCCCGGTAAGCTGCTGCTCAATGACCTGAGTCACGCTGCTCTCCAGCGTTTCAGCAGAAGCACCGGTATAGGTTGCCTGAATACTGATTTGCGGCGGTGCCACATCCGGATATTGCGCCACCGGCAGGCTGTTAATGCTCAGGATGCCGAACATCATGATGCACAGGGCGATTACCCAGGCGAAAACCGGACGACGAATAAAGAACTGAGCCAGCATATCATTTGCCCTCGCCGTTGGCGGCTTTAGCCTCTGGCGTCACTTCGACAGCCTTGACGCGCATGCCCGGCTGAACTTTAGCGGTGCCTTCCACAATCAGCTTGTCACCGCGGTTCAGTCCCGAGGTAATCAGCCATTTGTTGCCAATCACGCGATCGGCTACGACGTCCCGGCTTTCAACTTTGCTCTGGTTATCCACCACTAGCGCAGTGGCGTTGCCCTTCGCATCCCGGGTAATTCCCTGCTGCGGCGCCAGAATCGCATCGCTCTGTACGCCATTGGTGACGCTGGCGCGAACGTACATGCCAGGCAGAAGTTCATGTTGCGGATTCGGGAAGATCGCGCGCAGCGTTACTGTACCCGTGGCTTCATCCACTGAGACTTCGGTCAGCTCCAGCTTTCCGGGATGCTTATAGGCAGTACCATCTTCCAGATTCACCGTCACGGGAACGGCATCGGCACTTTGCTGCAGCGACGTCTGCTGGCGCTTCAGTTTCAGCAGTTGCACACTGGATTGGGTGAGATCGACGTAGATGGGATCGAGCGCGCGTATCGTTGCCAGTGCAGAAGTCTGGCTGGCGGTGACCAGTGCACCTGGCGTCACCGATGAGATCCCAATACGACCACTGATCGGTGCTTTGATTTGGGTGTAGTTCAGACTGATACGGGCACTTTCCACGGCAGCGCGATACTGGTCGACAGAAGCGACGTTCTGCTGATACGTTGCCTGGGCATCATCAGCATCCTGCCGTGACACACCATTCTCTTTAACCAGCGCAGCATAGCGTTCGGCTTTTAATTTACTGCTTTTCACCAGCGCCTGAGCATTCTTCAGCTGTGCCAGGGCCTGATCGTAACTGGCCTGATAGCTGGCGGGATCGATCTGGTAAAGAATCTGCCCAGCTTTAACTTCCTCACCCTCTCTAAACAGGCGTTTCTGGATGATGCCATCCACCTGGGGCCTGACATCTGACGTCATACTGCCCGTTACGCGTCCGGCCAGCTGACTATCCAGCGTCACAGATTCGGTTTGCAATGTTTTCACACCGACTTCTGTGGTCATGTTTCCATCTGGCTGCTGACTGTTTTGATCGCAGGCCGCCACAATCATCACAAGTCCGGCGATGATACTGCGCTGAAAGTTTCTCATAAAAATCCTGTAATGAACGTTCATTCTCAGCATGCAGTTTAATTAATCAGCAATAAAATGTATGTCAGCAAAACGAAAAGAAGGATGTCCGAAAATATGTAAAAGAAGGCTTTAATTTATTCTCAGGCCAGTGCACGGATGACCAGACGTTGAGCGGCATCCTCCACGGACCCGGATAGTGACGCTGGCTTCGAATGGGCAGGCAGACCCATCAATGTTAAAAAAGGCGGATGCAGGAACTGATGAGGCCAGTTATGGGCAGTTTTACAGGACTTATATCCGCTAAATAGTCTCTTTAGTGAGGAATAACTTGCTCAGTTTTCAGTTAAGGCGTCCCGCTGGCGGAGGCATTTATTGGATCCAGAGCCGATCCAGGCAGGTAAACATTTCATCGCTTTGCAAATCGGCCCGCGCGCGTTACTCTATACGAAACATATACGTTTCATATAAGGCTCATATGGGTATCGTAAAAATCTCCGACCTGATGCATGAAAATCTGCGCATCGCCAGTCAGGCGATGAGTCGCTCGATTAATGCACAGGCTGAACACTGGCTGAAACTCGGCATGCTGGCAGAACTCTATCCGCAGCAGACCCAACACCAACTGGCGCAGATGCTGATCCGGCTTGAACTGGACGGCAGCGCTGATATCCGAAATATGCTCCATAAAGAGAGCCTCACCACACAAGGAGACGTGTCATGAACACCGTTAAAATTCATACCGCCGCGGAGATTGAGATGGCGCGCGCAGCCGGACAGGCTGCGGCGCAGGTACTGGCGATGATTACACCGCACGTTCGCCCGGGCATTACCACCGAAGAGCTGGATGATATCTGCCACGACTTCATTGTGAATGAACTCAGGGTGACGCCTGCGAACATCGGCTATCACGGCTATACCCGCACGACCTGCACGTCGGTCAATCACGTGGTGTGCCACGGTATACCAGCCAGCAAAAAGCTCAAGGATGGCGATATCGTTAATATCGATGTGGCGGTCATCAAAGATGGCTGGTACGGCGATACCAGCAGGATGTATTTTGTCGGCACGCCGTCAGTCCGTGCAAAACGTCTGGTCGATATCACCTATCAATCGATGGTTGCAGGGATCAAAACTGTCCGTCCCGGCGCGACGCTGGGCGATGTGGGCGCGGCAATTCAGCGTGTTGCAGAAGCTGCCGGTTTTTCTGTCGTAAGGGAATATTGCGGGCACGGCGTGGGTGAGATTTATCACACCGATCCGCAGGTGCTGCATTACGGCACCCCAGGTGAAGGAATGCCCCTGAAGGCCGGTATGATCTTCACTATCGAACCGATGATTAATGCCGGTAAAGCCGGAACCAGCGTGCTGTCAGATGGCTGGACGGTCGTGACTAAAGATCGCTCGCTCTCGGCGCAATGGGAACATACCGTCGCCGTCACTGGAGAGGGTTTCGATCTGCTGACACCGTGGCCTGAAGGCACTGGCGACTACCCGGCGATTTGATTACTCAGCCTGAGACGCGACCTCAGGCTGCCTTCTTCATTTGCTCCTGACTGCACTGAGTGTGTTCAGCGAATCGGAATGCCATATCTGCACATTGTTGCGACCCGCGCGCTTCACCTGATAAAGCGCCTCATCAGCACATCTCAGCCACTCATGAATCGATGCCGCATCACGTGCTGCCGCAATCCCGATACTCACCGAACACTGAAAGGTGGATGACGCTGGCAGCCGCAACAGGGCAATGCCCTGCCTGATTTGCTCTGCCAGCAGCAGGATGCTGGCTTCATCCGCATCCCGTACGATCACACACAATTCATCGCCGCCAAAGCGGGCGGGCACATCTTTCAGGCCGACGCTGTCACGCAGCAGTGCCGAAATCTCTGTCAGCAGAAAGTCACCCGCTTCATGTCCATAAGTATCGTTAACCTGTTTAAAGTGGTCGACATCCAGCAGCATTAACCAGGCCTTGCCCTCGCCTCGCTGCGTTCGCAAAAACTCACTTTCCAGCCGCCGTTCAAACAGACGGCGATTAGGGATTTTCAGGCCGGGGTCCATCAGCGCGATGCGTTCGAGTTCGCGGTTCTTCTGGCGCAGAGTCAGGGTCAGGTTGTGCGAGACTACGCTGAGTGCCAGCAGATACAGGCTGGCCAGCGGCAGTGTCAGCCAGACGGTTCGGGTACTGAACGTCAGCACCAGGGGTGCCTTTTCCGCTGACCAGACCAGCACAAAGGCAAACAGAAAGGCCTGCAGCGCGGACTTCAGCTGAACCCAGCCGCCTGCCGAGTAGCGATCGGAGATCAGCACCGCCATGATAATAATTGAAGGCAGCGGACTCAGTGCCATCGCAGCAACCCAGACGCCGCCAAACGCGGCATCCAGCGTGAGATTCTTACGCTCAAAACCGGTCGGATCGCACGACCGCAATGCCAATCGATAGGCAGCGTAAGGCCAGATAAACGCATTGGTAAACAGAAGAGCACAAAGTGCCGCGCTTTTTCCCATCTCCATCAGAACTGACAGAATGGGCAGAAAACAGAGAAAGGTACCGAGCTGGCGCATCATAAACATTCGTCGCACAAATCGCGTCGAACGGCGCTTCAGTTGAACATCATCGGGAGTGTAATAATTCATATGCACACTGAAGCAGCCACGGGTTACGGCAGTTTATCGGCAAATGCTGGAACAGGGTTAATTATTTGCAGAATATTCTTATTGCGTAACTAATGTTTTTCTAAGCGCCATATGCAACTCAGGTAACCGATGCTGGCCGAGAAAGAGTGTGTGCGCGCTATGACAGCGCGCACAGGGAGACTATCGGCGGCCTTTCACAATTGAGGCCGACCAGTTGAAATCGCTGACTTCACTGGCGGTAAGTGATTCAGGTTTCTTTTTACGCAGCGGTTTTTTCTTTTCCTTTTCGGCCTTTGCTTTCTCCTTCTCCAGCTTACTGGCCATCACCATCTGCCGTGCTTCACTGTTGAATTCTTTCTCTTTTTTACTATCCGGCTCTTTACCGGTTCGCTGACGGTACTTTTCAGCCAGCCCTTTATAGGTTTGTTCGACGGCCAGACGTTCATCAACACTGAACTGATCAATGGAAATCATCTTCTTATCGCTCATAGCGGCGTGTCCTGTGGCAAGTTGTCCGGTCAAGTGTACCGCATTCAGGGCCCATTAACGCAGCGAATGGCAGCCGTTCTGCAGACTCATGTTCCCCCACGTTCCTGCTATCAGGTAATTTCTCTGAAAGGTGCGCCTTAGCCCTGTTAAAAATAAGGTTATCTCTTAATATAAAACTAATGTTCATCAGGTTTACTGGTAGTGACCACGTACTGCCGAGGAGCTGAGGGAATGATTAAAGAGACCGATCGCCTGTCACAGGCGTTATTACGGCGGCATGGGATTGGCGTTAAGCAGAAACGTATACACTTTCGTGGCCGCGATTTATTGTTTCAGCTGCATAATGCCCGTTATGAAGTTTTCAACGGCGATCGCTGTATCGCGACCGTTGAAACAAATAATATCAATGAAGCGATTAAGCAGTTTAAAGCGCTGGACAACCCTGCGGAGAAATAAGCATGCCAGATTATCGCCTGTTTCAGAAGGACCAGACAGTCAGGGTCGTGAATCATGTAAGCCAGGATCAGCAGGATCTGTTAGCAGCTGAAGGCTATAAAGTGGTGTGGGACGTAGTCAATGCCGATAACACTGATGCGGCGCTTTTGCGCTATCAGCAGTTGCGTCACGATGAGGGTAACGCTGCGCAGAACTTTGCAACGGATTCGCTTTTCAGCTCTCTTCTGGGTCTGTTATCCCGCTAAGTCAGCATGGGCTGCGGGTTTATGGGCAAAGTTACTGTTAATTCATGCTGTGCTGATTAAAATAGAGAAAATTTCCCGCACACAGGTTTCTGATGAAAATCACTATTAACAAAGAAGATGAGCTGTTTATGCACAACTTCTTTGCTGCACCCTGCGACACCCTCGATACAGACTCACTTCAGGCACAACATATTCAGCAATCGCTTCAGCTGGCCATTCAGCAGAAAAGTGCAGAGGCAGACAGCGACTGGAAGCGCAGCCTGACTTTTCTGCTGCTGTTTCTCTTTTTATATGCTGCGCTGGGAGCCTCGCTGACGCTGGATCTCAGCACCACGGGCGCGGCACATAAGAGTATCGAGTATGCGCTGGAAGCGATTCCGGTGCTCATCGCCTTCTCTGGTTTCTTCGTCTCCATTCTTTATCTCTTCCTGACCCGTGCCAGTGCGCGTAAGCAGCATAACTGGGAAAAAAGTATTCTGGTGCTGGAGAAGTACGCCATCGGTAACCTGTTTAAAGCCACCCATACCCAGGGCGGTGGCACCAGCAATTACTCTGTGCCCAATCTTTCTATTTCGCTCGCGCTGTTTATCTGTGTGACCTGGCTGGTGATTTATAACTATCTGACCTTTACCACCAGTGGCGTGTTTGGCAGTGTCATCTCGCTTTTCATCAGCACCATGGTTTATGTCATTCTGGATATCCAGCTGCTTAAGCCCTTTATTCATGCTGTTGAAAAAGACGAACCCGAAAAGAGTAACGCGGATAAAGAGCAGGATTAACGACCTTCCCTGACGTTAAAGCAGATACCCGGCCAGTGAGTCGGGTATTTTTTTGGCTGCTAAAAGACGCTTTCGCTAAATAGCTTTTGCCGCGCAGAGACGAATGGAACGGCGAATTGACAGCAAATTGCATGTTGTAACTATATATAACCTCCACCTTTTACATTGCAACTTACTGAACGCTGCCTGAAGGCCCGCTTTCACCGCGGGCCAGGCGTGTTACCAGCGCGTTTTCTGCATATCGATGACGAAACGATATTTCACATCGCTGGTCAGCATGCGTTCAAAGGCAGTCTCCACCTCTTCACCGGTAATCATCTCTACGTCAGCCGTGATGTTGTACTCACCACAGAAGTCGAGCATCTGCTGCGTCTCCTGAATGCTGCCGATTGAGGTGCCCGTGATACTCAGGCGGCGGAACACCATTGGCGTGACATTCGGTGACGGATGCGGTTGATCGGGGATCCCCACCAGCACCAGCTGACCGTTGGTTTTCAGCGCGTTCAGATATGGATCGAGGTCGTGAGGTGCCGCAACACAGTCCAGGATAATATCGAGCGACGCCTGACACCCGGCCATTTGTGCCGCGTCTCGCGAGACCACCACATGTTTAGCCCCCAGCCGACGCGCATCCGCCCCTTTCGCCGGAGAGGTCGTAAACAGAGTTACCTCCGCACCCAGCGCGCTGGCCAGCTTAACCGCCATATGGCCCAGGCCGCCAAGACCGACCACACCCACACGATCGCCTGCTTTGACGTTGAAGTGCTTCAAGGGTGACCAGACGGTCACGCCTGCGCACAGCAGTGGAGCCACCGCGTTCAGCGCCAGATTATCCGGCACCGTGACCACAAAATGCTGGTCAGCGATGACGTGCTGCGCATAGCCGCCAAACGTCGTGTTGCCGGTATATTTATCGGTGCCGTTATAGGTCGGCGTGAAACCCGTCTCACAGTACTGCTCTTCTTGCTGCTGGCAGAAGTGACACTCCCGGCAGGAATCGACCATCACGCCAACGCCAACCGTCTCTCCAACAGAGAATTTAGTGACATTGTCACCTATTGCAACCACACGACCAACAATCTCGTGACCGGGCACCAGCGGATAACGGCTGACGCCCCATTCATTGCGCGCCATATGCAGGTCAGAGTGGCAGACACCGCAGTAGAGAATCTCAATTTTTACATCATCAGCCTGCAGATCGCGTAACTCAACCTCGCCTGCCTTGAGCGGTTGACCTGCTTGGGTAGCTACCAGCGCGTTAATTTTCATCTGTTGCCTCTTCTTACCTGATGGTCGTAAAGAAAGCGGCACACTATAGACACACGAAGCTCCTTTTGGTAGTAGTTACCTTTTGGTTACCATGAAATCGTGAGGTGATTATGCCGGTCTGGGTTGATGGAAAACTGTGCTTTTATGCGGACTCACCGCCGCGCCGCCTGCTGGAACTGTTTTCGGTGAAGTGGAGCACAATGGTGCTGCATGCGCTTTTTCACTGGCCGGACAATCGGGCACGCACGGGCGAACTGGAGCGCAGCCTGCAGGGCATCTCGAAGAAGATGCTGATCCAGACGCTGCGTGAGCTGGAACAACGCGGACTGGTGTCACGTCAGGTGTGGCAGGTGGTGCCGCCAAAAGTGGAATACAGCCTCACGGCGCTGGGCCATACCTTCGCACAGCCGATTGAGCAGATGTATCAGTGGGGGCTGGAGAATCAGGCTGCGCTGGATGAAATGGAAAATCATGCGCGCAGCCATCAGGAAAGTGGCGGATAAAACGCCGCCCCATATGCAGGTTACCGCGTCTTAGTCGAACGGGAATTCGCGCGCCAGCACGCGCGCAATCACATTCAGCGCGCCCTCGTCATTGTTGCTCTGCGTCTGGTAGCGCGCCACGGCGGCGACAGCGTCGGCCGCATTGGCCATTGAGAAACTGAAGCAGGCCTGGCGCAGCATTTCGATATCATTCGCGCTGTCGCCAATCGCCAGCACTTCACAATCACTGATGCCCCATTTTTCCTGCAGCAGCGCGATGCCGTGGGCTTTATGGCAGCCGGGAATAATGAGGTCAATAAAACCAAAGCCGCTGGAAACCGGATGCATGATATTTTCCAGCTCGCCCAGACGCGCATGCAGGCGTTGCAGCAATGCTTCCACCCCTTCATGTTCCAGCTTCAGCGAGAACTTGAAGATGGTGTCATCAATGGCATACAGGTCATCGCGCTTTTCCAGACGGTGATAGTGGTTTGCCAGCTGGTCCATCACCTCGTCAGAGGCAGAAGAATGCATATAAGCACCATTTCGTCCGCACACCACTACCGCGATGTCCGGTTCATGCGCCAGAATATCGAGGATCTTATGCACCTTCTCCTGCGCTAACTCGCCGCAGAAAATCTCTTCATTACAGTCAGAGACCCAGGCGCCATTTTCTGCCACGAAAGCGATCTCATCTTTGATGTCGGGAAAATAGCGCTGCAGCTGGTAATACTGATTACCACTGGCCACCACAAAACGGATGCCCTTCTGCTTCAGCAGCGCATACTGACGTGAAAACCGCTGAACGTTGTACTGCTTATTATCGTCCAGAAAGGTGCCGTCCATATCCACCGCAATCATCTTAACCGCCATCTCGCCTGCCCCTATACGTTCGCCGTTCTGTCCTGCCGGCTGATTGATTTGATTCATAAAGCTTACTCGCTGTGTGGATTAATGAGAATGCAAATAGTGACTTTGCTAACGGCTTTCAGAGCGTTCCGGTTCAGAAGTTGTGTTACAACGCACATTTTTTATCGTTAAAAGAATGTTAACCTCAGCCGCACTTTACGAATGAAGATTATTTTAATTGCATTCGTAACTCAATCCCGAACTTTGAGGAGTGTGAAATGCGTAATGAATCCCGAGCAACACCTTTGCCTGATGACGTTAAAAGCGCTATCCGCAAAATGAAACAGCAGCTACGCCAGCAAATTGGCGACGTGGATGCCCTGTTTCGGCAGGTGTGCGACAACATTACTGCCGCGATTGCAGAGGCAAAAGCGGACGAAGCGCGAACCGACAGTGCCTGGCCGGTCGTGCCGATGCAAGACATAACAGAAGGGAAGGTTTCGGATGAAACCCGATCGCTGATTAAACGTCGCGGCTGTGTCGTGATTAAGCAGCACTTCGCGCGTGATCAGGCAATGGCATGGGATAAGTCGATGCTCGACTACCTGGATCACAACCGTTTTGATGAGCAGTACCGCGGTCCCGGTGATGACTTCTTTGGCTCACTTGCGGCCTCACGCCCCGAAATCTACCCGATTTACTGGTCGCAGGCGCAGATGGAAGCGCGGCAGAGTACGGCGATGGCTGATGCGCAGTCTTTTCTGAACCGGTTATGGACGTTTAACTCTCAGGGCAGACAGTGGTTTGATCCCGATGTCAGCGTGATCTATCCCGATCGCATTCGTCGCCGTTTGCCCGGCACCACGTCGAAAGGATTAGGTGCCCATACCGACTCCGGTGCGCTGGAACGCTGGTTACTGCCCGCTTATCAGCAGGTTTTCAGCAAGCTGTTTCACGGTGATTTTGCCGCTTACGATCCCTGGGATGCGGCACACCGTACCGAGGTTGATGAGTATGATCTGCCTGGCACGACCAAGTGTTCAGTGTTCCGCACATTTCAGGGCTGGACCGCACTCTCCGATATGATCCCTGGCCAGGGGCTGCTGCATGTGGTGCCGGTGCCGCAGGCGATGGCGTATATCCTGCTGCGTCCACTACTATCCGATGTGCCTGAAGATGAACTCTGTGGCGTCGCGCCGGGTCGGGTGTTACCTGTCAATGAGCAGTGGCATCCGCACCTGATCGCCGGACTCTGTTCAATCCCGGCTCTGGAGGCGGGCGATTCAGTGTGGTGGCACTGTGATGTGATCCATTCCGTTGCACCGGTGGACGATCAGCAGGGCTGGGGCAACGTCATGTATATCCCCGCAGCGCCGATGTGTGATAAAAACCGCGTCTACGCCCGCCAGGTTGCGCAGGCGCTGGAGCAGGGACGTTCACCAGGCGATTTTCCGCCGGAAGATTATGAAGCCGGGTGGGAGCAGCGTTTTAAGCCGGAAGATCTTAATATTAACGGACGACGTTCACTGGATTTAGCCTGACTCTGACCCCGCGTTGTACACCGGCGCGGGGGATTCCCTGATACACTGCACGTTTTATTCCTGACGAAACCCAATTATGAATCCGCGACATCATCAGATTATTCAACTGGTTAATAGCCGGGGCAGCGTAACGGTCAGTGAACTGGCGCAGCTGACTGGTGTTTCTGAAGTGACGGTGCGTCAGGATCTCACGCTGCTGGAACGCGACCGGCTGCTGCGCCGGGTGCATGGCTCCGCGCTGGCGCTGGACAGTGACAATGTTGGCACCCGCATGAACACCCGCTATTCCACCAAGCAGGCGCTGGCGCAGCACGCCGCCAGCCTGGTGCAGACGGGTGAATCGGTATTCATCGAAGGGGGCAGTACCAATGCGCTGCTGGCGCGTGCGCTGGCTGACCGTGTCGATCTGACGCTGATCACCGTCAGCCACTATATTGCCCAGCTTCTGCGGGACGCCACCTGTGAAGTGATTGTGCTGGGTGGATTGCTGCAGAAAAGCAGTGAGTCGGTAGTCGGCCCGCTGACGCGTTACTCCATTCAGCAGGTGCATTTTCACAGAGCGTTTGTCGGTGTGGATGGCTGGCACCCGGAGACCGGCTTCACCGGCCGCAATATGCTGCGCTGTGACGTGGTGGATGCGGTGCTGGCGAAAGGCGCTGAAAGCTATGCCCTGACCGATGCCTCTAAATTCGGGCAGATTCACCCTTATCCGCTCTCATCCGGTTACCAGGTCGGCCATGTGATTACCGATGAAACACTGGATGCGGGGACCGTCACGCAGCTCAGGGAACAGACCATTGAGGTGATACAGATTGCGGCGAATTAAGCCGACCACGGGCCCTGAGTAACGGAATCGCGCAGCATCAGGCTGGCCGTAAAAGGCGCCTGACTGTGCCAGTCACCGCCATCCAGCATGGTCAGCAGGCGGTTAATCGTCTCATCGATCATCTCCGTCACCGGCAGTTTCATACTGGATAACGACGGCGTGATATAGGGTGCCAGCGGGATATCATCGAAGCCTATTACCGATACCCGAGCGGGCACCGCGATGCCGCATTCAGTCAGCCGCTTGATGGCACCAATCGCCATCTCATCATTACTCGCCACCAGCGCCGTGAATGAGGCGTTGCGTTCCAGCAACTGGTCCACAGCGGCCATACCGCTCTGTGCCGTCCATTTACCCGCCACGACGCGGCTGTCGTCCGCTTCCAGCCCCTTAGCAGCCAGCGCAGCGTGATAGCCTGACAGACGTTCGACGCCGGTCGGGGAATCCAGCGAACCGGTGATAAAGGCGATGTCGCGATGGCCCTGATTCAGCAAATGAGTTACCGCTGTGGCGCTGCTGGCGTGCTGATCGCTGTAAATGCAGTAGCTCTGGTTGACGCGCAACCTTCGGTTGATGACCAGTATCGGCTGTTTATGGCGGGAGATAATTGCATCCAGCGCGTCGATACTCAGAAAGCGCGGGTAGATAATGATGCCGTCACAGCGCAGGTCGAGCAAAAACTGAATCGCCGCTTCTTCCTGCTCAGCGGTGTGTTTGCCGTCCGCCAGAATCAGCTGGCGGCCCTGCTGCTCCATCATGCGCGCGGAATGCGCCATCAACTCAGTGAAGTAGCTGCCGCTGTAGAGCGTATTGGTGATCACCAGTCCGATAGTCTGCGACGTTTTAGTCGCCAGGTTGCGCGCCAGCAGATTGGGCCGGTAGCCGGTTTCCGCGATCGCCTTTAACACCCTTTCACGCTTCTCCTGCCCGACATAGCCATTGCCGGACAATACACGTGACACCGTCGCTTTTGAGACGCCCGCCCTGTTTGCCACTTCCTGAATCGTTGCCATGGTGAAGCTCCTTTGCTGCGTCGCTCTGCAGTCTACCTAAGCCTCTCAATGTTGGAAATATTTACCCTGCCCGCTGGCGCAGATACCCGGCCCGCCGGAGGTGATGAAGTTCACAAAAAACAAATCTGACTGATTTACCCTCTTGTCGGCCCACTGAAAGCACTTCATGATTTTGTGAAACCGGTTTCCTATTTGCCTGTCAGCAGCCGATAAAAACATAAAAACGTAACCGATTTACCCTACAGAGAAGAGCGACCATGCCTATGAACTATGCCGAGGTGTCACGCGCCATTGTCGATGCGCTAGGCGGCCTCACCAATATCGAAGCCGTAACCCACTGCATGACCCGCCTGCGGTTTGTGGTGAAAGACGAATCCCAGGTCGACTATCCCCGCCTCAAAGCGATCAGGGGCGTTATGGGGGTGGTGCACAACGACACGCAGTGCCAGGTGATCATAGGGAATAACGTTTCGCAGGCTTATCAGGCGGTACTGGCACTGGGATCGCCCGGCGCGGTAACGACTGAACCGGTGAAACGCAAAATTACCCTGCGAGGCATCGGCGCGGGCATTCTGGATGCGCTGGTGGGCACCATGTCGCCGCTGATCCCGGCAATTATTGGCGGGTCGATGGTTAAGCTGCTGGCGATGATTCTGGATATGGCGGGGGTGTTTGAAAAAGGCTCGTCAACGCTGGTGATCCTCAACGTGATTGGCGACGGCGCATTCTTCTTCCTGCCGATTATGGTGGCCGCCTCTGCGGCGCTGAAATTCAAAACCAATATGTCGCTGGCAATCGCCATCGCCGGTGTCCTGGTGCATCCCAATTTTGTTGAGCTGATGGCAAAAGCGGCGCAGGGTCAGCCGGTCGAGTTCGCTTTCATCCCGGTCACCGCGGTGAAATATACTTACACGGTGATCCCGGCACTGGTGATGACCTGGATCCTGTCCCACATTGAGCGCGGCGTGGATCGCATTACTCCGGCCGTTACCAAAAACTTCCTGAAACCGATGCTGATTGTGCTGATTGCTGCCCCTATTGCGATTGTGCTGATTGGTCCGATCGGCATCTGGATCGGCAGCGGTATTTCGGCGCTGGTCTACACCATCCATGGCTATCTTGGCTGGCTGTCGGTTGCGATTATGGGTGCCATCTGGCCGCTGCTGGTGATGACCGGGATGCATCGTGTGTTCACGCCGACCATCATCCAGACCATTGCCGAAACCGGCAAAGAGGGCATGGTGATGCCGTCAGAAATTGGTGCCAACCTGTCGCTGGGCGGATCGTCGCTGGCAGTGGCGTTTCGCACCAAAAATCGTGAACTGCGCCAGACGGCACTGGCAGCAGCAGCGTCTGCCATCATTGCCGGCATTTCTGAACCGGCGCTGTATGGCGTGGCGGTTCGTCTGAAACGGCCGCTGATCGCCTGTCTGATCAGCGGTTTTATCTGCGGCGCGGTCGCGGGCATTGGCGGGCTGGCCAGCCACTCAATGGCCTCGCCTGGCCTCTTCACCAGCGTACAGTTCTTCGACCCGGCTAATCCCATGAGTATCGTCTGGGTCGGCGCAGTCATGGTGTTGTCGGTGGTGCTGTCGTTTGTGCTGACGCTGCTGTTAGGGTTTGAAGATATTCCTGAAGCGCAAACTGAAACCAAATCCGAATCCAGTCCCGCCGCGCAATCTGCGCCTGTTACCGAACGTACCAACGCGATTAATAGCCACTAAAGGAAAGGGTCACGCTGACCCGGAAAAGAGGATTGCATGTCTGATTCAAGGTTCCCGCAAGGGTTTTTATGGGGCGGCGCGTTAGCCGCCAATCAGAGTGAAGGCGGTTTTCGTGAGGGCGGAAAGGGCTTAACCACCGTCGATATGATCCCGCATGGCCCACACCGACTGGCGGTCAAGCTGGGTCTGGAAAAGCGCTTTACGCTGCGGGATGATGAATTTTATCCCAGCCATGATGCCATCGATTTCTATCACCGCTATCCGGAAGATATTGCGCTGATGGCGGAAATGGGGTTCAGCGTGTTTCGCACATCAATTGCCTGGAGCCGCCTCTATCCCAATGGCGATGAACTGACGCCCAATCCGGAGGGCATCGCTTTTTACCGCGTGGTGTTTGAGGAGTGCCGGAAATATAATATCGAACCGCTGGTTACGCTCTGTCATTTCGATGTGCCGATGCATCTGGTGACCGAATATGGCTCATGGCGCAATCGTAAAATGGTCGACTTCTTTGCCCGCTATGCCCGTAGCTGTTTCGAGGCGTTTGATGGCCTGGTGAAATACTGGCTGACCTTCAACGAGATCAACATCCTGCTGCACAGCCCGTTTTCCGGTGCGGGTCTGGTGTTCGAACCGGATGAAAACAGGGAGCAGGTGAAGTATCAGGCGGCACATCACGAACTGGTCGCCAGCGCGCTGGTCACGCGAATCGCGCATGAAGTCAATCCGACGAATCAGGTCGGCTGCATGCTGGCAGGCGGCAACTTCTATCCGTGGTCCAGCAAACCGGAAGATGTCTGGGCAGCGCTGGAAAAAGATCGTGAAAACCTGTTCTTTATTGATGTACAGGCACGCGGTGCTTATCCGGCTTATGCTGCGCGCGTGTTCCGTGAAAAAGGCGTCACGCTTGAGATCGCTGACGGCGATGCCGATATCCTGAAAAACAGCGTCGATTTTGTCTCGTTCAGTTATTACGCCTCTCGCTGCGCCTCGGCGGAGATGAACGAACAGAACAGCAGCGCGGCCAATGTGGTGAAATCCCTGACCAACCCTCATGTGCCACGTAGCGAGTGGGGCTGGGGCATCGATCCACTGGGCTTACGCATTACCATGAATATGATGTACGACCGCTATCAGAAGCCGCTTTTCCTGGTGGAAAATGGTCTGGGCGCGCGCGATGAAATCGATGCGAATGGCGAGATCAATGACGACTACCGCATCAGCTATCTGCGCGAGCATATCCGCGCCATGGGCGATGCCATAGAGGATGGTGTCCCGGTGATCGGCTACACCAGTTGGGGCTGTATCGATCTGGTGGCCGCTTCGACCGGTGAAATGAGCAAGCGCTACGGTTTTGTCTATGTTGATCGGGACGATCTTGGGAACGGTACGCTGGCGCGCACGCGAAAGAAATCGTTCTGGTGGTATAAGAAAGTGATTGCCAGTAACGGGGCAGATCTTGAGTGACACCGTCACTTAAAAGTAATATCTGAGCGCCCTGCTCCGCATCAGCCGGGCCAGAGCAGAACGCTCACGCATGCGTTGTGCTCCGGCAATAATTATCGTATAACGAATGTCTCCGAGGGGTGTCCTGTAACGGGCTGAGATGGCGCAAGCCGAACCCTTTGAACCTGATCTGGGTCATGCCAGCGAAGGGACGGGTCGGCAGATTTTCTGCCCTATCTCCTGCACTATCCCCTGTTCCAGACCGTATGCCCGGATCTCCCTGCTACTGGAGATCCTATGACACATCCGCTTTTCGAAACCGGTTTTTATGGTCGTCTGCGCCAGCAGGCGGGCACGCAATGGCACGATTATGTCAGGCACAATTTTGTGCAGCAGCTCGGACACGGCACGCTGCCACCCGCCGCTTTTCGTCACTATCTCACCCAGGATTATCTGTTTCTGCTGCACTTCGCCCGTGCATGGGGTCTGTTGATCAGCAAACTCTCAGAACCGGCTACATTACGCAGCGCGACGGCATCGCTGAACGCCATTATCAGCGAACTGCCGCTGCATCTGGCTTACTGCCAGCAGTGGGGCATCAGCGAAGAGGCGATGGCGAGCGAAACGGAGGCAATGGAAACGATCAACTACACCCGTTACGTGCTGGACGTGGGTCACACCGGAGATGCGCTGGAGCTGATGACGGCGCTGATGCCATGCGTCGCCGGTTATGCGGAAATCGGCCTGAGGCTGCTGGAGGATCCCGCGACCCGCTTCGGGGGGAATCCTTACGCGGCATGGATTGAGAATTACGGTGATGAGTCCTACCTGGCGGGCGTCGGTTCTTCACTGATGCTGTTTGAAACTCTGGCTCAGCAGCGCGCCGGTGAACAGCGTATTAACTCACTGTCGGAGATTTTCACCACCGCAACCCAGCTGGAAGCGGCATTCTGGCAGATGGGACTTAATTATGCTGACTGTCTGCAGGTCAGCTCATGACGCGGCTGAACGCTGCCGTGCCGCCGGGTATTTCCGTTCGCCAGCTCTGCCTGACGCTGGATCAGCAGCAACTGTTCACTAAGCTCAATCTGGAGATCGCGGGCGGTGCATTGACCGCTTTACTGGGGGCCAGCGGCGTGGGTAAAAGCAGCCTGATGCGGGCGATTGCCGGTCTGACGCTGCCCACTTCGGGACAGATTAACGGCAGCGATGGTCTGCCGCTGGCCGGGCGCATTGCCTGGATGGGGCAGCAGGATTTGCTCTATCCGTGGCTGACGGTAGAACAAAATGTCTGCCTTGCCAGTCGTCTGAAAGGTGAGAAAGCCGATCGCGATCTGGCACAGCATCTTCTGGCCCGGGTGGGCCTGAGCCACTGTGCCCGTGCGCGACCTGCGACACTTTCGGGCGGTATGCGTCAGCGTGTGGCGCTGGCGCGAACACTCTACACCCGACAGCCGATTGTGCTGATGGATGAGCCTTTCTCCGCGCTGGATGCACTGACCCGCACGCAGATTCAGACCCTGGCGTCAGATGTGCTGGCCGGGCATACCGTGCTGCTGATCACTCATGATGCCGCGGAAGCCTGTCGCCTCGGTCATCACCTGCTGGTAATGGGATCCGCAGGCATTGAAACCTGCCCGCCACTGCAGGGCCAGCCACCGCGGGCAGCAGATGACATTAGCGTGATTCAGAGTCAGGCCACCTTGCTGAAACAGCTAAGCAGGCTGGCCGGATGAGATTACGTTTCGCCGCGCTTCGCCGTGGAGTCATGCTCTCAGCTGGATTAATTGCGCTGTGGTGGCTCGCCACGCTCACTTCCGTTCCGGCCTTTCTGCTGCCCTCGCCCGCTGCGGTTGCTACCGCACTGTGGGACAACACTGGCTATCTCGGCCATCACAGCCTGATCACCCTGACTGAAATCCTCAGCGGTATGGCGCTCGGCGTGCTGCTGGGCGCGGTGCTGGCACTGGGCATGACCTTTTCACCGTGGTTACAGCGCTGGATGATGCCGCTGGTGATCACCAGTCAGGCGATTCCGGTATTTGCCCTGGCACCGCTATTGGTGCTCTGGTTTGGCTTTGGCATGAGCGCCAAAGTCGCAATGGCGGTACTGGTGATCTTCTTCCCTGTTACCTCCGCCTTTTTTGATGGCCTGCGTCGCGTCACGCCCGGCTATCTCGATCTGGCTCGCACGATGGGCGCTTCACGTGCAGCGCAACTGCGCCATGTCCGGCTGTTAGCCGCACTGCCCGCCCTGGGTTCGGGCTTGCGGATGGCAGCCGCCGTCGCGCCCATTGGCGCCATCATAGGTGAATGGGTCGGTTCGGCTGAAGGGCTGGGCTACGTGATGCTGAATGCCAACGCCCGGATGCAGAGCGATCTCTGTTTCGCCGCCCTGTTTATTCTGGTGCTGATGACACTGACCCTCTGGTTGATCATCGATCTTCTGCTTCGCCGCCTGATTACCTGGACTCCCGAGCCACACTGACGACCCTACTGATGAGAAAAACTATGACTAAAACGCCCCTGATTGTCCTGCTGTTCAGCGCCACCTTAGCCTCGCAGGCTCAGGCAATTGAAAAACTGACGCTGGTGCTCGACTGGTATATCAATCCCGACCATGCACCCATTATGGTGGCGCAGCAAACCGGAGCGTTTGCGGCAGAGGGTCTGGAGGTTAACATTGTGCCGCCTTCCGACCCCGCGCTGCCGCCACGTCTGGTGGCCGCTAAGCAGGCGGACTTAGCGATAACGTATCAGCCACAGCTGCATTTTTTCGCCGACCAGGGCCTGCCGCTGATGCGGGTGGGCACGCTGATTAATACGCCGCTGAATACGCTGATGACGCTGGACAAAACGGTAAGAAAACCAGCGGACTTAAAAGGAAAACGCATCGGCTATTCCGTCAGCGGCATTGAAGAAGCGACGCTGGCGACGATGCTGAGCCATGACGGTATCAGGGCCGATCAGGTAAAGCTAGTTAACGTCAATTTTCAGCTTACCAGCGCCCTGATGACCGGACAGGTTGATGCGGTGATTGGCGGCTATCGCAATATCGAAGCCCTGGAGATGACGCTTGCTGGCAAAGATCCGGTAGTGCTTAACGTCGAGGATTATGGCGTGCCGGCCTATGACGAGCTGATCATCGTTGCTAACCGCGATGAGGCGCATTCGGAGAAAATTAAAAAGTTTCTGCGGGCACTGAAGAAGGGAAATGCCCAGTTGCAGGCACATCCTGAAGAAAGCTGGCTAACGTTTGCACAGGCGCATCCAGAGCTGAATACACCGCTAAACCATCAGGCATGGCAGGCTACGCTGCCGCTGTTCGCCGCCGATCCGGCCAGACTGGATCGCGCACGCTATGAGGCTTATGAGCAATTTTTGTTTGATAACAAGCTGATTAAGCACATCACTCCGGTTGAGCGTTACGCCATCGGCAGTGAGTGATCAGCGCGCCCGCAGCCGGTGCTGCGGGCGGGTTGACTAACGTGACTTTGGATAAAGCCAGTGTTCAATGTCGCTGGCTGGCAGCGGTTTTGAAAAGAAGTAGCCCTGAATCTGATCGCAGCCGTAGGTTTTCAACAGTCCCAGCGTGGCTTCTGCTTCCACACCTTCGGCCAGCACGGTGTAATTCAGCTCTTTCAGCATCCCGATGATGCATCTGACGATGATTTTGGATGCGTCGTCCTCGCCCATACGCGAGATCAGCGATCGGTCGATCTTAATCACATCCAGCGGGATATCCTGCAGGTAGCTGATATTGCTGTAGCCAACGCCGAAATCATCCAGCGAGATCACAAAGCCATGCGATTTCAGCGCTTCCAGCCCTTTAATCGCCACATCGCTTTTGGTGATCAGTTCATTCTCCAGACACTCAATACCCATAATCGAGTTAGGTAACTGTGCCGCCGCTAATTTCGCCACCAGCTGGTCGGCAAAATCAGGCCTGGCGAAGTCGCGTTCACTGACGTTGATCGAGACCGGAATCAGGTTGTAATCGCGATTCCAGCGCGCCAGTTGCTCAAGCGCATGATCAATAACCCAGTTGGTCAGATCGGAGATCAGGTTGGTTTTACCCGCTAGCGGAATGAACTCTGATGGGAAAAGCTCACCCCGCTCAGGATGATTCCAGCGAATCAGCGCCTCCAGCCCGACCGTTTTACCGGTTTTGAGACACACTTTGGGCTGCCAGGCGAGATACAGCTCTTCATCTTTCTTCAGCGCCTGAGCCAGATCGTTCATGATCATAAAATCATCGGTGCGCCGCGAGTCGTAACTCTCGTCAAACGACATCGCACTGATGTTCTCATCAATCGCTTCATGTAGCGCGCTGACGGCCTGACGCACCGTTTCGTTGGCATCCATCTGTCCCGGTACAAACTCTGTTTCGCCGGTAAAAACATCCAGGTCGAGCGTGATATTTTCCGCCAGATCGGCCCGCATGCCTTTGAACAGATCGATCATGTTATGCGCTGAATAACGACCTGAGTAAGGCTGAACAATGGCGAAACGGCCAGGAGCAAATGTGTAAAGCGTCTCGTTCTCCGGCAGATTAAGCCGCTGTGCGGCATCCTGCGCCATCTGCCTGAGCAATTTCTCCATCGGCGCAATGCCCACTGCGCGGGAAAGCTCATACGCGCGAATAATGTCGAGACAGTCGATAAGAATCAGGCGGAAACGGCTGTGGGGCGCGGTAACGGTCAGTTGCTGCAGATCACGAATCAGGCGTGGCCGGTTTGGCAGATGCGTTATAACGTCGGCAAAACCCGCATTGTTCCAGGCATCCAGAAAAGAGGTCACCAGCGTGGCCAATGAGCGCAGCGTAGCGAGTTTTTCATCCGCAAAGGGATGGGGTTGTGTATCGGTTACGCAGAGTGTTCCCAGCATCGCGCCGTCAAGGTTTTGCAGCGCAACACCGGCATAGAAACGAATATGCGGGTCACCTTCGACAAAAGGATGCGTAACAAAGCGTTCATCCAGTAAGGTGTCAACCACCACCAGATGTCCCTCACCATCAATGACGTGGCGGCAGAGTGACTCATCACGGGTCGATTGTTTTAGATCGAAGTTCCGTGACGCTCTTATGTATTGATTATGATCGTCAATAATCGAAATGAAGCTGCCTGAAATACCCAGCACCTGACTGGCGAGATTCACGAATCTCTCCAGCACTCTGTCACGGGCTTCATCCGGCGACAAAAGTGCCTTGATCACACTCAGACGTTTTACGTCGCTGCCATTTTGCTCGTTATGCACTGAAACCTCTCCTTTGCAGGCGCAAAAATCGAAAATAATTTAGCTTAAGAATGCTCAATTAGCGCCCAATTATCAGATAAATAGCGGCTCAATCTGACAGTACTTTCACAATGAAACAGTGTCGCACGATATCTGATCGCTGTCGAAATCATTTAACGGGCTGACTTCATATGCGCAACCTGTGGCGACTCTGTTCTGAAGCCCAGACCGATCAGGCGACCCAGCACAAAACGCAGAAACGGCAGGCGACGGATAATTGCCGGAACCTTGCTGCTGCCCGCAGGTTTTCTTCTGGCTTTGTTGCGGCTCATTTTAATCTGCAGAAACTGCGTGGCGACAGTGGGGAACTGACGACGCTTCTGCACTTTTTCCAGATCGCGCAGCTGCAGTTCACCGCGTTTCAGTGGGGCGGTAAGGAGATTCGCCGTCGCCACCGCATCCTGAATCGCCAGATTAACGCCAACTCCGCCTATTGGCGACATGGCATGCGCAGCATCACCAATACAGAGCACGCCAGGTTTCGCCCACTTCTCCAGCCGGTCGATACGTATCGACAGCAGCTTAAACGCCTCCCAGCTTTCGATTTCCGACATGCGCGTCGCCTCAAAAGGCGACACTGCCGCCACGTCTGCTTTAAACGCGTCGAGACCGGCGGCCTGTTTCGCCTCAAACTCCCCTTTCGGAATGGTCAGACCGCACTGCCAGTAGTCGCCACGATCGATAACGATGAAGTTCTGCTTCGGCCCTTTATGCCCCATGCCCAGCTCGGGATCCTGCGGCTGCTTACTTAAGCGGAACCAGATGACATCGCGCGCGGCGCCAAATTCCTGTCCGATCAGCCCGGCCGCGTCGCGCACGCGCGAATGGCGACCATCCGCACCGACCACCAGTTTGCAGCGAATATGCAACTGCTGATTGCCGCGTGAGGCCGTCACGCCGCTGACCGTGCCATTTTCTTCGATCAGCGACTCGAAGGCAGTCGACTGCAGCAGGCTGAAGCCCGGATAGCGGGCACTCTGCTCTGCCATATAGTTCAGGAAATCCCACTGCGGCATGAAGGCGATAAAACGACACTGAACCGGCAGACGTGAGAAGTCGGCCATCGTAATGCTTTGTCCTGCAATTTCTGCCTCCAGCTTTTCGGCTCGCTGATGCGGCAGCTTCAGGAAAGATTCCAGCAGTCCGAGCTGATGCATTATTTCCAGCGTCGAAGGGTGGATGGTATCTCCGCGAAAGTCGTGAAGAAAGTCAGCGTGCTTTTCGATGACGACTACGCGCAGGCCTGCGCGGGCAAACAGATAACCCAGCATTAAGCCGGCCGGGCCACCGCCGACGATACAGCAGTCAGCGGTAAGAATTTCAGTGGAATGTGGCTGCATGTCAGCTCCCTGTCGCGCCAGTATTGCTATGATTATTGCGTCAACCGTGGCGACATTGCTGCACACGGTCGATGGTGCTGTGCTCAGGCTAATCACTCAATGCGATTAAACTCAACTGAAACTGCCGAAGAGCCTTTCCTGTCCTCAGCAGTCAGGAGATCATCATGAACGTGATCCGCAATACGCTGTTTATGCTGCTGTCAGTATGCCCCATGCATGTGGCCGCCGGGCCGTATGAAACGCTGCAGTTTACACTGCGTCAGCAGCAGATAATCGACGATCTGCGCCAGAAGTGTCAGTTACCGCCAGCCTTCTCCGATGAAAAACTGCGCCAGACGTTTCTCAATGACAAGCAGAACCTGCAACAGAATCAGCTCACGCTGACCGCCGCGGCTCAGGCGCTGAAAAATCAGGACAACCCAGCCTACCGCGAACGCATGGCGCAAGTGGTTTGTCCACCGCAGACCGATTAACTCTTTTCCTGGCTGAAATTGATCCTGACGTTTGTTTTCACCTTATCACTCAGTAAACTGGCACGCTGGTCTGGTTGAACAAGAATGCCTCTCAATGAATGAAGAATCACCGCAGCCGGTTTATGTTCCCCGTTCCCTCGCGGCGCGCAGCCGGATGTTTCGCGCCCTGCTCTATCGTGACAAAACACCGCTGGCGATGCTGTTATGCGCCGCGCTGGTCGGTTCGCTGGTCGGTCTGGCGGGCGTAGCGTTTGCCCGGGCTGTTGAAGCAATACAGCAGTGGCGCGCCGATACGCTTATCCCCGCGCAGTTTCAGGGCTGGATGCTTTACACCGCCGCTTTTGCCATTTCGGCGTTGCTGGCGATGGTCGGCTATTTTCTTGTCAGACGCTTTGCGCCCGAAGCGGGTGGTTCCGGCATTCCCGAAATTGAAGGGGCGCTGGAAGAGCTGAGACCTGTGCGCTGGTGGCGGGTGATTCCGGTGAAATTTTTTGGCGGCATGGGCACGCTGGGTGCAGGAATGGTGCTGGGCCGTGAAGGCCCGACGGTGCAGCTGGGCGGCAACATTGGCCGCATGGTGATTGATGTTCTGGGGATGCGCAGCAACGAAGCGCGTCATACGCTGCTGGCAACGGGCGCGGCTGCGGGCCTGGCCGCCGCGTTTAACGCGCCGCTGGCGGGCATACTGTTCATCATCGAGGAGATGCGTCCGCAGTTTCGCTATAACCTGATTTCTATTAAAGCGGTGTTTACCGGTGTGATTATGGCGAGCATCGTATTTCGCTGTTTCAACGGCGAACAGGCGGTGATCTCCGTTGGCAAACTGGCTGATGCGCCAGTGCAGACGCTGTGGATGTATCTGGTGCTGGGTATGATCATTGGCATGGTCGGCGTACTGTTCAACCGCCTGATATTCATAACGCAGGATTTCTTTGCCCGCTTTTATGCCGGCAAAACGGCTCGCGTGGTGCTGGCGGGTGCATTGCTCGGCGGCGGCTGCGGTATTCTGGCGCTGCTGTTCGCACCTGGCGCAGGCGGCGGCTCAGAACTGATTCCGCAGGCGGTTCATGGTGTGTTCCCGTTCACCCTGCTGCTGCTCATCTTCATGGTCAGACTGGTCACTACCCTGCTCTGTTTTGGCTCAGGTGCGCCGGGCGGTATTTTTGCGCCGATGCTGGCACTGGGAACGCTGCTCGGGACAGCTTTTGGGGTAGCGATGACGGATCTGTTCCCGTTGTATCATCTGGACGCGGGAACCTTTGCGATTGCGGGAATGGGCGCACTGTTTGCCGCTTCGGTAAGGGCACCGCTCACCGGGATCGTGCTGGTGCTGGAGATGACCGATAACTATCAGCTGATATTGCCGATGATTATTACCTGTCTTGGGGCTACGCTGCTGGCGCAGTTTCTGGGGGGAAAACCACTCTACTCATCCATACTGGCCCGCACGCTGGCACGCCAGGCAGAAGCGACCCGCCCATAGCGGCGGGTCGTACTATCAGTTACTTACCATCAAAATAGTCAGCAGGCATCTGCCCCGGTGCCTGATTAATGACTTCATCGTTATCCGGCCCTTCGTTTTTCATGTAAGTCACTTTCGCAAACTCAGGAATGATCACATAAGGATAGGCCGGGCCTTCGTCGCGGAAGCGGTGCATATCTTCAATAAAATCATTCTGGTAGCAGATGGTTTTTTCCGGATGCTGACCTTCTCCGGCAATCCACTGCGGGAAGAAAATTGTCCCGTGAAGCAGGGTGCGATTCAGATCAAACAGCAGGCTGACGCAGGTGCCGGTGGGTTCATGCCAGTCAACTTTGTAGATGCCGGGCGCAAACTGCACTGCGTGCATTTTCTGGTTAGTCACCCAACGACCGCCCACCAGCCCCTGGTGAATACGGTAGTCACAGGTCGTTTCATTGCGGGCGTACCACTCGTATTTCCAGCCATTATCATAGGTATAGACAAAATGTGTGCCAACGAACTGGGACAGGTCGCTGGAGATATCTTCCGGAGATTCTGTAGACATTTTAACCTCTGTTAAATAGCGCGTAACCTATGCGCCGGTGGATTTAATAAAAGCTAAAGCGCAATTAATCGATGAATATTGACTATGGCGCAGATTATCGATTTTGCCATAAGCGACCCGGCAGACATTTGATCCTCCCAGTGCTTATCGCTGTACGCCATCACTCTGGCTGATTTTTAATCAGAGCATAGCGGTTCAGCAGCTGAGTAAACTACATATCAACCTGCGCCAGCTGTGCTGCTCTACCTGATTCGGCATTTTCTGACTGCCCCAGTTGATAAAGCTGCTCTTCGAGAGGAACTGACCGGCTGAAGTTCTGCGTTATCGTGAACACCATCGACTTCAGCTCCGAGCCGGTGAGATACCTGCCATTGCGCTCACCAAGCGTATTCAGGCGGTGTGTCAGTGCCTGCAATCCGTCCATCCCCTGATGCCAGCCGGATAATGATTCAGTGGGTAGCGCGTTTCCCAAAAGGTACTGCTGCCACTGCGCTTTTAGCGTCACTGTTTCGGCAGGTTCAGCTCTGGCGGCGAGCAAAAAGCCATATTCCTGTCGCCACAATGGCGGCAGCTGCGCCAGCGTTGTCAGTGCTAAGTTCTCAAGGCCATGCGCAGGGTAAATGCCAGCAGTCACTCCTGATGACAACGCTAAAGCCACACCATGTGAATACTCTTAGCAGAGCATGGAACCTTAATGCGAAGCGATGAAGAGAATGTGCAAACTGAAGAGAATTAAAACATCCATGAATGCGGCAAAGAGTGACTAATGAGAAAGAATTTGAAATGACAATCAATAATGACAACCCTGCAAAATCTGAGAGACATGCTTAAATGATAAAAGCCCTGACTTAAATAGTCAGGGCTTTTAAGGTACTACAGATTTAACATTAAACATTAACTAACTTAATTGATAGGTACTGATTCGATACTGCTATTTATGAACAGATCCTGCGGATAACAATGATCACAATAAACAAATGTCATTATTATTAGCGGTTTCAACCACCTGATAGTCTTTCAGGAGACAAAGACAGGTCAGGCCCGTATAAATCTGTACACCCCCATCGCGATATATACTCTTTGATGCGTTGCCTTACTTTCATTACGACGTTTAAACCGCAATCGTATCCTGTCGTAAAGTAACGTTCAGAACTACGAGGCCTTACATCATCGCGACGCGATACTACTTACTTCTCGAAGATTTACTCAGACTCCATCTAACAGCGTCGTCATTAACTTATCAGCGATTAATAACAACTTCGTTTAACAGAACCATCGGCAACTTATATTTAAAAAATTGTCGACACCATTAACGCTAGCACCAGGGATTTTTTGGTGTATCAGGGCAACATGACGCCGCTGATGTCTCTTACTTTACGGATCTGATAAACGATGTCAACACTGTTTTTAAAGACATGTTTATATTTTCAGTAGACTTACTCTTCTGAGCGTTAATAAGAGATACCAGCGCTGTAATTATTGGCATCTATTTAAATTTAGTCCTAATCTATTTGATCTGAATAATTCATCAGGTAACTATCTGCACTGTGCCTTGAGTTCAGCAATAAAAAAGGCGCCCTGGGGCACCTTTCGAAACGTCTTAGCTACAGACGCTTTAACTCGCCAGACTTGAGAGTAAGACTTTCGCAGTCTCAGCCGACGAACCTGGGTTCTGTCCGGTAATCAGTAAGCCGTCCTGCACAGTGTAGGATTGCCAGTCATCACCGCGTGAGTAAAGACCGCCATTCTGTTTCAGCACATCTTCCACCAGGAAAGGCACGACGTTAGTCAGGCCAACGCCCTCTTCTTCGCTATTAGTAAACCCGGTTACTTTCTTGCCTTTCACCAATGGTGTGCCATCAGCGTTTTTCACATCACGCAGAACACCAGGTGCATGACAAACCAGCGCCACCGGCTTGCCAGCCTGCAGGGTTTGCTCAATCAGTGAAATGGAGTGTTTGTCGTTAGCCAGATCCCATAACGGCCCATGGCCCCCAGGATAGAACACGGCATCAAACGTTTCCTGATTAACCGTATCAAGCCTTACGGTCGAGGCCAGCGCGGCCTGAGCTGCAGAGTCAGCATGAAAGCGGCGGGTCTCATCTGTCTGAGAATCAGGTTCATCACTTTTTGGATCGAGTGGCGGCTGTCCACCCTTCGGTGAAGCCAGAGTAATCTCAGCGCCCGCATCCAGAAATGCATAGTAAGGTGCGGCAAGCTCTTCAAGCCAGAAACCCGTCTTCTTGCCGGTGGTGCCCAACTCATCATGCGAGGTCAAAACCATTAAAATTTTCATTTCCGCTCCTTATAAGAGTCAGTCAGTTTCAGGTGTAAGGATAGTCAGAACCCGCGATTTAGCCGCCCTGTTCTGCGTTGACTCATTAATCATGGCGCGCATATAAATATTTATGAAATTTATTTCTTCAATTTAAGCTATTCATACAGCATTATAGCTACATGAAATACGACCTGAATTTACTCCCGGTTTTGCTGGTTATGATGGAAGAGCGCAACGTCACCCGCGCAGCGGAACGGCTTGGTATTACCCAGCCGGCTCTTTCAAATGCCTTAAACCGGCTGCGCGAAACGCTCAACGATCCGCTGTTTATCCGCGAGCGCTACGGTATGCGCCCGACACCGAAAGCAGAACAGCTGGCCCAGGTAGTCAGTGCTGCCCTGTCATCCATTGATAAGGTGATCCTTGGTCAGCAGGACTTTGATCCGCTGCACGCCACCCGGTTGTTTACCCTCGCCCCTAACAGCTATGTTGAATTCATCATGATGCCTGCCATTGTGGCGCGTCTTCGTGACTGCGCGCCCGGTATCAGGCTTCGCCTCACGCCGTTTGGCAACGACGTAACGGAAACGGGTGTGATTTCAGGAAACACCGATATGGTGCTGGGGCGTATCGTTGAGCCTCCTGATAATCTGGTTGTGCAGCACCTGATGAATGAAGGTCTGGCGTGTGTGATACGCGCAGATCATCCGCTGGTGGGCGAAAACCTTAGCGCAGAACAGTATGAGCAGCTCAAACACGTTAATGTCCTGCCGCCTGGTCGTATGCGCGCGGGTTTATATCAGGCACTTGAAAAGCGCGGCCTGCGCCGTCAGGTTGCCGTGTCGGTGACACATTTTCTGGCCGTCCCGGAGATGATTGCGGTCACGGACTACTGCGCGACCCTGCCTCGCCTGATCTGCCAGCATCTTTCCAGAGATCAGCGGCTCAGAATTGTTCCCGCGCCGGTTGATCTCGGCACTTTTCCGGTTGAAATGGGCTGGCATGCGCGCTATCGCGACGATCCTGCACATCGCTGGTTCAGGAGTTTAGTAGCAGAAACAGCCCACGCGCTGGCCGACCCTCAAATAAACAGTTAGCACAACCATCAATGCCGAGCTAATCGTTAGTATTGATATGGTAACCTGAGTTAGCATTATTCCCATCGGAGTCCAGTATCCTCCTCATTTATGCGACGGCCGACACCTCAGACATCCTCAACCGGCACCAGCGCAATTAGTTTCTCTTGACGCTCAATGTTAGACAGGTCAAGTACGCCGCCCGTCTTAGACCACTTTTTTGCAGCGTGGCTGGCAAGTTTGGCCAGCGTTTCAGTTGGCGCGATGCCAACACCTGCGGTGAGATGCGTATTGCGTCTAATCGTCTCCCTCCCCTCCCGTCCAAAGTTTTCCAATACCATGCAGTTGCGTACACCGGTCAGTTCCAGGAAAGCTTCATCAATCGAATAGACCTCCACGCTGGGTGCCATCTGTTCTAACGTCGTCATTACCCGGTTACTCATGTCCGCATACAGCGCATAATTGCTGCTGAATACATCGATCCTGTGCCGCCTGATGCCGTCCCTGAGTTTAAAATAGGGAGCCCACATAGGAATGGCCAGCGCTTTGGCTTCTGCACTCCGGGCAATGTCACAGCCATCGTTGTTACTCAGCACCAGCACCGGTTTACCACGCAGATCGGGACGAAATACTGTCTCGCTGCTGGCATAGAATGAGTTAACATCCACCAGCGCAAACATCACAGGCCGCCATTCGGGTTAAAGACCTGAAAGATGCGATCCTCACCTTCGGATGCTGAGATATCCCGGAAATCTGACTTGCGCACTTCTATCCACCTGTTCGCTTCCCTGGCGGTAAACTGCCAGTTCAGCTGCTGGAGTTGGTGAACAAAGTCGAGTGTGCTGACGATGTAACGTCCGCGCGCGTCCCGCTTAATGGCCAGCCGGAAAGCGGCTTTGATTTCGTTCTCGCGTGGCATGATAGACTCACCCTGAGATACTGTATATATAAACAGCAGTTGCAATCAGTGGATTTGATGAAGATGGCAGGGGCTGAAAATTTTATAAAACCATCGCGGAACACATCGACTCGGTTATCATGGATTTTTATCGTGAGGTAAAACATATAATCAACTTATTATGCTATCGAAATGTAATCATCAATCACATATTCCATAGATGTACTTTCGAATAAGACCTTTTAACTGTCTTTCAGCCGCGAGATTGAGAATCTGTATTTATGGATTGATGGCTTACTCGCGAAGAAGCATGCGTACCTGCTTACCACGGTAAATAACATACTGCTGACACTGGAACCCAAAATGCTCAGCCAGGTCATTTGACCGTTTACTATCCTCATAAATGATAAAGATGCTCATCAGCAGTGAAGCGCATGTGGGTTGTGCCGATACCGACAGTCATACTTTCGGGCTCCTTTTATTGAGTAAAACCATATGAGTGAGGGGGGTGAATCTGCATCAATTTCTGCTGCATTTTTGCATAATACCTGAGCTCATCATCATAAGATCAGGGTGTATGTAGCACAAAGACCCGATATGATAGTTTAAATAACTGACTCTGATTACAATTCATTCAGAGGTCGCCTACGAACAACTGCGTTTATATTCTCCATTATTCACATAAGCGGGGAGCTTCAAAATTTAAATTAATCAATTAGTTTAATTAAGGAGTCTACTTTTTTAGCAAGCGATTTCTATATATCTGAAAGCTGCATTACACGTCAGTTAAACCCATTAACAACCTCAATTGAATGTCAGAATTGCATGAAGAGTGTCAATAGCCACAAACGATTTTACTCATATAGTCGTTGTTAATGTGCTTATTAACACTCCCTGCCATGCCCTGCCTACACCTGAATCAGATTTCATCTATTTATTCAGAAAAAAAAGATCACAACGTGTTTCCAGGTATGCCGTGATAGTTTCTGTTGAAATAAATTAAACCTGATGAAGGTTGGCCCATACGAATTTCCCTGATTTTTGCGAACATAACGCTATGAGAACCATTCTCGATGACTTCATTGATTTCACAATCAAAATTAACCAGGGCATCATCTAATGCGGGTGCCCCGGTATGAAGTTTTGACCACCTATGGGAATTAAACCGGTCAGCCATTGATAGTAATTTATTGGCAAAGGAAGATGATAAATCCTCATGTGAGGAAGAGAGTATGTTCACACAAAGTACGCCGCTTGAGATAAAAAAATCATGTGACCATGCTTTACGGTTAATACATACCAGTAACGTTGGCGGGGTGTCGGTCACACTACACACTGCGGAAACAGTCATTCCATAGTTATTATTTTCATGGGCGGTGGTGACAATAGAAACGGCGCTACCAAGCATTGACATGCCATTGCGAAAATCATTAGTGTCTATCATTTTTGTTACCAACTCGATCGAAGTGAAATTTATTCGACAGGTTCAATAATGCGTATTTGCCATTATACAAATGAACCAGATAATTCATTTATTTGTAAAATAATTATAGATAACCTGGCGTGGGCAACTGCCCACACAGCATCGTGCCTGCATTTAAATATGTCATTTCACCCATAAAAGCATGTTGGGTTATTACCATAGTGTCATTAACACATCTGGCTACAGGATGATTTTTCGAAACGCCAGTCATGCCTGATAATAATTGCATGTTGCGGCAAATTTTTGATGCTTCGTGAACTGCGTTGGTGCTGGAAAGACGCAACATGTTTATCTGATCATCGTATAATTCTTCTCCCTTTGAAATGCCAGCCCATACTTTTTCCAGTGATTGATAAAAGAAAGAGCGCATTGAATGAAAACGCGCTTCAGCTTTTGCGATTTCAATTTTAGCCGTAGGTTTTTGTATCGTTGCAGGTGCGCCCGTGACCGACAGATTTAAACCTGATGCATTTCGAACTTCATTGATTGCCCGCCGCGCAATGCCAATCGCAACCACAGATAGCACCTGTGCTGCCAGTGAAAGGGTAGGATATTTGAACAGATTTTCCTCAAGATTTGCTTCGCCTCCCCGGATAAAAGTCCACTCTTCAGGCACGAAAATATCTTTTACCACCAGATCATGGCTGCCAGTGCCCATTAAACCCACCATATTCCATGTCTGATCAATCATGACGTCTGAGACGGGCAGCACAGCCACCCGGGGAAGTCCTTTGCCCCCCGCTGATTCCATCTGAATCCCCACCCCAACAACATCTGCCCCCATACAGCCACTTGAATACCGCCAGCGGCCCGTGACTCTTACCCCTCCCTTAACCGGAGATGCCGTTTGCGTAGGGAAAATTCCTCCGGCAAAAATGATATCGGCTCCTTTATCGGTATTGTAAAGCGCTTCAAGTGTCTTTAAAGGTAGCGCTGAAAGGTAAAATGGACTCATCCCAAAACTCGCAACCCATCCAGCTGAGCCGTCAGCCTCCGCCAGGCATTCAATGAGCTGACAAAAATCAAAAGGGTTAGACTCTTTCCCGCCAAATCGTAGAGGCACCAGTGCCCTATAAACCCCGGCCGTCCTGAAACACTCAATGATGTCCTGAGAGATATGTTTACGATCATCAAATTCACCTGTGAGTGCCCGTTCTCTGATATCACTCAACAGTGCCTCAAATTCCGGGGGTGCCAAATCCAGGATGCCCGACTGCATGACTGACGACGATAAACCGATCATTTTTAACATTCTCCCTGAGTGATCCGGATACTTAGAAGGCCAAAACACAAGCAATACTCATGTTTTTTTGCTGAAGTTAATTTACAAATCGGCGATAAGAGACAATATATTCCCTTTCACTGTCAACTTATTTCTGAAATAACCCCCTTCTTTTTCCTTGTAAACTTTTCTATCCAAAAATCCTCTCTGGGCCTGCTTAGTGTTTAATTTACAGGCAGGTAAGTTAAATTTCCCATCGCATCAGCACGCTCAGAAAAAATCGGCAAGACAATGATTTAATTAGTAATTATATATTAATCTCACATGAAATATTTCAGGTCTTATTTTATGCAGCTCAGGAAAAGTATTTAAGCGGTTAAGTTGCATAAAATTTAACCAATAAAAATGGCAAAAATTTAAGCGGCGAAACCCTGTAATCCTCGTGGATTACGGGTCTTTAATCGCAATGAATATAAAAATTTGAGAGGATCTAACCTTAGCCGGATAAAACTTTATATCAACGCATATAATCAGTTTTTTGAATGTAATTCGTTGCTTCAGGCTCAGGTTGTTGCAACTAAGCGATCGCGCAGGAAATCAATGAATGTCCGCACTTTTTCCGGCACATGGCGCGTATTGGGATAAAGCGCGTAGATACCCTGTGGGGGAAAAAGATGATCGGGCAGAAGATGTATTAACCTTCCCTTCACTATCTCATCCTGTACCAGCCAGGCCGGCAGAATGGCAACGCCAGCTCCGGCTAAAGCAAACGCCAGCAAAGAAGACGCGCTGTCAGCCATGACCATTGCTGGAGAGCTGGCGTTCAACAATACAGTCACCCCGCCCGGGTTGATCACCTGCCAGCTAAGTGGCGTTGATAAACGGCTATGCGCAATCCATTTTGCAGAGGCAAGCTGTTCAAGGTTCTGGACAGACCGGGTGTGGAGGGTGTTCAGATAAAGCGGCGCAGCGACCGCCAGAATATCAAACTGATCAATGAGACGGGCATGATGGCTGGAATCGGCCAGATGACCAAGCCGAATAGCCACATCAAAGCGACCGGCAATGAGATCGTCATTTTTGGATGAAGAAACGTGCTGGATACGTAACTGCGGGTGTTTCGCAGTAAAATCCGTGAGTGCTGGCACAATCACCCTGGCCCCATACTCCGGGGTTGTGGTGATCCTCAGTAACCCGCTTAATCCGGCATGATCGCTGCGGACATCCTCCAGGGCGCTTTCGGCATCCTCAAGAAGCTTGAGACAGCGATGATAAAATCGTTCTCCGGCATCCGTCGTCGAAACGCGTCGGGTACTTCTTGTCAGGAGTGAAACACCAAGCTCTTCTTCAAGATGTTTGATATTAAAACTGACTACTGCTTTGGTAAGTCCCAGCGTCTGAGCGGCACCGGTAAAACTGCCCGCCTCTGCTACCGCAACAAACATAGCCAGACGTTGCATATTGATCATCACATCTCCTCTTCCGCACTCAAATTGTCAAAATAATTTTGACAGTGTAGCAAGAGAAAAGCAATTTATCCGGCCTGTCGTCGGTCTTATACTGCGCGCCCTAAGCTGTCCAGTCTGAGAAAACAAATGTCTTATCGTGTGCGTGTTGCCAGTGTGTATCTGCTGGGTTTTTTTATCGATCTGGTAAATATGTTTATCGCCAACGTGGCTTATCCGGATATCGGCCGGCACTTTGACGCACCCGTTAGCAAGCTGGCGTGGATAAGTAATGGATACATTTTGGGGCTGACACTGGTCATCCCTCTGAGTAGCTGGCTGGCAAGGCGGATGGGGGCGAAACGTCTTTTCATGCTGTCATTAATGATTTTTATTTTGGGTACCTGCGGAGTGGGTGCGTCAGCATCGGTTACACAACTCATTACATGGCGCTGGATTCAGGGCATTGGCGGCGGATTGCTGATCCCCATAGGACAGACAATGACTTACGCCCTGTATCAAAGTAATGAGCGCGCAAAATTATCCTCCGTTGTCATGCTGGTCGCTCTGCTCGCACCCGCACTCTCGCCAGCCATTGGCGGAATGCTGGTCGAGCATCTCAGCTGGCGCTGGGTATTTCTGTTCAGTCTTCCCCTGGCCGTGGTGACGCTAATCATGGCAGGTTTATGGCTCAATCCGGCTCGTCCGGAAAAGACCGCCGAACCGTTAGATCTGGTGGGATTAGTCAGTGGCTGTGTTGGGCTCACGCTGATTCTGCTGGGGCTGACCTATGTGGGTGAAGCCGGAGAGTTCAATAAAGGCGTACTGATGCTGCTGGCAGGTGTTGTTACGCTGGCTGGCTATGTCAGCAACGCGATTAAGAAACGTCACCCGCTCATCAACCTGCATCTGGTCAAAGACCCGCTTTTACATACCGCAATGCTGATTTATCAGTTTATCCCCGGTGTGTTTACTGGCGTCAGTATGATCACCATGCTCTATCTGCAAAATCAGTTGGGGATGCATGCCAGCTTCGTGGGTTTGCTAATGCTTCCGTGGTCAATAGCCTCTTTTGCCGCTATCAGCCTGACCGGCAAAAGATTTAACCGCTGGGGCCCCCGTCCGCTCTTTATCACAGGCTGCCTGGTTCAGGCATTAGGTATCGGGATGCTGGCGCTAACAGGGCATAGCACAGACACTATTATTTGCATACTCGCTTTCGCTTTTATGGGATTTGGCGGCAGCTTGTGCAGCAGCACGGCGCAGAGTTCTGCTTTTATTCAAATGGCTGATCATGAACTGGCCGATGCAAGCGCCCTGTGGAATATCAATCGTCAGCTTAGTTTTTGTCTTGGCGTAACGCTGGTCAGCCTGCTGTTCAATCTGATAGCGAACACGGGGATGCCTGTAAAGCAGTCCTATCGTCTTTGCTTTGTCATAGCGGCATGCAGCGCTGTCATCCCTGTCCTGTGCTCCCTCCGCATTGCTAATCACAAAGTCGTACTTACGCTTAATAAGGAACAAAAATGAACCTTTTCCTGAAGGAAGTCCTGGATGCCCATGAATTGATCAAAGAGTGGCTGGGCAATGAAACTGCAAAAGATGAGGTTTGTGAAGATCTCCTGGCACGTTTCAGTCCTGCATACTCTATGGTAACGACCGGTGGCGGGTTGCTGGACTTCACAACATTAAACTCCTTTTTTCGGACTCAGCGCGGCGCACGCCCCGGTTTAGCGATCGAAATCAGCGACATGCGAGTGATTGCTGAGAGCGACACTGGTGCAACGGTTGTCTATAAAGAATTACAGCAACTTCCTGATCAAAGCCCCACTCTGCGTTTTTCGACTGTCGTATTCGAATCAAAGCCGAATGGCAAAATCATCTGGCATCATCTGCAGGAGACAGCGTTGCCTCAGCCTTCATAGCATTGATGACCTGCCCCGCCGATGTGCGGGGTTTCTTTACCTGCACAAAAAATAAAGATGCCAGAACCTGCGTTTATCATGGAAATAACTCTTCAGATTGACTGACTGTTTTTATGCAATTGCATTGAGAATTTTAATTCCTGAACAGTCCACAATGTGGATGTTTAAAAACAGGCCCCTTCTTCTCTAAAGAGTTTAACTAATAGCGCATCCTCATCTTTGAATTAACATGCATTCTGCTGGATAGATAATGAAGACTAAAGCAAGTCGTGTCGGTGAGGGTAATACCTTTCCCTTTATTGATACACTCTTTGATTACGGAACTTTTCTTGCCCACGCCAAATCAGCGGGCGGCATTGGCCATGTTGATAACGATTGTCCAGCAAGCGTGGCAATTATCGGGGCAGGCCTGAGCGGAATGATTGCGGCGCGGGAGCTTCTGAATGCGGGTGTCACGCATGTCACGCTCTTCGAAGCAAACGCTGCAAGATCCGGTGGGCGACTGTTGAGCCAGCAATTTGATGACGGTATGCCGGAATATATCGCTGAAATGGGAGCAATGCGCTTCCCGCCTTCAGAAACAGGCTTGTTCCATTATCTGGCTGAATTCAATATTGATACAGCCTCTGAGTTTCCGGACCCTGGCATTGTTGATACCGAAATTCATTTTCAGGGTGTGCCGCACAAATGGACTGCAGGAACCCCACCCCCGGAACTGTTCTCGCGGGTTGATCGCGGCTGGCGATGCTTTTTACAGGAAGGCGTCCTTATTGAAGGAAAGCAGCTTCAGGCGCCTGCTTCAATCACACTGGCGTTAAAAGAAGGCCGGCTTGCGGATGCCAAAGAAGCGTGGCAGCAGTACCTGGAGATTTTCGGTGATAACTGTTTCTACTCTGCGCTTGTCAGGATCTTCACTGGCACTAATCCGCCGGGAGGTGAGCAGTGGCACAAACCCGATGATTTTGCTTTGTTTGGCTCGCTGGGTATTGGTTCTGGCGGCTTTCAGCCAGTATATCGAGCGGCGTTTATTGAAATCATGCGGCTGGTGGTAAACGGTCTGGAAGACGATCAGCGTATGGTCCCAGCAGGCATTGAAACGCTAACGGCAAAAATGGGCAGTGAAATCCTGCAGGGCCGCACGTTAAGCGATCGTATCCTTTACCAGAAAGTCGAAGAAGTCGCCCGACTTGAAAGTGGGCAGTTTGTGGTTTCAACATGCACAGGCAACCGTCAGGTTTTTGACAGAGTGATTGTCACCACCTCTACCCGCGCAATGCAGGTATGCCTGGATCTGTCGAGACACAATACGCTTTTTCCGGCTGATGTCTGCCGGGCAGTGAATGAAACCCACCTTATCGGTTCGTCAAAGCTCTTCCTGTTGACCCGGGAAAAGTTCTGGCTGAAAGAGGGATTGCCCCATACCATTCTTACGGACACGCTTGCACGAGGTATTTACTGCCTCGATTATCAGCCGGATGATCCGGAAGGACATGGTGTCGTGCTAATCAGTTACACATGGGAAGATGATTCTCATAAATTAGTTACCCTGAAAGATAAACGTGAAAGGCTAGAGCGACTGGTTAAAGAACTGGCGATATCTGCCCCTGCGTTCGCTAAACACCTTCGCCCTATGAATAACGATCCCAAAAATATTCTTGAATATGACTGGCTGACCGATCCTCTGGCAATGGGTGCCTTTAAACTCAACTATCCTGGTGACGATCGCTATTCTGAAACGCTGTTTTATCAGTTTCAGTCAGCTAAAGATAATAATCCCGACCAGGGAATCTATCTGGCCGGATGCAGTTGCTCATTTACTGGTGGCTGGGCGGAGGGTGCGGTACAGACGGGCATTAATGCAGCCTGCGCTGTGATTTACAGCATCGGGGGTCAGCTCCGTGAAAATAATCCGCTTCAAAATATGCACCGTCATTATCATTACTGAGCCTTATTAAACATGGAAAAAAGAACACCACTTTTGCTGAAGGATGAGCAGGGCCTGAACAAGCGTCCAGCGGAACTCAAAGCCAGCAACCCTGTCCGGCTGCACAATTATCACGCCAGCAAAGATTTGAATGCATTTATTGCATTCGATGAAGAGTTATTCTCTTCAGACAAGATAAATACGTCAGAGACCGGATTGCCCTTATCAGGGTTACCCTTTTCATGCAAAGACAATATAAATGTAAAAGGGTTTGCGACAACTGCCGGTACGCCGGGATTAATCGACTTTTATCCGATGGACGATGCGCCAGTAATTAGCCGGCTTAAGGCACTCGGTGCTGTCATGTGTGGCAAAACCAATATGCATGAGCTTTCTTTTGGTGTGACCTCTCTGTCTGGTCAGTGGGGTAGCGTTGGCAATCCAGCGCACCCTGGCCATATCGCCGGAGGCAGTAGCGGCGGAAGTGCCGCAGCGGTAGCGGCCGGTATCAGCGCATTTTCAGTCGGTACCGATACCGGAGGGTCAGTACGTATACCTGCTGCACTGTGTGGAGTTGCAGGTTTTCGACCCAGCACGGAACGTTACCCAACCAGAGGCATTGTTCCTGTTTCCCGCACCAAAGATACCCCTGGATTTATTGCCCCGACAGTCAGCGACCTGGCGCTGCTCGACGCCGTAATGATGGATGAACCCGCTATTACCCCTCGTCTGCCTTCACGAATAGGGCTGCCGGCTGAGTTTATGTGGAGCAACCTGGATACTACCGTACGGGAAACCTGCATGAAGGTGGTCAGGCAGATGGCGCGGGCAGGCGTTGAGATCGTGACGTTCGATGACAGCGTATTCGGTAAGCTGAATAAAGAAATCCAGTTCCCTGTACCGTTTTTTGAATTTTTTATCGACTTCCCCGCTTTCTTACTGGAGCAGCACTTCGTCGCTGATTTTGACACAATCATCAGTCAAATTTCCGACCCAGCCGTCGCGTCTATTTTGCAGAGGCAGAATGCGCAGGAACAGGTCAGCTGGAAGGAGTATATGCATGGCCTTAAATCAATCGGTCAACTTCGCGCTTACTGGGACCAGATTTACAGCAAATTAAAGCTGGATGCCATCCTATATCCCACACTGTGTTGTGAAGTGCCACGGATTGAGAATGCCGCTCAACCTGATATTTTCAATAAACTCATTCGTAACACCGACATTGCCAGCAGCGTGGGTGCGCCCAGCGTGACAATGCCGGTTGCTGACCGGGGAAATTTGTCTGTTGGATTATCGTTAGATGGGTTGCCGAAAGAAGATCGTCAATTAATTAGTCATGCCCTTGCTATAGAGGCTATTCTCCAGCGTTAAATTTTTTCTTCAGGAAACCTTATGTCTGATATGGCAATTCCAACGCGTTCTCCTTCGATGTTTTGGGGAGCAACCATCATTTGCGGCACCGTGGTGGGTGCAGGGATGTTCGTCCTGCCGGTCGTGATGGCCGGAGCATGGTTTGGCTGGGCATTACTGATACTGACTTTTAGCTGGATCTGTATGTTAATCAGTGGCCTGATGTTTCACCGTGTGAGCCAGCATTACCCTCTGGAAACCGGCTATGACAAAATTGTCCGAGATGTTTTAGGTCGTAACTGGGCTGAAATAAATGGCCTGAGCCTGGTTTTCGTGCTGGGCATTCTGACATACGCCTATATTTCAGCGGTCGGGCCTGTTTATGATCACTCACTGAGCATATTGACCGGCAAAACGGTCTCATCATCCGAAGCCAAAATTATGTTAAGCCTGACCGTAGCTGCCATCGTCTGGTTAGGCACCAGCAGCATTGGCCGGATGATGTCTGTTCTGCTCATCACCAAAATTGTTCTGTTACTTATCCTGTTTGGTGGATTATTTACCACCGTAAATGTCGACTACCTGCTGGACAATCAGAATCCTGCGGCATCGTACTGGCCCTATATGCTCGGCATCGTACCATTCTGCCTTGCCTCATTCGGCTATCATGGAAACATTTCCGGCCTGATTAGCTATTACAATGGCGATCATCGTCGTGTGAAAAGATGCCTGTGCACAGGTACTGCCGTGGCGCTGGTTATCTATCTTTTCTGGATAATCTGCACTATGGGTAACCTTCCCCGCTCAGCCTTTCCGGAAATTGCCGCCCAGGGCGGCGACATTGCCGCGCTGATGCACGCATTTAGTCTGCGCGGTTATTCTGCCGGGATGTCGCTGTTGTTTTCGACGTTCTCACATTTTGCCGTTATCTGTTCGTTCGTGGGAGTGACGGCGGGCCTTGTGGATTATATCAGCGACCGCTTCAATTTCCCCGCGACCAGAACGGGTCGCCTCAAAGCCACTGCGATCACTTTCCTGCCGCCATTGAGTTTATCTCTGCTTTTTCCGGATGGGTTTGTCACGGCAATTGGTTATGCCGGGCTAATCGCGACAATATGGGCAGTGATTGTTCCGGGGTTGCTTCATCTGAAAATGCGCTCCCGGCAAGACTCAGGCTATCGGCGCGGCCAGTGGGACGGGCTTCAGTTGAGCATGATTATAGTATTCGCCGCCCTGAACATCCTTTCATGGGCGCTGAGTGAATTTGATTTATTGCCAGTATATTAACGTCATCAGAAAGCTTTGTCGGCCTCATCATTTTTTCAAACCAGCCTGTAATTACATGAATAAGCCGGTCAGGAAGCGTGCAACTTACATACTTCCTGACCGGTTGGTTAACAACACACAATACGGCCAGGAAAATCGCAAGCAAAATCCCGTACTCAAATATTCACCCCGCCACCAGCTTTTCAATAGCTTATAGAGACGAAATTAGCAGTTCTGATTCATGCCCCTTATCCTTAAATCAGAATGGTTTCTGTAAAATAACCTCCTGCATTAACAGGCAGATATGGCATAACATCACCGGTACGCCGCAGTCGTCTGACGTTTCGCACCTGCGACATCATGCGGTATCACGAAGATTGCGCCCGCACCGAAACATAATCCTCGCCATAAACCCATGCCGTAACACGCGCCCACCACAACGAATAGGCACGTCGCAGTTCATCGACGTAGCTCTAACGCTCAGACACCTGGCAATTATGCCAGAGCATTATTTCCGCAACGTGCGGTTCAGTGAGAGATCCGAAAAATTGGTGCGGGCCGTCCGGCACAGATCATACAGTGTCCAGTGTTCTATTTCAGTGCTCAAATGACGGCGTACTGATTGCCTGATTCTGGGTGGAATATCGATCAGGGATGAGCGGGCCTGGGGAGCGTCACGTGCTTCTTTTAAACTGGTAGCCGGGTATGTACCGATATCAACGCGTTCGCCCTTCACGTTCCAGCGGTAACGGTGCTGAAACGTGATCTTACCCAGGCAGGATACGCGGGCAGAAAGCCCGTCACGATCGGTCTTAACCTGCACTTTTTCGTATTCTTAGCCCAGCATCGCACGGAGGGCAGCATCTGATAGCGCCATAAATCTTCTGAAGTGGAAAATTATGTACACCAGTATGTCCACAAAAAAGTGGGTAATAAAGGGAAAACTCGTGGATGCAGAGGAACATTATAAACAGCCAATGACCGATTTTTTCCAATTATTCCCGGCAGATACATGGATTCAGGTAAACAGTCAGTAATGAGCAGACACTGTCAGGAATAGTTGCTGGCATATCTCAGGAATATGACCATGAAAAATGTAAAAGCACTCTCAATTGCCGCCCTCGCCGCTCTTTCACTGATCTCATTTGGCAGCTTTGCCGAAAGCATTTCTGTCACCTCCTCTACACTGGATGGCGCAGAATCGAAAATCGCCGCTCAGGCGCAGGAACAGGGCACGCAGTACAAAATTACGGAAGCGAACACCAATAACCGTGTTCACATGACCGCAGAACTGTATAAATAACGGATGGTCGCAAACGGATTTGCCAGACGAGGCTGCCCAATGGGCAGCCTTTTTTGTGCCTGATCAGGCAAGACGGGTGGCAGGCGAGCTACCGGTACGCCACCATAAAATCAGCGCCGCCAGGGCTATCGCCCCGAGAACCGCAAAGGCAGTGCTGTAAGAATAACGTGCGGCGATTGCTCCGGTCATGGCCGGACTCAGCGCAGCACCTGCGCCCTGCATCAGCATAATGACGCTCTGTCCGGCATTAACATGGCCGGTACCCCGCATCAGAGACACAATGTAACCCGGCACCGCCACGCCCAGGATCCCTGCCGCAATACCATCCAGAACCTGAACCGGAATAACAAAGAGCGGCTCCGCAAAGCCTGCCGCAATAACCGCGCGCAGCGGTAAAATCATCAGGGCGACCATAATAAACAGACGATAGCCGTGCGTTTCCACCCGTTTAGAGACCCACAGCGCGACCGGGATCATCACCAGCTGGGAAATCACCACCGTTGCCGCAGCGTACAGACCCGGACTGACCGCCGCCTGTCCGCCTGCTGAGGCGACGCGCATGCTCAGCATCGGTAACAGCGCGGCATTGGCAAGATGAAACAGCAACAGCGTTACGCCTGCAATCATCAGCGCTGGCTTACGCATCAGCATCGCCAGGCTCAGCGCTGGCTGCCGCTCTTCATTCTGTTCATAGCCTCGCGCCACCTCGTTATCTATCTCATCACCGCGAATCGCCAGGGTGGCGAAGGCTGCAAAAATCGCCATTACCGTCATCAGAATAAAGACGGCACCCATGCCCCAGTACCAGGCAGAAAAACCCGCCAGCAACGCCGCAATAGTGTTACCGCCATGATTGAAGGCCTCATTGCGTCCCATCTGATGGTTGAAGCCGCGCTGTCCGGTCAGCCCCAGAGTGATACCCGCCACGGTCGGGCCGATAAACGCCGCAGCAATTCCCGCTACGATTTGCGAGACCATCGCGGTCCAGGTCTGATTGCTGTACCACAGCAACAGCGTAGCAACGGTGATCACCAGACAACCCAGCAGCACAATCATTTTTTTATGGCGGGTCGCATCAGCAGCTATGCCTGCAGGCAGCGTGGCAAGGAGTCCGGCTATGCCGCCGCAGGTCATCACCAGACCGATTTCGTCAGGACGCCAGTGCCGTTCCGTCAGAAATATGCCCAGAAAAGGCCCCAGACCGTCGCGGACATCGGCCAGAAAAAAGCTCATTAAACAGAGCGCATAGAGTGAACGCTGAGACATGTTATTTCCCTGGAAGGTAAGTGTTAAAGGCAGTAGCGCTTCGGTTAACAGGGAAATTATGTGTTACAAAGAAGAAAGTCACATTTCGTTATAGTAACAAAATGAAAAAGGCCACCCGTCACGCTGTACGGATGGCCTGTTACTTTTCACTTCGCGCAGGATAGGTTATTTATCCGTGCCGAAACCCTGTTTCAGCAGGGCGGGCAGTACAGCCGGGAAGTAGATGTTTTTATAGTAACCGCTGACGCTTTCGCTCCAGCTCTCTCCGTCGTGACGACCAATGTTTTTCCAGTGCTGAACCATTTCATCGTTGTAGGCCGCAATCTGCTGCTCCAGCCCCTGCGTCTGATAGGTCTCATAATGGCGGAAGGTTGCCAGTGGCAGACGCGGTTTCTGATGAGCGGGTTCATCAACGTGACCGATGACCACACCCGCAACCGGGAAGGTCATTGGCGGCAGTTCCAGCAGTGAAATCATCGCCTGTGGATCGCGACGGATTCCGCCAATTGGCACAATGCCCAGACCTTCTGCACGCGCAGCGGCCATGACCGAGCCCAGTGCAATACCGATATCGGTAGAGCCCGACACGATGCTCTCAATGCTCTGATGCGCGATCTGCTGCTGATCGACAGCGGCCATTCCCACCGCTGATTTATGCATGTCCAGCACGAAGGTGATGAAGACCGGTGCTTTGGCAATCCACGGCTGACCGCCTGCAATGGCGGCGATCTCTGCCCGACGTCCGGCATCACGCGTGATCACCACAGAAACCTGCTGTGAGTTTACTGATGTCGGTGCGCGATAAGCGGTACTGATAATCCGATCCAGTACCGCTTCATCGACAGGTTGCTCAGTGAAACTGCGTTCACTTTTATGACTTGTAAAAATATTGATCAGTTCGCTCATGGTTCCTCCCATATAAAGCGCAACTATAACAGTTGCATGTCCACGTACTTGGTAAATAGAGGGTTTTTGGCATAATTTTTGTAACTGCTTTTATTTTTGTACAAACCCGTGTACACACCTGACGATCTATGGCGGAAGTCACCAAATCAAAATTGTCGTCGCAGCGCCTCATACACCGCCAGGATGGTGGCCGTAATTTTTCCCGGCACAATGATCACCTTAAGCACTGGCCCCCCGACTATTTCACCATCATGCGTGATAGCCGGACTAATGGGCCAGGCATGACAGAGGGCGGGAACCACAAACAGATTGAGCCACCCTGTTTTGGCAGTAATAAACTATTGCGTATCTCCACGCCACTACACGTGAAAATGCGAAATAATCAGCACACCACCGGCAGGTCCGAAACCCTTGTGGTATAAGCAGGTGAAAGCATATCCCGCTTCATCGACCAGGATTTCTGAATACCCTGCCCTGCAAAAAAAAGACTGGCCTTGCCGCTGAGGTTAAGTCCATCAATCACCCGCATAAGGGCTTCGCTATTCGCCTGCGGCTGATATTCATCAAACAGGTCAAGCTGGGCCACTCCCTGGCTGAAGAAGTCACCCAGCATGACACCTGCTTTCATATACCGGTGCCCGTCTATCCATATCCTGTCAAGCGCGTCCATAGCGACGCGAATAATATCGCGGGTATCGTTCGACGGGGTCAGCAGCTTGCCGGTTGCCTGGTTACCGTAAAATATCTCTCCCTCTGCGTAAGGGCTGGTCCGGACAAAAACGGCTATCTGCCTGCAGTACTGCCTTTCTTTCCTCAGTTTTTCGGTAGCGCGTTCTGCAAAAGCACACACCGCCTGGCGCATATCTCTGTAATCAGTGATGCGTGAACCGAAGGAACGGGAGCAGACTATTTGTTGTTTGGTGGGTGCGAATTCCTCAAGTTCAAGACAGGACTCGCCGCGCAGTTCCCTCACGGTTCGCTCAAGCACGACATTGAAATGTTTGCGGATGATCCAGGTGCTCTGTTCTGAGAGGTCTTTCGCCGTGGTGATACCCATGGCATTCAGCTTTTTACTGATACGCCGCCCTACTCCCCATACATCCTCAACAGGCACAAGCGCCATGAGCTTTAACTGCCGATCGATGTTAGACAAATCAACCACTCCGCCAGTCTGCTTCCACTTTTTAGCGGCGTGATTTGCCAGTTTGGCCAGCGTCTTGGTCTGCGCAATACCAACGCCTACGGTCAGATGCGTGTTGCGTTTGATCGTCTCACGCACTTCCCGTCCAAAGTTTTCCAGTACCATGCAGTTACGAACACCGGTCAGGTCCAGGAAAGCCTCATCAATCGAATAGACCTCTACGCTGGGTGCCAGTTGTTCAAGCGTCGTCATTACACGGTTACTCATGTCCGCATAGAGCGCATAGTTCGAACTGAAGATATGCACGCCATGTTTTCTGAATTCGTTTTTAAGCCTGAAGTAAGGCGCCCCCATTGGCACCTGCAACTTTTTGGCTTCAGCGGAACGGGCAATGACACATCCATCGTTATTCGACAGCACTACCACTGGTTTACCGCGTAAGTCAGGACGAAAGACCGTTTCGCAGCTTGCATAGAATGAGTTCACATCAACCAGGGCGAACATCACATACCGCCGTTCGGATTGAACACCTGAAACACGCGCTCATCACCGTCTGTAGGTGAGATATCCCGAAACGTAGTCGTATGTGTCTCTATCCACTTATTCGCAGAGTTAAGTGTGTAATGCCAGTTCATCCGTTCCAGCTCTTTTACAAAGTCGAGTGTACTGATGGTGAATCGGCCTTCAGCATCGCGCTTAATCGCCTGCCTGAAAGCCATCATGATTTCGTAGTCGCGTGGCATGATAATTCCTCCTCTTATTATTACTGTATGGATAAACAGTAATATCAATGCGGGCATTTAATCAAGGCAGGCCAGTTCTGAAATTTGTAAAAGGGTTGATGGCGCTAAATTTTTATCTGGCAGTTGTTCTAGAGGCTAGCGCAAAAGCATGCTGCCTTGATCAGACATTGATGCTTCAGTCAATCAGAATAAATTGTTGAACGTCTATTTCCAAATTACTGCGGTATGCGTATTCTCTTTGTCATCAGCCAAGGCTGATAGATGGTTTGCCCCAATTGAACAACTTTACGCCCGTGTAACGCGGGTTTTTTTATGCCTGAAGTTATGGTGCCAAGCTTAGGATCGGCTGCCCTGACAGAATTCTTTGCACAGAATAAGTAGGTGCCTGTTCTGTATTTTTACTGTTGCCGTTTTTATGCTGCTTTGGTCCGCAAAAAGGAGATTTTTTGCTCACGATGGCTGAGGGCTTCCGGTGCGCTGAACTGATTCTTCTGGCCGGAAATGAAGGGATTACCAGGTCGGCTGCAGGCATCGCTAACACAACTGGTTTTGGGTGTGAAAAAAGCCCCAGCCGGGGCCGAATACCTGCAGTGGCATTAAAAACTGAAATCCTGATGAAGGACATACTAAGTCTGGACGGAAAGCTCAAATATACGCTTCTGGCCAAAACGAATTTTTATATATTTGACATATATAGATAATCTAACTGAACTGTTGTGGATGATGGCGGCGACTGACTGAGCGTGTTAATACAACGGTGATCTGAAAAAATTAATTTTCAGCAGAGGAAAAACGATGGTCGATGAAGTTAATGTCAGTAAATCTCATCTAATGAGGGCTTTCATCGTCGAGAACGGTAAGTCTGATGCTGAAACTGACTGGATGGATGAGATGGAACGCGAGTTGCGGGAGACTGAGAAAAAATGGCCGGTGACGGGAATAAACTGGAAACCGTAATACTCTGAAAATACCGAAGAATCAGCTCTGCCTTATAAATCATGGCGCATGTACAGGTTTCGATATGAAGAAATTATGTGATTACGTAAAAAGTCTGTGTTGCTGACTGCTAAAAACTCTGTCAGGACAGGACTAGTCATATAAGCATCTTTTTTTATCCACAGAACCGGTGCATAACTTCTGTACAACTTCTGAAGCGGAGCGGAGTTGTCATCCCTGACAGTTTCTCCGGCCGGTATACGCTTTCACGCAACCGATGAGGTCATCTGGTGCTGTCGTCTTCCGGCCGGAGCCGGACTACGTCCTTTGGCGTTAATGCTTGTCTTCGTTCAGACCTGCAAGTTTTTGCAGGAACGGCACGCGCTGCTCTGCGGGTCCGGGATTCGCATACTTCTTAAGCCAGCTTCTGGCCGCGGAAATGTTGCCAAGCCTTTCATCGCAGGATTCATTTGCAGCCATATGACCCAGTTCAGCGATGAGAGAGATAACGTTTATCTCCTTTTCAGCCAGCGCCAGGTGCAGTGCCGCTTCGCCAATAATGACGTGGCCTTTCTCGTCGTCTTGAATTAACACGGTACATCCTCCATTCGCACGATTGTTGATAACCTCACCACTGACTGTAGCCGCCCTGAAGAATGACGCACATGTAATTAATCCTGAATGACTGAATCAGGCCGCCCGGTACCGTTGCTGAAAAGAGGGCAGGCTCTTCAGATGCCGTATCTTTTATGTGTGCTCAGGTTCATACTGACCAGGTTATTTTTGTCCGCCCTGATGTTCATCGGCGTTGCTGACTTTCCCGCACTGGTGCGTGTCTGCCCTGACAAAAATCCTCTGCTTTTATCCGTGAAAAAATCTGTGACAGCAGTTGCTGTTCAGCTGGCCGGAGTGGGGGATGATATGCTGGATATACGTACACTATTCGGAGGCGGATTGAAGAACAATACGCATGATATTTCAGATGAGGTCTGTGCCCTGACAGGACGCATTGTGACGCGAATGCTTTCGGCAGGACATGCTGTCACGCCGGAGAGTCTTATTCAGGCACTGTACCAGCTGAGTCAGACCACCGATAATGCTGAGATTCGCCTTGACTGCCTGGAGCTGATTCAGCAGTTAATGACGAAGATGCACTGAAGGAAAATGCCTCTGTTTACACTGGGCACGCCGGTTTTTTCAGGCTCATCAGGATTTCCAGACACGTACGCAGCACGTCAAGCCTGACGATATCAGTGGTGGCTTCCATCTGAGCGATAAGATAGAAAAGCACCTCTCGGCTGGTCACGCTGCCCTCTTCAGTCAGAAGTGTTCTCACCGCAGCAGAAAAAACCTTTTTTTCCTCTTCGTAAATATCATCGATATTCTCAAGAGTGTATATCAGTTCGGGTCCGTCTGAGTTCAGTATCTGATACATCTGATGTTCCATAACCTTAATGCTGTCCGTTTAATGTAATTTTCGGCTCTTACCGGCCTGCAGAAAAGAGCTTTTGTTATCAGTGGCGGGTCAGTCTGTCATGGTCTTCAGGTGAAGCCGTGCCCTGACCTTCGTTATGTTCGCTCCGGCCTGAACTACGCCGCTGCATCTCTGTCCGGACATCTGCAATGGCCGCTTTAAACACTTCAGCTCTGGATTCATCCTGCTCATCCACAAGCCGGGCTTCGAGTTTGCTCAGAATGCCTGTCCATGACACGGGCGTTTTCTCATCAAGAAGTGTCAGTGCAGCCTCGCCAATCAGTATCTCACCGGGCGTTTTATTTCTGATGCTTTTCATTACTGCCAGTGCTCTCTAATCAGTTATACCTGTCCGGCTGAACGGGTTCTCAGCCCTGCTGACGGACATTTTACTCAGAAAATAAAAGGCCAACCAGCTCCTGCAGATGCTTCTCCTCTTCAGCTGAAGAGGCTTTTTCCAGGCGAGCCATAAGACGAAGACAGATTGCTTTGCGGCTGAGTGTGCGGCCGGAACGCAGTACCTCCACCACGATAGCGCCAAGCGTTTCCTGCTGTGACGGCATAATTGCACGGCTGAAATAAGCGGTAACTTCTTTGTTCAGGCTGTTGGCTGAAAGGGTCTGTAGCACAGTAAACTCCGGTTATATGAGCGCTGTACAGCACATGCAACCAAAGTTATACAAAATCTATTTTGCTGTACAGTTATTTATGTGATTACCTGCTATTTGCCAACGTCGGGAATGTCCGCTTCTGGCACAGAGCGGACATTAAATTCAATTACTTCCTTCGTGAAGTAAACGAATGAAGCGACCAGCAAAATTAGTGCTAATCCGGCTCCGTGAGTGTTTCAATATGGATTACGGACAGCTGCTCACCACCTTCACCTGATGTGTAGTAACGTTCTATGCTGCGGATGAAAGGACTGCGTGATTCCAGCATGTCTGCTATTTCCCGCAGGTGCGCAGCAAGGCAGGCGGGTGATGAAGGAACATAGGGAGGAACGGCTCTGGCCATGGTGCTGGTCTCTGTGTAAAAAAAGCATCATACCCCACCGCGATTTCTGTTAAACCGATGCGCTTAAAAATTTTATTACATTTAACACAGCGTTTCAGGTTCTGACCTGAGGCACTGTCGTCAAATGGAGAACACAGACAGTGACGTAACAGTTTTCAGAATAAAAAAACCGCCATAAAGGCGGTTCAAAGCGGAGTTCAGTGACTGTTATGGTGGTCCGGCGGGGTCGCGGGCTGGTCTTAATAATAAAATAGTTCGCCACGACAGCAAGCGTAAGCGGTAAAAAAAACCATTCTCGTGCATGGTCGACTCTGCCCGCATGGCTGCAAGCCTGAGTGCACTCCGCCGGAGATTTTACCCATAAAAAACCCGCCATCTTTAGCGGGCTGAACAATAACAGAATGTTCACATTTTACGGCAAATGCACCGGCTCCGGCAGGGGGAACGGCACACCTTCAGCATGGAAGAAAAATGCGACACTGCAAGCCGGAATAAGCTGCAGGCGGAAAAAACGTCTCCCGCAGCGGGAACCAGAAGTACAGATAACAGCAAGATCAATATGTCCCCCCGCAGAGGCACCTTATAAGTGTCTGCATCCTGGCAGGCACATAAACGCAGCCGGCATTTTTATTAGCTCCCTGTAAGGCACCTCACTTTTTATACGCAGTAACCAAAGCGCTGATGGAAGCCTTAGCTCAGCCCCTGAGCCGGAGAAACGTAATTTCGGCGTCAGAAGCTCTGCCAGTTGTCATCCCCCACAGACATAACGGCAGGAGCAGAACGTAATACGGCTGCCGTCCGCACCGGACGACCTGCTTCAGCGCGCTCAGGGTTTCCCTGACCTGAAGCGGAAACCAGCGTAAAGGTACTGACCAGCTGGTTAAGCGATGCTGCCTGTTCCATCAGCGAACGTGACGCTGCTGAGGCCTCTTCAACAAGTGCTGCGTTCTGCTGTGTCACGTCATCCATCTGGTTCACAGCCAGATGGACCTGACCAATCCCCTGAGACTGCTCACTGGCGGCCACGGATATCTCATCGACGAGGTCGGTGACCTGACGCACGGCATCTTTCATGCGGGAGATGTTCTCTCCTACGCCCTCAGCCTGGGTCGCACCGGCTTTAACAAAGCCCATGGATGACTCGATCAGCTCCTTGATTTCACGGGCGGAAGAGGATGAACGCTGTGCGAGACTGCGGACCTCTCCGGCCACCACAGCGAAGCCGCGGCCCTGTTCCCCGGCGCGCGCCGCCTCTACGGCGGCATTCAGCGCCAGAATGTTGGTCTGGAACGCAATGCCTTCAATGAGAGCAATGATATCCGTTATTTTGGCAGAGCTTTCCCTTATGTTGCCCATGGTGCTCAGTAGAGTATTAACCCGCCCGGCACTGTCTTCTGAAATATCCCGGGCATTCTTTGCCAGCTGGCTGGCAAGTTGTGTGTTTTCTGCGGTCTGACGAACGGTCTCACTCAGCTCAGACATGCTTGCAGCCGTCTGCTCCAGTGAGGCAGCCTGCTCCTCCGTGCGGGATGAGAGGTCCTCGTTACCTGCGGAGATCTGCGCCGAGGCAGAACTGACCGACTGTGCAGAAGCCTCCACTCTGGAAAGCGAAGCTGAGACGTTTTCAATCAGTTGATTGAATGCCTTGGCGGTCATGCCAATTTCGTCCCGGCGTGATTCGTCCACCCTGAGGGTAAGGTCAAGCCGCTCGCTGGCTGCTTCCATGGTCAGACGCATGCCGTTGAGCTGACGACGGATTGCGAAAACAGTTTTCAGCGCAAAGAATGCCAGAACAGATATGGCCAGCGCCGAGCCACCCAGCAGGCTCCAGAGCGTCATCTGATAGGACCGATCGTTTTCTTTTCTCATGGCATTACCGATGTCCACGTTCAGCTTCAGCTGTTTATGGTAACCCGCAATCAGCTCACGCGCCGCTTCGCCAATCCCTTGATTGCTCTGAAGAGCGCCCAGCGCAACGGCGTCATTCTGCGCGCGTGAGCCGGCAAGAAACACCGGAAGCGAGGATTCAATTTGCTTAATGGTCGAGAAGGCACCCTCTGTCAGCTGCCGGTCTTCCTCGTTCGATATATCGTTGTTCAGGTAGTACTGGTTAAGTGATTTGATATTGCTGATAGTTTCATTAATTTTTTTTTCGACCTCCGCCTGCCGCTGCGGATCTGTTGCGCTCTGATGACGGTAGAGCCAGATAATCAGGGAATTACTGCCGTCAACCAGTTTACCCAGGTCCAGAAGCGACGGAACGGTATTTTCCTGTACGTACTGAAAGCGGGACTGAAATCCGCCCGCTACCATAACGGCCATGATAACCATCGCGACCAGCGCGGCAGAGAGAAGTGAAAAGGTAAGCAACAATCGCTGTGTAATCGTCATCTGTTGTTCCTGCCATTGTAAGTGACTGATACTGTATGAAATCTGAAAATAATAAAAACTGTCAGCATATATATCGGCAGAAAGGCAGGAACCGTTATTTTAAATAAGGGATATCGGTGCAATCAGATGAACAAAAAGTCAGTTTCTGGCGAAAAGTGGACAGTTACTCCCTAGCATCCTGTGTGAGAAAACAGCGGAAGATCTCATCGCGGGTCATGCGAGCTTTTAAACCGGAGTATCGCACTTATATTTTTTACTTAATAGAATATAGCGACATGCGCTCCCGGATACCGGCAAACGAATCCTGAAGCGCATAAACAGTACCTGAAGTAAATACGGGTAATTGAGTCCGGGACTGACCAGGGTAATGATTTCACCCTGCCGGTGATTTCGTCACACCCGAAATGCTTCTACCATGCCACGCAGCGCGTACGCCTGCTGGGACAGTGACTGAGAGGCTGAAGACGATTCTTCAACCAACGCGGCATTATTCTGCGTCACTCCGTCCATCTGGCTTACCGCCACACTGACCTGCGAAATTCCCTGCATCTGCTCTGATGAGGCAAGGGAAATCGTGTCCATTGACTCGGCCAGTTCGCTGACCATGCCTACAATTTTCACAATGCTGTGGCTGGTTGACGAGGCGACAGTAACGCCACTTTCAACCTCGCTGACGGCTTCTTCGATAAGCAGCTTTATGTCTCTTGCGGCAGTGGCGCTGCGCTGCGCCAGAGTCCTGACCTCGCCCGCCACGACAGCAAAACCGCGGCCTTCCTCTCCCGCGCGCGCCGCCTCAACGGCTGCATTCAGCGCCAGAATGTTGGTCTGGAAGGCGATACTTTCAATGACAGACGTAATATCGCGGACTTTAGTCGCGCTCATTGATATGGCCTGCATGGTCTCCGCCATACGCTGCACGTCCGATTCGCCAGTGTGTGCAAGCCGCGCGGTTTCCCGGGCTGATGCTGCGGTCTCCCGCGCGCCGGATGCATTGCTTTTCACGGTGGCGGTAAGCTGCTCCATGCTGGCAGCCGTTTCCTGCAGTGCGGCTGCCTGCTCCTCTGTCCGGGAAGAGAGTTCCGTATTGCCCCGGGATATTTCATCCGCAGCCAGGGCGACCGAAGCAGCCGAGTCTCTTATGTTTGATACCATGCTGCGCAGGTTGGCCTGCATGATATCAAGCGACGCCAGCAGGCTGGAGGTATCGTTACGACGCAGCCCGACAGGAGAGGTCAGGTCACCGGATGCAATAGACGCGGCCAGCGCCTGTGCCTGAGCCGGCTCGCCGCCCAGCTGACGCATCAGCGTCCGGATAATGACGTAACAGGCCGAGATGGCCACAATGAAAGACAGAACCACCATCACAGCCATCAGGTCAGCCGTCTGTGAGGCTGATTCTCTGGCGTCCGAAACGGTCTGCTGGCTCACCCGCATCTGAATTTCAGAAAGCCGGTCCAGCGCGTCCAGCATTTTACGCTGTACAGGCCTGACTGTTTTCAGAAGATAGTCAACCGTTCCGGACTGAGATACCCCCATGGCTTTCTGGCCCGCTGTCATTAGCAGGTTCAGGGCTGCATCGTCCGTGGCACGCAGATTTTCCAGCGCGTTTTTTCCTTCGTCTGAAACGTTCTGCGCCATGCTCGTAACCAGTTTTTCCCGGTTCTGCATGTATTTAGCTTTCTGGGCAACCAGCCGGTCCCATTCAGGCTGCTTTTCTTTTTGTTCATTCAGTAATGCAATATTCCTTACTGCGACTGACATATCCCGGGCAGCGCTGCGCATGTCCTGAATCACGTTATAGCGGTACATCTTATTATTTATGGCATTATCCATGTCATCCCGCGCCTGCCAGAGTGCATGAAGTGCAGTCCCTGTGCAGAGCAGGAAAAGGATAATCAGCAGGCTGAAGCCTGCGGCGAGGCGAGTGGCTATTTTCATATTTTTATCCGTTGCATTTTAAATTGCTGTGTTGTTCTGGTGTCGATAAATCTCGCGGCAACAGGCTGCGAAGAAAGACTCTTGAAGGCTTCGTCATCACTAACGGCAGGCCATGGAATCTTTATAGACTAAATCATGGGATTTAAGAGGGAGAAACGGAGAACCACGAATAAAGCCGCGTAAGTAACTGATTAAGATAGGAATAAGAACACACCAGACCAGTGACAAATAGTGTTAAAAAAAATGTCATAAATAAATATTACAGAGTGCAATTCTGTAACATCACGGCCTTGTATCGTTAATCCCCGAGACCTGCAGCCGGTTGATGCGCTCAACCCAAGAAGAAGAGCCTTAAACTGGTGAAACGGTCATATGTGCAGGCCTGTATCCATCAAACTGATCAGCTCCCCATTGATCATAAAAAGCTGGTGTTTCCAGTGTCCGCATCTGGCATAAATAGAACTTAATTATCGTGCAGTCCACTTTGAGCGAAAAGCGTACAACGTGAATTGCTACAATTTTATTGCAATATTTTTAACGAGAGCTTTAAATAGCGTATAAAAACAGCGTGTTATTTCATATGAGGGAAGAAGATGATCACTTGTCACGTCAGATATATAATTGATCCCTATCAATTAAGTGATTTCGAAAATTATGCTTCAGGCTGGATAGAAATTGTGGAGTCTATGGGTGGTATCCATCACGGATACTTCCTCCCATCGGAAGGTGCAAATAATATAGCCTACTGTTTATTCAGCTTTGATAGTCTGGCACAGTATGAAGAATACAGAGTAGCCATTTTAAGTAAGGCTGAATGCGTTAAACTTTTCGAAGAAGCTAATCAAAAAAAGTTCATTCTTAGCTACGAGCGCAGTTTTATGAAGCCGTTACTGTCTGATAAACAAAATTAACCTGTTGTAAAAATGCGGGGAAATCGATAGACGAGCTGAGAAGCGTGAATCTGCACAACTCAGATAATCTCCGTTTAGGCATAAAGCGGACATTGAAAGGTTTTTTATGGTGGCAGCTGTATCTATCTCCCGGCACCTTGGGGCTTTAGAACCTGCCGTAGTACTGACAGCGCAATACTATCAGCCAGGCTAAGTTCGCGTTTTGAAAGCGCAAGAATGATGCTGGCTGAAACCTTCTGACACGAAACTCCTCTCAGGGGATCAGCCCCGTGAGATGCCTCAGGTCTCGGCTTACATGCCCTTTCCTCCAGCATACAATGAAGACGTTATAGATGTTAATCTTTTTATACCAGGGTTTTATGAAAATCTTAGTTGAGCTTCCACAAAGAATTAATTTGAATGCCTTTAGCTAATCAGATTTTTATGTAAAGGCTAAACACAAAAGGCACCTCACTCTATATAAAATCATTTACAGACAGAGAAAATAACATATCCTCATTAAAGGTAAAGGCTTTCTCGTGCAAAAAAAAGGATTTTCACTTTTATGAACTAAATTTTCGAGCGTGCTTTCATGCGGATTTTTGAATCCGGCTGCCTCTAATATCGATTTCACTTCCCACCGGGGATGATATTGGCCACTATAAGAGAGGTAATCATGAGATTTTCAAAAACTGCATTCGTATTACTTGCGCTGTCTGCTATCACTAGTCAGGCATTTGCAAAAGATATTAAAGAATACGATTTCAAATTTCACCCCTCAGTATCTTTAGGCTATGAACAGGCGAATGTAAAAGGGCTTGGCCATCTAAAGGGACCGAATGTCAAACTTCAGATGAACTCCGACTATCCCTTCGGCGCAATGGTGTCTGCAACAGCTTTAAAAGATAAATGGGATTTAAAGCAAAATTCAGGCGTAAAGAAAAAAGACAATGTAAGCAATGGAAATCATAAAACGAATGTTGAATACTACTCTTTAATGGCTGGACCGACAATCAGGCTTAACGAGAAGGCTAGCCTGTATGCACTTGCCGGATATTCTTACAGCAGATTTAAAAACGCCGGGAAGGTCAACGCAATCAAGAACAGAAAAAAAGGCCGGTTTACTTATGGTGCAGGCATCACGACAACGTTTAATGATCATCTGGTGGTGACCGCAGGCTATGAAGGGTCTAAAATCAACGTTGGAGGTAAAGATAAATTTCTTAACGCTGCCGTTGTAAACATTGGCTATCAGTTCTGAAGCGGTTTAACGCCTGATTAGTGATTTTTTTAAGCGGCACCATGTGCAATAAAACAGGTGCCGCCACTAACAATATATTTTAAAAATCTATATTTATAAGAAAACTCAGATTATTGCTTCGAATTTTACGTTATTTAAACCATTCAGATTTAACCATCAATAAGTGGCAATGAAAAGCAGACCTGTTAAGCTCTCAACTCCGGCAGGTCCGGTAATTCCAGTGTCTTATAGTTATTACTATCCAGAGCATTCAGATTATCCATATAACCTATCATGCGATGGATGTATTCATTTTCTTCTTTTGTAAGGGGCATTTTCAGCAGGAGCCTGACATGCAGCAGAGTAATACTTTTCAGAGCACTATCAAGAAGTTCACTCCGGGCTTCCTCAAAATCTTCCTTTGACACACAGCAAAGGAAGCTTTCATTTTTAATAACCTCACCGTTTTCATACTTCCAGCCGCCGGAAATATCAATTAAGTCAGTTGTCTCATCTATGCTGACTTCTGCAACACTGAGTCCATTCGGCCAGAGCAATGAGACATCTCTCGAAATACTGCATATGACGCCATTATTGTCATAAGCCACCTTCAGCGTGTTTTCACTGAATAATTTCTGGCACGCATACCAATCATTACCCTCCTCATCAAAAAGAAACAAAACACCATGCCGCTGTTGTAAAGCCCTGTCATCAGTCAGCACTGGCTCACCGGACGTAAATTTTTTGAAATTCATCATTTTTAGTCATGCCCTATAACCTTCCAGTCTCCGGCACCATTAACATCAATCTGTATGGCCCTGAAACCCGCTGTGTATTTTGAAGAGAATTTTGAATCTGGATTAAACCGGGTCATTACAAAACCAGCATTATGTTTTAACTGTCTTCCTGTTATTTCAACACTAGCGCTCAGTCGGATATGCTTGTTAAGCAGACCACCAAACTCGGACTTTTTTGGTCTTTCATTGATAGCTTCTGATTGTTCTTTATATTTTTGATTAAGCCATTCACTCAGCTTGCCACTCCACTTATCTCCTGAGATATCTCCTTCAGCAGTAATTTCAGTTTGTATTGCCTTAGTCTTATCTTCTTTTTTATCTTTTGCTGTACCAATCCTGATGACCTCTTTAACCGTCAGAACACCATTAACCGTGCCACCATTCAACGACAAATATTTGCCATCCAAACCTGAAAACCTTTCCTTCAGCCAGTGCGTCAGCCAGCCACGAGTTGCATCTGAATCAGGATGTGATTTTTTAAAACTCTCATCGTCTTTCGCATTTCTCCAGTGAGCTCCATAAACATTCCCCCCTTCATCATAGAGGGTATCGCCGGCATACAGATTGGCAGCCTTAACGCCCATTCCCACTTTTAGCTCTTTATTTATGGTAAGCGAACCTGAGAGCTCTCCTCCCGTTAAGGGCAGAAACGTCTGTTTAGCCTGTTCATCACTGTATCCTTCGCCCTTCCTAAGGTAACGCCCATCCCCCTGCCCGAGATTCACGGCATGACCTGCTTTAACGGCATCCGGCACAGGCAACGCGCCCCCGGTATTGCCACACATCAACCAGACCTGTGAGGAGCTGTCCCACTCCACCGTTATGAATCCTCCTGTCGTTATTTCGCCGCCTTCCAGCTCTTTTTTCGCCTGAGAAAGCAAAGGGTGCGCCTCACCGCCTTTGGCAGAAAATACAGATTTGCCGGTATTTGGCTCACGCGCTTTAAACGTCAGACGCATGCCATCCACCAGAGAGGATACTGGTGGCTGATAGCTGGCAGCATACTTATCTGCTGACCCGGTATCATGCGCAAAGGTCATATTTCCATGCTGGACTGATCTGTAGACGCCCACTGAAGGAAGAAACGGCGCGCCGGGTGATCGTTTGATATTGTCTGCTGTGATGCCCTTTGTCCCGGCCGTAACAGTGATTATCCAGGCACTGATACACCCCGGATCGGCTTCAGGTGTCGTCTGTTTTCCTGAGACTGCGGATGTACCAGCTTTGAGCGATAAGCTGCATATTCCCTGCCGCACACAGGGCAGCGCTTCTCCCGCGTTACCCGGGCCATTGAAAGCCATCGTCGGGTCTGCGGCGTTATAAAAAGGAAGTACCGTGCCGCCCGTATCAGCGTCTCGGTAAGCGACCTGAATAATGTAGTCGTGACTGGTACCGGGCTGTTCTGGGGGGGTTACGATAAAAGTATCGCCAGGGGTGATCCCCTGTTTGAGAATGATATCAGAGTGATCTGCTGGCAATGTGGAATAAGCTTTATCGTCTATCGTCTGCAGACAGTAAATCTCACCTGCACTAACTTTCACCTGCAGGGATGCAGGTGTCACTGGAGTGCACAACAGCCCCGCCAGGCAGGTATCTGAACCCAGTACAGCGCCTGCAAGCTTTGCCAGTCCGATCATTGCGAACTTATTCGTATTCAGTAAATCTGTTTCCAGGGGGACAGCTCCCGGATAAACAATCTGACGGTCCATATAAAACCTCATAAAAAAAGGCCACCCGGTTGGTGGCCTTTAAAAAACACTGAATCAGGTTTGTCACTCCACTCTGACCCAGACAATTGTGCCCAGCGTTTTAATTTCAGCTATTGCTGCGTAAATCTGAGTATCAGTAACCGTACCGGATGACATCATAATGTTGTCGTTTTCTGCAGCAGAATGGCCGGATACAGCAGACATCACATCTTGAGGGCTGCCCTGGATGGTCTCCGGTTTTACAGAACGGTGCACGATAACAAATGCCTGGCAGGGAATTGACCAGGAGCCATAATGCCCGGCCATGCCATAGCCTGATGTGGAAATGCCATACCCTCCTGTATCACCGGGCCGCTGCGTTTCAATTATCGTGGGGGGCAGGCCTGTAAGCTCTTCAACCAGACTGATGACAGCCTGTCGCGTTCCCCGTTGCCGGAACAAACTGGTACGGATTTTATGACGAAAATCATCATCCGCTTCCTCCCCCGTCCGTCTCAGACGGGCACCAAAAAAATCGCGGGCTGCAATGTCGAGGAAGCTGCCACTGGCAGTACTGATGCGTGTCTGAAGACGAGCGTACTGGTAGAGTGAATAACCCCAGGACAGGGATGTCGCGCACGCTGACAACAGGCTGTCCAGTATCGGTGTTTCATCACCAAACCACCCTGCGGGCAGCAGCGTTTTGAGTCGTGTAAGAATATCACTGACGTCACCCTTGCTCACTCAATGCACCTCAATTAAACCCGGCCTGATAACCTCTTTAAAGGTTGCAGGCAAATCAGTTATCCCTTTATTCAATGTTAATACGGGGACATTTGTAATCATGGGGCTTGCGTCGAAAGCCACTCTTATGAGCTTAGAGGGAGACAGTAATTGTCCGATACTGAGCCGGGAGATATATTTTTCAATAGCCCGTTTCACCAGCTCGACGACCTCGGCATGATGTTCTGGCAAGTTCGTTTTCACTACCATCGAGACATCTGCAGTAATTACCACGGGCGGAAATACGCCGAAACTTATGGTAAATCCTCTGGTTTTCTCAATCGCATCATGGGCATTTTTAATGAATGCATCTGAAGGCTTACCTGTCCCATCGTCCACCACTGCGAAAAAATAGCCTGGCTGAGGCATACCCGCGTAAGAGACATTCTCTGTCAGGGTGAGTGAAACCCCGCTCTGCATATTAAGCAGCGCGAATTCGATGGCTTCTTTAGTTGCTTTTGAAAGCGACGAAAACCATTTAACAAAACGTGCACGAAAGGCTTCATCTGTCTCAGCATCTTTCCCTCCTGTAAACGGTCTGGCATTCGTTACGGTATCAATGAAAGCAACAGTACCTGTAATGACATTCACTGTTCCTGCCTGGACATTACCTGCAGCGCCTGCACGGCTGGCCCTGACAGGAACATCAAGTGAAGCATCAGTGGCGGGCATTGTGTAGCCCCGCTGGCCGGGATCAAAAGACTTAATCGTGCTGTCACTGACAACGGTGAATGTCTGAGTGCCATCCATCGTTCTGACCTTTATGCCTGCCGGTATCAGAGCCGGATGTGTCGCTGTAAACCGGCTGAATGTCACCATGCCAGTGGCCTGAACTGCACTGAGCCGACTGAAGCTGAAATCAGCCATCCAGCTGTCCAGGTCCTCTCCTGAGCAGGTTGCAGCGCGTGTAGTCACCAGCAGTCTTACGACAAGTTGCTGAAGCCAGCTCGCTATACCTGCATTGGATTCAGCCAGTGAGCGGAGAATACTGCCGATAGAAAAATCCATCAGCTTTCCCGCACGAGCCTGAATAGCGATGATCTGCTCACTGACGAGTTCAGAGAAGGATTTTATATTGAGTGATGACATCGGCTTACCTTGTAACGTCGAAATGAAGCATTTCCGGGGCGCCGGTTGTGGCATTGGTGTAAACAAGCGACACGCTGACACCACTCTCGATGAGCGCAAGCTTCACTACAGGCGGTGGATGGCTGGCAACCGAGTTTTCCAGCAGCATCTGACCGCTGATAAGCGCTTTCCACTCGCCCGCTCTTACAGGCTCACCGATTTTTTTGCCCAGACCGGCTCCATATTCAGGGTGAAACAAGTAGTCGCCAGAATTTGTCATGAGTCGCCGCAGGATGCGCTGTTTTTCGTATTCGCTTCCGGAGGCCGGGCGCAGATCGCCCGTGGAGGAAGCATCAAGGTCTCCCCCTGTAAAATGGTAAAGGTCGTGCATTGATTACCCTGGCGGTGTGGCATCTAAATGTTGTTCAGGTGGCGCGGTAAAACTGCCCTGTCCTGTTTCAAGATGGGTGTGACCGTTATAAACGGTACGGATACGGTGTACCGAGCCATAGCGACCGTCATTATCGAGAATATCTTTTTTGACTTTCAGACTGGCATCTATCAGCACGTCACCACCTGAAAAGTGATGTGAAGGCGCGTCGTATGTAACTTTTTTTGCCGCCTTTAAGAGCACTTCTCCGCTGTTCAGGAATTTCAGCAGCGATCCACTTTTGTGAACCAGCCAGAACTCACCGGAAGGTGGTCCGGGACAACGATCTTCGTCGTTGTAAAACTGCCCCGCCGCCATCCCGGTTCCCATTACGCCCGAATCGAAATCGATTTGCGCTACCGCTCCGACCATGGGTCCTGCAGCGAAACCCCAGTCATTACCCACCCATGGCGAACTGAGGGGTATCCAGCCGGTTTCCTCTCCCGTTGGCTGTAGCTGGACCTTGACGGAATAACTTTTCGGATCATAGGCAGTAATAATGCCCTGCCGTGAACCGCTTTTGTTTGCAGCACTCTGGCGCGCGGTAGCCGCCATAATATTCAGCAGCGTCTTCATTGAAAGACGTCCAGTGCCGGGCTGTGGTTTCTGCCTGACAACTGCATCGTATAACCTGCTACCCAGCTCAGTGTGCGCCTGACCTGGTCACAATGGTAAGTCTGATCGAAAGGGCTTTTAGTGCCCTCAATACGAACAGGCATATCAGCATTAAGCAGGTTGTCACCTGCTGTAGAACCGCTGAATGTCATTTCATGCTGAACAATCTGCTGATATACAGACCGGGCCAGCATATTCGCAGCATCTGGTGTCAAACCATTTCGAATGATGCGGTAGACCTGTGTTTCAGCTGTCGCCTTTCCTGGCACAACACCTTTTGCCGTTGTGGGATATGACACCATAAACTTTTTATTTTTGAGTTTTGAATTCCAGCTCATGACTTCGACGGTCACTCCCCTCGTAATAGTCAGTGCGCGTGAAAAGGACAGATCACCTGAGACATTGCACTGTGGATACGCATTCACACCAGGCGGCTGCCAGCGGATAACGTAGCTTTTCACATCAGCGTAGGTACGTTTCGGTTCAAAATGGAGACTGTCATCCCTGACATATACAGCGAAGTTCTCAATGGCCGCCAGCGTGGTAATGAGGTCCCATTCAGTCTGCTCACCGGTCAGATGCACTGTATCGATCTGGAAATATTCACCTATTCGCTGTGTCGTTTCAGTTATTACCGGCGTCAGTCTGTGACGCTGTGCCAGCATGGTGGCTATCTGTGAGCTGGTAAGATTTTTGAAACTCTCTCCGGTGATCTTTTTATCAATAAGCCTGGCAGTGAAATCACGACCTTCTGCAGTAACCTCAAATCTCGCCGGTTCGTAATGCCAGGTGTCAATGTTGCCGGTGATATGCTTTTTCTCATCTACGCCAGCCTGTGTGGTGATCGAAACAAAAAGCTCAACCCGGATTGTCGTCTGTACTGCCCACCAGTTCAGCATCTGCATTGCCGCTGGCAGTGCTGAAACGGCCAGAGTGAGATCAAACGTATCCGCCCCCCTGAAAGCATTGCTCTCTATGCTGAATGACACAAACGGCACATCAGTGCCGTTAAGACGACAACGCCCGCTGACATGGCGGGCGCTGGATGTAATCAGTGAGCTATTGACGCCCATTATTAACCTACCGGGCTGACAGGGATATTCAGGGTCTGAATACCTTTAAGTTGTGGATCGTCGAGTTTATTTGCATCGGCAATACTGGTCCATAATGATGCGTCCCCGTACTGCTCTGCTGCAACCTGATAAAGGTTACCGCCTGCCAGCGTTACTGACCTCACACCATTAGCAGCCTGCCCTGAAGTAACATTTTTATTCAACCTGCTCAGTACATCCTGAAGGTGATACAAAGCAGGAATACGTGTTGACTGATCTGACTGCGCGAGCAGATTGTCTATAGCTGTAGAAACCGGATTGCCAGGCAGTAATCCGCCGAGTGAGGTTATTTTCAGCGCTGCATCTTCAAGCAGTGCCAGCTCATGCTGAATGATGTTCCGGGTAGCAATAACGGGCCTTACAACGGCCTGCACCTGCGCAACCGTAGCATGCGCAAAGTCCGTAACCTGGCCTACAGCCTGCTGCAGATTTTTTACTGACTGTGTTACTGCATCAACGTTGATGATATTCGCGAGCCCCAGGGCACGACCGATGTCACTGTCTATCAGTCCACGCATTGCATCAGTCAGGGCATCCACTTTCTCCGGCGTGCCCTCATTGCGGAGAACGGCTACTTCAATGGAATATGGGCGACGCCATATGAACTCGTAAACCGGGCTGAATGCTGTGATCACGACTGTAAAACGGTAGTCATCCAGTGTCAGTACAACCGGGTGCCCTGCATCTCGCATCCGCTCCAGCACACTGACGCGTTTATCCGCCTGTAAACCCGTAATAATGCCAGACCAGGTCAGTGGCTCGTACTCAGTGCCAAGCACATCAATGATGCGTCTGCCGCCAATAAGCTGGTGTTGCACTGTATTCTGCCTTCCACGGATAGTAATGCTTTCTGGGACTTCATGCTCAATGAATTCGAAATCGCCCAGTATCAGTCGGCTCACCGTCGGATCGATGCCCTGAGCAAATTTCCTGAATGAATTCAGAAGTGACATAAGCTGAATGCCTTTTCGAATAATGAATCAAAGAGGAAGAGAAAAGGTGACAAGATATTGCTCAATACAATAAGTCTGCCCTGAGCAGCCCGGGCAGACTTTATATAATCCGCATATTAAGACTAATGTAGAATTAAAAAACCATAATGACACAATTGAACTCAGACTTAACTCTCAACCATAAGAGCCAGGCACGTTTTTTCCATTGCATGAGTCATGGCAATGTTTACTGCATTTTCAAGCATTTCATAAGTTGCTTCGCCAGTGAAAACCTTGTTCCCGATAATGGTGATTGGCGTACCCGAATAATGAAGCTTTTTCATCAATTCTTTATTCACATTTATAACATTCTGCGTATCAGACCGGTATTTTATCCGTTGCATTCCAGCTGTTTTGAACGCCGAATAGATACGCGCATCACCAGCCATTTCGCCATATGCCATCAGAGCATGATGGAAAGCATGGAAATTTTCAGGTTGTTCGATCCAGACGGTAAGCGCCATACGGGTTACTGCGGTTGAAACTTCCGGACCATATGAAATCAGTTTGTAGGTCACGGCAAGCTGGGGATATGCCCTCAGAAGCCTTTCCAGATGACTGTCGAGTAGTCTGCATTGAATGCAGTCATAGTTGATAAAACTGATGATTTTTAGCGCAGGCTGCTCGGCCCCAACTACCGGAGAAAGAGGATCTTCCAGCAGTCTGATCTTCAATAGCGGATCAGACTGCAGCAGCTGTAAAGACTCCTCCTCCGGTGCGCTTGTTATGACCGGAGGATGCTGAGTATCTATTGAAGCGATTGCAGGTACTGAGCCAAGGAGTATCAGCGATATCATAAATTCATCAAGCATAATTTTAGTCCACAGATTTGGTCATATAATTGCATGTGTCTGCTTTCAGAGAGAACTTGTAAAGTTACAATCGGCTAACTCAGCATGACTACTTTGGCATTCATTATTCTGCAAACCTGATCTATGGATGGAACGTTGAAATTAAGCACATAAGAACACAGGGCGCTGCCTTTAATTGCCCTGAGAAATACACACTCAGGGCAGTGAGAGATGTCCAGCCTGACCGGGATAAACCATCAGCATTGAAGGATCAAAAGCACTGGTTGATGCAGGCGCCCTTGTCGCTTCTTTACTGATGCCGTTCATGACAGTAGCAATCAGTACCTGCCGGCCTTCATGTGTCATCAGAAGATTGACGGACTGTGCGGCATGGCTTTGGGACAGTGGCGGTATCGGTGGATAGCGGCCTGTTTTACGATAAAATTGTTCCCGCTCACGATGGTTATCAAAATCAGACTGAGAAGGAACCCATGGTTTGTAATTAACGCCATTATCTCTGGCGTTCTGGCGGGCAAGCCGTTCACGCTCTCTCATTTCCTGACTCTGCGATATGGTACTCCCCGGATAGAGAGCCGCCAGCGTGACCGCGGAAATAAGAGCAGGGAGACCGGTAAGCGCGGCAGTGAGCCCTGCCAGACCCGTTGTGGCGCTTCGTCCAATCAGCAGGTCAATGCCCCAGCCCGCCAGCTTCAGCGGTGTCAGCAGTGCGCCAGCCGCATGTCTGATGAGCCAGAATCCGCCGCTGATACCTGCGAGACCCGTTACAGCCAGTGCAGCCTGCCCGGCAAATTTCGCCATCTCCGGATGCCTGTGTGCGATATCTGCCATCTGTTGCAGAGAATGCGTGAGCGTATTCAGTCCCTGTGTGAATGTGTCCAGCAGGCCACCATCCCTGCCCATCACCAGCTGCAGGTTCTGCCATTTCTTATGGAAGTCGATTTTCTTGCCGTTATAGGTGCTGCCAACCGCGCCATAGGCGTCATCTAGCCCGCGCGCGATGCCATAGGCGTCGATACGGTGATGGATGGTCTCGAGCTGTTTGTCGATGAGGTTAAACATCTTGCCGCCGGTCCGCCCGAATATCAGGGCATTCTCACGCTGCTTCTGTTCTTCGGTGTAATGGTGCCTGCGGTAGAGTGGCAGGATGACGTTTTCATAGTATTCAACCGGCGACTGACTGAAGAGCTGAGCATTGATAAGCGGGTTACCACGGAAGCGTTTTATGCCTCCCAGGCCGTTAAGCTCAATTTTGCTGGCATCCCATATACCCATTTTCATGAGGTCATGCGTGACCTGATTAGGTAATTTGATAATGCCGTTTAACCGGTTGTAAGCAGTCATCAGCGCTTCACCCGCTGAGCTGCCCTTCAGTTCGCCGATAATCGGCTCAAGCTCGGCAAACAACGCTTTATTGCTCAGGCCGAACGCAGCAGTGCCGGCTTTGGCCATAAACTGACGGTACTGGGTGAAATCGACATTGCCCCCGGAGGACTGGATTGCGCGGAAGGCAGCGTCCATCAGTTGATTAAACCGCTCAGGGCTTTTCAGGCCGCCCGCGGTCTCGGTAAAGCGCAGCATATCCATCTGTTTCGCGGTGCTGGCTTCGCGATGATGTTCATCCAGTCCGCGGGAGGCGAAGGTGATACGCGCCAGCACGGGGGCTGCCAGTTTCGCCGCGCGCAGCTGCTCCTCCACAGACTTCATGCCGGACTCGCTGAATACCCCCTGCGCCTCCACCAGATACTTCAGCATGTCAGTGGCTGATGAACCACGGACCCGCGTGGTTTCGGCGAAACGCTGTGCTTCCTCTGTGGCCGCCTGACTCATGCCGAACTGTCTGAACTTCTCAGTCATGGCCTGGTATCGGGCCGCCTCATCAACAAAGCCCTTCAGCATCCTGAATCCCAGATAGCCGGTGGCCAGATTGGTCATGCCGTCTGAATATGAACCTCCGCCAGGTGGCCGGCCATTACCACCGCCATGGCCAGAACCGCCCCCACCCCAGCCACCCGGGGGGACGCCGTTATACCAGCCATGCCACCAGCCACTGTTTCCTGAAGGAGGAGGCAGCGCAGGTCCTCCGCCATGGTTGCCGTATCCGCCGCTGCCACCTGCAGCAGCGCCAGCAGCCAGCACAGGCAGCGTTAATGCCGCACCGTAACCGCCCGCCAGCAGTGGCACGTTACGGGAGACCCGGTTGATGCGCTGTGTCTGGTCAGCAATCTCGCGGATGGCACCGGCATACTCACGCGCGCCGCGTGACGCACCAGAGAACTCATTATTGAGGGAGCGATTGAGTGCCCGCAGCGCAGATGTCGCTTCGCGGGCCGCACGCGTCAGTGCTTTAATGTTCCTCGTGATGGTGACGAACTTCTTATTCAGCTCAATCGCATCACGGCTCACCTGCAGCAGGTTGCGCGTAATCTGGTCATCGAGCGCCAGCCGCACGGCTACACGGTAAGCCTGAATATCCATGGGAACCTCAATTTACGGGCATAAAAAACCCGCCGCGGCGAGTCTATTTGCGGAGCGCAACATACAAAAGGGATACTGAACTTTAACGTTAACCTGTCGATAATTGGCCTAGTGCCAATTAAAGGAGCCTCAGGCTATGGATAAGCTCTCCCAGTTATTTGAAAAATCCCGAGATGTTCAGTCGCTTTATAAGCGAACTACTGACGCTCAACTCAATTTTATCGCTGCAAGATGCAATCGAGACGAAGTTGCGGCTATCCACATCAGGCTGAAGCAATTTCGCTCTGAACTAGCAGCTTGCCCGGATTGGGACGGTGACACTCAAGACCAGATATGGGATGCGATCGAGACACATAAACGTCTACTTGTGCAGATTGATTTGCTAAAGAAGCCATAAACAGAGCTCACTCTCACTGAATAATTATGGCTGACTGCCGATACCAAAGGCATATAACTAAAGGAGAATTTTCAATGGAAAAGCCCAACCCCCTCGCAGCACTGTCCTTAATCATCTGGTTTTTGATGTTCATACCCTGCTTTCGCATGGCTCAGAAAGCTGGGTTTGGCTGGAAGATGGCGTTACTGCTTTCCTGCCCGGGCATACATTTCGTTATGCTCTACGTCTTCGCTTACAAGAAGTGGCCGAATGCGCCGTATCGATAATCACTGTTTGTGGACTTAGCGTGAAGATATACAAGACATTAAAACCCGCAATTGCGGGTTTTAATTGCAGTATAGGACTAAAGTTCCGGCTTCATTTTACCAAAAACTTTTTCGAGCCCTAGCTCATACTCATCTTTAGTATCGCTCATTGCTGCAACGCCAAGGAGCTTACCAATATGTTGCCGAAGAGCTTTTACCCCAATTTCAGAAAGGAAGAGATGTAACTTATCCGATTGCTTACCGTTTTCATCACGGCTTGCTCTGATTTGATCCAAAATCTTTCCTTTGCTCCTAGCCAGGGGAACATATATTTGCATGTTTGTTAGCTGGCCAAATCGTATTGGACGACCCTTCTCAGGGCGGTTTAGGCCATAAAGTCGGTACCATTCTTCGTACAGCTCATCAGGAAATTCCTTCTCGTATTGGCGAGCTTCTTCACGCACGAAGGCCTTGAATGCATCAATTACCTCCTGAACTTCAGGTCTGTAGCCAGCCAACGCATAAGCAACGCCTTTTATCCCTGATTTTGCTGAAGCATTGATGAGCTTCTGAGCAGCATCAGCAGCACCAATTCGGGAAGCAGGAAGCACACCAGCATTTTTGGCATCAATCAGTGCCTTGCCAATATCAACGATGACCGTTATGTCGAAACCATGGGCATTGTTGATATTTTTCGACTGGCCACTATATTGAAAAATAAGAGGATTATCGATTTTATTACGTAATTCACGATCACTGAATTCGCTCATATACTGCGTTTTTAATAATTCGTCGATAGTCTTCCCGACATCTCCAATGCCAAGTAACTGAGCCAATCCTTTTTTCGTTACAACAACGGTTTTGGCATCATCATTGAGAACATAGCATTCAGTGTCTATGCCAAATTCATCCATGAAGTTACCTTTGTGAGTGGCTTTCAGTGGCTTATCTTTCCATCTCGCCGCAGCGGCTTTTTTAGCTATTTCAGAACGCTTTTCTTTGGAAAGTGAATTTGCACGCGCTACTCCGCCCTTAGCCTTGCCCTTCGCTTCTTTATTATCGTCAGACATATGCAAGCACCTTTGCTGTTATGTATGCTTGCATGCTAGCGACCACCCGCCGAATTTGCAAGCATAGATAGTCAACATTGTGCTTGCAGTACGTTTTAAGCGCATAAAAAATCCGCCAAGCGGGCTAATTGATCAATTAATTGCTGCAACACACTAACTTTTATCACTTAAACCTTTTAATAGTTCTTTTTGCCTTTTGAATTTATTTTCCCTTTGAATCAAATAAGCTTTAAAGTCAGAGATCTCAATGTACTTTATGTGCAAATGAAGTATGGATGATAACGAAACCCCAAATAAACCACCCACAACTACAACAACCTCTTTAATGAAAACATATTTTGCCTCACCCAGATAATAAACAACAAGCAAAAGCAAAGCAGTTATAATGTAAAAAACCAGCCAGCAGTAACATCGAAATATTTTCTGTGATATATAATAGGCGAGCCTTCTCTGCTCGGAAACCTTAAGGGATGAACTTTCTTTTAACTCATTGGTTTTGTAGATAACTTGCGAACAAACGGCCACAGGAAGTAGTAAAAGACCAAGCATACCAAGGGGGATTGCGATATTACTACCCAATAGAAATGTCAAAAAATAAAATAGCAAAGCACCTACAGCAAACGCAGATGCATATCCTATAAAATATTTTAACATTTCAAGCCACCTTCAATCACGTAACTTCATCAATATCACCTAAACTTATTTTTGAATTTAACCACTTGTGCATTTTTAAATAAAGGTCATTTTCATCCACTAAACCATTATGATACTTTACACTTAAATTTCCAGAAAGCCGTAGGTCTTTGCCGGCTAAAACTCCTCCTCCTTTAAGTTCGATCTGAAAATCTTCGTCATCCATGTGTCGCAATGAAGTAGCAATAGAATCAATAACTTGCTGACCTCTTTTGGTGGTTTTCCTGAGATATGTTATTTCTATTTGAACTTGCAAATTTGCTTCATCCAACGCTTCTTTTAGATCTAATTTTTCAACCCAGTTTTCACCTACTGCTGCAGCGATGACATCCCCACCTTTACCCTCAGGCATAAACTTTATTTTTCTAACTTGATTAACTTCCATCAAAGAAGTTTCATTTGAAGCATTCTCTACAGCACTCCCTTTCACAGGAGCGCCTATTTTTATACTTTTGACCGGGGCATTTTGTAATTGACGGAATGCTTCTTCTGTTGGTTTGTCCTGCAAAATTATCTCAGCCGTTGAGTCAAGAACACCTGCGCTTTTAAGCAGCCAGTTAAGATGAGTTTCAAGATCTTTAGATCGTAAAGCGCTAGACTGCATCATTACTAGATGATTTCCATAAACTCCAAAATAAAGAAAGGAGTCCACAAACTCTCTTTTTGCACCATCAACCTGCTCTTCGCCTTCATCGTCTTTATCACTTGAAATAGCTATCTGACTAGAAGTTATAGACTTAATGTTATAAAACGACACATTCCCGTTCATCGTAAGTAATGCCTGGCTACGACCTTTTTCGAAGGAGATCAATTGGCCAAAAAATAAGGTCTTAAAGTTGGTGCTTTTGTTAATGAATCTAGCTCCGCCTGTGTCGTCGCCGGGGACTAGATATTCTTGCCTGTGGTCTACTTTCTCAAAAGCACCACCAACACCTACAGCATCTTCAAGTATCGTTTGCAATGATGAGCAAGAGTTTTTTATGACAGCCCTTTTGTAATGCACTGCTTTTTGTTTACTTTCACCAGCCATTCTTACCCCGTTAGTATTAGACTAATCTTAAAATTAATTAATCATAAATGTTTAACTGTCGGCTGGTTAGCTGTAATTATGATCAGTAACATGACTGTATAAAAACACAGCATCAAATTTTAGGCAAGTTGAAAGATGAAATCAATCTTACATTACACTTAATTACTTGAAAAATATAATAAATTTATTATGTAATGTGAAACTGTTATGAAATAACCTTACAAACACTATTGTAAGATCAAACGCTGGATGCTGGCTAACTCACTTGATTTCTATTAGTAAGCCTTAAACACTTTGGAAATCGCCAATCCAATAGACTCCATCAACGGGTCAATCTTCCTCACATATGCCGGTCCAATGAAAGGCCGCGGCGGTATGTGTTCGGTGCCGACCTCCTGCCAGAGCCCGATTTCACTTTTGGTCCCAACGATGGCTGCCAGACCCACAATCTCACTTTGGATGGATTCTCTTAGCTCACCTGAACGCAGCAGCGGCTCGTCTTCGCTGTACCCCTGACGTACTCGGTCGGCCTTGGTCGATTCTGCCAGCGGTGCCCATGCGTCAAAGGGCCCGTAAGCGGGCTGGTAAACGCCGATTTCTTCCTTCGCTGTTTCCTCAATCTCTTTCACGATGACGCGGAAACCTGCCTCCAGTCCGGTGGCGATACTGGCTGAGGCAGATGACATCTCTCGCGCAAACTGTTCAAGGTCTATCACTTACCCTCCTCCCACCTTCGTGTGTACCAGTTGTAGGTACCACCCTCGAGCTCGCCAATGACAACACCCATGGCAATGCGCTCATGGGGCATCAACTCTGTCAGGTCAGGGAAAATCACGCTGAACGGAACCCCGGCTTTCATCAGCCAGCACTGGTTTATAAACCCGGGGTTCTGCGCTAGTTTTTTGCGGCGGTCTCCGTGGCCTCATCTTCGTCGTCTTTCGACCTGGCACGAAGAAAGGCGCTCACCGCTTTAAGCCCGTTTTTGCCCAGGATAGCGAGCATGCTTTCAATCTGCTTCGGGTTCTGCGGCAAAGGGTATTCCTCGCCATCAATATCAGCTACGGCGGCAGCCGGAAAGGCATACATGTTCATGTACATCACGTTGATGGCCATTTCCGGGCCCACCGCAACCGTCAGCCGGGATTCCTGCACCGGATCGAGCTCACGAAGGGTGATGATGCGCCCGCTGGCGTCCCGGATCTGGTCTGATCTCACCGGCGATTTCGCTACTGAGGGCGGCGTTTCATGCACTCTGACCTGCACCATTGATTACTCCTTAGTTCACTTTTTTACGGCGGTTCGCCGTCCATGACAGGGTCTGGTTCACTGTCTTTTCACCCTGCTTATTTCCGGCATCGGTGAGGTGAAACGACACGCCCTCGTACCGATACACACTAACCGTACCGTCCGCTTCGGTGATGGTTTCCGTGATAGTGCCGCGTGGCTGATCGATGCCGTTGTAATAGTTGTCTTCCCACTTCGCCCAGAAGTCATCAAGGGTGGCATCCATACGTTCTGCAGCGATGGTGCCGTTCCAGCCGACGGGGATCTGCAACTCGTCGGTAATGCCATTGAGCGGTGTGATTTTATGGGTTGAGACCTGCGGCTTTGAGTCAAAACTCATGATTTTGGGAATACGCAGTTTCCCCGTGGGGGTATTGATATCGACAGCAATATCACGCCCGACGGTGTAGCCCAGGGTTGGCATGGTTTATCTCCGGAATGAGTAATGAGGCAGGATTCAGCGCGACAGGCTGTCCGAAACGGAGATGGACACGCTGCCACCTCCTTCCAGGTTAACCAGGAAATAGCGGACCACGTTTAGGTACTTCACCTGCACATCGGCTGTCATATAGCCCAGTGCGACACGGTCATCCGGATTGTTGCCCGCATCAAGGCGCACCATAAAAGCCGGCCCGCCATTCGAATCGCCAATCATCTTCAGCGTCTCAAGATTCGACAGGAAGGATTCGAGTGTGCTTTTCGTCTCTCGCCGTAAATCAGGTGTATGGTTCTGCCCCATAACATCCCCAAAACTTTTCGCTATGGTCAGGGAAAGGAAATTGGTCATGCGGGTGTAGGTGTCATCGTTCTGGGTCGGATTCGATGACGTATTTCGCCCGGTACGCACGCCAAAGTAACTGCCACCCGGGCAGGGGTTCGTGATGACATCGAGGCGTGCTGAGTTGATCGCACCGATTTCCGGTACGGAGTAAGGGCGCCCCGCCATCTGTCGCTCAGTGGCAATAATGCCGGGGATGCGCTTGTTCAGCGTGGAGATATGGGGCGATCGGGCAGCAATATTCGCTGCTTCAAACGTGGCGGGCGCAATCATGCGGTTGATACCGTTTGCAGTATCCTTCCAGTATGGCCAGTCACCCACAATCAGTTTGAGATGCCAGTCGTCCACGCCTGAGCTGTTAAGCGCTTTAGACACGGATTTATATCCTGTTGAGGCCTGGCTCTGAGCAATAACGTATGCCCCTTCCGTGCGGGCAAATGCCACCATGGCTGGCCAGCATGCAGATGTAGTCACATCTATCAGATTAATAACCTGCGAGTCAGTACCTCTTAAGGCATACATCCCACTACGCTGGGAGTCAGTACTGTCTTTGCCAATCAGCGTTTCATCTGTGACAGCATCTGACGTTTCTTTGTTATCGCTGCTGTTGATAGTTGATTCAATGCCATCGGTCCCGCCTTTAAACAGGAATGTCATCCTGTCGTCGGTATCTTTGTCGGTCTTTGATTTGTTGTCAGTGCCCTGATTGTCTGTTACGGACTCAGCTACCGGTTTAACTGTCTCCAGTGAGGCTCTTACGAGCTGACTTGGTCCACGGATATTCATCTGACCGTGGTTTACCGCATGAGCCATCGCCTTCCATAGCGCATCATCTTTACCCTGTATATTATCGAAAACCTCAGCACTCAGGCCCGGCAGACTGATGGTCAGTTTTTTTGTATTTACCGCCGTTCCGTTGCTTATACCCGCGATAATCTGATTTCCCCGTGACCCGGTATAGAGTGCAGTCAGTAGCAGGGTCTGCTTACCCGCCATTTTGTCTGCTCTTCCGGTCGCTGCCTGATCCCGACCGTTTGTCACACGTACACAGTTAAGGTTGGATGCACCCAGCTGGAGAGAAATAGCAGCAGCCGTAGCCAGATCGTACTTCTGGTATTTTGGCGAACCCAGATAAAAAGCCATGTCGCTATCTGAATTAATACGGAAGGCGCTGTTAACCGGTCCCCAGTCAGCTACCCCCACCAGCCCCAATCCATCTGTAGGCACACCATTAATGTACCGGGCGCGGGGTGGGATCACCTGAACGTATAGGTCTGGTGCTGTGAGTGCAGATGTGTTGAGGTCGCCGGCAGAATAAATCGGCATAGGAGGGACTCCGGATGAGTAAAATGATGCTGAAAAAAAGGATTACCGCGTGTTCTGGTGCTGCCCGTTCAGATTAACAACTGTATTAATCACTCCGGGTGCAGACATGATTTGCGTGGTGGCGTAATTAACACTAAAAATCAGGTCGCGCCGGTAGATATGCCAGTTCTCTGACCTGTCTGAATCAAACTGTCGGGCGTAGAGCAACTGTGCGGGCGCGCCATCGTTAAGGTCAATATGACACTTCGCAGAAAGAGCGGTATCAATCGCAGTGCCGATGCGGCCTCTGAGCTCCGGCGTAGGGGCCCACACCGTTACCTGAAAATCCTTCAACTGTCTTCGCAGCTCCCGAACTGTCGTCCCTATGGTTGTTGCGAAAACGCTGATCTGATTTACCATCAGGACGGACAGTTTACTGAGTACAGTGAATGTTCTGGGCAATTCTAAGGAGAGCTTTTCAATAACTTTCTCAGCCGTGGCGCCCGTCTGGAAATGGAATAAATATGTTTTGTCATTGAGGCTGACCCGCACATTAGTGGGCGCAGAGGCAATACCCTCAACACTGATTAAGCTGCCATTTACCCTGAACTGAAGCGTCGGTTTACCCTTGCTCATCGTCTGACTGGGCGTGCCCAGCGCAGTGTTGATCTTACGCTCAGTCGGAAGAGGCCAGACGGAGATGTGAACACCTCCATTATTGATATCCTGCTGTAATGCTTCAGGAACAGGCCAGCCCGGATAGATTTTCACTGAAGCGTTTACAAGACCGGGCAGCCGGCAGCCGCCGGGATAAATCACATCAGAAATACGCCTGGCCAGGTAGCGAACGACATCATCCGTACTGGCCATTTCAAATTGTCACCTGAAGCGCCGTCAGTCGCCAGCCCATGTCAGTCAGTTCCGTGCCGCTGATTACATAACGAAGGCCTGATTCATCTGTCACAAAGTCCCCGGCATGGACAGACACGTCCCGGAATGCGGGCATCAGAATGTTGTGCCATGCACTTCGGGTCTCGCCCGGTAACTTCAGCGGGCTGTGCTCACCGCCAAGACTCAGCAGAACACTCGCTGGCCAGCCGGACATAATGAGCTTCTCATTCGCTGCAGTGGTGCCACCATATTCCTGAAGTCCGGCCTTACTACCGGGCTGAGCTGGACGACGGATACTGACAAGATGCTCAATCTTAACGCACACAATGGGCTGTAATAATGGCATGGCCGCAACGTAAAAGGTCCCCTCGCCTGAAATAAGCATATCGCCCGCCTCAAACCCGGCCGCGTCAAAGATGCCAAGTCGCAGCGCCTGCCCGAATCTGGCTGCCCGCATGTAACTGTAATCGGTAACGAAGGAGGCACATATCTGCCGCAGTGGCTGTGCTTCAAGTGGGTTGAAAGGTGATGTTGCACGGTAATGACGGGCTGAACTACCCAGCCGCTTTGCAGCCTTGCCGTTGCCCTGATTAACCTTCACGGACAGCTTGTGCGCGTCCATTTTCAGTTCCTGATTACACGTGTGGCACTATTGCCAAGAGACGGGCCCGGTGGAATCCCGAGGAGACCGCAGAGCTGATGCCGCCACTGATTGTACAGGCGGGTGCGGTCTGACACTTCCGAACGGTTACGTTGCCAGACAGCAGCTTTGTCTGTATCCAGATTGTCTGCTGCACGGGCGATGCCATTTTCCAGGCTTGCCAGTGTCACCAGATAGCTCGCGACAATGGCTTCTTCCTCAGCCCGCAGCGTATTCAGCCGATGAGCCAGCGTCTGGTACCGGCCTGATGTAACCTGTGCGTATGCCAGATCGCTGCGGTCGTCTGGTGATGTATCGCCCACCATGGGATACCCCATATAGCGACGCGCATCAGCCAGTTGCTGAGGAGTAAGCATAAGTAGCCTTTTCTGGAAGGTTTAAGATGGAGCGATTGCGTATGGTCAGGCAAGAAGCACGGCACTATGTTCCGGTTTGATGTTCTGACAGCCCCATGCTGCGGCGATTTCATAGCGCACGCGGCGATACTGTTTGTACATAGAAACTTCAAACGACATATTGGTGCGCGGATCGGTGATCATAATGCGGTCATCCGCCATATCACCTTCTTCAGGCAGCGCCGGGGCGCGCGTGGCGAGGACAAGCGCAGAGCGACTGAAGGCAAAGTTAGCAGTAAATTCACTGATCACATCGAATTTGGTTGCAGCCTTTACCTCTTCTCTGAGGCCTGGCGCAAAGATATGAATGCCCTCAGCAGATGCCTTCGCCACCACATATTTATGCTTGCCCAGCACGACAAGCGCCCCTGGTGAAACATTCCCGACTTCATCGGGTTTACCGTCAGCACCTTTAGAGAGGGGGATGATCGTTTCCCCGACAGCAAGGTCGCCACCGACTGTGAGTTTTTCAGTTTTAGCCCCCGTGTTATGTGCCACGCCCGCTGATTCACGCAGGGTAAAACCGTGCAACTCAAGCAGGGTCCCTTGCGCGCGCAAAGCTGTGGTACCCGCTTCGTTGGCTTTGGTCAGCTGTGCCATGGTGCGCAGTGCAGCGCCGGCGGTAGTATCAATGACGCACTGCAGATCGCTCAATGGTGCACCATTGTCAGTGAGGATTTTACGCACCTGGGCGGTGTCGGTCAGGGAATCTTTGAACGGTGTTTTGCCCGCCTCACCCGCGGCACGGGATGCGCGGCGGAAGAGCTGTCCCAGATCAGCTTCAATCTCATTTACCAGAGTACGCATCGCCTGAGTGACCTGGTCGCGGCGGATGCCGTGATAGCCCGGACCGGATTTAATGCCCTTCTGCTGTTCGCCTTCCCAGCGGAACGGCACCATGCGTGATTTCGTGATGGCCAGAGGCACATTACCAATATCCTGATCACCATCATCGGGTGGAAGCTGACCTGGTTTCACATCCTCAGCCTGTGAAGCAGGTGTAAGCGGAATGCGGATTGGCTGGTTCAGGGCTGCACGTTCAGCCGAAGCGTCCAGTGTAATGGACGGAATAAACCCGCAGAGCTCGCGGGACACGATGTCCAGCGACTGATACAGGTCGGGAATGAGTTGAGTCAGGGTATTAGCCATTCAGGGATATCCTGTTAATCGGTAATCTGTACACCCGCGCACGCTCTTTCGCTCTGCTCCTGAGGGCTGAGGGATTCAAACTGTTCACGGGTGAGCGTATTGGGGCTGGTGTTACCATTGCCGCCAACGGAACCGCCGCCTGATGCACCGGTACCTTTGAGGATCTGGTCTTTGTACGGGTAGTGCTCAACGAGAATGCTCAGCGCTTCATCGAAGCCGGCAGCTTCACCGGGTTTTAACGCACTGAAGATTTTGTTGCCTTCACGATCGAAAGCCGTGACGGCGTCACCGACCACCTGGAAGTTACTGCCAAAACGGGCTTCCACAAGGTCAGCCGGAATACTCATCTTCTCGGCAATGAATTTTGAACGGGCAAAGCTGCCGCCAATTTTCTCCGCTGTAAGCTTCTGGCTAAGGTCATCGCGCTCTTTCACAATGGGCGCATATTTCTCTTCCAGGGCACGCACGGCTTCCGAGCGAACCTTTTCGACTTCCCCGGCATCCACCAGCGTTTTGTCTTCCAGGTTCTTCACGGTTTCCAGCGCAGTGCGCGCCGCAGCCGGATCATCGATGCCTTCAAAATTTTTCAGCTGCATTTCCGCGCTCTCTGCGCGCTCCCGGTGTGATTTCGCTTCACCATTCAGTCGTGAAATGGTCTGCAAGGTACCGGGGGCATCAAATGCAACTTCTTTGCCGTCATCCTGCACGTAAACAGGTTTGCCATCGTCTACGACCACCTGGCCGTTCTCGTCGAGTTTCAGTTTCATAAGGTCATCCAACCGGTTAAGAGCCATCCGGCTCGAGGCGCCGCGCTGCATCCGCAGCGGCTGGCAATAAAAAAGGCCCTGCGTATGCACGGGCCTGAAAAAGATTAAACCGGGGGTGTTGCCACCGGCCTCTCTGTCGTGGGAGGAGGCATGGCGCGTATACGGACCTGCTCGTCTGCCCAGCGGAGCTCACTGTTAATGAGCCCGCGGCGCTGTATCTCGTTAAAAAGAGTCTCGTCAGACAGCGCACGCGTTTCATACATGCTGATGAGGAAATCCGTTGATGCTTCAGCCAGCGTGGTGGCCCCAAAGTCACTAAAGATAGTCACGTGACCACCCTCAGATTCGCCTGTCCATTCGGCCATATATTGCAATGCCAGACGGGTAGCATCAGTGAGGTCGCATACCATACGCTGCAGGGCACTGGTACTTGCCTCGTTGTCGGTCCGTGTCTGAACCACTGTACGGTGACCGGGTTTGATCACCAGCAGCTCCGCCCCGATCTGACGCATTTTTTCTTCCAGGTCGATGATGTCTGTTCGACCGGCTTCGATGGCTTTGCCACTGTGCTCAACGTAACGCAGGTCGGCTGCATCTTCTTCCGACATGATTGCCGACGCGGCACCTACCGAGATGGGGCCATCCCCCAGCTTTTTGCCAAACAGAACCGGTACACGGGCGACATGCAGAATGGTCTGCTGGTCGCTGCGAGACTGCCAGTGTTCGACGTTAAGCCAGGCCAGCTCGGCCAGAGGGGCCCTGCCGTTCATGAACCCGCGCTTATCGCCATATACCGGAACAAAGGTGATTTTGTTCAGGCTGGTAGTGCCCTCTTCGTGCAGCTGCCACTCAAGGACGCCTCTGGTTTCGTTCAGCTTTTCGCGGTAAATCCGCCAGCGGCCCGGATTCAGTACCCTGACCTGCTCGATGTTTTTCACAACGAATTCATTCAGGGGGTCACGCTCACTGACTGTCTCAATAAAGCGCAGCATGGTAAACGTTTCCTGCCCGTTCACGCGCTCGGAGTCGTAATCCAGCAGGCTGTTCGCATTGACCTTAACGAAATAGGGCCGCAGCCCGCGCTGACGCTCTTCGGCCAGGGAAAGTTGTTTATCTGCTGGCGGATGCTCGACCAGAATGCCGCAAAGACCATAGGCCATGGCCTCTTCAAAAATGTCAGCCAGGAATGAATGGAGATTGGTGCCCTGCAGGTCCACATCTCCGAACATCTCAAGAATACGTGCAGGGATGTCTTTCTCATCCCATGTCACCGGTCTGGAAAAGGGTTTGCCGCTCAGTACCTCGACCGTGCGTGAAAAAGCCGGAAATAGCGTAGCCGTTGCAAGCCGGTTCTTATAGAACGCATCTTCTTCATTAGGCCATCTGGGCAGGTACGTTTTACCCGCCTGCCGCATGGCCGCCGTACCGCCCAACAGTGCAGTTATCATCGGCCAGCATCCGGCCATCGACTCAATTTTTGGCGATCGCTTGCGGACGTCGTTGCTCATGATGATCTTCAGTCAGGCAGTGAATGGTCGGACTGTAGTGCCTTTCGGCTGGAACAGCTCGGTTATGGCCCAGACCAGAGCGTCGAGGCGGTCCGGTGATTTTTTTGCGCTGGCGGGTACGTATTCCAGCAGCTGGTTCTCAAGCTGGTAGAGATTTCCGCGATGCGCCACCCGGCCCTGCTCATAAAGCGCTGAAATCGGCTCTGCGCGGGCAAACTTACCTTTACTGGCGTGCACACGAATGATGCGACCGCGGTAGCCGGCATTACGCAGGGTGTCCTCCGCCATGTCACCCCCCTGGTTAGTTTCAATAACAATGGCTTCAGCATGGTGCTCGTCATACGCCCTGATGGCCCGCTTAGCCCAGCCGTTCGGCGAGTACTTCCCGGAGTAATCCGCATCAGCTGAGAACAGCCGATCATTACCGCGGCCATAACTGCTCGCCACGACAATACCGGTTTCGTCACTCTCTTCGCTGTTGGTTGCCTGCGGGTCGATAGCGACCACAGTACGTGAGGGGTGAAGAGCAATATCCAGCGCTCGCGCACCGGATACCATGGCCTCTGTCCAGAGCGCACCTTCGGCGTTGAAACGCCGGGGGCGCTGCATGTACTGCGCCTCGGCGGTGCGACGGTGTGAAAACAGGGAAACACGATGCGACTCGTTGTGCTTGTAGGGCCACAGCCAGCCGTCAGGCAGACCATGTTCAATGGGTATTGCGTGAGAGTTTTCCGGATAGAGCGCTGAATACTGTTCGCTGTTATCAATCAGCACCGGCAGGTTAAGGTGGTGCCACTGTTCCCCACTACCACCGCGAAGCAGGTATCCGCTCAGGTCGTGGTAATGGATACGCTGCATGATGACCACTATGGGCGTGGTTTCAATGGCGAGACGGGAGCGAATGGTTTCGTTGAAGCGGGTATTGACCCCGTCACGGATGACTTCACTGTAGGCGTCGTCGGGTTTTACAGCATCGTCCAGAATCAGACAGCCCTGCCAGCCCGGCTCCATATGCCCCGCACGAAAACCGGTAACCTGACCGGCAGCGGATGAGGCATAGACGCCGCCGCCATATTCCGTCCACCACATGGCTTTACTGTCTGCATCATCGCGCAGCGCCATTGGCCACATGGCCTGAAAGGCTGCGGACTTCACAATACTGCGCGTGGTTGATGAGTTCAGTAATGCCAGGTTGTGGGAATAGGACAGATGCATGAAGCGCGCACGACGGTTCAGCGCCAGCCCACGGCCCATCATGTTGATGGTGGCCATTTCCGTTTTGGTATATCCGGGAGGAACGTTGATGATGAGTCGACGGATATCCCCGTCAATTACCCGGTCCAGCGTTTTCTGAATAACCTGATGGTGTGGCGCAACAATCATTCTGCTGCCGGTGCGCTGCTTAAAGAAGTAACGGGTAAAGTAGAGCCCGTCCTCTTGGCACTCTATACGGCGTGCAGCGTTCCTGAATTCAGCAGTCGTCATCCTCCAGCATTTCCCGGCGAGCCTGCCGGTATTCCTCGCGTGTGAGTAGCGCAACCTCAAGCGGGCCGCCGTCTTTACCTGTCAGTGATGTTGTAGCCTGCTCTCGGAATGCCTGCACTGAAATGTGTTTGCCAAGCAGTTCGAGGTTTCTGACTTTATCCGGCCATTTAATCTTTTTCAGGATGCCGACCATCTCGCGCTCTTCACCCCGGCCGTCGAACATCTCGGCCAGATCGAATCCGCTCAGGTATCGACGCCATGAAGTTGGCCATTGCGACACAGGCTTGATGCTCATGTCATCTTTCATGATGTCGAGCACGTCCATCTGGTCAATCTCGATCAGGCGGTTAAGAACATATGCGGCATCAATGTTTATTTTTTCGTTACGCTGTAATTTGAGATCTGAAATACGGTTCTGAATATTAATCTTTGATAAGTTTTGAGCACCCTGAACGTTCGCGGCTTTTGCACTATACCCTGCCCGGATAGCAGCCTGCGTTGCGTTCAAATCGATCAAATATTCGCGACAGAACATTTCTTGTTTGTCGGTGAGTGCCATGTTGTTACCTACACACTACTAATGTTAGAAGGATGTACCTATGAATAAATCAGGTGGGGTTATCAGATTTTTCAGCCACATCACACATGAGAACGATGCCTTAAAGAAACACTCTCAGAGCTTGATTCAATCCATGCATGACTATTTATCACTGCATGATGAAGTAAAGCATTGCGTTGAATCTAACCTAGATAAAAGTGCTGCAAGCTTTTACATCAAGCCATTTGACTTAACGATTTTCTATCGCGGCTCATATAAGCTTTATGAGTTAGATTTAGACATCACGACATACTGTTATGAGATGAGTTTTTTCCATAAGAAAAATGATGATGAGGTTAAGGACTTTACTACCTACATTACGGCAGACGAATGTTTAGTTCTCGACCCACATAAGACCGACACAATCTGTCAGGTTTACAATGAAAACCGCGGATCAAGAGTTTTCGCTCGCATTTTAAATAAATTATATGAAAACAAAGTCATCGCAATTTGACCTAACCTAAGCCTGTCACCACAGGCTTTTTAATTCAAGTACTGCTCTTTGATGTACTGCTGCAATCGGGCTAGTTGCTTTCCAGCAACTTCGCTTAGAATTGTGAGAGGGAATATTCCCGTTTTTTTCTCTTGTAGAACAATGCTTTCTACTGAAAGCTAATGCATTTTTTCTGTCTGCATGCCAGATTATTATTTTTTAACCAAAGGTTTTTCTTTGCCAATTCTCATCAGGACGGTCAGGCCAGAAATCATTCAATACATTGAGGTATATGACTTTTTGTTTGCTTTCCTCAACGCTGCCACTGGACAATGTTAATTGTCTGGAGTGACGCATGTCACCATAGAGTTCTTTGACAGTTATCCATGATGCTGAAAGGTGGACGTAGTCAGGCAAAAGTCTTTGGAACAGCTTTTCATCCAGTGCTTTCGGCTTACCTTCCAGCGCATCAATAGCTCTTTGTTGAACGTGATGAAGATAGCCAAGCATCTCACAAGGGATCATGTCATTGAATGCCCTGGCATCAGACGTAAAAATACATCCACACTTTTCCGCTATCTGAACCATTGTGATTAATGCAACAAACTGAAGATGCCCTTTCACTTTGCGATGGCTGGTGGCCATACAATAAAACTTCTCACTCCCCTGATAGTCAATTTGCTCAGAAAGAAACGCCCACTGCTCCCTGGTGAGAAGAGGATAAAGCTCTTTTTTTGCGCGCGTTTTAGCCCAGCTGAAAGATATCCAGAATTTGTGAGTCGTCAGATCTTTAACCTCATCAATCAACTCAGGATAGCCACCACCGACATCGGAATGCGCACCCGCTAAAGTCAGCTCAGGAAACTGGCCATAAAGGCTATGTAGTGGAAAATTGTATCGATACTCATGCATCGCATTTAACTGAAATGCATTTCTGACCGCGCCTGAAGGAACGTTAACTTTAAGATTACGCGTATAGCCGGTATCGTGAGGATCACTCTTAAGAACAGTACTATCCACGAAGGTGCCCACGGTATCAAACAAACCGAGAAAATTAATGACGGGGCCGCCTGATAACTCGAATCCAGAGTTATTTAATGCCCGATGGAGGGTATCCATGACGGTGGTGTCATTCTCATAAATGGTATTGGTGAAGTGGCGAGCCAGAACTGCCCCACGACTGAAGCCGAACACATCAAATTCAATTGAAACGTTTTTGTATTCAACATCACCTTTGGACAATGTCGCTACCAGTTCAGATGCTATTCGTTCATGACAGAATTGCAGTTTTGAGTCCGGGCCATACCCTTCACGCCCCCAGATATCCTCGTCACCGGTAGCGATAGAGTAGAAGCTTTGTGGTTTGTTATTCAGTGTGCCAATGCCTTCGATATAAACCTTACAGGCTTTATCACCCTTTCTTTCTGAACGGTAAACGTCATAGCACTTATATAATCTGTAGATGTTGGTGACATGAAACGTCTCTTCAGACGTCTTTTCATACATATGACCGTTATGACCGGTGCCGTCAAAAAAATTCCTACCCGGATAACAGATCGGTCGTTTTCATTGTTCAAAGAGGAATTCATGATTTTGTACCAGCAGGCTAAAAAGAGGGAATCGGACTTATTAAACTGTTATTGCTTAGGGCTTCCCGTCTCGTAAGTTCTGTGCGGATACGCTCAATCTTACGGATGGAAGCTTTGTCGTTATTGCAGGTCTGCAGCGCCGTTAGCAGCCGTTCATTCAGCTCCAGACTGTCACCCCATGTGAACGGCTCTGGAATAGGCAGCACCTCGCAGTCAGCCAGCAGAGTTGCCGGAATCGGCACTGGCGGAACCTGAGCGTAATTTGTCGATGTGCTCGCGCAGCTGGTCAGCAGCATGATGAGGAACAGGCTCAGAGGCACAACTGTTACCTTTGACCATCTTCCGGATAACCACCACCCTGCGTTCGCTTTCTGCATGGCTGGCCTGTTTATCATTCTGGGTTGCCCGGGCAATGTCGTTAAAGAGTTGCGTCGTTTTGAGAATGTTATTCGTGATAGCTTCCGCTGAGGCTTTTTCCCTCTGTAGCTGATTTTTCTGCTCGTTCAGACGGGCATTGGATGAGAACTGGAGCTTCACAGTGACAACAAGCCCTGTTGCCAGAACAAGCAATAGCACGATGACAATTACATCCCACTTAATTCTGTTAAATGTCATCGCCGTTCTCTTTAAGACAAAGTGCACGCTCAGTTTCACGGCGGTTCATCAGCCCTCGCCACTTCTTGCCGCCAGCAAAGACCCAGCGCCGCAATTCATTACACGCACCTGTCGTGTCGCCTGCGTTCAGTTTTCTCAGAAGAGAAGACCGGGAAAAAGCGTCAGTACCGGTGTTATAGGCAAAGCTGTAGAGTGCGGCCCGCCGGTATTCACTAAGAGAAACGGTAACGAGACTATCAACTCTTTCCTGAACAGATTTGAGGTCAGCATGCAGCAGGCTGTCGCATTCCTGATCGGTATACGTTTTGTGTCTGACAATATCCGCACCGGTGTGTCCGTCACAGACGGTGAGTACGCCAGCGACATCCTGGTAAGGCACATAACGCCGCCCTTCGAGCCCATCCGCGCCACCGAGGAGTGTAAGTGCGAGGGTAAATGCACCCGCACCTGCTGTGACCAGCAGTCTTTTACGCAGAACAGGTGATATAGCCATAACTCAGCGTGCTACATCTCGCGGCTTGCAGCGCAGAGCGCTGATTTCAGCCAGTGTCGCTTTACGCCTGTAATACCAGTTAATGGCACAGGTGACGAATGCCATGCTAATACCGACCAGAACGCCCACAGCACTCCATTCCTCCGGACTGAAATAGGTAAGAACACCATGGGCTATCTCACCAGCAGAGGCGCTGTATGCAATACCGGTTGTCAGTTTGTTCATCAGAATTTGCCGCGAAGGGAGTGAAAAAAGAAGGCCGGAGCTGGTGGATGAACAGGACACAGGGAAGGCATCCGGCCATAAAAAAAGCCCTGACAATGATGTCAGGGCTGAATAAAAAATCTCTCGAGGGTCAGTTACCCATCGTTAAAACTAACTTAACACAAAAAATGGAAAAGTAAATAGCTTGCTATAACATCGATAACTTATTTATCGCTTACTATTTAGTAATGCGCGATAACTGTTCTTCTGCCCAAGCTTCTTCCTGATGCAGCACAGTGACAAGAAAATTGAGCAACCGCTTTACGCTTTTATTCCACGTATCAGCAGAAATAGCCTCAGAGACTTTACACACGGCTCTGTAAACAACGGTCGAAGGCAGGCGTTCGAAACCCCGACCTGAACATCGTCTGCAGGACTGATATACCGGTACGCCCTGAAACCGGGTGAGTTCTCTGTTAACGGTTTGTCCGCGTCCTTTGCAGGCCTTACAGGCGGCCCGTACCACACCCTTCCCTCCACATTTGCTGCAGCATTTTCCTTTGTGCAGTCCGGTACTGTCACAGGTGTGACACGGTAATCCGGTATCCGGACTGCGCGCGTAATCAAGAAATGCATAGCCTGCAATGATAGTAATGATGGCCAGGCGTTCATCATCCGGCAGTTTTGTGAGTGCAGGATAGCGTACAGATGCCCGCATACCTGCTTCCACAAGGAGGCTAATAGCGCGATCCCGATCGTGTTTGCTTATATTCATTTTGCCAAAAAAAGCGGAATAACCCAGTGGCGCGCGCTTCTGAGTCATACCCAGTGCAGCCATAATATTGCTGCCAGTCATGGCATCAGGTGACATCGATGACCGGCCAATAAACGGGGTAACGGAACGTGGGCAATGATATTTAACAACGGTTTCAAGCTTCATTGTAATTACTCGGTGCCGGTAAGCAGTTACCGGCACTGTGCATCACATGGCATTCAGTTTTCTGAATATCTTCAGGGTCGACCTATAGGATGAAAGATGAATTTCTGTAGGATTTTTTCTTTTGGGACCTCATGCCTTGCTTTGCCCGTTTCACGGCACCACATATCAATAAGTGCCTCACCCGTATGATGTAAAGGCACTGATCCTCTTTTCCAGCCAATTAGCGTAGAGGGTACTACATGCAACTCTTCAGCTATGACCTGCAGCGAGTGACCTTTCCGATTTAAATCACACAGGATCCTAAACCAATCTGTTTTATGAGTATTAATCACTGGCATTTGAATAACATCCTCAACTTCTGAAAATTACATGTATAACAGCTGTTTAAGATTGCTTAATCCCAGCTTATTAGCACAGTTTTTCCGGTGTTGGTAAAGTGTCTTAAGAGTGATGCCGAGAAGAGTGGCCTGTCTGGCTGCGCTGACTCCGCTGATAAAGCTTTCTAAAATAGTCATCTCACGGGCAGACAGCTTGCACTTCATTTTCTGAAGATTTTCACTTTCCATTTTGAGTTGTATTACATGGCTGACATACGCTACCGGAAGGCCTGGATGGAGAATGAAGTCGAGATCTGTTATCCGTTCGATAATTCTTTTCCTCTGGCAGGTAAGAGTATCATGTTTATCAGTAAAAATGATGACGCTACCACCCGATCCAAAGGTCACCTTTACGAGTAAACTAACCCATTCAGGAAAAAAGTCATGTCTCGAAATACATATCAACGAAAGGGCGTAATTCCCATGAAGAAAGGCGGACTGGCGGTGTCTCAGCTGAGCCAGGTTTTCAGCAAATATCGTTTTTTTACTGCACATCAACCCCTCCCTCTCAATCAGATAAAATAAGCCCTGATGAAGAATATTTTCCTTGCCTATCACAAGTACGCAATTTTCACGACGAAACATCCTATTAAACCTCTCCCGCCCAACGTAGAGCACAAAAAGATAAAACAGTCCGACCTACATTCAAAGCACTAAAATTCATGATCCCGCAATGCATTTTCGGAATTACTCACCTGAGAAACATCCCTTAACATTCCAGTATTTGGAGTGATGAAGGAATAGGTTGCGGAGAAGCTATGATACGAGTAATAACGATAATTAATTTAAGAAATGTGCCTAGGCAACTATCTTAACTTCAGAACTTTAAAATTCATTTTAATGATTTTTATCAGAATGACGTGCTTACAGGTCACTTACACACTGATTTAAGATGTAAGTCTGACGATGGCTCAATCATATACGGCCTGTGACTTACAGATAAAATCACCAGCACCCGGCAAAGCATCACGCTTTACGGTATGCTGGCATGCCTGGTGAGAGGTATAGCTGGAAGACTGATGAGGAAATGTGACAGGATAACGATAGGCTAATAAGTAATTTTAATATTGAATATACTTTGCTTGATTTTTTCAGGCAGGAGAACATGGTTCAGGTGAAGCTATGTTTACTTACATTTCTTCTTCATCTGCCAACGGTAGCTTTTCAATTTTATATCATCATGTTTTAAGGGGAAAAGATAGGGTTTGGCAAACTGAGCAAGGCATACCATTACCTTTTGATCAATTTTCCACATTGAGTCAAGTTTAACAGAAGTACGCCCTATGTATTTTTCCTTGCCCTTTTCATCGCGACTATAAAAAGACAGATCTACTTCTGTGTAATACCATGTATTATAACCAGTCATATCCCTATAGCCTGTAATCCCATAAACAGGAACCATTTTCTCCGTACTCACTATTTCATGCTTATCGCTAACATAAAATTTTGTGACTTCGTTATGGATCGACGTGACCCCATGAATTGGTGATTTGTATGTGTAACTGGTGGTAAATGAACTGACAGGGTCTATGTCAATTTTTATAACTTGCTGAACATCACCGAATGTTGATCTTACATCATAGCCGTTTGCTGTCAGTGACTCGCTGATTGCTTCTTTAAAAGCCGCATAAACAACAGAGTGTTTTTTGATTACTTTGTCACTTCTGGGTAAGATTGCGTAAACTCTTGCTGAATCAGGAATGTTACCATTGAAGCTGATGGTGATGTCATCCTTTGCGGGAAGGAATAAAGCACAGCCACTGAGCATGACTGGAATCAATACAAGAGAAACTTTCGTTTTCATATAAAACCTCCATCCAAAAAAGCATTTTATATGAGCAAAACATTCATTTTTCTGAAAATCCCCGTTCATCATCTGCCTTTACGAAAGCATTCAGCACGAAGATTACTGGCGAACACAATTATCAGCCAGGGATATAAAGGTAAATGCAGAGGCAATTGCGGAACAATCCTTTAACCAGAAATCAGCTATGATGAACCTGTTAGCTGCCGCTCTGGCTTAATCTGGTAAGATTGCCGGAAAGGTCGAAGAGCCACCAAATGCAACATAAATATCTGCAAGATTGCTAAGCTGATTGAATCGATTCTGATCCAGTGAAAGTTCAGCATCACGTCGATTTTCCTGCGCATTAAGCCATTCCGACATGGGTTTTGCACCCTGTCGATAACTCACCTCACTTACACGTTCTGACTGGCGCGCCAGCTCAAGCTGATGACGGATTAGCGTTTCCTCGTTAAGAAGCTGACTATGCTTTGAAAGTTCATTCTGGATACTGCTCATGGCTTTATAAAGTTCCTGCTTATATTCCAATAATTGCTGTTCGTAACTGTTGCGGGAAATCTTCACATCCATCCTCCGCTTTCGCCACTCCAGTAACGGCAGCGTCAGATTAGCACTTACTGAACCTAAAGGATTTTGCAACAGGTTAAACAGTGCAGTGCTTCCTGAGCCAATTGAGCTGGTCAGATTGAACGAGGGGTAAAAGTCGGCTCTGCTCATGTCCACGTTAGTGAGTGCTTCACGCAGTTTCATCTCCTTCGCTTTAATATCAGGTCTATGCATCAGCACGCTGGCAGGTACATTTTTATTGATTTGCGGCAGATATCCTTCAGGTAACATCGCAGGTTCAATCGCAGACTTTCCCGGTGCGGTTCCTGTCAGTACAGCGTGCTCATTAAGCAGGATGGTGCGTTCATGCTGAAGAGCAACGATACGTTTTTCCTGTTCCAGGATATTATTTCTGGCTTTTATTACATCCTGAGATGAAGTGACGCCCTCGCGAAAACGAGTATTTGCGAACCGTAGCATCTCTTGAATATGTTCAAGCTTACGCTGACTGGCATTTATCTGCTGGTTAACCAAACCGATACGCCAATAGTTTTTACTCGCTTCGCTAAGCAGGATTAAGCGTGCATGACGCAACTCATCTTCTGTGGCCTTACGCTCCCATGTTGCAATATCTCGCTGATGTGCAACATTTCCCCAAAAATGCAGTTTATAGACGGCATTTAAGCTGGCGGTGTCGCTATGTTTCCATTGGATTGCACCATTAAGTCGCTTATCAGCACCTAAGCCTGTATCACCAGACAGAAGCAAATCGTTTGAGATATGTGCTTTTTCCTCATCAAGTTTTGCCCTGTCCAGACGCAGCATTGCTAATGCCACGCCAGAATTACTTGCCATGACCTGACGCAGCCAGTTTTCAAGCTGGGGGTCGTTAAAGGCTTTCCAGTCAAAAGGTGCCAGCTCGCCATTGAAATTGCTCTTCTTCCAGCTGGATGGATAATCAACAGAGGGGGCATGGTACTCACTTTTCAGCCTCTGTGAGCAACCAGTAATCAGCATTAAGAGAAGGCTCAAAGTCGCGTAAGATTTAATTTTCATGAATTAATCACTGGCCAGTGAAGCGACGGGATTCATTCTTGCCGCTTTACAGGCAGGAAGATAACCAAAAATCATGCCAATTAAGGTTGAGCATAAAAAGGCTATGGCAGCGGCCTGCCAAGAGTAGATAGCAGTATACCGCTCTCCGGCAAGAAGGTTTAAAAGCGGAGCAGCAATATAAGACAGCGCAATACCGAATATACCGCCACTCAGGCATACCAGTAACGCCTCAAGCATGAACTGCTGCATGATGTCGTTTCGGCGTGCGCCTGTGGCAATGCGCACGCCAATTTCATGAGTTCGTTCAGTAACAGAAACAAGCATGATATTCATGACACCGATACTGCCAGTTAACAGTGAAATGCAGGCAACCAGCAGGTTCAAAATATTGAGAGTCATTGCAGTGTTTTTAATAGACTTTTTTACCTGCTCGGCGTTAAAGAGATGAAAGTTTTTAACGCCGTGTCGCTGAGTTAACAGCTCATCGATCAAACTGACCGCAGCAACATTGTCAAAATCATCCTTAAGCCGGACGCTGATGCTGCTAAGGTCAGGTTTGCCAGTCATGCGATACATCACTGCACTATAGGGCACCCATACGTTAATGCTGTCAGGGGCATAACTTCGATTGTTGCTTTGAGCTATGCCGACAACTCTTAAAGGAACGGGCCCAAGGAAAATTATCTGCCCGAGCGCTTTTAAACCGCGCCCATCAAACAACACCTTACGGGTATTTTCATCAATAATGATTTCCTGTAAAGCATGGCGATCGTCACTGAAGGTCTCCCCCTCCAGAATTTTTATACCCATCACGTGGAAATAGTTGCGTCCGACACCGTTAATCAGGGCACTTGCGGATTTATCAAGAAACCGGATGTTATCGGAGAGAGTGATTTCCGGGCTTACGCTATCAATAAACGTCTGTTTCATTAACGCATCAGCATCTTCAGTGACAAGCGCACGATTTTTATCCGTGCTGTCATCGAACGAATGGCGACCAGGATAGATGTTAATGACGTTAGTCCCAAGCTCACTGATGTTTTCCAGCACCCTCTGCTTTGCACCTTCCCCCAGTGCCATCACAGACACTACGGATGCGATGCCAAAAATAATTCCAACCATGGTTAGTATTGTCCGCAGGCGATGTCCGTTCATTGCCTTAAGCGCCATGCGCAATGATTCCCTTGAACGGTCCAGTGCGTTCAGCCAGGGCTTTTGCCGGCTGCGAGAATGTACCAATGGCGCCTCGATTGACGCTGGATGACTGCCACTGTCTGAAATGATTTCTCCGTCTCGTAATTCGATAATTCGTCGTGCATGACTAGCCACTTGCATATCGTGAGTAACGATAACCACGGTGTGACCGCGCTGATTTAATTCGTTCAGAATAGCCAGCACCTCCTGTCCGGAGCGGACGTCGAGTGCCCCCGTGGGTTCATCTGCCAGAATAACCTCACCCCCGTTGATCAATGCACGAGCGATGCTGACACGTTGCTGCTGACCACCTGAAAGCTCTCCGGGTTTATGGTGCTCACGACCTTTAAGTCCAAGCTTTACCAGCAATGAGGCCGCTAAAAACCTGCGTTCATCACGCCGGATGCCAGCGTAAATGGCGGGGATCTCAACATTGTCCAGTGCACTCAGATCTGGCATCAGATGATAGCGCTGAAAAACAAATCCGACGTGCTCCCTGCGAACTTTTGCTAATTCATCCGGTGACAGGCGCGCGACATTTTGCCCACCAAGAAAATAATCACCGCTATCAGGCACATCCAGGCATCCCATAATATTCAGCAGGGTCGATTTACCTGAACCTGATGAACCTATAATCGCCACCATCTCGCCTGACGCGATGGTCATAGTGACTGAATTCAGAACCCTCAGTGCCTGACTACCTGCGCAGTACGTCCGGCTGATATTTTTGAGTTCAATAATATTTCTCATAACGCCTGCCACTGCCTGGAGGCGTCATCATCTGTTTGAGACAGCACTACGACTTCCCCGGCACTTAATCCCTCAAGAATCTGAACATCTGTGCTGTTGATAATTCCTGTTTTAACTGCACGGCTTTCCAGCTTGTGGTTCTGAGTCAGCACCTGCACCTGATGTGCATTTCCATCAACTGTATGAACAGCCTGTCTTGGCACCAGCAGCGTATTTTTAGCTTCGGAAATAATCAGCGATACTTCCGCATTCATTCCAATACGAAGCCGGTTAACTGGATTGGGCACTTCAAGCAGTGCATTGTAATAAACTGAACCATTATGGGAAGCTGAACCGGAAGAAGAATTTCTGTCAAAAGAACCGTCTTTCATCAGTGATTCCGGGGCGAGTTCAATGTTTTTGAGTGTTGCTTCGTAATGTTTGTCTGGTTCAGAGAAAATAGTGAAATATGCTGTCTGACCTGATATGACACGAGTTATGTCGGCCTCAGAAATTTTCACATTAACCGTCATGACGTCGAGTTGTGCCAGTTTGATAATCGTTGGCGTGCTCTGGCTGGAATTTACCGTTTGTCCCTCTAAGGTAACTAATGCGATAACAGTGCCATTCATTGGCGCCAGCACACGGGTATAACCGAGGCTTACCCTTTTATTATCTACGTCGATCTGCGCCTTCAGGAGTAGCGCCTTCTTTGACGTTAACTCCGAACGACAGGTTATAAGCTGCTCTTCTGCAGCTTCAAAATCCTGACGTGAGCTGGCATTTTCCTTCAGCATCGCTTTTTGACGTCTAAAACGCTGTTCGGCACTTTTTAACTTTGCCTGCGCAGACTGCAGACTGGCTCTTGCTCCCTCAAGCATAGCCTCAGCATTACGTAAATCATTACGCTGCGGCACATCATCAATGCTCGCAATCATTTGTCCTTTGACAACGTAATCACCCTGCTTAACATAAATTAACTTAACCTGTCCTGATGCCTGAGCGCCAACGTCAACGCGCCTGATGGCGTCAATCTGGCCGGTAGCCAGAACTGAGTTTTCAATGTTACCGATTCGCACAGCATCCGTAATATACGCCTGAACCGGTTGATGACTAATGAAATGTAGTAATAAGGCAGCAATTATGATGCTCATCACCACACAAATTGTCAGACTGCGGCTTAGAAGAGGTTTAGATGACATCGGGCAGGGTTTCCATGATGATACTGAGCTGTGGTCTTATTCATCATTATCTTCCGGGAGGGCTTTCAGTATTCTGAATTACTTTCCAAGATGTAGCGAATAAAAAGCAATCTCTTCGTGTAATAACTCAGCGCTCACTCATAGAAAATAATTTAACCCATTGATTTTATTTAGCATATTCCGAATTTAAAAATGTATTTACGATTTCAATTTACAAATTAAAACTCTGTGAAAATCAGTGTTTTCAGGAGGGCTTAATTTGCTACTACTCAATGCCTGAAATGATCATAACCATCTTAAACTAACCGCCCACCTGTCTGAAAAACAGACCACTTAATGCCAATGAGGACACCTATCCAACATTGGGATGTGATCACCAGCAGGAGCAAACCAATCAGCCGTAATGATAAAATTATTCATTTCTCTGATAGCTGACGGTGTCGGAAAGACTTTACCGTAAATAACAAATTTCGCTATTTGCCCATTGCAGACATTAAGCATCCACAGCCCACTATATGCCAGAAACGAACGACCAGGCAGCACTACAGTAGTGTCCATGGTTACGTGATGAAACAGATGACGAATAGTGTTGTTTTTACATAAGGTAACAGCTGATTCTGCAGCTAAACAGAGGGAATAAACATGGGAAGATTTCAGGATAAACGTCTACTGATCACGGGCGGCACCAGTGGCATGGGGCTGGCAGGCGCTCAGCGGATTGTTAGTGAAGGTGGTCACGTAGCCATTACGGGGCTCAATGAAGAAAGGCTGGAACGTGCACGCAGCCTGCTTCCTGCGACATCACTTATTCTGAAAAATGATGCGGCAAGCGAAACTGACATAAAAAGGCTTGAGAAAGCTATCAGCGGCTGGGGTTCACTTGACGGAGTATGGCTTAATGCTGGTTTTGCAGAGGTTGGCTCACCGGAATCTGTAACGGCAGATTCTTTCAATCGTATGATGAATGCTAATGTGCGCGGCCCGATGTTACAGCTGGCAGCTCTCTCCAGATTACTTAATTCAGGTGCATCCGTTCTGGTGACTTCATCCTCATCTGTATATGAAGGAGCGGCGCTGACAAGCCTGTATGCAGCGACGAAAGGTGCCGTTATCGCTATGGTCAAAAGCTGGGCAGCTGCGCTTGCTGAACGCGGTATACGCGCCAACACTTTGGTGCCAGGCCCGATTGAAACCAATTTCAGGCACTTTATGCCAGAAGAGTCTTGTCAGCAGTTTGAAGATTTTGTGGTAAGCCAGGTTCCTTTAGGGCGTGCAGGAACAGCAGAAGAGGCCGCTGCAGTTGCACTTTTCCTGCTGTCCGATGACGCATCCTATGTTACCGGCAGCCAGTATGCTGTAGACGGCGGGCTGGCACATTACTGATCGCTTCCCAGAGTGAGTTACGAGTAACGTCCGCTATTCGCTCTTAGCGGACCTTCCAGAACGCAAGTCCGCTTTGTGCCAGGAGCGGACGTTGCTGAGTCTGCAATCCATCAGTTGTGGAGCATCAGCTTAAAGTCAGCTATCCGGATACTGATGCCAGAAACGCGTGCCTTTAATGAACCGGGTGGTTCTGTTAATATGAGCAGGTTTACAGGGAGAAACCACATGCGAACACTGACTGAAAAGAAACGAAATGACATCCTTAACGCCGCCACGACTGTCTTTCTCGAACAGGGTTACGAACGCGCATCCATGGATGCTGTGGCCAGAGCAGCAGAGTGCTCCAAAGCCACGCTCTATAACTATTTCTCCTCCAAGGAAAGCCTTCTTGACGCCGTCGTCAGGGCCTACGGCACCAATTTTCTGACGCGGGCGGCGGACGAGATTGACAGTCATGACAGTCGTCATCTGCCCCTGGCTGACAGGCTGCAGCGCTTTGGTGAAGGCATGCTGGGTGCAATGACATCGGACTGGAAGGGCCTGCAGCTGTATCGTATGGTTATTGGCGAGGCCGGACATTCCGGTATCGGTGATATTTTTTACGAATCGGGTGTCCGCGAAAGCATGAACGCGCTGGCAACGCTGATGAAACAGCATATCGAGGCTGGAAACCTGGTTCCCGCCCGCCCCGACCTGAGAGCGAAACAGTTTTCAGCGCTGGTGAAGGCTGAGGCTGATGAGCTCTTTCTCCGCCATAAAATGCCGGTTTATACGCGCGAAGATATCATCACTATGGTGAAAAGCGCTGTAGAGGTATTTATATCGGGTGCAGCACCCCGCTGACCAAACACCAGCAGGGCGGACTATTGCTCTTAAAGGTTGACTAATCTCCGAATATAATTAAACTAGTACGTACAGTTTAATTATAGGAGATAACGCTTATGCTTCATCGTTTCATTCTGGTGGCAGGTCTGGCCGTGGGTTCGCTTCTGCTGAGCGGCTGCGTTTCTTTATTCTGAGGAGTTAACATGCGTCTTGTTTACAGCCTCATTACCGGCATGGCCGTACTGATGCTTACCGGATGCCTTTCTATCGGCAGCCACATCTGAACCTCACCAGCCCGCCTTCAGGCGGGCACTTTGCTGATACCGTCTGCGCACAGCTAAAATAATACCCCCGACAGCATGAGCACAATCAGGGTGCTTATGGCCAGAGCCACCATAATCTCTGCAACAAGCAGCGTGATTAACGAGTTCTGGTGGACTCCCCAGGCCCCCTCTGTATATTTTCTCCCGCGGCGGGCTTTCATGCGCCGGATATGAACGATTTCTTTTACGTTAATGATGACGTGCCACCACATAATCATGACGGTCACTGCAAGAGCGCCAAATAAAATCAGCATACTCAGGATGCTCCAGTCCATCCAGGAACCCCCGCCATTAATCACTGACAGTTTCTCCTTCAATGTATTCTCCTTCATGTAAGTCTTCGCTTATGGAATTCTGAAAACGCGTATCACTGTGAGCCGGGCCGGATACTGCGAGGTTTTCAACAGGGTGTGACGTCACTGAGCATCAGCAGCACAAGCACAGACAGCGCATCAATAATGAGACATTCCGCCATCAGAAATATCTGTACCAGTTCTGATGAGGCACCCCACACCCTGACGGCATAATATCCGGCCCGGCGCTGACCGGACCGGCGCAGATGGCGCAGACGGCGTATTTCAATGAAGTTGCCGGCGGTTCTGAGCAGGGCACATACCACGGTCAGCAGCATGGCTCCATATATGAACCATTGCCTGGGCGATGCATTTTCCAGCCCCCCGGTTATCGGCCAGCCACTCATCAGCTGACCCGGGCGTCAAATGTGGTGAGGATGCCGGCGGCAATAAAAACAAGCGCCAGTATGATCCGGATGAGCAGTACCTTCATGCTCCTGCACCCGCCGCATACCGCCGAAGAAAATCAGCTGTACTGCGCCGCACTTCTTTACGGAGCAGCACCTTATCCTGCTGAAAGCCAGTCATCAGGCTCTGCAGTTCCTCCGTCAGCTTCAGCCAGGCATGAGCCATTTCGCCAGAGGGCCGGCAGCGCAACTCTCCGCGCAGCATTGCCGTATCAATTACGCTCCGGACATAGTCCGCTGCCGGTGTAAAGGCATCATGTCCCGGGCCGTCCAGGCTGCTCCTGGCTTCGCCATACTTTTGCAGTGTCAGCATCATTCTTATGAGCCTGCGCCGCACCGGCAGACCGGAATAGCGGAGCGGCAGGCTCAGGATAAAACATGCGCGCTCAGCACTCGCTTCCCGCATGCGCTCCGGCCAGTCTTCCCTCATTACCGGCATGATTTCCAGCATGGAGCTGGGCAGGCACGTGATGCCTGACGACGAAACTTCCGGTTTTAAATAAAGCATTCCGCACTCCTCATGTGAAAGTCAGCGACACTCACTGAAACATTTTGTTGACAGAGTCAGGATAAACCATATTAACTATACCGTACAGTTTATTATATCAAAAAGTAACCGGAGAATAATTTATGGTTCGCCTCACAAAACAGCTTTCCCGTACGCTTATCCTGACCGCCATCATTGCCGCCGCAGGATGTTCGTCCACGTTACCGGTAAAATATTCCGGCATTCAGGCCACATCCCGGATGACGCCTAACACGGCTGATGACAGCGACCGGATCCCTTTCCGCTATACCACCCCGGTTGACTGGAGCAACTACCGCAGCATCACCATCGATCCTGTTGAAATTTATGGTGGAAGCGACGCACAGTTTAATGACATATCTCAGGAAGACCGGCGCAATCTGGCAGACTACATGCAGAAGAAGTTTGCCGACGTGCTGCAGGAGAAGTTTACTGTCAACACCAGCACCGGGAATCCCCATTCTCTCCGGCTAAAGCTGACGCTGACCGGCGCGGATACCACGCCACAGGTTGTGGGGACCTTTACGAAATTCGACCTGGCTGGCGGCCCTTATAATATTGTTCAGTCTGTGCGAGGCGGGCGCGGACTGATGAGCGGTTACGTCAACTATGCTGTGGAAGTGCAGGATGCTGCGACCGGTGAACTCCTGCTGGCCTACGTAGCGGAGCAGTATCCTAATGCCATGAACGTGGGGGCCACGTTTGGCTCATTGAGTGCGGCCGAGACAGGGGTGGACAAAGGCGCTGAGCAGCTGCTGGAAAAGCTGCGCTAAGGCAGGCGATAACCAGATCATAACGGCTTGTGAGCACAGGGATCTGTCAGTGCAGGTATTGCTGCACTGATGGAAGATGGATGGATACAGGCATTGTTTAAAAAGGCTATCTTCGCATCAAAAAGAGCAGTGTTATGAATTCCCAATGTCTGCTTTTCGCTCATAGCAGACCTTGTCACTCGTGCATGTCTGCTTCGTGCCAGGAGCGGACATAGCTACATGAAAGCGTGGAACAAGCCATATCTTTGGGCTAGAAGTATCACACCAACAGGAATCAAAAATCGAGATGCAATTAATTATGTGATAATTGCTTCTTTAGTGCTGTAAGTCTTCTTTTTACACCAATTTTTGGATTAAGGCTCATGGCTGTTTCATACGCGCTTAGTGCATTAGCAGGATCACTTAAAATTTCAAAGGCTTCTCCACGAATTCGATGTGCCGTAGCGCACCAGTCAGAACGCACATCAGACCCTTCGGATATTGCCGACTCTAGTACATCTAACACGATCCGAGCATTTTCTTTGTCAACACTTGAGTCTAACAACTCTCTCGCAGCCAGAATTTTCAGGCTATAATCCCCTTTCTCAAGCCGCGCCTTTAGATAAGCACATGCATCATTGAATGTTCCATCGTGCGAGTAGCTGAACCAGCCGATACCTCGATGTTCACAGCTGAGTGATAGTAACCGTCCATCGTCTCCTACTTTGAATTTATAGCGAGACGCCCAGCCTGTTGATGGGGTAAGAGAAAACAGAATCGTTTTGGTCTGCAGATCCATCACCGACAGGATATTCCCATCTTCACTAGGAGCATTGCAGGTCTGCACAACGGCATATCTGCCACATTTTGAAATCTCTAGGCTGAAGATGATCGCCTTAAAGTGCCGCCTATATACTTCGGTTTTGTCAGGATTTACTGCAATAAGCTCACTTTGCAGGCCAGCGCCAAAGCAGGCATCATGAACGATGAAGCGCCCTGTGTTGGCTATTGCTGCCGCTACAGGGCGTGCAATGTTTGCCAATTCAAAAACGACATGATCGTTCTGGTAATCCAAGAGCAAAACTCTGCCATAACCCTTGTCCCTAAAACCACCAGCACCGTTACCATCTGAATCACAACATCCCACAATCCACCGTTTGTCAGGAGAAATGTGCGTTTTGCCGAAAAAATAGGGAGTGTTTAACGTTAACCATTCCTTTTGGATAATGGCGTTGCGCTCTCGTTTTACATTAATTTCACTTGGGGTCGTTACAGGCGGTTTAGGTCTAGTTTCAGTTGAGAGCAATTGACGTAATCTTGATAGAAATCCCATGCTGGCGTCCTTTTAACTTCTCACACCTATAAGATATCGAAGAACAGATGACTGGTGTACTTATACCTGAAGATTGAATGTTGCCTTTAGTTGGTTTTCTCGGTATCAGGCCAACCAACATTCCAAAGCCGCTTAAAATTGGTTTCAATTTTTAATGTGACTCATCGTTTTCATATGTCCCCTTCTCGCCCATAGCGGATATCTGTCAGACGTTCGGCCACTCTGTGCCAGAAGCGGACGCTGACATTTTATCAAACGAATTGAATATAATAGCGTTAATCCTGATTAAGGCTGGATCGTCATAAGAAAAAGCCGCCCAGAGGCGGCTTAAAATTATTTACGTGGTTTCCCCGCATCCGAGCGTTTCTCCCGAACTCTTCCATCATTGTTACGATCGCGGGGCTGGGTACCACCGCCGGGTTTAGGAACAACTACGCCAGGATTGAGTGGTCTTCTATCCGCCATAATTCTTTTTCCTAATAGAATGGCAAAAGTGCCGCCTTTTTTGATACGCCTGGTATCGTGAGCTTTCAACCCTGACAAGAAGATATGTTGCGCTGCATCAGCTTTTTTCCGCTTTTTGTACGAACCAAACGATGCCAGCCACATGTCAGTGTAACTTCATCGCCCTTGTAACTATTAACAGTAGCATTCGCAATAGCTTCATAGCGTGGTGCTCTGCTGTCTCTAAACTCATATCCTTTGACAAATGCTTAACAAGCGTCAGATTAAACAACGCTCCTAAATTTTCGTCATTATAAGTAGATTACTGTTCCCGGGATGTATCGTTCAGTTCAAGTTCAAATGTGCCACCTTTACGTGGCATCACCTGGTCAACCATTTTTATAAAACGATTCCATCCATACCCGTTAGCGATGGCTAAACGCTGAATCATAATTAAAGAATGCAAATGCTGTGATAACATAGGGTTGCCAACATCATCAGTAAGCCATTGATGCATTTTGTTTTTTCGATGGCCATTGGATTGTTTTGGAGTTTTTTTCTCAAGCTCCTGAAGAATAGTGTCGCCGAGTCGCTCATAAACAAGGTCCCGGGTATAATGGGCAACCACACTAAATCGGTTTTTACTCATGCCACTCCATGGCCAGTTTCTCAACTTATAGATGTTTTCATAAAACTCATCTGGGAACTTTTTCGCCCACGCAGCGAGTTCTTTGCTAATGATTTTGTCCAGATAAGCTTGTAATGCATCTTTGGGACGGATTTCCTGATAGCCCGTTGCTTCATCGACAAGGGCAATGATCCCTACCTTTGCAAGAGAGCGAACCAGGATTTCAGCTTTTTGGGCAGTATCCATCTGGTTTACTTTAAGTGCACCGTCCTGACGGGCTTTCAGATAAACATCACATACTAATGGCAAAATTGATGCATCATATCCTTCAAGCGTAGCACCTGAATTATCGGTAAAACGCTCGCGTTTGATCACTTCCATAAGGTCATGATTAAGATAAGGAAGTAGGTTCGCAGCATCCATAAAAGCAGGCAGTTTGATCTCGCCGTCAATCGTTGCTCTGACACCTCGACTTGGTCGACCAAGAGCTTTGAAAACGGAGGACTGAGAGATGATGCGCTTGCCATTGTTAAGAACGGCCACTTCCAATTCAGTGTCATTGATTTTTAGTACACCTTCGAACTGAGCGGATGGAAGATTACTTTTGATTTTTTCCCAACGCTTGTTGGCAGCATTTTGAGCGACAGCTTTTCGCTCATCAGCCGTCATTTTCTCCGCTCGGGCTTTTCCGCCTTTAGCCTGAGGTGATTCGTCTTTGATAGTCATATTGAATTCCGCGCTGATGTGATGAGGATATTGTCTTCATCATCATATGCCTTAGCAAGCATAAATTAAAAAATGCTTGCTAAAGCACCCAAAATGGAGGGTTCAAAATGGCAACTCTGACGATAATTATGGCTGAGTAAGCACCTTCTCTATGAACCGTGCGAGTTTTAGCTTCCACAGTGCCTGCGGGCCCTGAAGCGAGGGTGCACGTCCCCTTTGTGCCAGAAGCGGACACTGACCTTCGCTTAGTTCGCCTTATACCTATGGCGTATTTTCTTATATCAGCGACCAGTGGGTGCAGCCTGTTCTATTGTGGCCGAAAAATGTATCCCAGCCTGCGGATGCTCTTAATCTGAAATCCGGAGCCCTGGCACAGCTTCTTTTTAAGGCGACATATCAGCACGTTAATCACAGCCGGATTCCGCAGGTCTGCGTCGGAATAAAGCTGATTCATTATTTCATCTCTTGTCACGACCTTTCCGTTTTTTTTCATCAGGCATTCAGCAACGATGTACTCAAAGCTGGTCAGCTCCACTTCGGTACCATCCTTTGTCAGCTGCTTTGACGATATGTCCAGCTCATAAGGCGGCAGCGCTATCCTGTTCTGTGAGTGCGCCTGAGTAAGTCGGACCAGGGCACTCACGCGCGCGACAAACTCCTCCGGCTCAATTTCTCCAGACACGATATCATCTGCGCCTGCTTCAAAGGCAGCAATCCGGAGCGCTTTCGAACTTTCAGTCGCCGTGACAACCACCGGCATTCTGTGTCCCTGTTTACGGCAGCGCCTGATAAGTGCGCAGTGCTTTTCGCAGAGAGCGCGGGTACTAATGATAAACACATCCGGGCAAAACATTTTAAGCGAACGCAGTGCGTTATCGGCGTCTGAAAAGGTATCAGTCAGGGACCCGGGTTGCGATATCAGTGTGGAGGCATAGCGGGAAGATACCTGATTTCTGTCAAATATCAGAATTCGCATTTCAGAGGTCCACAAGTTAAATAAAAGTTAAAAAAACTTAACTTAACGTAGCAGTTAAAGCACAAATTGCCAACTCATGAGCATGGGCATAACTCGCTTTTAAGCGCTCGGGTCTTTCTTCCCATCCGTTGAAATTCTCTATAGCAACGGGGGAGTAAGATGAGTAACCAAAGCGATCGGCTGGCGTTATCCATCCTGCTCGCGGTCATCTGCCCGCTGGTATCCTCCTGCATGAATCATTTAAAAAATTTAAGTAATTTGGGTTTTAAAGAAACTACGGTGTAAATCCGACCGGCAACCAGGAAAAAAGACGCGTGCTAATGTACTCACAAACTGAAGTCAGTTTCTCCTTCATCAAAGGCCAGAGATAGCGAACAAGCAGGCAGGCCAGCACGGAAACAAGAGCGGCTCCCGCCATATCCAGTGGGAAATGCACGCCGAGAAACACCCGCGACCATGCCACAAAAAGTGACAGCAACAGAATCAGACCGCCACCTGTCCGCGCCCCGGCAAGGAATAGCGACAGGCCTGCACTGAAGAACAGCGTGGCATGGTCGCTGGGGAACGATGTGTCCGACGCATGGTAAATCCAGGTGTGCCCCAGTGGCACCATAAACGGACGGGGATGAAACCAGATGGTCGTGCAGATAAATCCCAGGCCCAGCGCCATAAGGATGGTGACCAGGGAGAAGAGTGCGCGCTGATGTCCGGCCTTCCCCCCAAGAAACCACTGTCCCAGAAGCGTCAGCGGGATAATATAAAGCGTGTACTGCGCGCAGAAAGTGGCGAAAGTTATCCAGCCAGCTGGTGTACCCGGGCCTGCGTTCAGGGACAGAAACCAGCTTCGGTTCAGGAGCTCAAGGCTGTTCATAATAAAATATTAAATCCGGTCAGAAAAAGAGAGGCCCTATTCTGACCGACTGAGTTTAATAAAACCTTAATACAGACTTTCCCCTGCTGACTTAGGGTGGATCAGGGGTACCTTCAGGTGCGGCAGGAAAATTATCGACGTCCGCTTTTCGCTCAAAGCGGACCCTGCCCTTCAGAGCAGCACATTTTCTCTAAACATTTATTAAACCTGTAAAACTTCCCCTACCCGCCTTGGGACCCATTGCTTAGATGCTTTTTGTCGCTGATTTCTCAGGGAGCGGCCAGTTATAAGTAGCGGCGGAAGTGCCGCATCGGTAGCTGCCGGTATGTGAGCATTTTCGCACGGGAAGTTATTCAGCCGGGGTATTGTTCCTGTATCCCTCACCAAAGATACCCCTGGATTTGTTGCCCCACAGTCAGCAATTTGTCGCTACCCGACGCCGCAGTGATGGGTGAACCCGCTGTTATCCCTCGTCTGCCTGCATGATCAGGGTTGCCGGCTGAGTCTATCTGACACCGTGGTGTGAAGTGCCACGAATCGGTAATGCCGGTCAACCTGATATTTTCAATAAACGCATTCGTAACACCGACATTGCGAGCAGCACAGATGTGCCCAGCATAACAATGCCGGTTGCTGACCGGGGAAATTTGTCTCTTGGATTATAGTCAGATGGGTTGCCGAAAGAAGATCGTCAGTTAATTAGCCATGCCCTGGCTATAGAGGCTATCCTTCAGCGCTAAATTTTCTGCTCAGGAACCCCTATGTCTGATATTGCAGTTTCAAGGCGTTCTCCTTCGGTATTTTGGGGAGCGACCATCATTTGCGGCACCGTGGTGGGTGCAGGCATGTTCGTTCTGCCGGTCGTGATGGCCGGGGCATGGTTTGTATGGGCATTACTGATACTGACTTTTAGCTGGGTCTGTATGTTAATCAGTGGTCTGATGTTTCACCGTGTGAGCCAGCACTATCCTCTGGATACCGGATATGACAAAATTGTCCGTGATGTGTTAGGCCGTAACTGGGCTGAAGTAAATGGCCTGAGCCTGGTTTTCGTGCTGGGCATTCTGACATACGCCTATGTTTCAGCTGTCGGGCCTGTTTATGATCACTCGCTGAGCAGACTGACCGGCAAAACGGTTTCATCATCCGAAGCCAAAGTTATGTTAAGCCTGACCGTGGCTGCCATCGTCTGGTTAGGCACCAGCAGCATTGGCCGGATAATGTCTGTTCTGCTCATCACCAAAATTGTTCTGTTACTTATCCTGTTTGGTGGATTATTTACTACCGTGAATGCCGACTATCTCCTGGACAGACAGAATCCGGCGGCATCGTACTGGCCCTACATGCTCGGCATCGTGCCATTCTGCCTTGCCTCATTCGGCTATCATGGAAACATTTCTGGTCTGATTAGCTATTACAATGGCGATCATCGACGTGTGAAAAGATGCCTGTGCACAGGCACCGCCGTGGCGCTGGTTATCTATCTTTTCTGGATAATCTGCACGATGGGTAACCTTCCCCGATCAGCCTTTCCTGAAATTGCCAGACAGGGCGGCGACATTGCGGCACTGATGCACGCGTTTAGTCTGCGCGGTTATACTGCCGGAATGTCGCTGTTGTTCTCAATATTTTCACATTTTGCCGTTATCTGTTCGTTCGTGGGTGTGACAGCGGGTCTTGTGGATTACATCAGTGATCGCTTAACTCTCCCACCGACCAGAACGGGACGCCTTAAAGCTACAGCGATCACGTTCCTGCCACCACTGAGTTTATCTCTGCTTTTTCCGGATGGGTTTGTTACGGCGATTGGTTATGCCGGGTTAATCGCGACAATATGGGCAGTGCTTGTTCCGGGGTTACTTCATCTGAAAATGCGATCCTGTCACGACTCAGGCTATCAGAGCGGCCGGTGGGATGGGGTTCAGTTGAGCATGATTATGGTATATGCCGCCCTGAACATCCTTTCATGGGCGCTGAGTGAGTTTGATCTGTTGCCAGTTTTTTAACGTCATCACTAAGGTTTGCCGGCATCATCATTTTCTGCAAAACAGCCTGTAATTAAATGAATAAGCCGGTCAGGAAGCGTGCCTCGTTCTTACTGACCGGTTGATTAACAGCACACTGTACGACCGTGAACATCGCAGTCGAAATCCCGTACTTAACTATCTACCCCGCCACCAGCTTTCTATTAGCTAATAAAGGTCAAATTAGCAGTTCTGATTGATGCCCCTTATGCTCAAATCACAATGACTTCTGTAAAATAACCTCCTGCATAAACAGGCAGATATGGCATAACATCATGTACTGGCTTTACTGTGTTGCATGAATTGTTATAAACGAGTTAAAAAGGCCTAACTCAAAAAAACAGGATATACAATGCGCCTCTATCACGGCACATCATTCAGTGCATCACAGAGCATTATCAGCTCAGAGAAAATCCTGCATCAGATAGAACGTACCTATGATGAATCATCACTTTTTCCCACGACAAATGGTCTCGTCTATCTGACGAATAATATCGGTTATGCGATATACGTGGCTAACAAAGAAGCCATATTTCGCAGAGAGAATTTCTTCTCTGTTTTCGAAGTGGACGTGGATGAAGGCGAACTGCTTTCTGACTTAGACCAGCTCGATTATGTATGCAGAATAAAACGTGAAGACGCTGCCCACTTCACCTGGTCAGACTCACTTGAGAAAGCACAATCCTGTTGCGTCGCCCGGAGCCTTCACCTGATAGCAGACATCAGAAAACAGTTAGTTTTGCCTTCTAACATCAACCTGGAACATCAGCTCAGGCCACTGACGCGGGAACTCATAATGCTCAGAAAAAATGGTGACCATCTTAAAGCATCTGACATGCTTCATGGACAAATCTGGCATACCTTTTCAGGTGCAGACGAGCAGAGTAAGTAAATGAGGTAATACTAAACCCGCATGGCAAAGGCCTTCGTTGTCTGACTGGCTGAGAGCGCTGGACGTAAGGACTGAATCCACCAAAGGGTATTTTTAATCACCCCGGGTGATTCATTCTTTACACACGCGCAGTGTACAAGACACAAACCGTCTATTTACAGTAAACGCGCGAAGCAACAGCTTTGTATCTGTCCGCAAAAAAACTTCGCGTGATTTATTTCAATCGCTCTTCCGGCGTTCGCCATTTCAGAAGGCGTTGCAGTGCAGTTTCACCCCGCATAAATTTCCTGGCAGCTCTGAGGCGTTCTCTCAGTTGCTCCTGAAGTGCAGCCTCACAACCCTCAATGTCTTTTTCAGCATCCCTGAAAAACTGCTCGATACGGATATCTTCTGCCCATTTAGCCATGATGACATGCAGTTCATTCACACTGGCTTTATGCGCCTCTTCCTGCTTACGGATAGCCTCACGTTTTTTATACTCGACTATCTGCTGCTCCATCCGCAGACGATTGGCTTCAGTGCGTTCCTTTATTGTCTGCATTTCCTTTTTCAGAACAGGCAGAGCGGCTAGAGCCGCTTTAATGATTTTCGGTATCTGACTTATCAGGCTGCAGGTTTTAGTTTGAGAGAAAATTTGATGCCAGCCTTCAGACTCATAAGGTGAGTAGAGCTGCAGCCTGAATCGCCCACTCGGTATATGCCGCCGGCTGGTGAACCCCAGCTGGGCTGAGTTTTTACCGCGTGACCAGTTAATCATTCTTTCATCCCGCACATAACGCCCTTTCACCTCCTTCACTGGCACCTCTTCCGTCATTTCAACCAGTGAGAAGCCAACGCTTACGCCTTCTGTACTGATGATGCTGGGGCCTGAGGGCCTCCACAGCGCCGGATACAGATAATTGCAGGTCCCGTGTTCAGCGAAAGTGATATCTCTTCTACGAAAGCAATCTCCCCGTTCAGCCAGCATTACACGAAATCCACGACTCTCAGCTGCTGCAAAAAATTTCAGCATGAAAGCTTCAGCAGTATTCAGGCCCGTATCCGATGTATTCACGTCAAGAAGCTTTCGCTTTGTCGGTTTGTAATACCCCAGCTCGGTCACAGATGATTTCAGCAAAATCTCTTTGCTGGCAAAAAACAGCTTCGCGCCCAGAGCAGGCTGGGATGATGATTTCGACCTGCGCTTTAGAGCGGGTTTATAACTACCGGATGCTGGCTGCTCGTTCACAACAGGTAATTGCAGCGTCACTTCTTCCTGGCCGTCGAAACTGTCGCGTGTGTGTGCTTTTAGAGAAGGTAAAGGTGGAATGGCTGGCGCGTTACCTTTGGCGACCGCGCGCCAGTAACCGTCCAAGGGCCTGGGGATTTGGAGTTCGACACATCTGGCAATAAGTGCCTGCTCGCTGATCCTGAGGTCAGCCGCTAAGACGTCCGCTGGCTTTGCCCAGACTAGCAAATAAAGAGACTGCCTATTCTCAAACAATTCCTCTGAAGTTCCCATTTTTTAAATGCCATTAACTAATTAATCATGTTTTAGTCGTGCTTGAAGACATCTAAGCATTAGAAAAACGTCACAAAATCAACGTTTCTGTAAAAAGATAAAAACAACATTTGCTATCGTATTGATTTATCATTACTTTTACATTAACTTAATCAGTAAGATACCCTCTTTAACAAAATCCAGCCAGGATGCAAACATGGTAAATAATTACAGCCCTGAATCAGAGAGAAAATTTGCTGATCACTTAATAACTCTAGGTTACCCTGAAGAATCAATAATTTATGAGCCAGCACTTCATACAGTAGACGGAAAAATAAAATATAGACCTGATTTTGCCATAATAGATCCGCAAAAAAAAGAATACCTAGCAATAATTGATATAAAAAATGAAAAGTTCTTTAGTACTGACAAGGCGAAAGAACAATTTAATTATTACAAAAACCTCCTGAAAAAAGAAAAAATCTTATTTTTCTTTGTGTCACCCAATGAAATCCCAAATGCATTAAATCCATATTATTTATATTTTTTTGATGAATCGGGAAGACTGGTAAAGTATGATTTTAGTTTATTCCCTACCTTTAAAACCCTAATTGTGGAAGATGCAGCAGTAAGAAAAAATGAGGTACGCAAAAATAAATCTGATGCACTGGAGCGGTTTCAGATGCTGTGCTGGCTTCTATCAGCTATTTTATTAATAATCGTTGCATCAGATGTAGCCTGCGCTTATTTTGGTTTCACACTACTTAATACAGAAAGGATGGCATTATTAGGTGCTGGCGCTGCGTTTATTATACTTCCATACTCACAAAAATTTAAAGCGTTAGGAATAGAATGGGAAATGTTAATCATTCAAGACAAAAAAGCGAATGAAGATTAAACTCAACTTTGTATTTGCATAATTTTTAACAATCAACTAATTACTTTCCCATTATTATATACTCAGGCAATGAAGATGATAATTGCGCTAAACCCACTTTAGATTAACGTAAATGCCTTTATGATACATGAGCGACAAACTCATAGAGACAAGAACATATGAGGAGCCGGAAGCTGTGCCCCATAGCGTAGGTAAACCGGGGACAAACCTGCCAGTCTGCAGGCTCGACGTTGCGGCAGACCGGTTGCCTCGCACATGACTTCCACGGCTTCCCGCTTCAGGTCTGTCGTCAGAACTTTCGGCCCAACGCTACCTGTAATGCTTCCTTATCCACCATAGCTTCTGCTAGCAACTTCTTGAGACAGGCGTTCTCTTCTTCAAGCGAGTTAATGCGTTTTACTTCGGGGACTTCCATACCGCCAAACATCTTGCGCCAGGTGTAGAGGGTAGCATCCGAAATAGCATGATTATGGCAGAGCTCACGGTCATAAACACCGGCTTAAGCCTCGCGGAGGATACTGATGACCTGTTCGTCGGAAAAAAACACTTCTTCATAGGGATGTCCTCATGTGGCTTATGAAGAAATTACTAACAACGGGATGTATTAATCAACGGGGAGCAGGTCAGGCTGTACATAAATGAGTTAAAGATAATTCTTTCCAAAAAAATCTTTGTTTGTTAGGTATAAAATAAATTCATTTTTCATTAAAAAGTTAGCCACCCTATCTTGACATTAATGAAAATAGATTTACTATTAGACATTGAAGGAAGTAGCTGAAAAAAGTGTTTAGGTAGAAAATTCTTAGAACTTCATCCAATTTGCTTTATCAATAATATCTACCATAAAAGAATATCACTTATCCATCTGGCAATAACTTAAATACAGTTTTTTGTTTAACCCAACGTTAACTTACCTTGTTCGGGCTAGTTTTAAGAAACAGTCACATCAAATTCTTTAAGTAATATTTTATTAAGCGTTTCCTAATGGGTAACTTCTACACTTTTAAATTTTAAAAATTGGAAAAATAATGGAATTCTGCTTTTCAGAAACTTTGGTTATTGATAAGCATCCTGGGATACATTTACTCCAGGATCATATTGGCACCAATTATGATGTTCCTTGGGACGACTTTAGTTATGTAATTACCTTTCAAGCATATAATGTCAGTAAAGAAGGTGAAAAAATAAAAATTGGATTATTAAAAGTACTCCACAAAAATGAGCAGGACACTTCAGTTTATTTTAAAAAAACAGGTGAACGATTAGAGCCTAGAATTTTTAGAATAAATAAATGTTTAAATGATAGTATGTTGGTTTCTATTGGCAAAGATTTGGACTACTATAAGAGAATACACTCACTATTTGTTGGAAATGAAAGAGAACTTGTTCTCCAAAATTTATGCGATGTAAGCTTTTTAAAAGACAACCATGAATTATATTCGCAATGGGATGGCTACTCAGGGAGCTTAATGCGCGGAAGTTCATCTTCAGCCATCTTAAAAAAGGGATATTCAATAGCCATAGGTAGATATAATCCAACCACTAAGTTCGAGTTGAAAATTGAAAACGTCGGCGAAAACTTCGACCCAATAACCTTCAAGTTTAATATGGAAAGGAAAATTGGCAAATCCAATATAAGCCTTCTAATAGGAAAAAATGGCGTAGGGAAAACGCACATTTTAAAAAAAATCACAGAGATAATTACTGGCGTATCAAAAGAAGAAGAGAACTTTCCCTTTTTTCATAAGCTAGTTGTTATCGCATATTCTCCTTTTGAAGAGTTTTACACTGAAAAAGAATTATTTAACAAAATTAACTCAAAATATACAAGAGGCAGTGACAGCGCAACTCGGAAAAGTTTAAAAAGACAACGCTTACACGTAAACGAGTATTCCTACATAGGCTTTAGAAATGAAGAAGGTGTATTTTCCCGTGAATTCCCATCCATAAAAAGTATAGATTCCATTTTAAAAATAATTAGTTACGATAAAGAAAATGAGTGGTGGACTGATAAATCACGCCTAAATATTTTAATTGAAACCCTAAAACTTTCAATCGATTTTGATTCAATAAATATAACAGATAAAAGCGGAAACAAAATTGAAGTTAATGACAGAACTAATTTGAAAAACGCTGAAAAAATCATTGATTATGAAAAAGGGTTAACTTTTGTTAAAGACCAAAAAATCCTTTCGTTAAGCTCTGGTCAAAAAATATATACATATATGCTTCCTTCGATAATCTCTGAGATTGAAGATGAAAGCCTTTTGATTTTAGATGAGCCAGAATTATATCTACATCCCGCCCTGGAAGTCGGGTTAATCAATATGCTTAAAAACATCCTAAATGAAACCAAATCTTTTTCACTGATTGCAACGCATTCATCAATAATGACGCGTGAAGTAGAAAGGAATGCCGTAACGATTTTGCGTAAAAAGAACAAGAACACAAATATGTACAAACCGTCTATTGAGACATACGGTGAATCAATTGACGTTATTATTTCTGAAGTTTTTGATGATGAATACATACGGAAACCCTATGAAAATGAGATTGACAAAGTTTTAGGTATGAACCCTTCATCAATTTCTGAAATAAAAGATTTCATAGGTGATGATGCATTGGCGTATGCTCTTTCAAGATCAGAAGACGACAAATTGACTTTTGAGGATGATGAATGAAATATCTAGGGGATTTTATTGAAAAACAACCTTGCTCATGGCTGGAAAAAGCAAAAAAGTGCAGAAAAAAGAATTCTTTTGAATTCAACAACATTGCTGAAGAAATATCTAAAAGATATAGTGATTATGATCATTTAATAAATTCTATATCAACCCCATTAATTGAGAGTAAATTTTCAGATAACTCAGACTTAATTATCGAATATTATGAGAGCCCCCCCAAAGAACTCAATATTTTATTATTGGAGAGAAGGAATGAGCATAAATTAATATCTTGCCCTTATTGTGGCAATCCATCCACACCGGATACTTTAGACCACTTTATTCCAAAAGGGAATTGGCCAGAATTTTCGATTTTTCCGAATAATTTAGTACCCCAGTGTCGAGGTTGTGCACCAATCAAAAGTGAAAAACACTATTGCAACAAAAATAACAAAGCAATGTTCATACATCCTTTTTATTTTGGCTTTATTGAGAAGTTCCGATTTTGCATAAGTCTAACCTTTAATAAATCAAACAATAATATAATTGTATCTGTAAAACTCAAAAAAGATAAAGATATTGCAGCGAACGAAAAGGAAAGATTCTTGCTTCATGCAGAAGAACTAAAGATCAAGTCACGCATCAACCGTTATTGCTTACGCAATTATAATGAGTGGATTAGAAGATTGTCAAATACAAACTTCGATATAACATTGGCCCTGCAGCAACGTTTAAAAGAAACCCCACCTAAGGATATTGGTAAGGAATGGAAAAGTGCTTTTTATAAAGCTCTTTTAGAAAATCCAGAAGCAATACAATATATGAATTCTCTTTGCCCTAAACAAGTCCAGCATCAATATGAAGATGATGGTGAAGAAATCGACTTCGATTGATTAATTGCAACCCAACGCCTGTCGATTTCAAAAAATCAGAAATCAATATGGAATATCTTAAACTTTATCGGCTATCATTTAGCATAGAGTTGTGCCGCATTGTTTCTTCTGTACTGTTGGCCCTGCATCAGTCGCTGGGCCAGTTTCAGATCTCACTGCGCCAGTTAAAATTGTTGCCTTCTGATCAATTAAATGCGCTGTTTTCAGCAATCACATTCGCAGCAGGTTGTTAGTTGATCAGGTTTAAACGCTTAACATGGCTCCTGTAACTCTCCCAGTCAAAATTTACCCAGTTACCACTGTCCATTTTCAGTCGGTCCATGATTCTTACACCCAGTACCTCGCTGGCCTCCTGATGGTTCAGGTTCGTTAGAACCCCACAGGCAAAGCGCAGATAACCGGCGGTCGATGAATTGGTTTAATTGCTCACCCCCTGAACCCCTCTGGAATCTTGTAATCCATGTCTGAAGAACCCAAGAAGTCCCGGCGTGGACGATGGCGTTTAGGTGCTCTCTGTCGCTGTTTTTTTACGGAGCGAGCCAGTTTCATTTCCCACTGAATCTGGTTGTAAGCCGCGCCATCGGCCTCCCAGAAAGTGACAAAATCAGCAAGTGCGGCCTGGTCTGGAGGGCCTGAAAGTTCTATGCCAATTTTTCGCGCAGTGCGGCTCAGTTCTGGCGAGGGCCGCCAGCCTTCAAACATGACGAACTTTTCAGAACGGTGTTCTGCCCCCGGTTTGTTCCGGCAAGCCGGTGAGGCTTCACGCAACTGCACATCCCCGATCTTCATGGCGATCTGAGTTTTGACGCGCTCAATGGCACCTGGCAGAGCCGGATTCCTGTAACGCGCCTGAGTGGAGCTGGTTTTATGCTCAGGCGCTGGAGGTCCTGAGGACGAGCACGCCCCTGCTATCCCCCCCTCCCCGGTCTGCACCAGCGTATCACTGTACTCAGGAGGCGGAGCCGTGGGAAAGTTATCCACAGATTCAAAATTGCTGCTCAATGTGTGTGTGTTGTTTTTAGATTCTAATGACTGATTCAGTGACCCGTTTTTGGGATCATTCAAACACCCGTTTTTGGGTATATTCCCGTTTTTGGGAACATTACCAGTTTTGGGTTTATTCGCCTTGTTGGAATGATCCCCTTTTTGGGTAAATTCAAAATCCAGATTCAGCTTCAATACACGCACACGTTTTGTGATGCCTTTACGCTCACCCGTATCGATGAGCAAACCCTGCTGAATCATCTCATTAATCCATTTACCGATTGTTTTCTTATCGAGACCGGTGTCGTGCATCAACCTTGTGATGCTTGGATAGCAGCAGTGATGTTCGTCGGCACGATCTGCCAGTGAAAGCAGGAGGAGTTTTTGAGAGGGTTTTAGAGTCTGTTCCCAAACCCAGGAAGTCGCTATGCGGCTCATACATCCCCCTTTAAAACAACGCAATCGAAAGGTTGAGGTATAGAATTAAAGCTGTTCTTACTTCCGGGCGAATGTTGATCGCTCCAACAACATGATACGACTCTGTTGAAGCCATATTCTCTAATTCTGACCAAGATAAGCTTGTTACTGGGGTTATCAAGTCCTGTGCTTATCACCTGAGCCATAAGTAACTTACTCATAAAACAGTCCTGCAGATTCTGGTTTGAATCAGTTGCGTGTATCGCTCGCATCTGATTGGGTGTCCCGCGTGCGTTCAAGCTCGCACTCGGCATATCTAATGGCTACCGTCATTAGCCATCGATACTGATCCAGAGACACCTTCATTTCTCCTTTCATCACGAAATCCTCAATACCACTGGCGGCCAGTGTTTCCATGAGTTCGGGATATTTTTCGGTTCGCCTCAGAACAGTTGAGTCTGCAACATTGAGACGACGGGCAACTTCTGCCTGCCGAGTCTTGAAGAGAGCCTTCAAGGCCAGAGCGTGAAGACGTCGTCCCTTGACTGAGGCTCCCTGTTTGCGTGTTTTTGCAATGTCCAAAATATAATCTCCTTTACTGAGTTAACGCTGTGAATAATCGTCAATACGTTCTAACGTTCCAGCAGAGATATCCGGCTTTCATCAAGTAGCTTCTCTGCGTCGTACTGACCCTGAGATAGCCGCTCAATGGTTATTGCATATCGAGTTCGTCCATAAAACTCAGTTTGGGGGAGTGCCCCCTTTTTGAGCCACTTGTAGACAGCTCGTGGACTGATACCACAAGCATTCGCAACTTCAGTGACTCCCAAAGACTTAATTGCAAGGTTAACAAGTGACATGACCCCCCCCCTTAACAGTACTTTTGGTTCAACTTTAAACTGAAACTGATAGTTTCTTCAAGTCAGTTCATATTGAACCCATGGTACGAACTGAAACTATTCGTCATGAGTTTGCATTACGACTAATTGATGCGCTCAACAAAGCCAATTACCCGCCACATGGTCGGGGGATAATGCTTGCAAAGCGTATAGGGGTGACCTCTAAGGCTGTCAGCAAATGGCTAGCGGGGGAATCTCTTCCTCGTCCAGCTACAATGAAAAACATAGCTAAAGTTTTAGGTGTGGACCCTCTCTGGCTACAGCATGGAGATGAGGCAACAAAAAGTAGCGAGAAACTTATTAGGACACTGTTTAGAAACAGTTTTCCACTCTTAGAATGGGGGGACCTTGATAATCTTGAAAGTTTTTTAAATAGCGAATTCGGGCGGCTTAGGTATTTTTATTCAGGATCTGTTATTAGCTCTGAAGTTGCTTTCTGGTTAATAGTTCAGGACGATTCAATGACGTCTCCTGTCGGACCCAGCATTCCGGAAAGGAGCATGATTCTGGTCGATACGGGCCGCACTCCCGAGCACGGACAATTAGTTGTTGCCAAGCTTGAAACTGCTAAACAAGCGACCTTCAAACAGTTTTATGTGGATGAAGGTACCAATAGGAATTACCTTAAACCCTTAAACTCAAACTATAAACCTATTGAAATCAATCATAACTGCACCTTTATTGGAGTGGTAGTTGAAAGCAGAATGAACTTTATAGAACCCGATCCAGCAGAAGCTCACTTTCAGAAGCAGTAGCTATCCTACTAAAATCTAAACGAAATCAATAAAATGAACTGAGCTACATTAAAAAAAACAATTTTATGTACTAAGAGTATTGACCATAATCGTACTTTTAGTTCATTATTCAAGCCGTAGTTGAACGGCGCAGCATATCGTCGGGCGGGAGGAGTGCAGGAGCGCGAGACCCCGAAGTGGCAAAACCCACCTTCCTCTCTACAAATGAGATGGCACTGCACAGTGTCATTTCCTTTGTTGATGGAGGTTATATGAAGAAGAAAAGAGTGAAATGTCCGGTCTGCGGCGTTTACTTCGATCCCCGCATACCTTTCCAGCATATTAACGCACATCATGCCCATGCCAGCGAACACGAGCTCTCCCTTATCCGGGATGCCCGTCGCCACTGCTTTGGCAATGCAAAACCAATCAAACAAAAAGCTATCTTTCTTCTGGTCCCGTCGTCCGGAACCGTTCGGCATTCGGGCATTAAGATAACTGCAGGCTAATAAAGAAGGTGCTCGTCTGGAGCATCGTTGAGTTTTAATCAGAAAAATGAATCAGTGCGTGTTTAAGATACGATTTCAGTGTCTGGCACGACACTGCTCCTTATCAACCTTTAGGCCCCGTCCGGGCCAATTTACTGATCTACTGAGTCTGTTGTCCGCTCCATTTTCCCGCCTCGTGCGGGATTTTTTTTTGCAAAAATCTAATCGCTGTTCCAGCAAAAATTTGAGTCATCCCGACTCGTTCATGTCCATGAAAACTTAACTGAAAATCAAATCTGCTAAAGGAGAAATCATGTTATATCGCGAAGCTGCAGTGCGTATCAGCCAGACTGCTTTAATGCTATCCCGTGAACTCAGTACCTCGGTTGGTCAGATATATGAATACCAGCGTGATGGAAAAGTGACTGAGGAACAGGCTGCAGGATACATGAAGAAAGTTCAGGTCGTACTGGACAACCTCAACAACGAAATACTGGTTCCTGTTGTTGCTGATTATCCTGATTTACAACCGCAGTGCTGTTTTTGTTCAACTGCCGATGAGATTGAAACGGATAACACACAACCTGAAAACTGATTAATACCAGAGATGCTTTCAGACAACTACAGAACTTTCACCAAGGCCGCTTATTGCGGCTTTTCTGTTTAACAAATCAAAGGAAGCCGCTATGCGTAATAAAACCTCACCTCCGTTGCTCACCCGTAAAGAAATGCAGCGCCTTGCATTAATTCATGTACAGGCCTATCTAAGTGCCTGTCACTGCCAGTCCCGTACTGAGGTCCTTCAGGCACTGACGCAGTGGCAGAACGTGGGAACTGATTTAGCGGATTTCGTTCGCCATACACGCATCATCATTATTCATTAATACCGTCATGTCCTGTGGGACATGTAATCCGCCCCCTGCCCGCAGGGCAAATATCCCTTTCAGAGGTCCCTTATGCAAAACCGCGAAGCCGCGGAGCACATCACTGACTCTCTGCTGGCACTGGCAAAACCTGTTCTGGCGTCAGTGAACAAAACCGATGCCATGTAAGGGAGGGCAAAGTCAGTCGGGAGAAGGCCGCGTTATACCGTCAGAGCGTCCTGTGTGCTCCGGACAGGATGATTACTGTAAATCTGACGGATATCTTGAGCGATATCCTGAGCTGATGCCCGTATGTGCCTGCTCTGAACCCCGGTTTATTTCATCTGATGAGACCGCCTGCTGAGGCGGTTTTTTATGTCTGCAGGAGACATCCTATGAGCAACCACACACGACATAGCTGTTTCACTTTAACCCTGCGCACGTTAAGGCGAAGTCTGAAGTTCATCAGTTCACCGTGCGTAAACAACCGGGACTTTGTGAAGAGGCTGGCTGCAGCCTGCGTGAACGGAATGAGGGCTTCATGATGGCAAAACCGTACGCGCCTGACCGGATAAGACAACGAGCCAGGCGCACAGTAGATAACTGGCGGGCCGGATTAATTCATGCCAGACGAACTTATCGGGATGGTTATCTGACTCTGCGGGTTACCCCACAGTGGCGCCTGTTATCCAGGGACAATGGTCAGAGCTGGGAACTGCTCAGCCACGCAGATTATGACAATCAGATATAAACCGAACTTGACCGCGGGATACTGGTAGTGCGAATTCAGAAGAGACCCACCGGCACCAGTAACTCATTGAAATATTGTGCCGGTTTACAGAGTGTCACCGCCCCCCGTAAGCGGCTAATCCGGATTATTTCAACTACAGGAGATTCAGAAATGAAAATTCAGTATATCGCGACATCAACAGAGGCAACGCTTCATATCAGAACCTGCGTACTCCGGGCATTCCTTCATGACCGTGTGGTCCGGGCCGCCGTCAGGGCTGCACCGGATGCCCGGCTCACCCATACAGGTACGTTCATCATTCATTCGCGCATATCCGGTGATCCGGCACAAATCCTGGCAGCAACCCGCGAGGCCCGTCGCGAAGAAGAAGAGTAACACTGCGCTTCATACCGGCAGCGTCAGAACGGCTGAGTCCTCATCAGTTCGCTATCCCAGCCCCGCAATACTGCCAGCCGTTCCGGCTTCAACACCCTTAAATCTCACTGTTCAGAGGAACATTTCCCATGATGCCAAATGACATCAGGGGCGATGCCGCTTTCGCTCGCCCGTTTAATGCCATCCGTGATATTGAGTTTGCGCCTGAAAACATCGTGACCAGTGCCAGTTTTTCGTCCTCATCGTCCCCTGCTCTCCCGCCTCAGCCTGCAATGCCCTTAGTTCAGGTGGTTTTTGATCGGCTCATAGCAATTCTGCTTCAGGAGGGCAAGCCATGACAATGCCATTTGCTTTGTCAGAAAGACATAAAGACTTTCTTGATATGCAGGAACAGGCAGAAATCGATAAAGAGAGATGGATTGATGATGAGGCTCAGCGGCTTCTTAGCTATTTTCCGGATCATCTGCATTATTTTCGTCACTGGAATCTTCATCCGGAAGTCAGAAAATGCTGCGCGCATCCGGAAGCTGGTGAGGAGTATGTCAGCTTTATCAGTACTCTGGCTTACCTGCAGGCTGCCCGGAATTATAACCTGCAGGTCGAGCTGGGCTGGGAGGAAACCGCAGAATGAAACCAGGTATTTATAATGGCCTCAGTAATGAGGCCTATCATGCCGGTCCGGGCGTGAGTAAATCGCAGCTTGACGAAATTGCTGTTAACCCTGCTGTTTACCTCTGGCGTAAACATGCGCCTGTTGATACCGAAAAAACAGCAGCACTGGATATGGGGACTGCACTTCACTGTCTCCTTCTTGAACCTGAACAGTTCGACAGGCGTTTTATAGTAGCTCCCTCATTTAACCGGCGCACATCTCAGGGTAAAGCAGATGAACAGGCATTTATCAATGAGACGCGTATCCAGAGGGTGACTGTCCTCGATGCTGAACAGGGCAGGAAACTGCAGCTCATGAGAGAGAGCGTTCTGGCGCATCACGCCGCACGCTTTTTCCTTGAGGCAGACGGCCCCTGTGAGTCCTCTGTTTACTGGTCTGATCCTGAAACGGAAGAACTCTGTCGTATCCGCCCGGATAAATACCTGACCAGCAGGCCTGTCATTGTCGATGTAAAAAAGGTCAGCGATATGTCGCGATTTGCCCGCCACATTGAAGAGTTCCGTTACCACGTTCAGGCAGCCATGTATTGCGAGGGTTTTTACCGTTGCTGTGATGCGCATCCGCAGTTTGTTTTCATCGTGGTCAGTGAATCCATCGACTGCGGTCGCTATCCGGTCCGTGTATTTGAACTACATGACGATGACATGCATGCAGGTTTCAATCTCTTCCGCCGCGATTTGAACACTTTCCATGCCTGTCGCCTCAGCAATAACTGGGGCGGCGTTGAAACCATTCGCCGCCCTTCATGGGCACGTTAGCAGGAGGATTAAGAATGCAAAAACAAATGATGAACGCTGTATCTGATAACACTGATTCAACAGCCACTATTTTCAACCCTGATGCCATGGATAAACTGATTCGCTTCGCGGATATTATGTCCGGCAGCAGAGTCACTGTTCCTGCACATCTCGCAGGTAATCCGGCAGACTGTCTTTCCGTCACAATGCAGGCCATACAGTGGCGTATGAACCCGTTTGCAGTCGCGCAGAAAACGTTCATTGTGAATGGTGTTCTTGGTTATGAAGCACAGCTGGTGAATGCAGTGATCACCACAATGGCCCCCACTCAGGATCGACTACGCTATGAATGGTTTGGTCCCTGGGAAAATGTCATCGGGAAATTTGTTGAAAAGACCTCCTCTAAAGGCAATAAATACATCGCACCAGACTGGACACTTAAAGATGAAGCAGGGTGCGGTGTCCGCGTCCGGGCCACCATGAAAAATGAGCATGAGCCACGGGAACTGGAACTGCTGCTCTCACAGGCACAGGTTCGTAACTCGACGCTCTGGGCAAGCGATCCGCGTCAGCAGCTCGCCTATCTCGCAGTTAAACGCTGGGCTCGCCTGCACTGTCCTGATGTGATTCTGGGTGTATATACGCCAGACGAATTAGAAATGTCTTCTCCGGCAGAACGTGATGTCACTCCACCTGCCCGGAATGAGCTTAATGCGATTATCAATCAGTCCATCAGTCCGGATAGCAGCATTGCACTCCAGGCCAATCCGGCTCATGAAATTGACCCCGTGAAAGAAAACCCAGAGGATGCGACCGGACCTGCAGCATCACCTGCCAGCCAGACAAACTCACCAGCCCAGTCTGATGTTCAGCCTGATACAAAGCCGACACAGTCTTTGGGTAAAGAACAGACCTGCGCAGAAAATGGAAAACGGTCGTCAGAAGAACTCCTCGCCGACTTCTGCGATGCCGCCCTGCGAAGTCATTCGGTCAGTGCACTTGCCCGATGCTATGCCTATGCATCTAAGGTTCTGGCGTCTGCTCCGGAGCTGCTGGATAAAGCAACAGATGTCTTTCTGGTCAGAAAAGCTGAACTTGAGGAAGAATCAGAAAACCGGAAATGAAATAATCCATCTTAATCATGGAGCTGTCTATGTGTCAGGTTAAATCCGCATGCAGTAAATCCCCCAAACATCGTTATTACATCGTGGCGGCAGAGGCCGCGTTTGCAGAAAATAGCGGGAAGCACGATCAGGCCGTCAAACTGTGGCTTCGGTCAGTCAGGCTGGCAAAAAACAGGACCAATGCTGAGTGGGCAGAAAACCGTAGCCAGTATTGTCTGAGTGCATTACGTAATGGCTGGTCTCATATAAAAAACGAGGCTATCTCTAACTGAATTTTTACGCTAATTACGCTTAAAAAAATTAATATTCGTTATTCTGACTTCACTGGGATTAACCAGGGTGATAACGTCCCTTCCGCGAGCAGTACAAATCTATACATTTAAGAACGGAAACTGAAGGAAGTTCAGTCCCATTCTGAAAACCTTATAATCACAGGAGCCACTAATGAATGAACGGCTATCAACCCATGCCGATACTTTCTTACACCCGTCCTCTGCCGACCTGTTACAGCTACTAATTAATATGATTGCACCGTTATCTTTTATTGTCATGCCGGCAGCATAGCCAGTTAAATTCAATGATGACTCAGAGGGTATGTTGTTTACTTCCAAAGAGCTGGCTCTTGCTTATCTGAACTTAAAGGGTAATAAAGATGATTATCTCGTACCACTTTTGCCAAAAAAAACAGAGGCTACTAAAAGGGAAATGCGACATCTTCTCCTGACGCCATCACCCTTTGAGGAAGATTAGCCAGCAATAAATTTATAATAATCCAACTCATTTATATGATCCTTTACAGAATGGGGGGTCGTATCGCCAGTAAATTGCAACACCAGGTAACTCAGGAAAAATAAATGACCAGATTAGTTAATATCATAATTATAATGACGGCAACTCTGTGCTCACTTCAGTTAGCCAGAGGTGAAAATATTACTTTAGATAATGAACTGCAGTCAGTTTCGGTGAAAACCGGAGCATCACGGATTATTTACTTTGCGGATTCGAACGGGGCCTCTCTGACAGTTATGAACCCGCAGTCCTACCCCATGCTGGTTCAGTCGGAAGTCGTTGCCGGTAACAAAAAAAACCGGGCACCTTTTATTGTCACGCCGCCCCTTTTCCGCCTGGACGGGTATCAGCAAAGCCGGATTAAAATCATTGCTACCAGCAATCATGATAGTGATACGACTGAATCACTCTTCTGGCTCTGCCTGAAGGGGATCCCCCCTGAACCGGATGCTGAGTGGACTGATGAGGCTTATAAAAAGAAGCAGGCACGACAGCATGCGACACTCCTTACGCAGCTTCGCATTAAAAACTGCCTGAAGCTGCTCGTGCGCCCCTCCTCACTGCATGGCACACCAGAGGACTTTGCCTCCAGCCTGACGTGGATAAAAAATGGTAAGACGCTTACCGTTAATAACCCTACTCCCTTTTACATAAATCTCAGAAGTGTTCAGCTCGGAAACATAAAAGTAAACAACACTGAGTATGTTCCCCCTATGGGTAAGCGCGAGCTCGGCATACCTGCAGACGCCCATGGTCCGGTGCGCTGGCAGCTGATCACCGATTATGGCGGCGACAGTAGAGTCTTTACGTCTGAGCTTAGCTCTGTTCCGCCCTCTCACTGAAAATTATCCCTTTCAGGACTTAACCGATGACCACCTGCAGACCACTTCTCGTGGCCGGTCTTATGCTGGTTACTATTCAGGCACAGGGGAAGGTTTATACCTTCAACCCTTCACTGATTGACGGAGGAGGAAAGGAAATCGACCTCACGCGTTTCAGTCAGGGCAGTCAGCTGCCGGGAACCTACCCGACTGACATATACCTGAATGGCACTCATGTTGGGTCACAGCCGGTGATGTACATTCCAGGGCCTGACACAGATGGCCAGCAGGGACTGGTACCGTGTCTCACGCGTGAAATGCTTTCAAATTTTGGTATCCGTATGAACCTGTTCAAAGCCTCCACTGAAGAAAGTCGCCGCGGGTATTTCAGTCTTTCTCAGATCCCCGGCGCTCAGGTGGATTTTCGATTTAACGAGCAGTCCCTTCACCTGAATGTTCCACAGATATACCTTACGCCCAGGTTTACAGGCATTGCGCCCCGACCGTTGTGGGATGAGGGTATTCCAGCTTTCCTGATGAATTACCAGGCCGGTGCTGATCAAAGCTTTATGCGCGGTCATTCAGGAAATAAAAACCAGTACTCATGGCTGCAGCTTAGCCCCGGTGTGAATGTCGGCGCCTGGCGTCTGAGAAACTTTACCAGCTGGCAGAAAACGGAAGGAAAACCAGGGCACTGGCAGGTCATAAATACTTATCTGGAGCGGGGTATCAGTGACATGAACAATCGCCTGACGCTGGGTGAGCGTTTTACCTCATCGGAGATCTTCGAAAGCGTCCCTTTTCGTGGGGTCATGCTCGCCTCAGACGACCGCATGGTTCCCTCCAGTCAGTATATGTATGCCCCTGTCATCCGCGGTGTGGCCAGAACTCAGGCACGGGTAGAAATTAAGCAGAACGGCTACACCATCTATAACCAGATTGTCGCACCGGGCCCCTTTGCCCTGACTGATTTCAATTCCACGGGCGCGGGCGGTGATTTTCAGGTCACAGTGTGGGAAGCAGACGGTGTACCTCAGGTTTTAACCGTGCCCTTTCAGACACCGGCTATCGCCCTGAAGGAAGGTTATCTTCGCTACACCATTATGGCCGGACAATATCGCCCGTCGGACAGAAATGTTCTCAGAACGCCGGTGCTGGAATCAACAGCCATGTATGGCCTTCCGTATGGCGTCACCCTTTATGGCGGTATTCAGGCAGCAAATCACTATCAGTCTTTATCAACGGGTGCCGGACTGAATATGGGAAACTGGGGCGCACTCTCTGCAGATGTTGCATTCAGCCGGGGGCAGCCGTCAGGTCAGAATATGCTGGAAGGACAGTCTCTGCGATTGCGTTACAGCAAAGAGATTACTGCGACAAATACATCGTTATCACTGTTCAGTGTCCGGTTCAGCCAGGCGAATTATCTCACGCTGGGCGAAACGCTGGATAGCTGGAAAATGTATGACACGCCAGGACGCGACGTAATAAGAAACAGAAGGAAAAACAGTTTAGGGTTCTCCTTAAGCCAGGGGCTGGGGAAATGGGGTTATCTGAATGCAGGTGCTGATCACACCACCTTCTGGAACAGCAGCCAGCACAAAACCGGTTTCAATGCGGGATACTCTGTTCCGTTAAAAGATATGACATTGTCTTTAAACTGGTCAGCTAATCAGAGACCGAATCGTCATGGCATGGATCATATCGTAAGCCTGTGGCTGAGCGTTCCGCTGAAAAAATGGACGGGAGGCGATGCCCGGGCATCTTATCGTTTCACGCACTCCTCTTCCGGCAATACAGTTCACTCAGCAGGTTTATACGGTAACGCATTCGATCAGCGTCTGAACTGGAGTGTCAATCAGCGTTATAGCCCTGGAAAAAGTATCAGTAATAATAATGGTGACATGTTTCTCGGATGGACTGGAACCTATGGCAATATCTCAGGGAGTTACAGTTATGATCGCGATTATCAGCAGCGTTCAATTGGCATTGATGGCGGTCTTATTGCTCACCGCCATGGCCTTACCTTTACTCAGACACTTGGCGAAACCAATGCACTCATTGAGGCGAAAGGCGCTTCAGGCATTAAAGTCTGGGGTACTGCGGGCATCAGTACTGATTACCGGGGATTCACAGCACAGCCACACCTGAGTCCTTATCATGAGAATACTATTTCTTTAGATCCAACATCGCTTCCGAAAGAAGCGGAGATTGCAATCACGGACAGGAAAGTTGTACCTACAGCAGGGGCTGTTATTCCGGTTAAATTCAAAACAAACGTGGGAGCGAAAGCAATTATTACACTTTTGCGTTCTGATGGGATAAAAGTCCCTTTCGGCTCTCTGGTGCAGGTTGACTCAGCGTCAGGAAATGAGGGTATTGTTGATGAAGATGGTAAAGTCTATATGTCAGGATTAGCACCCCATGGGAATCTTATTGTCAGAAGTAAAATAAAATCACTCAGATGCTCCTACCATTTAATAAAAAATGAAGAGACGAATGGACTATATTTCCTGAATGCACAGTGCAACTGAAGGAGAGCTTTATGCGTTGTCTGTTAAGAAAAAAGTTAAATCTTCTTATCATGATATTAATTTTATTTAGTGACTACACCTCAGCAAACGCACTTAAACTCACTATAACACCAAAACAGGATTTGCATGCAGGAAGAGTAAATGATGGAGCAGAGCTGGCAACAATCCATGTGTCAGGGATGTCAGACTCCTGCGTGCTTAATGTGTGGATTGATCCACCCAGTCAGGAGACTAATCCGGGGCACTATATATTGACAGGCCTTAATAAAACAGGAGATGGCTTAAATGTAAGACTAACAGGTGATAATGTGAAACCTGACTCTCGGTCAGGTAAAGGTGTGCTAATAGCATTGCCATCAAGACTTACTACATTGAATCTTTTGATCAACGGCGACCAGTTAATTGAAAGCAGTATTTTTACCATGCAAGCTTCCGCTCAGTGCCTGAACCAGTAAATGTAAATTTACACCAACCTGTATCAGATTAAAAGCCTTTACTCAGCACACTATTGCAAAGGAGTTAAAATGAAACTAATTTACAAATCAATTGCATTAACAATATTATTTTTATGCAAACCTGTCACGGCTGAAAATAAATTTAAACAAGTAGGAGACTCAATAACCCGTTCTGTCGATTTGGTTTTCAAAGAGAATCCTGAACTGACTTTCAGGCTTACAACAAAACCGGATTTAAAGGCGGGATTCAACTCAGACAACAGTCCCGTAGCATTTTTCAACATCACTGCTAAATCACCAATGAATTTGGGAATACGCTGGACCCCAAATTCCGGAACCATCAATAAAGATTATAGATTTTCAATAAGAGTACCCGGTAAAAATAATCCAAAAAATCAGATTCAGCTCAGTATCATTGGCTATCACGAAACGGCCGGTTATATAGTTGACGGTGACCAATGGTCCTTTCTATCAGAAGGCCCGGTAAAAGAATTCGCAGGCGTTATTACCATTGAGGGCGATCAATCTGTCATTTCTGATACATACACAATTAGTCTGGATGCAGCGGCTTTTATTTCTTAGTGTTATCACTTCCGCTACAATTATTATGCTAATCGTATCGGATAATACATTCATAACCATGAAGCCAGCTCAACCAGATTAGTTGGATAAGTGTTTATGGTCCCCGACCAGGCTCTTCGCCTGGTCAACTTTGAGCTGGCACAATCGCCAAGCCCCTGAACCTGCATTAAAGTGAGCGTGAGACCTTTAACGGCTTATTACCACTGAGATCAGATTAAGACTTAAACGTTATCATTAAACCTGACAACAGTCACAATCATTACAACAGACGTGATGTGTTTTAAACAAACATCGGTTTCGGCCAGCAGAAAGCGGTAGAGACTTCGTCAGCTGCCTCATCTGGCGACTTTACTGTGCCTGAAATCAGCCAGGATGCATGATAGCGTGCACATTCAGGCTCATGCTTTTATAATGATTTTTTAATGCTCAGAACAGGGACATTGCATGCTTAAATCCGCGCTCTTTATCGCTGCCCTACTCGTTCCTTTTGCCACTGTCGCCGGGCCTGGTAGTTTTATATTTGAAGTAAATGGCATGAAGGAAACATACCCACCAGAATGTATAGAATCAATAAGTTACCTGAACAGTGATGAGGTGGGTTCGGAGAATGTAAATTTCTCCCTAAGTGATGAGTGTGGGAAAGTGCTCAATAAAACTACGAAGCAGAACATTGGTAAGAAGTTGTCAATTTATTACAAAGGCAATTTGCTTTCCAGCGCGAATATCGCCTCTGTACTCAGGAGCAATTTCAGATTCTCCAGTAAAGAGATGCCACGCATAGTTCTGATGCAGCTGCTTTACGATTATGGGGTTAAGCATAATTAGTGGAAACGTGGCTGAATTCTACAGGGGAGAACGCGACAGGATTAACTCAGATTTAGTCGTGTGGAAAGTATTACCGGAGCGTTGGGCTGCAGTATCCGGGCTCTGGCACGATTAATCACAAGGAGAAAAAGCGGTGAGGTGGATTTTTTTATCTGGAATGTTATTTTCCATGACAATAGTAGCCGATGACCGGTCATTCGAAACGTCAGAGGTGAAATGCCTGAATGACCACACCATCCCATTCATAAAGTCGGAAATTCCGCCTGAAGAAATTGTTGATAAGGCCTATGTAATCTGCAGGCCAGAACTGGATGACTGGAAGAAATCGCAGGAACCGTTGCCTGATGAAATGAAGCAGCACATGCGCAAAGAGCTTTATGACTTCTACATTGGGATGATTGAAAAACGACGAAATTATGAAGTCAGCAAAGCTGCAAAAGCTACTCATTGATACAATTTTTAATGTCTGCGCGACTTAAGTCCTGAGGTCATTGGACGATGCCGTTTCCACGGAAATGAGACCTGATTTTACTTAAGGAGGTTGAAAATAGCTTACAGACCGAAAACGTGTCCCTTCTGCAATTTCTGGGGACCCCGCAAGCACCCTGATGGGAAGTTTTCCTGCGATATGTGTGGGCTTGAATGGAAGCCTGAGCAGGATAAACGCGACAAAGATAAACAATGACCCCGCTCTGTGGGGTTTTTTATTATCTGAAGCCGGGTTCAGATGTCATGTTTTCCTGGCAAATTAACTATGGCGCTTACACCCTGCAGGCCAGTTGGTGGATATGGGTCACCGGGGATGTCCTGGCGTACACCATGACAGAGGTCAGACAGAAATCATGAAAACCCCCAAACTTGATATTCCAACTCTCTTACAGATGCCCTATCTGAGTCTTGACGAAGCTGCCCTGATATTGCGTGTCTCACCTCAGACTATCCGCAAATGGGTTTCAGTTAATGGCCGCACAAAACGCCCTCACAATCCCGCGTTCCCGGTACCGGTACGCCGCAGCCGTCTGACATTTCGCACCTGCGACATTCTGCGCTATCACGAAGATGCCGCCCGCATCGAGGCTTTATCCCCGCCGTTAACCCACGCCGTAACCCGCCCCCACCATGACGAGTAAGCCCGCCGCTGTTCCTCGATATAGCTATGCCGGTCATACACCTGCCAGATGCCAGGCAGCTTATGCCCTAACATGATTTCGGCAATATGCGGCTCAGTCAGATCTGAAAAATTCGTGCGCGCCGTGCGGCGCAGATCATGCAATGTCCAGTGTTCCATTTCTGTGTACAGGTGCCGCCGTGCAGCATTGATGACTAATTGCGGAATATCAGCGAGAGCGGAGCGGCCCTGTGGGGCATTGCGCTGATTTTTTGCAATCGCATAATGGCTGTGCGCAGAGTGATCGAACAATTCCTTCAGCATTTCCTCTGCCGCCGGAATGATTGGTCTTACCAGTGGTTTGCGCGTTCGTTTACCGGTTTTATGATGCGTTGCCGGAATTAACCAGAGTTTTTTTCCAAAATCGAAATGTGCTTTTTCTGCGTACGACAGTTCACCACCACGACAACCAAACAGCAGGCACAACTTAACCAGCAACTTAAATTTAGGCGCAAGCCTGCTGGCCTCCATCGCGCGGAAAATGATCACGATTTCATCACTGGATAAAACACGTTCACGCTGCGTCAGTGTGATCCCTAAATCAGCAGTCCGCAGTTCGCTTAGCGGAGTGGTTTTGATCAGCTGCCGGCGCGCAGCCCAGTTATGAGCCTGCTTTGCATTGCTCAAAAGCCGGACGGTAATACACGGCACTTTTGTTGCCAGCGGTTCCAGTACGTCTAACCACATACTGACAGGCGCATTCTCATGGGGAATACAGCCTAGCTGTGGAAAAAGATGCACTTCAAAGGATCGTAATACCTGCTGATAATCACTCTTGTTTTCGACGCCATATTTTTCGAGCCACGTTCTGATCACGTCTTCAACCGTCAGCGCAGAATGAGCCTCATGACGTGCCATGCGCTTCAGCAGACGAGGGTTGCGGTTCTGCTCGAGCTCGCCACGCATTCTTAGTGCCTCGTCGCGAGCCTCTTTTAAACTGGTAGCGGGATAGGTGCCGATATCGACACGTTCACCCTGCCCGTTCCAGCGGTAGCGGTATTGGAAGGTAATCCGGCCTTTACGTGATATCCGGACAGATAATCCGTCACGGTCCGTTTTAACCTGAACTTTTTCATTTTCCTTGCCCAGCATTGAACGCAGGGCAGCATCCGAGAGCGCCATAGATTCATTGGAGGTTTGAAATTATGTACATCATTATGTACACGAAAAAAGGGTAAGTGAAAAGAAACACCCGGAATAATGCGGAATGCAGAAACTCATCAATTACCTGTTTTTTATGCGATTCGCCAGCTATCGCGGTGAAAACCGGAATAGCCGGGAATCGATAGAAAACAGATGGAATAGAAACTGTTATATAGCGCAAGAAAAGCAGTAAGTCACAGGCAAAAACTTAACCGCTCTGGTCATGCTGTCGCGGCGTTTTCAGCCACCCCAGCGGCTTTTAAGATAGCTCACCGCCTGCTGAGTCTGTGGCTGATTCAGATAGTTCTCTCTGAACAGAATAGTGCCATTAATATTGGGATTCGATTCATTGAGGTCGAGTTGCTTTTTCAGTTCAGGCACGCCCCCCTGAAGCGTCCAGTCAGGCTCAATTTTTGATGGCTCGCCCACTTTGTAGAGAGCAAGGCCAATATAGAGCCGGGTTTTGGTCGGTTCCACGACCTCTGCCCACCAGTTTGCCAGCACGTCATAACGGGCAGCCTGACGGGAAAACGGCCAGTAGAGCTGGGGCGCAATGTAATCCAGCAGCCCCTGCTGCACCCAGCGACGAGTATCCGCAAAGGCTTCGTCGTAGGCTGCTGCACCGCGCGTATCGGAACCGGCAGGATCGTGCGACAGATTGCGCCAGACGCCTGCCGGGCTGACACCAAACTCAACTTCCGGCTTCAACTGTTTGATAGTACGTGATACCTGCTCAATGAGTTGCTGAGTATTATGACGCCGCCAGTCCGCTTTGCTGGCAAAACCCTGATCATAACGGCTGAAAGTCTGATTATCGTTGAGAAGCGAACCGGCAGATTCGGAATAGAAGTAGTCATCGAATTGCACACCGTCGATGGGGTAACGCGCGACAACCTCGGCCACGATGCTGGTGATCCAGTCACGCGCTTCGGGGATACCGGGATCGAGCACATAGCGATCGCCTGAGGTGCGGATCCAGTCGCGGTGCAGCACAAATACACTGGCCGGATGCAGTGACAGCGTGCGGTTAAGTTCGCTGGCGGTTGATGGTTTGGTGTTCACAGAGACCCGGTAAGGGTTGAACCAGGCATGGACTTTGATACCCCGCTTGTGCGCCTCATCCAGCATAAACTGCAGCGGATCGTATCCTGGATCTTCACCGATTTTACCTGTCAGCATATCTGACCAGGGCAGAATTTTAGAGGGCCAGAGCGCCGTAGCATCGGGCTTCACCTGGAAAAACACCGTGTTAATCCCCAGGCTTTTCAGCTTATCCAGCTTGTCGGTCAGCGACTGCTGCTGCAGGCGAATACGCTGCGCCGGACTGGTGCCATTCACGGATGTAACGGGTGGCCAGTCGAGACGCGACACCGTGGCTAACCAGACGCCCCGAACCGGTTCATGAGCCAGAGGTTGCGCTGGCTTACCTGGCATCGGTAGCGGCTGTTTTGTCACGGGCGGAAAAGGCGTTACCAGTGATTTCGGCGGCTCAGATGCGCAACTGACCAGCAACAACGCCGCAGCCAGCGCGACGCCTCGCTTAACAGCGGTTCTGGCAGATGCAGAAAAGAGATTAAAGACGATGATGAACTCCAGTATTTTCTGGTCGGTGCGCGAAGAGGAGTATTCTGGGTGACTCTGATTAAATGTCAATGCGTTAGCACAGCGGCGACCGTAAAATCGCCGCCATGAAAATCAGGCCCAGAACCGTTAGCGCTGCGGAGTGAATTCAATACCGGCAGCAGCCAGACAGGCTTTAAGGGTGCCAAAGGCATCCTGGCACTGTCGCTCATTGACACAGGCATAGCCCAACAGCAATCCGCGCTCCTCCTGCGGATGCATGTAATATTGCGAAAGCGGCCGCACTTTGACCCCGCGCTTCAGCGCTTCTGCCGCTATCGCCACATCGTCTGCTCCCGCTGGCAGCGGTATCACCAGATGCAGTCCGGCTTCGTGATTAAATGCCGGTAAAAAGGCCGGTCCCAGATAGCGCTCAATCAGCCTGCAAAGAAACTGTCGCCGCTGACGATATAGCAGCCGCATCCGGCGGATATGCTCCATGTAATGGCCCAGCCGGATAAACTCGGCCAGCGCCCGCTGAATCAGCAGATGTCCGCCGCGATAGAGTTCCGCCGCCGCGATGCGCAAGGGCTGTGCCAGCGGTTTCGGCACCACCATGTAGCCGATCCGCAGCGCGGGATAGAGCGTTTTGCTGAACGTACCCATGTAAATCACAGGTGCATCCGCTTCCAGTCCCTGCAGTGAAGGATGTGGCTGCCCGGAAAAACGAAATTCGCTGTCGTAGTCATCTTCCACAATCCAGCTCTGATGACGACGCGCCAGAGTAAGCAATGCCTGACGGCGAGCCAGGCTCAGATGCACACCCAGCGGATACTGGTGCGACGGGGTCACAAACACCATCTTTGGCGGCGGACCACTGTCCGGCACCAGACCCTGCTCATCCACCGGCATGGCGCGAATCTTCAGGCCATTCATGCGCAGCAGATTGCGCGTACCCCAGTAACCTGGCTCCTCCATCCAGACCCGATCGCCTGGATCACACAATACCCGCGTCACCAGATCCACCGCCTGATGAACCCCTTCGGTAATCAGGATTTGGTCGGCATCGGCCCGCACGGAACGTGCCACTCGCAGATAATCCACCAGCGCATGGCGCAAATCGGGGCAGCCCCCGCCGCTGCTGTAAACCAGGCGGTGAACATCAGGTTCACGGTTCAGCCGCGCCTGAATCTGGCTGAACAGCTTGTGAGGAAATTCGGTGACATCGGGCGCGCCGGGCACAAATGCGCCCCACTGCCAGGGCGAGGCGGTGGCATGGCCTAGCAAACTGGCACCCCGCTTCGACAGCGTCGCCGGTCGCTGCGCCCTCACCGCCTGAAGATCGGCAATCGCATCGCTCTGCAGACAGTTTTCCGGCAGCGTCTCGGCAATCCACGTGCCACTGCCGGTCCGCGCGGTGACATACCCCTGCGCCATCAGGCTCTCATAGACATGCATAACGGTGTTTCGCGACACGCCCAGTTCGCGCGCCAGATCGCGGGTTGGCGGCAAACGGCTTCCGCGCGGAAACACCTCTTCAGCGATCGCGGCCTGCATGCAGTTCAGCAGTCGCTGATGTAATGAGCCAGTTCTTAAAAACTGTAACCGCGCTAATAGATGATCTGCGTACAACAGTCGCAATTGGCTCCACCTTTCCTCTCACAATTGGCTCTGGCAACTCACCACGCCTCAGGCATAAATAAACGTGTTTGTCGGGAAATGTAAACACGCATATTAACGAGGTGGATGAAATGAGCGAAAAAAATAACCTGATGCAGCAGCGCAAAGCACAGGCTCTCCCTAAAGGTATCGGTACGCTGTGCGACTGGTACGTTGCCCGGGCAGAGAACGCCACCTTATGGGATCAGGACGGTAACAGCTGGATTGACTTCGCGGGCGGCATCGCGGTGCTGAACACCGGCCACCGCCATCCACGCATTGAACAGGCCATTGCCGATCAGTTAACAAAGTTTACCCATACAGCCTTCCAGATTACCCCTTACGAAAGCTACATCGCCCTGGCTGAGCGCATTAATCAGCGGGTGCCCATCGCCGGTCCGGCCAAAACAGCCTTCTTCACGACCGGCGCGGAAGCGGTAGAGAATGCCGTCAAAGTGGCGCGTGCCTATACCCGCCGTCACGGCATCATCACCTTTGGTAACGCGTTCCATGGTCGTACTTTCATGACAATGGCGATGACCGGCAAAGTGGCACCTTACAAGCGGGATTTCGGGCCGATGCCACCGTCGGTGTTCCATGCTCGCTACCCCAGCGCGGTTCAGGGCATCAGCGTTGAAGCCGCTCTGACCAGCCTTGACGAGATTTTCACTCAGGACATTGCACCGCATGATGTTGCCGCAATCGTGCTGGAGCCGGTACAGGGTGAAGGCGGATTCCATGCTGCACCCGCAGAATTTATGGTGCAGCTACGTGAGCTGGCTGACCGCCACGGCATTCTGTTGATTGCGGATGAGGTCCAGAGCGGATTTGCCCGGACCGGTAAGCTGTTCGCTATGGAACACTATCCGGTGAAGGCCGATATCATCACTATGGCGAAAAGCCTGGCAGGCGGCATGCCGCTCTCTGCGGTCGCCGGCCGCGCTGAGGTGATGGATGCCCCGGCACCGGGTGGCCTGGGAGGAACCTACGCTGGCAACCCGCTGGCTATTGCCTCGGCTCATGCGGTGCTGGATGTGATTGAAGAGGAACAACTCTGCCAGCGCGCGGTTGATCTCGGTGCCCGGCTTGAGGCAGAACTGCAGGAGCATCAGCGCAAGCATCCGGACATTGCCGACGTGCGTGCGCTGGGTTCGATGGTGGCGATGGAGTTCTATCAGGCCAGCACCGCGCAGGCAGTTCAGAAGATGGCGATGGAACAGGGTCTGCTGCTGCTGACCTGCGGCGCCAAAGGCAACGTTATCCGCTTCCTCTACCCGCTCACTATTCCTGATGCCCAGTTCAGCCAGGCGCTGACCATTCTCTCCACGGTGATCGATCACTGTGTCGCATCTGTCGGAAACCCCGTCGTCCCAGCCTGATTTCGCTGGCGCGTTAACCCAAGTTTATCCCCGTTCGTCCGGCCACACAGGCCGGACGCCGCCTGGAGACGTTTACATGACGATGACTCAGAGTCCGAATAATGAAGATTCGCTGGCTCAAAACCTGAAACCGCGCCACGTGCGCATGCTCTCAATTGCGGGTGTGATTGGCGCAGGGCTGTTTGTCGGCTCCGGCCACGCGATTTCTGAAGCCGGTCCTGCGGTGCTGATCTCTTATGCGGCTGCCGGTGCGCTGGTCGTGCTGATTATGCGGATGCTGGCCGAGATGGCCGTCGCTTCACCCGATTCTGGCTCATTCTCAACCTATGCGGATAAAGCGCTGGGCCGCTGGGCCGGTTTTACCATTGGCTGGCTCTACTGGTGGTTCTGGGTGCTGGTCATCCCACTGGAAGCCAATGCAGCAGGCACTATTCTGCACGCCTGGTTCCCTGAGGTCGCCATCTGGCAATATACCTTTGCCATCACGTTACTGCTGACCATTACCAACCTGCTCAGCGTTAAAAATTATGGTGAATTTGAGTTCTGGTTTGCGCTGATCAAGGTCGTGGCTATCATCCTGTTCCTGGGTGTGGCGGGGGCGGCAGTATTGGGTCTGCTGCCTGACAGCAACACCAGTGGCCTGTCGCATCTTTATGACACGCACGGGTTTATGCCGAACGGGATGGGTGCGGTTGTAGCGGCCATCCTGACCACGATGTTCTCGTTTATGGGCACAGAAATCGTCACCATTGCCGCTGCCGAGTCGAAGAATCCTGGCAAGCAGATAACTCAGGCAACTAACTCGGTTATCTGGCGTATTGCGCTGTTCTATCTGCTGTCGATTTTCTTTGTGGTGGCGCTGGTGCCGTGGAATACACCAGGCCTGGTTGAACAGGGTTCATGGCAGACGGTATTAACGGCAATGAACATTCCGCATGCCCGGCTGATTGTCGACCTGGTGGTGCTGATGGCGGTGTGCAGCTGTCTTAACTCTGCACTCTATACCTCATCGCGCATGCTCTATTCATTGTCACGCCGTAAAGATGCGCCTGCTTCGGCTTCACGCACTAATCGCAGCGGCACACCGTGGGTTGCAGTGCTGCTTTCTACAGCGGCTGCGTTTCTGGCGGTGATCGCCAACTATCTTGCGCCAAGCGTGGTGTTTGAATTTTTACTGGCGACCTCGGGGGCGATTGCGCTGCTGGTCTATCTGGTGATTGCCGTATCGCATCTGGTGCTGCGTAAGAAGCGTGAAAAGGCGGGTGAAGTCCTGAATTACCGGATGTGGTTATTCCCTGGCCTGACGTGGGTGACGATTCTGTTTATTACGACCGTACTGATCATCATGTTGTTTGATGCGAAACATCAGGCTGAATTACTGGCAACCGGCGGTTTAACGCTGCTGATTATTACCACCAGTCTGGTTCTGCGTCGTAAAAAGGAGAAGCGTCAGAGCACGAAGTACTTTACTCAGCGCTCTTCTGACCCTTCGTGATTCTCTGATACATTCCATAAACTCAAAAAGCCCACCCTCAGTAATAAAGGTGGGCTTTCTGTTTATCTGTCCGCTGACCGATACAGGAGTTAACAACCCCCTTTAAGATATGGGTTTTATAATTTACTTTCAGCATAGTCGTTACTAACCAAAGATTGCGCTGGCGTTATCAGGTCAACAGTAGAATCAGCGGTGAGAATTACAGATAGCTGACTTCAATAATCCCTTTGCTTTTCTCAGGATTAAACCAGTGCATCTTTACTACCATGGGCAAGCCGTTCAATGACTGGGGGTTCATCATGTCAGCAGTAGTAACAACAGACTTGCCACGGGCGGGATCAAAGCAGTCAAAAACGACAGGATTCTGACCGATATTCATATTGCATGAAACATTGGTGATGGCTCCACTGAAGGAGATCGTGCCTGAATTTGAATCTGCGCTCGCTGGACCGGCCAGAGTAATCAGCAGCGTGGTAAAGCAGGTAATTAAAAGTGATTTCATTTTTCGTCCTCCAGAGTATGTGTCTCCTGTTATCGGCTCACAGACTCAAAGATTAAGTACTTAATGAGAGAATGAATGTAAATATTCAGCCGTCTGGCCCAATGAAATCCATTAAGAAGGTGCTGTTAAGAATTATCCCAATCCTGCCAGTTAAAATGAGTGTAGTGTAATGCGTGCTTTTCACTTAATTTTTTCAGTGTTCTGATCACATCGATAAAAAAATCACGAAACCGGTAAGCCAGCGGCATCACAAGTTTCTCTTTCTTTTCGTGTGAGATTCATCCTGGCGACTCATCAAGTATTACGGAAACCATTAAAGCAGAAGGGCTGGCAGCCTTTTTAAAAGACCTCATACTTATTATTTTTAAAGAATTTTTTTCGACCAGATAAAATAAAAAAGGACTGTTAAGTTAATTTATTAACGCCAGCCCCGGAATTGTAAATTTTTACAAACAACTATTCAGTTTATTCCAGATACTGACTGAACCGCAGCAGATAACCATCCGGATCCTGAACAAGGCATTCCCGCTGGCAGGCGGTCGTCTCGCCAGTGTCATAATGGTTATCCCGTAACGCCCGATAGAGCGGAACAGCGTGCTGCTGTAAACGCGCCATTACCGCCTCAATGTCATCCACTTCGATCTGGAAATTAATGCCCCGCCCCAGCGGCCAGCGCAGATCGGCGGTGTTCCAGCCCTGCGGATGGAACTGCTCAATCATCAATTGCGCCTGGCCATAGCAGAGGTAAGCAAAGTCAGGCTGCTGACGCTGGATCCTCACCTCAAAGCCCAGCACCACTGTGTAAAAACGCAGCGACGCGGCAAAGTCAGTGACGGTAAGTTCTGGCACCATGCTATTCCAGTACAGGTTTTGATTCTCATCCATAAAGCGTCCATTTTTGTCAGTTACGATCGCGGCTCATCCCCGGCTCGCATACTGTTCTGCAGCTCATCCAGCATCAGACGCAGCGCGGCAGACTGATGCTCGCGCGACAGGTAAAGCCCCCAGATGCCAATGCACTGCGGCTCATAGTCAGGCAATAATTCCACCAGTTTTCCCGCTTTAAGCGCATGGCGTGCCTCCAGTTCGGGCACCATCGCTATCCCGCAATCTGCAATCGCTGCGTCACATAGCAGTGACGAGATGCCCGCACTGAAATTTCCTTTAACGGCGACAGCGATTTTGCCGCCATCAGCCGCCGTGAAATGCCAGCTCTGTCCGGCAAAACGACTGTAGTAGAGGCAGTTGTGCTGCGCCAGATCGCCAGGCGTTTGCGGGATGCCTCGCTTCTGCAGATAGCCGGGTGAGGCGCAGAGTACCGAGTGACATTCACCGAGACGGCGTGCGATTGCCCCCGGCTCTGGCGCATCGGTGATACGGATGGCGAGATCGATGCGCTCGCTGATCAGGCTTACCGGTTGATTGTTAATATCCAGTTCAATGCGCAGTGCCGGATAACGGGCAAGAAAATCGGGCACGACCGGGCCGACAAGATGAAGCGCCGTAAAATGGGCACAGGCGATGCGTAACGTTCCGGCCGGAACACCCTGGGTGGTTTCCTGCTGGATCGCATCTGACAGCAGGGCCAGCTGGCGGGTCTTTTGCAGAATTGCCTCACCGGCAGGCGTCAGGGTCAGCCGGCGCGACGAGCGATGCAGCAGACGCGTTCCCGCCCACTTTTCCATCTCTTCCAGATAACGGCTGACCATCGGCCGTGAGATCCCCAGCGCCCGCGAAGCAGCACTCAGGCTGCCCAGCTCACATATCCGGTTAAAAACGGCAGCTGCCGTCACTCTGTCCATCCCGCTCACCTGTTCGGATTATGAAACTCAGCATCTCTGATTGCGGGAATTCTAACAGATAGCCAGATGGGTAGAATAGCGACACTGATTCTGAACATCGCCCGATACACCTGCCTGAGTCGGGCATTTATCTCTGAGGAATATTCATGAAAACGATTCTGATACCTGTGATGCTCGTTCTGGCTTCAACTTCAGCCAGCGCGGCCACGCTGCAACTGGAAACCTATAATCCGCAGGAGAAGGGGATTTTTGCCGTCTCCTCAACCCTGGTCTCCGGGCCAACCGAAGCGATTCTGTTTGATGCCCAGTTCAGCACCCATGATAGTGAGAAACTGGTGGAGATGATAAAAAAGAGCGGTAAAAAGCTGAAAGAGATTGTGATCACTTCTGGCGATCCCGATTTCTACTTCGGTCTGGAGCCGATTGTTAAAGCCTGGCCGGACGTCAAGGTCGTTGCCGCACCTGCCGTAGTGAAGCATATCCAGCAGACACATGACGCCAAGCTGAAATACTGGGGCCCTCAGATGAAACAGGGCGCACCGGATAAGGTCTTTGTGCCAGAAGTTACGCATCAGACCCGCTTCAGCGTGGATGGCGAGGCGCTGGAACTGCGTCATCCTGATCAATATGCTGCATACATCTGGATCCCCTCAGTGAGCACCATTCTGGGCGGTACGGCTCTTTCCTCTGGCATCCACGTCTGGACGGCTGACACTCAGACCGTTAAGAGCCGCAGTGAGTGGCGTCATATCCTCACAGAGATGCAGTCGCTCAACGCGAAAAACGTTATTCCGGGCCACTATCTGGGTGCGCGTCCAGCCGGTTCGCAGGCTGTGGATTTCACCCTGAATTATCTGAAGAGTTTTGAAGCGGCGCTGTCAGAACACAAAACCTCAGCAGCGGTGATTGCTGCCATGAACACCGCCTGGCCAAAACTGGCTGAACCAGCTTCACTGGAACTCAGCGCGAAAGTGAATACCGGCGAGATGAAGTGGTAAACCTGCAGAGAGGTCCGCTAACGGCACGGTGAGCTGGGTTCAGCGATCATTCTGTGCGGATGCCAGTGACTGAGAGCAAAATGACCGGGCGCTATCTTTTCGCCAGATAGCGCCTGTCGTCACGCGCCTGCAACCGAGCCTCTGCCGGTGTGGGAAAGATATAGTGAAACAGGTCGCGGTAAAAACTCAGGTGCTTCATTAATCCATCCTGAATGGATTTACGGATGTCTTTAATCAGGAATTCCTGAGTGGTATTAAAGTTAGCCATACTGAAAAAGGTTTTGTCGTAGACGTTGACCACCCCTTCCCATTTCATCACCTGCTCTTCCGGAGACACGCCTTCCGAGGCGACAAACATCCCCTTATGGGATTTCACTCCCTGTTTACTGACATAGGTGGTTAAGGCGTCATAGCCGCGCTTGTTGCGCCAGCGACAGAATTCATAGGGCACATCGTAATGCGGTAGTACAAAGTCCGGGCTGCGAAAATGTTCATCGCCGATCAATCCATCCAGGGTGACCGTGAAATGAAGGAAGTCCTGCAGGAAGTCGAACTGACGGGTTTTGTTCAGCGTGACATTAATGGTGTAGTGACCAGCCTGCACATACCAGTAATTGGTAAAGCCGGTCACCAGAATACAGAACGCCTGCCAGTCACTGAGTCTTCTGTCGCCCGCCAGCCCTCTGAAACGGCTGATCATCATCCGTGATTTGGGATGCTGATACGCTTTCAGCAGCGGATCGTTCATACCTTTCAGTAACATCAGGCACACTCCTTGATAGATTGCGCTTATCCTGCCACGCCCTTATCAGGGTGAAAAGTGTCGTTGTTCTGAATGTGAGCCCTTTTAAAATCTCGATTGAGGCGGGAAATGCACTGTCTGATTAGGCGAAAAAGAGGGCTATGTTAACCTGCCGGGGTAACGGATGTCGGGCGCAGCCGTAAAAGAATGTGCTGCCCGCCATCCGGACGGGCATATCAGAGCTGCGCGAGCGTCTTTAGCGTTTCAGGGTTCTGCTGCACCATGCGAATTAATAATACAGTCTGGGCGTTAGGTCTGGCTCTGCCCTGCTCCCAGTTCTGCCAGGTCGTCTCGCCAGTGTGGAGATAATGGGCGAAAACGGCCTGAGAGCGGTTGAGTTTTTCGCGTACGTCGCGCAACTCCTGTGGCGCAATAGTGACAGGAGCACGCTTAGTAACCTTATCCCGTTTAAGTGTGATTTTGCCCTCCTGATGATCCTTAAGCTCCTGCATACCCGTCATCAGTTCACTGAAAATATCGCATTCAGTCATGTCTCAACCCTTTTTTGATCACATTCAGCGCGGTCGCCAGGGCATCACGCTGCTGCTTCGTAAGATCGTCGCGTTGGTCTTTATCGTAGATGGTAAACAGGATGAATTGGCCTTGTTCGTCCGTCCAGTAATAGATAATCCTGATGCCACCTCTGGCACCCTTGTGTCGGCGCTCATCAACTGATATTTCTCCTGGTTCCCTGCTCCACCACCTCACTCAACCGCCCGACCAGCTTACGGACCTTATCAGGAATAAAACGGGCATCCGGGAACACGGCATAGAGATAACGATCGGGCAGTCGCCAGTCAGGTAACACCCGCACCAGTCGGCCGGAGGCCAGCGCGTCTGCGCCAGGCAGCGTCTGTAAGCCGCCAATGCCGAGGCCTGCTTCAAGAGCCTGCATCAAGGCATCGCTGTTATTAGACCGAAACACACTTTCCACCGGAACAGAAATCCTCATGCTCTCAGAGACCAGCTGCAGCGGCGCATCAGTCGCTATACCGCTAAAACGTATATGTGGATGGCGCATAAGGTCATCGGGTGTCTGCAGTGTGCCGTTTCGCGCTATCCACTCAGGGGAAGCCACCAGCACGGTTTCAACCGTGACGAGTGAACGGGCAGCCAGCATGGCGGGTGGCGACTCGCTGAGACGGATCGCCACATCAACGCCCTCCGCAACGAGGTCAGACAGGCGATCCTCCAGCGCAATATTCAGACGCAGCGCGGGATGCGCCTGCTGGAAGGCGATCAGATGCGGCATCAGCCGCTGCCCGATGCCGGTCGGCAACTGAACATGCAGTCTGCCGTGAAGCGGCTGCGAGCCGGGCCGTAATTGCTGCTCCAGTTCCTCCATCGCACCAAGCACTTGCCTGACCTGCTGCAGATAATGGAGCCCCTGCGCCGTCAGCGCCATTTTTCGCGTGGTGCGGTGCAGCAGTACCACGCCCAGCACCTCCTCCAGCGCGGCAATCTGCTGGCTCACCGCGGACTGCTTCATGCCGTTTTGCCGGGCCGCCGCCGAAAACGATCCCGCTTCCGCGACCCGGATGAAGGTCTGAATCGCAGTCAGTTTGTTCTGCATTTATTGATTTTCCTGATAAGTGATATCCGGTTCCGGGGATTTAATCAGAATTTAACGCAGGTGAGAATGCGGCTTCTTTCTTAACCGGATAGCGATCATGAAAACAACACAGGGCAAAAAAGTTGCGCTGGTAGCGGGTGCCAGTGGAATTGTGGGTCAGCAACTGACTCAGGCGCTGGTCGCAGACCAGTGGCAGGTAATCGCGCTGACCCATCGCTCAGGTTCTGCTACAGACGGCACAGAGGCTTTTGCGGTCGATCTGCGCGATCGGCTGCAGAGCCAGCAACGGCTGGCATCACTCACCGACGTTACGCATATCTTCTACAGCGCCTGGCTCAATGCTGCTGACTGGACGGCGATGGTCGGACCCAATCTCACCATGTTGCAGAATCTGGTTCAGGTCATGGAGGATGTCGCCCCGCTTGAGCATGTCAGTCTGATGCAGGGATACAAGGTGTATGGCGCACATCTGGGCCGTTTCAAAACCCCGGCGCGGGAAAGCGATCCTGGCGTGCCGGGGGCCGAGTTCAACGCCGCACAGCTGAACTGGCTGAGCGCACACCAGCAGGGTAAAGCCTGGCACTGGAGTGCGCCGCGCCCTGGCGTCGTTGGCAGTGATCGGCATGGCAACAGCATGAATCTGGCGCTGAGTCTGGCGCTCTATGCATCGATCTGTCGCGCGGCGCGGCTCCCTCTGCGCTTCCCGGGTTCGCCGGAAACCTGGCACAGCATGGTCGATTTTACCGATGCTGAACTGCTGGCCGATGCCACCCTCTGGACTTCGCGCAGCGCTAACGCGCGTAATCAGGCGTTCAATATTAACAATGGTGACCTCTGGCGCTGGAGTGAGCTGTGGCCGGTGATTGCAGCGTGGTTTGAACTGGAGATTGCCCCGCCGGTTTCGCTGTCATTCCGGCAGATGTTTCAGGATTATCGTGCGCTGTGGCGGCAAATCGCCGAGGAGCATGCCTTAATTGAAGCGGATATTCTGGCACTCAGTGACGGTGCTTTCGCTGATTTTATTTTCGGCTGGAATTACGACATGTTTGGCGACGGCAGCAAACTGCGGCGGGCAGGCTTTCACGGTTATCGCGCGACGGATGAGATGTTCTGCGATCTGTTTGCCCGCTTTCGGGCGGCACGCGTTATTCCGTGATGCGTCCGTGAAAGCGCAGAGAGCGAGAATATCGCTCTCTGCATCGGGCTGGGTTTAGCGCCCTTTCTTCTTCCGTCCAGGCTGGACAAAGCGCTTGCGCGAGGCGCCAGCCGCATCCGCTTTCTCAGCCGGTTTCGCGGCACTTTTCTGCGGTTTCTTAGCGGCAACTGCTTTAGCCGGAGCTTTGGCTTTCTTCGCGGGTTTATCTTCTGAAGAGGAGTTCTCGAGCAGTTTAAACAGCTCAACGAGTTCGTCGTCGGTGAGGTCGCGCCATTCGCCCAGCGGCAAACCCTTAAGATTGACGTTCATGATGCGGGTGCGCTCAAGCTTCGTCACTTCAAAGCCGAAATGCTTACACATGCGACGGATCTGGCGATTCAGACCCTGAACCAGCGTAATACGGAAGACAAATGGCGCTTCCTTTTTTACTTTGCACTTTTTGGTCACCGTGCCCAGCATCGGCACGCCTGCGCTCATCCCGGCAATAAATTCATCGGTGATAGGCTTGTCGACGGTAACAACATACTCTTTTTCATGATTGTTACCGGCGCGCAGGATTTTGTTGACCAGGTCGCCGTGGTTGGTCAGGAAAATCAGGCCCTGAGAGTCTTTATCAAGGCGGCCAATCGGAAAGACGCGCTTGCTGTGATTGACGAAGTCGCTGATGTTATCGCGCTCGCCCTCTTCCATGGTGGTGATGATCCCCACCGGCTTATTCAGGGCAATCAGCACCAGGTCGTCTTCATCGCGCGGTTCAATCAGCTGACCATTCACCTTCACCACATCACCTGCAAATACCTGCGCGCCCACAGAGGCGCGTTTGCCGTTAATGAAAACGTTGCCCTGCTCGATGTAACGATCGGCGTCACGACGGGAGCAGATACCGCTCTCGCTGATGTATTTATTAAGACGTGTTGATGAGCCAGTCAGCATGATTCCTCCAAAAAACGCGGACTATACCTTACCGGCGGGGGCTTGCGAAGTCTTTGCACGGTAAACTTTCGCCCCATTTCGCCAACCTTGCGGCAGAGGGCATTCATAGCCCAATCGCCATCTCAATACAGCGCAACGCGCAGCCCGCCAGCTTTGACGGATAGAGACTTTCTCCCAGCGCGCGGAAGCCATGCTGCTCATAGAAGCTCACGGCGTTCGGCGTCGATGCAAGGGTCAACTGACGGTAGCCACGCTGCCGCGCCTCCGCTTTAATGGTATCAATGATCAGGCCAGCCATTCCCTGTCCGGTGAAATCGGGCAGCGTAAAAATGGCTTCGACACTGGCGGCGGCGAGATCCAGCGATCCGGTAGCGACCGGCACACCGGCCGGGCCATCAATCACGAAAAAAGGATTAACGCGGATCATCGCGGGAAAGCTGGCAGGCATACGGTCTGGCGTCCAGGCGGCAATCACATCGGGTGGATAGACCTGCTCACAGCCGTGACGAATGGCCTGATTTCGGATGTTCCATAAAGTATGCGCCTCTTCAGGCGATGCCTGTCTGACTATCATGCTCCCCCCCGGCTGTGATCGCGTCGCGCGTCGCTACGTTATCACAGCACGTCCCGCATAACTGACATTCTCGCCCTGTTGCCGTCAATAGCGTGATGGCAGGCATTCAACGTTCACCGATCCATTCAGGCATTGCTGCTGCATTGGCAACCCGTTTGTCTCAGCCGTGCCGCATTTGCAACACATCTGGCTCGCCTCAAACTATTTACTGTTTTAAAAACAGTCTCTTATTTTATGGCACGGTTACTGCTTAGTTTCCCTTTATATCGGAAAGTTTGGAAAAAATGAGCGCCCCATTAATTCAGCTATATAAGGAGAGACTATGTCCGCTTCACAGCCTTTACAGTTCGCCTACTGGGTTCCGAATGTTTCAGGCGGATTGGTGATCAGTCAGATAGAGCAGCGAACCCGCTGGGATGCTGGCTACAACCGTAAACTGGCGCAGATCGCCGAACAGGCGGGTTTTGATTATGCGCTGACGCAGATCCGGTTTACTGCCGGGTATGGCGCAGACAATCAGCATGAATCCGTCACCTTCTCACAGGATCTGCTCAGTCACACCTCGAAGTTAAAAGTGATCGCCGCGCTGCTGCCTGGCCCGTGGAATCCGGTATTAGCGGCAAAGCAGATCGCTACCATCAGCCATCTCTATGGGCCACGTATCGCCGTTAACATCGTCAGCGGCTGGTTCCGGGGTGAATTCAAAGCGATTGGTGAACCCTGGCTCGATCATGAAGAGCGCTATCTGCGTTCTGAAGAGTTTATTCGCTGCCTGCAAGGCATCTGGCGCGAAGAGAATTTTACTTTTGCGGGTGATTTTTATCGTTTTCGCGAATACGCCATGAAACCCAAGCCGTTGTCTCCATTACCGGAAATTTTCCAGGGCGGCAGCTCACGTGCGGCGCGCGACATGGCTTCCCGGGTGTCAGACTGGTATTTCACTAATGGGAATACGCCGGACGGCGTCCGTCTGCAGATCGCGGATATCCGTGAAAAAGCGACACGCAATCAGCATCAGGTCAGAATCGGACTGAATGGATTTGTGATTGCGCGGGAGAGTGAACAGCAGGCGCAGGCGGTGCTTCAGGAGATCATCAGCAAAGCCAACCCGGATGCGGTGAAAGGCTTCCAGCATGAGGTCAAAAATGCAGGCAGTGCTTCACCCGAAGGTGAAGGCAACTGGGCGAAATCGTCGTTTGAAGATCTGGTGCAGTACAACGACGGCTTCAAAACCAATCTGATTGGCACCCCCCAGCAGATTGCTGAACGGATCATCGAACTTAAGCAGGCCGGAGTCGATCTGCTGCTGCTGGCGTTTCTGCACTTTCACGAAGAGGTGGAATTCTTTGGCCGCGAAGTGATACCGCGCGTTCGTGAGCTGGAGGCGCAGGCGGCACTGACCGAAGCGTGAAAACCGCACGTCAGAACGAGTTTAACGCTCTGCCGCCACGGCGTAATGAATAACACGCAGTGTCGTCTGCCGCACCGTTTCTGACAGCGGCAGACGATCTCTGCACGGCCTTTTGATACCGCTTAACATTTAAAAACGGGCGTTAAGCCCGACGTTCCATGTCACCTGGTGATAGTCGCTGTTACCTGTCACCGCTGAAACGCCGGCAAACGCGTTCACCGATGTGCCAATGGGCACGCTTGCGCCCAGAGCCATATTGATCCAGCTATCATCCCGTGACCCGCTGCTGCGGGTAAAGGCGGTGCGGGTCGATTTCAGTCCGGCGGTAACAGCAGAGTCGCTGTCGCCGAACTGATGGTTGTAACTGACCTGCGCCCAGGGATTGATCACTAAATCTTTGCTGTCGATACGCCAGCCCACCGAGCCGATTTGCGAATGCAGTGTCTGGTCGCCAAAGCGCATCGAGGTACTGCTGTTACCCTCTTCTCTGTAGCCATCAACCTGGGTGTAGTCAAGCGCATAGCTGGCCATCGGGCCGGTGGAGACATAGCGGCCCAGCGGTAGATCCCAGCCGGTCTGCACCCGCATTCCCAGCACCTTGCCGTCGCTGCTGCCCTTCTCCGTGCGGGTCGCCGGTCCCAGTCTGACCTTACGCTCAATATCATCAAAGTTAAGATCGGCGTAATGGGCATCTGCATTAATCCATCCCCGATCCAGATAATTTAACTGGCTCCACAGCGCCACCAGATTGCCGCGTAAACGGTAATCAAAGCGCGACGAGGGATCCTGTCGTTGCGAGGTGGTGGAGAGCATGGCGCCGGCCTGCCAGTGATCGGTCAGCTGATAGCCCACACCCACGGTGCCGGTGGCGCTGGTGGCATCGCCATCCAGCAGGCTGTCGCCGCGGAAATCTCGCTGCTGTCCGGCATAGCCGCCGAAAACCGTAAACTCTCCGGCGCTGGCGGGCTGCTGACGCTGCTGTTGCAGATGGCCATCCAGCGTATTCTGCGCATCATCCACCAGCATCGACGGTGCCTGACTCAGTGCGGCCACCTGCAGCGGCGCATTCAGTACTGACTGAATATAATCGGCGATCAGCGCATGCACTGCCGGGCTGGGATGCAACCGGTCGGCGAACAGATATTGCTGTGACTGCGAAAATCCTGGCGTCGAGGAGGTGCAGTCCATGGATGAGACGCCGGGCGGACAGGCCATGCCCGCCGTGTTGCTGAGTCCATACAGGCGCGGGTTATCAATCACCTCATTAAACAGGCCATTAATATCCACCCGCGCGATGTTACCGCGTGCCGCCACCAGGCCCTGTTCCTCCGCCTGGTTGTAACGATCGGTGAGCGCCGCCGCCTCCTGACTCAGCAACTGCCAGGCGGCAATCAGCTGTTGAGCAAGGGCATCGCGGATCAGCGGAATCGAAGAGACCTGACCAGCGGCCTCGTTAAGCGCGGTTTCAATCGCCTGTTCTCTGGCGGCACGATCTGGCGTGGTGGTGGCGCTCAGCGACTGAAACAGCGCCGCCGTGGCAGGCTGCGCGGCCGGACCCAGCACCTGCAGAATCGCCTGAAGCAGCGCGGGCGTCGCCCCGACATTTGGCACCGTAGGCACAATCACCGTGCCGGCCCCGGCATCCAGCAACCGGCTAACCTGTGAGGCTGCGGCACTGGCACTGTTATCCACGATCTGCTGCGCAGCGAGCGGCGCAAGAGCTGCCGCCGCTAAGTCATTGCCGCCAATCCAGTGAATATAGAGTCCGTCCGGATCGGCGCGTCCGTCGCGCGCCGTCAGGTAACGATCAAGCTGATCCTGGCTATTAAATAACGGATTGATCGCGGGCACTGCGACGGCACCGCCCTCGGCATAGTTGTTACCGCCCTGGGATGAGGGGCGCAGAGTGTCACCCAGCGACTGCGCCAGGATCTCGTCATAGAGCGGATGGGTCGCACCATCATAGGTAAAACGTCCTACGTTTCCACCATCGCTCAGACTGTCACCAAAGACGGTAAGGTCACTCCATGCCATTGCAGGCAGCGGCGACAGCAGGCTCAGGGTGGCACAGCAGAAAAGGTATTGCGCGTGAAGGGGTTTCATCAGCAGCTCCGCACAAAACAAAGTAAAGGGAGAAAAAGTAAAGCCGCACCTAAAGGCGCAGCACGCTGTAAGCGTAGTCGCCCTGGTAAACGGGCTGATGAAAAGAGGCGATCGCGCTCGCAAAGCGGGAAAATTTGACGTAAAGCAGAGCCGGTTTTTACCGGGAAACTCCGGTCACGGCTCAATCCTGCAGATTACTTTTTGCTGGCGGGTTTCAGCCCGCGATAGAGATCCTGTAGCCGTTTCATCGTCTTAACGGTGCGCTGCGGCAGCGTCGAAGCCACCGACAGGATTAGCATCTCAAGACAGACCATAATCGTGCCGTGCAGCGGAATGCGCCCCTTCTCACCCCCACGGGGCACATTGATCACCACATCTGCCTCACGCGCGAAAAACGAGTCGGTGGCGTTAGTCAGCAGGATAATCGGGATATCCAGCCGTTTCGCTTCACGCACCACGGTAGTTCCCTCCCGGTGCGCCGACTGCTGCGCCATCATTATCAGCACGTCGCCACGCTGCAGCGCCAGCATCTGTTCTGCCAGCGCAATGCCGGCGCGATTAAGCGAAAAGGCGGGCAGGCCGATGCGGTTCAGCAGTCGCACGCTGTAATCCGCCAGAATACCCGAGGCGTTAATGCCAAAAATAGCCACTTCCCGCGCTTCACTCAGCAACGCCACGGCATCTGCTACTGCCACCCGGTTCTGCGGCTGCGCCAGCACCTCACAGGCGTGCCGGTGACCCGCAAGTACGAAGTCGATGGCGCTGTTCACATCACTGGTCACCTCACTGACCGTGGTGATCATCTTATCTTCCGAGGTCAGTGAGGGACCAAACCAAGCCCTGAGCGTCTGTTTGAGATCGCGCAGTCCGCTAAATCCCAGCGCCTGAATGGCACGGATCACGGTGGCGTCAGAGGTCGCATTCGCTACGGCGATCTCCATCGCCGTACTTTCAAGCACCGTTTCACGCTGTTGATCGATATAGCGCGCCACCGCCAGCAGACGAGGCGAGAGCTGCTTTTCGCGGGCGCGCAGACGCTCTGCCACCACATCCACCCTGTTTTTAACTGGCCGGCTCTGTTTCATGCTGTTCCTGCTGCTGGGTTAAACGTTGAAAAAATGTAGTGAATGGCTGAATCCGTTTTCTTTTTCACCTGCAAAAGATGGGGATTTATGCCTCAAACGGTATTTGGCATGGAAATAAATTCAATTTATTCATTTACCTGAATCACACACGCATCTGATTATCGGTGAAGGTACATTTAGCCATAATTGTAGTGATTTATGTACAAATTATGTTTACTACTACATTACCGGATGTTTGAATGATTCTCAATTACAGATGAGAAGCATTGTCGTCCGGGTGCCGTAATGATCGCCGAGCCCTGATGCTGATCGCCTCTGTTTAAACCGCTGCATCTTGCAGAACACCTTCAGGGAAGCCCGGCGTAGTCGTCAGCCATCGGGCCTTATTAGCTTCAGAAACAGATACGAAAAGAAGAATGAAAAACAGAGACTCGCGATATCCGGCCCGGCACCCCGCTCTGGTCGTGGCGATCTGTGGCAGCATGCTGTTGCCGCAGGTCAGTGCAGCAACCGACAGCGCATCAGATATGACCGTGACCGCCGATGCCAGCTCAGAGGGAAATTACAGCGCCAGCGAAACCAGCGTTGCCAGTAAAATGCCAACCGCGCGGCTCGATGAAGCACAATCGGTCAGCGTGGTGACGCAGCAGCAGCTGGAGGATTTCCAGGCCAGCTCCCTGGCGGATGCAATGCGCTTTGTCAGCGGCGTCACCGAGGCCAATACGCTGGGCGGCACCGAAGATGGCTTTGTACGACGCGGTTTTGGCAGTAATGCCGATGGGTCGGTTTATCGCGATGGCATCCGCAGCAGTCAGGGACTCAATTTTGATGCCACGACCGAACGGGTTGAGGTGCTGAAAGGCTCCTCCTCGCTGCTGTATGGCATTCAGAATCCGGGCGGCATTATCAATGTGGTCAGCAAAAAGCCACAATACAGCTGGCACTCCAGCGTTACCGGGCGTTACGCCAGTGAAGGTGGCGGTGCGGGTACGCTGGATGTCACCGGCCCGCTGGGCAATGGCTTTGCCTTCCGGCTCATCGCCGAAAAGCAGAATCAGGATTACTGGCGCAACTTTGGCAGCGAAGAGCACACGCTGCTGGCACCCTCTCTGCAATGGTTTGGCGAGCAGGCCAGCTTTCTGATCAGCTATGCCGACTACCGTTATGATATTCCCTACGATCGCGGCACCGCCTTTATCGACGGCAAGCCGATCAATATCGGCTATAAAGATCGTCTGGATGACAAAGCCAATCACGCATGGGGCCATAACAAAACGCTGAATGCCCATTATGACTGGCAGTTTAATGATGAGTGGCGCACCCGGTTCACCCTGGGCATGAATCAGCGGCGCTATGACAACAATGAGGTGCGCGTAACGGCGGTGAATGCCAGCACGGGCGTGGTTACTCGTCGCGCCGATGCCAACCGCGGGTTTAACCACAAAACCAAATATGTGAGCTGGGATCTGCTGGGCAACCCGGAAATTCTGGGCATGCAACATGCGCTGGTGGTGGGCACCGACTATGAGATGAACCAGACTTATCGCGCCCATCAATATCTGGGCAAGGTCAATCGCCAGTTCAGTTATTTCAATCCCGACTATGACATCCTGTCACCGGTTACAGATGACAGCACGGAAAATACCACCGGCGCGAATAACCTGAACCGTATTCATAGTCGTTCGCTTTACGCCAAAGACAGTATTTCACTCACACAGGACTGGATTCTGGTGCTGGGCGGCCGTTATCAGCATTATGAACAGCGCGCTTCCCGCGGCGTTAATCCCCAGTCAGAAATCCTGAACGATGAGGGCAATAAGTTTCTGCCACAGGCGGGGGTGATCTACAAACTCACGCCTGACCTCTCTTTCTACACCAGCGTCAGCAAATCGTTTACGCCATCTACCGATGTGGATGATGACGGTAATGTCGGCAAGCCTGAACAGGGCACGAGCTGGGAAGTCGGCAGCAAATGGCAGCTTTCGCCGAAACTGCTGGCAACAGTGGCGCTTTACCGGATTGATGAAAAGGCGATGTCGCTGAACATCAATGGCAGCACGCGGGCCATCGATAAAGCACGCTCGACCGGCGCTGAATTTGAGCTCAACGGCGAAATCGCGCCCGGCTGGGATTTGAGTGCCAACTACAGCTATGATCAGGCAGAGATCGTCAGCGATCGGGTGAATCCGGAAAACAACGGTAATCGCCTGCAGAATGCACCGCGTCATGCCGGTGCGCTCTATCTGAGTCATGAGATGCAGATCACCAGCCTGCCCGGCGCGTTCAGGCTCGGCGGTGGCGCGCGCTACGTCGGCACCCGTGCGGGCGATCCTGATAACAGTTTCACCCTGCCCGACTATGTCGTGGCAGACAGCTTCGTGGCGTGGAACAACCGCCTGTTTGGTGAAAAAACCCAGCTGCGTCTGAATATCAATAATCTGTTTAACCAGCACTACTACAGTTCAAGCGGCGGCAACCTGCGCGTCCGTGAAGGCGAAACCCGTAATCTGATGGTACAGGCCCGTGTGGAATTTTAACTCGCTACGTTCGGTGCTGCTGACGATCACTGTGATGCTGGTCAGCGCGGGTGCACATGCCCGTACGCTGACCGATATCACCGGTCGCCAGGTCACGATTCCCGACCATCCGCAGCGCATTGTGCTGGGTGAAAGCCGGATGCTCTACAGCGTCGCACTGCTGACGCCCGGTAATCCGCTGCAGCATATTGCCGGCTGGCCGCAGGATCTGAAAAAGTACGATTTTCAGACCTGGCAGGTTTTTGCCCGCCAGTTTCCCCGGATGGAGACAATTCCGGTAGTGGGGCTGGATGGCGTTAACGATATGAATCCCGAAAAGGTGATCGCGCTTAAGCCCGATGTGGTGATCCTGCCGCAGCTGGCACGCGACAGTGAAAACGGCGCCGTGCTGGAGAAGATGCTCGCTGCGGCGCATATTCCGGTGGTGAAGATCGATCTGCGGGTTAATCTGCTGAAAAACACTGAGCGCAGCATCACTTTGCTGGGTGAGGTGCTGAATCAGCCGCAGCGCGCGGCTGAGTTTAATCACTTCTACCGCAGCCACATGCAGCGCATTGCCGATCGGCTGGCGAGTTATCACGGCCCTAAACCGTCCGTTCTGCTGCAACTGCATCTTGGACGGCGCAGCGAATGCTGCGTCACCTCGGTGAATGGCAATCTGGGTGAGCTGCTGACATTTGCCGGTGGTAATAACATCGCAAGCCAGCAGATTAAAGGCGTGTTTGGGCGGCTGAGTGAGGAGCGCGTGATTGCTGCCCAGCCGGAGTACTACTTTGCCACCGGCAGCGGCAGCACCGATGAGGCGGGCGCGCTGAAGCTCGGCCCCGCCGTTACCGCGTTGCAGACCCGGCAGAGCCTGCTGGCACTGACCGGCCAGCAGAACGCACTGAAACAGCTAACTGCGCTACGGCAGGGTCATACCGGAGCCCTCTGGCACAATTTTTATCTCAGCCCGTGGCACGTCGTAGCGACCGAGTTCTTTGTTACCACGCTCTACCCGCAGCTATTCCGCGACGTCGATCCCGAACAAACGTTACAGCAGCTGTTTCGTGATTTCCTGCCCATCCCTTATTCGGGCAGCTATCTTTATCGGCTGGCACCTGAGAAGACGGCGGGATCAGGCGGCTGAAGGCTCACTATTCTTCACGCGGACGATATCGGCCATGACCGACAGCGCAATCTCCGCCGGGGTTTTGCTGCCGATGGGCAAGCCGATGGGCGCATGGATGCGGTCCAGTTCGGCCCGATCCATCCCCGCGATCTGTTGCAGACGCGCCCGTCGTTTCTCGCTGTTTTTCGCCGAACCCATGATGCCGATGTAGAACGCGGGGGTTGCAATCGCCTCCATCATCGTCAGGTCATCAATGCGCGGATCGTGAGTCAGTGCCACAATCGCCACCGCGGCGTGCGCGCCATTCAGTTCCAGCCAGCGCGCCGGATGCTGTGATACGAGCGTCACGTTGTCCGCGTCGCTGAAATGGCTCTCCAGCTCCGTCCGCATTTCGGGTCGATGCTCACAGACCCGTACGTGAAACCCCAGCATCTGACCCAGCCGGATGCACTCATGTGCCACGCTGGAGTAGCCTGCGATCAGCAGTTCCGGTATCGCGCCAACCGGCAGTAACATCTGCTGCTCGCTGGCATCCAGTGCGGGCAGTCTCCTGTCGGTGGCAATCGCCTCCCACTGCGCGCGCTCGCCCGGCCGTATCATTTTTACCAGCGGCTGTTGCCCGCTCAGCGCGCGCTGCATCGCCGTCAGCAGCGCCAGCGTGACGTCATCAGGCGGCAGAAACTCTATGACGATTTCCAGACTGCCGCCACACGGCAGGCTGACGTCCGGACGCATCCCGCCCTCGCCGTAGCGTACCCGCTGACTGCTGGCGCGGAACGCCCCCGCCGCCAGCTGCGCCAGAAAGTCCTCTTCGATGCAACCGCCTGACAGCGATCCGCAATACGCGCCGGCTTCGTTAACCGTCATGAGGGTCCCGGGTGCGCGCGGCGAAGAACCATAGGTGTGCAGCACCGTACAGAGCCAGACCTGCTGGCCCGCCTGGCAACTGCTCAGTGCCGCATTAATCACGCGTTGATCCAGCGTTATCATGAAAATTCCTTTATCAGCTGCAGATCGGCAGGAAAATCGATATCACAGAGGCAGCCGCGATCGTGAAGCGGCAGCCGGACAGCCTGTGACTTCACCATCGCCTGGGGTCCGGCATCGCCCTGTAACGTGCTCAGCACTGGAAAATAGTGATTCTGAAAGCCCACCGGATGGCCCGGCTTGCCCTCAATGACTGGCCTGACAATCGGCGAATCTGCCAGCGCGACACTGACGGCGCGGTAACTTTCAGGCGTCACAAACGGCATATCGCCCAGCGCAATCAGCCAGCCGTCGTAGTCATGGCTGGCGTTAACGCCCGCTGCGATGGACTCGCCCAGCCCGCCGCTGTCGCACAGCACGACCGTCGCCCGTGAGCAGAGCGACTGGATTGCCAGGGCGTCGGGACGGGTCACCACGAACAGGTCAAGTCCACTGGCAGCGGCCTGATCCAGCGTGCGCTGCAATACCGCTTTGCCTTCAAGATCAGCCAGCAGCTTATGCCCGCCCGCCTGCTGGCGAAAACGTTGACTCAGCCCGGCGGCCAGTACAATCAGCGCAATCTTCACTCTCTTTCTCCGCTTGGCGTGAAAAACGGGCGCTGGCTTAGCCCGCGCCCGCATAACTACCGTCCGGCCTGCTGGCAGCAGGTCAGGAACCGGTTCAGATAAGCTTGTCGAGCGTAATCGGCAGATCGCGTACGCGCTTGCCGGTGGCATGGAAGACTGCATTACTGATCGCTGCCGCAACACCGACGATACCCAGTTCACCCACCGGTTTACCGCCCATGGTGGTCGCCTCAAAATCGGGCTCGCCTACGTTGATGGTAGTAATGCTCGGGATGTCGCCATTCACCGGCACTAAGTAATCTGCGAGGTTATTGTTGATTACCCGACCGTTACGCGGATCGATGATGCCCTCCTCCATCAGCGCCTGACCCACACCCATGATCATGCCGCCAATCCACTGGCTGCGCGCCAGCTTCGGGTTATAGAGACGACCGCTGTCGAGTGCTGCCACCATCCGTTTAACCCGGATGGTACCGAAGTCTTCATCGACCCGGACCTCAACAAACTGCGCACTCCAGCTATGGGCAGAGAATTTTTCGGGGCGGGTACCGTCATTAAGATTACGCACCATCTTGTCGCGTTCGCTTTCTGACATATCTTCCGGGAAGGTGCCGCCTTTCACCGTCAGACTCTCTGCCGGGGCCAGCGTCGCCAGCTGAGCAAAGGAAACGGCGAGATCGCTGCGCTGATTGTGCTGCACCCCGTCGCCTTTCAGCGTGAGCTGAGATGCAGGCGTGCCTTTCAGTGGCGACTGTGGCAGTTCGCTGACCAGCTTCAGCAGCTGGTCGCGCATCCGTTTGGCCGTGTCGTTCACCGCCGCGGTCACGTTGCCTGCCAGCTGCGATCCACCCGCTACACCCGCGCGCGGCAGCGCGGTATCACCTAGCTGCACCTCAATGGTGGTAGAGGCGACGCCCAGAATATCGGCAGCGGTCTGCGCCAGAATGGTATAGGTTCCGGTGCCGATATCCGCACCGCCGCACTGCACCACAAATTTGCCCTGCGGCGTCAGGATAATTTTCGCTTCGGCAGGGAGTTTGTTGACCGGATAGGTGCCAGAGGCCATGCCCCAGCCAATCAGTTCACGCCCTTCGCGCATTGAGCGCGGCGTCATGATGCGCTTGTCCCAGCCAAAGGCTTCTGCGCCTTTCTGATAGGCTTCTTTCAGACGGCGAGAACTCCACGGCAGGTCGAGCTGATAATCTTTATCTGCCCAGTTGCGCAGACGCAGCTCCAGCGGATCGATGTTCAGGGCATAAGCCATCTCATCCATCGCCACTTCCAGTCCAAAGGCGCTTGGATTTTCACCTGGCGCGCGCATCCACCCCGGCGTCACCGTATTAATCGGCCTGACCTGATGCTGCGCGGAAACATTGCCTACCGCATACATGCGGGCGGTGACTTTGCTGCAGTTCTCGGCGAAGACATCAATGAGTGACGTTTCACTGAAGCTGCGCTGGATAATTGCCTGAATTTTGCCGTCGCGTGATGCGCCCAGCTCCAGCTGCTGCGAGGTCGCCGGACGCCCGCCAAGACCGGTAAAAGTCTGCGGACGTGTCAGCGACACTTTGACCGGGCGCTTCAGCGCACGCGATGCCGCCGTCGCCAGCGCAACATGGGTGTAAGGCACCGGCTTAGAGCCAAATCCACCGCCGACATACGGCGAGATGATCCGCACGTCTTCAACCTCAATGCCCATCCACTCGGCAATCTCTACCTGCGCGCCGGCTACCCACTGGCTCGGCTCCCAGACGGTAATGCGCCCATCCTGCCACTCCGACACACAGGCGTGCGGCTCCATCGGCATGTTGTATTCACGCGGTGTGGTGTAACGCTGGCTCAGGCGTACCTCGGCCTGCTGCATCGCCGACTGGGCATCGCCCATATCGATATCCTGCTTCGGGAGCGGCTTTGGCTCGACGCCCTCATCGGTGGCAAAAATCAGTGCGTCAGACGTTTCATACTCAATCTCCACCAGCGAGGCGGCATAGGTCGCCTGCTCAAACGTCTCAGCCACCACCAGACCGATGTTCTGACCGTTGTGAATAATCACATCATCCTGAATCGGGGTGTAGGTTGACTGCGCCGCGCCGCCATCGGCAATCGCCGTGGGTTTGTTGATCTTCAGCGTGTTCAGATGGGTATAGACCGCCAGCACGCCGGCGGCCTGCTGCGCTTTTTCCGTCGCCATGCGGCTGATGCGGCCGCTGGCAATCACAGACTGGATCACCACGCCGTAAAGTGGATTTTCCGGCTGATGTTCTAACGCATAACGGGCCTCACCGGTTACTTTCACTTTACCATCGCCACGCGAGCGGGATGCGCCCAGACCTTCAATCCGGGTGTCTGCCGCTGAGTTCGCGTTGATCATATCGGGACGCGCTTTGTCGTTTACTTCACTCATGCGGTTTCTCCTGCTGCCATCAGCGCGCGTGCAATCACTCGCGGCGCCAGTTTTACTTTATAGGCGTTGTGGGTCAGCGCCTGCGTCTCCTGAGTAATCCGTTCTGCCGCCAGGAACACCGTCTCTTCCTTAAACGGCTGGCCTTCCAGCGCCTGCTCGACCGATCGGACGCGCCAGGGTTTAGTGGCGACGCCGCCCAGGGCGATATGCACGTCACGCATCACGCCGTTTTCCAGCGTGAAGCCTGCGGCCGCGCTGGCTGCTGCAAACTCATAGGAGCTGCGGTCGCGGACTTTGAGGTAGTGTGAGTGGCGGAGTGACTCAGTTTGCGGCACTTCAATAGCCACAATGATCTCGTCATCGCGCAGATCGTGCTCACGATCAGGCGTATCACCCGGCAGCAGGAAGAAGTCATCAATTGCGATGCGACGGGTTTCGCCCTGCTGATTTTTCAGAACGACGATGGCGTCAAACGCCACCAGCGCAACCGCCAGATCGCCGGGATAGACGGCAATGCAGCTGTCGCTGGCACCCAGAATCGCGTGATTGCTGTTGACGCCATCCAGGGCGGCACAGCCGGAACCAGGATTGCGTTTGTTGCAGGCCGGGAACGTTGCCGGGTCACGGTAGTAGTTACAACGGGTGCGCTGACGTAAATTCCCGCCCAGCGACGCCATATTACGAATCTGCGGCGAGGCAGCCTGCCACAGGCTGCCATAAATGGCAGGCGCGCTCTGCTTGCAGGCGGGATGATCGGCCAGTTGGCTCATGGTGACCAGTGCACCAGCGGTGATCTTATCGTCATCAAACTGCAGGTTTTTCAGCGCCGTTAAGCCGCTGATGCCAATTAACTGTGGTGGCGTGAAGACACCACACTTCATCAGATCGAGCTGCGTCGTGCCGCCCGCCAGCAACTGACTGCCCAACTGCTGTTTCAGAGTGGCAGCCTCTTCAGGTGACTGCGCAACTTTCCAGCTGAATTCATTCATGCGGACTCCTTCGCCATCTCAGCAGCGGCCTGTTTAATCGCATCGACGATGTGCGGATAAGCCCCGCAACGGCAGAGGTTGCCGCTCATGTATTCACGGATCTCATCGTCGGAACCGGCATGCCCCTCTTTAATGCAGGCGACGGCGGACATAATCTGTCCCGGCGTGCAGTAGCCACACTGGAAGGCATCATTCTCCATAAAGCAGCGCTGCACCGGATGCAGTTCACCCTCGGTGGAGGCCATCCCTTCAATACTGGTGACGTCAGCGCCATCCGCCTGGGCCGCCAGCGTCAGGCAGCTCAGCACCCGCTGACCATTTATCAGCACGGTGCAGGCACCGCATTGTCCCTGATCGCACCCTTTTTTGGTGCCGGTCAGGTTAAGATGCTCACGCAGCGCATCCAGCAGAGTGACTCGCGGATCGACCTGCATCTGCTGCGACTGACCATTGACCTGCATTGTTAGCGATATTTTTTCCGACATTGTCTGCTTCCCATTGTTGGGGGCTAAAAGATGAAATTTTTATAGGTTTAGTTCTGACGGGAGTGAAATCGGGGAAAATCGTGATAACCCTAATCTTTACGCGCGTATCTCTGTCTTAAGGTTTAGCAGCTTTTTGGCAATCTGGCGGGCATGTCGGGAAAAAGTCAGCGTTATCTGGGGGAAAAAAGCAATGTAAAACGCTATATATTATATAATATAACGATTTCATATTATTGTTTTTATTTGATATATTCCTGGATCTTTCCAGCCAGTATCACTTAGAGGATTGATGCAGCCGCCTCACTAATTTTTCCACAAATTGCTGCCCAGACATCATCTGCCAGTCGCAGTGGCAAGGCTGATACAGGCGGAGTGAAAAGGCTGGTCACCTGTTAACGCCCACCCGGGCACAAGAACAGGCGCGTTCAGGCGTGTTTAATCAGACACGCTTCAGATGAGGAGTCTGGCCAATAATGTGGTCTTTGGCGAAGTCATATGCCGTGATTTTCAGGGGCTATCCACATCCTCTGCGAAAGTGGCAGAAATGCGTAATCCCTTCCGGTGTCAACGATACTGGCCGATTGCTTAACATTCCTTCACTGTGATGATGCTACAGCGACAGGTGAATCGTGATTAGCTGCCGCCTATAAGATGCTGACAACGATTTCTGGCGTCCCAGTTATCCTCGGGAAGCGTTTTAAAATCAGACGCAATTCTGGCAGGGTCTGAATAAACAGTAATGGCATAATCCGATGAAATCTCCCGAGCACCATATTTAGTATCAATAAAGTAGCGTTTACCCGCTTGTGGAATAAATGGAACCCACTGCGAGAGTAAATAGCTTTCCGGGAATCTCGTTTTTTTTCCTTGTGTGTCGTAATCGCTCATTATCGTGTTGAGCTGCTGAAAAGCCATGAACCTGCCAGGCTGTACCTTTGCTGTCATAACGCGCCCAGCGGAGGGGATAAGATTTGACTCCAGCTGATGACGATCAACCCTGTCATAACAGGTGCCTTTCTTCTCATAGACCGAAAGATAAAATGTACCCACAAATCCCTCTGGATTGATCGCCACCACCGTCGCTGCATCCTTACCTTCGTAATCTGTGTAATTAAGGGGTAAAAGCGTGGAACAGCCAGTGAGGAAAATAACGGGGGAAAACGCAGCAATTCTCATGATTTTCGGGATGACATGCATTTATTTTCTCTTCCTAAGATGCGTTATGCTGGACGCTATCAGCAAACGGGAATGATATTTATCGATTAGATAAGATCTACAATTACTAAAAAAAAGCGGCAGAACTGCCGGGCTGAAAGTTCATTTAAACAAATCATCTTACTGATTCTGTTGTGAATTAAATAAGCACTTAATATTTTCATTTTTTTGAAAAAAAATTAAAAAGCCCCAAAGGGGGCTTTACGTTACATTATCATCTGGCGTACAGAATCGAATCAGAACCGGTATTGCAGACCAGCTGTAATGGTATAGTTTTTATTTGATATACCAGCCGCATCTCCACCAGTTGATGCTGATTCACCAGAGAATCTGTCAATAATCTGCGTGCTGCCTTTGCCTTCTTCATATTTGCTGTAGGTGAACTCGGCAAACACTTTGGCATTTGGCGTGACATAATAGCCGGCATCTACTGATGTTCCGTAGTACCGCGAATTAGTCGCTTTCTCACGGAAGGTAAGATCGCGCATGTAATGCTCGTCATTATCGTGTGCCCGCACCCAGTCACTGAATTTAAATAAGGCATTAAATTCAAAGTCGTTAATACGATACTGGCCTGCAAGGCCAATATACGGCATGGAAAAACGCTGGCTATAGCCAATACCGCGCTCGCCTCTTGGGAAATCACCGACAGAAGCGCCGTTATCGTAATTGTATGAACCGCCAAAAGCTGTCCAGCTTAAACGGGTTTCCTGATAACCAGCAGTCAGACCGGCCTTATAGTTATCGCCCTGTAACGCCCAGCCCTTAACATTGAGATCGTATTCATTGGCGTAATTAACATCTGTGCGGGGATGAGATGAATGATCCGTCCAGTCAGACTGGTTGTCATCGAGCCAGTCATAATCATCCATATGACCCGAACCAGAAGCCAGGGAAGTCCAGCCTCGCGCATTCAGCGTCAGAAATGAGTATGCATCCCAGGATAACTCGCCTTTGAGAATAGCAACATTCTTTATTTTCCAGTCCAGCTGACTGACTTTGCGACCTGTTTCGGTGTCGTAAACCAACTCATGAGATTTGCCACTCAGCATCCCGGCTGACGTCGACACACTAAAGCTTTCCGGAGAAAAATTCGGTGAAAATCGACCTGCATCTGCACAGGCTCCGCCTGACAGAGTCGCCATCATCATCACTGCAACGGTGCTTTTTTTCATTTCAGTTCCATATCCATAAAGGTAATCCCTGTACAGCAGCGCCGTTCTTTGCGTAGCACGGCTGCTGCGTTTCTATACTCACCTGCGGGGTACAAGCCCCGGTGCCCTGGCGAAAGCCTGCGCGACGGCTCATGCGAAGCCGCGGGTTTCTTACCCCTTTTTGCTCGCAGCTTTGAACCGTTAAGGCAAATTCCTTAATCGGCCGCTTTCAGAAAAACATTAATTATTTTTGTTATTTCGCAGTGCGTCACTCATCAACCCCTTTTTTGCCCGGCCAGAAAATTGTTTCAGGTGAGCAACTGCTGCGGCTGGCAAATATCCCCCTTACGGGAAAAAGACAAATGAGACGATGACGACAATAAGGAGAGATGTTTTCTGAGGTGAGGTTTGTAACACCACGCCGCACAGGGCACATCACAGGTGCTGTTTTGCATTCTGCAAGGTCTGCGGCTGGTCGAAGCTTCTGTACGCAATAGCTCAAATGGCCGTGTCGTGAGATACAGGCAGGTTTGCTCAGGCCTTACCAATGAACGCATCATTCACAATGCTGTCATCTGCCCTTCCACCCGAAGAGTGATCAAAATGGTCTGCGCGGTGGCTGGATTTATCAGCGGTCCAGCTCAGGCTGCGGCACTCTTATTCAGTTCGAGCCTGGCCGTAACGCGCATTAAACCTGTATGGCTGACTTTGCGCGGAATCAGGCGGCAGCAGGGCTATCTTTACTCTCCCCCTGTTCCCATTCATGCTCTTTTTTCTGTCGTCAGAAAGTGAAAACGAATGATGTCTGAGCGCTGGGTGACAAACAGGTGCCTGTCACCCATCCTCATCTGCCGGAAAAGCAGACCTTCGGAGGTGTGAATACTGGCGGCACCTCGAGCAAGTGAACGCCGCCACCAGAGGTCATCACACCTGAAACGCGGCCACCATGCCACGCAGCGCGTGCGCCTGTTCAGAGAGCGACTGAGAAGCAGAAGACGACTCTTCCACCAGCGCGGCGTTATTCTGCGTCACGCTGTCCATTTGCGTCACGGCGACACTGACCTGAGATATGCCCTGCATCTGCTCTGAAGAGGCAAGGGAAATCGTATCCATCGACACAGCCAGTTCATTCACCATGCCAACAATTTTCATAATGCTGTCGCCGGTTGACGAGGCGACCGTGACGCCGCTTTCCACTTGGGTTACCGCTTCTTCAATAAGCAGTTTTATATCGCGGGCCGCAGAGGCACTGCGCTGCGCCAGTGTCCTGACCTCACCCGCCACAACAGCAAAGCCGCGTCCTTCTTCTCCTGCTCGTGCCGCCTCAACCGCTGCGTTCAGCGCCAGAATGTTAGTCTGAAACGCAATACTTTCAATCACAGAAGTAATGTCCCGGACTTTAGTCGCGCTCATTGATATGGCTTGCATCGTCTCTGCCATACGCTTGACATCCGTTTCCCCGGCGTGGGTAAGGCGCGCAGTTTCACGGGCCGAGTTGGCGGTCTCATGTGCCCCGCTTGCATTGCTTTTTACGGTAGCGGTGAGCTGTTCCATGCTTGCCGCCGTTTCCTGCAGGGCAGCGGCCTGCTGTTCGGTTCGGGAGGAGAGTTCTGTATTACCCTGCGAGATTTCATCTGCGGCCAGTGCAACGGATGCAGAGGTATCTCTGATATTTGCCACCATGCTGCGCAGGTTGGCCTGCATAACATCCAGCGAAGCCAGCAGGCTGGAAGTATCGTTATGCCGTAACAGGACAGGCGATGTCAGGTTACCCGATGCAATCGCCGCAGCCAGCGCCTGTGCCTGTGCGGGCTCTCCGCCCAGCTGACGCATAAGCGTCCGGATGATGGAATAACAGGCTGCGATAGCGATGAGGAAAGAAATTAATACCATCACCGACATCAGCGTAGCCGTTTGCGAAGCTGCTGCCCTTGCATCCAGAACGGTTTTCCTGCTTACCTGCATCTGAATAGTCGAAAGCCGATCGAGGGCATTCAGCATTGTTCGCTGTCCTGGCCTTACGGTTTTTAGCAGGTAATCAACGGTTTCAGACTGAGGTGCCTCCATCGCTTTCCTGCCCGCCGTCATGAGCAGACTCAGTGCTGATTCATCCGTGGAGGTCAGATTTTCCAGCGCACTTTTGCCTTCCGCTGAGACGTTTTGCGACATACTGGCCGTCAGCTTGTCCCTGTTCTGAATGTAGATGGCTTTCTGAGCGACCATCCTGTCCCATTCAGGCTGTCTGTCATTCTGTTCATTCAGTAATGCAATATTCCTGACTGCGACCGCCATGTCTCTGGCCGCATTTCGCATGTTCTGAATCAGCTCATAGCGGTAAATTTTATTATTTACAGCGTTTTCCATATCGTCCCTGGCCTGCCAGAGTGCATGAAGTGCCGTCCCGGTGCAGAGAAGAAAAAGGATGATCAGCAGGCTATACCCTGCGACAAGACGCGTGGCTATTTTCATATTATTTTCCGTTATATTTTTGAGATTGCTATGTTGCTCTGGTGTTAAGAAATGAGGTTGAATAAAAAACCATGAAAAATTTTCTCTGGTAGCGTCATCAATAACGGCGCGACAGAAAATATATATAGACGATGGAAGAGGAAACTAAGAAATCAGAAAGAGAGGAACACGCCTGAAAAAATACAACCCATTGATAGTTATCAATTAAAATAATAGTAATCAGCAAATTAATTAGTGTTAAAAAACATTTCACGCTACAAATCATTTCTAAGCGTATTTTTTTCAACCCGGCTGCACGCATTGCCGGAATCATAAATTTCTAAGGGAGTGCGCCATTTTTGTTTGTTTCACATAACAATCCTGAAGCTGTGCTGATACCCACATCAATCATTACTGAGAGATTAAATTATCCGCTCCGTTCACAGGAGCGGATATCACTACCAGAACCGACATGATGCGTCATTCGCTGTTTAAAAGCCTCAACTTTCAGGCTTGAGAATAAGTCTGTTTAGACGCTATCTGCTCTGAAATCCGAATTTTACCGCGCCTTATAATTGCTTCAGGATGGTTTATCACCACAGACGCTCTTTTCGCCAGACCGATGTTTCAGCCGTTCCCGCTGCCGTGTTTTCCCTCCCGCAATGACCATCGCTACGACAAACACCACAGCAAACAACACTACGATCGTCGGCGCAGGCGCACTGTCGATAAAGAACGAGAGATAAACGCCGCTCAGCGATACCAGCACCGACACCATAACCGCCACCAGCAGCGCATGTGAAAAACGACGGGTGAGCAGCACCGCAATAGCGCCGGGCGCGATCAGCAGGGAGATCGACAGGATGACCCCCACCGCTTTCAGCGTCGCCACAATGGTCAGCGAGACCATGCAGAGCAGCCCGTAATGCAGCAGACGGGCGGGTAAGCCAGAGACCTGTGCCTGCTGAGGGTCGAAGCTGAATAGCATAAAATCACGCCACTTCACCACAATCACCATAACGATGATCAACGCGATAATCGCTGTCTGAACGATATCTGCGCCGGTGATGCCAAGCATGTCCCCAAACAGAATATGATCCAGGTGTACTTCAGGTTTCACGGCGATGTAGAGGATTAGCCCCACCGCGAACATACCGGAGAAGACAATGCCCAGCACGGTGTCCTGCTTAATGCGGCTGTTGTCCTGCAGGAAACCACTGGCGACGGCACAGAACAGTCCTGCAACAAACGCACCCACCGCCAGCGGCAGTCCTGCCATCCACGCGAGCACGATGCCAGGGAATACCGCATGGCTCATGGCATCGCCCATCAGCGCCCAGCCTTTTAGCACCAGAAACACCGACAGCAGCGCACAAGGGATTGCCACGACCAGCGCGATAAGCAATGCGCTATTCATAAATGCAAACCGGAAAGGGTCAAGGATCCACATCAGCCAGGCTCCTTTTCAGGGTGATGGCGGCCACGACGCCGGTTAGCCAGCAGGCCATGTTTTGGTGCAAAAACAAACGCCAGCAGGAACAACAGCGTCTGCGCGACCACGATGATGCCGCCCGTTGCGCCATCCAGGTAGTAACTCGCCCAGGCACCCAGAAAACTGGTGATGCTGCCGATCGCGACAGCAATCATCAGCAGACGCGGAAAGCGATCGGTGAGCAGCCAGGCGGTTGCGCCGGGCGTCACCACCAGACAGATCACCAGAAAGGCACCGACAGTTTGCAGCGCCGCCACGGTAGAGACCGCCAGCAGCGTAAAGAAGAGAACTTTCAGCCGTTCAGGGCGGAGTCCGATGGCGCGCGCGTGATTCTCATCAAAGAAGGTGACCATCAGATCTTTCCACTTAAACAGCAGAATGATGATCGACAGCCCGCCAATCAGCGCCAGCTGGAGTACATCGGCTGGCGCAATCGCCAGTATGTTGCCCAGCACAATGGTCTGTATGTTCACGGCAGTCGGATTAAGCGACACCATAAACAGGCCCAGACCAAAAAAAGAGGAAAAGATCAGGCCAATGATCGCATCTTCTTTTAAGCGGGTGCGCTGATTGAGTAACAGCATGCTGCCCGCTGCCAGCCCGCCGGAAAGAAACGCCCCCAGCGCAAATGGCAGTCCCAGCATATAAGCGCCCGCGACGCCTGGTACAATAGAGTGTGAAAGCGCGTCACCTATCAGCGACCAGCCCTTCAGCATCAGATAGCAGGAGAGAAACGCGCAGAGTCCACCCACCATCGCGGAGACCCACATCGCGTTAAGCATGTAGTGATAACCAAAAGGTTCCAGTAAAAGCGCCATGCTTAGCTCCCCTCTTCCCGTGCGGCATGAGGTGCAATAAAGGGACGTTCATCATCGGTGATGATCTGATCGTCCAGCCCCTTCACCATCACATGACGCAATACCCCGCTGAACGCGCGCTCAAGATTAGCGGCGGTAAACGTAGTCCGGGTCGGGCCGCTAGCCAGAACGGTGCCTTTTACCATCACGGTGTAATCACAGAACTCCGTAACCGAGCCCAGATTATGGGTGGAAACCAGCATGGTTTTACCTTCATCGCGCAATTCCCCCAACAGGCTGATGATTCTGGCCTCGGTCTGAACATCCACGCCGGTAAACGGCTCGTCCAGCAGGATCACGCTGCCCTGCTGCGCAATCGCACGCGCCAGAAACACCCTTTTCTTCTGCCCGCCAGAGAGTTCGCCGATCTGACGATGGCGATAATCCAGCATATCGACCCGCGCCAGCGCCTCACTGACAATCTGCTGGTCATGCGACTTTGGCCGGCGCAGCAGACCCATGTGCCCGTAGCGCCCCATCATCACCACATCTTCCACCAGCACCGGAAACGACCAGTCCACCTCTTCCGACTGCGGCACGTAGGCGACCAGACTCTGGCGCAGCGCCTGGCGGGTCGGCATCCCCAGCACCGAGATGCTGCCGCTGGCGAGCCGCACAAATCCCATCAGCGCTTTGAACAGGGTTGACTTGCCGGAGCCATTAACGCCCACCAGCGCGGCGATCGATCCGCCTGGCACGCTGAAGCTGGCATCATGCAGCGCGGTATGTCCGTTGCGCCAGGTTACCGTAACGCCTGAAACCACAATGGTGTCTGTCATTGCGCTTTCTCTCCCGCTTTAATGCCCTGTACCAGTGTCTCCGTGGTGACTTTGAGCAGATCAAGATAGGTTGGTACCGGTCCCTCCGCGCTACTCAGAGAGTCGACGTAAAGCACACCACCGTAATGGGCACCGGTTTCCCGCGCGACCTGGCGGGCGGGCTTATCTGACACGGTGCTTTCACTGAACACCGCCGGAATGGCATTTTTCTTCACCTGGTCAATCACGCGTCTCACCTGCTGCGGCGTACCCTGCTGGTCAGCATTGATCGGCCACAGGTAAAGCTCTTTCATGCCCAGGTCACGCGCCAGATAGGAGAACGCGCCTTCACTGGTCACCATCCAGCGTTTCTGCTCAGGAATAGCGGCAATCTGCTGGCGCAGCGGATCCAGTGCCGCGGTAATTTTTTGCTTATAGGCGGCAGCGTTCTGACGATAAGTCTCTGCGTTGACCGGGTCATATTTCACCAGCGCATCGCGGATGTTATCGACATAGATCAGCGCATTGTCCGGTGACATCCAGGCGTGCGGATTCGGTTTACCATTATAGGGCCCTTCGCCAATCCCCATCGGCGTTACACCAGCGGAGACCACCACTTCCGGGACGCCGTCCAGATGCTGATAAAAGCGCTGAAACCAGCGTTCCAGATTAAGCCCGTTCGCCATAATTAACTGCGCACCCTGCGCCCGCCGGATGTCACCGGGCGTGGGCTGATATTCGTGTATTTCAGCACCGGGCTTAGTAATAGAGGTGACCTCCGCGGCATCTCCAGCCACGTTCTCAGCCATGTCAGCTATCACCGTAAACGTTGTCACTATCTTAAATTTTTCTGCTGCATAGCTGCTGCTCGCCATCAGGTTTATGAGCAGTGCGCTCAGTAACAGCGTGGTGAACTTTTTTATCGGGACCATTAGGCGGGCTCCAGAGGTGATTAAAAACAGAACATAGTTAGCAGAGGCTATTTTTTATAGCACAGGCTATATCTTCCGAACAGCAGGGAGATGTGAAGTTTCTTCAGCATTCAGGTTCAGGCGTCAGCTTTTGTAAATCTGCTCAGTTAGCGCCTGATATTAATAGGAATATTTATGATGATGCGTGGCGTTCAACACGCTTATGGCTTCGCGACAGGCAGGTTTTTCTCGTGCCTGATTCAGTAAAACAATATGAGAAAAGAGGTAATGGCATAAAAATAGCGTTCGACTACGCTTTGCCATCCACAAAAGGAGGTTGCATTACCGGATGACACTCTCGCAACAGATGCAGCAATTTCACAATTAAAACAATCTTATTGATAGGACGAATTAATTAAGCCTGATGAATTTTTTTGCTACAGTTAATGTTACTTGCCGCAATCACCCAGGAGGATATTTTGTATTTTTCCAGCGACGAAAAAGCGAATGTCATCATTGGCGAAGCCGCAATGAACCTGTTTAATGCTGGTCAGGAAGTGAACGTTGAACTGCTGATTAAAGAGCTACAGGTTATGGCTGCCTCTGAAGTGAATGAGTATCGCCTTGAGCAGATGCAAACTGCACGTCAATGGCTGATGGGATTCAAAACAATTGGTTCACGCACTACTGGTCCGGCAAACTGGCTATCCAGAAATGCGGGCATCGAACCGGCTATCAGCGCCTCTGCTGATGATATTTTCTTCAAGCATTAATAAAACTGCTTAACCCCTGCCGGCCTGAATAATCTGGTCGGAACACCGGAGGGCTTGTTGTTGTACAGGAATATGGTACAATTTCCCCCTCGTCACTACTTCCTCGTAACGCCCTGTTTTAAAAGATATAGCACTTTTTGCACAAAAAAAATTACTCCAAAAATCCAAAATTCTGTACAAGTTTTGAAAAGATGTATAACTTGCGCATCAGGAATGCTATACATTTTCACCATCTGAGGAAAACACCATGCGTCAGAACGGACAAGCCCCGGAAACGATCAGCGATATTGCCCGTTACTTCAATCAGGCCAGCTCACCTTCCCAGCAGGAAACACTGGGCTCGGTAGTGGTCGAAATTCTGCGCGCAGGTCATAGCCTTAGCCGTAAAGCAATTTGCAGTAAACTGTTGCGCCGCCTTGAACTGGCTGCAACGCCAGAAGAAGAGAGCCATCTGCATGAATTGATTGCGATGCTTTTTCGTCGCGAAGATTAATGCCCGCTAACGGCGTCAGCTAATATTCACGATACCTGCTCTTAACCACCACTCAGGAAGATTTACTCACAGGAACGAAGCCCAGTACTGCTTTGCCGTATCTGGTGCACTAAGTTGCACCCGCTGACATATACGGACCCGCAGCATGGCCATTGATTCGTAATCAGAGAAGCCAGTATGTACAGAAGTGAAGATGAGAAACTGACAGATGTCATGATCGGCGAAGCCGTTTTGATATTACTCAAGTCAGACAAACCGGTGTCGAGTAATGCCTTAATCGCACAGCTTGAACTCATGGCTGCTAATGCCGATGAAGACACAAAAGTGTCTGTGATTCGCAAAGCCATCACTGAAGTTCGAAACGGCATGGCCGCTGCGCGTAAACGTGTGCACGGCGACGGTGCTGAACGTGATAAGACGACGCACCGTATGAACAGCGATGGCCCACCTGATGGGTCTAAAAAGCACTGATAGAGGGTATTGCGTGTCTGTCAGACATGGCTGGCAATAAGCGAAGCGGCAGCCTTTACGCGAAATTTTATTGGCTGGCTGGGCAAAACGAAAACAGCGTCTACACTCGTTTTTGACTTCACCCATTGCGTATAACGAATTTTCCTCAGAGAAAGAAAAATCATGCAACACTCTTCATCAGATTTATCCATTATTGATTATTTTCGTAGTGAAGGCGATTTGCTGGCACCGGAAACCGAACTGCTGGGCGCAGTAATTCGTGACATCGTGGCTGATCAGGGACGTGTGACCAACAAAGCGATAATTCTTTATCTGATCGCCGAACTGGAATGCACTTCCGACGTGATAAGACTGGATGTGTTGCGCAGAACGCTGGAAATTGTCGTTGGCCGCACACCTGACGATAGTGATATCTGATTACCTCTCCTGCGTTATCGGTGATAACGCAGGCTCAGTGAGATGAGTGCTCTGCTTTCAGGTAATTTTTGACGAAGAGCTATACCCCATCTGGTGGGTACTAAACGCCCAACCGTAGTTGCAAGGTATATAGCTGGCCGCAACGGCCATAAACAGCCCTGGCGCAGCCATTCTTTTCCGAGCAAAATCCCCCTCTCAGCCTCCCCAGGACGCTCGTATCACCCTGCTTGGCAATAATCTGCGCGAATGTTATTTATTTGCTGGTAACAGATCACACTCTCTCCTTACTAATGCGACGATACAAATACCTGCGTTTGCTGCACGGGCGGAACAGAGAAGTGACGCTGCATGCGTTTTATCTCCTCTGCCGGGGGCAGACCAAACAGACGTTTAAATTCACGATTAAACTGCGACGCGCTTTCATAACCCACAGCGTAACCTGCCGCGGCAGCGGTCATCTGCTGGCGTACCATCAGCATGCGCGCCTGGTGCAGGCGTACCGATTTCACATACTGCATCGGCGGCATCCTGATAATGGCTTTAAAGTGAAGATGAAAGGTCGGGATGCTCATGCCCGCTTCCCCTGCCAGTTGCGTCAGGGTCAACGGCTCTGCATAGGTGGCGTGGATATGCTTTACCACTTTCCCTATTTTGCTGAACTGCCCCTGCATGGCCAGCGCGGCACGCATGGCGTTGCCCTGTTCGCCCGTGAGTACACGGAAGTAGAGTTCACGCAGTCGTGCATGTCCGAGTATCGCGGTTTCTAGCGGACTGTTCAGGGCTTCAAGCAGACCCAATACGGCGCCCTTAACCGTGTCGTCCATCTGACTCGACATCATACTTTGCGGCGCGGCGGGAGGATGTGAAGCATCATGCTGGTCGATCTGCAGGATAAGTTCAGCCGCGAGCTGAAAATCCAGATGCAGGTAAATAGCCAGCAGAGGATGCTCTGCTGACGCGTCGGTTTCCATGGTAAACGGCACAGGAACCGAGACCGCCAGGTAGTGCTGCTCATCATATAAATAGGTCTGCTGGCCAAAGTAACCCCGCTTGCTGCCCTGGCAGACAATCACAATGCCCGGATCATATAGTACGGGTGTTCTGGCAAGAGGACGGTCGGCGCGCAGAATTCGCACACCAGGCAAGGCCGTCAGGTTATACCCTTCATGCCGTGCAAGGGTTTTAATCAGGGCAATCATTCCAGACATCACGGCACCTCATAAGATCAGGCAAGAAAACGAGAAGATACGGCCTGAAAATGCATCAGCAGTGAGAATACCATGCAATCTCAACGGTTCATGGGAGTTCTTGTATGTCATCTTTAAAAACAATCTTAATTACTGGCGTCAGCAGTGGCTTTGGTCTGGCACTGGCGCGCGAAGCCCTCCATGCAGGGTATCGGGTCATTGGTACCGTGCGTAACCGCGAAGCACTGCAAACTTTTGAGGCGCTTGATGCACAGCGTGCCGCGGGCCGCCTGCTGGATGTCACGGACTTCGCGCGTATTGATAAAGTTGTCAGGGAGGTTGAGTCCACAGTCGGTCAGATAGATGTACTGGTGAATAATGCTGGTTACGGCCATGAAGGCATTATGGAAGAATCCTCCCTGGCAGAAATGCGTCACCAGTTTGACGTGAATGTTTTTGGCGCAGTGGCAATGACCAAAGCGGTCCTGCCGGGTATGCGTGAGCGCCGTCGCGGGCACATCATCAATATTACCTCGATGGGTGGTTTTATTACTCTGCCCGGCATCAGCTACTACTGCGGCAGCAAGTTTGCGCTAGAGGGAATTTCAGAAACGCTGGGCAAAGAACTGGCTCCATTCGGCATACACGTCACCGCCGTGGCACCCGGCTCATTCCGCACCGACTGGGCGGGACGTTCAATGGCACGCAGCGCCCGCACTATTCCGGACTATGACACCCTGTTCGGGCCCATTCGTCAGGCCCGGGAGGAAAAAAGCGGCAAACAACCCGGCAATCCCGTAAAGGCTGCTCAGGCTATGCTGGCATTGCTGGAAAGCCCGAACCCACCCGCGCATCTGTTGTTAGGCAGTGATGCCCTGAGTCTGGTACGTCAAAAGCTTGCGGCAATGCGTCAGGAAATCGATCGGTGGGAGAATCTCACGCTTTCAACCGATGACTGAGCCGTTGCTGAAACAGAGCGTAATGCCCTGAACGATGATGGCCGGTGACACTAACGGCCATCATTTCTGGCGTTCCGCACTGGATAAGGTAACCGATTCAGGTGCAGAGTCTGTGCGCCGCCTGAGCGTACATTAACGGATTCTCAGCTGGCTGCGACATCCCCTGGAATGTCGCAGCCAGCTGATCTCGTTGTGTTACCCGTGTGAGATGGGGTGATGAAGCTGGCAGAAGCGATGGTAAATTCCGTGCTGGCACTAAAGCGTCGTCTGCCCGGCAACGCAGGATATTCTCCCGGTCATAATCATTTTTTAAATCAAACATACTCAGAACAGTACAAGTAACAACTGAAGCAGAAGAAAACGCTGCCTCAGCACGCTGATATTGCAGGCGTTCCCATTAATATCTTAGATTAACATCTCAGGAAGCATTTATTCTGAATAAAGATTCAGGCCGATGCAGTTAATTACTGCGTTGTCATTTCAGGCTAAAAAAAGCTAATTCTGACTAAATTTAAAAAACAGAAATATAACCGATCTGAAATTAGAACTCTTCAGCTGGAATATTTTTAAGCTCTGCTTACTGCGTCTTATTCTCAGTTAAGGCGGTACTGCGGGGTGATGGCTGGAGGGGAAGGTTCTGGATGGCGCCCGCCATCGGCGCCATCAACCTTAATGCATTTTGCGGGTAAAAAAGCCAATTGCTTCCTGGCACAATGCTTTCAGTTTGCTGTCACGCGTCTCTTCGCTCAGGCGAAACAGAGCGTCCGTAATGTCGTGAAAGTGAACCGGCTCTCCCGCCTTGATCAAATCACTGACAACCGCGCCAACCAGGGCACGGATCTCGTTATCGTTGTCGTACTTCACACGACCTCCCGATGGTGTATGCATATACAGTCTAACATTATCGGGTGTGAAAAAACAAAAAAGCCGTCTTAACGGAAATATAAGCGAAGCGGCAAACAGGCTATAAATTACCCAGCCCAGGATTTGAATTGACGTTATTTAAGTCAGCACCCTGTGCTTACCAGTAAATAGTCAAAAGAGTGTCATCACTACCAGAATCTGACCTTGCTAATACCCGAAGTGAACCGATCATTTATATCGTTTAACGGAACCCTGAGTTTGAGGTTTATAAAATCCGTTATTCCTGTCCCCGGTGCCGCATTTATCACGCTGCCAGCCAGCGATGCTTTGAACAACGTGTTTCTGTTGAAGCAAAGCTGTTAGCCAGTATTATGATAAAACTCTGGTTATCCTCTGCTGTCGCGAGTCCTGCATGGCTAAATTCACCCTCAAACAGATCGCTGCCCAATCGGGGCTTAGCCTTGCCACTATCGATCGTGCCCTGCATCAGCGCGGCAACGTTCACGCGCGCACTCAGCATCGGATTCAGCAGGCGATAGCGGACCTGGAACTGATGCAAAAAGCCGGGCTCGCCAAAGGCAGAACGATTTACTTCGACGTCATCATGCATACCCCTGACCGCTTTCAGCCTCTGATACGTGAAGCGCTCAGCAGTCAGATCGCCAGCTTTGCTGCTTTCAGACTTCAGTTGCGTTTCCACTTTGGCGCGAATCTCACAGCGGAGGCCATTAATGCGCTGCTGAACAAAAAAGCGCTTCACAGTCACGGTGTCATTCTGAAAGCGGCCTGTTCCGATGAGCTGAATCCCACTATTGAATCGCTCCTGAAACAACGCGTTCCGGTGGTCACCATGATGAGCGATTTACCCGGCAGTGCGCGCCTGCGCTATATCGGCATGGATAACTTTGATGCCGGTAAGGTGGCGGCTTTTCTGATGTCAAAATGGCTGCGGGTCAGCCGTTCGCATATTGTGGCGGTGACCGGCAGTCGCGATTTCATCGGTGAACAGGAGAGAATCCAGGGTTTTCAGCGTGCGATGCAGCAGTTTGCACCTCAGCATCAGGTGAGCGTGGTGGCGGGTGGTTATGGCATTGACGCGCGGATGCATCAGTCGGTGACGCAGTTTCTGCAGAGCCATCCGGACACGGACGCGGTCTATACGGTCGGCGGCGGTAATCCCGGCATCCTGCGCGCGTTTGCCGAACAAAAGCGGCATGTGAACGCCTGTATTGGTCACGATCTCGATCAGGAGAATTGTTCCCTGCTGCAGGCGGGTAAGATTGATGCGCTGATCGAGCACAATTTACAACTCGACGCATTACACGCTTTCAGAACACTGCTGGAGTTTCATGGCTTTATGCCCGCCTCCGAACCGCCTGCGCCCTACTCTAAAATCAATATCATCACCCGATACAACATGACAGCCTGAAGCACGGACACCCCGTAACCCCGCATGACACTATGACGTAGATTGCGATTGCGGAGTCTCTGAATGGCTCTCCGGTTGACCGGCTCAGGTTGGTCAGCGATCACCACTATCCGCGCTGACTAACCGGAGGCCTTTCTCACAGCCTGACGTGATCGATCAACGCCCTGAGTTTAGGGGCCAGATTTTTACGGCTGGGAAAATAGAGATAAAACCCGGCAAAGCTGGGTAACCACTCATCCAGCACCGTCACCAGTTCGCCGCGATCAATGTAGGGCTGAAAAGTCTCTTGCATGCCAAAGCTG